>Ga0098059_1000020_pt1 | contig 221205 bp, 193 predicted proteins | sample 20_taG_FD_92580 | JGI IMG/M metagenome (GOLD analysis project Ga0098059, IMG submission 92580) | Marine viral communities from the Subarctic Pacific Ocean - 20_ETSP_OMZ_AT15318 metaG | ecosystem: Environmental > Aquatic > Marine > Oceanic | place: Subarctic Pacific Ocean | collected 2015-01-19
ACTCGGGAATGTCGCTTTACGCAGGTCCATCTTTTAATGCTCAGATAACGCGCGTAAACGAAGCTAATGATTATACTTGGTATAGTTTATGGAGTCCAGAAGCTAAAGGGCGTCAGTACCGCTTTTGGGTAGGATTTACAGGTGGAATTCGATTGTTCAAACAAAAAAAATTACCCCGATTTGATGACGACTTTGATTTTGATTGGTAAAGAGTAAACTGTTTCTGAATTTATTACGTTATATAAAGCGACTGTATAACAAAATATTCTATTTATGAAATTGGCCATCTTTATTGGTTCCCTACTTGCTTTAGTTACTATTCTTGCATTTTCAAGTGTAAATAATAGTCCCGTCGAAAATCATATAGACGATCATAGCTCTCATCAACAACCTGATCCAGAGAAAAAATTTCCTTATCAAAAAACTGAAAAGGAATGGAAGGAAATTCTAACCTCAAAGGAATATAGAATCCTGAGAAATAAAGGCACCGAAGTTCCTTTCTTCAATGAGTACAATGATCTAAAAGATGAGGGTTTATATGTATGTGCTGGTTGTGGACAAAAACTTTATAGTTCAGACCATAAATATGAAAGTGGATCGGGATGGCCTAGTTTTTGGAAGCCTATATCTGACTCTCTTGTAGTTGAACTTGAAGATAACAGCTATTTTATGACAAGAACAGAAATTGTATGTTCAAACTGTGGTGGACATCTAGGCCATGTATTTGATGATGGACCTGAACCAACTGGATTAAGATACTGTATGAACTCAGCGGCAATGAATTTTATCCCAAAAGAGGATATCAATAAATAGAGCCTATTTACCTAAGATTATATAAGTAGGAATTCTATATTCACTTAAGATTTAATTATATACTACTTATATGCACGAAGCGTCAAAGACCTTATTTACAGCACAGTTTAATCCTAAGATAAAGAGCTACTTAATTTGGTATGGATTGTTTATGTGCCTCGTGATGGTGATAACAATCCCATTTTTTCCCATCTGGTTAGTTTTGGCTCCAACTTTTGTGAATAAATACTATGAACGACTTCATTGTGAATTAACAACTCGGTCTTTGAAATTCAACAAAGGATATATCTTCAGAACGGAAAAGACTATTCCATTGGATAAGATTCAAGATTTAACTTTTAAGGAAGGTCCTCTTTTAAAAGCATTTGGATTAAGCATACTAAAAATTGAAACAGCTGGTAATTCGGCCGCTGGTGCACCCGACTTAACGTTGATAGGGATTGTTGATGCCACTTCATTTAGAGATAGGGTTTTTGAGCAGCGAGATATAGTAACCGACAATAAAAAAAGCACAGCTTCATCAAGTAATGATGAAACTATGCTTAAAGTACTTACAGATATTCGAGATTCTCTATCTCGAATTGAAAAAATGAAAAGCTAACTATTCAGTTTTTGCTGATTTAGTCAACTTTGAATTAAAGGCTTTCACTAAGAACATAGCGATTGCCCATTGTACAAGTACCGTAGCTACAGAAAATGCACTTAATGGATTGTACCAACTATCTGGTGCATATTCTGCAGCACTTAAATACATCCACCACCCTAGCAGAGTAACGACCTCTACTGGCACAATGTATTTGAGTATAATATCCCACCAAGCACCCAAAGAGGTACTCCGTTCGTTTGTGTTAACCATTTCATTTCTGAATTTGGTTACCCCATAGCTTATAACTGCATAGCTAATAAATGCACCTGATACCATCAAGCCAACACCCCATACAAAATCTTGATTTGCAAATACGGTTAAACTCATTGCAGATGGAATTCCAAGTGCAAAACCAGTAGCACAAATTATAATGGTAGCCCTTTTTCTTGATGCTCCAGCATCTACAAACACCTTTACAGCTAATTCAATCATTGAAATTAAAGAGCTAAATGCTGCAAAAGTGAGTCCTAGGAAGAACAGGATTGAGAAAATACCACCCCCACTCATACTCGCGAATAACTGAGGCATCCATACGAATGTTAAACCTGTAGAAGCAGGTCCGGAGGTTTTCATTACATCCAAAATTTCAGCGTTGCTCATTGAGCTACTTAAACTTCCAAATACAGTAGAAAAAATGATTACTGCGGCAATTAGAGACACCATATTATTACCTAGTCCTGTTTGGAAGGCACTGATCGTAATATCATCTTGCTTTCTCATGTACGCACCGTAAGTCAAGATTAAACCCCAAGCAGCACCTGTATCCCAAGCATTTTGAGTTAATGCTTCCAACCATAAGTTCGGGTTGGCAAGAGAACTCCAATCTGGGATAAATAGATATTTAATACCCAAGCCACTGCCTTCTAAGGTAAGTGCTTTTACCAACGACACTAACAACACAAGAAGCAGTGAAGGAATAAGAATTTTATTCACCTTCTCTATGCTTTTAATGCCTTTAAGAACTATGTATCCACCAATTAGCATTACTACAAAATGCGTAAGGATGGGCATATTTGAGTTTTGGAAGGTATTCCAAATACCCATTGCTTGATCGTAGTTTTGTGGTAATTCACTGAATAAAGACTGTGATAAATAGTATAAACACCATCCAGCAACTACACTGTAGTAAAACATAATGGCGGTAGCAACGAAACCCACGAAACCACCTAGCCATCCTTTTTTCTCACCAATTAGAGCTGAAAATGATTGAACGACCCCTTTTCTACCATTTCTACCTAATCCATATTCAGCGATTATCAGTGGAATACTCCATATGAATAAAAATATTATCCATGCAATCAGAAAAGCACCCGCTCCTTCTTCCCCACCATTTTGAGCTGCTATTCTTGGAAATCTCCATATATTTCCTGTTCCAATTGCTATACCTAGTACACTAAGTATCATCCCTAATTTAGAGGAAAAGACCTCTTTATTTTTTTCCATATGTGCTTGTTTAGTTTTTTAAATAATACCTGTTGTACTTTCCCGTTAATCGCGTCTAAGATTTTTGACTTAGAGGCGTCATTTATTTTGAATACAAACAGGCTATGCCTATAATTGCCTGCCAATCTTACTGGTAAAAATTGAGTTTCCAAAAAAAATAATAAGTCATCCTATTAGATGTTTTCAGATCATAAAACGACCAATAAATATCTAGCGTTATTTACCTTTGCAATATCGCTGATCATTTATACCCTTACATTAGCTCCTACCGCAAGTTTCTGGGATGCGGGTGAGTTTATTGCCGTAGCTCACGGGCTTCAAGTTAACCACCCTCCTGGCGCTCCTTTTTATAGTATTCTTGGTAGAATATTTTCAATGTTTATGCCTACCGAATATGTGGCACTGAGTATAAACTTCATTAGTGCATTAGCTTCTGCGCTTACAGTAATGCTTCTTTACCTCATTATTATTCGTTTAATAAGAGAATGGAAAGGTGAGGTATCCGAATACAGTTTAATGGATAAGATTGGAATGTACGGTGGTGCCTTAGTAGGATCGCTCACATTTGCAGTAACGGATACGTTCTGGTTTAACGCCGTTGAAGCCGAAGTGTACGCGCTTTCCATGTTCTTTACAGCTATTGTAGTATGGTTAGCTCTAAAATGGTCGGAGCGCCATGAAGAGCCCTATAATGAACGCTGGTTGGTAATGATTGCCTATATGTTTGGCCTTGCAATCGGGGTGCATTTGCTCAATTTACTAGCTCTTTTCTTTGTAGCCCTTATCATTTACTTCAAGAAAAAAGATTTAAGCTTGATGTCTTTTGTATGGACTGGTGTAGCTGCTGTAATTTCATTCTTCCTAATTTATCCAGTTACCATCCAATGGATTCCAGATTTTTCATCAAAAATTGGTGATGCTACCTACGGACTTATAGGTCCCTTAACTTTTATTGCATTAATCATGATCGCTGTAGCTTGGGGTATTTACTATACTCAGAAAAAACGCTACCGCTTCGCTAATATAGTTATGATAAGTTATGCGATGATTCTAATAGGATATTCTTCCTATTCAATCATAATGATTCGTTCAATCGCTGACCCTCCTATTGATGAAAACGATCCAGAAACAGTAGAAGCATTCGTAAAGTATCTTAAGAGAGAGCAATACGGTTCTACTCCAATTCTTAAGGGTAATACATTTGATGAAGTAACGGGGCAAGTAACTCGTGGCGAAAACAACGAAGTATTATTCCCACGTAGGCATTCATCTGACCCTCGCCATGTTGAATTCTACTCACGTTATAATAGTGATTGGGACTTTTTCTGGAGTTATCAAGTCAACCATATGTATATCCGATATTTCAATTGGAATTTCATAGGTAGGCAATCAGATATACAAGATACTGGTTGGCAATCTGGATTTGAACCAGCCAAATATCCCTCTAATAAAGCTAATAATGCTTATTTCTTTATACCCTTCGTTTTAGGTTTATTCGGGTTAGTTTACCATTTCAGTGCCGACTGGAAACGAGCCTCGGCTGTGATGGCATTATTTATAGTCACAGGCCTCGCAATTATTGTCTTCTTAAACCAACCACCCTTTCAACCAAGGGAGCGAGATTATGCCTATGTTGGCTCATTCTTTGCCTTTGCCATATGGATAGGTATAGGTGTTACAGGGTTAATTGATCTTTTAAAGTCCTATATCAAAGAAAATAGTATGGCGGCCTATGCAGTAGTTGGGGTATGTTTATTGGCATCCCCTGTATGGATGGGCTATCAAAACTGGGATGACCATGACAGAAGTGAACGTTATGTGGCGCCAGATTATGCCAAGAACTTATTAAATTCACTAGCACCAAATGCTATCGTGTTCACTAATGGTGATAATGACACCTTCCCATTATGGTATGCTCAGGAAGTTGAAGGCATCCGAACAGATGTTCGAATTGTATGCCTTAGTTTATTGAATACTGATTGGTATATAAAACAGCTACGTGATCAATGGTCGCACGAATCAGCTCCCCTACCAATTAATATGACCGATAAGGAAGTTGAGGCAATAACGGGGTCAATTACACAATGGCAGCCTAAACAAATGCAAGTTCCGGTAGATAAGGAGATGTTAAGAGAAGCATTTTCTGAAGACCAGAATTACAAAGAAGCTATTGGTGTAAAACAAGCAGACATTCCAATATTACAAACAGGAACAGAATTTACCATTCCAGTTGACTCGCTAGATGATGTTATGACTTGGCAATTGGATGGGCGAAGATATAGTACCGATGCTGAAGGCAATGGTATTTACTTCCTTCAAACTCAAGACCGTATGATACTTGAGTTAATTCAAAGCAATAACTGGTTGCGCCCCATTTATTTTGCTAACACCGTTTCTTCTCAAAGCCAATTAAATCTTCAGGATTATTTTAGAGCAGAAGGAAAGGCATATCGTTTAGTTCCGAAAAAAATGGACCGTACGTATACCGGTTACATCGACGCTGAAGTTCATGCTGAACGTATGAGAAACTTCTCATTCCGCAACTGGAACGACCCTGACGTATATGTGGATGAAAACATACGACGAATGATGGGTAACTACCGTTATAGCTTCTTACAACTAGCTGAGCAATTTATAGCTGATGGAAAACCTGATAGTGCTAAATACTGGCTTAAATACGGGGAAGAAAAAGTTCCATTCAGACCTGATGATGAGGTTACAACTGTTCATATACTATATGCTAATAAATATGCTACCGTTGGCATGTATGAAGAAGCTAATAGCATCATGGATCGATCTATTGATGAAATTCAGAAGAAAATGAATGACGCATTTTACAAATTCATTGGACTTCAGGATGAAATGAATATGCTAAATGCTGAATACGAACAAGCACGTCGTAATGCAGATCTTAAGAAGCAACGTACGTTACGTACCAAACTCAATGCAACAATTAGACGAGCACAAGAGCAATCACAAACGGTGATGCGTGAACGTCAAGTACTTGTATTGTCTCAATATGTGTATTTCAAATCAGGTAATGACGAGAAAGCACTGGCTATTGCTGAATCGACAAACAGTCAGTTTGAAGGCACACAAATACCCCCTGTGCCAGCTACTAAAGAAGAAACCATGCGTATTGTAACTACACAGTACGGAATCAATTAATCAGTATATTTTTACTTAGCTCCCGGTATCGTATATTGCCGGGAGCTAATATTAGACCATTATGATTCACCAATTTACAGCAGAAAACATATCCACAATCGGTAAAGTACTAGGCGCAGAGCCAAAACCATTAGGTAAAGACGTATACCGTATTGAAGTTAAAAATGAAGAAGAAAATCGTAAGCTAGCGCTAGAGATTCACCTTGGTCTTGATGTAAATGGCGAAGAAATGAATATGGTGTCGGTATACGCTTATAATACATTCCTACAGCTACATAATTGTACTGCATTCGTGGCAAGTGACATCCTTCAACAGGTAACCTTTTTTGGGAAATCAGGAGATAAAACCTCTGGCTTAATCGTTGAGAAAGCGGCTGGATGTTCTCTATATGCTAATGTTGATGAAGCCTTATTAACTGGAGATTTCACTCAACTTCCGGAAGATTTGATGATGTGCGGTATTGCATTGTCACTTACAGAATCTATGGATGATGACTTCAGCTTTTAATGTAAGCCGTGCCTACATCCCACTCCCTGCAAATATTTAATACTACCAAACTAGCGCTACCAATAAGCGAGAATACGGCTCATAAATTATTAGAAGCAATTCAAAAAGGTGAAGAAGTAATCTTTGAATCGGTAGAAGTAGCCTATGTTGATGAACAAGAAATAGTTCGTATCAATAAAGAGTTTTTAAGCCGAGATTATATTACCGATATCATTTCCTTCAGGTATGATGATGACTCCTACGACAATGAAGGCATAGAAGGAACTTTATACTGCTGTTTACCTCGAATAATTGAACAAGCCGATGAATTCGGTGAAGATAAAACAACAGAAACCTATCGTATATTGGCGCATGGATTATTGCATTTATGTGGTTATGATGACCAAACCGATTCAGAAAAAGCCAAGATGACTGAACTTGAAAATCTGTATTTATCTTTGATTTTAAAGTAACCCATATCTGATTCTCTCGTAGTGGCCATAAAATTATCTTTAGCATGGCAGAACAAAACAAAAGTATTATAAAAGACCGATCCAAAGAATACGGAAAACAACTTTGGTCACTTATTCAAAAACAAATCGATAATCAGTCAGATTCCGATCAACAAAAAGTCACTCGAACTCCCCTTCCCAAAAAAGAGTCAGAACATAAGTATCTACTAAAGCTACTCTTTCTCTTCCCTGTACTTTTAGTAATAACCTTCAGCTTTTCATTCTATTGGGATTTTGATGGACTTCAAACAGAAGTATTTGGCTTCATAATAGAATTTGAAGGACTCATGAGGATATTGAGCATTAGTGGCTTGATTGGATTTTTAACAAATTGGCTTGCCATTACCATGTTATTTAGGCCCAATAAAAGAAGACCGATATTTGGTCAAGGCCTGATTCCTGCTCAAAAAGATCGAATCTCATATCGACTTGCAGCCGCTGTAAGTGAAGATTTAATCAACCCAGAGATCATTAAGCGTAAGATTCATGAGTCGAATGCCATTGCTAAATACCGTGAGCAAGCAACTGAATATATCCGGCAAGTAATTGACGACCCAGACTTTAGGACGGAATTAAAAGCCTTAGCCGTTAACTATGTAGACGAAATGGTAGCACAGCCTGAGGTTAGAGCTACGATAGCAAAATCTATAATGAGGCAAATTGAGGATAACATAGAAGAAAACACCTTTGAAAAGGTAGCTTTGAAGGCCTATTCATTTTTGAAAGGTCAGGAAATGCAAGATTTGGTTGAGGACGCACTCACTAAGTTACCAGGCGGAGTTGAAAAAGGTCTAGATAAAATGGACGAATTCTTGGATGAGTTACCTGATAAAATTAATCGACATAGCGACACCATTGAGGATTTAGTAACCACTTTACTATATAAACTTGTAAATCAATTAGATGTTCATGCCTTAGTTGAAGATAATCTTCGTGAATACGACGAAAAAAGACTTGAGCGATTGATAAAAAACGCCAGTAACGATCAACTGCAATACATTCAATATTTAGGGGCCGTATTAGGAACTTTAGGTGGTTTTATTATTTGGAAACCAATTGGTAGCCTTTTGTTGTTGGTAGTAATAATTTCGATTACTTTTGGAGTCGATACTCTTTTATTTCACTATCAAAAAAAGAGTACATCTACAGAGGTCGTCGACTAACAAATTGCTTAACTAACAGATATGTTCAAAAATTATATCTCACTGATTGCTCTAATTTTAGTAATCGGTTGTTCTTCTAGTCAAAACACGGTAAAAAGAAACCCTTCAAACACTTCTGAAAATAGATTAACTGAACCGGTTGTAGAAATTACGGTAAATGAAGCCACAGAAAACTGGCATCATACAGATCGTAACAGTAAAAATGGTTTTGAAGGAATTGGTTCAGAAAAAGCTTATTCCGAATTATTAGCCAATCAAAGCCCAAAGAAAAAAGTTGTTGTAGCGGTCATTGACTCTGGCGTAGATATTAAACACGAAGATTTAAGTGCGAATATTTGGATAAATGAAGATGAGATTGCTGGAAACGGTATAGATGATGACGATAACGGTTACGTTGATGACATCCATGGGTGGAATTTCATTGGTGGAAAAGATGGGAGTCATGTAAATAAAGATACCTACGAAGTAACCCGCATATATAATAGGCTTCATGAAAAATTTAAAGATGACGACTTTGTAATTGTATCTAAAAAGGATTCAGAAGAATTTGCCTTATATGAGGAAGTAAAGGCTGAATTAGAAAAAAACCGTTTAGAAGCCAAGCAAAACTACAATAATTTAGTACAAGTTAAGCAAGCTTTAGAGGGTGCAAAAAGTGTGCTTGGTGTGTCTTCAATTGATTCTATTTCAGTTGACAAATTAAAGCCCTCCCCTTCAGATAATGCCTATGAACAACAAGCGAAGCAGATGTTCATGTATTTTAAAAGCAATGGTGTAAAGGAAGAGGATATTGAAGAAGCTTATAATCACTTCGATAAAATGTATAACTATGCCTATAACACAGATTTTGACCCTCGGCATATTGTAGGTGATGATTTTTCAGATTTATCGAACCGATATTACGGTAATAATGATGTTAAAGGTCCTAGAAGTAATCATGGTACTCATGTAGCTGGAATTATTGGGGCCGTAAGAAATAACAATAAAGGCATGAATGGGGTTGCGAACCATGTTTCGATTATGGTATTACGTGCCGTTCCAGATGGTGATGAGCGAGATAAAGATGTTGGTAATGCTATCCGGTATGCCGTTGAAAACGGGGCTGACATTATCAATATGAGTTTCGGAAAAGATTATTCGCCCCGTAAATTTTATGTTGATGAAGCGTTAAAGTTTGCGGACGAACAAGGCGTACTTGTTGTTCATGCAGCAGGAAATTCAGGTGCGAACATTGACTCTACAAACAACTTTCCTAACAAGTTTTATACAGAAGGTGGTAGTATGCAAAACTACATCACAGTTGGAGCATCCTCTTGGGAAGGTGATTCTCTCCTAGCGTCCTCTTTCACAAATTACGGCAATCGGGTTGATATATTCGCGCCTGGTGTATCTATATACTCAACTTACCCTGAGAATACTTACAAAGCAGAAGACGGTACAAGTATGGCTAGTCCAGTGGTAGCGGGGGCTGCAGCACTTATAATGGCATATTACCCTGAATTAAGTGCTCAAGAGGTAAAGCAATTACTGATCAGTAGCGCTACAAATCATTCTAATCGAATTGTTTATAAGCCTGGCACTGATGAGGCCGTACCTTTCGGAAGTTTATCAGCATCAGGTGGACTATTGAATATATATAATGCCCTTTTAAAGGCTGAGAATAAAACATTAGGCACCCACTGATTTGAGTAAAGCCGATTCTTATTTTGATGCTTTTGTTATAGGATCAGGCCCCAATGGCTTTTCTTCTGCTATTACTTTAGCTGAACAAGGATTAAAAGTAAAAATCATTGAAGCCAAAGATACTATTGGTGGAGGTACACGAACTAAGGAAATAACCTCAGCAGGTTTTTTACACGATATATGTTCAGCCGTACACCCTACAGCAGCTGGCTCGCCCATCTTCAATAAATTACCCTTAGCAAAGCACGGCTTAGAGTGGATTCAACCTGAAATAGGTGTTGCTCATCCCTTAGATAATGGGGATGCGGTTATCATTGAAAAATCATTTGAGAACACTTTAGCTCGCTTAGGCAAAGATGCAAAAGGTTATAAAAGCCTCTTCCAAGGATTTATAAACTCTTGGGATAAACTCTCTTCAGATGTGTTCTCAAATTTAAGAATACCATCGCACCCACTTACTATGGCACGCTTTGGGTGGTATGGTATGTTTTCAGCTAAAATTATAGCGGATAGTTTTTTCAAAAATGAACGCACTAAAGCTTATTTCGCGGGTTTAGCTGCTCATAGCATCATTCCATTAGAAAAAGCATTTACGGCTTCATTTGGTTTAATATTAGGAACCTCTGTGCACACTGTTGGTTGGCCCATTGCAAAAGGTGGTTCACAATCTATTACCAATGCGTTACAGGTTCATTTTCTAAGCTTAGGAGGCGAAGTTGAGTTAAATAGGCCTATTACATCCATCCATGAATTGCCGGAAGGAAAACCAATTCTCTTTGACCTTACTCCACATCAAATAGTAGATATTGTTGAAGATAAACTTCCATCATCTACCAAGATAAAATTAGGTGATTATGTATATGGACCAGGTGCATTCAAAGTAGATTTTGCGCTTTCTGAACCTGTTCCTTGGATGAACGAAGAGTGTAAAAAAGCAGGTACTCTTCACTTAGGGGGTACTTTTAATGAACTTGCAAAAGCTGAACGGGAGGTATGGAATGCCATTCACCCAGATAACCCTTATGTGTTAATTGCACAACCAACTGCTTCTGATCCTAGTAGAGCCCCTGAAGGCAAACATGTTTTATGGAGTTACTGCCACGTACCCAATGGAAGTACCACTGATATGAAAGAGGCTATCATTAAACAAATTGAGCGATATGCACCCGGTTTTAGAGATACTATCATTGAATCACATTCGATGTCAGCCACTCAATTTCAAAAATATAATCCGAATTATATTGGTGGCGATATAAACGGAGGAGCTCAAACACTCTCACAGCTCTTTGGTCGACCATTACTAAAATGGGATCCCTACGATCTACCTGTCGAAAACCTTTATATATGTTCATCTTCCACCCCTCCAGGAGGCGGTGTTCATGGCATGAGTGGATTCTACGCAGCAAAAAGCGTTTTACGTAAAGAATATGGGATTAAGACTACGCTCTAAGTAAAGATTCTCGTATTTTTAGGCATGCTAAAAGCACTTAAAAACTTAACTGGCACATACTCCAAAACTCCGTCCTATTCCCGCAATATTAGCTTATCCAAAAAATGGGCTTTTATATCTGGATTTATAGCACTTCTTGTATCCATTCCCATACTATCTGTGCTATCCTCATTTTTTATTTCATCAGGTGAAATATGGAGTCATTTAGCGAGTACAGTTCTAAGTAGTTATGTGATCAACTCACTCATATTGATCGTTGGAGTATCAACAGGAGTAATTTTAATTGGTGTTTCGTTAGCATGGGTTATTACTATGTGTTCTTTCCCTGGGCAAAAGTACTTTGAATGGGCTGCGGTACTACCCTTTTCAATTCCAGCTTATTTATTGGCCTACATTTATACTGATTTTTTAGGTATTGCAGGTACTTTTCAATCATTTCTAAGGGGAAATTTTAGCTTAGAAATTGGTGATTATTTTTTCCCAGAAATTCGCTCAGTATGGGGCGCTGTGCTCATTATGACACTAGCCTTCTACCCTTATGTTTACATGTTGGCCAGATCAGCATTTTTAAACCAATCTACTTCATTATTCGAAGCAAGTAGAATCATGGGTTATAGCTCAACACAAAGTTTTTATAAAGTAGCTTTACCGTTGGCACGCCCTGGAATTGCTGCAGGATTAGCCCTCGCGTTAATGGAAACGTTAAATGATTTTGGTACCGTTCAGTACTTTGGTGTGCAAACATTTACAACAGGTATTTATCGAACCTGGTTTGGTTTAGGAGAACGTCCAGCTGCGGCCCAATTAGCTGGTTTTCTATTATTATTTATCATAGTGCTCTTAATTGTAGAACGTTGGTCAAGATCAAAAATAAAAGACCAAGTTAATGTAACCGCACGCTTTAAGCGCATTCAAAAATTTGAATTGAATGGAGTAAAAAAATATGCTGCCATCGTTTTATGCTCCATACCGGTAATACTTGGTTTTATTCTTCCTGTAGTATTGCTGGTACTCATGTTTTTAAATAATCTTGATTCCGTAAATACGAGATTTATAATCTATGCACTAAACACACTAAGCGTTGCCGCTATAGCTGGGGTAATTACTGTAAGCCTTGCTTTGTTAATGGCATATTCATCGCGATTAAATCCTACAAAATTAATCAGAGGCTTGAATCAGTTTGGTGCCTTAGGATATGCGATACCAGGATCCGTAATTGCTGTGGGAATTCTTATCCCCTTTGGGTGGCTTGATAATACCATTGATTCATTCGCTCGTTCAAATTTTGAAACCTCAACTGGTTTATTATTAAGTGGAACTCTGTTCGCAATGATATTTGCGTATGTAGTACGTTTTCTATCGGTATCCTATAATGGAATCCATTCTAGTCTTCAAAAAATATCCTCTAATGTTGATGAAGCATCACGAGGCATGGGATATAATTTCACTCAGATACTTCGCAAAATTCATATACCTATAATATCAGGAAGTCTAGTATCAGCTTTTCTGTTAGTATTTGTTGATGTAATGAAAGAGTTACCTGCAACTATCATCATTAGACCATTTAACTTTGATACCTTAGCTGTTCAGGTGTACCGCTTAGCTTCAGACGAACGCCTCGGAGAATCCTCTGGAGCAGCACTTGCCATTGTATTGGTTGGTATAATTCCTGTTATACTACTTAGTAAAACCATTACTAAAACTCGTAAAACAGATAAAAATCTATAGCAAAAAAAAGAGAAGCCGTTTAAGCTTCTCTTTTTCAATAGGTTATTAAAAGTGGTTTACTGCCAACCAGCTCTATCCATAATTCGAATAGCTTCTGGGTTATTACGCCCTAAAGCAGAAACATTAACAGCATCACTTTTATAGCTACCAAAGCTCTCCAGTGTACTGTTGATGTTTGCATTGTCATTAATTGGGTATTCATTGTTACCAACAGTTAAGTACTCTTGTGCTTTTTCATTGGTCATGTACTCTACAAATTTAACAGCAGCATCACGATTAGGAGCATTTTCAAGCACACCTACAACACTGATGTTTACGTGAGCTCCACGGCCATTCTCACCTTGGTTAGGAAACACAAACTGTAAGCTTTCAGCAATAGCCTTATCATCTTCATCATTACCTTGAAGCATCATAGCAAAGTAATAGTGATTTACTACGGCTACATCACATACACCTGCTGCAACCGCTCTAATTTGATCACGATCTCCACCCTGAGGATTTCTAGCCATATTTTCAACAAGGCCTTTCGCCCATTCTTCCGTTGCTTCAGCACCAATGGTTTCAACTAAAGATGCTACTAAAGATTGGTTGTAAATATTATTTGAAGAACGGATACATACTCGTCCATTCCACTCTTCTGAAGCTAAGTCTTCGTAAGTAAGTGTTGATGGATCTTCTACTTTCTCAGGATTCACAACCATCCCACGAATTCGTTTAGAGATCCCAAACCATAATCCATCTGGATGACGTAAAGCTGATGGAATTCTTTCTTCTAATACTTCAGATTCAACGGAAGCTAGAATGCCATTCTCTTCAGCTCTCCAAATTCTACCTGCATCAACGGTTACTAAGATGTCAGCTGGTGAGTTTATACCCTCACTCTTAATTCTTTCGATGAGTTCATCAGACCCACCTTCGATTAAGTTAATTTTGATACCAGTTTCAGCAGTAAAATCAGCATATAAATCCTGATCGGTATCATAGTGGCGAGCTGAATAAATATTTAATTCTTTCGGGTTGTTACAAGCACTTATAACTAATAGAAGTGCGAAAAATGAAAACTGTAGAAATTTCATGATTTTTAGTTTGGTGATATAGTTAATTCGGCACCAAAATAAGGCTTATATAGAAATAATCTAAATAAAGATTGTAAAGTATTTTTACGATTTATGGCCTTTAGAGTAATTTGCAGGGTCTAACATTCTCAAAGTCTCCCATCGGTACATTCCGCTATTGTGGCCATCGGCCCAAGTAATTTGAATGGCATGGTTCCCAACTTGCTGAATGTCTTTGATATCAATTTTAGACGGATGTTTTTCAAAAAAGGCCTCTGGATTGAATTCACTCATGTGAGCATGTCCTCCTCGACACATTACACAAGGACAATTTTGGCGTAATCCAAACAATGGGTAACTTGATTTTAGCCCATCACTCCATTCAATTTCGAGAACTTGGTCATTGTTACTAACTTCGATACCTGTTGGAAAAATGGATTCATTCATAATGCTATAATTTTTGTTCAAACTTAAGAAATGATCTGGATTATTATCTCTAGTGTTTTAGTGTTTATACTTAGTATTTGGATAGGTAAAAAACGTCCTATTAAGTTATATCAAATTACAGCGCGTGGCTTCTTTCTCTTTATTATTGGAGCGAGTTTTACACTACTAATAATGAGAATAGTAAATGATTTAGGGTTCATTTCTGATCATCTAGCTGCGGCTATTATGACCAACACCTATAGCTGTATTGGTGGGATATTATTTGGTGCGGCTTATGACATCTATTCACTAAAGCAAAAAGCTGGAAAACTAGAGTATTCAAATAAGAACTTAGTCACCGATATAATACCTTCCCTACTCGCTGTTACTTTACTTATTCTGTCATTTGCACGTACTGGTATTTTTAACGAATTACCCATCACTCCTATTCGTGTATCCTCTGCAATATCGATTCTTTCTTTGGGAGTATTAATTATCACATTGAGTGTAGTACCTGAATTCAAAAAGAAAGGAATTGTGATTATAGATCAGATGATTGAATGGAAAGCCTTAACGAGTTATAAATGGGTATCAGAAGAAACTATTGAAATAGAATATGAAATGAATGATACTATCAAGGTATATCAAACTATTATCCCAACATCCGATCAAGTTCGCGTGGAAAAGTTATTGAATGGAAAAATGATGGAGAAACTTGAAACAGAGGATGACTAAGTAGCATTAGTGTGTGTATATTCCCTGAAGAACTCTAAATAAATACAAGTTATGGCTTCATTCGACATCGTTAACGAAATAAACCAACAAGAAGTAGATAATGCTATCAACAATACCGTTAAAGAGATCAGTACTCGCTACGATTTTAGAGGATTACATACTGAAGTAACCTTTCATAGCAAAGAGAATAGAGTTCATATTGTAGCAGCCGAAAGTATGAAGATGAAAGCTGTACAAGAGATGCTGATTAAAAACTTTATCAAACGAGGCATTGATTCAAAAGTACTTGAATTTGGTACTGAAGAAGGTACTTCTCAAGGATATTTAAAGATGGATGCCACTCTCAAAGAAGGAATTGATAGAGAAACGGCAAAAAAAATCGTTAAAGAGATTAAAGCTACAAAGCTTAAAGTTCAGCCTCAGATACAAGACGATCAAGTACGCGTGACGGGGAAAAAGATTGATGACCTTCAAGAAATCATACGACTAATGAAATCTAAAGATTTTGGAGTCCCACTTCAATTCACCAATATGAAATAATGATTACAAAAGGAGCTAATGCTCCTTTTTTAGTTTCTTTCCCACTCTACCATTATGCATTTGTTAGGGATGTAGGGAATGTTTGCTTCTTCCGCAATTTTCTCCGCTTCAGGTGATGAAACATCCATCTGAGTCCACACAACAGGGTTTTGACCTGTTTTTGCGTTCCACTCTTTAACTTCATCCATTACAGATGCTGTATGTTCGGATGACCTAAACACATTAATAATGTCTATTTGAACATCAAATGGGATGTCTTTTAAAGAACGATAGCATTTAGTCCCAATCATCTCATCATGTCCTGGGTTAACCGGTATCACTTCGTATCCCCTTTCTTGCATAAACTTAGCTATGTAATTACTTGTTCGGTAAGGATTGGCTGAGCATCCAATTACAGCAATAGTTTTAGAATTATTAAGAACCTCTTTGATAGGTGGAATAGTTAAAGGCATGCCCTAGATGATTAATGATTAGAGTTTCAAATATTGTATGATACTTTCCTTATCTTAAAGGTCTTAATCAATATTATAATTCCAAAAGAAAGAAACGTTTTGTCAAAAATTAAAAGCGGCGACACCGTAAAAGTTCATTACACTGGTCAATTAAACGACGGATCAGTATTTGATTCTTCTTTACAGAGAGAACCTTTAGAATTTACTATGGGCTCAGGACAATTGATTCCAGGCTTTGAAAAAGCTATTGAAGGATTAGAAGTGGGCGATTCAACAACTGCAAATATTCCTGCAGCTGAAGCTTACGGCGAGCCAAATCCACAAATGATTGTTGAAGTTACTGCAGATCAGTTACCAGCTGAAATGGAGCCACAAGTGGGCATGCAGCTTCAACTAAACCAACCTGATGGACAGGCTATTCCTGTACAAATTACTGGTATTGAAGACGATAAAGTAACTTTGGATGCGAACCATCCATTAGCAGGTCAAGATCTTACTTTTCAAATTGAAGTAGTAGAGATTGCATAATCCTGTTTTAAATCGATTACTCAGGCTACATCATTTATTTGTTGTAGCCTGTTTTTTTATACTATACTCAATTTACTATGGCCGACTTTCATAAACCCTCCACTATTTCTATCACTTGCCCTAAAATGATCTCTCCTTTCCTTAAGAAAGAAGTAGAGGATTTAGGTTTTACCGTTCAACATCAACGCTATGCTGGTGTTGAGTTAAAAGGAAGTTTGCATGATTGTATGAAGCTTAACCTATGTTTAAGCACTGCACATCGAGTTCACTATTTGCTAAAAACATTCACAGCAAATAATGCCGACGAACTACATAAAGAACTCGTTACTATTCCATGGGAAGATTATATAGATAAGCATGGATATGTGAGTATTACTTCGTTTATCAAAAATAAGACCATCAATAACACCCAGTTTGCCAATTTAAAGGTAAAAGATGCCATTGTAGATCGAATCCGTGAAAAAACAGGAAGTAGACCCGATTCTGGTTCAGATTTAAATAAAACAGTAGTGTTCTTATTCTGGAAAGGAACAGAAGCTAGTATATATTTAGATACCTCTGGTGAATCGATATCAAGGAGAGGATATAGAGTTAGAAATCATACTGCACCTATGCAAGAAACCTTAGCCTCTACCATTATTCAGGCAAGTAAATGGAAAGTAGGTCAACATTTTATAAACCCTATGTGTGGTAGTGGTACCCTTGCTATTGAGGCAGCTTTAATGGCGCTTGGAAGACCCGCAGGTTTATTACGCCCAAACTATGGAATCAAACATATTCTTGGCTTTGATGTTGGAGAATGGAACAGCTTACGTTCAGACTTAAAGCATAGCGCGAATAAAGATTTTAAAGGAAAAATTATTGCTACCGATATTGATAATAGAGCAATAAAAGCAGCTCAGAAAAACGCTCAAACTGCCGGTGTTGATCACCTAATTGAATTTCACCGTTGTGACTTTCAAGATACCCCTATTCCCGAAGGTGATGGTGTGGTAGTGTTTAATCCACCTTATGGGGAACGTATTGGTCATGATCAAGAACTTTATGATCTATACAAAACTATTGGTGATTTCTTTAAGCAAGAATGTTCTGGTAAATGGGGATATGTTTTCACTGGTAATTTCGACCTTGCCAAGAAAGTGGGGCTTAGAACAAGTCAACGTATTGAACTATATAACTCTACTATCGAGTGCCGGTTGTTAGAGTATGAGCTTTATTAATTATCTTCACCCTCTGTCATTTCTCCGGCAGGGGTTAATTTAGAAACTACCTATCCATCTGTCGGTACTCCGGCTGATGGAGTTCAATTGAGGAAACATTTTCAAGTTATAAAGTACTCTATCCTTACTCAATTTCCATCACCCCGCCTTTTTAAAAGCGAAATGATGGACTTAGATTGGAATTAGAATCATTCTTTCAAATTTGATAAAGTGCTGTATATTCTTTCTTAAATTTATAAGCACTAAGTATCTAAAAATGAAAGCATTCTATCGATTATCACTGGGTATATTTTTTTTAATTGTTGCCTGTTCTGTACAACCATCTCAATCTAAATTTGATGATCTAAAATTAGAAGAAGCTACTATTCAAGAACTTCATGATGGTTATAACAATGGCACATATACCGTAACAGATGTTGTTGAAGCTTACCTCCAGCGCATTGAACAGTACGATCAAAGTGGTCCAAAAATTAACTCGATCATAACCATTAATCCTGATGCTATTCAAATTGCTAAATCATTAGATGAGCAATTACAAAATGGTGCGAATAAAGGACCACTTTTTGGAATTCCAGTGGTATTGAAAGATAACATTGATACAAAAGATAAGATGCCTAATACTGCCGGCGCACGTGTTATGGCGAAATCTATGCCCCTTCAAGACAGTTATATAGTTGAGAAGCTTCGAGAAAGTGGTGCTGTGATAATTGGTAAAGCTAACCTGAGTGAATGGGCCAATTTCCATAGTAATAATTCTTCCTCTGGATGGAGTGGCTTAGGTGGGCAAACTCGCAACCCATATGATATTACACGCAATCCCTGCGGTTCAAGTGCAGGATCTGGTGCATCAGTTTCCGCTAACTTTACCATGTTAGCAATTGGGACTGAAACCAACGGCTCTATCACATGCCCTGCTTCATCCAATGGTGTTGTAGGAATTAAGCCAACAGTTGGACTATTGAGCCGATCTGGAATTATACCTATCTCGGAAACTCAAGATACACCAGGTCCTATGGCAAGAACGGTTGCAGATGCAGCCATTATGCTGGGCACAATGGTTGGTGTTGACAGTAGAGATAGCTATACCGACTTTAGTGAAGGCATGTATCACACTGATTATACTCCTTTCCTAAAAACAGGTGCATTAAATGGAAAAAGACTCGGATTGTATAAACCTTCTTTGGGTAGTGATCATAAAACTGACACCTTAATGCATCAAACTATTCGTTTTTTAGAAGCACAAGGAGCCACCATTGTTGAGATAGTCAGAATTGGTAATGTATCAGGTCGAGATAGTTACAATGTTCTGCTATATGAATTCAAAGACGGTGTTAATAAGTATCTCGAATCGCTAGGTGAAAACGCACCTGTTGCTAACTTAGAGGAGATTATAGAAAAGACTTTGGCTGATTCAGTAGAAATGAAGTTTGATCACGACATTTTAATTCAAGCACAGAAAAAAGGTGATTTAAACTCTGAAGAGTACATTAATGCTAGGGCTAATATGCTTAAAGCCTCTCGTGAAAATGGAATAGATAAAGTAATGGCCGAGCATGATCTTGATGCCTTCATAGGGGTTACAGGTGGTCCAGCTTGGAAAATTGATCATACCAATGGTGATAACTTTGGGACATCATCTAGTTCCCCTGCAGCTCGCGCTGGCTACCCAAATATTACCGTACCAATGGGCTTTATTGATGGACTTCCAGTAGGAATATCATTCTTTGGTAAGGCATGGTCGGAGCCTCAACTTATTGAAATCGCTTACTCTTTTGAACAAGCAACAAAAATTCGAAAAGCTCCTTCATTTAAGCGCTCAGAGTTTTAACTTATCCCCCGAACTTTTCGGGGGCCTTTTCCGAAGATTTAAGAATTATGATGTACTAAGTCTGAAGTAAACCCGTTCAGTTTAAAAATTTATCTATAGACGTACATGCGTACGCGATTTATCCAAAACTGGCAATGATATTTAAGCGGCTATTACTGAGTTCCCTCTTTCTATTCTGTATTTATCCTTCATTGATTGCTCAAGATGTTGAAGTTACTCCTCTCGACTCTTTAATTAATGTCCCTGAGAAACCTTTGAGTATTTCAGGCTTTACTGTTCCACTAATATTTGGTGGTGGTATGGGTTCACAAAATAATCCAGTACTTACTACCCCTAAAGGTGATGAAGCAACTATAAGTGCCGGTGGTGGACTCTTTTTTGGCTCAGGCATCTACTATACAACAGAAAAAAACATTACGGTTGGTGCGTCGGTTCAATATCTCACTAGTGAGCTAACCCCAGTTACTAAAAACGGAAGTGCGTCATTTAAACGAGTTGCTTTCTTACCCGAAATTAAGCTTCCCATCAAAATTAAAGACAACTCCTTTATTAATTATGGTGGTGGGGTTGGATTATATATGAATGGAAAGCTTGTTGTGGATTCCAATGATGACACTCAAAACTCCATTAACACGGTTTACGAAAACACGAGTGGGCTTCATTTCATTTTAGAATATGAAGAAAACTACCCTACAGGTCTGCTCACAGCTGGAGTTAAATACTATAATGTTGAATACGAACAAGCTTCTGGCGACACTTTATTTCCTAGGCTAGATGGTTCAGGTGTAGACTTCTATTTAAGCTATGTATTTAAGCTGTGATTAAGCTTAATATCTAGCTAAAGCTTTTCTATATTCCGTTATGGTTAAAACGGAAGTATCTAACAAAGAAGCAGTTATAAATCGCATTGAAATATCGAGTGCTAATAACATTCGATTTGCCGTAACTGATATAGACGGTGTATTAAGGGGTAAATTTATAAGCAAAGATAAAGTACTTAAAGCCCTCAAATCCGGTAAAATTGGTTTCTGCAATGTCATTTTTGGTTGGGATATCAATGATGCTTGTTATACCAATACCGAAGCGAGCGGTTGGCATACAGGATACCCAGATGCACAAGCTTTCATTGATGTTGATACCTTAATTTCTATTCCTTGGGATGATGACAAACCATTCTTAATTGGCGACTTTCGGCATGACGATGTTTTTAAAGATATATGTCCTCGAACGTTATTAAAGAACATCGAAAAACAAGCTTTAGATATAGGATTACTTCCAAAATATGCCTGTGAATTTGAATGGTTCAACTTCAGCGAAACACCGCAAAGTCTTTATGAAAAAGACTATAGAAACCCCACCCCACTTACACCGGGTTTGTTCGGATATTCACTTCTGCGATCGTCATTAAATCAAGAATACATTAACGAAATATTTGATACCCTTAAAGAGCTCAACATTCCTTTAGAAGGCTTACATACTGAAACTGGCCATGGGGTTTATGAAGCCTGTATCACCTATGACGATTTATCAACGGCTGCCGACCAAGCCATTATCTTTAAAACTGTTGTTAAAGAAATTGCTTATCAGTATGAGATACTAGCTAGTTTTATGGCGAAATGGAATGCTGCATTACCAGGATGTAGTGCACATATTCATCAAAGCTTATGGGATCTTAAGGAGTCAAAGAACCTATTTTATGATTCTGATGATGAGAATAATATGAGTGAAACAATGAAACAGTTTCTTGCTGGGCAATTACACTGTCTACCTCATATACTACCCATGTTTGCTCCTACTGTTAACAGTTACAAGCGATTTGTAGATGGCTCTTGGGCCCCCACATCAATCAGCTGGGGTATTGAGAACAGAACAACGGCATTAAGAGTCATCAATCCTGATAGTAATGCAACTCGTATTGAACACCGTGTTCCTGGTGCGGATATTAATCCATACTTAGCGATGTCTGCTGCATTAGCTTCAGGTTTATATGGCATAAAACATAAGCTCAAGTTAGAAGATGATACTTTTGTAAATGGTAATGCTTACGATAATCAGAAATTAAAATCACTCCCTACCAATTTATTCAAAGCTACCAAGGCTATGAAGGAATCACCAATTGCCAATGAGCTTTTTGGAGTAAATTTTGTAGATCATTTTATTCGCACTCGAGAATGGGAATGGAAGCAATACGAGCCACAAATTGATAACTGGGAACTTCAAAGGTACTTTGAGTTGATCTAATGGCGTTTATAGATTTTGATACCATCATCAGAGAAGCGTGGAACGATTATGACCCTAGTCGAGAGATCGCTCATATCGTAGATATAAGTGCAAAAGTATCTACCAACCATGTGTATAGAATTACCTTAAAAGATAGAAATTACATAGTAGCTAAGCTCTCCTACTTCGGTAAATATGACCATTTTGTTGAAGATCATAGCATCATCAATACTTTATCGAATAACCTTCCGTTTCCATTCGAAAATTTCCTTGCACGATCATTAATGAAAGGAAATAAATTATACGTGTATCGCTATCAGAGCCAAGTAATTGATGTTTGGGTAGTGTTCTATCGCCCTATTCATATAAAAGAAAAGTTACCTAAGCGCTTAGACGAAGACCAAATAGCTAAACTCGGGCAGCAAACCGCTCGGTTTCATAAGGCTTGTGATACAGTAAAAGCGACCCTTCCTCGATCTTCTAAAACCATGAAGGATGATATCAATGATCTCATAAAAATACTTGACGACACTTCAAGCAAATATGAGTATCCCATGCATAGATCGCTAATTAAAAACCATTGCGATGCTTTTTTAGCGAATTATGATACCATAGGAGCTGACAAACTCGAGTCTATTCCTGTGTTTGTAGATTGGAATATTGGCAACTTCTCCGTCACCCCCAATTTTAAACTTTATTCTAGGTGGGATTATGATTGGTTTAGGATGAGTACTCGTATGCTTGATTTTTATTTCTTTGCACGCGTTTCATCCGACATAGGTGATAAAACCGTCTTTACCTACAATGTAGATGTTATGATGGAAGATCGTTTTATCATCTTTCTAAAAGCCTATCACAAAGAATTCCCACTTACAGGAAAAGAAATACGATTTCTTAAAGATGCCTATCGTTTTTTCATACTCAACTATGTTGTTAAGTATGGTCGATTCTTTTTTCACGAGATATTTGCTACAAAATTACAAAAAGAGGCTTTAGAGACGCATTTACCCTCTCTTGAAGACACATTCAACCCCGAACCATTATTAAAAGCTCTGGATCTATAAAATGAGTTACCCTTCATTCTTTGACATTGCCAAACAGTTTAAAGCAATTCTGCTAGATTCTTATGGCGTTATAAAAAATCACAATGGTTTAATAGAAGGAGCAGAAAGAACACTAAAATTTATTCGTGATGAGAAAAAGCTCTTTAGAGTATTGACGAATGATGCTTCCCGAAGTCCTATACAGCAAATTGAAAAGTATAACGAATTAGGACTTCATGGTATTGAACTTCATGAAATGCTCACCTCAGGTATGATGGCTAAGCATTTCTTAGAACAAAAAATTACTGAAGGACGAATTGCTTATTTAGGCACTGAAAACTCAGCTGATTACATACTCCAATCTGGGCTGGAACATGTGGCGGTAAAAGATATAAATCTTGACCATATAGAAGATATATCTGCCTGTGTTTTCCTGGATGATGAAGGCTTCGACTGGAATACTGATATCAATAAAGTGGTTAACCTTCTTCGTAAAAAGAATATGCCTGTAATACTAGCTAATTCTGACTACTACTATCCTGTTTCATCCAATGATATTGCCATAGCAACTGGAGGAATAGCTAAGTTGGTGGAAAATATGTTAGGTAAGAAATTCATTCATTACGGTAAGCCTGATTCTCAAATGTTTATGTTTGCTTATGAACAGTTAACAAAGGACGGCTTTATCAATAAAGATGAGATTTTAATGGTTGGCGACACATTAAAAACTGACATTCTTGGTGGTAACAAATTTGGCATAAAAACCATGTTAGTACTATCTGGAAATACCAGAGAAGACACTTATAAGTCACAAATTGAAGCCACGGGTATTATCCCAGATTATGTATGTAAGTCAATCATGGAATGATATATAAAACTAAAGACCGAACATTCAATTTTAAACGTTACCCTTCAACCACGAATAAATCATTACGAGCATGGAATGCCGCCGATGAGCTGATCCATCAAACTCTTGAAAACCAGGTAGAGCCTCATTCAAAGTTATGTATATCGAATGACCGTTTTGGAGTGTTAGCGAATCTATTCAATACCAATCCAACTCAGTATATCATTGCATACAAAAGCCAAGAAAAGGCACTCTTTAAGAATTCTAAGTTGAATGATATCCCGGTTGAGCGTTTACAATTAAGATCTCCACTTGATACGATTGATACCTTTGATTTTGCGCTATTGAAAATCCCAAAATCACTGAATCTATTTGAACTACTTATTCAACAACTTCATAGTGGTATAGCAGATGAAGGCGTAATCTTTGCCGGTTTTATGACCCGCCATTTCTCGCCAAAATTAATAGAGATAGCAGAGTATTATTTTGACTCGGTAGAACAATCAAAAGCGAAAAAGAAAGCTAGAGTATTAACTCTAAAGGGGAAAAAAGATCAACCCCCTAAAGACTTAATTGAATCCATTTCTTATAAAGATTATGATATTAAGCAATACAAAGGTATGTTTTCATCTGGTCATATTGATTTCGCAACTCAATTTTTCTTAGAGCATTTTGAAACAAAAGAAAATGAACAGAGTGTTTTAGACTTAGCCTCTGGAAATGGGATAATAGCCAAGGAATTATATGATTCCTTTAAGCCTAATGAACTGCATTTGATGGATGATTCAATCTTGGCTATTGAATCATCAAAAATGAATTTACCTGATTTACCGAATGAAGCATTTCACTATTCCGACAGTTTAGAAGTGTTCCAAGATCAGAGTATAGACCTCGTTGTTTCTAATCCCCCGTTCCATTTCGGTCATGAAAACAACATTGAAGTGGCTATTCAATTGTTTAAGGGAGTGCATCGCATACTAAAAGAAAATGGTCGATTTACTATGGTTACGAGTAAACATTTAAACCTATTTACTCATCTAGACCCTTTGTTTACATCCACAAGTATTTTAAAAGAGAACGATCGCTTTGTGATTTACGAATGTATTAAATGATGATATCTATTTAGTTAGCTTTTCAGCTATTAGTAATCCATCCCGAATAGGTAGCAACACTTGTTCAACTTCGGGGTGATCGGCAACAAGTTTATTAAAGTTTGCAATGGCTTCGGCTTTGTGATCTGTTGGGTCAAGAACTGTACCATCCCAAAGCACATTATCAATAACCATTAACCCACCCTCTCTTAATAACGGTAACGACTGTTCGAAGTAATAGGCGTATCTTAGTTTATCCGCATCCATATAAATTATATCGAATGGTCCATCTAGCTCATTAATTAAGCTCTGAGCATTTCCTTTCAATAATTTTATTACACCTTTTTTATCAAATTCAGCAAAATGTTCCTCTGCAATTTTTTGGTAACGAAGGTTCATCTCTATGGTGATTATCCTTCCTCCTTCTTCTATCGCCTCCGCCATAGCCAATGCCGAATATCCTGTAAAAGTACCAATCTCTAAAATATTCTTTGATCCCGAAATTCTAATGAGCATTTTCAATATCTGGCTCACTAATTTTCCGCTTAGCATATCAATATATTCTAACTTATCATCGCTTGATGAAATGAGTTTATGAATATCCGAGCTTTCATCCGTTGTGTGATTTTCAGCATATTGCTCAATTTCTGGATGAGTTATTTGAACGATAGGTTTTCCTCTGTGTTTCTTCATGCATCAAAGATAAGGCAGAAGCCCCTATCATCACCAGTAAAAGTATCACATTGAGTTTTATACCTTCACAAGAATCCAAGTTTTATATCCACTTCTTTAGTTTATACACGAAATGGCTAATGAAGCGACGTTTTAAAAGAGTTTATATAAAGCAGCACTATACTCCTTCGAAGGCTTCAAAAACTGTGTACTACTTAAATCACAATTCTTGGTGGGATGGTTTAATACCATTGTATTTGAATAGCTATCATTTTAAGCAACATGCTCGAGCTATTATGGAAGATGAGCAAATGGTTAAACACCCCTTCTTTTCTAAAATTGGTGCCTTTTCTATAAATCTAAAGGATTCAAAATCAACTATTCGATCTCTTAGATATGCAATTAATTCGATGAAACGGTCTAACTCGAGTTTATTTATTTATCCAGAAGGTGAAATAACCCCTGTTAGTTCTAATCAACCAACTTTCAAATCAGGCTTAAGTTGGTTATACAAACAAATGGAAGCAGAAGTAGATTTTGTACCAATTGCCTTATATCAACAAACTTTTAGAGACAGCAAACCAGAGTTATACATCTATATTGGTCAGTCTACGAAACCCGCAAAAGATCTAACCAATCAAAAACTCACAAATCATTTTGAGTTAGCCTTACAACAACTTCTAACTCAAACTAGAAATGTAGCTGGCTTTACAGATGAAGGATTTAAAGCTATTTAGCTTACCAAGTCCAAGGATACAATCGTTTGCTTTTTTGAACCCAGTGTGCTTTTTGGTTCATAAATTGTAAACGCATTCGGACTGCCGGCCAAAATATCTTGTTGTAAATTCTTTCAGGTTTAATGTATTCTGATATTCCCGTACTAGTTTTTAACGATTCTCCATTATTTAGCACTGCTTCAGCTATGAACCGTTGATAGAATGGACCAGAATCAACACAGTGGCTTTGCTGTATATGAACTTGTATTTCCTTTGAACTCAAACTTATTACTCTCGAAGAACGAAGTCCAAATGGCGTTAATCCTTCTTCTTTCAATTCAATATTAGTGAACTCATGAATGGAACTAGGGTCTTTATTATCGAATAACCAAGCTTGGTACTGACGCCCAGTATTTTGATTCATGTTATAATAAATAAGAGTAGCATCGTCAAAATGAAACCTTCCCCAATACCAATCCTCAAAATCATCTTTCATTGGTTTAAAACCAACATTGTGATCATGATACCCTAGCCCTTCAAATTCAATATCGTGGTTTTTGGTTTTACCACTAATTAATAATACCCCTTTTACCTCAGCTTGCGGTTGAATCAGATTCCAAAGATGATGATCGTTAGAAGACTTTTGAGCTATAGTGCCCTTTAATAATTTAGGAGACTTAAATGTTAACTGTCCAACTAAGCTAAACCCAGATACTAAAACTTGATCAAAGGTAAGCGTATAGCTGACTCCTTCTTGACCTACTGTCCTCTGAAATGCACAATCACCGATCTTATATTCATTAGTTGCTTCATTAAATTCGAAATCGTGAGCTGAATATTCTTTAAAACTATAGTATTCGGTCTGCTTATTGTGATAAATAGAAATGCTTACCGCAGGGAAATTATTGGGAGTGGCATCTCTAGATGTTATCCCTTCAATATAATTTGGGGAAAATGGGTTACCTTCATAAAATATTGCAACGATTCCCCAATTTTTATCATTAGTAAGAGCGTCGAAATACCACCATTCATAAGCACCAGATGGCTTATTTGGAAAAGGGCTTTCATCCTTAAAATCAGTAGATATATTCATAGCTTAAAACTTACAATAAAGTGAAGCTTAACCAAAGCAATCTTACATTACGTTCATTATATGGTTGAAATATTTTTGTATATCGCTTTAGGGTATCTATTATTTACGAGCTCTGTTCTGCTCCGTAATTTATTAGAGTTCAGTAAGTTAAAAGATTTACCTAATACTAATATTGATACTAAGCCAGCAATTAGTGTATGTATTCCGGCGCGGAATGAAGCCAAAGTAATCAAGCGATGTGTTGAATCGATTTTAAATCAAGACTACCCATATCTTGAAGTTCTCGTACTCGACGATCATTCAACAGATGAAACAAATTCCATTCTTCAGCAGCTGTCAAACGAACACCCAAATCTTACCATATTAGACGGAGCCGCTAAACCTGATGATTGGTTAGGCAAGCCTTGGGCATGCCATCAGCTTAGTGAAGCAGCTACAGGCGATGTTCTCGTTTTCATCGATGCGGATGTATGGCTTGAACGTAATGCACTCACGAAAGCGAGTTCTCAATTCAATCAATTTGACGCCATTACTGTTTGGCCACAACAGATAGTAGAATCCTATTGGGAACGACAAATAATTCCACATATATACTACGCCCTGTACACTCTTCTACCTGCCAAATATGTTGAACGAGATCCTAAATGGATAACTCAGTCATTAAAAAACAAATTAGGTCCAGAGTTCTCGGCAGCATGTGGACAATTTATCGCATTTAAAAAATCCATTTATGAAGAAATCGGGGGTCATAAAGGCATTAAACAACATATTCTAGATGATGTACAACTTGCTAAAAAAGTAAAACAGCAAGGATTTTCACTTCGAATGTTATCTGGAATCAATACCGTTTACTGTAGAATGTATACCAGCTATTCAGAAATATGGAATGGATTACGGAAAAACTTTTTATTGGGCTTTAATAGTACCTTTCTATTTATAGTGATGGGTATACTTCATCTCATTACATTCATTCTCCCCTACTATGCGTTTTGGGTTGGCTTCAAATCTTCCAGTTCCCCTATAATCATACTTTCATCCATACTGATTTTAATCCCTTGGATACACCGTATGATTCTAAACTATATCTACAAATGGGAGATTTATTCTGCTTTTACACACAGTATTGGTGTTCTCTGGTTTCAACTCCTTGGAATTCGATGTTTGATAGATAGTATAACGGGCAAAAAAGTAGCTTGGAAAGGCCGTGAGGTCTAATTTTTAGACTTCATTATATTTTAATAATCGTTTTCTTTTTTGTGTACGGTTATACATATTCCAACATATGAAAGTGACTATTGATAAATATCTCCGATATTTGAGTGTTGAAAAGAATGCCTCTCCTCACACCATCACTTCGTATGAAAATGATCTCCTCAATTTTCTCGATTTTTGTGCCCATCAATTTGAAAAAGAAAGTGATAAAATTGATCTAGCCCAGATAGACCGACTTACCATTAGGCTTTGGTTAGGAAATCTATCTGAAGAGGGATTAGCAAAAAGTAGTATAGCTCGTAAAGTAGCTTCTCTAAGATCATTTTTTAAATACAGTTTTAGTCGAGGGTATATCCAAAAAAATCCAGCTCATCTATTGGTGGTTCCTAAAAAAGACAAGACACTTCCTAAAACTACTACGCCGGAAGACATCCAACGAATGATGGATGTAGTAAACACAGACACTCCTAAAGGAAAGCAGAGTCGGGCTGTATTGGAACTTTTTTATGCAACAGGTATTCGTTTAAGTGAACTAATTGGTTTAGATATATCACATTTAGATTTACATAAAAAACAAATAACCGTACTTGGTAAAGGCAATAAACAACGCATCATCCCATTAGGTAATAGAGCTTATGAAGCTCTTAAAGATCATCTTGAGACTAAAGAAAAATTGTTTGGAAGCAGAACGGATAACGATGCTTTGAAGGCTGTATTTTTAGCTGGAAACGGACAAAGAATGTATGCACGATACGCTCAACGGATAGTTGAGAAATATTTAAGTAAAACAAGCGAGGTTACACAAAAAAGCCCTCACGTGTTAAGACATAGCTTTGCAACGCATATGCTTAATAACGGGGCAGACATCAGAATCATTAAGGAGTTCCTGGGTCATTCCAATTTATCAGCAACCCAGATCTACACACATACAAGTGTAGAACGCCTCAAGAATGTGTATGAGCATGCACATCCGAGAGCTAAAACAAAATAAAAATAACTAGGAGACACTATGAATATTTCAATAACATCACGCCATTTTGATGCAAGCGAGAATCTTAAAGAATTTAGTATAGGAAGCGTTGAAAAACTCGAACAATTTTACGACAGAATTGTCTCTTGCGATATTATATTAGAACCAACTTCTGATCCCAAGCACCCTCAAAAAGCTGAGATTATAATTAAAGTGCCCAGAAAAGTAATTGCTGTTAATGAAAAAGCCGAGACCTACGAAAAAGCAATTTCAGATGCGGTGGATGTAGCCACTCGTCAAATCAAACGATATAAAGAAAAACTACACGCTGTACATTAATTAACCACATACATGCCATTTTCACCTAGCCAGCCAATTCCCAAAAAAGAACAAATTAGTGTTAGTTACATTGTTCAAAAATTGAAACAGCGTGTTCAAATTAATTTGATTGCATGTACAAACACTGAAACTTCAGAAGATAAATTTGTAACCGAGGCCGATTTACATCGGCCGGGAATGGCGCTAGCAGGGTATGTGGATTTATTTACTTACCAACGAATTCAAATTCTTGGGAATACCGAATCTCAGTTCCTAAATAATTTAGACATTGATAAACGAAAGGAAGCCTTTTCCTTCATCACTAAATTTGATATACCTGTAATATTCTTAACGGATGGTAACACTCTCCCACCTGAGCTCATAGAAATGGCCAATAACGCTGGTATACCCGTCTATACCTCATCGTTAGAAACCACACGATTCATGTTTCTTCTTAGAGATTTTCTAGAAGACCAGTTTGCTGTGCAAACAATGGTTCATGGAGCAATGGTTGATGTATATGGTATAGGAATCCTTATTACAGGTAAATCAGGTATTGGTAAAAGTGAAGTCGCTTTAGACCTAATTGAACGTGGGCACCGCTTAGTGGCTGACGATGTTGTGATGTTAACCAAAAAGAGTAACGTGTTAATGTCTTCGGCAACGGAGATGAGTAAACATTTTATGGAGATTCGTGGGTTAGGAATCGTTGATGTAATGTCGATGTTTGGTATTCGATCTATTCGATACCAAAAAAGATTAGAGGTAGTGTTAGAATTAACTTTATGGGATGAAACCGAAGACATTGAACGAACAGGATTAAACCATGACTCTGTATCTGTTCTAGATTTAGACATACCATTAATTCAACTCCCTATCACCCCTGGTAAAAACATCACCGTAATTGCAGAAGTAATAGCCATGAATTATTTATTGAAACATTATGGCTACGATCCCGCAAAAGCCTTCCAAGATAGAATTCAATCTCAAATTGCTTTAAAAACTAAAGGAATGCATCAAGGACCTAAAAGAGCTATTGAATACTTTGAAGGTGATTTGGAGTAACATTAGAATGCTTTTACACTCTTTGATAAGAAGCGAGGTTGTTGGTACCTTTTCGAGGATTAAAATTAGTTTATGCCATTAAAGAATCATTTCTATTACGACGAACAAAAATGTGAATTTATACCTATCGAGTATAATAAAGCAGAGCAAGTCGTATATAACTTATCTGTATGGATACTCACGGGTGTGGTATTATCCGGCTTAGGGATAATGCTATTATCCAATTTTGTAGGTACACCTGCTGAATTAGCATTGAAGGCTGAAAATGATGCCCTTGCTGCACAACTTGAAGAGACAAAAGAGTCGATCCTTTCCATTGATGAACAGCTTCAGGAAATAGCTAAAAATGACAACGAAATATATAGATCTGTACTCGGACTAGAAGATATTTCATCTGATGAACGAGAAGCAGGTACAGGTGGTGCGCTCCCAGATGAAGAACTTGATGTATTTTCAGAATCGACGGCAGAGTTATTACGTTGGACCACTAATAAGCTGAATAATCTAGAGCGTAAAATAAATATTCAGAAACTCAGCTTTGAAGAATTGAAGGAAGCCTACAATAATAATGCTGAGAAATTAAAACACATTCCTGCAATTAAACCTACTAAAGGTATTCTTCTAAGTAGCTTTGGAATGCGAGATCATCCAGTGTTAGGTTACACAAGAATGCATGCCGCTGCCGACTTTAGAGCAGACATCGGAAGTGAAGTATATGCTACTGCAAACGGTACCATCAAATATGTTGGCTTAAGAGGAACTCTTGGTCGTATTGTAGTGATAGATCACGGTTATGGATACGAAACACTCTATGCCCATCTTTCTTCGGTTCCAAAAGGATTGAAAAAAGGAAATAAAGTAAACCGTGGAGATCTAATCGCATATTCTGGTAATTCAGGATTAACAGAAGGTCCGCATCTTCACTATGAAGTACATCTTAATGATATCAAAGTAGATCCTATCAACTACCTATTTGCGGATATCTCGCCTGAGGAATATTTGATGTTCAAAGAATTTGCTAAGACAAATACTAAATCAATGGATTAAGTCTCCTAATCCAAGCAATTAATTCTTCTTTTTACTTTCTTCAGCTAATCAAAAAATTAACGTTGAAGAATGCGAAAACATCTACTCCTCCCCTTTCTAATACTATTTCTTAGTACTTCTCTATTTAATTCAGTTGCCCAATCTCACGTCTCGGAACCACAAAGTGATTGGGCTCAAAGCCTAATCAAAGATGCGTTAAAAAGTAATTTTGGGTTTAATCGACTTACGCACTTAACCGATTACTATGGTCCCAGATTAAGTGGCTCAAAAACTTTAGAAGATGCAATTGACTGGATCGTTTCAGAAATGGAAAACGATGGATTTGACCGTGTTTGGAAACAACCTGTAATGGTTCCACATTGGGTTCGAGGTAAAGAATCTGCAATTCTAAACACACCCATAAAAAAAGAATTACCCATGCTTAGTATGGGCGGCAGTGCTGGGACAAATGGGAAAGCCCTTACCGCTGAGGTTTTAGTAGTTACATCTTTTGAAGATCTAGAGAATAAATCTGAATTAGCAAAAGGTAAGATAGTACTCTTTAATGCTCCCTTCACAAGTTATGGCAAAACGGTTCAATACAGAATGAATGGTGCTTCAGCGGCAGCCAAACATGGTGCTGTAGCAAGCATAATCGCTTCTGTAGCCTCTTATTCAATGCAAACGCCTCATACAGGCACTATGAACTATGAAGATGGTGTAGCTAAAATTCCACACGCTGCAATTACTGTAGAGGATGCGAATCTCATTGAACGATTTTCTAAACGAGGTGAAACTGTAGAAATCACCCTCAACATGGAAGCAAAAACTTTAGAGGATGCATTATCCCATAACGTAATAGCCGAAATTAAAGGTAGTGAGTACCCTGATGAAATTATTGTAATGGGTGGCCATATAGACTCTTGGGACGTAGGCCAAGGAGCAATGGATGATGGAGGCGGATGTGTAGCTGCTTGGGAAGCTCTTAGACTTATCAAACAAAGTGGTATCAGGCCTAAACGTACAATCAGGGTTGTACTTTGGACTAACGAAGAAAATGGATTGCGTGGAGCTAATGAATATCATCGCTGGGTTAAAAAGGAAGAGAAAAGTTTAAACAAACATATACTAGCTATAGAATCAGATAGTGGAGTATTTGACCCCATTGGTTTTGGATTTAGTGGCAGCGATGAAGCCTTTAATATATTAGTAGAAATTGGGAATGAATTACGCAAAGCCGATTCAGGTGAAGTAAGAAAAGGCGGCGGTGGTGCTGATATTGGTCCACTTATGCAAGATGGCGTGCCAGGAATGGGGCTAGTTGTGGATGGTAGTAAATACTTCTGGTTTCATCATACCGCAGCTGATACGATCGACAAACTGAACATTGATGATTTTAACGAGTCGGTAGCTACCATGGCCGTTTTTGCAGCATTAGTTGCTGATATCACTATTACATTACCTCGATAAGAAATCAGAAAGGAAGCTCGTTAAGTTATTAATGAGCTTCTTTATGCTCTTCCATGAATCTCTTAACAAGCTGATCACCCGCTTTGATGGATTTCTTCAACCATTCAATTCTGATTTCAGATTTTTCATTCTCTGATAACACCCAATCCAACCGTTCTTTTCTTAAACGAGTGGTTGTATCATATAAACATATAGCGGCACTCACTGAAATATTAAAGCTTTCACTAAAACCATGCATTGGGATTTTTACGAAAGCATCCGCTTGTTCTTTTACTTGATCAGTCACCCCTTCTAGCTCGGTACCAAATACTAAAGCAATAGGCGTAGATAAGTCTAATTCATTCAGATTAGAATCCTGCTCATGAGGCGTAGTAGCTACAATTTTATAGCCTTTATTTCTTAATTCAGAAAAACACTCAGATACATTATCATGGTTAGCCTTGTTATATCTATGAAGATCTAACCACTGATCAGCTCCAATAGTGACTTCAGAAGAAGCATCGAATTGATTTCGATTTTCAATGATATGCACATCTTGAATCCCAAAGCCATCACAACTACGCAATACCGCACTTGCGTTATGCGGTTGATAGATATCCTCAAGTACAACGGTTATTTTACGAGTCCGCTGCTCTAAAACGTTATTTATTCGATCCCATCGTTCAACTGAGATGAATTCACGTAAATACTCTTCTAATTCCTTATTCATAAGAATACATAAAAAAGGCCACCAAATGGCGGCCTAATAATAATCTCAATTATTCACATCTAAATGTGAATCCTTTTTTTCTGATTGTTTCAATGTAATCAGTTTCAGTGTACTCACGTATTTTTTTCCTTAAATAGCTGATGTACACATTTATATAATTGGTTTGGGTATCGAAGTGAATATCCCAAACTTTCTCAGCAAGTTCTTCTTGAGTAATAATTCGGTTTTTATTCTTCAAGAAGTAAACCAATAAATTAAACTCGTTATTAGTAAGCTGTACTTTTTCATTGTTAACCATGAATTCACGCTTGAGTAGGTCAACTTTGAGTTCGCCACATGTAAGAAGTTGATCGCCAGAAGATTCGGTTCTTCTTTTAATCGCCTCCATACGGGCTAAAAGTTCTTCCGTATTAAATGGCTTGGTGAGATAATCATCAGCACCTACTTTTAAACACTTTACTTTGACGTCTGTTTCTTGTTCACCTGAAAGAACTAATACTGGAGTTGTAATTCCTTCATCTCGAAGATGTTTACAAACTTCATACCCGTCTCCATCTGGTAATCCCAAGTCAAGAACAATCATTTCGTAGTCGTTCTCTACAGCCATTGTTTGTCCATCATGGGCTGTTTCGGCAGTACTTACCGAATTTCCATTGTGCTCTAGAACAGCTTTAACAAGCGTTCTTACGGATGGATCATCTTCAACAACTAGTATATTCATATACAGCTTAACTTATTATTTTTATTTGCAAAACCCTGATATTTATCAGCTTTCAACCGATCAAAGTTAAAAAAACTTAATAAACATTAGAAAGAAAACCTAACACGTTTTCTAATTTGAATATTCGAATTCATGTTTCTGAAGCCAATTGATTGTTTCAACAACAAACGGCTCCGTTAATTTGTGTGCGTCGTCAATTTCTATGAACTCGGCTCTATAACCTAATGCCTTCAATTTTTCAATTTCTTGTAACTGAGGAACGGGAAATACACTCTGGTCATTTTTACCGTGAAGGGCCAAAAAATGAATATGTTTTGCATCTTTCAACCGATCTTCAAACACTTCCGTTTTTATGCGAGCACCTACTACTATAGCCTCGTTTACATGTTTCCATCTAGAAAGAGCGAAGTAACCGGCTAAATAACCACCCATTGAATAACCGAATAAAGTGATTTTATTAACGTCGATGTTTGGAAGTAACCCATCTACTATTTCTTGAATGAATTCTGAGGCAAGCTCTAACGACTTTGTAAATTGACCTCTATTGCCATCATACAAATACCAAGCTCTACCCCATTGAGATACATTTACGGATCTTGTCTCATCATAGATTGGATAAGGTCCTTGAATAAATAAATGATAGGCTTTCAAGGAAAGCATTGGCTCTACTAATTTTTCAAACTTCTCAATATTCTGCCTATATCCATGTAAATAGATTATCAAAGGTTTTTCACCTTTCTCGCCTACTTCATATAGTTTATATGGAACTTCAATTTTAAATGAAGTTTTGCCTGAGATGAGTACTTCTTTCATTTACTTTTTGGTAGACTATACCGTTTTTTAAGGATTAAATAAATGGAAATGTACATTGGCATTTGAATTCTTTCACCTTACTTTTGAGGAATTACAAGATCACTTAAACACCTATTTATGTCAGTAATTAGAAACGACTGGACCAAAGAAGAAATTTCAGAAATATACAATACTCCATTAATGGAGCTCATCTATAGAGCAGCTACTATACACCGAGAATATCATAAAACAGGTGAAGTTCAAGTTTGCACCCTTTTATCTATTAAAACAGGTGGATGTTCAGAAGATTGTTCTTATTGCCCTCAATCTGCACGTTACGATACGGGAGTAAAGGCTGAAAAAATGATGCCTAAAGAAATGATTTTAGCGGCTGCTGAACGCGCTAAAGATGCAGGTTCTACTCGCTTTTGTATGGGTGCTGCTTGGAGAAGCGCACGTAAAACTAAAGATTTTGACGAAGTATTAGATGTAGTGTCTTCTGTTGCTGATCTTGGCTTAGAAGTTTGTGCTACACTAGGTATGCTTAATGATGACCAAGCAGCTAAGCTAAAAGAAGCTGGGTTATATGCATACAATCATAACCTTGATTCAAGTGAAGACTTCTATAAAAAAATCATCACTACGCGAACCTACGAAGACCGTTTAGATACCATTAAAAAAGTTCAGGATAATAACATTTCTGTTTGTTCTGGTGGTATTATTGGAATGGGCGAAACGCATGAAGATAGAATTGGACTTCTACACACGCTATCAAATTTAGAAACACACCCAGAATCCGTTCCTGTAAATGCTCTAATAGCTGTAGAAGGAACCCCTATGGAAAACCAACCTAAGGTACCTTCTTGGGATATGGCACGCATGATTGCTACTGCAAGAATACTGATGCCAAAGTCGATGGTTAGACTGTCTGCAGGTAGAGTTAGAATGAATTTCGAAGAACAAGCACTGTGTTTTATGGCTGGTGCTAATTCGATCTTTACAGGCGAGAAGCTGTTAACAACCAATAACAACGAACTTGATGAAGATATGCACATGTTCGAATTATTTGGATTAACCCCTCGTCCTGCGTATAAAGATGCTAAACCAGAACATGTACCCGTAGGAGTATAAAATGAATTCTATCAAAATAGCCGCTTTCGCATTGTTAGGACTTTCAAGCATTGCTTGTCAGTCGACTGAAACAACACCTTCTATAAATCTTGATGCTGTTCAAGATTCTACCAACATTTTATTTAGTGTAGAAGATTTAAAAGGTCCGGAAGCGGTTCGTTTTGATGAAATAACAAACTCCTTTTACATCTCCAATTTCAATGGTGGCGGTAATGACGCCGACGCTAATGGCTTTATAACAAAAGTAGATGCCAATGGTACCCTTGTTGAAATGGAATACATGACAGGTACCGACTCCTACCCTCTTCATGCACCTCGTGGCATGTTCATACAAAATGAGCAGCTATGGGTAGCCGATGTGTTTGGTGTTCATACCTTTGATATAAATACAGGCAATCATCTAAACTTTATAGACTTTTCAGGTTTTGAACCAGGTTTTCTAAATGACATCTCAGGAGATGGCTCCGGTACTCTATATGTTACCGACACCGGTAAGCCTGTGGTTTATAAGATTGAAAACCAAACAGCATCTGTGTTTCTTGACTCACTTCCTGTTTACCCAAATGGGATTACTTATTTAGCGGAAGAAGAACTTTTTACACTCGCTCCTTGGCGAGGAGACACTACTTTCTATGCCTTTGATGTTTCAGGAATGGTAACCGAATTCACGAACTCAAAAGGTGGTAATTTTGACGGTATTGAACCCTTTGAAGACTATTTAATTATAGCAAGCCAAGTGGATCAAAGTATTAGAATAAACCGTTCTGAACTGGATCAGGTACTAATTAACACACCAGGCCGACCCGCTGATATTGGCCTCGATACTCGGAACTTAATAATTGCTGTACCCTATATAGCATTAGATAGAGTTGACTTTTGGTCTCTATCCTCTACTAAGAACTGATGATTCAGCCTACTAGGATATTCTTGTTTTTATAACTAGAATTCAGATTAGTTACATAGTTTAATATTGTAATTACACTTCATCGGTTACATTACTCAAGCGATATAAGCGTACAGAAGAAAAATAACTAATAAAGTATCATGACGGTTAAAGAGGTTCAGGAAAAAGAAGAGTTCCAACGTATACTTAAACTAGCTGAATATGATTTAGATTACTCTAAGGACTTCAAAGACTTAGACGATTTAACTAAATTAGCAGCTCATATAGTAGGAACTGAAATATCACTCATAAATATAGTTGGTCCTCATACCCAATGGTCTATCTCAAATTATGGGTTTGATGTAGATCAAATGCCACGCGAAGAGTCGATATGTAATCATACCATTCAGGATGATGCCCCTTTCGAAGTTCCTGAGCTAGACAAAGACGATCGCTTTAAAGAAAAAGAATATGTTACAAGTGATCCCAATCTTCGATATTACTTTGGCGTTCCTTTAAAAAGCATAGATGGGCATAGAATTGGTGCCTTATGTGTACTAGATACCAAGACTAGATCCATCACCCCTGAAAAAGTTGAAATGTTCAATATCATTGCTGAGGAGGTAATGAGAAGGTTAGAACATTTGAAGCTCATCAAAGAATTAAAAATGAAATTAGATGAAGCGGATGAAGTATCACGAAAAGTGAGTCATGATATCCGTGGCCCGATTGGTGGTATTATAGGTTTATCTCAACTCATAAAGGAAAATGCTGAACGTGAAGATTTAACTAATATCATCGAATTGATTGAGATGATTAATCGGGGTGGTAAAACCGTATTAGAATTAGCGGATGAAATACTATCTACACATAAAGAAATCAAGCAAGACCCAATTTCCTCTAGTGAATCATTAGCTTTAACTCAGCTCAAAGAAAAACTTGTTGATTTATATAAGCCTCAAGCTCAATTAAAAAATGTGAGCTTTGATGTAACATTGACTAACAATGAGTTTAACGAAAACATCCCAAAACGAAAGCTGCTACAGATATTTGGCAACCTCATTACTAATGCTATAAAATTCACTGATAATGGAGGTTCAGTGCATGTAGCCCTTCAAATGACTGAAGATTCAGTAAATAGTGGGACACTCCATTTTGAAGTGAAAGATACAGGAATAGGCATCAGTGAAGAGCAGAAGAATCTACTTTTAAGCGATAAATCATTCTCTACCAAAGGCACCAGCAACGAACGCGGGTTTGGCTTTGGTTTTCAGTTAGCACATCATTTAGTTCAATCAATGAATGGAAAACTAAATATTGAGTCAGAAATCGATAAAGGAACTACTATTAAAGTGGAGCTTCCTGTTCGTATCTATTCGAAATAAATAGTTAGATGTCTTTGTAGTTATCTAATTCAAGGGTCCAGTCGTATTTTATATAACTGATTTTTGGATTAGCTGACTCTGGGATAATCCCATACTTCTTCAGCATCTGAATACTTCCCTTCTTTCCGCCAAAATCTGCTTTAAACCAACTCATTAAGCGATTTACAAATACTTTATTCTCTTCTTCTAAAAAATCGGTGGTTCGTTCGAGATATTGTTTTGAGGTAATATCCAATTGTTCTTCTACCCTGTCAGCTTCATAAATTGCAATATATGGACATGATTTCGCACCACAATTAAGCGCGAAATGAATTCGCGGATCTACTTCCTTCCATCTGAAAGTTTTTTCAAATTCATCAGGGAACCATTTATCTAAGTAACCCATAGATAGCTTTATCTTAGAATGGCGAATGATACCATGTTCTATATCATCAAAACTCAATTCATGTCCAGCAATGGTAACTTGAGGTGAGGAAAAGAAGTTGTACCCAAACCATGATGCACGGTCATCAAACAGATCTGGGTTATCTAATAATAGAATCTGAACATAGGCATTGTACACATTGAGCCAGAATGCCTTCTTCTCTTCTTCTGTGTCTAAATCAGCATTTAAATCTTCTTTAGAAACTTCAGCCAATAGCTTTTGTAGCTCAAGAGTGGGTTTTCCAGTTCGAACATGATTCAAAAGTTGTATTGAAACTTCCGTATATGAATTCAATGAATCGGGCAATTCATCATTCGAATTTCCTTGAGCAAGGACACTGGAACTGAGGCTAAGTCCACTCAGTATCAATAGATTCATAAAAGAAATCGATATTAATTTCATAAAAGTTACATCCATATTTGGCAGGAGTTCGTTTTTTAATTTACTATCTCTACAATTAATTACGCATTATCGATCATCTAATATGGCAATAAGTATCATTGTACCAACTTATAACGAAGAATGTACGATTTCGGATCAAATTGATTATTTACTTAAAGGGATTGAGGGGCTATCAAAGGCAGAAATAATTATTGTTGATGGCGGTAGTAGTGATGAAACAATGACCAAAGCTCGTTCAAAGAATGTTACAGCTGTTCGTTCCCCTTCAAAAGGTAGAGCGGCACAAATGAATTACGGTGCATCAATTGCTAAGAATGATATCCTTTATTTTGTTCACGCCGACACTCAGCCCCCTTTAACATTTGTAGATGATATTCTCGAAAGCTTTACTTCAAACTATGAATCAGGTTGTTATCGCTATCAGTTCAAGGATTATCCTACGCCACTACTACGCATTAATGCCTACTGTACTCGCTTTAAAAGGATAATGTGTAGAGGTGGAGACCAAACCTTATTTATCAAAAAAGATTTATTTAATGAATTAGGTGGATTCAGGGAAGATTATCTGATTATGGAAGATTATGATTTTATTCAGAAACTAATGAATAGGAAAAGCTTCAGAGTCATTCAAAAAGATGCCTTTGTATCAGCTCGAAAATACGATCACAATGGCTATTTCCAAGTCAACTTCGCGAACCTAGTTGTGTTTATGATGTATTTTGCTGGAGCCTCTCAAGAATTGATGGTACATGCCTACAAAAACTTAATCTACCATCCCAAAATGGGATAATCTCTCAATATTTATTGCTAAGTGATAAATAGATATTGATTAATAGATTCTACTCAATTTATCTCTGCAAACACTATCGATTCTCCTTATCTTTGGCGCATGAAAAGTGCCGCATTTGAAACTCTAGGATGTAAATTAAATTTCTCAGAAACCTCTTCTATGAGGAGGGATTTCGAGGTTGAAGGATTTGAACTCAAAGAATTTGATGACAAAGCAGATATCTATGTCATTAACACCTGTTCAGTAACCTTAGATGCTAATAGTGCTTGCCGTAAAACAGTTCGACAAGCCTTAAAGCGAAACCCAGATGCCTTTGTAGCTGTTGTTGGATGTTATGCTCAGCTTGAACCAGAAGAAATTGCTCAAATTGAAGGTGTTGATGTTGTTTTAGGGGCCAAAGACAAGTTCAAGCTTTTAGATCTATTTGACGATTTTGTTAAACAAGAGAAAACCATCATCCACAATACCGATGTTAATGAAGCAGTCGACTTCCACAATGCTTTTTCATCGGATGACCGAACGCGTGCTTTTCTTAAGGTACAGGATGGATGTAATTACAAGTGTTCATTTTGCACTATTCCTCTAGCACGGGGTGCAAGTCGTAGCCCTAAAATTGCTACCGTTGTTAGGAATGCTGAACAGCTGGTATCAGAAGGATTTAAAGAAATCATCATTACTGGAGTGAACTCAGGTGATTTCGGTTATGGTACAGATGAAAATTTCTATCAATTACTACAAGCACTAGAAGATGTAAAAGGCTTAGAGCGACTCCGAGTTTCATCTATAGAACCAAATTTACTTACTGAAGAAATTATTCGATTCGCAGCTATTTCAACTAAGCTTCAGCCTCACTTCCATATTCCATTACAAAGTGGATCAGATGAGATGCTTAAAACTATGCGTCGGCGTTACAAATCGGACCTTTATAGAGGACGAGTAGAACTTATTCGTGAACTTATTCCAGATGCATGTATTGGAGTAGATGTAATAACGGGTCACCCTGGCGAAACAGAAGCCTTATTCGAAGAATCCATGGCATTCATTGATAGCCTAGATGTATCGTACTTACATGTGTTCACCTATTCAGAACGTCCTAATACTCATGCATTAAGTTTAAGCCCTATAGTACCTAAGCCAGAGAGAAAAAAGCGTACACATAAACTTCGAAGGTTATCAAAGAAAAAGCGATTTAATTTTGATGGTCGATTCGAAGGCGAAATACGCCCTACCCTATTCGAAGAAGAAAACAAAGATGGGCTCATGTATGGCTGGACCAACAATTATGTTCGTGTTGCAATCCCACACAATCCAAGGTTAGCTAACACCATTCAACCCGTAAGGCTGAATACACTTACTACAGATGGTTATTATGAAGGGGAATTAAATCAAAAAATATTAGCAGAAGAGCAAGTAATTGAAGAGCTTATTGGATAATGAGTGATTCTACAAACACAGCTTCTTTAACCGACAGAGTAATTCGTTTCTTGAAACAACAAAGAGAGTTGTTTGGCGATTTTTCTGTTAAATCAGTAGACCTAAATCCTATTGAAGAACCTGCTATTCCCGCTCCGGTACCCACTCCATCGGCTTCAAATGGGAATGAGGAGTACCATGTAGAACCGGAATCAAGGTCAGAAGGTGTAACTGAGCAAATTGAACCTACCAATGATGAGCAATCTTCAGAAGAAAGAATTGCCGCTTGTTCAAGTGTAGAAGCATTGAATAACCTTTATTCAGAGCTAATTAAAAACACCAACGAATTCGTATTTGGAAAAGGTAGCAACTTCCCAAAAGTTATGATTATTGGAGGAGCTCCAGGTAAAAACGATTTTAAAAATGGGCGACCTTTTAAAGGAAAGGTAGGTGAGTTATTAGATAAGATGTTAACGGCTATAAGTCTTAGTAAATCAGATTTATACTTTAGTAATATTTTGAAATTTAGACCTTCTAAGAGTGAACTAGACAACGCTGAATTCATTCAATTAAACACCTCGTTCATTAAGAAGGAAATTGACATCCTTCAACCGAATATTGTGCTTTGTGTAGGCGAACTTGCAACGCAAACACTAATAAATGATTCATCAGATTTTGACACTCTTCGAGGTTGTTTACATACTGTAGAGGAGCAAAACTACTTTGCGACTTATCACCCCGCACAACTACTATTGGATGAGTCGTTAAAGCGACCATGTTGGGAAGACTTAAAAATCTTAAAAGAGCAATTAAATAGGCACTAAAGTCACTTCAATTGTTAACAATTTTGTTTAAAAGTTGTGGGGAAATAATCTACAGTGCATGCATATTTTAACTAAATTACTGAAGTTGAATTTTATACAATAAGATCAACGCACTGCAATTCTACTTTAAAAAATTTATAGGCAATTACTAGGTCGATTCAGGGAATAAAAAGGAAATGGCAAAAAACGGTTCAGCATACAAAAAGAAGACTTACGAAGATCCATCTAGCATATTAGAGAAAGAAGGCCGAGTGCCTCCTCAGGCGGTTGAAGTTGAAGAAGCCGTATTAGGTGCCATGCTCATCGAAACGGGCGCTGCTACCATCGCTATTGGTATGCTGAAAGCGGATGACTTTTATAAGCCTGCCCACCGTCACATTTTCGAAACTATATCGAACTTATCTGAAAGAGATAATCCTTTAGATCTTCTTACAGTTGAGAATGAACTTCGCGATAACAATTTGCTCGATGTATGTGGTGGTTCATCCTATTTATCTGATTTAACACGTTCTGTAAGTTCGGCGGCTAATATTGAGTATCATGCTCAAATTATCATTGAAAAGGCCATTAAAAGAAACCTGATTCTGAATTGTACGGATGTTATTAAAGAATCATACGATTCAACTTCAGATGCTTATGATGTTTTAGATGATGCCGAACAACGAATTTTTGATTTAGCGAATCAGAAGACAAAAAATGCCTCTCAACCTGTTTCAGAAATCTTAAAAGATACCTTAGCCTATTTAGAAGACATGCGTGGCAAGGAAGGTGGAATTACAGGTGTACCTACTGGATTGGCTATCGATCAAATGACTGCTGGTTGGCAAAAAGGTGATCTTATAATCATCGCCGCTCGTCCATCTATGGGTAAAACGGCCTTTGTATTAACAGCGGCTAGAAATGCGGCTATGCACCTTGATGAAAAGCTAAAAACCCCTATCGCTATCTTCAGTTTAGAGATGTCGAATCAATCTCTAGTTCAACGTTTACTCACCATGGAAGCTCGCGTTCGTGCTGATGAAGCAAGAAAAGGTACGCTAAATGATGACAGCTTTAAACAACTGATTGAAGCAGCAGGTCGCTTATTTACTGCAGGTATTTTTATTGATGATACGCCAGCAATCACATTAATGGAATTGCGTACTAAATGTAGAAGACTGAAAAGTGAACATGATATTGGGTTAATCGTAATTGATTACCTACAGCTTATGCAGGGCAATGCAAAAGACTCTGGAAATCGTGAACAAGAAATTGCCTCTATCTCTCGAGGGTTAAAGTCGCTTGCTAAGGAATTAGATGTACCAGTAATCGCCTTATCTCAGCTCTCTAGAGCCGTAGAACAACGTGGTGGTGATAAGCGACCACAATTAAGTGATCTTCGTGAATCTGGATCTATTGAGCAGGATGCCGATGTGGTGATGTTCCTGTATCGTCCTGAATACTATGGAATTACAACCACCGCTGAGGGACAATCTACAGCTGGTTTAGCAGAGGTAATCATAGGTAAGCAAAGAAACGGACCGGTAGGTAGTAAAATGCATTACTTCGTTAAAGATTATGCTCGCTTCGAGAACTTAACTACCGCCGATCATGGGGATAGCTACCTCAATGATGGAGGTGGTGGCAACACTCCTGCTCTCCCAGATGATTTCTCTCCTTCTGGAGCACCACCTATGCCTCATAACCCAGCACCCGACGAAGACGCCCCTTTCTAAAATGGTATTTATGCGGTCGATACTTACTACAGTTATACTAATCTTCTTTTATGCTATTCCAACACAAACAACTGCACAAGATTTAGATTACGCTAAGTTCGTCGTTAAAACTTTAAGTTCTAGTGAATACTATGGTCGAGGGTACACCTTCGATGCCGACAAAAAAGCAGCTAGTTTTATAAAAGATGAATTTATAAAACATGGTGTTGAACCTATTGATGGTGAGTTTTATCAGAATTTCGAGGTATCCATAAATGCATTTCCCTCAACTGTTGAACTACATCTGAACCGTAAAGAACTCACCCCTGGAATAGATTATCTCGTTGAACCTGGCTCACCAACAATTAATGGTAGTTTTGAGATTCATAGCATTTATTTCAATGACTTAGTTAGTCAGCAGGACATGATTGAAGCAATAAAAGCTTCCGTTAATAAATTCATTTACTTACCTGAACTCAATATAGATAATACAAGTAAGGAGAATACAGATCTACTCAATGGCTTTATCCAATTCATAAAGAGAAATCCCAACTTACCTGTGAAGGGTTTTATATATCATTCCAATGGAAAACTGACTTGGCGACCATCCCCCATTCTGGATGAAAAAGCTGGAATCATTTTATCCGATGAAATTGAGTTAGAACCAAATTCTCAAATCAAGCTACACATTGTGCAAGAGTACACTTTGAATTATCCTACACAAAATGTGATGGGTAAAATAAAAGGTATGAGCTCTGATTCTACAATCGTACTCATGGCTAAACATTTTGCTACTAACCCTCCACCATTTGATATAGTGCTAATGGCATTTGGTGGTGAAGAACTTGGATTGATGGGCTCAAAGTATTTTGTTCAAAATCCGACTATAGAATTATCAGATATAAAATTTTATCTCAATTTTGATTTAGCGGGTACAGGCGATGAAGGGGTTCAAGTAGTAAATGGTAGCGTATTAAAAACAAATTCGACCTACTTACTGAACTGAATGCTAATCAAAATCTATTACCACAAGTAAAAATTAGAGGCAAAGCCTGTAATAGTGATCATTGCTTTTTTGATGAAGCAGGTGTCCCCGGCTTTTATATCTACACCTTAGGGGGCATTAAGGCGTATCATGATATACATGATAAATTTGAAACCTTACCCTTCACAGAATTCGAAGATTATTCAAAACTGATGATTCAATTTATCGAAAGCTTTAAATAGTCCGAACTAATTAAAGTCATCAACTAGCTCTTCAAATAATTTGTCGTAATCTTTAATTTTTCGCGACCATTCGAAATGCTTATTAATTGTTTGAAGAGAGCTTTTGGGAAGCGGCTTTGTTTTTCCCATCAATAAATCCTTCAAATGATGGAATAACTCATCTTCTGTTTGATACAATGTAGGAGCATGAAGTAATGGACTATGAAGCGCATCCGGTATCAGTTCTGGATAGTGGAGAGCATTAGGCACGAGAGGATGACATCCGCAATAAACCGCCTCCATAATAGGTGTACAGAAAAACTCATAAGTCGCTGTTGATACTACGATATCACCTGAATGCAATAGTTTGCTGTAGTTCTTTTTGTCATCAACATACCCAAAATGGGTAATCTGTTGACCAAAGCGTTGCCATGCCTTTTCAAACTCAGCTGGTTTATCGTGTTTCGTATCTCCGGCTAAGATTAAATCAAACTTTAAGTCGATGTCATTGAGTCGATTTAAAACTCTGAAAAACATGGCTGGATTTCGATCAAACTGCCAACGTTGATTCCAGACAATCACTGGGTTTTTATTGTTACTTCTACTATCTGGCTCTTCATCAAAGGCTTTTAAATCTAGGCCAGGCTGAAGAATCACACTCTTTTTTCTGATTTCATCCACATACGTATAGTGCTTGTCATCAGGATAGTTTTCTAAAAAACTGGGTAAGGCCTCCAACAAATCATCAATTTGAAATTGAGATGTAAACAGTAGCTTGTCGGCCACTAACATACTTAAGTAATTAATGTAGCAGTATGTTAGATCACGAGTCTCTCCTTCTGGAATTGGACGCGTAAACTGATTGTCGTGCATATACATCAACTTAGGTACATGCGCAAATCGTGGATTTGTAAGAGCTATAAACGCAGGCAAGTTGGTCATACTACTCGTAACGAGTAGATCAATTTCTTCCGTTACTTGGTTGGTAAGCTGAGCTAGGGTTACCGAATCCCCATGCATCCTCCACTTCCATCCTTTGTAGTTCAACTTTATGGGGATGATGTTATGCGAAGAATTCTCTATCAAACCTTTTAAAAAAGCTTTGTGAGAGCCACTGTAGAATGGTTCGATAGCAAGTATATTCATCTTATCTAAATCTGGATTGAATTTCGTCCAGTGAAAGATAAACGATTGTCGGCTTTTGTAAAGGATCTATATACGGTTGATCGCATGCAAACAATTGGTCTACAAGGGCTTCCATTTCTTCAGGTGTTAATTTTTTCCCTCGTTGAATAGCTGCTTTTGAAGCAAAAGAAATGGCTACTTTTTCGCGAGCTTCGAGCTGAAGTTTCTGTCCCAGTTCTTGATATTGATGAAGCATAGCAATCAGTACTTCTTGCTCATTTCCGATCTCAATATCAGCAGGTACCCCATTAATCATGGCCGTATTCCCACTCATTAATTGAACGGAGAACCCCATTCGTTGTAGAATGGGATGCAATTCTTTTAAGAGCGTATAATCACTTGCAGAAAGCTCCATAGTTTGAGCAAACAGTAATTGCTGCGTACTAGGAAGAGCTTCTTCAGTTGCGGTTAGTGCCTTTTCAAAAATGATTCGTTTATGGGCTAAATGCTGATCTATGATACAAACACCACTTCGAGTTTGTGTTAAGATGTACCCATTATGCAACTGGAAAAAACCGTTCTTTTCGGTTGGCTTTGCTTTATCACTTTCTTCCTCTGAAAATCCTGAGAAGCTTCCTTCATTTGGACGGTGTTTACTACCTGAATCTCCATATAGCAAATCAGAGTAATCACTATTCCCGAAAGTAGAACTTTGCGGTGCCGGAGAACTACTTCTATTTATTCTAGAAGGAATCTGAAATCCAGTTTCATTCTGAGTGATTTTTTTCTGCTCGGTATTAAAACCAAAACCTGAATCAAACCCTTGAGTAGGGTGATCTGATAAAAATGTATCCTCTTGTTGAGGCAAGTTTGGAACTTTAAAATGTTCATTTAGAGCTCTATTCACTACAGAACGAGCTAACTGAATTACACTTCTCTCATCTTCAAACTTCACTTCCATCTTAGATGGATGAACGTTTACATCTACTTTAGAAGGGTCTATTTCAAAGAAAAGAGTATAAAAGGGATATTCATTATTTTTCGTCCACGCATCGTACAAACTTAGTATAACGTGGGTTAAGTAGCGGTGCTGAAATGGGCGACCGTTCACAAACAGAAATTGTTCTCCCCTACTTTTCTTGGCTAATTTAGGATCAGAAGCAAAACCGTAAATTCGAACGTAGCTCGTTTCTTCTGCAAAACTAATCAGGCTCGCTTTGTATGTTGAGCCAAATATACCCGCTACACGTTCTTTTAATGTTTGAGGGGGCAAATTATAAATCTCTTCATTATCCGCAATTACCTGGAAACCAATGTTGCTATTCGAAAGAGCTGCGTACTGTACCGTTCTGAGTATATGGCGTAATTCGGTGACATCCGTTTTTAGGAATTGTCGCCTTGCTGGCACATTAAAAAACAGATTTCGTACTGAAATTGAAGTACCATCAGGGGTAGCAACTGGCTGAATGCCGTTATCTTTCCCTCCATCTAATTCGAACTCCCAACCACTTTCATCTTCAGCTCTTTTTGTACGAACCGTGATTTGAGATACGGATGCGATGGAAGCCATCGCTTCGCCTCTGAACCCCAAAGTTCGAATTTTAAATAAATCGTCTACTGTATTGATCTTGGACGTGGCATGGCGTTCAAAACATAGAGGTAAGTCTTCTGCACTCATACCACAACCGTTATCAATAACTTGAATTAAAGTACGGCCTGCATGTTCAATTAAAATCTTAACAGAATCTGCACCAGCATCAATGGCATTATCCAATAACTCCTTAACTACTGATGAAGGTCGTTGTATTACCTCTCCAGCTGCAATTTTATTACTTATTTCTGGGGGTAATTGATGTATGATAGAGGTGCTTTCTTGCGTCTCGCTCAAAAAAAAGTCCAATTATTAAAGTGAAATGATATAGACAACCAAAGCTAATAGTAAAGCTAGAGATAACACTCTTAAGTTTTGTTTTGGTCGCACTCTATTGTGTGTTTCGAACTTAATGCGTCGTTTTCTTCGCTCATTTTCACGTTCCTCTTGCTCAGGATCGTAGTAGCGAAATGGTAAATCAAATTTTTTCGGTTTTGGCCTAAAACCAAACATTGGTCTAATCATAATTATACCTCTTTTTTGTGGTTTTAAAACTCCAACGTATTAAGTTCAAAGTTCGTCTTTAATATAAAAGAATAAATGACCAGAGACGAATTTGATTCCTTCATTCCCTACTTTCCTTACGACTTTTTTCGTAAACTCATGCCACTTAATTAATCCTTAACTACTACCCTTTAAAGTATAGACTTAACGGTAACAAACTACTTGAGACGAATGACCACTGACGACGCCAGAATTATTTACACCAAGACAGACGAAGCTCCCGCACTTGCTACCTATTCACTTTTACCAATTATCCAGTCTTTTACCAAGGCAGCTGGCGTAAAAGTAGAAACAAGAGATATATCCTTAGCTGGAAGAATTATTGCAAATTTTCCAGAGTATTTAAAAGAAGACCAAAAAATTTCAGATGCACTTACTGAGCTAGGTGAACTGGCTAAAAAACCTGAAGCAAATATCATTAAGCTTCCGAACATCAGTGCTTCTATTCCTCAATTGGTTGCAGCCATCAAAGAGCTTCAATCTAAAGGATACGACTTACCAGACTACCCTGAAGAGCCTAAGAGTGATGAAGAAAAAGAAGTAAAGGCACGTTATGATAAAGTAAAAGGTAGTGCGGTTAATCCTGTACTTCGTGAAGGGAATTCGGATCGTCGTGCCCCAAAAGCTGTTAAGGAGTATGCGCGCAACAACCCGCATTCTATGGGGAAATGGAGTACCGATTCTAAATCACACGTTGCTACAATGGAAGCAGGTGATTTTAGGCATAACGAGAAGTCAACTACCTTAGATAAAGCGACTACTGCTCGCATTGAATTTCAGAAATCAAACGGTGAAACTGCAATTCTCAAAGAAGGATTACACTTACAAGAAGGTGAAGTGATTGATGCTTCGGTAATGAACCGAGAAGCTTTACTTCGTTTTATTGAGGAGCAAATCGAGGATGCTAAAGCGCAAGGGGTACTGTTCTCCCTTCACATGAAGGCTACTATGATGAAGGTATCAGATCCTAACATCTTTGGACATGCAGTGAATACTTTTTTTAAGCCTGTATTTGAAAAGCACGGTGCTAAACTTGCCAAGATTGGTGTTGATACCAATAATGGATTTGGTGATCTCTTAGCTAAAATTCAAGAACTTTCGGATGAAGACAGAGGTGCTATTGAGGCAGATATTCAAGCTTGTTATGAAGAGCGTGCTGATTTAGCCATGGTTGATTCAGACCGAGGCATTACCAATTTGCACGTGCCTAGTGATGTAATCATAGATGCTTCAATGCCAGCTATGATTCGTACTTCGGGTTGCATGTGGAATAAAGAAGGTAAAACTCAGGATACCAAAGCCGTAATTCCAGATAGTAGCTATGCAGGTATTTACCAGGTAGTTATTGATGACTGTAAAAAGAATGGTGCTTTTGACCCAACAACAATGGGTAGTGTTCCTAATGTGGGCTTAATGGCTCAAAAAGCTGAGGAATATGGATCTCATGATAAAACTTTTGAATTAAGTGAATCTGGAACCATCAACGTTCTTGATGAAGCTGGCAATGTACTTCTCTCACACGAAGTGAATGAAGGCGACATTTGGAGAATGTGTCAGGTGAAAGACGCTCCTATTAAAGACTGGGTAAAATTAGCTGTTTCTAGAGCTAAAGATACCGGTGTTCCTGCGGTATTTTGGTTAGATGAAGAACGTTCGCATGATGCTGAACTCATCAAAAAAGTAAACACTTACTTAGCCGACCACGATACTGAAGGATTAGAAATTCATATCATGTCGCCAGTAAAAGCTACTCAGTATTCATTAGATCGTATTCGTGAAGGCAAAGACACGATTTCTGTGACTGGAAATGTACTCCGAGATTACTTAACTGATCTATTCCCTATTCTTGAATTAGGAACTAGTGCTAAAATGCTTTCTATCGTTCCACTTATGAATGGTGGTGGGTTATTCGAAACTGGTGCAGGTGGTTCAGCTCCAAAACATGTTCAACAATTTGTTGCTGAAAATTACCTTCGTTGGGATTCACTAGGTGAGTTCTTAGCACTTTCTGTATCTCTTGAACACCTATCTAAGGTATTTGGTAATGCAAAAGCTAAAACATTAGCTACCACTTTAGATACAGCGACGTCAAAGTTTCTTCAAAATGACAAGTCCCCTGCTCGTAGACTAGGCCAAATTGATAACCGTGGTAGTCACTTTTACCTGGCGCTTTATTGGGCTGAAGCATTAGCTGAGCAAACCGAGGATACAGAATTAAAAGCTAAATTCGCTGAAGTTGTTGCTGCACTAAAAACCAATGAAGAAAGCATCAATGCTGAGCTTATTGAAGTGCAAGGCAATGCTGTAGAAATTGGAGGCTATTATCAGCCTAACGACGAATTAGCATCAAATGCTATGCGTCCTAGTGCAACACTTAATACAATTCTTTCCAATATCTAATAGCTGAATTCAAATTCATTGCATAAAAAAAGCCCCAAAATCACTTTTGGGGCTTTTGTTTTTTAGGAGCTCAACGATTAATCGTCAATTTCACCGTCGCGGTCATCATCTTCGAATGCTTCAAATGATGCTTCAATAGCCGCTTCTATCATTGCTTGGTTTTCAACTAGTGTTGGATCTAAAGTGTTGCCATTTGCATCTACAAACCAAATTGCGGTATCAATACTTAGGGTAACGTCTATCATCCCTTCAGCATTAGATTGGATTTCTACACCTTGTTCGAATTCTACTTCGATTTCAAAATCCTTACTTGAACGGAATGTAAATTCATTTCCGTTATAAGTACCACGGATAATTAATGAGAATCTTTCAATCTCGCCTTCACCTGTTTTAAAATCAGGATCACTTGGAGTTTCACCAGAATCTGGTTTATCTATTTCAAATTCTATTTCTTCATAGATACCAGCATTAATTTCTGTAGTGGCTAACTCAGTTACGCCGCCATCTAAATTCAAATCAAGAATAAATGGCCCGCCTTCAAAGTCTGCTGAATCTTCAAGTGCACTTTCTACTTCTAATTCACTAATTCGGAATTTTGCTTCCGTAATGATTAAAGTATCAGCTTGAGATTTTGCTTTTTGAGCATTGTTATTGCTTTTTGAAGTAGCGTTTAAACGCATTTGCGCACTATCACCGGAGTCAGATGTGGAGCATGCTCCAAATACTAATGCACCTGCTAATACGGTAAGTAATGATTTAAATTTAAAATGTCTTAGTGAATTCATAATATGTTCATTTATTGATGGTTCAGATCAAATTACCTTTCATAGTAATCGACCTGCATGTTTAAAGGTATTCAACTTCATTATGTTCCATGTTCTGATTTTTCTAACGTTTAAAATTCAGAGTGTGCTAAGTTGATAAAAATGTGTACTTAAACGTGGTCTTCTAAACTCGAGATGTGACTAATTTGGAGTTTAAATAATAAATGATGCCCTAAATGTTGATGTAGTTGGGTATACAAATGATATAGCTCTTCGAACTCATCCATTTGGACTTTTGCCATCCTTATATAGGAGTTAGACAATAGAATAGTAAGCGAGTACCAATCTTTGTTCACTAATTTGTGTTGAAGGGCGGGTCCACTATCTTCATTACTAAGTCGGATCTCTGAGACTTCTTCAAATTGAAACTCCCTTCGTTTAAACTTTATATAGCTAAATAGTTTAATGAAGTGTAGCACTTTTTCTTCCTCTGAATCGAACACAAATTCAAAAGAAACAAACAGCTTTAGGAATACAGCGACGAAGAAAATCCAAAAGAAAAGTGCGAATATAAATCCCAGTATAAAACACACCAACAGTACAGTAAAATCGATTAAGGTAAACCTTGATTCAATTTGTACAATTAGTTTAGGTGATTGGTCTGTGAACTGATACCGCATTACAATCGAGCTTTATATAATGTTATCTCCTTACCATTAAGTAGCTCAAATAGTTTCAGTATACGGTCGACTAATAAACTAACTAGATTACTCTAGGTTTGGATTACACCTGTTTTAAACTCAGGAATTTCTGGATTTAAATTAGCGCAAGCTAAGGCATTCGATATTCTTGCTCGAGTATCTTCAGGATTTATTATTCCATCAACCCATAATCTAGAAGCAGCATATCTCACATCCGTCTGCTTATTATATCGATCTGTTATTTCCTTAGCTAACTCAGCCTGACGTTCTTCGCTAATCTCTTCGCCTTTCTTTTTAAGAGTGGCTACCTGAATTTGAGTAAGTGTTTTAGCAGCAGAAGCTCCACTCATTACAGCGATATTTGCTGTTGGCCACGCATACATAAATCGTGGATCGTAAGCTCTACCACACATAGCGTAATTACCGGCCCCATAACTATTACCCACAACGATTGTAATTTTTGGTACGGTACTGTTACTCATAGCATTCACCATTTTAGCACCATCTTTGATGATACCGCCATGCTCACTACGCTTGCCAATCATGAACCCTGTTACATCTTGTAAGAAGATTAATGGAATTTTCTTCTGATTACAGTTCATGATAAAACGTGCGGCTTTATCCGCTGAATCCGAATAGATAACGCCACCAATCTGCATCTCACCAGACTTAGTTTTAGAAACAGTTCGTTGATTAGCTACAATGCCTACACTCCAACCATCAATACGAGCATAGCCCGTAATAATAGTCTCGCCATAGCCTTTTTTGAACTCTGTAAACGAATCTTTGTCAATTATGCACTCCAGAAGGTCGTGCATATTATAAGGAGTCGTTCTAGACTCCGGTAAAACATTAGCTATATGGCTCGCTGGTTTAGCGGGTTTTACAGGTTCAGCTCTGTTAAATCCGGCAGTTGGTTGTGGACCAAATTTATCCACCAAATCTCGAATGGTTTTTAAGCATTCAACATCGTCTTCCATTTTATAATCGGTAACACCACTAATTTCAGTGTGAGTGGTAGCACCTCCAAGAGTTTCGTTATCTACATCCTCACCTATAGCCGCTTTCACTAGATAACTTCCGGCTAAGAAAACGCTTCCAGTACCATCTACGATAAGGGCTTCATCACTCATTATGGGCAAGTAAGCGCCTCCTGCTACGCAGCTACCCATGATAGCTGCAATCTGAGGTATACCTTTGGCAGAGATCACTGCATTATTTCTAAACATTCTTCCGAAGTGATCTTTATCAGGGAAAATCTCATCCTGCATTGGCAAATAAACACCAGCTGAATCCACTAAATAGATGAGTGGGATATGATTTTCAATCGCTATTTCCTGCGCTCTTAAGTTCTTTTTAGCTGTAATTGGGAACCAAGCTCCAGCTTTTACCGTGGCGTCGTTGGCAACAATCATGCATTCACGTCCATGCACTTTTCCAATCCCAGTTATTACACCGCCTGCTGGGCATCCACCCTGTTCTTCATACATTTCATAGCCAGCCCAAAGACCTAGCTCATAAAAGTCAGAGCCTTTATCAATCAGTTTCTTTATGCGCTCTCTAGCGGTAAGTTTACCTTTACCATGTTCTTTATTGATGCGAGCCTTACCACCACCCAGTTTTATGGTTTTTTCTTGATCTTTAAATTCTGCAAGTAGTTCAGAAAGCCAATTTTGTTTTGTTCCTGTAGAATTTGTGCTCATTATGCTAGAAATCTGTTATTATATAATACACTTGATGATAATTGCGTTGAGTATAGGCATTTTCTAACACTGATGGATGTTATAGTCTGAAATTCTATTTAAAAAAAGATTTACAATGAATAAAATCACCAATACACTTTTAGCTTTTGGTTTAATCATACTTCTTGGAACTGACCTTTATGCCCAACGCAGAGGCGACGTTACCTACACATCACTTGTAAATAGAGCTTCGGTGCCTACCCTTTTCTTTGATGAATTGATCATTCCGAGTTCCAATTCAGACAATCATCAGTTGTTATTAACCTTTAGCATGAGTAATAATTTTTTACCCTTCAAGAAAATTACATTAAATGATGAAGTAGATAAATCGGGTGGCAATCAATTTTATACTACTGCACGATTCAGTGCTGATATCTTTCGAGGAAAAGCCTCCAAAAAAGAATTAGAAAACTTAACCACGGTGGCACGAGATGTTTGGCAAGATACCCTCTACGCAGCATCATTTGAGGACACTAAATCTGAAATGCTTTTCTCTGATGGTGTGCTAAAAGCTTTCTTAAATCCCGGCACTTATAATTTTGTACTTCAACTAAGCACTATGGGTGAAACCAATGAAAGAAATTCACAACGCCAGGATATTGAAATACCAGATTTCAAGACGAAAAAAATGGGCGAAATCTATTTAATTGATGAAGTTACATCTGAGCAAAATGGAAGCCAATTTGATCTTAAATTAGTGAATAGAGGCAATAGCGTACGTTATGGTGAAAATTATCACTTGCTCATTCGAATTCCGAATTATAACAGTAACTCATCCTATAGTGCCGAAATAAGCAAGGCAAATATTGGTAGAAAAGATACTACCGTTGTTAGTGTAAGAGAAAACCTTCCTATCTCAGCTGATAACATTTTTACCAATAGTGAACTAACCATTAATGATACGAACTCACCTTCACTTTCATTAAACAAAGGAAATGGTTCATTCACCTACGCTTTGATTGAAGTACCTAACAAAAATTATGAGAATTCGGTGTATAAGATCATTGTAAAGGAAGGTCAGTCTAAAAAGCCCATTGCCACAAAAGTGGTTCGTTCATTCTGGCCTGATATCCCTCCTGCTCTATTGAATCTTGATGTATCCATAGACCTACTTAAGTACATATTACCCGAAGATCGAATTAAGGCAATGAAGGATGGAAATGCCCAAGAAAAGGAAAAACGGTTTAGAGCATTTTGGGAACAAAGAGATCCAACTCCAGACTCAGAGTTCAATGAACTAATGACGGAATATTATCGAAGAATCGATTTTGCTTTTAGAGAATATAGAAACCCTGAAAATCCTGATGGACACGAAACAGATCGTGGTAAAATCTACATAAAATACGGTCCGCCAAGTGCACGTGAGCGCAGCTTTCCTAGTAAAGGAAGAGTCATTGAGACATGGACCTACCCGAACCGTAATTTTGTATTTGAAAAAGGAACAGGATTCTCAGATTTCATTCTACTTGGCAAAGAATAAATTCTGAGATTTAGGGGCTAAAACTTTAACTTAGCCCCATGATACCTAAAATTGGAATTACCATTGGTGATGTTAACGGAATTGGGCCTGAACTAGCTCTCAAAGCAGTTCAGCAAATAGATTTTAGCCTGTCTATACCCATTCTTATTTCACCAGAAAGTGTTTTAAAGTTTTATTCAGAGTTACTCGACCTCTTTCCTTCTATCCATTTGATAAAAGAGGTGAATGATGCTATTCCGAATTCACTGAATTTACTTCAGAATGATCGAACTCAGAGTTACGTGCCCGAACCTGGAAAATTAACTGTGTTTGGGGGTCAAATTGCGATGCAATCCATTCAATTAGCTGTAGATCTTTGCAATGCTAAAAGCATCGATGCGATGGTAACCTTACCAATTTCAAAAGAAGCGGTAAATAAAGCAGGGTTTAATATTCCAGGTCACACTGAGTTTCTTGCAGAAAAAACGAATACTTCAGATGTACTTATGATGCTAGTGAATGGTAATCTGAGAGTCGCCTTAGCAACGGTTCATATTCCAATCAGTTCAATTGTTCATGAACTCAGCGTTGATCGAATCATTCGAAAATCAACTTTACTAAATGAGAGTTTAAAGAATGATTTTGCGATTAATAGTCCACGTATTGCCCTCTTAGGATTAAACCCGCATGCCGGGGATGGTGGGGTAATTGGAAAGGAAGAACAAACGATTATTAATCCTGCTATTGAGTCGCTAAACCAACAAGGCATTAAAGCGGATGGCCCTTTCCCTGCTGATGGCTTCTTTGGCCAAAAACAGTATCTCAACTATGATGGTGTTTTAGCGATGTATCATGATCAAGGGTTGGCGCCTTTTAAAGCTTTATCCTTTGGTAAAGGAATAAATTTTTCAGCGGGTTTACCGATAATTCGCACATCACCAGACCATGGAACAGCATTTAATATTGCAGGAACAGGCAAAGCTGACCCATCGTCATTTTTACAAGCTTATAATTTAGCCGTTGAACTAGCTCAATTAAACTCTTCTAAATGAAACAGACAGCACCCTATTCATATTTAGCTCCACTTTATGACAAACTAATGGAAGATGTGGATTATGAGGCGTGGGCAGATTATATCGATGAGATAATTCAAGAACATGCCCCTGAATCAACTCATTTGTTAGAACTTGCATGTGGCACTGGGTCTGTTTCTTTATCACTCGATGAATTGGGTTACTATCGCATTTTAGCTACTGACCTATCTCCTGAGATGATTGAAGTAGCCATAAAAAAAGGAATTGAGCAAAACTCCTCGGTAAAGTTCAAACCCATGAACTTTTTGAATATCCGAATTGAACGCGAGTATGATGTGATATTTTCAGTATTCGATAGTGTGAACTATTTGCATTCAGAACGGGATATCTTAAAAATGCTAGAGGGATGTGAACGGGCTTTAAAGCATGAAGGATTACTCATTTTTGATTTCAGTACCCCTCGGAATTCTTTGGAAGCGGTAGATTATTTAAATAATGAAGAAGGCTCCACCGCTGATTTCAGGTATTTCAGAACTAGTAATTATGATCCTCATCTTAGAATTCATACCAACAGCTTCAATATTGAGCGGTTGTCAACCGACAAAAAGAACATAATTGGTACTTATTTAGAAGAACATAAGCAGAAGATTTATACTTTAGATGAAATGCTGTTAATTTTGAAACAAACGCCCTATCATCTAGTTGCAAAATATGGAGATTTCGACCTCGACGAGGCCGATGAAAATAGTGCACGCATAACCTTAGTACTTAAATGTCAGAAACAGCAGTAATTGAATTACGAGGCGTAAGCCTAAGTTTTGAGAATCGCAGAATACTCAACAACATAAATTTTAAACTGCATAATGGTGAATTTACCTATCTGATAGGTACCACCGGTATCGGTAAAAGTTCGTTTTTAAAATTGCTATACCGAGACATTGTTCCAGATACGGGCTCAGTTCGTGTTACCGATTATCCTGTAAATAAGATCAGTATGAAAGAAGTGCCAATGCTTCGCAGAAGATTAGGTATTGTATTTCAAGATTTTCAACTTCTACAAGATCGCAACGTATTTGATAATGTAGCATTTGCTCTTCAAGTCACGGGCGAAAAAACGAAATTTATAAAACAACGCGTTCTAGAAGTGCTTACAATGGTGGGGCTAAGCCACCGAAGAAAGCATATGCCAAGTGACCTATCTGGGGGTGAACAGCAGCGTGTTGTGATTGCAAGAGCACTAGCAAATGAGCCTCGTATTTTATTAGCTGATGAGCCAACAGGAAACTTAGATCCTGGTGCTAGTAAAGACATTATGGAGCTTCTAAAGCAAATCAACAATCGAGGGATGGCTGTCTTAATGATCACCCACGATTATGCATTAGTAAAGAAATACCCCTTTAGAACGGTGCGAATAATTGATGGTGAACTGCAAGAGTTACAGTGGAAAGGCGATAAATTAATCCCTGTTAAAACTCAATAACCCTTTATTAATATGAATCAAGCCCAACTAACACAGGCCATTAGAACCCGTGCCTTACAGTTAGGTTTTGATGCGTGTGGTTTTGCCAAGGTTGAGTTCATGGAAGATGAAGCTCGCCGTTTAGAAGAATGGCTGAATCAAAAAAGGAATGCATCCATGCAGTGGATGGAAAATCATTTCGATAAACGGGTCCACCCAGGTTTACTCGTTCCAGGTGCTAAAACAGTAGTGTCTGTATTGGCAAGTTATCATCACCCCTCCCATCGCCAACAGTATGATGCACATGAAATGAAGATTGCAAAGTATGCGCATGGTCGTGATTACCATAAAGTGCTCAAGAGTAATCTAAAGAAGCTCTTTCAATACATTGGTGAAATCAATGGTGGTGTTGAAGGTCGTTTTTTTACAGATTCAGCTCCTGTTCTTGATAAAGCTTGGGCAGTACGAGCGGGTTTAGGCTGGATTGGTAAACATTCCAATTTAATCAATAAAGAATTGGGCTCTTATCTATTCATTGGAGAGCTAATTATTGATATACCATTAAGCTATAGCCAAACGGAAACCGATCACTGTGGTACATGCACGCGATGCATAGATGCATGCCCTACAAATGCGATATACGAGCCTTACCGTGTGGATGCAACTAAATGTATATCTTATCTAACCATCGAGCATAGAGAGTCATTTAATGATTCTCAAAAAGAAATGCTCAACAATTGGATCTTTGGTTGCGATATTTGCCAAGATGTGTGTCCATGGACCCGCCATTCCCAAATCTCTAATTTCGTAGACCTTCACCCCAGAGAGCGATTGACTTCAATTACGAATGAGCAATGGGAATTACTTACCCCTGAGCAGTTTGATCAAATATTTGAAGGAAGTGCTGTAAAGCGAACTAAATATTCAGGACTTTCAAGAAATATAAAAGCCGTTAAAGAGAAAGGGATTTAAATCCGTTGCTTAAAAAGTCTCTTTTTTATCGATAAGGGCCTTATACAGAAGCTCACGAGCTCTAAAAATATGAGCTTTTACAGTGCCTAGTGGCAGATCCAACTCATCCGATATCTCTTGGTAACTCAATTCGTCCATATGACGCATTTGAATCACCGCTTTATACTTCTCAGGTAGCGCATCTATAGCTTCGTGAACTATTTGCTTACGTTGCTTTTTCATTACCTGCTTATCCGTTGCGAACGACTCATCCGGTAACTGAATCTCAAACTCCCCATCTTTTGTTTTATAGGGGTCGTTTATAGAAAGCGTTTGAAGCTTCTTCTTTCGCAGGTAATCGATGGTGTGGTTTGTAGCAATACGATATAACCATGTTGAAAACGCATACTCGTTGCTGTACGTAGAAAGGTTGTTGAACGCTTTCATAAACACTTCTTGCACTAGATCTTCAACCAGCTCCTGCTCTTTGATCATTTTGCGAATGTGAAAATAGATCGGGCGATCATATTTATTCACAAGATCTTTATAAGCGGACTCGTCGCCACTTAGAGCACGAGAAACGAATTTATCATCCTCTATACTGCTTGCAGAGGCATTTTCGCGGGGTGATGTAGCTTTATTTTCTGAGATAGTGTTCGACATTAACTGAAAAAGTATGGTGCGCTAAAATACAAAGCTTCGCGTAAATGAAAATCCTTTTTTCATAAAAGTTTAATCGGCTGTTGCAAAGAGTGAACTAAGCACACCATGGCGAATCCCACCTGTTGAAACCATAATCTCGTCTAGATTATAGAAGTTTAGAAATTCTTCTAGAATCAATAGTCCAGCTAAGAAAATATCTTCTCTTCCTTTTAGGATTGTTGGACTTATTTCAAGGAGTTGTTCATGTGTATGTAAGCTAAATAACTCAATTCCTTTTTTGAGTTTTTCTCGCTTGATAACATGCATGTTTATTTTTTCAGCATCATAGTCTTCTACTTGAAGATCGATAGCTGCTAATGAGGTTAGTGTTCCAGCTACACCTACAGCTTTAACCCCTTTCTTTGTTTTAAACTTCTTGGATTCAAGTAACTCTCGAATAGCTTCACGACATTCTTGAATTTGTTCTTGGAATGGTGGGTCTTGAGTTAAAAACCGTTCTGAAAATCGTACACATCCCATATCGTAGGAATGTCCTTCCAAAAGGTCTCCTTTTCGACCTAGTGCTAATTCTGTACTTCCACCACCAATATCTAAAACAAACACATCTTGATTGGTTTCGATATCAATAACTGAAATAGCTCCTTGAAAAGTATATCGAGCTTCGTTATCTCCAGATACTAAAATGATATTGTAGCCTGTTTCCTGTTTAACTTGCTCAATGAATGCATCTCGATTAGAAGCATCCCGCACAGCACTTGTTGCCGTAACCGTTACGTCGTCTACAAGTGGGTACTCACTTTCAATAATTTGTTTGTACTCCTTCAATACAGCAATAACTCTTGCTATACTCTCTGAGTGAAGTGTTTTATCCGCGTCTACCCCTTTCCCTAATCGAGGCATACGCTGTTCTTCGTGGTGTACAATTACTTTACCCTGATCAGTTTCACCAATCAAAAGTAATACGGTATTGGTTCCTATGTCTATCGCTGCTTTCATGCTTTAAATAGAAGGGCGATCCACTCGCCTAATTGTTTAGTTTGAATATGATTTAATGCCTGTAAAGATGACTGCGACAATATTGTTTGTTCATCATCTTCAAGCAAGCCCGAAAGTAAAATTCTTCCATTTGGCTTTAAATATTTTAGTAGCTCTGGTATGAGCTCTATAAGTGCGTTCCTATTAATGTTGGCGAGTATCAAGTCATAGCTCGCATCAGTAGGTATCGTTTCAATGGATCCTAACTCTACACTAAAATTCTTTACTTGGTTGAGTTGCACATTTTCATTGCAATTATCCTCACTCCATTCATCTATATCGAAGCCAAAAACCGATTCTGCACCTAGCTTAAGAGCTCCTATACCCAGTATTCCTGTACCGGTACCAGCATCTAATACAACATCATGTTCTTCAACTATATCAGGTAACCATTCAAGAATAAGTCGCGTTGTAGCATGATAACCAGTACCAAAAGCCATTTTAGGATCAATAAGTAACTCTACTAAATCTGAGTTATCTGGTAGTGGTTCACCCCATGTTGGGCGAACATAAAACTTCCCAATTGCCTGAGGTTGAATAGATTGTTCCCACTTTTGGTTCCAATTTTGTGGGTTTACTAACTCCTCTTCAATAAGATGAGCATCATGAAATCTGACAAGTATCTGTTCAATTTCCTCTCGCTTCACATCATCGAATCTATTAGCCGGAACTGAAGCAATTACCTTGTCATCTTCTTGTTCAAAGCCTTCAAAATCTAACTCAAATAATTCAGCTATTAATAGTTCGTGATAATCGTCTTTGATCGAAATATGTAGTCGGATATAATCCATTAAATTCTGTTGTAAATAAGTTCTAGTAATACGTCACCTACAGCCTGTAGAGTCTGCTTGTCGATTATGGACATGTTATCACGATGAGTGTGCCAGTAATCTGGAAACCGAATGTTCCCATCTGCACCTACAGTATGATTGATAATATCAATCATTGGAATTCCTGCTTCTTGGTTTACGATGTAATGATCATCGAGTACACTTGCACCTGGTTCATCTAGAAAGATATCGCCATAACCCTTATCGGCCGCAATATTCCAAATCTCATCCATTAGATTAGGCGCATACCTTGTAGAATAATCTTCTTTAGGAAACACCGCATATTCGGCTCCTACCATATCTAAAAGGATTCCAAATCTGGGACTATAACCCGGTACTGGTGGATTATTTGCCCAATGCCTAGAACCAAGGAAGTAATTTTGAAGATCACCAGAACTACCATAATCTTCGCCGTCAAATAAAACAATATCAACGCCAACGGGCGGTGGGTTTTCTGAGAATATGCGTGCCAATTCTACTAAAACTCCTACTCCACTTGCACCATCATCAGCACCTAAAATAAAATCTGATGTCCGTGCTGTATCTTGATCAGCTCTAGGTCTCGTATCCCAATGGGCACTCAGCATGATTCGATCAGTAGCTGAAGTATTAAATGCGGCTATAATATTTGCCATCTCAAGGTTTTTACCATAAACCTCTTTGCTAAATTCTTGTGAAAACACACTATTCTGCCCAGCATAAGTTCTAAACTTTTGCTCTAAATAGGCTCTTGTTTGTGCATGGCCATAGGTCCCTGGAACTCGTGGACCAAAATTTACCTGTGCTTCTGTAAATACATACGCTGAATCACTCGAAAAAGCCGGAACAGCATTATTTTTATCTTTAAAAGTAAGTCCCTCTTTTTGAGAACATGCCGAAACTAAGCAAACAGTTACGAAAAGGAGTATTGTTAATTTATTCATCTCTATGAACCATGGTTGGGGAAGATTGATATACCGGGTAAATGATAGTATCCATTATATTTACATGTGCAGGACGATTGGCAACAAAAGTAATAATTTCAGCGATATCTTCAGCCACTAATGGCTTCAGTCCAGCGTATACCGAATCAGCTTTATTCACATCACCTTTAAAGCGAACTTGGCTAAATTCTGTTTCAACTAATCCTGGTGAAACCATACTAACTCTTACCTTGGTACCATGAAGATCTTTTTTTGTAGCCTCTGTAATTGCTTTAACTGCGTGTTTCGAAGCACAATATACCACACCTCCTGCATAAGCTTCATGAGCAGCCGTAGAACTGATATTTATAATATGTCCTTCGTTTCTACTTCTCATTTGTGGAGAGATTAGCTTTGTGAGTGTTAATAATGCTTTCACATTCACACTAAACATTTGCTCAACATCGCTTTCTTGTAGGGCATAGACTGGATCCACACCTAATGCTAAGCCTGCGTTGTTTACTAGTACATCAATAGGAGTATCGATGGAAGCCACAAAACGTTCACAGGCTTGTGTGTCGGTTAAATCAAAGGCATCAATATTTACTGAGATCGAATATTTTGCCTCTAAGTCATCCTTTAAAGCTTTAAGTCGCTCTTCCCTTCTACCCGTTAGAATTAAATTCGCTTTTAGTGCGGCGAATTCTTCTGCGGTTGCTTTTCCTATGCCGGATGTAGCTCCGGTAATCAGTACTGTTTTTTGTTCAAGTCTGTTCTTCATAGCTCAGTATTGAAGGGATTTGTTACTTAGTTTGTAACTCAATCAGCCTTGCTGCATTCAAAATTTTCGTCTCCTGAAAGGTATCACCCAAGAACTGAATTCCAAATGGTAAACCATTCGAATGCGTACCAACAGGAACACTAATACCACAGATACCTGCAAGGTTAGCTGACGTAGTATAAATGTCGTTCAAATACATTTGAACAGGATCATTTAATTTTGAACCAAGATCAAAAGCAGTAGTAGGTGCTGTAGGGCTTACAATCACATCCACTTTCTCAAATGCTTTTTTGAAATCTTCTTGAATAAGTCTTCGAACTTTTTGTGCTTTAGCATAATAAGCGTCGTAATAACCTGAGCTAAGCACATAGGTACCTAACATGATTCTACGCTTCACTTCATTACCAAAACCTTCGGTTCTAGATTTTTTGTAGAGACGAATTAACGCGCTATCTAAACGAGCTAGTTCTGCTTCCATTTTATCCGCTTCATCAGCTTTTGAGGCATCATATTTTGAGCGGATTTCTTTTTCCTCCGCTTTTAGTTCGTCGATAACAGTAGCTTTATCTGCTCTATAACCAAAACGGATACCGTCATATCTAGCTAAGTTACTTGAAGCTTCTGCCGTAGCTAACACATAATATGTGGATACACTGTACTTAGAATGAGGCAAGCTAATAGGTACTAAAGTAGCACCTTCTTTCTCTAACTGAGCTAATTGCTCACGAATAGTAGATTCTATTTCACTATCTAGGCCATCCCCAAAATATTCTTCGGGTACGCCTATAACGATGTTCTTTTTAGGCTCTTGAATAGCAGATACATAATCATCAACAGGTACATTAGCTGAAGTATTATCTCTTTCATCAAAACCGGCAATGGCTTGAAGCACACGAGCTGTGTCTTCAACGTTATGAGCAAATGGACCAATGCAATCAAAAGATGATGCAAAAGCTATTAACCCATATCTAGAAACACGACCATAAGTTGGTTTTAGTCCTACCACTCCACAAAATGAAGCAGGTTGACGAATAGAGCCACCTGTATCTGAACCTAAAGTAGCAGTACACATATTAGCGGCAACAGCAGCGGCACTTCCTCCTGAGGAACCACCAGGCACCTTGGTAGTATCGTGTGGGTTTTTAACCGCCCCATACTTACTAAATTCATTGGTTGAACCCATGGCAAACTCATCCATGTTCGTTCGTCCAATAAAGATGGCATCTTCTTTTTTTAACTTTTCAATTACTGTAGCATCATACACACTTTCGAAACCATCTAAGATCTCTGATGCGCAAGTAGCTTGCTTGTCGCGCTCAGCAATTAAGTCTTTGATACCCAAAACTGCACCAGCTAGAGAGCCTGCGGTGCCATTTTTTATCTTCTTTTCAATCTCTTCTGCTTGCTCTAAAGCCTCATTATGATAGGTAGAAACGAAGGCGTTTATAGAGCCATTTTGGGAATTAATTTCTGTGATATACTGATTTACAAGGTCTTTTAAGGCAAGTTCACCGTCTTGGATTTTTTGCCTAGCCTCTGAAATACTGTAGATGCTCAATCGTCTATTATTTTGTTTTAGAGTTTGATTCTTCTGAATTTATAGCGTCGTCTATATCTTTAGAACCTTCTTCTATTTCCTTCTTAATGTCTTTGGAAGCTTTCTTAAACTCTTTAATTCCTTGCCCTAATCCTTTTGCGAGTTCGGGGATTCTCTTCGCCCCAAATAGTACAAGTACCACAATCGCGATGATCAAAATTTCGGGGGCTCCAAACTTACTAAACATAAAATAATCCTCTTTGGATTTAGTTGATGTATTTGTGCCAAGATAACAATATTTTCGGCACGATTTATGATCAAAAAATATTTAACTGATACTTGTATAATTCCGATACAATTTTATCATACACTCACTAAATAAACCAATATTACTCCTATGATTTGGACAGTAGAACTCGCAGCAGCTTTAGATGAAGCTCCATTTCCAGCCAGTAGAGATGAGTTGATAGAATGGGCCGAAAGGAACGGTCTTCCTACTCAGGTTATCACAAATCTGGAAGAATTAGAAGAAATTGATGAAGGTGAACACACTATCTACGAGAGTATCGAAGATATTTGGCCAGATTACATTCAGAAAGAAGATTTCTTCCATAACGAAGAAGATGAAGGTTTCGATTACGACGACGTATAGTCTCTAACCCAATTATTGCGGCTGCAGAATACTCTGTAGCCCTTATCTATTGAGAACAATTACATCATCAATATCAGCTTTAAGCCCCTTAACCCTACTCTTTTCGGTTCTCATATTATTCGTTTCAAGTTTCGATCTATCCGCTCAACAGGTAACTGAACCCGACTCTGTCTCATCCGACAAAGTAGTACGTCGAATTCGGTTTTCTGGTAATAAATTTGTGAAAGATCGTACGCTCGAAACCCTTATAAGAACACGAATAAACCGAGAGTTTTTGGGCATTCCACGTTTCACCCCTTGGTATTACGTGTGGGAACTCTCTAACGGAAAATTTGGAGAAGACCCCATATATCTTGACCGAACTGTTGTTGCTAACGACATGGAGCGCATATCTTTATACTACCAATCACTTGGTTTTTTAGATGTTGCAGTTGATACAACAATCGTAGAATATAAGACGGATAAAGTCGAAGTTTCTTTCATCATTACAGAAGGCCCAGCCTCAACTATTAAAACGATCGCTTATAGTGGTCTACCCTATTTCGAAGAACCCGAAAAGAGGCTCGATTTTCTACAAGGAAGTCCACTAACGCGTGGCCGACTGAATGATACCCTCTTCACTGTAGAACGACAGTATAACACGCAAGAACTAGGGAATGAGCAACAGCGCATCATCACATTCTTAAAGAATAATGGGTATGCATCTATTCAGAGAGATTCTGTAATCGCCTATGTGCAAAAAGACCCAACCATCCCTACTGATATTAAAGTACTCTTTAAAATTAATGCGGGTAAAGTATATACTTTTGGTGAAGTGAAAGTCTCCTTAGCTGATACTGAAACTGAAACTACACTGGTAGAACGAGATACTTTAGCAGGTGGTAACTACACGCTGAATGACACTACCAAGATTTATTTGGCGAAGGAACCTGCTACACAGACAAAATTCTCATTACTCACTGACCAAATTTTATTCAAACCCGGCGAGACCTATAACCATGAGTTGTATTTAAACACCATCAAGGAATATCAGAATTTGGGGATGCTATTCATTCGTAGGTTCGGACAGAATGAGAGTGGCACACAACCTGATTTCTCAAAATCATCAATTCCAACTTATTTCGACCTTCAAACATTAACCAAACATCGTATCAGTTCAGAATTATTTGGTATGAAGCGATACGGTTTTGGTACCGGTTTTGGAGTGGATTACACCAATAACAATGCTTTTGGTAAGGCAGAGAGCTTTTCATTGGCTGCTAATGCAAGCTTTGAGTTTGTTAGTAAAAGTGTACTTGAAGACATTGCAGATACAACTTCGCAGTCATCCGTTTTCAGAAGTTATGAACTTAGAGGAGATTACACTGTACCTCGTTTAAACTTCCCCTTCGCTTTCTTAGATAACACTCGATTCTTTACAAGCGGTATTACCCGTTACTCACTATCATACAGTAGATCTGATCAGCTTTACTTTGATATTAACTCTGATGTGCAGTTCAACCTTCGATATGAAGTACAGCATAATAACAAATTCAGTAGTTTCTTTGATCTCTTGGAACTCGATATTGTAGATCCATCACCAACGGATGCTTTTATCAATAACCTGAGAAATGACTTTGGCTCTGACACATTAAACGATGGGACCATTATCGATCCTATTGAGCTAACCAGAATTCTTGAAGATTTCCGACCTCAGGTTTCTTCGGTTACACGATATACTTTTAGAAGTCAGAATACCGATCTAATTAAAAGAAATTATGGCTACTTCAGTGAATATTCACTCTCGGCTGGTGGTAATATTCCCTATGCCTTAGATCGTTTTGTAATTACTCCAGATACTCTAGAACAAAACCTTCCTTCCCTATTTAAGCTCAGTGAAAATAGTTTAAGTTATAGTAGGTATGTAAAGGCTACAGCCGATTACAGGCGATATATCCCTATTTCAAATTCTGCTGTATTTTCGTGGAGGTTGTTTGGAGGTATTGCCCACCCTTACGGAAAGAGTACGACCATTCCTTTAAATAGACGATTCTTTGCAGGTGGTAGTAACGACATTCGTGGCTGGGGCCCTTTTCAGTTAGGTCCAGGACGAATAAAATCCGAAGAGGTCCGCATTAACGGTGGTGAGATTAAATTGGCTGCTTTTACTGAAGCACGACAAGTTTTTATACGCGATTTGTTTGGAGCCAACTGGCATGCCGCTTGGTTCACGGATGCTGGGAATGTTTGGTATGGCCCTAAAAACGATGCTGCACCAAATGATGAATTAGATGCGGGTAGATTTAAGTTTGATGAATTCTATAAACAAATTGCCGTTGGTACAGGTTTAGGCCTTCGACTTGATTGGCAATATGTAATTGCTCGATTTGATTTTACTTTCAGGGCACACGACCTTGAAGATGGTTGGTTCAATAATAAAAAGCTGTACTTTAGCTTTGGTATCGGTCACTCTTTTTAATCAGGATAAAATGGGAAAACTTACATTACTCAAGCAACAATTAGATATCGTGATGAAATCTAAGTTTCTTAAAAACTTATCTACTGCTGAGCGGTACGAATTTTTGCAGCTTTGCCACAAAAGAGATTATAAAGAAGGTGAGTTTGTATTCTATCGAAACGATCCGGGTACGGGCATGTATTTTATTCAGGATGGAAAAATTGAACTTACTCTAGATTCAAATTTAACGCACGAGTCTGAAGATGATAACAACAGTTTTGTTCTAGAATCTCCTGATAGTTTTGGTGCACTTTCCATTGGGTATAATTTACGTCGTAAATCAACTGCAAAGTGTATTACTGATTGTAAGCTTCTCGGTTTTTTCCAACCAGATTTTGAAGTACTAAGAGACCGACACCCTCAAATTGCAGTGAAATTTCTGCAAACTTTAACCAACATTGCTTTACGCCAATTAGAAAAAGCAACGTTTACCATTGAAGAATTAGCTGGCCAAGAACAAGCATTGAAAGTGCAGTTCGACGCTTACTACGAAAACAATAACGAAGAATAACCTATAGATCATTATGGCGCTTAAGAAAGGCCAAGAAGTTACCCTAACTATTACTGGTGCAGCTTTTAAAGGAAAAGGAGTTGGCAAAGTAGACGGAATGGCCGTCTTCGTTCATGGAACAGCTCCAGGCGATACAGTTAGAGGTCGCATTATTAAAAAGAAGAAGAGTTTTTGTGAAGCTAAGCTTCTGGAAATCATTGAGCCAAGTACAGATAGAATTGAACCATTATGCCAACACGCTAACGTATGTGGAGGCTGTAGCTGGCAACACCTACCCTATGCCAAACAAGCTGAGTATAAAGGCCAACAGGTAGAAGATCATGTGCGAAGAATTGCAGGTTTAAGTGAAACTACGGTTCACCCTACCCTCGCTTGTGATCAAGAGCTTTACTACCGGAACAAAATGGAGTATAGCTTTAGCACCCGAAGATGGTTAACGGAAGCTGAGATTCAAAGTGATGAATTTGTGGATGACTCAGCTTTTGCAGCGGGTTTGCATGCCCCTGGTCGATTTGACAAAATCTTAAACCTCAATGAGTGTCATCTTCAACGTAAAGAGTCATTCGCTATTCTAGATTACGTTCGTTCGTATTGTGTAGAACACGATATCCCTGCTTATGATGCATACACTCACGAAGGCTTCATGCGTCATCTCATGATCAGGAATGCTCACCATACCGAAGACTTTATGGTGAACATTGTAACGAATGCTGATGAACCATCTATCATTCAGCCATTAGCAGATGCACTGCTTAAAGAATTCCCAATTATATCCACTATCGTTAACAACATAAATGATACTAAAAGCCCAACATCGGTAGGTCGTATTCAAAAAGTGCTGCACGGACCAGGATATATAGTTGATAAAATTGGTGGCCATAGCTTTAAAATTCATCCAAACGCATTCTTTCAAACGAATACGCTACAAGCTGAACATTTATATGAAGTGGCAAGGAATTATGCCGATTTACAAGATGGCGATGTGGTTTACGATCTCTACTGTGGTGTAGGCACCTTAAGCTTATTTATGAGCGAAAAAGCCCATAAGGTGTTAGGTATTGAGCTTGTTGAGGTGGCAGTTGAAAACGCCAAATTCAACGCCGCAGAGAACAAGGTAGATAATGTTTCTTTTGTGCAAGGCGATATGAAGGATGTATTTACTGAAGAAATGGTGGAGGAATTCGGTGCTCCCGATGTTCTCATAACTGATCCCCCTCGTGTGGGAATGCACCCGGATGTTGTAGAACGCCTTAAACAACTGAAAGTGCCTCGTTTGGTGTATGTAAGCTGTAATAGCTCTACTATGGCTCGTGATTTACAAGAACTTTCTGAAGTGTATGAGGTGCTAGAAGTCCAGCCTGTGGATATGTTTCCTCAAACCTATCATGTGGAAGCTGTAGCCAAATTACGACTCAAATCTTCTTAATGAAATGAGAGTGCTCCTATCTATTTTTATAATGGGAGCATTCACCATTTGCGCTAAAGCACAGCATGAACCCGTTTACGACTTTAATGCCTATAAAGAATCGGCTATTTCTGTCGGTTACCTTTATAGTTTTGGAGAACCGCATTCCAAGTCTTTTCATCTGCTTGATTTTAGATTCGAGAAATCGAGGTTTGGTGGACGGCATCCAATTTTTATAAACTGGAGTTCTGGGGTCATTCTTGCAGCAAACACTTCTGAACTGCTCTATGCACCCGTAGTTGGTTCAAGAATCTCTTATGGGGGTATCGTCACGGGTATCGACCTTTTTTACTTAACCAATACTGAAGAAAGCACTCTTCGATTAGCTCCTGTTTTAGGCTTTGGTGCTCATAAAGTGCAGATTGCAATTCAACCACACATTCGCATTTCAAATAAATCATTTGAACCCATCAGTCGTGGTCACTTTGCGATAAACGTGAAGTTGTTTTCTCTCAAAAAACAAACCCTTCACTGAATTGTATCTTGTTTAGATTGATATTTTTGAAGACTTTCAGCCTTCAAATTTTATCTATTTTATATGTTTTCAAATACTTTTCGCCTCTCTCTTCTTCTACTTAGTTTTTTGATAATTACCTGCACTCAGATGAAGTCGGAACGAATTATCATCACGAATGCAAAAGTATACACCTTAGCTTGGGATGACCCCGCTTTAGATGGAACCCCTGCTAAGAATGCCCCCTTCCAAAATGGAAAATGGACTGCCGATGCTGAAGCTATTGTAATTGAAGACAATGAAATTCTATTCGTAGGCACTAACAGCGAAGCATTGAGCTACAAACACGAACACACATCTATCGTTGATGTTCAAGGTTCTACTGTGATTCCTGGTTTAGTAGACTCCCATGCTCACCCCTATTATTTTGGGGAAGACTTAGGGAAAATTGATTTAACAGGCATCAGCGATAAAACGGTACTCTTGAATACCATAAAAACGAAGGCAGGTGATGTAGCCGAAGGTGAATGGGTGTTGGGTTTCGGCTATGATGAGGGAAATCTTTCGGTTGATAAACTACCAACCAAATCAGAACTATCTGAAGTATTCCCCAACAACCCGGTATTTGTGATTGGTACTCACGGGTTCACTTCCATTGCGAATGAGAAGGCACTAGAATTAGCCAATATCAATGCACAAACTAAAGTACCGGTGGGTGGTGAAATCAAGAAAGATGAAAATGGGCATCCTAACGGAATATTTGTAAATAATGCAGCTGAACTAATTGAGGAAATTCTACCAGCTAAAACAGATGAAGACTATAAAGAAATTGCTCTGTATGGTATGAAAGTATTAGCTGAATCAGGATATACCGCATGGCATGATGCAGGCACTAATAGTGATTATATGAGAGCCTTTTTGACTCTTGAAAAAGAGAATAAAGCTCAACTAAGAGTATATACCATGATTCAAGCCACTGATACCCTGTTAATGCAGGAATGGCTCGCTAAAGGCCCTGTTGTGAATACCCGAGGCATGGTTTCGGTTAACGCTGTAAAAGCCTATTACGATGCCTCTTTGGGACAACGGGGAGCATTGATGATAGATGATTACTCCGACAAAGCTGGGCATCGCGGTGTGAGTGGCGATGATTATGGTTTTGATCAAGATTTGGTTGCTCAAATGATGAAAAAGGGATTCCAAGTGGGTATTCATGCAATTGGTGATGCCGGCAACAGAGACATGTTAGATTTTTATGCTTCTGTATTTGAGCAGAACCCATCACTTAAAAACAATCGGCATCGAATTGAACACGCTCAAGTGGTTCACCCTGATGACTTTCAGAAGTTCAAAGATCTGAATTTAATAGTATCTATGGAGCCACCACATATGGCGGAAGATATGAATTGGGCCGAAGACAGAGTGGGCAGTGAACGTATTAAAGGGGCTTATGCTTGGCGTACCTTTAGAGAACATGAGGTCCCAATCACCTTTAATTCTGATCTTACAGGTTCCGATCATAATATCTTTTATGGATTATACGCTGCGATCACTCGTAAAAATAAAAACCGCGAACCTGAAGGTGGTTGGTATGCTGAACAAAAATTAAGTACTGAAGAAGCCTTAAGAGCATATACCACTTGGTCGGCTTACGCTGCTTTTAAGGAAGAGGTAAAAGGAACCATCGAAGTGGGTAAACTAGCCGATTTAACAATCATGAATATCGATGTGTTAAATGTTGGAGAACAAAATCCAGATGCTCTTTGGGATGGGCAAATACTTGGTACTATAGTGGATGGCAAGTGGGTGTATTCAACCTTTAATTAACTAAGAGAATTCATTTAATACATGAAATCAGATAATCCAGATTATGATCGCATTGCTAGCAATTTGAGAAACCCCGAGGGTGAATACGGGTTAGAAATTGCAGATATGATGAATGAGACCAATGCTGGAATGATTCATAATACATTGAATCAGTTAGCCCTGAATGAACACCATACTGTATTAGAATTGGGTCCTGGAAATGGACGGCATTGCCTGGACTTGTTAAGAAACTTCCCTTCTTTTAGCTACAAAGGATTAGATATTTCTGAGACCATGATTGCAAAAGCACAGAGCCTTAATGCAGCGTTTGTAGAATCGGGTAATGCAGAATTTATACAGTATGATGGTACTCATTTCCCTTTCAAAGACCAGCTTTTTGATCATATATTTACAGTGAATACGATATATTTTTGGGAGCATCCGTCACCATTAGCACAAGAGATTTATAGAGTATGTAAGCCTAATGCTACATTGGCAATATGCTATGCGGATGCTGAGTTCATGAAAACACTTCCCTTCACTCAAAAAGGGTTTACTTACTATCAGTGCAGTGAAGTAGAAGAACTTTTATCAACTGCTGGCTTCAGAAAAATCACTCATGAGAAACATAATGAAGAAGTAATTGCCAAAGATGGCACCCCAACCCAGCGAACATATTATATCACAACTGCTCATCGATAAAAGAAGCATGGATCATGTGCAGTTTGTTTTCCATTCCTTCACAAAAAACTAAAAATTCCTTACCTCCGTCTTTCAAGCGGTATTTCTTTTTCACGTCATTAGCACCCATAAGGTAGTTTCGACAAATCACATTAATTTGACCATTGGGGGCCAACTTCCGAATTAGCTTTTTGTCGGGTTTATAAACTCCCAACACTTTTAAGGCCTTACCCGGAAAGTTTTTAATGAGGCGTTCAGAAGTATATAAATGTGTATTTGGATGAACTTTATCTATATCGAATGACGTCCCCACTGTGGAGAAAGCCCCAGCCTTCATGATGGCGGAATTTGGTTCGTAGAGATAATCGAGAACTTGATCATAAGTCGGTATTGCCTCTTGTTCATCGTCTAATTTAAAAGTAAAACTCTGTGCTTCTCGTTTAGCTGATATATCCCACGCTTCTATGATCGCATCAGTTGAATCTCCATCCTTAGTTAACCAGAAAAGAAGTTCTTTTACTTCATGGTCAACTGCTACCACTTGCACCTTATCAACCACTTTTAGCTGATCTAAACCCAATTTAATATCTAACATCGGCGAGGCCTTCATAACCACAGTATTCGTATACTCGAACATCATTGGCATCAATTGTAGAATATTTGGGGTACAATCTTCCAATTCGAACACTCGTTGCTTAGACTCGTCTCTTCTTGATGGGTCAATAAACATGACATCGACTTTTTGCTCGTATCTCTCTAGAAAATCCTCCGCAGTAGTATTTACGACTTCGATAGGTGCATTTAGAATCTCAAAATTATGTACGGCTAATTCACAAAGCTCAACATTCGGATCAATGTAGAATCCCTTTTCAAATTTTTGAGAGATATAATAACAATCAACACCCGTCCCTCCTGTTAAATCCACAAGAGTTGATCCCGTTAGCTGAGAGGCTTTAAACTTGGCCGATATTTCAGAGGATGATTGTTCTAAATTCGTTTTGTGCGGAAATAGAATTCCATCTTTTTGATGCCATTCTGGTAGCTTCTGTTTTGCTTTTTGACGTGCCTCAATTTGCTTCACAATATCCTTCATAGGTAAATCTGGAAACCTATGAGCCTTTAACATTAAGTCTGCAGCCGTTTCATGTTCATGCTCTTGAATGAATGCTATTACTTCTGCTTTGGTTAAATTCTCTTTCATCAAAGGTTTTGTATTTTGTGATATGAAAATATCTATAATTGGTGCGGGTATAGGTGGTTTATCGGCCGCTTGTTTATTAGCTAGAAAAGGTCATTCTGTTACCATATTCGAGAGAAACGACAATGTGGGTGGTAAAATGAATCAAGTTCAAGCTGATGGATTTCGGTTTGATACGGGCCCTAGTTTATTCACAATGCCCTATATCTTAGATGAATTATATCTACAATGTGGCACATCCATTGAACAAGAATTAGAACTCGAGCCATTAGATATAAACTGCAGATACTTTTTCCAAGATGGCACTATTTTTAATAATTATACAGACCTCAATCTCACTTTAGATGAGATCAGTAACTTTGCCCCCAATGATGTAGGGGCATTCCTTCAGTTTTTAGATTATGCTGAAGATTTAAGTCATAAAACCAAACCTGCTTTTGTACGAAATCCACTGTATGACTTCAGTGACCTTAAAGACCTAAACTTCTTTTCCTTTCTTGGCATTGATGCCTTCACAACGGTTAGTAAGCGAGTTGACAAGACCTTTGAATCCGATAAACTCAGACAGTTTTTCAAACGCTTTGCCACCTATAATGGCTCGTCTCCCTATCAAGCACCGGCCACCTTAAATGTAATCCCTCATATTGAATTAGGCGAAGGTGGGTATTATGTAAAAGGTGGGCTCTATAAAATTGCTGAATCTCTTTTAAACTTAGCCAGCTCATTAGGAGTTCAGTTCCGTTATAATGCGCATGTAGAAAAAATTAATATATCGGACGGGAGTGTTTCCTCAGTCGAACTCACTAATGGTGAGATAGTTACATCAGATTTAGTTATTGCCAATAGCGATGCTACGGAAACTATTTCGAAACTCTTGAAAGCTCATTTGCCCGAGAAAAAACTTCAAGCTAGTAAACGCATAGAACCTTCATGTTCTGGCTTTGTGTTGATGCTAGGTATTGATACTAAGTATGAGCAACTCATACATCATAACATCTTTTTTAGTGATGATTATAAACGTGAGTTTGATCAAATTTTTGTTGATAAGGTTATGCCCGATGACCCAACCATCTACATTGCGAATACCTCATACAGTGATGACGGTCATGCCCCAAATGGTGGTTCCAATCTCTTCATATTAGTGAATGTACCCTACTTGAGTGAGCACTATGATTGGGAATATTATGAAGAAGTGTATTCTAAATTGGTTATCAAAACTCTGGAACGTCGTGGGCTACATCACCTAAGTGAGCATATTGTATACAAAGAGTGTATAACACCCTTAGATTTCTACCAAAAGTATCGTTCTAATAAGGGTAGTATTTATGGTACTTCATCAAATAGTAAAATGGCCGCTTTTGTACGTCCTCGAAACAAATTTAGAGGGATTGAGGGGCTATACATGGTAGGTGGTTCAACGCATCCAGGTGGTGGAATTCCTCTTTCTATTCAATCAGCTTTAAATGCTGTTGAATTAATAGACCGGTACGAATAGCTATTGTGTTTCTACTCGAGCACCTAGGTTAATTACTTCCACATTGTGAATTTTACCTTGATCGATATCAAATCGCATGATGGTGCGTTCTTTTTGGAATCCATGCCTACCCGCAGCTCCTGGATTCATATATAGCATTTTACTGAGTTGTTGGTCGCGTGCTACTCTAAGAATGTGAGAGTGACCACAGATGAACAATTCAGGAGTATTATTTTCCATTTCCTCCCGAATAGGGATACAGTAACGCCCTGGAATCCCACCAATATGAGTCATCCAAACATCCACTCCTTCACACATAAAGCGCTGGTGTAGTGGGAATTCATCACGAATGTCTTTGCCATCGATATTTCCATATACCCCAATTACTGGAGCAACTTCTTTGAGTTGGTCCGCTATTTTGATGGTGCCGAAATCGCCTGCATGCCAAATCTCGTCTCTTCCGTCAAAGTAATCTAATGCCTGGGGATCAAGGTAACCGTGGGTGTCCGAAATAAGCCCTATTTTGATCATCCTTTTTTGCTATCATCTATTTTTATATCCTAGGAACTAAGAAAACACAATTTCTTAAATTCTCCTACAAAAAGCTTAACACAAAAGTTAAATACATCATTCTTTGAAAGGATTCAGCATCATCATTGTTACTTGGAATGGGCTACATCACCTAAAGACCTTTCTCCCATCCGTTTGTGCTACCAATTATCCAAATTTTGAGATCATTTTAGCCGACAATGCCTCTACAGATGGTACCGTTGAATGGGTTTCAGAACACTTTCCTGAAGTAATCATTAAGACATTCGACGACAACTATGGGTATTGTGGAGGCAATAACAGAGCCGCTGAATTTGCTTCCAAAGAAATTATGCTCTTCTTGAATAATGATGTAGAGGTTTCGCCCAATTGGTTAAATGCCCTAAACCGAACATTTATTCAAGACGAACAAATTGGTGCTGCGCAGCCAAAGATGTTGGCCTATCAACAAAAAGACTATTTTGAATATGCGGGTGCCGCGGGCGGTTTCATTGATAAATATGGTTACCCCTTCTGCCGTGGAAGAGTATTTGATCATCTTGAAAAAGATTATCAACAATATGACCATGAAAATAGAAATATCTTTTGGGCGAGTGGAGCAGCATTAGCTATAAAGTCTGATCTATTCCTGCAACTAGGGGGCTTCGATGAAGATTTTGAATTCCACATGGAGGAAATAGATCTATGCTGGAGAGTACATCGAGCGGGATATAAAATACATTACACTCCGGAAAGTATAGTGTATCACTTAGGTGGTGGTTCACTTCCAATGGGCTCGCCACGCAAAGTGTATTATAATTTCAGAAATAACCTGTTCATGCTTTGGAAAAACTACTCTACCTATGAGTTATTTTTCCGATTTCCAGTTCGACTAAAGTTAGATGTGATAGCGGCGTATAGAGCCCTATTTTCTGGCAATATTAAAGAATTTGGTGCCATTGCTAAGGCTCATCTTCATTTTTTTAAGTCCTTAAACCAAGTTCAGAGAAAACGATCTAATAGCGAAATCCCCCGTCCGAAATCAATAACAGGTAAGTATAACTTCATCTTGGTTTGGCGATATTTTGTTTATGGGCAAAAGACATTCAACGATTTGCTTCATTAATGGCACTTAAACCAACTAAAGATCAAATATGGAGTTTTATAAAGAAATGGTGGCTTTCTTTACTACTCATATATTTTAGTTGGTTAATCCTCAAGCAGTTCTGGTGGGCCTTAGAATACAACATATTCTTTGCGGTTAACTATAATCACCCCTTCCCCTTTTCTTGGGTGTACTTCATCATGGATAACCTAACACTAATCATACATGAAGCTGGGCATACACTATTTGGAATATTTGGATGGAGGTTTCTAACCATTCTTGGTGGCACACTTCTTCAGATTCTAATCCCAATACTAATTTTAGGGTACACCTATAGAGCGAAGAAATCTAAAACTATGCAGCTTTCTTTATACTGGTTAGGTTTTTCATTTCTGGATACGGCGGCCTATTGCGCAGACGCTAATCTTATGCAGTTACCTTTGCTTGGGAATTTATCTAAATCAGCACATGATTTTTCGAATATGCTGATCTCATTAGACCTCTTACCATTGCATAATGAAATTGCATGGGGGTTATATAGTATGGGAGTGGTGTTCTTGCTAGGAGCAGTTCTAGTGCCTCTAGCTAAGCTAGGGTACATAGAAGAAGTACAATCGATTGATTTAGATTTGAACTTATAAGCCTCTTATTCTTCTACTGGGAATACGTAGACAGGTGCTTGCTCATATAAATCGTTGTAAGTTAGTTTTCGAACATTATTGGAGTCCATTTCCATCACATAGATATCAAAGTTACCTCTCCAATCGGTAGAATTATAAGTATACTCCGAACCATCAGGTAACCAAGTATGCCATCCCTCATTCGATGGGAAACCTTCTTCTGTAGTATCTGGGGTCATCTGATAATTTTCGCCCGTTAAAGGTGAAATAGAAAAAATGCTGTAGTTATTATTCTGTTTCGATATGTAGGTAATTCGAGTGCTATCTACCCATTGTGGCGGCCCAGCATGGTATTCCCAATCGTATGCACTAGTATCAGCAGCAGGATATTCAGTGAGTTGGCGTAAATCAGAACCATCCACATTCATAATGAAAATTTCGGTATTCACACCACGATTGGATCTAAATGCAATTTGTGATCCATCGGGAGAAAAAGAAGGATCATCATCATTGAACATATTATCAGTTAGTTGTTGAAGGATGTTTCCTTCTAAGTCAATGAGATATAAATTCCGTGGCTGGTTTTCACCAAAATTGGGTACTACAACTAATTCAGTACCATTATTCCGGCTATCGATCCAAGAGTCATGAACTAGAAAGTCGGTAACACGACGTACTTCTGTTCCATCCCATTTCATCTCATATAAGAAGTAGTTTCTAGACGTGGTGTCTCTATCAGATATGAAGTATAGTCGATCACCATGTGCATGATATACCCAATCAACACCCGAACTTAGTGAGACATTTTTTTGCTCTGAACCATCAGAATTCATCACAAAAATCTCGTAATCGTTTGCATACCCATCGTAGAGTACATTGTATGCAATCTTATAGTTCTTACTTGGAGTTGTTTCTCTTGAGGTACAAGCCCAAAAGCCTGTACCAATGAATAGTAATATGAGAAGCTTTACAAAGCTGTTATCTCCACGCGCCAATAATCAGTCCCATTAGTGTAAATACAATAGTCCAGAAACCACCGTTTATGAGCATATATTTTAGAGATTTTTGTTCGTAGAGTCCTGAAACTCCCATCGCTAAAGCTACCCATGCAAAACCGGTTAAGAAACCGTAAAGTGCTCCTGATGTTGCATCAATTTCATTTCCAAAAAACATAGCCAAACAATAGGCCATAATAAACTGAAAAATTGCAGTTAGGCCGAATATTTTCGCCATGTTGCCATTTTCAACTTGTTCTTCTGTTAAACCAGCTTCTTTCATCCATGCTTTACCAAATAATGGCCCGTACCAAACAAAGCCAATTACGAAACCAACTAGAGTGGCTGCTATTATTGCATACCAGTTAATCATTACCTCTTCCATTATTTCACCTCATTTTGTTAATGCCAGATTCCTCTAGCTTATTATTGCACCGCAATGAATTAACAAAATTCTCTATTACTGTCCAATAATAGGCTCGCTAAAATTTAAGCACACTGTTTCTAAATAAGTCAAAATTCACTCCTATTAATGCAATAAGATTTGATTTCGTGGTAATCTTAGATTCGAAATCTTTTCCTGCATTAAAGCTCAAATTAGCTACATCCGAAATTTTAAATTGAGCATTGGCTGTGAACCGAAGTGCATTGTCTTTATTAAATGCTGTTATAGGATTACCCGAAAAGTCTCGTGTTTCATATTCTTCTTTTGTACTTCGATGAATCAATTCAACACTGATATCATAATTCCCGCTAGATTGCGCTAAGCTAATCCCTATATCTTTATTCGTTGCACCTATATTTTGAAAGGATCCTTGATACCGTGCTAAAAGCAAAATTTGTAGGTCACCTTCTTTACTAACCGAATGCGACGCGGTGATCCACACTCCGTAATTTCCACCTTCGGTGCCTTCAACATTATTATTTGGAATCAGTAAGGAAGTTGCCCCTGATAACTGAACTTGAAGTCCCGTTCGATTTAAATCCTCATCCCTAATTTCCCGAATAACCGGACTTACACTTTTGGAAATCATGCCTAAAATAAACTCTTGAAAATCAGCTTGCTTACTCGGCAATGCCTCTTTTAGATATTCTAGAGTAGCTTTTTTGGTATATGTGATTTCCTCAACATTTATCCCAACTACTAAATCAGGATCATTTATATACTGGTCAAATTGTGCCTCAACAGCTATTAAAAGCTCCTCTCTCGTCATTTCATTTTCATCTAAGAGCTCCTCTACGTTGGTATAAATATTACTCACAAAGTTACTTTGCCTTAGCCTCGCTAGCATCTCAATACGCTTTGCAACGTGAGGGGTACCGCGTACTAACATTGTTCTAAAACCGAATCCCCAGGCTCTATAAGACAATGAATCTCCCTCAAATTCATAGTCGGTAGTAGCCATAGAGATTACGAAAGTCTTTTTAATGGTATCCCAAAATGGACTCTCTCCTTTGTTGTTATCGATTTCGAAATACTCTTGGAAGGTTAAATTTGGTCGTGCTTTGAGCCAATAAGGGGTGAATTCAATGGCTACATCCTTTACTAAACCTGCGCTTTCATCAATATTATTTAAGAAATAGGTACCAAGAGCTTTGGTAGAAGTTGGGCGATAAATGCTTTGAGGTGAGATGCCTAATATTTGAAACCCCGGGCTTTGTGGAGCTACTAGATCATCGAATTTCAGGGAGTCGGTGGATTGAGCCGTAGCATTGGATATTAAAAATAGTCCCAATGCTAAGCATAGATAAAGCTTTTTCATGATCTCACCAGATTGAAATAGTTTTTGTAACGAATTAAATCATGCACTTCCCCATCTTCATCTTGGAAAGGTTTATCGAGAATAAATTCTTGTGTATCGCCATTATTCTCGATGGTAATGGTTATTAAAGATTTTGGGTGGGCTGCTACATTATTAACCAAACTTCTAACATATACTATCACCTCTTCTTGTCCTTCAAATAACTCTGCAATCGTGCCTAATTCTTCCTCTAAATCGTGGCCTGGCAAAACTGTTCGTATTAGGTTTCCATTAACTTTTAAGTCGATTGTAGCTGTGTGACCATTTCGTGATGAAGCTTTTATTTTAAAAGGTCCATTAATCACAGAATAATCCTTATCTTCCCTGAAATTTCGCATTGTACTCCCTCTGTGGTTTAAGTTAACACCTATTAAGAGTTATATTAGACTAATTCCTTACAAAAAAAGATTACCTTGATTAAAGAATTTAAAACTGTTCCCATAGATCATGTGGCGGTTGAAGAAAAAGTCAGCCGACTGAACAAGAGAAGCATTAAAAAAGAATCGAAGATGCAAGCGCTTAAACTTGCACTGAGCATGGTGGACCTCACCACCCTTGAAGGCAAAGATTCAGAAGGCAAAGTAAAACAGCTGTGCCAAAAGGCAAAGCAGCCTCATCCCTACTTGAAAGACATCCCTCAAGTAGCCGCTGTATGTGTGTATCCAAGTATGGTTCGTACAGCAAAAGAAAGTTTAAAAGGTACTAAGATCAATGTAGCGAGTGTAGCTACAGCCTTTCCGAGTGGTATGGCTCCGCTTAATATCCGCATTGATGATACGAAGTTCGCCGTTGATGAAGGTGCTGATGAAGTAGATATGGTTATAACCCGTGGAGCTTTTCTTCAAGGGGAATACAACCTAGTATTTGATGAAATTGCAGCCATCAAAGAAGCCTGTGGTGATGCTCACCTCAAAGTAATTTTAGAGACCGGTGAATTACATACTTATGAAAATGTACGCCTTGCCAGTGATATTGCTATGGAAGCTGGTGCTGACTTCATTAAAACATCTACGGGTAAAATCAGTCCTGCAGCAACGCAGCCCGTTACTTTAGTGATGTTAGAAGCCATTCGTGATTACTATTATAAAACCAACAAAATGGTTGGAATGAAACCTGCGGGTGGAATTAGAACTGCTAAGCAAGCCTTACAATATTTAGTGCTTGTTAAAGAAACACTTGGATCAGCATGGTTGAATAACGAGTGGTTCCGCTTTGGAGCAAGTTCGTTAGCCAATGATTTGCTTATGCAAATTGCTAAACAAGAAAGTGGGTACTACCAAGGACCCGACTATTTTTCAATTGATTAAGATTCTGAGAGGATTTCATGTCAGAGACTACTATAAACGATACGAGCTATAAGCCGACCTCACCGAACTCTAAGTTAGATTTTGCATCGCTTTGGGAATATGCCCCAGCACCTGAGAGTTCTGCAAATTTAGACATTAAAGAACGCTATGAGCTTTTCATTGATGGTAAATTCCAGAAACCATCTAAGGGTATTTACTTTAAAAGTGTAAATCCTGCGAATGAAGAAGAGCTCACAGAATTCGCTGAAGCGACCCAAAAAGACGTAGACAAAGCTGTTAAAGCGGCTCGCAAAGCATTTGAAGGCGAATGGTCGAATCTTTCGGCAAAAAGTCGATCAAAATACATTTACCGCATTGCTCGTATGTTACAAGAGCGAGCACGTGAGTTTGCAATTGCGGAATCACTAGACGGTGGAAAGCCCATTCGTGAATCCAGAGATGTAGATGTGCCTTTAGCCGCAGCTCACTTCTTTTACTATGCGGGCTGGGCTGATAAACTAGATTATGCATTCCCAGGTAAAACCCCTGAACCACTCGGTGTTTGTGGACAAATAATTCCATGGAACTTCCCTCTTCTAATGTTGGCTTGGAAAATAGCACCGGCATTAGCGTGTGGTAACACGATTGTACTTAAGCCAGCCGAAACTACTTCCCTAACGGCAATGATGTTTGCTGAGTTAGTTAAAGATGCTGGACTTCCAAAAGGCGTGGTTAATATTGTAACCGGTGCTGGACAAACTGGGGCTGAGATTGTAAATCATAAAGGCATTGATAAAGTAGCTTTTACTGGATCAACAACGGTTGGGAAGATTATTCAGAAGTCGCTTGCAGGCACCGACAAGAAGTACACCTTAGAATTAGGTGGAAAAGGTGCACTTATCATCTTTGAAGATGCTGCAATTGACCAAGCTGTTGAAGGTATCATCAATGCGATATTCTTTAACCAAGGACATGTTTGCTGTGCCGGATCTCGATTACTTGTTCAAGAAGGTATTGCCGATACAGTGATGCAGAAACTTAGAGATAGGTTAGAAACCCTCATCGTGGGCGATCCAATGGACAAGAATACTGATATTGGAGCCATCAATTCTAAGCAGCAGTTTGAAACTATTAATAAGTACCTAGAAGTTGGTGTTGAAGAAGGTGCTGAAGTGTATCAAAGTTCATGCAGTATTCCTGAGAACGGTTACTTCATTCGCCCTACCCTTTTAGGCAATGTTTCACAAAGTAATAAAGTGGTACAGGAAGAGATTTTTGGACCTGTATTAACCATTCAAACTTTTAGAACAGCTGATGAAGCCATCGAAAAAGCTAATAATACACCATATGGCTTAGCCGGTGGTGTATGGACCGACAAAGGCTCTAAGATCTTTAAAGTAGGTAAAGAGTTAAGGTCTGGAGTAGTTTGGGCAAATACATACAACAAGTTTGACCCTACCTCTCCATTTGGTGGTTATAAAGAAAGCGGTGTAGGTCGTGAAGGTGGCTTACATGGACTCGCAGCATACGTTAATTTGAAATAAGGTAAAGATGTCAGATAGAATAGAAGTTCAAAAAACTTACAAGACTTATGTTGGAGGAGCTTTTCCTCGCAGTGAATCTGGTCATTATTACAAAGTATATGACAGTGAAGGTGATTTTTTAGCGAATGCATGCCGTTGTTCTCGTAAAGATGTACGTGATGCTGTGAAAATTGCTCGTGGAGCATTTAAAGGCTGGAGTTCTAGAACTGCATACAATCGTGGTCAAATTCTTTATAGAATTGCAGAAATGATGGAAAACCGTCGTGACCAGTTTGTGAAAGAATTAAGCAGTATTGGCTTTAAAGCTGAAGAAGCACAAGCCGACATCAATGCATCTATTGATCGGTTGATTTACTACGCTGGTTGGACCGATAAATACCAACAAGTATTTGGTTCTGTAAACCCTGTAGCAAGCGCACATTTTAACTTCAGTATTTTAGAGCCTACAGGAGTTGTTACCATCATTGCTCCTGAAAACAGCCCATTATTAGGTTTAGTTTCTGTAATAGCACCCGTTATTGCTGGAGGGAATACTTGTCTAGTTTTAGCTTCTCAACAATATCCACTTCCTGCTATTAGTTTTGCTGAAGTACTCAACTCTTCGGACGTTCCGGGCGGTGTAATAAACATCATCACAGGACTTCGTGAAGAATTATTGGAACATTTTAGCTCTCATATGGATGTAAATGCAGTGTTCGCTACCGATGTTCTTGACGAAGAGTCGAAAAAGCAGATGGATGAACTAGCTTCAAATAACCTGAAGCGGGTAGTTCGCCATAACATTGAAGATTGGTACGATCACGAAAATGAAAGTCCGTATTTCATAACTGACTTCCAGGAAACTAAAACCACTTGGCATCCCGTAGGATTCTAATGAAGCAAAAAACTTCTTCCTTATTACTTATTCTATCAGTATTGGTATTGGCGTGTTCTTCAAGTAGCCAAACTCTTGACACTCCATCAGACTCTCCTTCCGCAAATGAAGGAAACACAACTGAAACTACTGAAGGTAATAACGATACTGCAGCCCCTTTAATAAGCAGTTTAAGTGATTCTTACGCTGCTTATTCAAATGACATTCCAGCTGAATACAAGGAAATCAAAAAAGTAGTTGAGGAAGAAGTTGATTTAACTCGTGGTTTCAGAGTTCAAATTTACTCTGGTGAAAGTGTAACGCGTGCCGATACGATCGCCTCTCAGTTCAGAGCTTGGGCCGATACATCCATAACTGGCTACCAAGCCGAAACCTATACCTTTTTCAAAACACCCTACTATCGAGTTCATGTAGGTGATTTTCATGATCGTGACTTCGCCCTTGAATATTCCAAACTCGTAAAACGAGTATTCAAAGAAGCTTGGGTCGTGTATGATAAAGTGAATCCTTGGAGCGTAGCTTCAGATACCCTTACCATTACGCTGATTGAGCAGTAAACGGTTTTACTTTAGCACTGCTTAGATTTTTTCTATAATTAAACTAGATTGTATTCAATCCAAGGTACAGTTGAAGTCGTAGTTATAGAAAAAATTCTCATATGCTTAAGTATATATCTTTTCAAGGGGTGCTCTTTCTAATTGCTGGATTCTTAGCCTCCTATTCATCCAATGAAGCCCCTCAAGCTTCCGCTCAAATTATCCATATATCCGCATCGGGTGATTTAAGTGGTAGAGTAATTATCCCAATTAATAACACTAACACTCGACGCTTTCGAGGTTCAGGATATAGAAATCGAGGTGGCAGTTCAAACTCTACTAATAGTAGTGATGAAAACACAAGCCCCTATGTAAATACCATAGTTAGTGCGCATCCAGTATCGTATGAACTACCTGATGACATCAGTGGTAAAGAAACACCGATTCGGCAAAAAAATGCGGAGTTCACGCCAAATGTAACTCCCGTTACTGTTGGCACGATCGTACAGTTTGTAAATGATGATCCCTTCTTCCACAATGTGTTTAGTTTAACTCCTGGTTCAAGATTTAATATTGGACGGCGACCAACTGGAGATGTTTATAGTCGCCAAATAGATCCTCCAAAATGGAAAGTTACTGGAGTAGGACCTATAAGTTTATTCTGCGACATCCATTCTCAAATGAATGCAACTATCTTAAGTTTAGATACCCCCTATTTTACCAGAGTAAATGAGGACGGAACATTTACGTTGCCAAACCTACCTGATGGCGAATACGAAATCAGAGTGTTTAGCCCTGGTTTAGAAATTATCTCTCAGAATGTAACGATACAGTCGAATCAAGAAACTTCGGTTACACTAAATGTGGTTGGGTAAGCATGAAATTTAGAATACGAACCAAATTAATCATACTCCTAGTTGGTCTCACGGGAGTAGTACTCACGGCCGTTCTTTCAGCAGTAAACAATACGTTTTCCAGTACTATTAACGAAGATATCGTTCTGGATTTCAGTCAACTTCAAGGATTTTTCAGGAAACAACAGAGCTTACAGTATGATCGATTGGTTGAATCTGCCTATTTAATTAGCGAAAACTCAACCTTTAAAGCGAATGTTGAACTCGGTGATGCCCCAACTATGCAGCAGAGTATTCAAGAGTTCGCTTACTTCATTAAAGCAGATTTATTCGTGGTTACCGACCCAAATGGAACGGTACTAGCTTGGTTAAATAATCCAGATAAAAGTGGTGCTTCATTAGTTCACCGCCCTAGTATAAGTCAAGCTCTTCAAGGTATAGAACCAAGTATAGAAGTCATTTGGCCAGAATTATGGGCTATTGATGGTGAACTATACCAAGTGGTATCCATCCCTGTTTACCTAGGCGATATTATTATCGGCACCACTACATTGGGTTCAAAATTTCAAGACACCGAAGCCAGTGCTTTAAAGCAAAACACCCCGTTGGAAGTGGTAATGTACTTAGACGATCAACCTATTGCCTATTCCACAACCTCCCGTGAAGTTGAAAGTTTACGTGCTTTTGCCCAAACCCTTACCCCAACTATCGACACCTTAGTTTCATCACTTGAAATTACACCACCTTTTAGAAGCAATTTATATGGAGAAGAGATTCTAGCTTTTATGAGTCCATTAGGTGAAAGTGAACGAGCGTTTTATCTCGCCTATGTACCTGTAAAAGAGCAGTTTCAAATACTTGACATACTAAAGAAGAACATCATCATTATTGCGTTGATCTGTATTGCCATTGTAATTCCTTTAGCATACTTCATCGCTAGGGCATTTTCTCAACCGATACAATCACTTACAAAAGCTATGCTCGAGGTTCGTCAAGGTAAACTAGACATCGAAGTACAGCCTAGAACAGATGATGAAGTAGGTATACTCACAAGAACTTTTAATGAGATGATTGTGGGTTTACGTGAACGATTTGCTCTTTCTAAATATGTAGGCGATCACACCTTAGAAATGATAAAAAGCACGAGTGATTCTGAAGTGAAATTAGGAGGCTCTCGAAAGAAGCTCGCTATACTATTCACCGACATCCGAGGTTCTACAGCAACACTTGAGAAAACGGATCCTACAGAATTCATACGTCACCTAAATAAAACACTTAGTCATCAAGCTGATTGTGCACGAAAGTTTAATGGTTCTATAGATAAATTCGTTGGTGATTCGATGATTGCCCTTTTCTCAGGACCAGATTGTATTGACCGTGCATTGAAATGCTCTATTGCCATTCAGCGTCAGTTTCAAAAAGATCGCCAAAATGATGGGATATTTAGAGGCTTAGGCATTGGAGTGAACTATGGAGAAATGGTTTTAGGAAATATGGGTGCTAAAGAACGAATGGACTACACGGTTATAGGCCCGGAAGTAAACCTTTGTGCTCGTCTGTGTTCGGAAGCCGATGATAATCAGATTCTGATATCTGAGGAACTAGTTCAGAAATTTCATCTAGATACTAAATTCAAGTTCGGTTCTAAATTATCTAAGTCTATGAAGGGCTTTTCACAAAACTTCGATGTTGTTGAGGTACAATATGATTAAATCTTATTTCAACGCTACCACCCTACTATGTGCCATTTTATTTTTGGGAGTAACTGCAGCACCTAGTTCTGCACAGATTCAATGGAATGGTTCCATAGATTTTGAACTGAATCAAGGGGGCGAGGATTCGCGATTCATAACCAATGGAGTACCCTCAAAATATAAAGAAGCTCAATTGGCCATTACCCAATTCAATGCTTTCATGATTGCTCCTATTAGCCAGAACTTCTTTTTTGAAAGTAGGCTACAACTTGATACTTGGGGAAATGGTTCTTTAAACGACCCCAGAATTGCCTTAGCTTCAATTACATGGGATGATCCCAATCGATCTGTGATATTAAAAGCTGGCCGATTTGTCTCTCCATTTGGGTTTTATTCTAAACGCCCATTAAGCGTAGATCGAGTGTTCACCCGTCTCCCATTAGCCTATACCAATTTCACCAATATTTCTGATATACGAGGTTATTGGCCACAAGCTGGAAACAATACGAATGTGGAATACGATGAAGGCAATGTTGGGCTCACCACTTTATATTTTGGTGGGTATACTACCGGTCTTGGAGGATTATGGGAAATACAGCAAGACCGTTGGTTTCTAGATTTTGCCCTTACTAACAACACCCCCATAAGTAAAGCAGAGCGATCTTCATTGGGGAATATTGCAGCCACGGCTCGACTTCAATTCAACCCCAATATCTATTGGAACCAAGGCTTTTCATTGTCTTATGGTAATTTTCTGCAAGACGACCCAATCAACGAATCGGGACAAGAGCAAACTGATTTTTCTTCCTTTACACAATTCTTAATTGGAACCGACTACCTCCTCTCATTCACCTATTTCGAGATTGTTGGAGAAGTAGTTTATTCGAACTGGCAAGTTCCACGATTCAATGGAGTAGCTTTTTCAGAAACTACGAATGGTGAATTAGAGACTTATTCACTCAGCAATATATCCACCAATATTGATATCAAATATGAATCGCCAAGATACTCAGGAGCTTATCTTGCTATTCGAGCTGAACTTCTTCATTTCTTAGAAGCCGATGATCCACAATCGAATCAGAAAATTCAATGGGATGATAACGTAGAGCGTATTACCGCAGTGATTGGCTACAAACTCACTCGAAATTTAATCACGAAGCTTTCATTCTCTGAACAAACCCCATTTGATGCTTCAGCATACAGCTTTAGGATTAGCTTGAACGCATTTTTTTAATTGAAATGCCTATTAAGATTATTTGTTCGAATCATTTGGAACTACCCTCCGATTGAAATAGTATAGGTATTGAGTTAAACGTTTTAATTCTAAACTATATCAATTTATATCTATGAGTATTCTAAGAATCATTCTCGCTGTAATCCTACCTCCAGTGGGCGTATTTATGACCGTAGGAATCGGTGGTGCATTTTGGTTAAACATCATTCTTACCATTTTGGGTTACATCCCTGGTATTATCCACGCTATTTGGGTTATTGCTAAAGCTGATAAATAAGATTCGAGCAAAAGATAAGCTATGAAGTATCATTCACTCGGAAAGTCTGATTTATTGGTGAGTGAAGTTGGTTTCGGAGCAATGTCGCTTGAATTAGACTCGTCTGATAACCAAAAGCTAATCCATGAAGCCGTCGAATTTGGTATCAATTTTATTGATACGGCAGACCTCTACGACAATGGAGATAATGAGTCTTTATTGGGGGAAATACTAAAACCCATTCGGCAGGATATCTACATTGCTACAAAAGTTGGTAATCAATGGAAAGCAGATGGCTCTGGATGGGAATGGAAACCTACCAAGGAGCATATTCTAAGCGCCATCGATAAAAGCTTAAAGCGACTTAACACCGACTATATAGACCTCTATCAACTTCATGGAGGCACACTAGACGATCCATTTGATGAGATAATAGAAGCATTCGAAAGGCTAAAAGAGCAAGGCAAGATTAGAACGTATGGTATCTCTAGCATTCGGCCTAATGTTATCAAAAAATGGATTGATCATTCCAATATGGATAGCGTAATGGTTCAGTATAGTTTATTAGATCGCCGGCCTGAGGAATGGGTATTGAATGCTCTGAGCAAAGCAGGAATATCAGCCATAACCAGGGGCTCACTGGCTAAAGGGCTCCTGATTGATAAAGAACCCAAAGAGTATTTAGAGCATACTAAAGATGATGTAAGGCGTGTTCAGAAGGAACTAAATAGTAACGACAACACCATTCAACAGAGTATACATTTTGCATTGGATGCTGATGCTGTTTCTTCAGCAATATTGGGACTTCGAACCCGGCAACAATTGCAGGCCATTAAACAAGCCTATAGTTCTGCCCATCAAACTGACATTGAAGGAATGAAACAGCTCACAAAAGCATATACCTATAGAAAGCATCGTATTTAGATAAATAGGATTAATCCTAGAAACAAATTGATGTAATGATGCTTTAAAGAAGTAAACCAAAACAACAAAAACGGCTATTCATGAATTTGAAAGAAAGAACACGTAAGGAACTAGAAGAGAAAATTGAAAATCTAGAGAATATCATTGCAAAGCGCGGATTAGGCTCTGATTATTTAGCTAAAGCCGAAAAGATTCAGCGTGATGCCAACCTAGCTATTATTCTAGGTAGTGTAACGGCTGTATTAGGAATTGCAGCTTGGTCGGTATTCCGCTCCAACGATTGATATTCCACCCTCCCATTTTCTAAAGCCTCATAACTCTTGTTGTGAGGCTTTTTTCATATCTATGATTCTTAGTATGTCTTTGAAATAGTTATGAGAAGGGACTACTTAAACTATTTAAGAAAATTATCTGAACCCAATCACATCAACTCCAGGATTGTGCTATACACCCTATCTAATTCCTCTTCAGTTACACAATAAGGGGGCATCAGATAAAGCACATTCCCAAGCGGTCGCAATAATAATCCATGATTCACACATTCTTCTTTGATGCGCTTAGCAATTGGATTTAAGTATCCTGTCTCCTCTTCCGTAACAATATCCATAGCAGCAATGGTGCCTTTCACTCTAAGTTTTTCAAAACTTGGATGATCATTAAACCGCTCGAAGTTTTTCAAATGAATGGCTTCCATTCCTTTAAAGATGCCTTCGTTTTCTTTCAGCAGTTTCCAAGAAGCGATACCAGCCGCACACCCCAAAGGATTCCCCGTGTAGCTATGTCCATGCCAGAATGTTTTAATAGGATCGGTTGAGTTAAAGCTCTCATAGATCTCATCACTGCTAACGGTTATTGATAATGGCATGAAACCGCCCGTAATCCCTTTACTAAGGCAAATGATATCTGGTTCAACTTGAGCGCGTTTACAGGCAAAATAGTCGCCCGTACGCCCAAAGCCCGTCATTACTTCATCAAAGATGAGTAGCGTATCGAATTGACGGTTAGACCAATGCACTTTTTGTAAGAATTCCTCTGAACACATTCGCATTCCACCAGCACCTTGAACCAAAGGTTCCATCAGAATACCGGCATATTTATTTGGATGATCGGTTAATAAGCCTTCTAAGGTCTCAATGATATTATCTTCCTTGTTAGCTCTTTCAGGATCTCCAATCCATGTTTCAGGATATGGAATCACTTCCACTTCAAACATCCAGTCTTTGAATACTTCCGTGAAAATCGAACGCTCTCCGGCCGACATCGCCCCTAAAGTATCCCCATGATATGCGCCTTCGAAACAGATAAAGGTTTTGCGTTCCTGCCCCTTATTTGCCCAATACTGATATGCCGTTTTCATAGCCACTTCAACCGCCGTAGAACCATTATCAGAGAAAAACACCCGATTGAGGTTTTTAGGAAGTTCCGCTGTAATAAGCTCGGCCAGTTGTTCAGCAGGATCATGGGTGAAACCCGCGAAAATCACATGCTCAAGTGTAGAAGCTTGCTCATAAATGGCTTTTGCTATATCGGGATGGCTATGTCCGTGCATATTAACCCACCAACTCGACACACAGTCTAAAATCTCTCTACCATCTTCTAAGGTTAAATACGCCCCCTTGCCACTTTTAACCTTTAATGGTTCTGGAGCATCTTTGATGATAGTGAATGGATGCCAAATGTTTTTATGCATAGCTAATAGGACTTACTTTAAAGTCGGTCAGTGATTTATAGATTCTGAAAGGCTTCTACTAAGGATTCCTTATTGATCGTTGAAAGCATGGGAAGATGATAAACAGGTACTTTCCCTAAGTGCTCAATAGTTTCTTTATTGCTTTGGTGTTCATCACCGCTTAAGATGACAGCACACACCTCAATACCTCGATTATTCAAAGCTTCGATGCTTAATAAAGTGTGGTTAAGTGTGCCTAATGAGGTTCTTGCCACCAACACAACGGGTAAATCAAGTTGCTTGATAAGATCAATCACTGTGAATTGCCAGTTTATGGGTACTATTAAGCCACCAGCCCCCTCTACAATCAAGTGTTCAGTTTCAAAATTGGGCAGTTCGAAATCACTTGGTTTAATTTGAACCTGATCAATATCTGCCGCTGCGTGTGGACTCATAGGAGTTTCGAGTCGATATCGTTCAGGTATAACACGACTCTCATCTAGTTCAGCAACACGAGTTACGAATTCAGTATCGGTTTCTTCATCCAAACCCGCTTGTACAGGCTTCCAATAAGTGGCATTTAAAGCCGACATAAACATGGCCGAAACCATAGTTTTACCAATTCCCGTGTCGGTTCCTGTTACAAAAAATTGCTTAGGTAATTTCATTCTATCCGTCTTTTTTAGCGGCTATATAAACAACATGCCATTTAACTTTTATGCCTTCACTTTGTTGTTCATCCCAATAATTAGTTAAAAGCTTTAATTGCTTGGCTGACAATTTTTTACCACTTGTATTTGTGGAGGCACCAATGGCTTTAAGGTGGCGGAAAAAGTCGAGGGAGTGATCAAAATTTTGGAAAATATCATTCTCATAATAGTCTACCTGAACAGGTCCCATAGACAACTTGATCACCACTTCCTCTACATCTGGAAGAGCATTAGCTGTATAAGGCAATCCCAATGCCAAGCAGTATTTATACCATTGCTCGAAACTATGATTTCCAGGAAAGGCACAAAGGAGCAATCCACCTGGCTTTAGCATTTGGCTCAATTTCTCCAAACCCAGCGCTGTATCTTTAAACCATTGTGGCGCAAAATTACTAACAATTAAGCTATACTGATTCTCTTCAATAGTGGCAGTATCAACATCTAAGGTTGAAAATTGAATCCGTTCTGTTAGCAGATCATTTTCAGTAAGGCGTTCTCTACAAAATGAAAGCATCCCATCAGCCGCATCTGTGATTAGCATCTCTTTTTGAGGAAATTCACCGATTAACTGCTCTGTGAGAAAACCCGTTCCACAACCTACTTCAAGAATAGGTCCTTCAGGTAAGGTGTTCTTCCAAGGTCTTAACGACGAAATTATTCCTTCAGCTACCTTTAACTGCACTTCTGCCTGCTGATGATAGTTCTCGGCTGCTTTAGAAAAGGAATCTTTTATAGAAGAAGTAATTGGGGGCTCAACGATTGTTTTCATAGCGTTCAAAAATAGGAATCAATGAGCAGAGATACGACCAACAATCTTGAGTTTTTGTAATAGGAAGTGCATGTCCAACTCCTTCAAAAACCTTTGAATGTTTCGTCCAATAATGCGGCGCAATGATATCGGCCCCACGGGGTTGCAGTAATACTTTATCCCTGTCGCCGTCTAGAGCAATCATGGTTGAACCAAAATCGAGGTCAATCATAGGAAAACGTGAGGAGCGTAAGGCCTGAAGATCTTCATAGAGCGGTACTTTGTTAGGGGAACCCGATGGCACCCTCCCGGTTGAATTGGGGGCAAAAGCAGAACCATAAAAGCGATCTAGGACTTGTTGTGGTTTCTTAGGGAACTGATCGATCATTCCCTCTAAACCTCGTTCCGCCACGGTTTTTAAGTTTTCAGCATCGGGTAGAAAGTCACCAAATCCATTAAAAATCACCATTACATCCGCTTTACTTAAGATCCCTGAATTACACCAATGCAATCCGAATGAATGCAAGAACACTACACGGAATTTCGTGTCTGCTTCAAAACGAGGATGAAATGCTTTATCGAAATACCCTCTATTGGCGGTTTTAAATACAATATCCGTGGGCAACAGCTCTTTCCAAGCATCCCAAAAGCTGGCATCAAAACCCCAACCGTGATATGCTAAAATCTCTACCTTTTTTTCCATGCTCTTAATGCTTTCAAAAGTTGATCAATATGTGCTTTTGTATGCTTTGTTGTAAGGGTAATCCGAATTCTTGAAGCACCCTTTTCCACCGTAGGTGGCCTGATAGCTGATACCCACAATCCATTTTCTAGCAAGTAGTTAGACAATGATAATGTTTCCTCTTCTTCACCTACTATCACGGGTATGATGGCACTATTAGAAGCTCCCGTGTCCCAACCAAGATTTTCAACTTCGTTGCGAAAATACTCGATGTGATCATGCAGATCGGCTCGCTCTTTATTCATGCTTGGAATTAACTCTATAGCGGCATCTAAAGCCCCGATAACAGTTGGCGACATAGCTGTGCTGTAAATAAAGCCCGCAGCATAATTTATGAGATACTGTTTCATCTCTTCGGAACAGGCTACAAAAGCTCCTGAACCGCCAAAGGCTTTACCAAACGCCCCTAAACAAATATCAATACCATGATGCCCATCTACCAATCCAAGCCCGTTTTTACCAAGCACTCCAATCCCATGAGCATCATCGATGTATAACAAAGCATTATATTGCTCAGCTAATTGAGTAATGCTTGCTATATCACTTCGATCCCCATCCATACTGAATACGGTTTCTGTTACAATCCATATTCGGTTGTAGGAACTTTCAGATACTTCTTGAAGCAATTTTTCAAGATGATCAAGTTTGTTGTGTTTGAATCGTTTAAAAGTAGCATTGCTTAATAAAGCACCTTGTATGAGGCTGTTATGTACTTTTTTATCCGCCAGTATCAGCGAATTACGATCAGCCAAAGCAGGAAGCACGGTCGTATTGGCTTGATATCCCGAATTGAAGAGCAATGCGGCTTCTGTGCCGAATACATCTGCTAGCTTCTTTTCCAGTTCAGAATGTATGGCAAGTGTTCCTGTTACAAGCCTGGAAGCGCCGGAACCTACCCCATATTTATCCGCGTATTCTTTTGCTCGCTGAATAAGCATTGGATGGTGTCGAAGCCCTAAATAGTCATTGGAAGAAAAATTGATATAGCTTTGTCCATTGAATTTGATGTTTACCCCACCAAATTCGAACGCTAAGGGCTTGAGTTCCCGAAGACGATGAGATGCCCTTCTTTCATCAAGGGCATCTCTTAAAAACTTAAATTTGTCTTCTTTTTCACTCAATTATTTATGGTAAATGTAGAATCACTTTCAAAGGTACGTCCCATTGCTCTAAACTGGCGAACAAATGGAAGCTTCTTTTGTACAGACGGAGCAAACTGAGAATATTCAATCATGAATAATCGGTTTGTAGCAGGATCGTAATAGGTAAAGTTCACAAATGGACCACCCATCGCGCCGTTCATCATTTTCCACCAACCTTGAGTCTCATAGGCTAATAAACGCCCTTTTTGGAAACTGTTGGTTCTCATTTTAATGCGTTCGTTGTATTCCGTTGAGATGTATTGGTCATCTCTAGAACCTTTGATGTACTGCTGATTCAGTGAATCACGAGTAGCATTTATCCATTCATCATCTAAGAAACTGATATCATTTACATTATTCTTCCACCAAATCCACATCCAACGGTCGTTTTCTGGCAATGATCTACGGAAGGAAACGAAATCGGTAGTATCAATACGCTTGTAGTAATCATGTTGGATTCGAAGCTTGAAGCCATTTTCTGTCCACAATGAATCGAACTGTGAAGTCAGCTCTTTCTTCTCATACACATCTTCTGTCCACCTTTTAAGCTCTCGTTCAAGGATATCAGCATTTAAAGCTCTTTCGGAGTTAATAATTTTTTGAGCTAATGCCGAATCAGAAGTAGATGTCAGAATCAATGCATACTGATCTTTGTACCACTGATCCTTGATTGGAAAAGCAAAACTTTCACCTGCTCTAACTTTTTGCTCTACGCCAGCATCTAAAAAGGCTCGTATCTGAGTAGATACAGAAGTAGAGTCGTCGATAGGACCTGCGAAAATCACATTCTTCATACTTTGAATGCGTTCCATATGTGCTTGCGTACGAACATCTGTAAAGGTAAGACGGTAGTTAGGCTCTGGATTGAGCATATGGAATTGGTACTTACCAATGGTTTCACGAATGGCATTTGCCGTTTCGCTTTCCCAGGCTGTTGAATCCATTACAACAAAAACTTCATTAATAGATCCCTTGGCTCTCGACCTGTAATCACCATCACAGGCTACTAATCCCCCTAACAGAATTAATGTAAATACTAAGACATGTGTTTTTAATGACATAATAGGTTATTTATTTCCAAATTTTAAAGTGTTAACAAACGAAAATAGACCTTGTTTCCAATTGGAATCAGGATAAGCATTTCGAATAACATTAATTAGGGCACTTCCAACGATAAATCCATCGGCATTTGATGCGATACGAGTTGCATCCTCGTAGGACTTAATGCCAAAGCCAACCATAACAGGATTTTTGGTGATATTGGTTCGAACTCTTTCGATGAACCGATCTACAGAATTAGATACTTCATCCCCATCTCTAGCACCTGTTACTCCGGTAACACTTACGCAGTACACAAAACCATCTGATTTCTGATCTGCAAGCTGCATTCGTTCATCCGAGGTATTTGGAGCTACTAAATAAATGATTGGAATGTTATTCGCTTTCGCCTCTTCGGTAATAATTCCTTCTTCATCCACTGGGATATCTGGCAATATTAAGCCGTCCACTCCTACTACAGATGCTTTTTCGCAAAAAGCTTTCACGCCATAGCGTAATACCGGGTTCATATACCCCATCAAAACGATTGGTATTTCAGATTGTGCTCTAATCTGAGTTACCATCTCAAAAATCTTATCAATGGTAATGCCGTTCGATATAGCAATATCACTCGAGTACTGAATAGTCGGCCCATCTGCTAGTGGATCACTAAATGGAATCCCCAACTCGATGATATCAGCCCCTTGTTCTTCCATTCCTAAAACTAGTTCCACAGTAGCGTCTAAAGTGGGATACCCTGCCGTAATGAAAAGACTCATGAGCTTCTCATTTGAGCCCTTTTCATTGAATTTTTTCGTTAGTCTATTCATTGATTCTATAAATTTTCTGAAATTGTTCCCATATCCTTATCTCCTCTACCCGAAAGGTTTACAACCACTACCTCATCTTTGTTGGTAGATGGCATAAGGTTTTCTAACCATGCAAATGCATGAGCGGTTTCAAGCGCTGGAATAATGCCTTCTTTCTTAGACAAGAGCTTTACAGCTTCCATTGCTTCCGCATCGGTAACGGCATGATATTTTACTCGACCTGAGTCGTGTAAGTATGAATGTTCAGGACCAATTCCAGGGTAATCGAGTCCCGCACTAATAGAGTGTGCTAACTCAATCTGCCCATTTTCATCATGTAGTAAATAGCTTAGTGAGCCGTGCAAAATTCCTGGTGTTCCTTTTGTAAGAGTGGCTGCCGTCTTACCAGAGTCAACGCCATAGCCCGCAGCTTCAACGCCTATAATTTTTACGCTTTCATCATTTATGAATGGATAAAAGAAGCCCATCGCATTCGACCCTCCACCTACACAGGCTACTAGATAGTCGGGTAGGCGGTTTTCACGTTCCATTAATTGACGCTTGGTCTCATCCCCAATCACACGGTGGAAGTTTCTCACCATCATAGGGTATGGATGTGGGCCTACTACCGAACCAATGATATAAAATGTGTCTTCAACATTCGTTACCCAATCACGAATTGCTTCATTCGTAGCATCCTTTAGTGTTTTTGAACCTGATTCTACTGAGCGTACTTCGGCACCTAATAAGGTCATTCGGTCAACATTCAGCTTTTGGCGAACCATGTCTTCAGCACCCATATACACTACACATTCCAAGCCAAACTTAGCACAGGCCGTAGCAGTTGCCACTCCATGTTGACCAGCTCCTGTCTCAGCAATGATGCGTGTTTTACCCATACGCTGTGCCAATAACACCTGCCCAATAGCATTATTAATCTTATGTGCACCGGTATGACATAGGTCTTCACGCTTTAAATAGATTTTAGCTTTGCCATAATGCTCGGTCAGCTTATCAGCGAAGGTCAGCTTAGTTGGTCGGCCCACATATTCATTTAATAACTGCTCATACTGTTCATTAAACGCTGGGTCTTTGCTGGCCTTTAGGTACTCCGCTTCAAGCGCTTGAACTGCAGGTATTAAAATCTCTGGGACAAACTTTCCCCCAAAGTTACCGAAATAACCGCGCTCATCGGGCTGTTGATACTCTTTTAATGATTCAGACATAGTGTTTTATGGGTATTAATATTCTTTCTTGATGATGGATAATTAGCCTTCTTCGCTATCCCAAATAGAACGCATTTCATCCATGAATGCTTCTACTTTTTCAAAATCTTTAAGACCGGGTTCTTCCTCTAGGCTTGATGAAACATCAATCCCGTAGGGCTTAACAGTAGAAACAGCACTTTTTAGATTATCTACGTTTATACCACCTGATAAAAAGAACGGCTTTGGAATAGATGTCTCAGACAGTACTGACCAGTCGAACGTAGTGCCTGTTCCGCCCCATTGATCTCCCAATTTGGTATCAAACAAGAAATAATCGGCAACGTCTGCATAGGATTTCACGGATTCGATCACTGATTCTGTAGTCGATTCTTCAGTGATGTGAATCACCTTCATTACCGGTTTTTCAATTAGTTCGCAGTACTCAACAGATTCACTTCCATGTAATTGAACCAAATCAATACCGGTTTGTTTGGCTGTAGAATTGACTTCATCTAAAGGTTGGTTTACAAACACACCCACTTTTTTAGGGCCTTCCAACCAGTTGATGATAGCTCCAGCTTGTGCGGGTTCGATGTATCGTGGGCTCTTTTCATAGAAAATAAAGCCTAAGTAATCGACCATTGCCCCAGAAGCGTATCGAGCATCTTCAAGGTTTGTAATTCCACAGATTTTTAAGTTCGTTCTTTCAGCCATTCAATAGGTCCTTTTCAAATACTTGTTTTGTCGATGTTAGTAATTCACTTACCGCTTTCCCAAGGTGTGGTTGGCGCATAAAATATTCACCAATGAGTGCCGAATGTATGCCTTCTTTCATCAATAGAGCCATGTCTTGCCCCGATGACAAACCGCTTTCAGATACTAAAACGGTATCCTCTGGTGCTTGTTTAAGGATGCTTATGCCTCGATGCACATCGACTTCAAAATTTCGAAGATCTCGGTTATTCACTCCTAAGATGTCTACTTTTTCAAAATCTAAACGATCAAAGTCTGCTTGGTCATAACATTCTACTAATGCTGACAATTCGAATTCTTTCGCGGCCGCTAAAAGCTCATCCAACTGCTGCCCATCAGTGATGGCAACAATGATTAAAAAAGCGTCGGCTCCAAAAGCTTTTGCTTCTTTAACTTGGTAAGGGTCAATGATAAAGTCTTTCCGAAGCAGTGGCAATGCCACTTGTTTTGAGATAGCTTCTAAATAGGCTAAATCTCCTTTAAAAAAGGGCTGATCGGTAAGTACAGAAAGCGCAGAAGCACCGCCTTCTTCATATTGTTTTGCAATAGTAACCGGGTCGAAGTCCTCTCGGATAATACCCTTTGAAGGTGAAGCCTTTTTTACTTCTGCAATAACGGTAGGAGGATGTATGGATTCCGTTAATCCACTTACAGAACCTTTTGCTAATGCAGCTTTAAAGTCTATGCGTTCTTTTTCGAATCCTTCCATGGAATGCAAATCGGTGTAGCTCACCTCTCGCATTCTATGCTTTAGATCAATTCTGGTCTGTTCAACTATTTTATCTAGAATGGTAGACATCAGTACTTAAATACCCCCATTGCATCATTCGTAGCATCAATAAAGTTATTAAACACTTTTCTTGCTTTACCTGATTCAAGGCTATCTATCGCCTTTTCTTTGGCTTCTTCTAGGCTACTTACTAGCCCCGAAGCTTTAATTGCGAAGGTGGCATTTATAAGAACAATATCTTTTTGGGCATCCGTACACTTATTCGCTAGAATAGATTTTAGTATCTGAGCATTCTTTTCGGCATCATCGCCCATCAATTGCTCCATGTTATGAAGCTCAAAGCCAAGTGAGGTTGGGCTAAATCGCTCGGAAGCAGATACTAATTTATTACTGAGTTCAAAGATGGTGGATGAACCCGTTATGCTCACTTCATCTAAGCCATCATCTGCACTAAAAGTGTAAGCGTACTCGGTTTCCAAATTTGCAAGGATATTAGCCATTTTGTGGGCTACTTCGGTATCAAAAGCACCTATAACGTATTTTTTCACGCCAGCAGGGTTCGCCATAGGACCTAAAATATTGAAGAATGTTCTAAAGCCTAAAGATCGTCTAGTCGGCATCACGTATTTCATAGCTGGGTGAAACATAGGGGCAAACATAAAGGCCATACCAACCTCATTGTACACCTGCTCCACTCCTTCTTTTCCTAATTCTATAGCTGCGCCAAGGTGTTCTAAAACATCCGCACTTCCACATTTACTTGAAGCACTTCTATTTCCGTGTTTAATAACTGGCACTCCTGCACCTGCAACAACAAAACTTGCAGCTGTGGAAATGTTAAATGTACCCGATTTATCCCCGCCTGTACCAACAAGGTCGATAGCATTGGTTACGTCAACGTCTACTTTAACAGACTTCTCACGCATCACCTTCACAAAAGCAGTGAGTTCTTCCACAGTTTCGCCTTTGATACGTAACGCCGTTAAAAAGGACGCTATTTGATCGCCTTCAATTTCACCTTCCATTATCTGGGTTAAGGCCCATCCCGCTTCAATAAGTGTGAGGTCTTCTGAAAAGGAAAGTTTGTTTAATATACTTTTGAATGTCATGATTGCAGTAACCAGTTGGTGATCATTTTAGGTCCTTCTGTTGTCAAGATACTTTCAGGGTGAAACTGAATTCCTTGAATAGGATATTCTTTATGTCGCACCCCCATTATAACATCGCCAGATTTAGCTGTGATTTCGAGCACATCAGGGATGCTATTCGGAGCTAGTACTAGAGAATGATATCGAGTAGCCGTACAGTTTGGTTCAACATCTTTGAATATAAATTTACCATCATGTTCTACCTGTGAAACCTTGCCGTGCATTAAGTTAGGTGCGTAGTCAACTTTTGCTCCAAACACTTCTCCAATGGCTTGATGCCCTAAACACACGCCCAATATTGGAGTACTTTTCCCAAGTTCTTCAATTACTTTTTTGCTGATTCCAGCATCACTTGGTCTTCCCGGGCCAGGGGAAATTAAAATCTTAGAAGGCTTCATTTCTTTGATTTCATCGAGTGTACATTCATCATTCCGAATCACTTTATAGTCATCGGTTTGTGCCGCTACTAGATGAACCAAATTATATGTAAAGGAATCGTAGTTATCGATTATCAGAACCATCTCAGAAACTCCTAATGATGCCTGTTGCTTCGCGAATCGGTTCCATCACAGACTCTGCTCTAGTGCGTGCTTTCTTTCCACCTTCTCTAAGTACGTCCTTCACATAATCTAAATCGTTTTCGAGAGCCTTTCGTTTTTCACGGGCTTCTCCGAAGTATTCATTCACAAGATCGAGCAATTCTAACTTTGCATGCCCATAGCCATAGCCCCCTGCTCTGTACTTATCTGCGATTTCAGCTTGGCGTTCTTTTGAAGCAAAGAGCTTAATCAATGCAAACACATTGTCGGTATCTGGATCCTTCGGGTCTTCCAATTCTTTTGAATCCGTTTGAATACTCATGATTATTTTCTTGAGCTTTTTACCTTCCTCAAAGATTGGAATGGTGTTCTGATAGCTCTTACTCATCTTTCTACCATCAATACCGGGTACTATCGCAACCGTTTTCACAATATGTTCTTCTGGAAGCTTTAAGTATTCACCATCATACGCACGATTGAATTTCCCTGCTAAATCGCGAGCTATTTCAATGTTCTGCTTTTGATCTTCCCCAACCGGAACTACATCCGAGTGATATATAAGGATATCAGCTGCTTGAAGTATGGGATAGCTAAACAAACCGATATTTGGTTTTAAACCAGCAGCTATTTTGTCTTTGTAAGAAACTCCTTTCTCCATTAAGCTCACAGGACAAAGCGTTCCTAGCATCCAAGATAGTTCGGTTACTTGTGGCACATCCGATTGTGCAAAAAATGTAGCAGTATTGGGATCTAACCCTAATGCTAGGTAATCAAGCGTTACATCAATGGTATTTTGATACAACTGCTTCCCATCATTCAGAGAAGTTAGCGAGTGATAATTGGCGATGAAGTAGAAGGTATCACCTTCAGCCTGCATATTAATATGCTGTCTCATGGCTCCAAAATAGTTCCCTATATGAAGCCGGCCCGATGGCTGAATACCTGAAAGTATAGTTTTTTTAGTCATTTACTTAATATCCAATGCTACGCTAAGTGCCTGAACAAGAGCACCTGCTTTATTTTGTGTTTCTTCGAATTCTTTATCTGGATCACTGTCGGCTACAATACCTGCACCCGCTTGAATATAGACTTTACTATCTGTTACAACCATAGTTCTTATGGCTATACATGTGTCCATATTTCCTGAAAAGTCAAAATAACCAACCGCACCTGCATATATACCACGCTTGGTTGGCTCTAAATCATCAATTATTTCCATGGCCCTAATCTTTGGTGCCCCACTTACTGTACCTGCAGGGAAACATTGCATGAGGGCATCAACAGCGGTACGATTCGGGTCAATGGTTCCGGTAACGTCACTCACAATATGCATTACATGCGAGTAGCGCTCAATCACTTGATTGCGTTCCATTTTAACTGAACCGGGCACGCATACTCTAGACAGATCATTTCGACCTAAGTCTACCAGCATAATATGCTCTGCAACTTCCTTAGGGTCATTTTTCAATTCCACTTCAAGATCTAAATCTTCTTGATGGGTCTTCCCTCGTGGACGCGTTCCAGCAATAGGAAGTACTCTTACTTCGGTGTCTTGAACTCTCACTAATACCTCGGGAGATGAACCCACTAACTGGAAATCATCGAAATCTAAAAAGAAGAGATAAGGTGATGGGTTTACCATTCGTAATGCCCTGTATAACATAAAGGCATCCCCACTCATTGAAGCTTCGAATCGTTGCGAAAGCACGACTTGAAAGATGTCTCCTTCATAGATATGTTCTTTCGCTGTTTTCACCATATTGGTGAATTGATTTCGCTCAATGTTACTGCTTAGAGAGTCTGTATCAATTTTAAAGTCTCTGGCTTTGTAATTGGACGAAAGAGCGGCATCTTCCATCTTATCTAAATCGTTAAGTGCATCCTCATAGAGTGATTCCACGTCTGCACCCTCTTCTATAAATACGGTCTTGATCAATACTACTTGATGCTTCACATGGTCGAAAGCAAAAATCTGATCATAGAAACACCATATGGCATCAGGTAACTGGAGATCATCTTCTGGGATGTTTGGCAGATGCTCAACCAATCGAAATGTATCATAGGATGAGAATCCAACAGCCCCACCCGTTAATCGTGGAAGTTCAGGCACCATGGGCTCTGAATACTTTGAAGTATGATGTTTTAGCACTTCAAAGTAATCCTGATCGATTACTGTAGTCGCTTCCTTAGTTTCTAAAGTAGTTTGGGTACCGTCGTACTTTAACTTCTGATAGGGATTCCGTCCTATAAATGAATAACGAGCAAGCTGCTCCCCACCCTCTACCGATTCTAACAAAAACGGATGTTCGGCGTTTTCACGAATATTCATGAATAACGACACAGGGGTCAAAACATCAGCCAGTAGGCGTTTAAACACCGGTATAGCTGTGTATGACTGAGCTAATTTTAAAAATGTTTCTTTTTTCATTAGGCAAAAAAAAACCCACTCTTCCGAAGGAACAGTGGGTATGTGAAAATTTCTTTCTCTGAACTATTTACGCAACGTACCCACTGCTTGTATAAGCACTAGGCCACCACCAAATAATGTTTTGTTGCATGTTCATCATAACGGTTGCGAATATAGGAGCGTCTACTTTTAATAGCAACGCCAATTACCCTCCGTTTTAAAAAAGACTGTAAAAATTATTTCCATCTTCTACTATTACAGACTTTGCTTGAAATCCCCCTTTTGATTGAGTAATATCTTCTCGAACCAATAAGAACATCGCCTATATTATATCGTTACTATTCCTCAACTTGTATTTAATTTGCGATAATTGCTTTCATCTAACTTTTCATGCTTGGTTCTACTCTGCAGTACTCTGTTCGTAACAGTGGCGTGCAACGACCCTTTACCATTGGAAGAACCCACTTCCGAAAATCCTTATGTCCGGAATTTAGAAGTTAATCCAGATACTATTCGATTTGAACTCAGTGATGGCCAAAAGGACACACTACTAACTATTTCCCTTCAAGTTGATGGTTTTAATTTCGAAGTCGATTCTGTACCGAACTACCTTGTTTTTAGTTCCGATAATGAAGAAGCCATACTTACAGGTAGTTTCCCTGCTAATTTCAGTCCTATAATCCAATTTAGCACTTCCATTAATATTCCTACTAATACCATCGATTTTGATGAGTATACCGTGATTGTATTCCCTAAACGTATATCTGAAAATTCATCTTATACGCTAGCTACACTTCCTCAAATAGGCGTTCCTGTAAATGCCCCTGAAATTTTGTTCGTTGATAACCCAAATCAAGTAGTTATCCCTTCTGGAAGTAATACCACCACGGTTAAGTTTATAGCCAAAGTTGAAGACTTAGATGGACAATCGAACATCGATCACGTGTATTTGAATTTCAGGAATGAAGATGGAAGTTTATTAAGCGCTACTCCCTTCGACTTACTAGATGATGGAGGTTCAACCAGTGGTGATGAAACAGCTGCCGATTCCGTTTATACTCGAACCTTTATTATAGACAGTAGTAACACCCCTAATAACCGAACGGCTCTCTATTGGGCGATAGATAAAGCCGGTTTAAGTAGTGATACCTTAACAGCACCTTTTAACATCATTAGTAATTAAATGAGCATTAAGTCATTACTTATTTTCGGTGCTACCCTCCTCATTACAACGCAATCGTGGGCACAAAAAGCCTATATCGTTGATTCAAAATTTAATTCCATACGCCAAAACTCTGTCTCTTCTATGGAAGGCATCGGAGATACATTATGGATAAGTCCTATTTTAAATCGAAATATTGGGAATGCCTACGATTGGTATTTACCCGAAAACGCAGATAGTCTCGTTAATGGACGTGGCTCGGTTTTCTCAATCGATTTAGCCCCCGATACCGTAGTGGCTGGACTGGGATTTACTTCTGAAACCCCTGACGGGAATTTCCCTGCTGCAATGGGATACTATTTCAGTATTGATGGTGGTGATACTTGGCGATTTTCTGAGTTTCTCCTCGATGCCCGGCCAGAAACGGGGTGTTCATCAAGCAATAGCTGTGATACCACTTTTGTATATGGTGGTGAAACATATACTCGTACTAGAATCACCGTTAAGGAACAGTCACCCCCTTATGATGTGGCATTCCGATCCAATGTTGTGTTCTCGGCTAATTGGGCCTCAGGTTTATTACGAAGCACAGATTTTGGCAACTCTTGGGAACGTGTAGTTCTTCCTCCTGAAAACGCTTCGTCTTTAAACCCTACACAACAAGACTATTTTTGGTTTACATGCAACAGCACTCAAAATGGCCGATGTGTTGAAAGTGAAAATAAATACAACCCCATTTTTGATGACAACCTCAAAGCATTCGGTTTACACATTGATGATCAACAACGTGTGTGGCTTGGAACTGCAGCTGGCATCAACATTTCAGACAATGCGTTAACAGCGCCTACAGACTCTATTGAATGGCGCCACATTGTATTTAACGGAGCCGACGATGGACTGCTCGGGAGTTGGATTATAGAAATTGAGCAAGAACCAGGTACAAATCGTGTATGGATGACAAACTGGTTAGTGAACAGTGCCGCAGGCGAGCAGTTTGGAATTGTATCCACAGATAACGGTGGGCAAAGCTTCAACCAATATCTGAAAGGCATCAAGATTAACAGTATTGAGTTTAAAGATGGTGCGATTATAGCCGCCGGTGATAATGGATTATATATCTCAGAAAATGGAGGCACTAGTTGGACAAAGCTCCCTTCTATTAAAAGTGCCAATGCATTTATTCGCGAGGGTGCTCGATATCTTTCATTAGCAACCACATCCGATCGATTATGGGTTGGAACTAACGACGGAATTGCTTCAACCAATGATCTTGGTGTTACATGGGAAGTACATCGGGTTAATTTCCCGCTTGAGGGTGGAAATATTCATGAACCCAATGCTAAATCCGTAAATACTTATGCATACCCGAACCCTTTTTCGCCTTCCCAAAGTGGATTAACTCGCATTCGATATGAAGTAGATAAGAATAGCACCGTACGCATTCGTGTATTTGATTTCGGAATGAACTTAATAAGTGAACTAACCAACCAAGATTATACGCCTGGTGATTATGAAACTACTTGGGATGGTAAAGATCGCTTCGGACGAAGAGTGGCAAACGGCACTTATATATATATCATCGAATTTGATGGGCAAACAGTTCATGGTAAAATTTCGGTGATAGAATGAAACTACGCGTCATACCTATACTAACACTACTAGTTCTCGTAGCCTCAACTATTGCTCATGCACAAAGTGGTGGTTTTGCAGGTGCATCCTTTCGGTTAGGCTTTGGGCCTAAGAGTATGGCTATGGGAAATGCATCGAGTGCCCATACAAAACATGGTAGCTATGCATTCTATAACCCCGCTCTTTCTGCAATTAAAGCCGATTATACTCAATTAGATTTAAGTGTAGCTGCATTAGCCTTTGACCGGAATCTTCAATCGGCTGGGATTAAATTTGATCTACCTCCTACCGCTGGTTTAAGCTTTAACCTATTGCATGCAGGTGTTTCAAACATCGATGGGCGAAGTCAAAGTGGGTATCCATCGCAAGATTATGATTCTGGTGAATATCAGTTGTTAGCTGCATTCGGTCTTCGATTGAGTTCTAGGTTTAATGCCGGAATTGGATTCAAACTCAATTATTCTAGCCTCCATCCTGATCTAGAAGCAGCATCAACGGTAGGAATTGATATAGGCACACTCTATCACCTGAATGAGGAAATTAATATCGCGTTCGTAATTCAAGATTTATTAGCTGAATACCAATGGAATTCAGCCGAGTTATACAACTCATCTAATGCTCGAAATATCATTAATAAATTTCCTGTACGCTATAAATGGGCAGTGGCTTACCAAGTAGAAAAGTACACATTATCGGTGGAATATGAGCTTCAGTCAATGAAGTCGGAAGTTGACAGCGAGGAGCCTTTTGTAAGTAATGGTGAAGTTACATTTATTGAAACTATAGAGACCATAAGCTCTTCAGCTAAGCAATTACGATTCGGTGGTTCTTGGTTGGCACACGAACGTGTTACCTTATACGGCGGCTATCAAGTGCACGACCTTTCCGAAAAGAATAGTAATGGTCTATCCACTGGTTTTTCAGTACATCTTCCATTTGATAAATTCTCACCATCCATCGACTATGCCTTTATCACCGAGCCCTATCAAGTATCAAACATGCATATGTTTTCAATTAATCTGAAGTTATGAAATCGATTTTATTCGTATGTATTCTGAGTGTATTTCCTATAATTGCTCAGTCCCAAAACTCAGGATTCAACTTCCTGAAGCAAGCGCCAAATACGGCTGCGATTGGTATCTCTGGGGCTTCTACAGCAACCCCACAAGGTGCAGCATCAAGCTATCTGAATCCAGCTTTGTTGTCATCAAATACTTCCTCTACCATCGACCTCAGCTACTCACGTTGGATTGATGATACCAATTACTTATTCGGCGGTATTAACTTCGTGAAGGGTAACCGAGCAATATCATTCGGTGTGTATAATAATAGTAGCAGTGGCTTTGAACAACGGAATAACCCTGGCGACCCCAATGGTGAGTTCTCCGTGAACTACCTCTCATTGAGTGGGGCAATTGCATACGACTTCAACTACTTCTCGATTGGTGCTACGGCTCAGTATTTAAATGAAGATTCTTATATCTACCAAGCAAATGGCTTCGCATTCAATCTTGGAATCGCCACCTCATTTGCTGAAGACAAAATACGTGCTGGCCTATCTGTAATTAACTTGGGCGAAATGGAAGAACTCAACGAAACGGCTTCCGCCCTTCCAAAAGAACTTAGAACGGGTGTGGCCTTCGACTTGTTTAGTTATACCCATCCTAAAAGTCCCGATTTACCCATTGAGTTATCTGCATCTATAGATTTCGTACATCCATTAGAATCTGATTCAAACAATAATGGAAGTGATGTAGTGAATAATCTCCCCGATTATTTCAACATGAGTATTCAGTTTCTAATTGCTGAATCCGTTCAACTAACAGGTGGGTATAGAACTGACGATTCAGCTCGTTCAACTTCATTCGGGGCCGGCTTTCTGCTAGATCAACTGTCTGTTCACTATGCATTAGTACCCTATGAATTAGGCTTCGGCACCCTACATTCTATCGGACTTCAATATAAATTTTAATCTATTGGTACGATTAAACTCCATACGAGAGCTTTATTCATCTATATACCCTAGCGGGGCTAAGGTATTCGTAACCCCTAAAATAGATTTCAATCACTATCGTACAGACTACCTATACTGCTTATACCAAGAACTCATCTTAGACGGTGAAACTTATTCCGTGCGGAGTTTATCTGTATTTGAACATTTCCGTCCGTTATGGACATTAATGAAACGAAAACCTGTAATCTGGCACTACCATTGGTTAGAATTTCAGGATGCTAAAGCTCTATTGGGCATGCCGTGGAAACTTATGTGCTTATACCTCTTCCAATTGTTTGGCGGGTCTATCATCTGGACGATCCACAATAAGATACCCCACGACCGAAAGTTTTTAAATCTACATGCATCTATACATCGATGGTTTGCTAAAATTGCTACAAACATCCATGTGCATTGTGCACATGGTATAGTTGACCTTAGTGAATTTTATAAAGTATCCCCCAACAAATTCCGAGTATTCGAGCACCCAAAGTACTTGGTACATCTAAAGCCAAGAAACGAAGCTATTCAAACACTTCGAACTGAATATTTGATAAATCTTGATTCAGCCAAACCCACTATTCTACTCTTTGGGCAAATTTCACATTACAAGAAAATCGATACATTTTTAGAAGAATGGCGTTCAAAAACTCCTCAATCTCAAGTAGTTATTGCGGGAACTATTAAAAAAGGAAATGGAGAAATAGCTAAAACCATTCAGGCCTTTGCCCATGATCATGATCAAGTTTTTATCTACCCTCATTTTGTTGACGACCAAGGAGTAGAAACGTTTTTTAGTGCCAGCAACCTTGTCGTTATCAATAACAAAGAGGTACTAAATTCTGGGGTCTTTCATCTAGCGCGAACTATGAAGGTTCCTGTGGTTGCGCCAAAACAAGGTTGTATGCAAGCACATGAAGAAGATGAACACGTTTATCTTTTTGATAATGAAGAGCAAAAGTGGGCACTCATTCAGCAGCTTTTAAAGGAAGTAAATGACTCGAATTAAACAAAAAGCATCATTAATAGCTTTTGGAGATTTAAGCTCCAGAGGACTCGCTTTTCTAGCCTCTATTTATTTAGCGCGGGTGTTAGGTGCGGAATACTATGGGTTAATTACCGTAGCTATAGCCGTTTTGGGTTATACCACTTGGGCGGCAGATTTAGGCTTGGTTCATATTGGTGTTCGTGAAGTAGCCAAAGATCCTGCGCAAAGGGCATTCAGCGTCAAAGACATCTTTAACTTAAAAGTACTTCTAGGCACTGCTGTTTTAGTTATCGCGACTATTGTAACTAGTAGCTTACCCCTTGAAAGCATACAGAAGCAGGTGATATTGGGGTATCTCTATTCCCTTATTCCTTATTCATTGATGATTGAATGGTTCTTTAATGGGAAACAGCAGTTTGGTAAAGTGGCATTCTCGAAATTCATGAATGGCATATTCTATTTCATACTCGTAGTGTTACTTATAAAACGTCCTGAGGACGTCACTTTTCTACCCATATTGTACACCTTTGGGGTAACTACCGCCGTTGTTATCTTGGCCACCTTTGCTCTCATCGATAAACCCTTCGTTACGCCATCAAAGGGTACTAGTATTTATCCTGAGCTCTTGAAAAAAAGCTCTTTAATTGGTGTGGGGGGTATATTTGCTCAAGTAGTGCAGTTGCTTCCGCCTATCCTCATTGCAGCGAGTTTATCCATGCATGATGTGGGTATCTATGGGGCCGCATTTCGAGTAGTGTTAATAGCCATGTTACTAGATCGGATTTTTGTGAACCTTCTATTGCCTAACCTTTCTGCAATTTGGACTTCCGATAAAAAATTAGCCGAACAGCGAGTTCGAATGGTACTTAACATCATCATTGTTGGGGGAACACTTATAGCACTACTGATGATTGTAAATGCTAAACCAATCGTTCAAACCCTATTTGGAACCGAGTATATAGAAAGTGCTCCTATACTTCAGATTTTAGCTCTATTTGTCTTCTTCACCTTTTTGAACAGTCTATTTTCATTTGGGTTACTTGCTACGAGCAACGACAAAGCCTATTTCAATAGCACTGTGCTGGGTGGTGTTTTAGCTACTCTAGTTATCATTATTGGAGCATTTATTGGCAATACCATGACCGCAGCCATAGGTGTTGTTGTGGCTGAATGTTTCCTAATGTTATGTTCTTATTTTTGGTTCCGAAAAGTGATCTTCATCAAACCCCTACTCCCAATTTTTATCATGCTGGTTTTAGGCGGAATACTCTTTACTGCTATTGAGTTACTTAACCCACATCTTATTATTGCAAACCTTTTGATTTTGGTAACCATCCCATTGGGCAGTTGGTATTCTAAAGTGATTAAGATTGGTGAATTGAACTGGTTAAGAGAAAAGCTCATTCGATGAAAAAACGACTCTGCATAGGTGTTCACAGTCCTTCTGAAGTTCTAAGAGAGCTCTTAAATAGTTTGGGAGTTTGGTATGAAGAGATCTCTAGTTTTGAAGATTTGGAGTCGCATTATTCGGCTATAATTATTGAAAATGATTCTGATCTCTCCCCCGAACAACTACAGAATATAGATAGGTATAAGGCGAACCATGGAGCCATCCTTCAAATAACCACCACAAGCCAAATTCTTACAACTAAACTCACCCATCGCTTTGTAAAGCGCATTTGGAATACCACAAGTCATCCGTTATTCCATCACATTCCATATATGGATGTGTATCAAACGGTTGCTCTATGTTCGAATGCAGATTTGTTTGGTGGACTAATACATTTCGAAGAACCAAATGTTGGCTTTATCGGAATCGATGCTACCAACATTGAATATACAGCACAGAGTACACGGAAGTATTTTCCAAGTCACATTGAACCCAACCCCGATGAACTTGTTGCGAATCTATCTCTAGGTGTATTACAAGACATAGTATACCGCTGTTTACTTCAACTTCACTTAAATCAAGATCTACCCTTAGTTACAAAATGGACTTCCCCATCTACTAAGCCCTACTTTGGATTTAGAATAGATTCAGATTTTGGTTCAAAGGAAAAGCTTGATGAGCTTTATCACCTATTAAAGGCGGAAAAGATAAAGGGGACCTGGTTTTTACACGTTAAGCAGCATGAGGAATATTTAGATCACCTAAAAAGCTACGAAAACCAAGAGCTAGCATTTCATGGGTATGAACACGGCACCTCTTCTTCGCCTGCAAAAACATCTATCAACCTAAATAGAGGTATGGATGTGTTATCTGATCATGGGATAAAGCCCAATGGTTATTGCGCTCCCTATGGTATTTGGAATCAAGCCATGTGGGAAGCTATCAAAGATTTTGACCTGCACTATTTATCCGATTTCTCAATTAGTTATGATGCCTTACCCCATACTCTCTCTATTGATCAGTGTGAGTTCTTACAAATTCCAATTCACCCTATCTGCACGGGTAGCTTAAGTAGAAAACGATATTCCACTTCTATGATGGAGGATTATTTTCTCAACTATGCGGAACAACAAATCGGACAACAGAAGCCACTCATGCTCTATCATCATCCTATGCAAAAAGGACTTGAGGCACTGAAAAGTATATTTAAATGGGTAAATGAAATGAAATTACCCTCCCTTAGTTTTAGTGAGATTGCATCATTCTGCCAAGAACGAGCTTCACTAAGTTTTGAAGCGCATCTACACAATGGAGCTCTAACAATTTTCACTCAATCTGACTCTAAATTCCTTTTTGGCGTTCAATCCAAAGTTGATAGCATTCAAGTGATGCCTCAGACTAAACAACAGCATAGCACTGAATCTGGAGAATTGATTACCTTATCCACGCAAAAGGCATTTACAGAACAACAGCTAAGCAAATTAAAAGGGAATCGTTTGGCTTTACTTAAAACTAGTATTATAGATTGGAAAAACAGGGAGCGATTATGAAAGTTGGTTTCATTGCCCCTCAATCCATTGCTGCGGTGAACGGTGGCGTTCGTACTCAAGCACTTATGACTGCCCAGCATCTGAAAAATCTAGGTGTTGAGGTTGTTTTAGTCTCACCGTGGGATCAACTCAATGAACTTGATATAGATCTATACCACGTATTTAGTGCGAGCATCGAGAATATTGGTATTCTACGCCAATTGAATGCCCTCGATAAAAAAATAGTGCTATCTCCAGTGATGTATTCCAATCGATCCTCCTCTACGGTAAAATCGATATTGAAAGGAGAAAACCTGGTTGGAAAACTCCATCAGGGCATGTTTTCAGAGTTTAGAATCAAACAGCAAGCTTGTACTTTAGCTACTCATTTAGTTCCTAATACCTTAGCAGAAGCATCTTTAATTATTGAAGGATTAACCATTCCGAGTCATAAAATTGATCCTATTCCCAATGGTGTTGAAGAACGTTTCAAGGATGCCTCTCCTACTTTGTTTGAGGACACCTATGGTATTCAAGACTTCATACTCTTTGTTGGACATGCTTCTTCAAAAAGGAAAAATGTATACTCATTACTTGAAGCGAGTAAAAGCATAAACCATCCCGTGGTGATTATAGGATCTTTTGATCAATCTGAATACAGTAAACAGTGTATTCAACTAGCTGAAAGCTTAGCTCATGTTATTATCATTGATGCATTGCCACACGACTCTGAAATGCTCGCATCTGCATATGCTGCATGTAAAACCTTTGTACTTCCTTCTATGTTTGAAACGCCTGGCATTGCGGCTATGGAAGCTGCTTTAGCAGGTGCAAATATTGTAATCACCGAAAAAGGTGGAACCCAAGAATATTTCAAAGATTTTGCGATATATATTGATCCTGCATCTACTTCATCCATTTCTAAAGCGCTTGATTCCTCACAAAAGAAAGGGAAAAACAATCAATTAAGAGACCATATCCAATCCCGATATGTATGGTCTGAAGTGGCTAAACAAACATTAACGGTATACCAAAAAGTATTGAACTCATGAATATCGGAATACTCTTTGGTACCCGTCCTGAAATAATCAAACTAGCTCCAGTTTATAAAGAACTTCAAAACAGAGCAATTCCCACTACGGTCATTCACACCGGGCAACATGAGGAATTAGCATCAAGTATGTTGGATCTATTTCAGATTAAGGTAGACTACAACCTGAAAAGCATGCATCATGCACCGGGATTAGCAGCTCTAACTGAGTATTTACTCCATCACCTTTCCAAGCTATTACGTACGATTAAATTAGATGCACTCATTGTTCAAGGCGATACCACTTCTGCTTATGTTGGTGCCTTAGCGGCGTTTTATTTAAAGATACCTGTATATCACGTGGAAGCTGGACTTCGATCTTTTGATTTGCATAATCCATTTCCTGAAGAATTAAATCGAAAACAAATTAGTGCCATTGCAACCCATCATTTTGCACCAACTACGCAAGCAATACATAATCTAGTGAATGAGGGAATTTCAGAAGACACCATTACACTTACTGGCAACACCGTTGTTGATGCCCTGAAGACAATTCGTACTCTTCCTAATTACCAAAACTCAACCCCTTCCCTTTTATCATCCATTTCACAGGATGATAAACTGGTGCTCCTTACACTTCACCGTCGTGAAAACATCGGGAAACCATTCATTCAGGTATTGAAAGCGATTCATCAATTGTTGGAAGTAGAACCGAACATTATCGTGTTATTCCCTGCACATCCTAACCCGAAATTACAGGAGAGCATTGAGGCCTTTTCAGTGAACAACGAACGGTTCAAAATTCTATCACCGCTTGGATATGTTGAATTTCAGCACTTATTAGATCGTTGCGATTTAATATTAACTGACTCAGGTGGACTTCAAGAGGAAGCCGCAGCACTTGGGAAAAAGGTATTAGTATTGCGAACCAAGACGGAACGTCTGGAGCTACTGGATTCAAACTTTACTGAATTACTTGGTACAGATCCCAAAAAGATTGTTGAAGCTACACAGCGAGTTTTATCGAATGCATCTAATCAAATGCCTTTATCCGTTTATGGAGATGGGAATGCAGCTAAAAAAATTGTTGATCACTTACTAACTAGATAGCTAAGTATCAGCTGTAATCTTGGAAATGCTCTTCCCCGTCCACATCAAAATCATTACTGAAATAATGAATCGCCCCTAGAACAAGTCCCTTAGTGATGAACACTATAAAAACGATTATGAGGCCATATTCTTTGAAGAATATGATCAGTATTAAATAGGCCACTAACAGTAAAATTCTACCTCTTTTCTCTTTTATAGATCGACGATCAAAGCGAGGAATTTTATCAAAATGAATCGTGCTTACCATTAGAAATGAGATCAGTATAACAACAGGTACAAGTACCGAGTTTACCCCTTGATCAAGTCCTTGGAATAAATCTAACTCATCTTTAAAAGTGAGGAAAAACGAACCCAGAATAATGGCTTGCGCTGGAATTGGTAGACCAATAAAATAATCAGCTTTTGGTGATAAGCGTGCATTTACATTGAAACGCGCCAATCTTACTGCACCACATAATGGAGGAATGGCACTAATTAGAATTCCAAGTGTTCCTAATTCATGTAAACTGAACGTATAGATTAGAAAACCCGGAGCTACCCCAAATGAGACCATATCACTTAATGAGTCGAGTTCTATACCAAAGTCGCTGGTAGCATCCGCTAGTCGAGCCATAAGGCCATCTAAAACGTCGAAGAGACCTGCTACTGCAATCAACCATGCTCCACGCTCTAACTCTCCATTTGCAATAGATATGATAGCTAGGAAACCACTAAACAAGTTCATCAAGGTGAAGAAGCTAGGCACTGCTATCCTGCGATTTACAGGAGGTTTATTCCGCCTTTGTCGCTCTCGCTTTTCTTTGAATGAACCGTACTTCTTTTGGATAGGGTATTTCATAGGAGAATCTCCCCAATTACAGATTCACCTGCAACAGTACGATCGCCCTCTCTAACTTTGATTACCACATTATTAGGTACAATCACATCCATACGTGAACCGAACTTCATCATTCCAAAACGCTCGCCTGCTTTAAGCTGGTCACCTTCTTTGATATGATATACAATTCGGCGAGCTAAGAAACCAGTAATTTGTTTAAAGAAAAACTTAGTACCTGTTGGGTGAAGTACACCAAAATCTGCCCGCTCATTTAACTCAGAAGCATGTTCGTTCCATGCCATTAAATACTTTCCAGGATGGTATTTCAAATACTCCAGTTTACCATCCACTGGATTTCTGTTTACATGAACATCTAACGGAGATAAAAAGATACTAATTTGAGTAGCCTTACCTTTGATGTAAACATCTTCCTCGTATTCTTTTATCTGAACTACAACCCCATCAGCTGGTGAGATAATTAAATTTTCCCCCTCAGGTGTAGTTCGTTCTGGGTCTCTGAAAAAATAAATAACAATCCCCCAGCAAACTAACATCACGGCATACAGAAGGTATGCTATCCAATGATCAACGTAAGTGTAAGTAAGGGCACAGACTGTTGCCGTAAATACGGTGGCAGCAGCCATTGTAAAATAACCGTCGCGTGCGAACATAAATTAAAATAGTTTTATAACGTCATTAAAGACTACAAAAAGCATTAAGGATACCAATACGAAGAACCCAATATTTTGAGCAATGATTTTCACTTTCTCGGTTGGTTCCCTACGTGTAATACCTTCATAAATTAAGAATACCAAATGACCTCCATCGAGGGCAGGAATTGGTAGGATATTCATTATAGCTAAAGTAATACTCAATAAAGCTGTGATAGTCCAGAATCCAATCCATCCGTTTGAGTCTGTGGCTTGGCGAGTCATGTTGGCGATGGCAATCGGTCCGCCTAAGTTTTGTTTAACGGAAATATCACCTGAAATCATTCTTGCAAAACCCTGAAGAATACCCGTGGTTTGTTCTGCAGTTTCATCCCAACCTGCGGCCAATGATTCACCAAAACCATAGTCAATGCGAATACCACCAGCTATATCCAAATCAGGTGGGTAGATTCCTAAGGTGTTGTCACTAGATGGAGTCACACTCACTGTGCGAACTTCACCATCTCTTACAATCTCCAATTCCATTGGCGTATTCTCTGGGTTCGATTCAATCAACGATGTTAACTGAATCCAGTACCCAACCTCAGCACCATTTACCGCAATAATTTTATCACCACGTTGAAGCCCCGCTTCTGAAGCAGGCGATCCTTCAACAATACCGGAAGGAATACTAGGGAGTATCAACTCAGGAGAGATAAATCCTCTTGTTTGTAAGCTATCCAAGAAATTGGAAGAAACTGGAACGGTTATTTGCTCACCATCACGAATAACAATGTAGCTTAAATCTTCTGCTGTAAGCGCTGAAGAGGCAACTAAGTCATTGAAATACACAACCTCTTCCCCATTCACACCAATGATTTTGTCGTTATTTCGGAATCCAATCTCATGTAAAATCGATTCTTCTGTAACATAAATACCATCAATTTTTTCAACAGGTACTACCAATTTACCATTGGTCATTACTAAGCCAGAGAAAATAAAGAAGGCTAAAATCATATTGAATATCACACCCGCTGTAATCACTATCATCCTCTGCCAAACGGGTTTACTTCTATATTCCCAGGGTTGTGGCTCAGCTTCTAGATGTTCGGTATCCATACTTTCATCTACCATACCCGATATCTTCACATATCCACCAAGTGGAGTAGCACCAATACAATAATCAGTATCGCCTTTTTTGAATCCCCATATACGTGGTGGGAACCCTACTGAAAAACGCTCAACACGCATCCCAAAAAATTTGGCTGCCAAGAAATGACCCAGTTCGTGTATAAATACTAAGATCATAAGCGCACCCACAAAGATGCCGATCGTCTTTAAAATGTCGAAAAATTCCATATTAATTTATTTGTGCGGCGTAGGCTCGCGTCTCTTTGTCTACCGCTAACAGATTATCTATTGTTAATTCAATATTTGATGCCCATTTATTGAGGCTAATATCCACAACTTTTGGGATGTCAATATAATTAATTTCTTTATTCAAAAAGCGCTTTACCGCCACTTCATTTGCTGCGTTTAAGATAGCTGGCGAAGTCCCTCCATCCGCTATAGCATCGATAGCTAATTTCACACATGGAAAGCGCGCATAATCAACGGGCGCAAAGGTTAAATCGTGTGTGTGTCCCCAATTCATTCGAGGAGTATCTAGCTCTAAACGATCCGGATAACTCAGCGCATAAATAATAGGCACTTTCATATCGGGTGGACCTAGCTGTGCTTTGCTGGAACCATCCACAAAAGTGACTATTGAATGAATAATACTTTGAGGATGAATCACCGGAGTAATCTTTGAAACGGGAATATCGAATAGCCATTTAGCTTCAATTATCTCCAAGCCTTTATTCATCATGGTGGCCGAATCGATAGTTATCTTGGCTCCCATATCCCAGTTCGGATGCTTCAAAGCCTGTTCAACCGTAACACTTTTCATCTGCTCAGCTGTGAAATCCTTAAATGGTCCGCCACTCGCCGTAATAATAATCTCTTCAATGTTTTCAGGCCGTTCACCGACAATACTTTGCAGCATCGCACTATGCTCAGAGTCAACAGGTAATAAAGTACCTTCATATTCATTTAAGATGTCATGAATAATCTCGCCACCAACAACTAGTGATTCTTTATTGGCCAGTGCTACTTTTTTGCCCGCTTTTAGCGCTTCAATGGTAGGTATAAAACCAGCAAAACCTACTAAGCTATTTAACACGGTATCAACTTCATTCATTCGAACAATCTCAACCAAAGCATCCTTAACTGAAAGAATTTTTGTATTCGTTTGTACAGCCTTTTTTAAATCATCAATATGTGAGGAATCACAAATAACCCCGTATTCGGGTGAAAATTCATTGATTTGATCTGCTAGTGCTTCCCAGTTTCTGTTAGCAGTAAGTGTATGAATAGTAAATTTATTCGGATGTTGGCGTACAACTTCTAAAACCTGTGTTCCAATCGAACCTGTTGAACCAAGTAACGCCAGTCTTTGTAATTTCAAATCTTAAAACCTCTTATTTAGAAGCATGAATATAGAGCTCGATTCGGTTAATTAGAAACCCAATTCTTTGGCTATTTCAAACATCTGAGAATGCGCTACTACCGTGTCATTCAAAGAAGGTGCATATCCCCCTGATAATAAAAGCACCAAGGGAATGCCTTTTTGGTGAGCTAGTTCAATAACCACTCGATCTCGTTCTCTCAAGCCTGCTAATGTCATTGATAGTCGCCCAAAGTGATCAGTTTCAAGAATATCTATTCCACCTAGGTAATACACTAAATCTGGCTCAAACTGATTGTATGCTTGGTCTAAACTTTGAATGAGCGTTCGGATATACAGTTCATCAGTGGTACCATCTTCTAGACCTACATCCATAGTAGAAGGTGGTTTAACAAAGGGATAGTTCTTCTCACCATGAATGGAGTATGTGAATACCGTGTCGTCGTCTTTAAAAATTTCAGCCGTTCCATTCCCTTGATGCACATCGCAATCTATAACCATGGCGTTATTAATCCACTTGGTTTGCTTCAGCATTTTAATAGCCACGGCCACATCATTATATACACAGAAACCCTCACCGTGATCAGGCATGGCATGGTGAGTGCCACCGGCTAAGTTTCCAGCCATCCCATCTTGTAAGGCCATGATACTTGCATTGATGGTACCTTGAACGGCCAAACGAGAACGAATAGCCAAACTCTTCGACCAAGGCAGCCCCATCCTTCTAATCTCTTTTCGATCTAAAGCCCCATCCCAAACAGCTTTGGCATATCGTTGAGTGTGAGCGGTAAACAAATGCACAAAATCAACCATAGAGGGTTCTATGACCTCACTTTCGGTTATAATGTGTTGATCTAGTAAGTACCTATGCAACCCTTGAAATTTCTTCATTGGGAAGATATGCTCATTGGGTATGGTAGCGTAATAACCCGGACTGTAACTAACTCTCAAACCGCCTTATTCATTAATCATTTAGTTTGATTATCCCCATCATTCTACCGCTTCTTTTACCCTCGCGGCGATAGGAATAATATGCCTGTGAATCTAAGTAAGTACAATCCTTATTTGCTTCGATGCGTTCATTGGCTATACCCGCACTTTCTAATTGATGGATCAGAAAAGCTTTTAAATCAATGTGTGGCTTTCGACTCCCTTCTCTTATCACGAACTCATCTGGAAATTGACTTGCTACTTCTTCACCCACTTCAAATTTCGCAGAAGAAATACACGGACTGATATAAACACTGATTGTATTCTTTGTAGCCCCTATATCTTCCATTTCCTTTATGGTATTCAGAACGATATCTGCTACAGCTCCTCTCCACCCAGCATGGCAAGCTCCAATCACGCCATTTTCCTCATCGGCAAATAAAACAGCGGCACAGTCGGCTACTTGAATGGCTAATGCGATACCAGGCGTCTTACTCACAAACCCATCAACATTTAGATATATGCCGCCTTGCTCTACATTCCTGATTTCATTGCTATGCACTTGTTTTGCAAATGCAATATTCAGCTTCGGAGTATTAATGAATTCAGCTAATAAATCACGATTATCGCGAATTATATCTGGATTCTCTTCGGTGTTATATCCCAGATTTAGGCCATGGATACTTGCATCATCACGAACGAGCTTACCTTTTAGAGTAAACCATGATTGAATGCTTTGATTGTTGAGCTTTTTTGGTGATAAAACTTCAAGCTGGTAAGACTTCATTAATTTTGGATCTAATTATATCAATCGGAAAGTTAAACCCCGTCCACAGATTAAAAGATTTATCCCCTTGATGTATGAGCATATCAATACCTTCAATGGGAGTTCCTCCTGCTTCTTCAGCTTGGCGTAAAAATTTAGTGATTCTAGGGTTATACACTACATCGTAGCATATTTTTCCTTCTAATAAATCCACTTCATTGTCTTTCACCGGAGAAGCCTCTGTGTTGGGTGTCATACCTAAAGGAGTAGCATTCACAATCATTGTTGCGTCTTCCGCAAAACTTTGCCATTCATCATAGCTACAACGGGAAACTCGGTTGTCATAATGATCATCAAAATTTTCAGGTCTTCGAGATACTAAAATGATTTCTTGAACACCGATTGCACTAAGAGCATATACAATTGCTTTGGTTGCCCCACCCGATCCAAATATGATAACTCTTTCGCCAGATAAGTCATCAACATAAGACCTGATAGGCTCAATAAATCCATAAGCATCGGTATTGTAGCCAACTAATTTACCCTGCTCTTTTACAATGGTATTTACTGCGCCTATTTCCATGGCTTCTTCACTTAGAGCATCTACCGCCTCATAGAGTAACTCTTTATGAGGGATGGTAACATTAGCCCCTAAAAAAGCAGGTTGATTACAATGAGCAATTAAGCTGGTGATATCACTTGCTGCCACTGAAACTGAGATATACTCTCCCCCAATTTTATTATGAGCTAATGCCGTGTTGTGCATTAACGGAGAAAGACTATGACTTATAGGATTACCGATGAGTAAGTAATGAGAAAGTTTACTTCGGTCGGATTCAAGAAATGTTCTGAAATTCAAAATCTTAGATTTTTGGACAAAAAAAATGCGCACCTTAAAAAGATGCGCATCGAAAATACGTATTTAAAAAATAACTACGCAGTTACCTCTTCACTTTCTTCTTTAGACTCAATTTCAGTCTCTTTAAAAGTTCCAGACTCAGCCAGTTTCTTGAATGTTTCAAGATCTTTAGCCAATTGTGCAGGAGAATCTTCGATGAAAGAAGCCACGTCTTCGCTAGGCTCTCCAAAGAAGGTACGGTAGTCTAATGAGAACTCAACGCGAGTGCGTTCGCCGTTATCCAGAGGAGTAAAACGAATAGTTCCTGTTTGGTTTAAATTACCGTTGATAGTAATCCACGCAAAACGAGTGTTGCGTAAATTATCGATCAAATTAGTTGTCCATTGAAACTCTTCGTTTCCTATCTTGGTTTTGTACTCGAAAGTTTGTGAGTTTATTCGAGTAACTGAGTCGATACGACTCAAGAACTTAGGGAATTCAACTGGATTGCTTAATAGCTCATACACTTTGGCAAGAGGTAAATCAATTTCGATTCTTTCGTGCGCCATAATAGATTACTTAGTACTTGTGTTCGTTTGAGATTAAAATCTTTTTATTGAACCGAATTTCACGGATACAGGTAGGACTTAACCATTATGCTCCAAAAATACGGATAAATTGCTTAAGCCTCAATCTTCTTTACATACAAAATTTAATAATTAATCATTTTTATGCCTTTATATCAAATAAAGAGAATAACTTCGGCTATCTCACTTTTATTTTCGCTCTCTTTACTGATTCCTACAGCTCAGGCTCAACAAACATCAGGCTTTCTTAGAAACTATAATGCATTTTTAACTACCAACGGGCAAGATTATCTCGTAGGACGCAACCGTTTGGGCTTCGACCTCTCCTACGAAACAAGTTACGGAACGCTTTTTTTATCCAACGAAATACTGAACACTTATACCACTAACGCGAATAATTATGCCTACGATTTCTCTGAAGGCTACATAGATATGTACTTTTCGAAGAGCGATTTGAGAGTGGGAAAGCAAGTGATTAACCAAGGCCGAACAGATGGAGCGTTTATCACCGACATTCACTCCCCTATTGATTTGAGCGAGTTTCTCACTCAACAGGTTGAAGATATTAAAGGAGCCATACCTGCAGTTAAGTATACTCGATACTATGGGAATAACTTTTTAGAGGTTATTGCTACCCCCATCTTTCAATCAGATATGATAGCAAGGCCTGAGAGCCGATGGTTCCCATTCAAAGAACTAGATCGTAATACGAATGTAGTCTATGCCGACTCAAGCATGGATGATACTAAAGCCTTATTTCAGTCTTCTATTAAATGGGGACTTCGCTCAAGCCTGAAATGGGATTTGGATATATATGCGATGTGGTGGGCGAACAGCTCCCCTGCTTATGAAAAGGAGTTCACTTTGGTAGGTGAACCCGTTGCAACTCAACCTGGCTTTATTGTAACCAAATCATATAAGAGAACACCTATTCTTGCATATTCTGGAAACTATGTAATCTCGGATTCGTGGTTGCTTAAATCAGAATCAGCCTTTCATTTTGAGAAACAATTCGACTACTTCCCTGAGCAATTTAGTGAAGGTGATCCCTCAACTTTACCCCCTGCTGAGCAACAAGCGCTGTTTGTAGAGCTTTCTTCAAACGATGATGGGTACTTAATGGATAAGCCTTGGAGCATAAGCATGATTGGGCTTCAAACTTCCATTGCTGGAATCACCGTTAGCTCGCAGTTATTTTGGGAGCATATCTATGGGTATGATGAAGAGATTCTACAGAAACAAGATTTCGTGTATAGCACGCTCTTACTTCAAAAAAGCTTATTCCGTGAAAAGTTAACACTATATAGTTTTGGTAGATATAACTACTCAGGAAATGATTTCTGGATAAACCCTAGAGCTAGCTATGCTATTCAAGATGGATTAGATGCCACTTTTGGCTTTCATCTATTTGGAGGAGAGGAAACTGAGCGCCTTTATGGACATTTCAGCTTTAAAGATTATGCAGCCAATTCATTTACTTACCTTAAATTGACTGCATATTTCTAAGAATTATTGGATATGAGAGCGTATCATTTTCGCTGTTACAGGGCCTAACTCAAACTCACTTTCTAGTGCTTCGTTCATGAGTTGGGTTCCTTTCTCATTATCACCATTGCTAGCTAATACTATACCAGCGATATAAGTAGGTTCGGGCTCAAAAGTTTTACCTATTACTTTTTCCTCAATAATTTTTTGAGCTTTTTCATTTTCACCTTGATGGTGTAAAATCCATGCTTGAGTACTATAAGTGGTAGGATTTGGTCTATTTGAAATCTCTTTATCTAACAATGAAGCAGCAAAGGTATAATCGCCAAACTCAGTAGCAGCTAATTTAATGAGTTCAACATCATACATGCGATAGTACTTCTCCTTTGAAGCTTCTTCATAAAAGGCTTTTAAGTAAGATGTTTTCAAGGCATCATTCCCTTCATACTCAGCTATTTCAGCTTGCAATAATTTAACATCAGGAGCACTCACATTTTGCTCTATAAAGTTTAGAATCTCTTTCGCAAAAGCCACATTACCGTCATGTGCATATGCGATATAAGCGATTCCTTTTAGAGAATGTAAATATGAGGCTTTCGAAGATTCCTGATTTAATGCGTATTTGAACATATCGTATGAAGCCTTCACTTCACCATTGTGGCCTAGTCTATCTCCTAAATTACTGCTGGTCCACGCCACTAAGCTCTTACTATAATCTACACGGTCTTGTGCAGCTCTTAGTGCATTTAATGAAGCTTCAGAATCGCCTATATGATCTTGAAACTGAGTATTTCGGATTAAAAAATTGAAAGAAGCTTTGTTGGTTATTTCATTTTCTAAAATATGGCGGGCATGTTCGTAATCGCCCGTTTCCATACTAGCATCAAAAATGATCATTTTGCTATATAAATCGTCTTTTTTAACAACCAAGGCTTGTTCCGCATAATCAATGGCGGTCTGAAAATCGTGCTTGGTAATAGATAATTGAGCTAATGCTTGCAGTACTTCAGCATTTTCGCCTTTATAAAATTCATTGCTCTTCATAAGCTGAGCATCTGCTTTCGCTAAATATTCTACATCTCTTGTAATACCAAATAGTGCCTGATATGCTGAAGCCAACTTCATTCGGTATACGGGTGTCTCGTTCTTATCTAATTTCTCTTGCCAGAACTCAACTTCTTCTTTTGCTTGATCTAAGCCACTTTTTTGAACCCACTGTTCACTAGATAGAAAAGGCTTTATTTCTTGCTCATTTACAATATTCTTTGATTCATCGATAACTGAACAAGCCGTCAATAAGCCTATAGTTAGTAAGGATGTTAGTATCAGGTTTTTCATAATATTCCTCTTTATAAAAAGAGCCCTCGAAAGGGCTCTTATATGATTAACAATTCAGGCTTACCAAGGACTAGCTAGATAAGGAAATGTGGATAGAAACTCTTTATCGTTTGAGTCTACATTATCATCTGTTAGCGCAGAAAAGTCTGTGCCATCTTCTTGCATTCCATCACCTGCAGGGCCACCGAAAATCAGTAGTAATTCCACACTAATAACGTCATCGGCTAGAGCACGACCCGTTAGTACGTTTTGACCATCAAAGAAAGTGGTAGTACCGTTTAGTGATACATTAAGTACATCGGTTGCTAATAAACCTGTAAAGGTTGCTGCATCTTGTCCCAATGCATTTGTTGTGTACTTATCAGCGGTTAAGGCATTAAGCTTTGCTAAAAATGCGCTTGAAAATGCTGCTGATTGCTCTGATGGCAACGTTGTGTTAAATGAATTTTTGTTATCTGCTGAAACGAATACGGTGTTTATAGCCGGACGTCCCATTTGGTCAGAAGTTGAAAATTGTGCGTTTTCATCGATGGGCGTCATTGGAGCGTCATCGTCGTTGCTGCTGGTGCTACATGCCATGGCAGTAAGGCCACTCAGCAATAAAAGGGTAAATAGTCTTGTAATCTTCATGTCTATATTATTTTAAAATTCTTAAATGTGCGATTGCTTAGTTAATACGTGTTTTCGAAGAAACCCATGTATTAATCGTGCTGCTGCTACCAAGTGCTGATTTAGGTACTTCTACCACAACACTCATAACATTTGTACCAGCGAAAGTGTCATCGCCTGGATTGTTGAAACCAGAGGCATTACCTGCAATAATTTCATTGTACTGAGCAAAATCCATGAAGAACGGATCGTCTCTTGGTCCTGCGAAAAGCTTCATTCCATTTTCAGAGGCAATATTTGCTTCACTACCGTACGGAGTGATATCAACAGAAATCTGATTTACAGCATCAAATTCAACACCACTGGTTAAGCCAGTTAAAGATGGTTGAACTGGACCGTAAGCATATGCCTTACCGTCTGCGAAGATTACTTGAATAACTAAGTCTTCAATATTGTCACCACTGTTATCAATATTAAATTGAATCATAGTGTTTGAATTGAAGTTTGCATCGCCTGTAGCAGATGGTGAAAGAAGTCCTTGAGTGTTAGCTACAAAAACTAGATTGTCGTTGTTTTCAGGGCTTTGAAAAGCGTAGTAGTCAGTGATATCTACATTCGTACCTGATACAGCTGGTGCATCAATGTGATCGGCTGCGAATACGATCAATGAGCCCACTGCTAAAAGTGATAATAGTGAGTAGGTTAGTTTCTTAAATTTCATAATGGTTCTTTTTATTGTTCATCGTTCGCTTATGTGTACGAATGCATATAATTTTCAGATTGGTGGGAATTGATATTTCTCAAAAAAGGTTAGCTTTGCATCTATGAATCATCTACCGCTACAAACCTGTAAATCCTTATGATGGATAAGTTTGCTAACTTTGTATTGGCCCATCCTCGGCTTATAACTTTTTTTATTTTTGTACTCGTTGTATTGGCTGCATTGCCGGCATCTAAGATTAGAACCGACTTCGATCTTGAGAACTTTTACCCCGATACAGACCCAACGGTTCAATCCTATCGATACCTAGAAGAAGAGTTTGGTAGAGATGATAATATCATCATGGTAGGGTTTAAAGATTCTACCTTTTTCACTAAAGAAGGACTGCTTCAACTCAAACAAATTGTAGATTCAGTTAAGCAGATTCCATTGGTTGAAGATGTTCGAAGTGTATGGTCGGCCGAAGAAATGGTAAACAACAACGGCTCACTTACCTTTGATCCTTTTTTAGATGAAGATTCTTTAGCCCATTCACTTTCTTCTGCTAAAGCGAATATCACTCAAGACCCTTTTGCTGCTGGCTTTTTTATTGATGAAGGCGCTCAGACCACGGCATTTTATATAGAAATAGAGGAAGAGAATAACACCTACGAAACTCGAAATGCTCTGATCAATGAACTCAATACCATATTAGAGAGCTATCCGGAAACTGATTTTAAGATTACGGGCATCCCCTATTTCAGAAATCAGTATGTAAACACCTTAAACGGTGAAGTCATTTTTTATATCTCTTTCTCGTCGGTGCTGATAATAATACTGCTCTGGTACCTCTACCGTAGTATATCAGGGGTGATTATTCCGATGTTAATCGTTTGGTTCACTGTACTATTTACGGTAGCAGCCATCACGCTTACTGGAGGCTACTTAGAGATTATGAGTAGTACCATTGCCCCCATCCTGCTCTGTGTGGGGGTGGCCGATTCCATACATATGATCTCCAAATTTGATGACGCCATTCAAAATGGATTCGAAAAAAGTAAAGCCATCCTCGAAATGTTGTTGACCCTTGGAAGTGCCACTTTCCTTACAAGTATCACAACAGCTATAGGATTTGGTACTTTAATTACCAGCTCTGTGGTTCCTATGAAGCGTTTCGGCTTATATACAGCACTTGGGGTTCTCATAGCTTACACTATTACCATACTATTCTTACCTGCTATCATAAAGATTACCAAGATTGATCGTGTCTTTAAAGAAAATGGTGGACGTTTATATACTTGGATTGCCGAAAAACTAAGTCTGCTTTCCATCTTCAATAGAAAATATTTTAAAACCATTTCCATATCGGCCATACTGATTTGTGGGTTAATTGGACTAGGCATGTTCAAACTCAATGTAAACGGTCGTGTGTTTGATGATGTAAGTCGCAGTTCAGTATTAATTCAGGACAGTAATTTTTTCTCTGAAGAACTCGCGCCTGCCTTCCCACTTGAATTTGTAATCGACACGAAAGTTGAAAGTGGCATTACCGATCCTAGATTATTGACCAAAGTAGATCAATTTCAGGCACACCTACTATCCTACCCTGAAATTAAAAGAGCGACCTCTTTCACCACGCTTATCAAAGAGCTACACGAGACAATGGCTCCAGACAAAGCCGCACTATCAACTATCCCAGATAACCCTGCCCTTCTTTCCCAATATTTGTTACTACTGGAAATTACTGGAAACGATGTGCTTTCTCGAGTTACGGATTTCGACTACCAAAAATTACGTATTGCTGCACAAACGGAGGATGCGGGTTCGATGCGAATTAATGAAATCCGAGCTTCAATCGAGGAGTATATATCCAGCAACTTTGCAGATGAGGAAATAGATGTACTCATCACGGGCTCCACTATACTAAGTGCAAATTTAGTAGGCAAAATGGTGTATTCGCTCGCAAGCAGTATCGGCTTAGCTTTTATCTGTATTTCCATACTGATGGCCTTCCTATTCAAAGACCTTAAGATGGTGCTCATTTCTCTGATCCCAAATATTATGCCATTAGTATTAATTGCTGGAATCATGGGAATACTTGGCATCGACATCAAACCTTCCACAGCGGTGATCTTTACCATTGCTTTTGGGATTGCTGTAGACGACACCATCCACTACTTAGCGCGATTTAGGATAGAGCTGAAGAGAGGTTTAGGCATTCAGGAAGCTTTAGAAATAACTACGCAGAAAACAGGTCGAGCAATCATTATAACGAGCTTCATTCTACTTGCTGGTTTTGGGACATTAATCACGAGTGCCTTCACCTCAACAACGCTGATGGGAATACTGGTTGCCGCCACCATTTTGTTTGCTGTAATTGCCGACTTAATCGTGCTACCATCCCTCTTCTATTGGTTGAATCCTAAACTGAAGGATATCCGAGCAAAGAATTAAAGGATGGAGATATGCTCTACAATTTGGGTATGCACTTGATCTTGGGATTGAGAAGCATCGATGGTCACAAATCGGTCTTCCTGTTCCGCTAAATCATCAAAACCTTGAATCACTCTACGGAAAAATGCTTCCCCAGACTTTTCCATGCGATCTTTTTGCATATGAGCCGTTCGCTTAGCGGATTCTTCGAGGCTCAACTTGAGGTAGAAAGTTAGATCGGGTGCGATACTATGAGAGGCTACGGCATTAATTTGATGCACTTGCTCTAAGGGTAAACTTCCACGGCCATAACCTTGATAAGCGGTAGTTGAATCATAAAAACGATCGAGGATCACAACGGCATTCTCGGCTAACAAAGGTTTTACTTTCTCGGCCATAAGCTGAGAACGTGCCGATGAAAAAAGAAGTAGCTCTGTTACCGGATCGATTTCAATTTCAGGATTTAGAAGCATCCCACGAATAAGCTCCGATATATCCGTACCACCAGGTTCACGAAGTACTACAACTTTGTGCCCAGCATTTTGGAGTTTGTCTTTTAATAAGTCGATTTGAGTGGATTTACCACTTCCATCGATACCTTCGAATGTTATAAGCATACCCTAAATCTAAAAATAAATCTGAACCTAAGATGGAATTATTTATTCAACTAAAAGTCGAAATCATCCATCATCTCAATAGGCTCTTTTGGCATGGCTAAGGCTAGACCAATATAGATAAGCAAGCTTGTTCCCCACCCCATTATAAACACTGCTCCAAAGATAAAACGAACAACGGTAGAGCTTAATCCAAAGTATTTAGCTAAGCCACCACATACTCCAGCGAATTTCTTATCGGTGCGTGATTTCATTAAACGGCGTGCATGGCGGTACCCAAAACTATCCATGTCGTATGCCGCTGAGCTCGTTGATCTTGAAGATGATCTTCTGGATGATGAGGAGGAAGAAGAATCTAAATTATTTTCCAATCCACTGGTCTTGGCAAACTCTTCCGAACCGTGGATATCGTTTGTATACTTTTTGCGAGATTTCGCTTTTTTCTTTTCGGCTCTTTTGGCTTTTCGTTCTTTTCTACGATCGCCAACTAAATAACCAAAGCCTACTAAGGTTACTAGAATCCCCCCAATAATAGGTAGTGCTGAAATAGCGTCTACAGAAAAGTTAGCTAAACCTGACCCTATGGGTAGACCTATCAGTTGAAGCATGTAGGTCATTGCTATAAAAAGCATCCCAAGACCTGCAAAGGTAGAAAAGTTCCAAATGCCCTTCCCTTCATCCTTGGTTTCATCTTTAAGAAATTCCTGCATGGTTGATTGCAGTTCAAACTCTTCAAATTCTAATGTAGCCGAGCCTGTTTTTGAACCCGTTTTATTCTTCATCTGTTGTGCCATAATTTTTCTCCTGTGGCCTGCTACGCACTAATTTCGTCGTTGTTTCGCCTTAAAGTAATTTCATCTGTAATTAAAATATCAAGCTTCTCGTCGTGGTCATCAACGGGAATTTGATTCATCAGGTACTCATGAAATAGTAGTCCGATTTTTGTGGCGTTTGTGGAACTTAAAAAGCGATCATAAAAGCCTTTTCCGTACCCCAGTCTATTAAATTTCTTATCGGCGGCTAGCAAAGGCACCAAGATTACATCAAACTCGCCCTGATATGGAGTGCTGATTTTTGGTTCCAGGATGCCCCATTTATTTTCATTCAGCTCGTTCCATGATTCCAGAGGGATATGCTGTAAAGTGCCCTCTTCGAAATTGGTAACTGGTACAATCACTTTCTTATTCTCATTCAGCAATTCCTGAATTAGACTATGCGTCTCGATTTCATGCCGCTGGTTCATAGAAACATAGCAGTGAATTCGCTCGGCTTTTAAAAACTCAGGTAGTTGCTTTAGCTCATCCACAATCTGCTTTGATCTCCTACTCCACGTCTCGGCATTCATATCCATACGGATATCTAATAGGCGGGCTCTTAGAGCCTTCTTTTCTTTTGAAATTTCCATCAAAGTTTGATCAAATGATGTTTATCTAGTTCCAAATCATCGTCACTATAAAGCTCTATTATTTCATCCCAAATATCTATACCGTATTTGTTCATGAAATAAATGAATGAAACCATACGCTCTTGAAGTCCATTTTCTGGATATAACTGAGCCTTAATTTTGTGAATGCGCTGAATATTCGTTTGCTCCTGCTGCTTGATTGAACGGTACACTTTGCCCTTCAGCTTATTGAGTTCATTCTCAAAAGTTGAAACCGTTTTACCTACGGTTGCATCTAGGGAACCATCCATGGATTTGATAAGCTCATGGGGTTCTTCCGAAGCCGACGCTAAACCACTCTTCCAATTATTAAAGAGCCCTTCCACATCAATGTCTTCTGATTTCTTAGCATACTCCGATTCTAGATCTTCTATCCTTTCTCCATATCTATGAAATTCAAAAGGGATTTTATCCATAATACGATCTATGCCCGACTCTATGAGAGTTGCACTGAATCTTGGGAAAATCACCGGCATCTCAAGATCAAAATGAGGGTACAGTTCTCTCATCTGTGCATAGTAGGCCACCTCGCCTGGTCCAGCTACATACCCCAAGGTGGGTAATAACTGATCTTGAATCACTGGGCGTAAAAAAACATTCGGTGAAAACGATTCCGGTGCATTCTCAATCGTTTCTTTTAATTCTGAAGTAGACCATTTTAAATGACCAGCACTCCACCCTTCTGCTTCTTTCTCAATCTTAAGCCTGCCCTTTTCCTTATCTATATAGAAGAGATTGGTAGACCCTACATGAACCTGCGCATGAAAGTCATTCGCTATAGCCTCAGATTGAGTTTGAAGAGCAGTTAAAATTTCCTCGGATTTATCTACCGAGCATAAAAAAGCCGGTGCAACTATTTCTTTGATCTCTTTATAATTACTACCGGCAATAAGTAAACCATGTTTTCCAAACAGCTTGTCCATCATTTGTGCGAAGGCAGCTGCAAATGTTTGCCCCGTGCTACAACAGGTCGTATATAGATCCCAGATTGCACCTGAAAAATCTGTCTCTGGCATTTCTTCCTGAAGTTCTTCCATCAACGTATTGATGGAGTCTTCTATTTTCAGATCCGCTACTGGTTCACCATTCGATGTAGCTTGATATTCAAACTTTTTAAAATCTGTATTCCCTGGAATTCCAACCCATGCAATTTCTTCGAAATCATGGTCTTCATCCGCCAACCAAAAAACGGGAACTACAGGTCTACCCAGTTTGGATTCCCATTCACGAGCCAATAAAATGGTGGTTAAGGTTTTGTAGATGGTGAATAACGGACCACCATATATCCCTAATTGTTGCCCGGTAACCACCGCTAATGCATTTTTATTCTCAAGCTTCTTAAGAGCAACTTCTTGGTTAATACCCAAGGTAGTGTGATAGCTTTTTAGGGCTTTTATATTCTGAGCATGCGAATCGCCATATGGGGTACGCTCCGCTCTTAACTGAATATCTTCGTTTGAAAGAGGGTTGTAATTATAGAAGGATGAGAGCTTGCTATAGTCGTGGATATAAGTTTTGAAAAGCTTCGAAAATGGAAGCTTTTCAAAGGTGTAAGACTCTTTATTCACTAATTTGCCTTTAATTTTTGGATACTATCTCTCAGCTTAGCTGCTTTTTCGTAGTTCTCAGATTCAATAGCTTGTTTTAAAGCTTCTTGGAGTTCATCTAAGCGAGAGAGTTCTTGTTCTACCGGTTCCTTGTGTTCAACATTTAAGGCTTCTTCTAACGTAGATGGTTCTGGCTCGGTTGAGATTCCTGCCTCATTTAATACTGTATCGTTTACATAGATATCAGTACCAAATCGAACAGCTAAAGCGATTGCGTCGCTTGGCCTTGCATCTATTTCAATAGTTTCGCCCTCACGTTGCAGCACGATTTGTGCATAAAACGTTCCATCCGATAAATCATTGATATGGATATGTTGAACTTCGGCATTCACACTAAGCACAAAATTCTTCAGTAAATCGTGCGTCATAGGCCGAGGTGGCTTAATATTCTCTAGCTCTAAGGCGATAGCTTGTGCTTCAAACGATCCTATAATAATTGGTAACCGGCGGTTACCAGACGCTTCTGAAAGTATGAGCGCATATGCGCCCCCACTACTTGGGCTTGTAGACAACCCTAATATTTCCATTAAAACTTTGCTCAAGCTCTTTTCTCTTTTGGTGGATTTTGAGTGTAAATGTAGTGATTTTATTTTAAGTCTTAAACTTAGGTTGGCTATCAATTCGACGAATCTATTTAGATTCATTCTTAATAAAAAAACATGCCCCTATAAAGTAAATTTAAGCATATATTCACGCCCGATTTCATTGACATTACCAAACAATGCGCCTAACTTTTGGGCCATAAAATGTGATCTAAATAAGTATATGCTCGACAGTTATTTTCCTATTCTAATTCTTACAGCAATCGCAATTGTACTTGCATTGCTCTTAATGACATTATCTCGAATTCTCGGGCCATTCAGACCAAATAAGCACAAATTGAATCCATACGAGAGTGGCATGGACCCTGTGGGTGAAGCACGAGAGCGTTATTCAATCAGCTTTTACTTGGTTGCGATGGAGTTCATCGTATTCGATCTCGAAGTAGTGTTTATCTATCCATGGGCCGTTAGGTATTTAGATCTAGGCTTGGGAACGTTCATTTCCATGATGGTATTCATAACTATACTACTTGTGGGTCTTCTTTATACACTTAAGAAAGGCACGCTCGATTGGGATCTCAAAACAAATAAAATTTAAGTTATACAATGGGTATTGAATCAGCATTAGGCGAAGGTTATTTAACCACCCGCTTAGACAAATTAATTAATTGGGGTAGAGCAAACGCAGCTTGGCCAATGCCAATGGGTTTAGCCTGTTGTGCAATTGAGATGATGGCATTTGCTGGACCTAAATACGATGTTTCTAGATTTGGTTCTGAGGTATTCCGTTTCTCTCCTCGCCAAAGCGATGTAATGATTGTTGCCGGTTGGACGACTTACAAAATGTCGCACGCTATCCGCAGAATTTGGGATCAAATGCCGGATCCAAAGTGGTGTATTGCTATGGGTGCTTGTGCATCTACGGGTGGTATGCACCGTTGCTACGGGGTTGTACAAGGTGTAGACAATTTCTTACCTGTTGATGCATACATCTCAGGATGTCCTCCTCGCCCAGACGCGGTTATTCATGCATTAATGAAGATCCAAGACAAAATTAAAACTGAACACTCTGTTCTCCTAGATACCTAATCGATGAGTTTAGAATTAAATGAGACTTTACAGGCTGTAGTTGATGGTTTATCAGAAAACTTTTCTGATAAGTTAATCGAGGTCTACCAATCAAGCGGTGATACATTTGTGCGCGTTGAAGCAGATGCCATCGTTGAAGTGTGTAAATACCTAAAAGAGTCGCAGCACTTCATTTTACTGTGCGACATTTTTGGCAACGATCGCTACACTTCTGAAGAACGCTTTGAAGTTATTTACAATCTATTGAACCTAAGAACTCAAACTCGACTTTTCCTTAAAACACGTGTTGAGGAAAAAGATCCAGTTTTAGATTCCGTTGTTGAAGTATGGCCAGCGGCTGGATGGAACGAGCGTGAAGTTTATGACATGTTTGGGGTTCGTTTTGAAAACCACCCAGACTTACGCAGAATTTATATGCCTGAAGACTTCGACTACTTCCCACTTCGTAAAGAGTTTCCTCTTCTGGGTATTCCAGGTTCTATTGAATTGCCGAACACAACACCAGATACGGAGTAAGGCATATGAAAATGAAAGACATTAATAGTAAAGTAAATCCTCAATTCCAGGAACTGCACCAACGCAGTATCTACCAAAGTCTTGAAGACAAACATACTACCGTTGAAGAATTAGCTGGCGATGACCCTTTAAATGCCAAGATGATTCTAAACATGGGGCCTCAGCACCCTGCAACACACGGTGTACTTCGTTTAGTGCTTCAGTTGAACGGTGAGACTATTGAAAAAACCAAACTTGATATTGGTTACCTCCACCGCGGTGTTGAGAAAATTGCAGAGAATAAGACCTACCAAGAATTCATGCCGTACACCGATCGCATGGATTACTTATCACCTTATAGTAACAACGTAGCGTTATGCTCGGCGGTTGAAAAAATTGCAAGTGTTGAAGTACCAGAGCGTGCTCATTACATCCGAATGATTGGTTGCGAGCTAGCTCGTATCTCCTCTCACCTACTTTGGTTAGGAACCATGGTTATGGATGCGGGTGCTATTTCATTCTTTATCTGGACATTCAGAGAGCGTGAAAAGATTTACGATATCATGGATCAGATTGCTGGCCATAGATTTACCGTATCTCATGCTCGTGTGGGTGGTGTTGCGAACGATTTAACAAGCAGCGCAACAGCCATCATTAAAGAGTTTATCGAAAAGTTCCCTAATGAGCTTAAAGACTGGCATAAACTGCTAGATCGTAACAGAATTTTTATTGATCGAAACGAAAACGTGGGTGTTCTTGAAACAGAACGTGCACTTGGCTTAGGAGCTACAGGTCCTGTACTTCGTGCTTCGGGTTTCGCTGTTGATCAACGTATCATCTCGCCATATGCAAGATACGACCAAGTTGAGTTTGAAGTACCTACACGTATGGAAGGCGACAACTTAGCGCGTTACTTTGTGCGTATGGAAGAGATGCAAGAAAGTATTCGCATTATTCGCCAGTGTTTAGACAAACTACCAACAGGTCCTATTCGCTCGAATAACGCAAAACATGCCTACCCATCCAAAGATGAAGTTTATTACTCGATGGAAGGTATGATTCATGACTTTATGATGACTGATACGGGTATCTGCCCTCCTGCAGGTGCGGAATGTTATCATGCTGTTGAGTCGCCAAAAGGTGAACTCGGATATTACATCCAAAGTGATGGCACAGGTCATCCATGGAGAATCAAAATTAACACTCCATCCTTCCGTAACCTTCAAGTACTAGAAAATATACTTGATGGCGAAATGGTTGCCGATACTGTAGTAGTAATTGGTGGAGTTGATCCGGTAATGGGAGAAGCAGACAAATAATGGCAAATACGTACGAATTTACTCCTGAAGACTTACAAGAAATTGAGGAAATAAAAGCAAAATTTCCTGAGGTAATGCCTGCTACCCTACCAACACTATGGGTAGCACAACGTCGTTTCGGACATGTTGAGCCTGAAGTTCAGCATTTAGTAGCCGAAACTTTAGGATTACCGGTTTCACATGTACACGGTGTAGCAACTTTCTACACGCAGTACTACAAAAAGAAAATGGGTACTTATGTATTAGACGTATGTACCACTACGAGTTGTCAGCTTTGTGGCGGATATGAAATGCTTCGCCACTTAGAGAACAAACTTGGTATTAAAGCAGGTGAGACTACCGACGACGGTATGTTCAGTATTCAATCTGTTGAGTGTTTAGGCGCATGTGGATATGCACCGATGATGCAGATTACGAACGACGTTTACGTAAACAATCTCACTGAAGAGAAATTAGATGAGGTAATTGAAAGCCTAAAAGCTGGAAAGATGCCAGAATTTGAATCTGTGGGCATGCCACAACACAAAGAAAGGAGCTAAGATGTCGTTTGATTGGAAATCCTATACTCCTGTTATAATACCTGATATCCCAAATCTCCATGAGATTGATGTATATATCAAAAATGGTGGTTATGACGAACTAAAGAAAGTTGTTACGGGGTCTGATTGGACTCCAGAAAGCGTTGTAAACGAAGTGAAAGCGGCGAACATTCGTGGCCGTGGTGGTGCTGGTTTCAACGCGGGTTTAAAATGGTCGTTCATGCCAAAGCCAGATGGCGGTCCTCGTTATCTTGCATGTAATGGTGATGAATCGGAACCAGGTACCTTCAAGGATCGCAAAATCTTTGAGTACAACCCTCACCTCTTTATTGAAGGTGCTTTGATAGCTGCTTACGCTATGCAAGTATCCACCATCTATGTTTATATCCGTGGCGAATATCGCTCTTGGATTCTAATGATGGAAAAAGCCCTTAAAGACGCTTACGACAAAGGCTTTATCGGTAAAAATTTATTCGGAACTGATTTTAGTGTCGACTTCCACGTAACCGGTGGTGCTGGTGCATACATCTGTGGTGAGGAAACTTCGATGTTAGAATCTCTTGAAGGTAAGCGTGGATATCCACGTGTGAAGCCTCCCTTTCCTGCTCAAAAAGGATTATGGGGACGCCCAACTACCATCAACAACATTGAGACGCTAGCGAATGTGCCTCTTGTAATAAAGAATGGTGCCGATTGGTTCAAGAATATTGGAGCTGAAACACACCCTGGTCCTGTATTATATGGTATCTCAGGGCATGTAAATCGCCCGGGCGTATATGAACTACCAACAGGTATGCCCATCCACACTTTGATTAATGAAGTAGCCGGTGGAATGAGAAATGGCAAGAAACTAAAAGGACTTATTCCTGGCGGTTCTTCTACTCCTATTCTACGTGGCGACGCTCTCGATGGCGTGTGCATGGATGCCGATTCCCTTCGTGAAGCAGGCTCTATGATGGGTACTGCAGGTATGATTGTAATGGACGAAGACACCGATATGGTTGAAATGCTTTGGAGAATCTCCCATTTCTACCACCATGAGTCGTGTGGCCAATGTACGCCATGCCGTGAAGGAACCGGTTGGTTAGAAAAGATTTTACTCAAAATCAGAGATGGTGAAGGAGAAATCAGAGATTTAGATCTGCTTCTCGATTTAACCACGCAAATGGAAGGACGTACGATTTGTGCACTCGCTGATGCAGCTGCATGGCCTGTACGCCATACCATCAATCGCTTTAGAGATGAATTTGAAGCAAAGTGCAAGAAAAGCACTTTCGCTATAGCTTAAAAAATACGCATTCATGTCAGAAATATTTATAGACGGGAAACGATACGAATTTGAGGGCAAGCCTAAATTGCTCCAATTCATTTTGGATAATGGTAAAGAAGTACCCTTCTTCTGCTACCACCCTTCCATGAGCGCTCCGGCCAACTGCCGCCAGTGTTATGTGAAAGTGGGCCTACCAGTTAAGAACCAAGAAACTGGTGAGTATGAATTGGACGAAAACGGCGAACGAGTAATTCGTTGGTTCCCTAAGATGCAAACTTCTTGTAGTATGGAAATGACCGATGGTATGGTTGTTCACACACAAGAAACCAGTGAAGAAGTGGCTCGAGCTCAAAAAGATACGATGGAGCTCATTCTGATTAATCACCCTCTCGATTGCCCTATTTGTGATCAAGCTGGTGAGTGTCCACTTCAAATTCAAACGTACAAATACGGACCTGAAGGCAGTAGATTTGAAGTTAAGAAAGTACACAAGCCTAAACGTGTTGAATTAGGCCCACGTGTTACTCTCGATGCCGAGCGTTGTATCAACTGTACGCGTTGTGTGCGTTTCACCGAAGAAATTTCTGAGACTTTCCAACTAACGATTGCTTCTCGTGGTGACAAAAACTACCCAATTACAGCTCCGGGCACTCAGTTCGACGACCCTTACTCTGTAAACACGGTTGATATTTGTCCTGTAGGAGCACTTACTTCTACCGATTTCCGCTTTAAAGCGCGTGTATGGGAAATGAACCAGACGCCAAGCATAGATATTACCGGTGGAAAAGGCACTAACATCGATCTATGGACTCGTGATAACTTAATCATGAGAATTACACCTCGTTTTAACGAAGCTGTAAACAACCACTGGATGCCTGATGCCGCTCGTGAAGCATACCGCAAGTTTAACGAGAAGCGCGTTTCAAGACCGTCTATCAAAGTAGATGGCGACAACCAAATTAAGACTTCATGGAATAACGCTGTTGAGACTTTTGCCGAGACTTTAGAAGGTGCAAAACCAGCAGATGTTCTTATTCTAGGTAGTGCACATGCATCGCTTGAAGAGAACTACACGCTTATGAAATTCTTCAATACTTGGGGAGCTTCAAACTTTAAGTTTGTTCCTCATATCGTTGAAGGTTTTGGCGACGACTTCCTACTTACTGACGACCAAGCTCCAAACACTCAAGGGGTTAAGGCATTAGGTTATGAAGCACTTGCTGAAGGTGATCTAAAGTCTGCTATTTCAGCCGCTAAAGTAGTTGTGCTACTCAACGACGAACTTGTTGACCGTGGCGCATTATCTGCAAGCGACCTAAGCAATGCTTATGTAATCAACTTAGCGACTAACGAAACGGAAACTTCGGCGGTAGCTGATCTTGTGATCCCGATCACCTGTATCGCTGAGCATGCAGCAAGTTACGTGAATGTTGACGGAAGAGTGCAACGCTCATTCCCAGCTAAAGAAACTAAATACACCCATCGTAAGCTAAATCTTGAGATGTCGGAAGGCCGACTAGATCGATTTGGCACTAATTACGACAACTGGGTGAATGAAGACAACAAAGTAGATTGTATTCCTGCGTGGGAGCTTGTTAGCAAGTTAGCCAACAGAATGGGAATGGATCTTGAGTTTGAATCCTCTCGCGAAATCATGGATGAAATCGCGGCTAAAGTATCTGACTTTGCCGGCATCAACTATGAGCGCATGGACGAAGAGAATGGCGTAAGCATAACCGGAACTACTAAAGAAGAGGTATCTGCATAATGAATCCTGGAGTATTAGAAATAGGCGCTCTTGCTATACCAACGTGGACTTTAGTACTTGCTGTAGGGATGATTAGTTACCTAAACTCAGCAGCTATCTTAGTATATGCTGAACGTCGAGTTGCGGCTTTCATTCAAAACCGAGTAGGTCCAAACCGTGTAGGTCCATTTGGCCTTATGCAACCTCTTGCCGATGTATTAAAGCTTCTACTTAAAGAAGATGTAACCCCTACGCATGGATACAAAGTATTACACGCTGTAGCTCCGATGATTCCAGTGGTAACAGCACTACTTTCCGTAGCTGTAATTCCATTTGGTGAAGGCCTATATGTAACCGATATCAACGCTGGAGTGCTGTATATCTTAGCGGTGGCTTCTTTAGGTGTATATGGTGTAACGCTTGCAGGATGGGCGTCGAACAGTAAGTACTCTCTTTTAGGGGGACTTAGAGCAGCGGCTCAGATGATTAGCTACGAATTACCAATGGGTATGGCTGTAGCATCTGTAATCTTGATGACGGGCTCACTCAGCATGGTGGATATCGCTGAATCACAAAGCATGATTTGGAATGTATTTGTGAACCCACTAGGTGCCATCATCTTCATTATTTGTGCATTCGCTGAATCAAACCGTACTCCTTTCGATTTAGTGGAAGCTGAGCAGGAACTTGTAGGTGGTTTTCACACCGAGTATAGCTCTATGAAGTTCGGTATGTTCTTCCTTGCGGAATACATGCACGTATTCATTGGAAGTATCCTTATTACCACCTTCTTCTTCGGTAGCTACCACTTACCATTTGCGGATCTATATATCCCTGAAGACATGAACATGTGGCTGAAAGGCCTCCTTGATGTATCGGTATTCACTGTAAAAGTAGTATTCTGGTGCTTCGTGTTTATCTGGGTTCGTTGGACTATCCCAAGATTCAAGTACAACCAAGTGATGAAGCTAGGTTGGGCACGACTACTGCCACTTAGTATCATCAACTTTATGGTGATTGCCATCTTTATGTATGCTTACCATAACATGTAATAAGCATTCAAGAACTTTAAAGCCTCTATGTTGTCATAGGGGCTTTTTTTATGGCACCTCTTCCCTTCCGTATCGCATGAATTGCCTAACCCGAAGATGTGATAGAGCAAGCCAAAATTCGAAGCTACATTAATGCAAGATCTTAACACAGATCATCAACATAAACGGAGAACGTCATGAAATCACTACATAAACATCTACTCTTTGCCAGTTTACTTTTATTACAAGCATGTACCATTACCAACGAAGGTCCACAAGGCCCACGCGGTAACGACGGTGCCGATGGCGTTCAAATCTATTCAAGCACCAGCGATATCTTTGCGAACGACTTCGACATTGTAGACGAGTTCGTTTCCATCAATGAATTTGAGTGGGATATCCTCGACGAAGAAACGGTGGATTACGGCTTAGTGATGGGTTACATCCAATTTGATGGCACTACGTCGTGGCATGCACTTCCATTCAGCACTCCATTCGAAAATGATATCGTGAATCTACGTTATGTATTCGATATTAACAGTTTTGATTTAGTGTTGGAAGGTGAAGTGGCGAATAACAACGAAGCCAATGAAGACCTATTTGATGGGGATGTATTACGCGTGGTAGCTATCCCTCCTTCGTTGATCATCAAAGCCAAAGGTTTCGATCATCGCAACTACGATGCCGTTAAAGAAGCCTACGGTTTAAAAGACTAAGCCCTACTGAGCTTTTTATTATTATTTGTTCTATCCGAAAGCCCATGTACTCACATGGGCTTTTTTTATGCGAGGAATCCTCACCTCTCCCTAAACTATATTTTACAATACCCTTTCGCTTAAGTCCCTAATTCAACTTTGAAGTTAATAGAGGATTCATTTTATTGTTGAAAATATTAGGGATAACAAGAATAGAGTTCATGTTGCGCCTCATTGAAAAAATTATAGAATGACCCAAATAAAAAAGCATTGGATTGAAACTAAAGAGCTGGTAGGTAAAATCGACTCAAAGGACATTGCCAAATGGCTTTTAGAGCAAGGGTATTTTCCAGAGCAGTACATTTTCCCTCCAAACTTCAAAATTGACAAATTTGAACTCCTAGACAAGCCTCACAATAAAGCTCCTTATAAAAACGGAAAAAGAGATTTTACTCCAAAACTGAATCCGAGTAAAATTCTAAATATCTCATATCCGAAAACTGAACTAACAGACAGAATTTTTGGAATCTATGCTCCTAAAATATATCACGACATTGTATGGTATATCGAGAAAAATTGGAATCAAATTAGAAACCACCTTTTTGGGAACTCAAATAAGGTTTACTCCTACAGCTTCCCAATACCTGTAACTAATGAAAGCGTGGGTACTTTAGGAAGTTTACGAACAGGTAGAATGATTTACGAATACCTCGAATTAGCCGTAAAAGATTTACTAAGTGAAAGTTACAAGTACAAGTACTTACTAAAAACTGATATCAAGAACTTCTACCCTTCAATTTACACTCACAGTATTTCTTGGGCAATCCACACAAAAGAAAAAATTAGAGATGGAAATGAGAGTAACTTCAGGTTAGTAGGTAATGTCCTTGATAAACTAATTCAATTTGGAAATGACAGAAAGACCAACGGAATTCCCATTGGCCCTGCAATCTCAGACCTAATAGCCGAAATCATTCTAACTGCGGTAGATAAGTCTTTTACCAAATCAATTCGAAATGAAGATTTTATAGCCGCAAGATATAAAGATGACTACTTTTTTCTTATAAAAAATGATGAACAAGCTGACAGGATTCTTAAAAACCTTCAAAATTGTTTCAAAGAATTTAATCTCTTCATTAATGAAGAAAAAACAGAGACGTTTAATTTGCCTGATGGTTTGCTGAGACCTTGGATACTTAGGTTTAATAAGACTTGGCACAGATTAATCTCAGACGAAACACAGAGTATCAAATTTCGAGATTTTTTCACTATGACTCAGGAAGTTCTTTTGATTGACTCAGACTACCCAGGGACAGCTATAATTGATAAGTTTCTTGCTAAACTTACCGACAAGAACAACAATTACACACTTAAAATTGACTACTCTGATTTAAAGAAAAAGCAACAAGCCATTTTTAGAACCTACAGCTTATTGATTCATTTGTCTAAGAGAAGTAAAAAGTCCTTTCCTAACTCAATTGGAGTATTAGAAGCAGTTATTAGAGCACCTGAAGACAAAATTTCAAAGGAAGTAAAAGACTCGTTAATACAAGAAATGAAGATTTACAACTTGGAGCTACAAAACTCAAATGATGAGCACAAAAAGATTTGGTGGGTTTACTTCATTTTGACAAACAATCAACTAAAATCAGAAATCGACATAAAAGGCTTTTATAAATCTGACTCTTTGTACTTAAAATCATTTCAGAAGAGAAAACAAAAATTCTTTACTGAATCTATAGAACCTGAATTGTTCAAAAATCCAGTTGAAGATTTGGACAATCCAATATCAAAATACTTAAATATTTTCAAAAAAGAATAAACAACGAAGGCACAACAATGGGTATAAAACATAGGTCGAACAGTGGTTTCCGGTAGTTTTATGCATTTAACAAGCTTGATTTCGGGCAGACAGCTACGTGCTTCGAAATGCCTTACGTTTCATTCCCGAGTCGTTGACAAACATTTAAAAAATCACAACAAAATCTACATCACCAAGCATATTTATCTCATACAGTTGGAGCCCACCACAGATCTTTTAAGTTTGTAACTTGAAAGAACCATCAAAGGAAGTCTCCTGACTTCCATCACCTTCTCATCTTTATGAAACTACATTCCCCTCCTCCCCTACGCCCCCTTAGGAAAGCCTACTAGAAGCTCCAGCTTCGTTTATGGCGATGCTATTTCACTAATTTACCCAACCATATTTCACCGACGTCATCCTGGACAGCGTAACGAAGTGCAGCGTGATTCAGGATGACCCTGGGTGAGTTTTGATATGTCTACTTTCCTAATACCACCCCTATCGTCATGCTGAACGGTAGTAGTTGGATAGTACCTATGCTGGCTTTGAAGTTAAAAAAGAATTATTCATTTTAGCCCGGTAAAAATGAGGGATATCAGCAACTAACATTAAACTTGTACGTGGGGTAACAGGAGCTCTCAATGTGTGTTAAGCCATTGGTATGCGCAAGTTTGAATACTTACAAATATGAAAAAAAATAGAATTACAATACTCCTTTTCTTAGTCGGGACCATTCTTTTCTCAATGGGGATTATACATTTAACTACACAAGATAAAGCGTTGCCTATTATTGATATGCATTTCCACGCATTATACGCTAATGCATACGGCAATGAACCAACAGCCCTTTCTACCCCTATTGAAACGAACTATCCCGTACACGATTTTTCCAAATCTTATGAGCAAACGTGGTTGGAATGGTTGAAAGATCCGAATCGAGAAAACCTAAGTTGGAGTGCTAAGGACGATGCTGATCTGAAAAATCAAACTTTCGAATTGCTCGAAAAGTATAATATCTATGCCATCATGAATGGGAATGAGGAGATCTTAAGAGATTGGCAAAAAGATATGCCGGATCGGATTACACCTGCGCTCTGGTATTCTCAATATTTAGGCTCAGAACCACCCATCGACAGTGTGAAACTTTGGTTTGAACAAGGTAAATATGAAGTCTTTGCAGAGCTTGCCACTCAGTATGATGGCAAGAGTCCCGATGCCCCTTCCTTGGAGCCCTATTTTGCCTGGGCTGAGGAAAATGATATTCCGGTCGGAATTCATATTGGTACCGGTCCTCCTGGCTCCCCCTATTTAACGGGCAGTCCAAATTATAGAGCAAAATTGCATAGCCCGATGGCTTTAGAAGAGGTTTTGGTTAAACATCCCAAGCTAAGAGTTTGGATTATGCATGCGGGTTGGCCAATGTTAGATGAAACCATGGCTGTATTATTTGCGCACCCTCAAGTATATGTGGACATAGGAATCATTAGCCATTTAAATTCAAGAAAAGAATTCCATAGTTACTTGAAGAGGATTGTGGAAGCCGGTTTTGGCAAACAAGTCATGTTTGGCAGTGATTATATCGTATGGCCAAAGGCACTTGAAGTCTCTATTGAAAGTGTTACAGATGCCGATTTTCTTACAGAAGCTCAAAAGAGAGATATACTTTATAACAATGCTGCAAGATTTTTAAAACTGAGCCAAGAAGAAATAGATAGGCATCACGGGAAATAAGACCTATGGGCTATATGGTATAAATGGAATGGCGCAAGTATTCACTTGTGCCATTTTTTGTTTCATCTCGTTCCCAACGAGGTCGTTGAGAACGCATACTAGAAGCTCCTATTTCACTTATATGCCCAAACACTTAAAACGACGTCATCCTGGACAGCGTAACGAAGTGCAGCGTGATTCAAGATGACCTTAGGTGCGTATTGATGTGTCTACCTTCCTAATACCACCCCTATCGTCATGCTGAACTTGATTCAGCATCTGTGTAAGCTTACCCTCTTAAGGTAGGGTACCAATCCACTAACTCTGGATTCGACTTCTTAATCAGTTCCCATTTCCATTCTCTTTTCCAACTCTTTAACTGTTTCTCCCTTGCAATTGCATCAGAAATAGAGTCATACTCTTCAGCATATAATAGTATCGTACATCTATACTTTTTAGTGAATAGTGAGCCCTCACCTTGTTTATGATCCCAGATTCGCCTGTTGATATTTGAAGTAACTCCGACGTAAAGTATACTTCGTTTAATGTTACTCAATATGTATACATATCCTATATTCATATTATGTAAGACACTTGTAGTTGGTATTCCTTGCAAAATCACTTTCAGAATGCGTTGATTTAACCACCTATCGTCATGCTGCTATAACTTTGCATATGGTACAAGACGAACACGAGCCTTTGATAGATTCCCATTCAGTTCCATGTTATTTCCCCTACAGATCCTGAATCATTTTTGCCCGCCTCTCGGCTGGCAAGTTCAGGATGACCCTGGGTGAGTTTTGATGGGTTTGAAATAATCGGTGATTTATTCATTTTAACCAAGTTGTTTTAGAAATCAGACCTGATTAAAAAGGTATTTACTTATTATTAGGTCATATCGCTTCACTCCAAAAATGAACTATGAAAGAAAAAATAGCTTGGAAGAATGTAATCGTTGATTCCCTACTGATTGTATTGAGTGTACTATTCGCACTTTTTATCAACGAGTGGAATACTGAACGGAATCAGCGAAATGAAACCGCAAAGATGATGGAAAACATCCAAACGGAGATCACACAAAATCAGGTCTTATTAGATTCATTAATCCCCTATCATGAATCGGTGTTATTAAATATTCAACAAGCGGCGATGGCCGACTCTATTGAAAGTACATTTTTTAGTAGTGGATATTTTGAAATCAATGCTGTTGCACCAAAGGGCATTATTCAAGGTGATTTGCAAAGGTTAGCGTGGACTATTGCTCAAGAAGAGAACATCACCAATAGAATTTCTTATCAGAAATCACAGATTTTATTCTCTACTTATGAACAACAACAACGAGTATTAAGAACTATTGAACGGATCATCGATATTCTAAGCTCAAGAGAAATTCACCGCAAAGAACTACTCGATGAAAGTTTAATTGTACTTGCTATAGAATGGAATGAAATGATTGCTCAGGAACACGAACTGAATAGGATCTATACCCAAACCATAGAGCGGTTAAATGAATCCGATTAAATGGTGAATCATCTCGTTCCCAACGTCCTCGTTGGGAATGCATGCTAGAAGCTCCAGCTTCGACTCATCTCCTATTCCATAAATCTTTGCGAGTCACAGACTTAAAACATCTTTGAGGGTTGTTATTAATCTTTAGACTTCTCGTATCCACTCGAAGTGACAAAGACTTTAACCAAAATTGAATCTAAGATTAATAGTCGTCCTAATTCTATTACAATTAGAATCAGGATTTATAGGATTTACTGGATATACATGATTTATTCTGAATCCATCCTGCTAATCCCATCATCCTGAAAATCCTGATGCAAAGAACTGCATTATGATATTGTGACTACCAACGGTGTTCAGCATTTAACAACACAAAAACTCTCCGTTCATACTCACTCATTTTTTGTTATAATACCCCTATAGCGATTTATGTTTTGATAAGAGACCCCAAGCAAATAGTAACCCCTTATGCTTTTGAAGTAGACCCTGAGCTTCTTGGTAAGCCCTTGGCTACACCCAAGCGTCGCTTACTGGCATTATTCATAGATGTGATCCTCGCCTCTTTTCTAACCATCTTAGGTCCATTTATTCTAGCTGGAGGCGTAACCTTTATTTTTATCTGGTTAGCGCATAAAGCCAAAGGTACAGTGTGGTGGAAGAATCTCATTCGGTATTCCGTAGCGGCCGTTTCCAGTATATTCGTATTCGCACTCACATTTACATTGGTAGGCGATTCAGAATCCGCAGATGACTCATCGGTTGTGACCGCCAACGATGCGGACTGGTCTAAAATAAGCTCCACCTTGATGGATGTAGATTACACCGACGAACAAGACATTGAGGACAAATTTGATAAGCTGGAACAGGAATTAGAAAAAGCCGCTGGTGTTTCCCCAACCGACAGCAAAGCATCAGAGCTATTTCATCCCAAACTATTAACCGCTGAGGTTCAAACAACCCTTCAACAATTTCAGGCGGCCTTGGCGGCACAAGACAGCATCGCCATAGACAGTTTACGAGTGGCCATTGCCCCCATCATAGCCTCCATCGAATTGAATGCCCAAAATGCACGCATTAACACCTTAAATGCCGAACGACTCGATTTAAAAGATCGAAATAAGGAACTCGCCGATACGATTGAAAACCCCTCCTTCCTACGAGTGATTAAAGCAGGAGCCGAAGATATCGGCCTCAAGTTTGGGTGGATTGGTATCTATTTCATCATCTGCTTACCACTATTTGGTGGTAGAACCCTTGGTAAAAAACTACTCAGTCTGCAGGTTGTTCGGTTGAACAATAAGCCTATCACCATCTGGTATTCTTTTGAGCGCTTTGGTGGCTATGCCGCAGGCTTCGCTACGGGATTATTGGGTTTCTTTCAGATCTTTTGGGATGCAAACCGTCAGGCCATTCACGATAAAATTGCCGGTACTGTTGTTCTTGATCTCCGGAATAAAAAGGCCGAGAAATACGAACATTTACGACAAGAAATACTTCAACAAGAAAATTTACTCAGCGAATGAACTTCAACGCTATCAATATTTTAGAAAAATTCAGTCAATTTAATGAGCAGTGGTCGCCTCGTATCATTGCCGAAACAAATGGTCAATTGGTTAAACTAGCCAAAATCGAAGGCGAGTTTGTGTGGCATGCTCATGATGAAGAAGACGAGCTATTCCTAGTGGTAAAAGGTAAACTCACCTTGAAATTTAGGGACGGTGAGGTGCATTTAAGCGAAGGTGAACTTTATGTAGTTCCTAAAGGCGTGGAACACTTTCCTATAGCCCATGGTGAGTGCTGGGTATTACTGGTTGAACCTAAAGGCACCAAGCATACAGGCGAAGTAGATTTTGAAGGAACCGTACCCGAGGAAGCTCAACCTTGGATATGATAGCAGTAATCGAGTATTAGGGAAATGGAATTAGGTGGCCTATAAAAAACTAAAATATTGGTTTGATGAAGAATTAGCGAAGCTTTTAGCCCGTAAAATCATCGATATGGGTTACTCTTTTGATCAAAAAAGCTTTGTGCATACCGTTGGCCAACAAATCGCTAAGCTGGAGTTAAAAGCACGTATTCAAGTTTTTGCCGAAGCCCTTCATTCCCACCTCAGCGGTAACTATGCCGAAGATGTAGCTTTATTTAAGAACATACTGGGTCCTGAGAACCCCAATGAAACCGGAATGTTCAAAGAGTATTATTGGGTGTTACCATTGGCAAAGTATGTGGAGCTATACGGACTTTCGAATTGGTCTATTTCTATGGATATCATCGAGGAGATTACTAAGCGGAGCACAGCAGAGTACGCAATTCGTCCTTTTATCGAACGGCACCCCAAAACCACCTTAGAGCAGATGCGGCAATGGTCGCTTTCCCCCAATTTTCATGTTCGAAGATTAGCGGTAGAAGGATGTCGGCCTCGACTTCCTTGGGCTCCCATTATCAAAAGCCTTCAAGCCAACCCTTCCCCCATCCTTCCCATACTCGAAAATTTAAAGGATGACAGTTCTAAGTACGTTCAAAAATCTGTGGCCAATCAACTCAACGACTTCTTCAAAGACCACCCGCCCCTAGCTGTTGAAATCATCGAGGATTGGATACCTACTGCTTCCACCGATCGCAAATGGATCATTAAACACGCCCTGAGGAATCAACTCAAAAAAGACGACGCTTGGGCTATAAGTGTGATTAAGCGCCTTTAGAATACTTCTTTGGCCACATTATACACTGAGGTTGCCTTCCCCATAGAGTAATAATGTAGACAAGGTGCTCCGAATTCAATAAGCTGCTTACTTTGTTCGATGGTCCACTCAATCCCCAATTCTTTAACCGCTTGATCCGTCTTACATTTTTGAAGTTCGGTAACCAACTCATTCGGCAAATCAATCTTAAACATATGTGGTAACAAAGTGATCTGTTTCTGAGAAGTTATAGGTTTTAGCCCTGGGATAATGGGTACCGTTATGCCTATTTCACGGCAGGCGTTTACAAAATCGAAGTAATGATTGTTATCGAAGAACATCTGAGTGACGATGTAATCCGCCCCCTTATCAACTTTAAGCTTCAAGAACTTAAGATCTGATTCTATATTTGGTGCTGTGATATGTTTTTCGGGATAACCCGCCACCCCGATACAAAAATCCGATGCCGTAGCATTTTGAATTTCATCATCGATATATTTCCCATTATTCAAGTCCACCACTTGTTCCAATAGCTCAGAAGCATAGGCATGTCCATCTGGTTCAGGTACGAACACGCGATCTGGTTTCCGCACATCCCCTTGAAGCACCATTATATTTTGGATTCCTAAGAAGTTTAAATCAATTAATGCGTTTTCAGTTTCCTCTTTTGTGAAGCCTCCACAAATAATATGAGGCACCACTTCTACCTTGTAATGATTTTGAATGGCCGCGGCAATACCTACGGTTCCGGGGCGCTTACGCACCGACCTTCGCTCCATTAACCCATTTGGTAATTTTTTATACACATACTCCTCCCGATGATAAGTCACATCAATGAATGGAGGATTGAATTCCATAAGTGGATCGATATGATCGAAAAGGGATTGAATGTTTTGCCCTTTAAGTGGTGGCAACACTTCAATAGAAAACAAGGTGGAGGTATTATCCTTTAGTAATTCTGAAATTTTCATGGGTTGGTAGGTTGTGAAACTAGATGATGATAATTATGATGCTTCAGGGGTATATCCGAGGTTTGATGAAAGCCATTTTTCAACTTCATCCACAGATTTTTGGGTTCGATTAGCGTAATCCTGTACTTGATCTTTTTGAATTTTACCCACTCCAAAGTATCTAGATTGAGGATGTGAGAAATAAAATCCACTAACAGACGAAGCTGGATACATCGCGCAACTATCCGTGAGAGTTATACCTGTATGTTTGGAGACATCCAGTAAGTCAAAGAGCATAGGCTTTGCTGTGTGATCGGGACAGGCAGGGTAACCAGGCGCTGGGCGTATTCCTTGGTACTCTTCATTTATAAACCGATTATTATTGTGCACTTCATCAGGTGCATAGCCCCAAAACTCTTTTCTAACCCGATAGTGCATATACTCGGCGAGGGCTTCCGCTAAACGATCGGCAAGGGCCTTTACTAAAATCACCTTATAGTCATCGTGATTCGCTTTATATGTAGCAATCAGCTCTTCAATTCCTAAACCAGCCGTAACCGCAAAAAAGCCGATATAGTCTTCTTTGTTTACTGATTTGGGACAGACATAATCCGCTAAGCATGAATTAGGTTGATCGGCTCTTTTTTGGCCTTGTTGACGTAAGAACGGAAAGGTTTTAAGTGCTTTCTTAGTGGATGGGTCTACAATAGTTACATCATCCTGGTGCGCATAGGCTGGGTAAATACCAATAATGGCTTTAGCACTTAGGCTTTTCTGATCTATGATTTCATCCAGCAACTGATTGGCATCATCGAATAATTCTTGGGCTTGCTCCCCAACGACCTCATCATTAAGTATAGCTGGATATTTACCGGTTAGCATCCATGTTCTAAAAAAGGGGCTCCAGTCGATATACTCTCGTATTGTCTTTAAATCAACATCATCAAATACTTTAGTACCTAATAGCTTTGGCTGAAGTGGTGTGAAGTTTTCCCAATCGATACTAGTTCTATTGCGTCGTGCTGCTTCAATACTTAAGTATTTTTTCTTATTCGTACGTCGAGCATGGTCCTCACGAAGTTGAACATACTCCTGTTTGGTGGAGGTATGTACTTCTTTGGAAAGCTTGGCATTCACTAAGTTATTGCACACCGTAACCGCCCGAGAGGCATCTAAAATATGAATCACCGAGGCATCATAGCTTGGATCTATTTTAACCGCGGTATGAATCTTTGAAGTGGTAGCTCCTCCAATGATAAGAGGGATATTCAATCCTCGTTTTTGCATCTCTTTCGCCACATCCACCATTTCATCAAGCGAAGGTGTAATAAGACCGCTTAAACCTATTACATCCACTTCATTTTTGATGGCTTCATCCAAGATTTTGTCGGCGGCTACCATAACACCCAAGTCGATAACATCGAAGTTATTACAGGATAACACCACTCCAACAATGTTTTTCCCGATGTCATGAACATCCCCTTTTACGGTAGCGAGTAGGACACGAGGACGGTTACTTACATCTTTGTTCTTCGCTTTTTCTTCCTCTAAGTAAGGGGTTAGATAAGCCACCGATTGTTTCATCACACGTGCACTTTTCACCACTTGAGGTAGAAACATTTTACCCGAACCGAATAAGTCTCCCACTACATTCATGCCGTCCATAAGTGGACCTTCAATTACTTCCAGAGGGGACTCGTATTTTTGGCGAGCTTCTTCCGTATCTTCGATAATGTATTCAGTAATCCCTTTCACTATGGAGTATGAAAGTCTTTTTTCGACTTCATACGTGCGCCATTCCTCTTCCTTTTTCTCCTTTTCAGTAGAATCGTGTTTATACTTTTCGGCTATATCTAATAAACGTTCGGTGGCATCCTCCCTTCTATTCAGCAGTACATCTTCAACGGCCTCTAGTAAATCCGACGGAATATCATCATATACTTCCAGTTGGGTCGGGTTTACGATTCCCATATCCATACCGTGCTCTATAGCATGGTATAAGAATGCCGAATGCATGGCCTCTCGAACTTTGTTATTCCCTCGGAATGAAAAGGAAACATTGCTCACGCCTCCAATTACATGTGCCCCAAGCAGATGTGTTCGAATCCATTTTGCAGTTTTGAAATAGTCAATGGCATTGGTTTTGTGTTCGTCCATGCCTGTTGCTACTGGGAAAATGTTAGGGTCTAGAATCACATCGGAAGGATCAAAACCTATTCGATCAACAAGCAGCTTATACGATCGTTCACAAATAGCAATTCTACGTTCATAGGTATCCGCTTGACCTTCCTCATCAAATGCCATAGCTATCACTGCTGCCCCATAGCGCTTAACGAGGTTTGCACGACGTAGAAACTCCTCTTCTCCATCTTTGAGTGAAATAGAGTTCACAACGCCTTTCCCTTGCAAGGTCTTAAGTCCCGCTTCAATCACCTCCCATTTTGAGGAATCAATCATGATTGGAATACGGGCGATGTCGGGTTCAGAAGCAATTAAGTTCAAGAACTGCGTCATCTCTTGGGCACTATCTAACATCCCTTCATCCATATTCACGTCAAGAATTTGGGCACCTCCCTCCACTTGATCTTTGGCTACATCTAAAGCCTGTTGGTAATCTCTGTTCTTGATGAGGTTTAAAAATCGTTTCGAGCCCGTAACATTGGTTCGCTCCCCTACATTAACAAAGTTTGAGTCTTCAGTAATAATTAGGGGTTCTAATCCACTTAGTGTAATTGGATTCGGTTTCATGATGCGCCCTCTAACACTTGAATGTTTCTTGGTTGAGCAGAAGAAGCAAGCCTGGCCATTTCTCGAATATGATCAGGGGTTGTACCACAACAACCGCCCAAAATATTAACCAGTTGATCATCTAAATACGCTTTCACTTCACGACCCATTGCCTCAGGGTCTTGATCATACTCTCCGAATTCATTGGGCAAGCCTGCATTGGGATAAGCACTTATAAAGCAAGGTGCTTTCTTTGCGAGTGTTTCGAGATGAGGTCGAAGTTGTTTGGCTCCTAGTGCACAATTGAAGCCAATGCTCAACATCGGAACATGACTCATAGATACTAAAAATGCTTCTTCTGTTTGTCCCGAAAGGGTTCTACCACTAGCATCGGTGATAGTGCCTGAAATCATAATAGGTTTAGTGATTTGTTTCTCATCAAACACATTTTGTATCGCAAACACCGCTGCCTTCGCATTTAAGGTGTCAAAAACGGTTTCTACCAGCAGTAAGTCTACGCCCCCATCAATGAGGCCTTCTACTTGCTCTTTGTAGGCTAGCACTAATTCATCAAAGGTAATCCCTCTGAAAGCGGGGTCGTTAACATCTGGGGAAATGGATGCCGTTTTATTGGTAGGTCCTAGGGCTCCAGCTACAAATCGAGGTTTATCAGGATTGGCTTTGATGAACTTATCAGTGGCTTTCTTAGCAATTTCCGCAGAGCTTTTATTGATTTCGTAAACCACCGCTTCTAAGGCATAGTCGGCCTGCGCAATGCTTGTACCACTAAAAGTATTCGTTTCGATGATATCAGCACCCGCTTCTAAGTACTGTTCATGAATATCTTGAATTACATCAGGGCGAGTAATCGAAAGTAAATCGTTATTCCCCTTGAGGTCGATGGCCGATTCCTGAAAACGGTTTCCTCTGAAATCATCTTCCGTTAGTTGGTATCGCTGAACCATAGTGCCCATAGCACCATCCAATACCAATACTCGTTTCTGTAGAAGTTCTGTAATGTGGTTATTCACTCTTTCTGGAATTGCGCTAAAAGAAAGAGAAAGAGATGGATATCACTTATTTTTCTTATTTCAATGATGAAATAAGTGGGATTTGGCACCTTTCACTAGCGTGATGGTTGCCAAGACTTCATAGGGCCCATTCCCTCAGTCTTTCTTTATAAGCTTGTTAAAATGTATCGCAAATATAGGAGTTCTAAGCTTTCATGCAAAAGCCAATCTTCTACACGCTATTCCAATCAGTTCGTGGTAGAACCATGCTGAGCACTTCGTGTGTACTTTGCTATAATCTGATAAAGGGTAACAGGATCGAATGGCTTTGGCACTATGGTATCTACCCCAACATCATAGGCTTTTTTATGCTCTTCAAATACATTGGATGCCGTTAGGGCAATGATAGGAGTTTTCTTTTCTTGATCTTTTTGCTTCTCCCGTATTTCTAAAGTGGTCTCATATCCGTCTTTAATGGGCATATGAAGATCCATGAGGATGATATCAAAGTTTTGCTTCTGAAGCTCTCTCATTGCTTCCATGCCGTTTTCACATATAGTAGGCACTATCCCCCATTTCGATAAGAATATTTTCAATACCTGTATGTTCACAGGATTGTCTTCAACAAGCAAAGCGCTCACATTTTGAAGTGGTTCTAAAGCTTCTAATTCTTTGCGGTCAAAGGACTTCTTATGATCATATTTTCCTTTTTTGTATACAATTTCGAATGAAAAGGTAGTTCCAACCCCTACTTCACTTTCTACTTTAATCTCACTGTTGTGAAGGGCTAAAAGGCGTTTAGTAATGGTTAAGCCAAGACCAGTCCCTCCGTATTTACGGTGCACTTCTGTAGTTGCTTGGCTAAAGCTTTCAAAGATTGTATCCAATCGATCCTTAGGCACCCCGATACCTGTGTCTTTCACCTCAAAGTATATACGTGCTTCTTCATCCGATTGGTCTACAAGCTTCACCGCAACATCAACACTTCCCTTCTGGGTGAATTTTAATGCATTGGAAACAAGGTTGTTCAACACTTGAGTAAGCCTAGTTGGATCGCCAATGAGGTATTCCGGAATTCTATCATCATGATCGAATCGCAGATACACATCTTTTTTAATGGCCTGATTATAAAATGATTGATAGATGTTGGTTAATAGAGGCAATAAAGGGAAATCAATATGCTCTAACTCAATTTTATCCGCTTCAGCTTTCGAGTACTCAAGCACATCATTTACGATCGAAAGTAGGTTGGTAGATGAGAATGACAATACATCTAGATATTGTTTCTGATCAGCTCTAGGGTTTTCGCTCACCAATAAATTCGTCATGCCTACTACGGCATTCATTGGCGTTCTAATTTCATGGCTTAACACAGATAGGAATTGGGCTTTTTGCTCGGCTGCATCTTCAATCTGTTTGTTCTGAAGCATTAGGAGCTCATTGAGCTTCTTTTTAGCGCGTATTTGGTTATAGAGCAAGATTAGTCCTACAACTACTAACACCAATACTAATATGAGCAAATTTCGAATCTTAGCTTCTTGACTTAATTTTAGTTCCTGAAGTGCAGTTTGCTCATTCAATAAAGCAATTTCTTGATCTTGTTTTTCCGCATTGAAGGTAGCTCTTAATTCCGCTATGCGATTTTGATTGTCTATGGATTGAAGGCTGTCTTTAATAGAAGCATGCAGTCGCGAGTAATCTAAAGCAGCTCTAAAACTGTCGATGGATGCATAGGTCATTGCAAGGTCGTTATACGCATTCATGAGTCCGCTTAAATTTTGAACGGCTTCAAACTCGGCAATGGCATTTTCGTAATTTGAAATAGCTATATTATTACGCCCCAATTGATTAAAGAGAGAAGCTATATTCATATAACTATATCCTACCCCGTTTCTATCACCCAATTTCTTTTCAATAATAAGCGATCTTTGATGATAGTCGATGGCCGTTCTAGTGTCACCTGATAAGCGATGAACCTCTGCCATATTATTATAAACGGCGGCTAAGCCAGGCTCAAAGTTCAACGTGATCATTAATTCCATAGCCTGTTGGAAATAGTCTTTGGCTACCGACTGATTTTCTTTGAGGTGATAGATCTCACCGATGTTATTCAAACTGCGTGCTATGCCAAGAGAATCGTCTAAGCTACGTTTGGTTTCTAAAGAACGCTGATGGAATTCTAAGGAAAAGTCGAGTTCGCCTAGGTTTTTGTATAGAATCCCTAAGTTATTTTCGATTTTGGCAATACCAGCCGTATCACCGATATCTTCCCGAACTCTTAACACATCTAAAAAGTATTGAAGTGCTGTTGGGGCGTCTCCTTGAACACTAGCTATAATCCCAAGCTGATTATAAATTTCTGCCTCGAAGGGTTTTTGGCTATCTAAGCTGATGAGGGCCAATGCTGAATCAGCGTATATTTTTGCTAAATTTGGATTTGAAAAGCGATGTTCGATTACAAGATCTATATAACTCTGAATTTTCGAGTTAGGTTGGCTTAAATTTTGATCTTGGGTAAAAGTTTGAGAGTTTAAGTAATTACTAGATGCACTCTTAACCGCACACTCAGAAAACAATCTAGGTGCTTGTAACGCCATTAACAGCGTTAAGAATACAATTAATCCCGTTTTCTTTATCAATTAACTCTCCATCCGAATATTTTTAGCCTGCCTTCCAGTTACTGTTTAATTTATTCGAACTGAAGAACTAAAAAAATTAGAATAATAGTTCCTACGACTTAAAATTTTGTGGTGAAGCGTAAATGAATCTTACCGTTGTCGATGGTTGTTTGTGCCGACAATGCGTAAGTGAGTTTAAGCCTGCCTAATCTAGTTGCTAAATCAAAGCCCAATCCTCCTGAATAGAGGTCTTTTTGAATTGTATTTGATGCGTTCTTTTTCTCAAAATATCCACCGGCGGCAAAGAGGAAGAAATAGGATTGTTGGCGTGAAGTAATACATCTTAATTCAACATCGCCCCAGATATATTGGCTTGCTAGAAACTGTTCTTCGGTATACCCCCTGATCGAATTTGCTCCCCCAATTCGTTGATAATCGGTATCGCGAAACTCATCGCCTAATAAGGAAAAACCTCGTATGCGCATCGCTAGCACTTGCTGTTTACTTAACTGAGTATAATTATCAACTAAACCTTCTAAGTAATTATACCTCAGTATATTATTATCATCTGATTTTGAGCTTCGCGCATATCTTCCAAGTGATAATGCCAATCTATTTCCAGCTATGGGCACCTCATTATTCACCACCGAATTAAACAGAAATCCTAACTCTAAGCCACTTGCCTTGCTATCCTCCTCATTCACAGAAGGAGCCTCGTCATTCACGTTTACTACTTTGTGATACAAGCTACTTTGAATGCTTAATGTAGAGGTCATCATGTACCCCAAACTCACATCCATAGATCGTTGTTGGTAAGTGCTATCATTTTGAAAGAAGGCAAACTCAAGACCAAGCTCTAAAGGCAATTGCCCTACCCAATATTGATGCGAAGCTAATTGCAACCTACTCACTTCTGGTCGCACTCTTTGATATACTAAATCCACACTGTTGCCTTCAGTAAATACGTTCCATGCCGTACCTTTAAAGTCACCCACAAGCTGCCCCGCGCCATCCGCATTGGGCACATACCCAATCAATCCCTCTACTTCATTTCTGTTCAATTCCACTACTGGAAGCAGAACGGAAAATGCCCCTGACTCATCTTTAACCCACTCCCATTCACCAACAGACTCGAATAATCCGCTATTCAATAAATTTTCTCGAGCTTCTTTAACGGCTGCTATATCTAAATTCCCTTGATCACTAACCCTAGATATTTTTCGAAGATATGCATCGGATTGAATAGTATTACCAACTATGAAAAGCTCTTTAACTTGAACCTGTTCACCCCTATCGATAGCAATATCAAGCTTTAGCTGTTTATTGACGGTATCAACTTCAGCCTTTCTGACAATTACCTCGGCTTCTACATAGCCTTCCTTTTTATAGTCTTCTATGGTTTGTTGCAACGTCTCTTCAACTCTAAACCGATTATAACTTTGTTGATGAAGGGCTTTAATAGAATTAGGCACCTCATCGTACTCAACTAAGTGAATATGGTATACAGGCCCTGTGTTAACTATTGGAGTACTGGATGCGCTTTGTGATATAACAACTTCAAGAAAACCGCGATCGCGATAATAACTAAGCAGATCTTTGGGAAGGGTCAGCGTTGCTTCGGTATTAAATTGAAGAACCTTCTCTTCCCCATTCTCAATTACACGCGTAGTTTGCTGTGCTTGAACAACTTGGAAGAGAAGGCTAAATAAAAACGCTAAATGAAAGGCTTTGAGCATATACGCTAACCGGATGATTAGCGTATAATTTCGGCTACAAAATTTGGTAATGCAAACGAAGCTGAATGCATGTCTTTATTGTAGTATTTCAGAGAGTTACCAAAGGTCTCTAAGCCTTGCTCTACCCTCGCTAATACTTCACTATCATTGGCACGAATTCCCTTTGAAGCATAAGCGAAGCTCCACATACCAGCAGGGTACAACGGAATGTATCCCAAATACATAGCTGATTCATCGAATACTTCTGTTAAGGCATTAAATACCTTTTTCATGCTTGGGTAATATTCCTTCACCCATGGGGATTCAGTTTGACCGGTAAGCACTCCGTTTTCGGTTAAAGCATTGAAACAGAACTCAAAGAAATCCTTTTCAAATAGCCCTTCAGCTGGACCAACAGGATCTGAGCCGTCAATAATGATTACATCATACTCATTAGTCGCTGCCTTTACGAATGCAATGCCGTCTTCGAAATGCACGGTAAGTCTTGGATCATCCCAAGCGCCAACAGCTGGCAAAAACTCTTTAGAGGCTCTAACTACTGCCTCATCGATCTCAACCATATCAACAACCTTAACGGATGGATGTCGCAAAACCTCGCGCGCTGTACCGCCATCTCCGCCACCGATAACCAACACCTTTTCAGGGTTAGGATGCGCAAACATCCCTACATGGCTAAGCATCTCATGGTATACAAACTCGTCTTTTTCAGAGAGCATCACCATCCCATCGATAGTCATGAGGTTACCCCAAGCATCGGTTTCAAACACCTCTACTTTCTGATAAGGAGTTTGCTCAGAGAACAACACCTTCTTAACGCCAACGGTTAAGCCTGTTTTCCCTTTATAATATTCGTTGTATTGCGTTATGGTCATCATCTACCCTATTTGTACCAAAGCACTGCCGCTGCAAAAGTAGCCGCACACTTCTCAACTTGATGTTCCACACCCACAAACTTAATCTCTTTTAAAGCACGTTTTCTGTACTCAAAAGCATCCACAACCATTTGCTTTACGATGGTTTCAACATACTCTAATCGCGTATGATCTTCGAATTCCATGATTACACCCGGCTGAGTATCATCTTCCGGAATACCGACCGCTACTGCTGAAGCAATCCACATTTGAGGTGTCTGAGAGTCGATATGTGCATATGCCAATGGAATTAAACCACCGCCTGGAAGCTCAATCTCGTTGCGCTCAACTTGCTCGGCACCCGGAGGGCAAATACTGCTCATCCTCATTAAGTTTGTATCACCTACACCCGCTTCTAATAATGCGTTATCAAAGGCATTTAAACGCGTATTACCTTCTGCAGCTCCCGAAACTAGACAATACACATTCGGGGTTTCTACCATTCTGAAACTTGATTTACTCACTGTACTAAAAATTAAATTACTGATTAATGACTTCGCTGGAAGGCTTAAACAAAAGTCGTTGGCCTTGAGGAACTTTGAATAATCCTCGCTTCATTTCCATACTGGAAGTGTTTTTAGAGGAAAAGGCTTCTTTAAGAAATTCTTGTATTACCCAGGGATCAATAGTCTCCCCACAGGTAAATATATCAACGGCGGCGTAATTGTATTCGGGCCAGGTATGAATAGCGACATGAGATTCGGCTATTACCACGACGCCACTAACGCCATAAGGACTAAATTTATGAAAATTATGTGAGATGATAGTTGCATTCGCTTCTTTCGTAGCGTCCAACATCGACTCTTCGATATACTCTACATCATTAATCGAAGAGCTTTCACAATCGTAAAACTCAACTAGAATCTGTCGCCCAAGTGCTTCCAATAGGGTATAAAATTAAAATGGTTAATGTTCGCTTTTACAGCTTTGGTTATTAATGTTGAACAGTTATACTTCCCAAAAGTTCAATATTTGTGACCGAGCATAAAGGGATAAAGATACGCATAATTACTAAAACTCAATGATTAAGACTTCTAAAAAAATCACTACAAAAGAAGCTAGGGAAATATATACAGCACTTCTCTTACCTCGATACATTGAGGAAAAAATGTTGAAGCTTCTGAGACAAAACAAGATCAGTAAATGGTTTTCGGGTATAGGGCAAGAAGCTGTAGCCGTTGGGGTTACATTATCTAGCGAAAGTGATGATTACATCTTACCGATGCATCGCAATCTTGGGGTATTTACTACACGGAAGGTTCCTTTTTACCCTCTGTTCTGCCAACTATTTGGAAAAGCAGAAGGCTTTAGTAAAGGCCGAGAACGATCCTTTCACTTCGGTACTCTTGATTACAACATTGTAGGCATGATTTCACATTTAGCGGCAATGATGCCCGTTGCCGATGGATTGGCCATGGCTCACAAAATGAGGAAAAAGAATGCCGTAGCTTTTTCATTCTGTGGAGATGGAGCGACTAGTGAAGGTGATTTCCACGAGGCTTTAAATCTTGCTGCAGTGTGGGAGTTACCAGCCATCTTTATTATAGAGAATAACGGCTATGGATTATCCACTCCTACCTCAGAACAATATGCTTGCGAAAAGCTATCCGACCGAGCCATTGGTTATGGCATGGAGAGCTTCCATATTGATGGTAACAACATCTTTGAAGTGATGGAAACGGTGAAAAAAGCACGTAAACTTGCTCTTAAAGGAAAGCCTGTACTTATTGAAGCCCAAACATTTAGAATGCGTGGACATGAAGAAGCTTCAGGAACTCATTATGTGCCCGACATCCTATTTGAAAACTGGGCGGCTAAAGATCCCATCCTCAGATTTGAAGAATATTTAGAAGCTAATAAGCTACTCAACAAAGAAGAACAGCAAGCTATTAGAGGTCAAATTGAAGAACTCTATAAAGCGGATTTAGAACGAGCCTTGGTTGCCGACGATCCCATCTTTGATCGAGATACCGAATTAAATGCGGTGTATGCGCCAACCCCTACCACTCACCCTTCTCCCTCAAATGGAAAGGTGGTTGAACGTCGTTTCGTTGATGCTATTCAAGCGGGACTTAAACAAGCTTTTGAAGAAGACGATACCACCATCATTATTGGGCAGGATATTGCTGAATATGGTGGTGTTTTTAAAATCACCGAAGGGTTTTTAGATGCTTTCGGGAAAGATCGAGTTCGCAACACTCCTATTATTGAATCAGGGGCACTTGGTGCGGCATTAGGACTTGCCTATGCTGGTTTCAAACCTGTGGTAGAAATGCAGTTTGCAGATTTTATCTCCTGTGGATTCAACCAAATCGTGAATAACATCGCAAAATCCCATTACCGTTGGAGCCCTGCTGTTAATTTAACTATTCGTGCACCTCATGGCGCTGGTGTAGGCGCGGGTCCGTTTCATTCGCAGTCGCCTGAAGGCTGGTTTATGCAGATTCCAGGACTTAAAGTCGTAGTTCCTGCAACGGTTGAAGATGCCCAAAACATGGTTTATAGCTCTATAATCGATCCTAACCCTGTGCTCATCTTCGAACATAAGAAACTATATCGCAGTTTACGCAATGATGTATCTACTCATGCTACTTATGAACCTTTAGGTAAAGCGAAAGTGCGTAAAGAAGGCTCGGATGCTACCGTCTTTGCATTCGGAATGGGAGTGCATTGGGCTCTTGAAACGGCTGAAGTTTTAGAAAAAGAAGGTATTTCAATTGAAGTGGTTGACCTCAGAACTTTACTCCCATTAGATATTGAGACCATTCAGAAGTCAGTACAGAAAACTCACCGCGCTATATTATTGCAGGAAGTATCACTTACAATGGGACCTATGGCTGAAATCTCAGCGCTCATTTCTGAGCATTGCTTCGAGTATTTAGATGCACCCGTTATTCGTTGCGGGGCTTTAGACATGCCTATACCCTTTAACAAGAACCTTGAAGAAGAGTTTTTAAAGAGAAATATTTTCGAACAAAAAATTCGAGACTTAGTTAAGTATTAGACATCATCATTCAACTTAATTTCTATTCGTATGGGACTTTTATCTGGATTAATGGGAAATGCTGGAGAAGCAGATTCCGAAAAGCTACAAGAAGAATATCAGGAACTCTTAATTGAAGGCGAAGACATTGAAATAGGTTTTCAGCTTATTCGAGATGTGTTCATATTCACCAACAAGCGCCTCATTCTGGTAAATAAGCAAGGTGTAACGGGTAATAAAGTGGAATATCTTTCCATTGCTTACAACAGCATTTCACGATTTAGTATCGAAAGCACGGGGCACTTTGATCTTGAAGCGGAGCTTAAGATTTGGATATCCAGCGAGCAGATGCCGAGCATCACGAAAGAGTTCAATAAAAAGGTAAATATCTATAAGGTACAACAGCTGCTAGCTCAATATGTGTTGTAGACTTTCAGTTTAGCACGGGGTTGGGAAAACAACATTCTTTAATCGCTAACTCACTTTACCGTTGCTTTAATAATTGATACAAAGATACTTGCTTCATTATTTTTGAAACTAATTGCATTGTTTCATTATTTTTGATACAATAAAGCATGTCTAGAAAAAAGAACCTATATCCTATTCTTATGGGGGATGTGGTATCAAGTGCCACCTACGATGCCCAATCTCTTAGTAAGCAGTTAAAAGCATTGGTACATGCCGTTAATGAAAGCCATTCAGTCGATATACAGTCTCCATTCACCATTACTTTAGGAGATGAATTTCAGGGGGTTACCCAATCGCTAGAGGCTTCCATTGCTATTTTATTCAGCTTCGAAGAGGAGTGCTTAAGACAAGAACTGCCCTTTAAACTCCACTATGCTTTCCATATTGGTAAGATAGACACCCCTATCAACCCTGATATTGCTTATGAGATGATGGGCGAAGGGTTAACAACAACTCGGGAAATACTGACCAATAAGAAGAGAAATAGGCTGCGTTTTGAGTTTCTACTTCAGGATAAACAACAGACCTTACAGCTCAATCGCCTTTTTGAAGTGCTAGATGCACTCATTTTAAACTGGAAACAAGAAGACTTCCCTCTTATTCTAGATATGATAGAAAATGAAAATAATGCAGAGGTTGGGGAACTGCATAACAAGAATAGAGACCAAATTTGGAAGAGGCGCAAAACTCTAATGATAAATGAGTATAATCAGCTTAAAGCATTTATAAGAGATTATGTGAGGGAATGATGTACGCAGATATGATCGTAGCTTGGTTAGTGATGGAAGTGATCGTCAATATCATATTCTTGGTCATTAACCCGTGGCTAGGACCTACAACAACTACCTTCCGTTCGTTATTTAAAGGAGTACTAGAACGCATCTTCTTATCGGTAGGTATACTTTCGGGCTTCCCTCATGTGATAACCGCTTTCGGAGCACTCAAAATTGGTACTCGTCTGCATGAAGAGAAAAACTCCCAGATTTCTAACGACTATTTCCTAGTTGGTAACTTCATCTCCCTCCTTTTTGTGATTCTATATGTATGGGTGTGCCAACAATATTTTGGATGGGTTATTAGCTAACTCCATTTACAAATTTTATATAACCTGCATGGAGCTAATGAGTAGAAGCGCTTCAAAACTATAACTCTAAGAAATAATGATGCGAACAATTGTACTATTAGTGACTCTGTTTTGGGTGCAGACTTCCACCTTAGACGCGAGGCAACATTCAACAAGCTCCTTTCAACAAACAGTACAGGAGCTAATACAAACTGAGGTTCAAAATGATTCTACCTTAGCTGGAATCATCGTTCATGTAGAGGCCCCAAAACAAGGGGTATCCTTATCACAATCGGCGGGGGTGCGCTACTGGGATGGCCCTGAACTCAATCCTAAAGCACCTGTTAGGATTGCAAGTAACACCAAAACCTATACCGCGGCAGCCATATTAAGACTGTACGAACAGGGATTATTGAAACTAGATGACTCTATTGAAGAATATATAAGCAAAGGGCATCTACAACTCTTGAAGAGTGATGGGTATCATACTGAACGAATTACAATTCGCCACCTACTCACTCATACCTCTGGGATGGTGGATCATGCCGCTACTCAGACCTATCTATCCAAAGTATTTGACGATCCTAACTTTCGTTGGACACGAAGTATGCAAATTAAAGGGGCTGTAGACTGGGGTGATCCATTATTCGAAATCGGCCAGGGCTTCAGCTACTCAGATACAGGATATCTATTACTGGGTGAGATTATTGAGAAGATTACGGGTAAATCGCTTGGTGAAGCATTTCATCAGCTTTTAAAGTTCGATGAACTCGGTATTCAATCTACTTGGCAGGAAAGCATTCAAGACACACCTAGCCAGGCACTTCCTAGAGCTCACCAATATTTCAATGAACTTGATACCTACAACTTTGATCCTTCTTTGGATCTTTATGGGGGTGGTGGGTTAGCTGCAACCGCTGCTGATATGGCTCTTTTTTATCAAGCCTTATTTAATCATCGAGTATTTGATGATACCTCTACATTAGAACTGATGATAAAATCGGTTCCCCTACCAGAGAATGCAGAGCGATCTATGGACTACCGAATGGGCATTTATACTTTTGAAGTTGCTGGCGAACAGGTTTATGCTCATGCTGGCTTTTGGGGCACTCAAGTAGTGTATGTCCCCTCTTTAAATGCGAGTGTGGCAGTTGTGACCACTCAGTTCGGGAAAAGCAAAACCATATTTGAACTTACCAGCGCACTTATCACAGAGTTGAAGAGCCTTCGATAGTGACTCTGTTTTAGTTTACCTACTACTCTAGTCCCTAACGGGGGCTTTACTCGATGTCCCACATGTAACTCAATTGGTTTCCGCTCCCAACGGGGACCTCAGTCCTCTGTATTACGCTCTAAGAAGTGTGTTTTCCCGGTTACTCTATGCAGTGTATGGGCCTTAACCACCGATCGTTTCCCATACTTGTTATTAATCACATCCATAGCTTGAAGACGATCTAAAGCATCGGCTTCGTCCACATAAAATAGATTCATTTGCTGGGTTTTGTCTATCTCTTTGGTGCCTATCATCAAGTTTCTGATTTCCACCCCGTGATTACAAGCCACTGTTAGTGCGGGCAACACTTTGTTCATACATGCCTCAAATACGTGTTGATCTACATTGGTGTAAGCGTCGGTTACAAACCGGAAACCCACTCCCGCTTTATTAGGATCGTTGAACCCAAACATGCCACTAAAACTATTGGCTCGGATACCATACCCTCGCATTCGGTAACACACTTGTTCTATCGCGATGGCAAACTCTCCCTTGATGCGCTCTAAGTCGCAGCAACCCTCTGAAAATGTATGTCCATAGCTCACGCCCCATTTAGGTTCGTAGTTATCATTTTCCTCCAACACACGTGCTTTGTCCTTTCCCGTGATGGTTACATATAACATGGATCCAAAATTGGCACCAAAAATCCGCTTGAAGGTATCAATGCTGCCATGTTCAACCACATCGCCAATGGTTTCAAAGCCTTCTGCTCTAAGATGCTCGAAGCGTCTTCCTCCAACTCCCCACACCTCGCTAAGAGGCAATGGATGTATATAGGCTTTCTCAGCTTCGTCGTCCATTAATAAAGAAATACCACGAGGTTTATCTAGGCTACTACAGAGCTTAGCATAGGTCTTGGAGCGGGCGATCCCAAGGGCTCCATATAATCGTGTTTTATCAAAAATTTCCTGTTGAAGTCGAACCGCAAAATCTCTGATTTCCTGCTCGGGTTTATCTTTCATGAAAGTGAGATCCATGAAGTACTCATCCATCGAATAGCGCTCAATTTTATGCGAGAATTTCTTCATGATATGATGCACCTGCTTAGAAATTGCCGTGTAAGCCGCATAATCGACTTGTAACATGCACACAAAGGGACAAAGCTGATAAGCCTCAAAAGCACTCATGCCTGTCTTTATACCGAAAGCACGGGCTTCATACGAAGAGGTAGCCACAATGCCCTTTACCGTACCATCCGTTTTGCGCCATCCACCTATAATCAAAGGCAAGCCGTACATGCGCTTGCGCAACTGTTCAACCTGCGCATAAAAACATGCGAAGTCGAAATGAAGATATAATCGCTCTTTATCTGAACGATGTTGATGCTCGGCATATACCGTGTTATACAGCGTAATGCGATGTACATCCTCTTCGGGTTGATATGCAAAATCCTTCTTCTTTTTCATGATTTATTTAGCCAACTATTGATATGTACAAAATATGTGTATAGTTTAAAACCACCAAATAAAGAAGGTCATGAATAAGTTCCCCATTGTAGACATGTTAGCATTTTTTTGCCGCTATAATCGCCTAGCGAAGCCTGCGTGGAGACCACAATATGTGCGGCAAGTAGCGCAGATTCGTTCCTGTTATAGCAAGGTTAAAGGAGGAATCCGAACTTCTTATTACAGTGTAGAAACCAAAGACGGAGAAATCATTGAACTGGAGTTCAACCAAGAAGAATTATTATGGAGTTTGGATGACAAACGACATAAAGAAGGCCTTCGGGTAGATCGGGTATTGGTACATGTAAAAAGGCATAAGCATCAACCTTCAGATGCACATCGACTACAGCCTATTCGGTTTGAAGTACTCCCAGTTTCTGAAATAGAACGGCCTTCGCCCTTAGAGCTTCCCCTTATAGAGCGCATGGCCCCCTTCCGCTTTCAACGGCGAAAAGCTGGCTCTACTCAAGTACATCATATTGAAACCAAACACCTCGAAAACACCATGATTACCAAACACCTGCATTATGTAGTAGAAGATATCGATCAACGCTTCTACCACCTAGTGTACACCCTCGATCAAATGGACTGGCGTTTTATGCAGGAGGTGGACCGAGAGTTCTTCTTTGTGCGATGAATAGAAATACTGAAGGACTTAGCTGCAATACATGGAAGTTCAAACCCATCAAAACAACCCTGCTTTCTGAATAAGCCCTGGGTGATTATTCCGAACGTTGCCAACCTCTTTGCTTACGATTTGTGCTTCAAGTGCATCATCGGGGTAAGGACGCAATAGATCGAGTAAATAGTCATCGGTATGCACGGGATTCAACCAATCGTCAAATTCACTGGGATGAAGAAAAGCAGGCATCCGATCATGAATGTCTTCCATTAACTCGTTGGGACGTGTAGTAATTACAGAATAAGTGGGTATGCCCTCCATTCCTTCCACATTTATTGTTGAAAATAAACCAGCCGTAGCCAACAACTTCCCGTCTTTATCTCGAATGTAGAAAGGGGTTTTATTTCCTTTACTTCCCTTCCACTCATAGAAACCCATCATGGGCACCAAACACCTTCGTTGTTGAAAGGCTTTGGTCCACATTGGTTTTTTGGTCAGACTATCATCACGCGTATTAATGGGCGCAAAACTTTTTTGGCCAGCCTTAGGTTTCCAGCCTATAAATCCCCAGCTCATCGCCTCAATTACTCGCTCTCCATCGTCGTTCACATAAGCCACCGGCATTCGTTGTGTAGGTGCTACATTGAAATTCGCAAACACGCCCTCTTCTGTGTATTCATCCAATGAATACGGAGTTTTGCTTTTATCCACGGCGTTAAGAAAATCTTCGAGCTCTTGTAGCTCATTGAAGCTGAGGGTGTACCTACCACACATTTGAACCTCTTTGAATTAATATTAGCATAAGTATAGCACAACCCTTCCACTATTTCCAAAGTCCATTATACTCGTTTCTATTAGCACAATAGTCCCTCAACCTGCATCGGTAAAATTCATAGTTGATTATTGAAACTTAATTATTACTTTGTAGTACAAAGTACTTTCTACAATTAACCTATTGTTCTTATGACTACCGTTCAATCAAACAAACGACTCGGATATTTATTCGCCGGAGTGGCCACACTATTAATGATCCCTTTGGTTGCTATGCAATTTACAACTGAAGTAGTATGGACCTTTTCAGACTTTTTAATCATGGGAGTTCTTCTCTCTTTAGTAGCTTTGGGATGTGAAGCAGTACTTCGAAAAGTGACCGGATTTAAACAACGGTTCGCCCTTCTATTCACGATTTTGACCGTATTCTTTTTAATCTGGGCTGAATTAGCTGTGGGTATTTTCAATAGCCCATTTGCAGGTAGTTGATATACCTAAAAGTACTTCGAACACCCTTTATGAGCCCCTCAGCTTGTAAAGGGTTTTAGGTTTCTACCAAGAACTAATATGAAAGGAAATGAGAGACTGGAATAGTGTGCAGCAACAAGCTAGAATTATTGATCTAGTGTACTGAAAATAGAAAGTGCATCTTTTTGATCTTGTTTTAGTTGCTCAACAAGACCATCAATTCCTGAAAATTTCTTTTCTCCACGGAGTCTTTGCATAAAGCGGACTTGAATCGTTTGACCATAAATATCTTCATCAAACTCGAATATATTTACTTCCAAGGCTTTTGAAGCTCCTTCAAAAGTTGGACGATTTCCAATATTCATCATGCCTTGGTACCACACATCCGCTACTCGAACACGAACGGCATACACCCCATCTTTTGGAATCACTTTATTGGGATGTTCGGCTTTTAAGTTGGCGGTAGGAAATCCAATGGAGCGTCCTCTTTTATCCCCATGAATTACTATACCGTTCAGTAAATAGGAACGTCCGAGCAGTGAACTTGCTAACTGAACATCTCCGTCTGCAGCAAGCACTTTTCGAATCAAGGTACTACTTACGGTCATATCCCCCATCTCTTTCTTTGAAACGATATATGCTTCAAAGCCCAACTCTTTACCTAAGTTCTCGATGGTTTCTATGGAACCTGAACGATCTTTCCCAAAATGATGATCGTAGCCAATCACGAACTCACTAACACCAATTTTTTCAAATACGATGTTCTTAACGAATTCTTCTGAGCTTAACAAAGAAAAATCACGGTCAAAAGGTATGATTAGAAGTACATCAATACCGATATCTTCTAATATCTCGCGGCGTTCACGGATGGTAGTAAGCTGTTTTATACCTGCGGTTCCTGGATTGATGATATCACGGGGATGTGGATCAAAAGAGATGACTACACTTCGTGCATCTCTTTTCTTCGCCTTTTCAACCACCGTATTAATCAGAGATTTATGCCCTTCATGAACACCATCAAAGGTACCAACTGTTACCACTGAGTTGGCAACTCGTTCAATATCTTTTAAATAGATTAGTTCAGTCTTGTGCATTTAACAACTCATCAATTTTTTCAGGGGATAATGCTTTTTGGTAAGAATAATCGCCAATTGAAGTACGTACAAGTTGGGTTAAATGCCCCAAAGATCCAATAAGTTTACCCAAGTCGTGGGCTATAGATCGGATATACGTACCCTTACTGCAAGTGATACTCACAAGTAGTTTGTTGTCTTCAAAACTAATGATGTGCGTGTCGTGAATGGTAACAGGTCGTGGTTCAAGTTCAACCGTTTTACCACGTCTAGCCAATTCATACAAGCGCTTACCATCACGTTTAAGAGCGGAGTACATAGGGGGTACTTGCTGAATTTCACCTTTAAAATGAGTGTCGAGCGCCTCTTGAATCATCTCTAATGTGATGTGGTCGGTAGGCGCGGTGGCATCCGGCTCTGAATCGGCGTCGTAACTTGGTGTAGATGCTCCGAAGGTGATTTCCCCAATATAGGTTTTGGGCAAATCCTGCAGCTGAGAAATAGATTTAGTTGCTCGACCTGAACAAAGGATAAGTAATCCTTCAGCCATAGGATCAAGGGTTCCAGCATGCCCTACTTTCTTAGTACGCAATCTACCACGCACATAACGCACTACATCAAAACTAGTCCATGTTTTTGGCTTATTAACTAGAATGATAGATGCTACGCTAAAATCTACATCTGGAGATGGGAGGTTTTGTTGGTCAAACACCTCAATTTCATGCAGAGGTAAGGCTTTCGCCATACACTATTCCTCTTCGTCTTTGGGAGCCGTTGGCTCGTCATCGATCTTTTTGAATAAGGTTTCGATCTTATTTACATACTCTGCAGTGTCATCCACATAGAAATGCAATTCTGGAATCTTACGCACCTGATTTTTGATTTTAGCCGCTAGTTTATGGCGAATCTGAGGTACGTGTTCATCTAACGTTTGATAGATCACTTGTTCATCTCTACCAGGTGCAAATACACTTAAATACACCTTAGCAATAGACAGATCTGGAGTCATCATTACTTTTGTTACAGTAATGAAAACACCCTCAGGCTGATATTCACGTTGAATAATCTGCCCGAGATCGCGTTTTAGAACCTCACCTAATCGTTTTGTTCTAATACTCATTATGTCCTCTTAATTGGCGTCTTCGAGGGTCCTTTTCTCTTCTGTGATCTTATAGCTCTCGAAGTTATCGCCTACTTTTATATCGTTGTAGTTCTCAATGCTGATACCACACTCATACCCTGATGCTACTTCTTTCACATCGTCTTTAAATCGTTTTAAGGCACCGATCTTACCGTCGTAAATTACAACGCCATCACGGATGATACGAACTGGGTTATTTCTATCAATCTTACCATCGGTTACATAGCAACCTGCAATAGTACCCACTTTAGATACTTTGAAGATTTCACGAACGTCAACGTTACCTACAATTTGCTCTTTCAGTTCAGGTGATAATAGACCCTCTAGGGCATCTCTTACCTCATCCACTGCATCGTAGATTACGCTAAACAGACGGATATCGATTTCTTCAGTCTCTGCTAACTTACGTGCTTGAAGTGTTGGACGAACCTGGAAACCAATGATAATGGCATCCGAAGCAGAAGCTAAAAGTACATCCGATTCAGAAATGGCACCAGCACCCGTATGGATGATGTTAACCGCAACTTCGTCGTTACTTAGTTTCTGTAATGAACCGGATAGGGCCTCAATAGAACCATCCACATCCGCTTTAATAATGATATTCAGCTCAGATACTTCACCAAGTGCAAGACGTCTAGATAGATCATCAAGAGTCATATGCTTAGTTTTTCTCATGGCTTGCTCACGACGAATCTGCTGACGTTGGTTGGCAACATCTTTAGCCGTTTTCTCATCTTCTGCCACAATAAGAGTATCACCAGCTTGAGGCATCTCATCAAAACCCATTAATTGAACAGGTGTTGCTGGGCCAGCCGATTTAATACGCTTACCTAAATCATTTTCCATGGCACGTACACGACCGAAACTTGGTCCTGCAACAAATGGATCACCTACATTCAGAGTACCACCCTGAACTAGGATGTTTGCAATAATACCTTTCCCTTTATCCAAACGTGCTTCAAGAACAACACCATTTGCACGACGTTTTGGGTTGGCTTTAAGCTCTAACAATTCAGCTTCGATCAATACTTTTTCAAGTAGTTCTTCAATGCCTTGTCCCGTTTTAGCGGATACAAGAGCGAACTGAGTGTCTCCACCCCAATCTTCCACAATTACACCGTGATCAGAAAGCTGTTGCTTAATCTTATCAGGCGTAGATCCTGGCTTATCAATCTTGTTAATAGCAACTACCATAGGCACACCTGCTGCTTTCGCATGGTTGATGGCCTCAATAGTTTGTGGCATCACGCTGTCATCAGCCGCCACTACTAGAATTACAATATCGGTTGCTTGAGCACCACGAGAACGCATCGCCGTAAAGGCTTCGTGACCCGGAGTATCCAAGAATGTGATCTTCTTGTTATTATGCATCACTTCGTATGCACCAACGTGCTGGGTAATACCCCCTGCCTCGCCTTCAGCTACACGAGCTTCACGAACGTAATCAAGTAAAGAAGTTTTACCATGATCTACGTGACCCATTACTGTAATGATCGGAGCACGGTTTTCTAGATCTTCAGGATCATCTTCTTCAATCTCTAAATCTTCTGTCATCTCTTCTGCATCGATGAATTTCACATCTTTGCCGAATTCACTAGCAACCAATTCAATGGTACCTGCATCTAAACGCTGGTTGATGGTAATCATCAAACCAATACTCATACATGCAGAAATAATATCGTTTACACCTACTTCGAGCTCTTCAGCGAGGTCGTTTGCAGTAATGAACTCCGTAACTTCAATTACGCCAGCTTCCATTTCCTGCATTTCTTGTTGCAGCTGCTGCTCTTCCTCACGCTCTTCTTTACGCTGGCGACGACGCTTAGCACGTTTGTTACCTACGTTGCTATTCCCTTGGATCTTCTGCATGGTTTCACGCATCATACGATCCACATCGATCTCGTCTACCTCTGTTTTAGGCTTACTTGCCGACTTCTTAGTCTTGGTTTTCTTACGAGTCTTTTCGGTCTTAGCGTCAGTGTTTTTCTTTTTAGCGTTCTGATCGCCACTAGTAGTTGAAGCACCTTCTTGGTCCTTCTTACGCTTTCTCTTCTTTCTCTTTTTAGTTCCAGAAGTTAGGTCGTTGGTGAAAGTAACCTTACCGAGTACCTTAGTACCTTTTAGTTTACTTGCCTTACCCTTAATTATCTTTTCTTCTTTTTCAGCCTCAGTTTCTTCTTTAGCCGACGATTCTTCTTCATCTTCATCCTCTTCGTCATAATCGTCTTCTTCTTCGTTAGTGTCAGCATCTTCTGCTTCTTCTGATGCGATCTCTTCTTCGGCTTCTTCTTCCTCAGGCTCTTCTTCTTGTGTTGCTTCTACAACTTCTTCAGAAGGCGCCTCTTCTTTAGTTTCTTCTTTTGCTTCCGCAGGAGCTTCGGCCACTGGCTCTTCTTCCTTCTCTTCTGCTATAGGAGCTTCTTCAACCTCTTCTTCTGCCTCTGGCTCTTCCTCAACTTCTGGTTCTGGCTCTACTACTTCCTCTACCTCTTCTTCTTCAGGCTCTTCAGCAACGGCTTCTTCTTGAGGTTCTAACTCAGGCTCAATATCCATTGGCTCTAAAGCTAGTTCTTCCTCTTTCTCTTCCGGTTCATCCTGAGGTTCAAGACCAATAGATTCATCCAGTGGTTCTAAAACGGTATCCAGAGTAACACTATCGTTGCGCTGATTTATAATAGTATTTCTACGATTTTCGTAATCTTCGCGCGTCTTTTCATGATCTTGGCTTTTCGCCTTGTCATCACCATATATTCCTTCCAAGACCGAATACATCTCCGGTGTAATCTTGAAATTCGGACGGTTTGCTACCTCGAAGTCGTCTTGTAGCACTTCTACGATGGATTGTGTAGATACGTTAAACTCCGAAGCTACTTTGAATAAGGGTTTTGGTCTATTTATGGACATATATGATTTTTTCTGTGTCTATTGAAGGTTAGGGGTGCGGAATTAAGGCACGAGACTTAACCTTCGTCTTCGAACTCATACCCGATTACTTCAATAATCTTACGGGCAAGTTCATCGTCAATTTCACCATTTGTTCGGCTTACCAGCTCTTTAGCACTCATTTCTAGTACTGCACGAGCGGTATCACAACCGATTTCATGAAGCTTTTGAACCGCTTCTGATCCAAAATCTTCCTCAAATTCAGCGATATCAATATCGTCTTCTTCTTCTACCTCACGGTATACATCAATTTCGCAATCTGAAAGTTTGGAAGCCAATCTAATATTCACTCCACCTTTACCAATTGCTTTCGATACTTCATCCGCTGGAACAAGCACGCTAGCTTGCTTTCCTTCAGCATCTAATTCAACTTTAAGAACTTCTGCAGGCTGAAGTGCACGCTTGATAAACTCAACTTTATCAGGAGTGTAGTTGATTACATCGATATTCTCGTTTTGCAACTCTCTCACGATAGCGTGAATTCGAATACCTTTCATACCAACACAAGCACCAACAGGATCAACGCGTTCGTCGTGTGATCTAACGGCCACTTTAGAACGATCACCCGGAGCACGTGCAATTTTCACTAAATCGATGATTCCGTCGAATACTTCCGGAATCTCATTTTCAAATAAACGCTCTAAGAATAACTCAGAGGTTCTAGAAATTATTACCGTTGGGTTACCATTACGCATATGCACGCCAATTACAACGGCACGAATGGTATCACCTTTGCGGTATCTATCTTTGTAAATTTGCTCACTTTTTGGAAGTAGAAGCTCTACCCCATTGTGATTTACAAGAATGTCTTTGTTGTGGCGTACTTGGTATACATCTCCAAGGATGATTTCACCCACACGCTCTGAGTAATCTTCGTAGATATTATCTTTTTCTATTTCACGAATACGCTGAGCTAACTGCTGACGTGCCATCATCACTGCACGGCGACCGAAGTCAACAATTTGAACTTCCTGTGCTAATTCATCATAAAGCTCAACATCTGGATCGATCTTCTTAGCATCTTCTAATGCGATTTCAGATACTTCATCTGTGAGCTCTTCTTTTGGAACAACTTCACGTACATGAAGGATCTGAATCTCTCCACGATCCGCATTAAGGATTACTTCAAAAGCATCATCCGTTTCGTACGTTTTACGGATCATAGTTCTGAAAACATCCTCTAGTATGGATAACAATAGATCTCTATCAATGCCTTTATCTTTAGCGATTTCAGCAAAGGATGAGATAATTTGTTTTGATAAGTCGTTCTGCATCAGCGTTCTTAGCTTGGTAAATGATTAAATAGTTGGGACGATCTTGGCTTCCATGATTTCATCAAACAACACTTGAATATTATTTCCGTCATCGTCGGCTAGTGTGATTCCTTCTTCGGTAATCCCAACTATACTGCCTCTAACTTTCGAATATTCTTCGTCTTTTTTGAACTTCACTTTGGCTGTACGCCCCTCATTTTTTTTGTACTGGCGTTTATCCACCAATGGGCGGCTAAGCCCAGGCGAAGAAACGTTTAGCCGGTATTTATTCTCGAATATCTCATGCGCTTCCATTAAAAAGCCTAATTCACGGCTAATGTTTGCACACTCATCAAGATTAACTCCTCTTTCTTCTCCGTCAAGATACACCCATACCTCAGCCAACCCTCCTCCTGTTTTAACTTCTACGTCAACAACAAAAAGGTTATTAGACTCCGCTAAAGGAGCCGCTAAATCTTTAATTTTTTGTATGGTATCTAATTGCATAATCTGGAAAACAAAGACAAAAAAAAGCGAGTGCCTTGTCGACGCTCACTGAGGCTCTAAATATAGCCTTATTTCATAAAGATTTCAAAACAAGACAGTGGGTTTATTATTAACCAATAAATGATAGAGTATTTGAAATTTTTTAACGTATAAAAACAATTTTGGATCCCACTTTCTAACATAAATAGAAGCCAACTTTAACAAATCAATTTCCTTGCAATTTTTAAAGCCCTCCTTTAATACAGAATCATTATACTCTGTTTGAAATCGAAAACCTCTTTTAAAAAATTATCTAATGTGCAAAAAAGCCTTCTTTATCACTCTATTATGCTTGATTGTGACAGCTTGTTCGAACGAGAAGAATACCAAGGACGACTCAACAAAACCAACGGGGCGTGTACCTGATTATGTTGGAACTCTCCATTTTTTAAATGAAGAAGGAGAAATCATAAGTACGTTGAGGTATGCAAAAGCTGAAACTGAATTAGAGCGTAATCAAGGGCTGATGGATGTTCGTGAAATGCCAAAAGATGCGGGCATGGTTTTCTTTTTTGAGAATGAAGAACCCCTAAGTTTTTGGATGGCAAACACTCCCTTGCCTCTGGATATCATGTACGTAAATTCGGATAGTGTAATAGTTAGTATTTATCAAAATACTACGCCATTTTCGGATAAGACTTTACCCTCATTTGAACCTGCTAAATATGTAATTGAAACGAATGCTGGCTATAGCATCAATCATGATATCCGGGAAGGATTGAAGGTGAGGTTTTAATACCCTCACCTTTCTTTCAATAACACCTTACCAAAATTGATTAGCCTACTTGGCCTTCGTATTCGTGCAGAAAATCCATTACATGCTCAACATTTTCTGGAGAGCCTATATAGATGGGTGTACGCTGGTGTATAGCATTTGGCTCTATATCCATCACTCGGATTTTACCATCTGTTGCCATCCCACCGGCTTGCTCAATAATAAAACCAAGCGGATTGCACTCATACATCAAACGCAATTTCCCTTCAGGGTAGTTCTTGCTGTGTGGGTAAATGAAAATCCCCCCTTTAATCAACGTTCGGTGGATATCTGCTACCATCGAACCAATATAACGAGCTGAATATGGTCGACCTGTTTCTGGGTCTTCTTCTTGGCAGTATTTGATGTACTTCTTTAGGCCAAGATCCCAAGAATTGTAGCTTCCTTCATTGATACTATAAATGCGTCCATGCTTTGGAATTTCTACACGGCGATCACTTAGCATGAATTCTCCTAAACTAGGATCTAGTGTAAACAAACTAACGCCAGCACCTGTGGTGTACGCAAGAGTAGTACTTGAACCATACAGCACATACCCTGCTGCTACTTGTCGATTTCCAGGCTGAAGTGCTTCTGCATCTTTTGCGGGCTTATCAAAATCGCCATCTCTCATATAAATTGAGAAAATACTACCGATCGATACATTTACATCGATGTTTGAAGATCCATCTAAGGGATCCATATACACAATGTATTTCCCGCCTTCACAACTAAGCTTAACAATGCCGTCATTTTCTTCTGAAATTACCATAGAGGTAATACCTGAGCGCTCTAATGCCGAAATAAGCTGTTGATCTGCAAATAAATCTAATTTCTTAACCGATTCTCCATGAACGTTCTTAGTGCCGTCGTATCCTAAAATATTAGTGATACCTGCTTTATTCACTTCGCGTGAAATGATTTTTGCGGCTAATCCAATATCTCTCAATAATTGTGATAGCTCGCCTTTAGCCCCTGGAAATTTACTCTGTGATTGAATGATGAATTCTTCAAGCGTAATAAGCTTGCTTTCTGGTTGTGCTGTCATATCCCGTTTGTTAGCTGAGTTGCATTCCTGCAAATATATGAATGGTTTTTATGGTATTCCTCTATAATTCCAATAATTGATGAAAAAGCTCTTTTGCTTTTAGTTTTAATTCATCTTGTGTACCGTTGTTGGTAATTATATAGTCGCACAGTCGAGATAACTCCATGAAATCTGACTGTTTTTTGATACGTTCTTTAACTTTCTCTGAATCTGTGTGATCTCGTTGCAATACTCGCTGAATTCTTGTTTGCTCATCAGCAATGATGAGAATCACATAGTCTAAATCTGTGGGGCGGCCATTATTAAGAAGTATAGCGGCTTCTTTAGCAAATATAGTCGTTCCTTTGGCGCGCTCTTCTGCTTCAATTTCAGCCACTCTCTCCCATAGAACTGGGTGAACGAGTTCATTCAGCTCTTCAACTCTTCCTTTTGCAAATGCTTCTTGTGCAAGGAATTCCCGATTTAGAGTCCCATCCTGATGATAGGACTGATCACCAAACACAGACTTTATATTCTTAACCAGTTCCTGGTCTTCAATCATCAGCTGTTTGGCTAAATCATCAGCATAAATTACAGTGGCACCTAAGGACTCCCATTCACTGCAGAATGTGGATTTACCTGATCCGATGCCTCCTGTAATCCCTACTTTAATCATTATTGAGGCTGTGTAGAAATTGTGAGTAGATAGGCTTTTATGAAGTCGTCTAAATCTCCATCCATCACGGCACTTACATTGGAAGTTTCGTGATTCGAACGGTGATCTTTAACTCGTTGGTCATCAAATACATAACTTCGAATTTGAGACCCCCATTCGTTTTTACCTTTAGAGCCTTCGAGTCGAGCTTTTTCTTCCTCTTGGATGGCTTTCTCTAACTCATAGATTCTTGACTTCAGTAAGATCATAGCCTTTTCACGGTTTTGCAGCTGAGAGCGCTCTTGCTGACATTCAGCTACTACTTTTTCAGTTCGTCCATCTGATAATTCTCCTTCCCAGATTAATCGAACACCCGTTTCCACTTTGTTTACGTTCTGCCCACCGGCTCCACTTGAATGGAATCGCTGAAGCTCAACTTCACTTTCATTGATATTCACTTCAATGGAATCATCAATTAGTGGCGAAACAAATACTGAACAAAATGAAGTATGGCGACGTGCATTACTATCGAAAGGTGATACCCTAACTAAACGGTGCACCCCACTCTCGGCTTTTAAAAAACCGTAAGCATTTATGCCTTGTACTTCTATGGTTGCTGACTTCAAACCGGCTACATCTCCATCTTGATAATCGATGACGGAAACTTTGAAATCATTCTTTTCCGCCCAACGCACATACATGCGGTATAACATGGAAGCCCAATCCTGACTTTCCGTGCCGCCAGCCCCTGGATTAAAGGTAACAACGGCATCTCTTTGGTCATCAGGACCGTTTAACATATTTCGAAGCTCAAGCTCTTCTAAACCTTTTTCGAGCTTAGCGTACTCGGCATCAATTTCACTTTCAACATCTTCACCCATTTCTTGGAATTCCAGAAATACATTAATGCTGTCTCTTAATTCGTTTAAAGCATCCCAAGCTTCAACTAAGCTTTTCTCATGATCTAATTGTTTCATGACACCTTGTGCAGCATCAGGATCATTCCAAAACTCAGGATCTTGAGTTTTCTCAGTTAATTCAATAATTCGGACTTTGCGCTTATCGTAGTCAAAGATACCTCCTGAGCGCATCCACACGCTCATAAAGCTCATTTAAATGATCTTTATTTATGCTCATTCTAAAATTCGTAAGTAATAATTAGTCTTTACCGCCGCGAGTTAAAATAACTCCAAGTACTAAGCCAGCAACAAAGACTACTCCTAATCCTTGTTCTGGGTTTGCGCGAACATAGCGGCGTGCATTTCTATATTCATGTCTAAGTTCACGTTCAAGTCTCTCTTTCTCGTATTTCAAACGATCTAAGGCCTTATCATAGTTCTCAATAGCTTTCTGCTCAAGCTTGTCAGATGCTTTTTCTAAGCTTTGCTCTAGTCGTTTTTTGGTGTCCTGAGTATTCATGTAGTTCCTCATGTTTATTTAAGATTTCGAAAATACAAAATTGAAGCGTAATTGTTTGGGTCTTTCCTCTGAACCTTCTTCTATTTTGTATTAATTTTGAGCAATGAAAAAATTGCTCTCTGATTGGTGGTTTAATACACTCACCTCACACTTTCTTATATACAATACATGCTGGGAAGATCCCGCCATTGATAGAAGTTTACTTCAAATGGATGCGAGTAGTGATATTTTTATGATTACAAGTGCTGGAGACAACGCATTCGATTACCTACTCGATGATGTTCACAGTATTCACAGTGTTGACCTCAATCCTTATCAAAACAGCCTGTGTGAACTTAAAAAAGCATTTTATACAACAGATCAAGTAGACCGGCTTCAAGATTTATTTATTACCGGGAAATCGAAAAACGCTATCAATCATTTAAGCTCTGTTAAAGAGGTCTTATCTGATTCGACTTATGCTTATTGGAAGCAGAACATCCACTGGTTCATGAATGATAGTGGGTTCTATGAGCATAGTTTAAGTGGAAGGTTTGCTCAACTATTGAGGCTACTACTTCAGCAAAAAGGAATATATGAGTATGTGATTGAACTCATCCATATGGAAGGTGAGGAAAATCGAAGGGACTTCTATAGCACTAAAATATACCCGCAGCTCTGGAGTGGGTTTGGCCAAAGAATTTGGAAGAATGAATGGGTGTTAAGTTTAGCTGGGGTTCCCAGTAACCAACTAAAAGGCACTTCGGGGCTCAATAATTATATGAAAGAAGTAATCGAAAACGTTTTTGTTCGCCAAGGAGCACAAGAGAATTATTTCTGGAGGTTGTATATAGAGGGTGAGTACAACACTCAGGTATGCCCTAATTATCTCAAAACAGAGTTTGCTTCCCAAATCCGTGCTAAAGTAGATCGAATCAAACTAAATACTACCTCTACCTACTCTGCATTAAAAAACAGCGCTCATACTTATTCTCATTTCATCTTGCTCGATCATATGGATTGGTTTATCGACAAAAATCCTAAAGCACTCGAACAGCTTTGGAGAGGAATCATCAAGCGCGCCAAGCCCGGTGCTAAAATCCTCTTTAGGTCAGTATATCCTACTCTCGATAAGTTCCCTAAAATTGTACAAGATCATTGCACTCTCCTCCCCATTGATGAGAACTATCTTGATATGAATGATCGTGTGAACACCTATCAACGTACTTTTCTAGCTCAGGTAAATGTTTAGGAGTGTTGAATCATATTATCTATTCCATGCTCGTATCTACGACATTACTCGATGGACAATCCTATTCGGGCGTAAAAAACTCATACGATTATTACCCGATCTACCTATTGGTGCTCGCATACTCGATGTGGGTTGCGGTACAGGTGCTCATCTAAAATGGCTGCTAGAAAAATACCCTTCGGCTCAGATTATAGCGGTAGATCAATCTAAAGAAATGCTCAAAATTGCTAAATCAAAAATAAAGGATGATAGGGTCACATTTATTCAATCTAATGTATTCAACTTAGATTTGGGTGACACCAAATTTAATCTGGTTGTAGGCTCTTACTCGCTTACAATCATACAGCAATATGAGAAACTTTTGCCCCTCATTCACAAACTACTCTTGCCAAATGGTATAGTTGCCATTGTTGATTTCGACCATACTCCATTTCCATGGTTCAAAAAATGGATGAAGTGGAATCATGTACGGCTCTCACCGGAACTTTTTGGGCGTCTTTGCGAGTTATTTCCTAGAAACATACGTAGTAGCAAGAGAGCTTATCTAGGTTTGTGGACATACTCAATATTTACCGGTTTCAAATCACATAAATTGTAAAATGGAGTGAAGTTTCCAAAGATTTTTAGTTATTATTGACCGGCTTTTTTTAGACACGAAATACAGGGGCACCTCAATATGCAGGAACTATTCTCTGATACCAAAACAGCGTTCAGATACAAATCATCACACGATCTTAGGCTAACAAAATGGATTTTCGGATTAATGCACAATTATCCGGAATTGGTATTAATGCTCAGTAAGCTTGGCATGAATGCTGTAGAGTGGAAACTCCCTTTTGCTAACAGAATGATCTATCACACTTTCTATAAAGTGTTTTGCGGAGGTGTGAACCTTGAAGATTGTAAAAATGTGGTTCAGCGCTTGGATAAGTATGGTGTTAAAACGGTACTGGATTATGGTGCTGAAGCTAAAGACTCAGAAGATGAATATGAGAATGTAACCATCGAGTTTTTAAAGGCTATTCGTTTCGCATCTGGCAACTCTGCTATCCCCATCATTAGTGTTAAAGTAACAGCGATTGCGGATTTTGATCTCCTTCACAAATACAGTGAACACGATGTAATCAAAAGCACCGTGGATCAAGAAGCATGGACCAAGGTTGAAGAGCGTTTTGAACGCATATGTGAAGCCGCCTATGAAGGAAAAGTAAGTGTTTTTGTAGATGCTGAAGAAAGTTGGGTTCAAGAAGCTATTGATGAGCTCGTACTTGCAATGATGAAAAAGTACAATCATAGCGATCCTATTATCTACAACACGTACCAAATGTATTTGAAGTCGTCGTACGAACGATTAGTACACCATCATACTTTATTACAAAAAGATGAAGTGATACTAGGTGCCAAGATTGTACGAGGTGCTTACATGGAAAAAGAAGCGGAACGTGCTGCACAATTCGGTATCGAAAATCCTATTCAACCATCGAAGCAACATACTGATGATGCCTTCAATGATGCGATTGATTATAGTTTTGAACACTATGAAGAAATAGCATTCTGCTGTGCTTCACATAACGAGGAAAGCAGTTTACGTCTTTTTGAACGCGTAAAGGAAAGTGGATTACAGAAACATCCTCATATCATGTTCTGCCAGTTATACGGTATGCGCGATAATATCACATTCAATTTGGCCAAACATGGTGTTCTTACCATGAAGTACCTCCCCTATGGCTCAGTTGAAAATACATTCCCGTATCTAGTTCGTCGTGCTAATGAAAATACATCTATTACTAGCGATGCTTCAAAAGAGTATGTGATGTTGAAGACTGAATTAGATCGACGAGAGATTTAAGCTCTGAGCATCATTTTTCTTAGTCTTCAACTAGCTGATCACGATACTGTAGCTCATAAAGCTTCTTGTACAGGCCATCGGTTTTGGTGAGAAGTTCTTGGTGGGAACCCGACTCTCTTACTTCCCCTTTGTGCATTACAAGAATACGATTCGCCCCCTGAATAGTAGATAATCGGTGAGCCACTACAATGGATGTTCTACCTTGCATCATCTTCTCACTGGCTTCAGTAACTAGTGCTTCTGTTTCAGAGTCTACACTTGAAGTAGCTTCATCCAGAATTAAGATTTGAGGATTATAAACCAGTGCACGTACAAAGCAAATCAATTGCTTCTGCCCCATCGATAATGAAGCTCCACGCTCACGTAATTTATAATCATAGGTATTCGGAAGTTTTTCTATAAAGCGATGCGCTTCCACTTTATGTGCAGCTTCTATCACCTCATCTCGAGTAATCTCCGTATTACCCAATGTAATGTTTTCATATATAGTACCTGAAAAGAGAGCATTATCTTGGAGTACTAATCCAAAATGCGATCGAAGATCAGCTAAACTAAGATCTCTTATATCCACCCCATCTAAGGTTATCTCCCCTTTTTCAATATCGTAGAATCTAAACAACAAGTTAATGATTGTTGTTTTCCCTGCACCAGTAGCTCCAACAATGGCAATAGCCTCACCGGGTTCAGCAACAAAAGAAACATCTTTAAGAATATAATCGCCCGATTCATTATAGCGGAACCACACATTTTTAAATTCTATGCGTCCTTTAGGATCTTCAATTTTAACGGGTGAAGCAGTTTCAACAACCTCACTTTCCACATCCATTACATTAAAAATTCGTTCAGAAGATGCGAGCGCTGATTGCAGAGTATTAAACTTTTCAGATAACCCCCGAATTGGCATAAAGAACTGACGTGCGTACTGAATAAAGGCAAGAAGTACCCCAAAGGTAACTCCGCCCATCAATGCTCTACCGCCCCCATACCAAACCACAAGAGCCATTGCAAAACTTGCTAGTACTTCAACTAAGGGCCAAAAGATGGAGAAATAGAATATGGTTTCTATATGAGCGCCTTTATGAGCTGCATTGATCTTATTGAATTTATTTAACTGCTTTTCTTGGCGGTTGAACAACTGCACCACGTCCATGCCATTTATATGCTCTTGAACAAATGAATTCAGACGTGCTATTTGATCACGAACATCTAAGAAAGCCAAGCGAACTTTGTTCTTAAACCAGAAGGTTGCGTAAAATAGTACTGGTAAAATGGCAATTGTAACCAAACTCAATTCCCAGCTCATGCTAAACATGAAGTAAAGAATGAATATGATTCGGAATAGGTCTCCAATAATAGCCACTACCCCGTCCGACAATAATTGGCTTAATGCTTCAATGTCGCTTGTGGTTCGCGTGATTAATCGGCCAATTGGATTTTTATCAAAAAACTGAACGTTGAGACTCTTGATCTTTTTGAATACGGAGTTCCGAAGTGAATAAAGTGCACCCTGCCCAAACCAACGGGTTAGGTAGGTATTAATCACTTGTAAGGTGAATTCACCTAGAAGTGCTAAACCCAATAACAATATGATATTCAGTAGTCCTTCAGTGTCGTTGATAGCGATATGCTCATCAACAGCAATTTGGGTTAGTTTAGGCCGAACGGTACCCAGAAAGGATGCGCCTAAGGTTAAGGCGATGGCTAGAACTACAAACCATTTGTAGGGTTTTATAAAAAAATAAAGCCGCCGAATAAGTTTTCTATCGACGGCTTTTGAATCTTTATTTTTACTCAATGCGATTTAATTAGAATCTATCTTGATCGTCGTATGATGAACGAGATGAATATGAGCGGTTAGAATCTGAATTCCACTTGTTATCACCACTTCGTCCACTGCTTGAGCTGTCACGATGGTTTCTGTTTCGGCTTCTATAGCCTCCGCCATCATTGCTACGGCTGTTATATCCACCACCATCACTTCGATTGTTATCACGGCTTCGGTAACCACCGCCACCGCCGCCACTACTTCTGCGATCGTTGCTTCTATAGCCTCCACCACCGCCTGAACTACGACGAGGTCTGAAATTGCGATTTCCACCACCACGGTCATTACTACGGTAACCACCGCCACCACCGCTACGTCCACGATGTCCACCACTGCGGCCACCGCCACCACGGCTGTCATTTGATTTCGTTAAGTCTCTTAACTCTACTTTAGCAGTCAAAATTCCGCGCTCATGAGAAGGATCTGTATAAATTGGTCTCAATTCATTTGCTAACCAAGCTGGATAGAACCCATCTCTTGCTTCTTTTAATAGCACATGTGGATTAGTATAACGCGCAGAGAAATGGCCAATCACTAATAACTTAGTTTGAGCTTCAGTTGCAACTCGAGCTGCATCTTTAGCTGAAGAGTGACCCGTTTCTGATGCTTTATCCGCTAAGCTATCACTAAAGGTAGCTTCGTGATAAAGGATATTTGTATTCAATGCGAGTTTAACTGCATTTGGGCAATACTCAGTATCAGTAACGTAAGCAAAACTATCCCCTGGACGTGGATGACCTACAATGTCTACCGATTTAACTTCAGTACCGTCATCAAGAGTGATGTCTTCCCCATTTTTAAGGGCTTTGAAGTCTTCGTCTTTTGTTACACCTAATTCGTTTGCTAACTCAGCGTTTACTTTACCAGGCTTATCTTTTTCTTGGAAACGGTAACCTAGGCAAAATCTACGGTGCTTAAGAGCACGAGCTTCAACTATATAATCTTCTTCATCGATAACAACAGCGGCATCCGTGTCGTGCTCAACTTCAATAAAAATAATTTCGAAACCGATTTCGATGTCCGAGAACTTCAAATTCCATTCAATATACTCTTGAAGTCCTTTTGGGCCTACCATTCTCAATGGCTTATCACGGCGTTGTAATTGTAAAGTGGATAATAACCCGATTAACCCTGAATAGTGATCAACATCAAAATGTGAAATAAAGATGCATTCTATTTTTGAACGCTTAATACCGGCTTGAAGCATACGCATTTGGGCATTTTCGCCACAATCAAAAAGAAATACACTTCCTTCTCTCCACAATGCTACTGCTGGTAAATGCCGAACCGCTGTTGGGGTTGCTGAGGCTACTCCTAATGGAACTACTATCATTGTTGTCTCCCGTTCTGTTATATAAGGTGCTTTAGCGCTACTTAAACTTTCCCAGTTTTATATTTCCGCTAATTCTTGTTCTAGTATTTGTTTGTTATACATGCTTGTATAATGTCCTTCCATATCTAAAAGTTCTTGATGGGTACCGCTTTCTACGATATTACCATCCTTTAGATAATAGATTCTATCGGCATTTTTAATAGTCGATATTCTGTGACTAATCATAATAGTCGTTCTGCCACTCAATTCGTTTTTTAAATGACTAAGAATCGCTTCCTCTGTTTTAGTGTCTACGGCACTTAGTGAGTCATCAAAAATTAATATTCGGGGATCTTTTATCAGAGCCCGTGCTATTGCTGTTCTTTGCTTCTGTCCACCCGATAATGTTATCCCTCGTTCACCTAGGATAGTCTCGAATTTTTTTTCAAAATCCAAAATATTATCTCGCACTTGAGCCTTCTCAGCAGCGTTTTCAATCATTTCAGGAGTGGCATGTTCACTACCAAACGATATATTTTCGCCAATCGTATCCGAAAATAAGAATGTATCCTGTGGAACAAAACCTATAGATGCCCTTAATTGATCTAATTCAACTTCTTTTACATTTCGGCCATCTATAAGAACTTCCCCTTCTGTTGGGTCGAATAAGCGCGGTATTAACTGTACGAGGGTTGTTTTGCCTGATCCTGTACGTCCCACAAAAGCGATTTGCTCCCCTGCCTTTATCTTGAAGCTCACATCTTTTAACACTTTCGATTCTGTATCTGGGTATGCAAAACTCACATTCTTGAATTCTATATCCCCTTTAAACACCCCATCGTCTTTGATATCATTGATAGATTCAATTTCGACTGGTCGATCTAAAACTTCGGCGATTCTGTTCCATGAGGCAAGGGACTTTTGAAAACGATTCGTGGTGTAGCCAAGTGCTGCTACGGGCCAGGTTAAGTATGCTACATAGATAAGAAACTCAGCAATATTACCGATTGTCAAACTTCCTTCTATTACCATCATCCCGCCCTGCCAAATTACGATCAGGAGTGATATACCGATCAAAAAGTTTAGGGATGGGTGAAAGAGTGATTCTATCATATCTAATCGCAGCTTTTTCTTTCGATAGTCTTCACTTAAAGCTTCAAACTTAGATTGCTCGTTGTCTATACGGTTGTAGGCTTTTATTAAGCGTATGGATGAGAATGTCTCGTTAGCCTGCCCTGATAGTCTAGAATATTGCTCTTGAATGATGGTAGAGTGTTTATGGATATACCCCGTTATCCAATAGGCAAATATCGATATGAATGGCAATGGTATCAATGCCCAAAACATCAGATCGGAGCTGACGATATACATCATTGTGATTACAAAAGCAGCTCGTGTTAAGGTGTTGATGCTATACATGATAACAGGGCCATAGTACTCTCTTACCTTGTTTACATCTTCAGTAGCTCGTACATAAATTTCCCCAGATGAATACTTAGCGTAGAATCGTTGCGGAAGACTCATTAGCTTTTGGAGGATTTCATTTCGCATATCGAACTCAACTTTCCGCGATGAAACGATGAGTGTTTGGCGTGTAGCGAATAATAAAATTCCGTAGAGTGCAACTGATCCTAGGAGATACCCTGCGTTTTCAGCGAGTATCCATCCTGCTTCAGTAGAAAAGAGCGTTTCGAATAGGTTGTTACCTGCTTCAACATTAGCCTCGTTTAGATTTTCTACTTCATCCATGGTTTTACGGATGAGCACTGGTATCCAAACGAGGAAGAAATTAGCGCCTGTTAGAAACAGGATGCCTGAGATGAGAGAAACCCTATACTTCTTTAGATAACTATTAAGTTGTTTTAGAGCTCCCAAATCTACATCCTATTACGAATTCATCTACGGCTAATCTTTGAATTTATCAGACCAGAATTGTCCTAATGCTAAACCTGATAGATAGGCTGATTCAACAGAATCACCATTCATATAACTACCAATCAATGCTATCGGTGCATCATTCCCTACAACTTCCATAAAAGGATAAGGAAGTGGGTTAATGGCTTTGCTGTATCTCCAGAAGTGTAATTCACTCCAAGCTGGTAGTGTACTCCACCCACCGGTAATTTCACCAAGGGTATCGAGTATTTCTTCTTCTACAGCTTCTTTTGAAGCATCTTTGTTTGCGCGAGCAAATTCAGCGGTTGTTTGAATTACAAACGAACACTCTGTGCCTTTCCCTCTTTTTGATACTTCGTTGGTTATAGAAGCGATAATGGGGTGATCACATTCCATCATGCTCCATTCTGGAACATCGGCATCACCGTAACCAACCATTAACGAGAAACAAGGATCGTATTCAACGGCATCAACTTCTCTTAGCAACTTAAGGGTTGCCACTTCATCAATAGTTGTGTTTAAGATAGCGTACGCTTGTTTAGATGGAGTTGCTATTACCACGGCATCTACATTTACTGCATCGCCCGTTGGGAAATTCAACATCCAAGATCTTTTCTTGGTGCGATCTTCACCAATGTGAGTTACTCCACTCACTTTTGTGTTGGTTTGAACATCCACATATCGCGCTAACTCTTTACCAACTTGATTCATCCCCATTGGGGCAACGTATCTCTTCTTAGTTGGGTAAAACTGACTCAACTCACCTGCTTCATTAAGGTGCATAAAAGGACCTGAAAAAGGAACTAATTTCCCTTTATTCACCAAATTTTGAAGCATTGGTTGAATTTTCTCTGAAGTTTCTTCGATGTAAGGTAAACCGTGGTCTACTTTCGTTTGGTTGTTTTCACCGGCATATCTTGTAGCTAAACGACCACCAAGGCCTCTGCTTTTTTCATATACCATTACTTCGTGTCCGGCTTCAGCTAAAATACGTCCGGCTGTCAATCCTGCAACACCCGCTCCTATAATTGCGATCTTCATCTTATCGTATGAATTGAGTTAGTTTGATTATTTAAATTTCGTAAACAGTTACTCTTGGTTGAACTGCATCTTTGGCTAATAGCGCCGGCCAGTATGCTACTACATCACTCGCTTTTGGGCGACCACCGGCAAAGCCTGTAACGCCACTTGGGCCTGTTAAAATCAATGGAGCTATTTCCATGCCGAATCTATTTAAATCAGCTTTATCTGGCCCCGTTACAGAAACTCTCATTTGAATTTCATCTAGGTCATCAACAGAATCAGTATTATCTACTGGTTTTTCACCCACTCCGTTATAACCGATGTATTCTTTATGAAACTCGGTAAGATTTAAACCTAAAGCTTCCGCTCTTTTTTCAAGTATCTCTGCACCCTTCTGAGCTTTCTTTAAAGCATCTGGCCAAGAATATACTAAGGTTGCTGATAATTTATATCCGTCGTTATAACTCGCTGATACTTTATATGAATCTGTTTCTTTGAATCCAGTAATACCGTGTACTCGAACACGATTTTTAGCAACATCTTCTACTTTAATTGAAGTGAAGTCTGCAATAACATCGGGTGTGATATAGTCTTTCGGGTCACCAATTTCATACAGCAACTGTTCTTTCACTGTCATTGCATTTACCAAGCCGCCTGTTCCTTCGTGCTTGGTTACAAAAAATTCACCATTAGGATAGGCTTCTACAATTGGGAAACCGATATCTGTGAAGTCTTCTACTTTTTCCCAATCCGTGAAATTACCCCCTGATGACTGAGCACCACATTCAAGAATATGACCTGCGATGGTACCTACCGACATCTTATCATAATCTTCGTAATCCCAACCAAATTCATGAATCATAGGTGCGAGTGTAAGTCCTGTATCCGTAACTCGGCCTGTGATAATTACATCTGCGCCCTGCTTTAGAGCTTCAACAATGGGTCGACATCCAAAATAGATATTTGCACTCAATAATTGGTCTTTAACGGTGGTGATAGGCTCCCCTGTTTCCATATTGTTTAATTGATGTCCATCGGCAATCAATTCATCAATTTGTGGAAGGATGTTATCTCCATCTACTACCGCTACTTTTAAATTCTTGTAGCCTTGTTCACGAGCAATCTTAAGGATTTCATCCTTACAAGCTTCTGGGTTCACCCCACCTGCATTGCTGATAACTTTAATCCCTTTATCGCGGATTTCTGGAAGTACTTGCTCAACCACACCAACGAAGTCGCGAGCGTATCCCCATTCAGGATTTCGAATTTTTTGTTTTTGCATTATCGACATGGTTACTTCAGCTAAGTAATCCATTACGAGGTAATCGATTGGGCCTTTTTTTGCTTGATTAACTGGAGCTATGGGTAGATCTCCCCAAAAGCCTTGTCCCGATGCAATTCTAATAAATTCTTTCACAGATGGGTTATTCTTGATTAAGTCTTTTATTTAGGCTCGGAATATCGTGAAAAATAGACTGCTAGTGAAATAAAAAAACCCAGCTTTATCCAAACTGGGTTTTTAATGAACTTATCCTCTGTAAGGACCTTCATATACTACTTGAGTAACATCATTTTACGTGTGGTATTGAACTCTGGGGTAACGATACGATAGATGTACATCCCCGATGATAACGACGAAGCGTCTACCATTACGCTGTGCCATCCAGCATTGTATCTACCATCCACTATCGTCATTACTTTTTGCCCTAAGGTGTTGAACAGCTCAAGGCGCACATCGGTTGCATTAGGCAATGCAAAGTTAATCGTTGTACTTGGGTTGAATGGATTCGGATAGTTTTGACTCAACAAGAAGGTGTTTGGTGTATCTGAAACACGTTCTGTACTGATAGATTCACTTCTAACCGCCACCGCGTATTCGTTGAAGTCTGTTAAACCTGTAACTAACAGTGTATTGTTTGCTATGCTGACACTTAGACCTGCTTCGCTTAAGTCAGTCCATGAGGAAGAACTATCTATTCGTTTTAGCAGTGTGATTTTTTCTGGGACATCTATTGTAAATCCTGAAACATCCACAGATAGATCGTATTGGAACTCAGGGGTGCCGGTGGATTCTAGCGTTATAATCCAGTAGATATCTTGATATATCGACTCTACGCCATTTGGATAATTTGTACCGGGATTCTCGGCAACACTTGTTGTAATCGAGAATCCATCTCCTGTATTGGAAGTAATCTCTATACTTAATCCAGAATTACCCAATTCAAAGGTTCCTGTTTGATCCGCTAAGATATCTAGTTTGTAATCTGGAATGGCTTGTTCCGGCCCTAGAATCACTATAATTGACTTCGAGAGGTTCACCCCTTGTAAATCAATATTTGAGGTATCTGTTACCGTTACCGTTATTTGATCTCCATCCACTCCAGAAGCGATTAATTCAGCGGTACTACCACTTTGATTGCTTGGATTGATAACCACTTTGCTTTCATTTGAACTTTCCCATTTATAGGTAGGTGAAGCATCGTTCAAGATGGTTACAGCGGTTACAACCGTATCTCCATTGGCAGGAACATAGAGTGTATCTACTCCAAATATTTCTGGGAAATTTTGGTTTACTACTACCTGCGCAGAGACGTCACTAAAGCCATCGGCTACGAAGGAAGTGTTTAGTACATTATTTGAACCAAAGTATTGATTGTTATCCACTGAAACGCTGATATCTATGGTTCCAAATCTTTTCGGACTGATGTAATTGATCCAATAAAAGCTATTTGCAATTTTTGCGATCTCACGCTGAATTTTTTTGAACTCTGCCGCCAATCCTGAGGGGTCATCAGCTTGGAATACACGACCACTAAAGCCTGTAATTTGCTGAAGCTGGGTTTGATTGGCATCCCCTACACCTACGGCATAAACATCTATATTAGCCGTTGCGGTTTGCACCTCTTGAATGGTGTACTGCCCTGTATTTTCTTCCCCATCGGTGAATACTACAATGTTACCACGGGTAATTTTATCAAGTGTAGAATTGATAAGTGCATCTAAGTCTCCAGCAGATGTTACAACACTCCCAAATAGGTTTGTAGAAGAACCTGATAACTGAATGCTGTTAATTGCATTGATTAACTGTGTGGTATCGGAAGTAAACGACTGGACGGTTTGTACTTGAGATGAGAAGGTGTAAATCCCAATTCTTTGATCCTCCTCTATACTTCGAACTAACTCTATAGCGGCTTCTTTAATTAGTGGTAGATTCGCAAAACCAATAGAGGCTGATTTATCTAATACCAGCGCCGTGTTGATTTCGAAGTCAATGGCATCCTGTTTTAGAATTTGGAAATCGGATTCCGCATCACCAGGGGCAATTACAGAGGTTCCTTCTTTCAGCGTGAAGAAATTCGGTTTGGGCTCGCCTCCTACTAACTGATCTGGATTCGCTTGATCTAGGAATGTGATACCTACTCCATTAGGATCGGTAGCTTGGAACAACACATTCACGAAGCTTGGATGAATAGTATCGGTTAGGATTTCAGACATCTGAACATTTAGAGTAGGTACAATTCCTGTTCCATAATAATTGAAATTGAATTTACCTTCCTCTAATGGTGCTTCTGATACTGAACTATGCTGACTAACCTGATACAGTACTTTAACAGCATCCGTGTATAATTCTAAGCCTATTGCGAAATCTAGAAATTCGAACAACTCATAATCGATATTTACAATTCCAGTATCGCCAGGAGCAAGTATTTCGTTATTGCTTGAAACTACTACCGTAACACGGTCATCTTGAATGATTTGATTATCAAGCTGTTTTTGAAAAGCTAATCCATTAATGGTTAACGTATCTGTTCCTTTATTATAAAACTCGATAACTTCCGTTCTATACTCTTGAATAGGAACTCCATCATATTGAGTATTCACATATCCAGAAGGATAATTTGCATCAACGCCCGATGTAAATACTTGCTTAAATTGAATTACGGGTTCTGTTTTCTCCAAATTCACTTCAACATCGAATGTCGATTTTCCACCTGACCCACTATGGTGTATTGTCATAGTCTCAAAGAGTGTTGTGTCATTTGGCAAGTCGTAAAAATTTGGCCGGGTTTGCAAAGCTACACCAATTGTTTGTCCCTTTGCCACCTCAGTGGTTACCAGTGGGTTTACGCTATTATCGCTACTTATACTTTGTCCCAGCTCAAAGTAATCGTCAGAAAATGAAACACTACTTATAATTAGATCATCTAATCCTGTGTTCTTCAAAGAAATAAATACATCCGCGGTATCATTTTCGCTTAACACGGAATTAAAAACTATAGGACTTAGTGCTTCTAATCGCCCTAAAGTATCTTTGGCTATAGCGAGGAGTGGAATTTCTATACGCCCATTTTCAAAGCCAATGGAATTGGTTTGTACAAAAATGGTATCCTTGTAATTCTTGAACTCGGTGGGTTCAAATATGATATCTAGCCTTAGCAATCTATCTGCTAAATCATTTTCAGGAGTTGGCAGCAAGCTTAAAGGGGTTATAGGTGGTGATTCCAATCTAAATGCCGCACCGCTAGCAAATGATACTGAGTCAATATTTAAGCTATCCGTTCCAACGCTTACAATATATGTTGTTACGGTATCGGCTTTATTTACCTGAGTACTATCGGCCCCTATGAATGGGTTAAATGCATTGGTTACAGGAGTTGCATTCGAGTCGGCAGCAAACTTTGCTTCACTGATAACATTTAGCCCCGTTCCTTGGACAATGAAATTTATTTGTCCATAGGCCCCTGTATGGTTTATTTGGACAGTATCAATAGAATGACCTGTAGAAGTCACCTGATATTCTACGACTAAGGTATCTTTTTGAGCAATTCCTATTACACCTGAGGGGGCACGAAGAATGCTGAAATCTGTACCATTTATCATTTTCACCGAGTCGATGGTGGTACTTGCCGTGCCGTTGTTAGTGAATACTACTGTGTCACGCAGGGTTCTGTGCATATACTGATTACCAAAGTTTATACTCCCTTGGCTAGAGGTTAATAACCCAGCGGCTTCTATAGAGAAAGAAATGGTGTCTTGGTTAGGGTAAGCCATCTGATAAGTGCCTTGGAAGGTATCAGGCTTATCCCATTCTCTCTTAAAACGAGAAATAGGGTTTGTGTTTGATGTTTGAACCGTAGTTGTAGTAGCGAAGTTATCATCTGAAATAACAACATTGTTTATAGCTATATTTGAAGAAACGGCTACATCCTCAAATTGAAAATGAAGCGTATCCACTTCATATTGTTTAAGCACCATTCCATTTTCTGGATATAAAAACTTAAAGTATTTAGGTGAAAATGAGCCTACGAAGTAATTCGCTGAACCCGCATCTACATTCTGTGCACCTAGTAGTAATTCGGTATTTAAATCCAACGATCCCGCATAGGCATACCGTGTTCCTTGTGAATCATCAAATGCATATAAATCATTTGCTCTACTTCCATCTACTTCTCCTAAATTTTCAATATCTCCAACATTAAGAGTAGTGTTAGTAAAGATAATGGCGTAAAGATTCGTCCGACCGTTAGTACTATTTGCAGGATAGAAATTTATTGAACTAAATACGGCATTTGAGGCGTCGGTATAGCCAAACATAGTATAAAAATCTGTATTCGAATCTGCAGCACCCACAAATCCAGTTATTGTAAAGTCTGCACTCATTGAAGATGTTATCGCTCTACTTGCAAAAACACCTGCATTTTCACCTCTGTATAAGGTGTATTGATTAGCCGAAGTTTTTTCTAACCATACAAAGCCAGTTAAGGATGTATTTGGTCGAGCAACAAGATGCGTAATTTCGTTCGTTCTTACATTTGTGGGGTAAATGGTTTCTGTATCGAAATCAAAAGTGTAAATCAGAGATTCAAAATCATTGTTTACACTTTTGGAATAGTTCGTGCTATCAAAAACAAAGGTTGCTTCATGTGTTTCAAACCTGGCAGATACATTAGTACCATTTGGAATCACTTCAAATTTATCACTGATTTCAGCAATATTTGCATGGCCAGCTTGTATCATTTTAAGTTGTGATAAATCGAAGGTGGTATCAATTCTACCTATATAAAAATCATCCACTCCACGTGGGCTTAAATTACTAGGCAACTCCCCTGCCCCTGAAGCTGAACCTTCTCGTTTTACATTAAATCCTGCTCCAGTAATCATACCACCAAAATATACATACCCATCTCGTACTATTATGTCGATACCATAACCATTAGCTCCTACTGTACCGGTATCATTCACGCTAAGTATGGCAGCTACTCCATTAGCGTTTGTTACTTCAACTCCGGTATCAGCGTTTACTCGCTTTACAATAAACCCATTGTTTGATGTACCCGTGAAATAAATCGATCCCTCTCTATATGCAATATCACTTATATCCCCAGAAGAATAACAGTGGTTCCATTCCACTGAGCCTTCATTGTTTATTTTAATAATTACGGATGTATTTACGCCGCATACTCTATTTTGGGCATCCATAATTAAGCTACCTTGATCGATATTACCTGCTAGGTAAACGTTATCGTCAACGTCCATAGCCATGGCTGTGAACTTCGTATTATTCTCCACATTTATATTCTGCAACCAAGGTGCTTCATCCGATTGTGCAAAAGAAATTGCTGAACAAACTAAAGCAATTATTACGGTGAGGAAGGTTTTTAGTGTTTTCATAATAATCCCACTGAGGTTAAGTTTGTAGGACATTATGCATTCGATGGTACATTCTCACCACATGAAAAGGTGGAAATTGAGGATGAATGGACTTACACACTCAAATCAAGTTAAGTGCAGTATTATCAATATAAATCTACAATTCCTGGTCATATTCACTTCATGCTATGTAGTAAATCATGTAGTGTAAATAGGTAGTATCGCCAATTGGGTTAGGTGGGATTAATTAGGCGTTCTTTTATGCCTTTGGCCACGGCATCAGCTCTGTTTTTAGCTTCTAATTTTCGATAAATATTTCGAATGTGATAACGTACTCCATCTACCGAAAGGAACACTTCTTTTGAAATGGCTTTATAAGACAAGCCTTCGGCTAAATGGGTTAAAATCTGTATTTCAGTTTCTGTTAAAGAGACTTCAATTTGATGTTGCCTCTGGAAAGAGTGGATTACTTTTCGGGCTATGTTTGGGCTCATCGGTGACCCGCCTTCAACTGCCATTTTAACGGCTTCAATAAGCTCTGAAGGCGATACTTTCTTAAGTAGGTAACCTACAGCCCCATTTCGTAGTGCAGTGAAAATCTTTTCATTTTCATCATGCATAGTAACCATGAGCACAAGAATATCGGGGTACTTTTCTTTGATGACTTTCACCCCTTCTGTGCCATTCATTCCTGGCAACTCAATATCTAATAGAAGAACTTGATTGGCGGCTAATTTTTCATCCTCAAAAGCTGCTTCACAACTGTCATAGGTGTTTGTTACACAAAGATCGGCTTCGAAATCTAAGATAGTCTGCCAACCTTCACGCATATACACGTTGTCTTCTATGATGCCAATTTTAATCATACTTATAGATACAGCTAAATTTAGCCATAGTAACTACCTTTTTAGGTAGTTATTTATTCGGTATTACCACCTTTATATCTGTTCCTTGACCGATTTTTGTATCAATAATAAGTTCGCCATTTAAACGGTCTGTTCGATATCGTAAATTTTTTAAACCATTCCCTTTTTTCATTTCTTCCTCACTCATACCAATGCCATTATCGGATACTTTCAGCACAAGTGAATTCCCCTCTTGGTACAAATCTATTTGAGCCTTTGTAGATTTAGCATGCCTCACAAGATTGGTAACTAACTCTTTATATACTAACCATAAATCTTGGCGAAAAGCCAAATTCATGTCAGAATCGAACTCTTCTTCAATATTGATTTCATATTCTAAGTTTTTGCTTTCAAATAGATCAGCTGCATACCGTTTACTTTTACTTACGAAATTAGTCCAATCATCATTTTCAGGGTTAATAGCCCATATAATATCATTTATTTTATCTTTGGCATCGGTAGCACTCTGGTCGATACGTTGGAGGTATTTTACGCTTTGATCGTCTTCATTAAGATTAGATGATTGAGCATTATTCCTACGAATTGCCTCTGCAAAAAAGCTAATACTACTTAAGGTGGCACTAAGGTCGTCGTGTAAATCTCGAGCTATATGGTTTCGTGTAGCCTCCACTCTAAGTTTAGTCTGCACCCTATTTTTGTTAACTATTAGCCAAGCAATCAAAATTAATAAAATGGTGATGCCTAGTAGCCATAATAAACGCGTGTTCAGCTTATCAATTTCTAAATTGGCTTCAGAGATTTGATCGTTTTTGTCACGCATTTGAAAGCGTACTTTATATAATTCTTCTTGAGAGATTCGCCCTCTAGTTTCTACTGCATTTAAATTATTGAAGGCAGTTTTTTCAATTCTATACGCTTGCTGGTAGTTACCTAATGCTGCGTATGCCTCTGCCTTAGATTCCATAATTTCACCATAAATAGGAGTTGCAGGCATTCTATTGAGCAAAGCTTCTGCTTTATTGGCTAGTTCAATTACCTCATTAAACCGTTGGTTATCGAGAGCACTATTAATTTGAACTCTATAAAAATGGATTTTTGATGGTAGTTGGATTCTGGATAGGTCCATAGACTTCATTTCATCAATCAAGCTATCTCTTTTCTGCATATTACCTGCGCCGTCATAAGCTTCAGCAAGCATTAGATTAGTTTGAAATCGATCAACGGGTACTAAATTAGGAAGGGATACTGCTTCTTCTAAATATCTGACACTTTCTTTAAAGTTACCTTGAACCTTTTCAAGATCGCCCATTGAGCGCAGTAAAGCTGCTTTCATCATAGCTGGTAGATCTTTTTGAATACACTCAGAGAGGTATTCCTTAGCAAGCTCAAAGTCTTTATTCATCTTGAGAGCATTACTGATATTAAGCCTAATTTGACACACTCGAGTAAAGTCCGATTCTATCTCTAATATTTCTTGGTACCTATCTAAAGCTATTTCAACTACCCCCACGCGTATATATAAATTCGCCAAGCGATCTAACACTAACTTGTATATAGATTCATCTATGTCTGTTGTTTCGGTGATTTCTTTGGCCTTTAAGTAAGCTTCTTCTGCGGCTAGATAGTCGTTTCGCCGAAATAGTTGTTGTCCTTTTCGTAGATACATATTTACAACCATTTCATTCATGCCTAACTCTTCAAAATAGCTAGTAGCCCTTATGATGTATTTCAAAGAAGAATCAGGATTAGGACGTGTCCAATGATCAGCTTTTATAAGATTTGCATAGGCATTCTTTTTAGTATCTGATAACCCATCGATTTTCATTACTCGATCAATGATATGATCTGTTGAATCTGGGTATAAGTGTATAGAATTTCGAGCGAGCGCTACATAAAGTTTTAGTACTGAATCAGGATGTTGGGCTTCCTGAATGTTTTTTAAGTCTGATTGATAATCTTGTTGAGAGTATACCCTATAACTGTTACCACTTCGTACTGGGCCATTGGGCTGCCCGTAACATAACATACTCATTCCAACTAATAGTGCCCCTAAGATGATCCCCTTCATGCCGTCTTTTGATATTTTTCCGTCCTAAGCTTTAGGATATATAATCATTTTCAGAAATTCATCTGTAAAATTGCAAAAAAATGAACTCACTCTAAGGCATAAAAAAACCTGGCTTTACTAAGGCCAGGTTTCGAAATGATAGATCATTTAGGACATACTCTCTTGACTAAAATCAACATATCTATTCAGTCAACAAATGGCACTACCCGTTTATGCGGTCTTTTATTTGATAGGGATTTTTAATTGATAACTCACGCCTTCGTTTATCTGAGTTTGGAGTTTATACTCAGCGTCAATTTGCTCCAGCCTTTGTTTAATATTATTTAGCCCATGGCCCTCATGCACCTTCATGGGGTCGAATCCCACGCCGTTGTCGGATATATAAACCAATAGGTAGTTGCCTTTTAAACTGATGCTAATATCGATTTTAGTGGCCGATGAATGACGAATAGTGTTTGCAATAATCTCTTTATAAACGTTCCATAGTTGAGACTTCACCTCCAAGGTGGGTCGACCTTCAGGCACCTGATTTAGATCGATACTATATTCAATATCTGATACCTCTAAGATGTCGGAAGCGTATCGCTTAAACTTGGTGAGTAATGAGTTCCAATCGTCGTTCTCTGGTGATATTGCCCATATTATATCATTGATCTTTTCTTTGGCTTCAATGGCACTTTTATTGATGAGCTTTAAAAACTTTCCCGAATCAGCTCGACCTTTTGTTCGTTTAGCTGCTTCTGTAAAGAAACTTATACTACTTAAAGTTGCACTTAGATCATCATGAAGGTCTCTTGCTATTCGAGAACGTGTCTTTTCTTCTTTTAGAAGATAAAAAAGACGGTATCTCATCAACCCATAAACCACTAGAACACTGAGTATGGCTATCATTGTGAGTACATACCATCGTTTCCAAAATGGAGCTACAATGCTGAAGGCAACTACTTCAGACGGAACACTCCAATCCTCGCCAGTGTAAGAAGCGCGTATCTGAAATTGGTAGTGATTGGGGTTTAATCCTGAAAAGTTCACCGATCGCGTATTCCCGATATCTATCCAGTTATCGGACACTCCCCTCAATCGATATTGAAATTGCTGTCGTTCAGGGTCGAAATAGTTCAAGTATGTGAAATTTATAGTAACAAAATTCTGCTGAGGCTTAAGGCGAAGTTCACCAACATTCACTTCTTTTAAATACTCCACTCCTTCGATCTGAATACCATTAATTACTGTGTTACCGCTGGTAGGGGCATCATACACTTGTGAAGGATTGAAAGCATTGAAACCATTTACACCCCCAAAATACATGGTGCCAGCCTTAGATTTGAAGTATGCTCCCCCATTAAACTCTGTGCTTTGTATACCGTCAGATAATCCATAGTTAAGGAACTTATTCTCGCTATGACTAAATGCACTTAAGCCAAAATTTGTACTGAGCCAAATATCCTTTTCATTATGAATAAGCATTCCATAAATCACGTTACTTGGCAAGCCATTTTGGGTAAAGAAGGAATCAATAACTTTATAAGAAGCATCTAGTTTGTATAGCCCGTTGTATGTTCCCACCCAATAATTCCCATGCATACACTCGGTTATACTCAATACTCGATTTGACAGAATATGATGATCTTCATCTTCGTCATTGTTGAGTTCTATGACTTCCCCATCTTCGGTAAACACCTGTAAGCCATGCAAATAGGTTCCCATTAATAAATCTCCATTACGAGAGCCATGCAACGCCAATACCCTTTGAGTATTTGAACGATCCTTAGTATTGAATCGATTGGGCAATGATTGAATAACTTTATCACCAATAATGGTATTCACTCCGATATATGTACCCACTATCAGCTCCCCTCTTGAGGTTTCATATAAAGAGAGAATGCTATCATCACTTAAGCCTCGAATTCGTTGTTTGGCTTGAAGCTTATCAATGTCTGGAATTCTATATAACCCATCTCCATCCGTTCCTATCCAGAGGGTGCCTGATGCGCTCTTTTTAATAACAACTATAGGTGAGTTATTAAAACCAGGAATTTGATAGAACTTCCCTTCTTTCTTATTCCATCTATAAAGGCCGGCATCTTCGGTTCCGATGAGCAACGATTCCTCATCAAGTTCTTCAAAAGATAATATGACTTTCCCGTTCAGCCCTTTTTGATTAGAGGTGGTATAATGCTGAACCTGATACCTCAAAGGGTGATAATTGCCAAAACCAGAGGTATTACTGCCAACCCATACTACGCCCTCGTTATCGCTATATACAGTTCGAATTGAGTTCTCTGATATACTTTTTGAGTCTTCAATTTTGGCACGAAGTGTTGAAAACAAGACCCTTTTGTCATTGTATAAAAATATTCCTGATCGTTCTGTAGCTATCCAAATTCGATTCTGTTTGTCGATGGTGATATCGCGAATACTGGTATTGGATAATTGCCTATCAAAGGCTTTAAACTGACTGCCATTTTTTTCCAGAATGAAGATCCCTTGACTGCTGCTACCCACCAATAATTGATCGTTATGTAATGCTAAACTTGTAACTCGAATACGGTTTAAAAAGCGCTCTGATTTACCTGCTTGTTGAATTATCACCCCTTGTTCTGAACCTATAATTACTTGAGTTGGGGTAACTAATACATCCCAAACTGGAGATTGAGTGACATAAATATGTTCCAGTTTTTGCTGGTTGATATCGTAGCTAAATACCCCTGATTCTCGAGTACTAAAATAGAGCTTCCCCTGGAAGTACTGCATAGAAAGAATGGACCACTCGGGATTACATACACGCTTTCCAATAATGGAACACAGGTTGGTAAATTCTTCTTTTTCGGGATTGAAACGATCTATACTACCACCATCGGTTCCCACCCAAATAATCCCATCTTGATCTTGTACCAAGGTGCGAACACTTCTATGGCTTAGTGACGTTGGGCTTGAATCAGGGTAGTACTTTTTAAAGCTATGAGCGTCAAATCGATTTAAGCCATCTCTGGTGCCGATCCAAATGTACCCTAAATCATCTTTTAGAAATGTATATACAGTGGATTGCGACAGTCCATCTTCTAAGGAGTAGTTATTGAACTGTATATTTATAGGCTGTGCATAGCTTATAAGCCCCGGAAAAGTAAATAATACTATGAAGAGTAAACGCACGTAGATGAGAGATGAATTGCACTGTCCTAGGGGGCAATGTACATAAAAAGTGCAAATTTGAAAGCCTTATTCTTTGTCTGAATCAAGGTTTATCAGATTTCGATTCATCCCTTTGCTTATAGCTTCCGACCTTGAGTGTACTTCTAGTTTCCGGTAGATCTTTCTGATATGATGCCGTACTCCATCGGTTGATAAGAATATTTTTTTACCTATTTCGGCATAAGAACGACCAGTAGCCAACTCATTCAATATCTGAAGTTCACGTTCGGTTAGTTGTTCTTCATCCGGACTTGTAATGGCATGAAAGGTACCAATTACCTTCCTTGCTATGTTGGGAGTCATGGGTGCCCCACCAGCGTGAGCGTCTCTCAGTGCTTCCACTAATTTTTCTGGGGATGTCTTTTTAACCATATACCCCATCGCACCTGCTTTCAATGCTTGAAAGATATTATCGTCATCATCATGTATGGTAGCCATTATGATTGTTGGATCGATATCTAATTTCATGATATGCTTTACCCCTTCAATACCCGACATACCGGGCAAATCGATATCCATGATAATGATGTCTGTTTGATTCAGTTCTTTGCTTTTTAAAGCATCCTCAACGCTTTCGAAGCAAGCAAGTACACACATATCATTTTCCATATCAATGAAGGTTTGCCAACCTTCACGTACGTATGGATTGTCTTCTATTATTACTATTCGTATCAAATGATTCATATTCATTTATAATCAACTACAAGCTAAGGATGCGTATCGCCATTAACTCTACATAACAATGTGGTATTAAGGGTATAGTCGAACTTCGATTTCCCACCTAGTACCTTTATTCAATTCGCTCTCTAACTTTATTTTACCTTTACAACGAAGTACTCTTTGTTTGATATTTAAAAGCCCATTACCGCGTTCAATCTTGTTCTCATCAAAACCAATTCCGTTATCTCTAATAAAGATTTTCAGTGTATCTAATTCAATATTGAATGCAATTTGCACATAGCTCGCTTTTGCATGACGTACAATATTTGTAATGATTTCTTTATAAACGAGCCACAAATTCTGACGTGTGTTCATAGGCAGCTTACCATGAATTATGGAATCCATATCTAAGTCGAATTCTATTTCGTTAGCCCCTAGTAGGTCGGAGGCATACCTTCTACACTTCGCCACAAAACTTTCCCAGTCATCGTGTTCAGGATTGATTGCCCACACTATATCTGAAATTTTTTCCTTGGCTTCTCCTGCACTTTTTTCAATTAGTTGAACAAATCTTTTCTTCTTCTCCTCGTCTTCAAAACGATTAATGGCCCGGGCAAAATTGCTAATACCAATAAGGGTTCCACTTAAGTCATCATGTAAATCATCAGCAATGCGGTTTCGGATGTTTTGCACCTTCAGTATCTGCTGAACTCGGATACGATAGATCAAATAGAGTATCAACCCTATCAACAGAGCATATGCTGTATAGGCCCACCAAGTTCGATACCAAGGTGGAAGCACTCTAATCTGTAACGCAGCTATATCCCCTTCTATGTTGTAAACATTTTTCGACTTCACCTTAAAGGTATAGTTGCCCTCAGGAATATTGGTATAATCCTTTTGCCGTTCCTTTGTCCATGCACTCCAATTGGCATCGAATCCTATTAATTTATAACTGAAGGTATTCTCGGTGTTGTTTACAAAACTGGTAGATGTGAAATTGAACCGTAGCTCGTTTTCAGAATAATCTAATATGAATGGTTGATTGCTCGGAGTTCCAAATCCGCCATATAGCAAAGAATCGCCCGAGGCATAAAAATTGGTAATTAATGTTTTAGAGCGGACCTCATTGAACCAATTTACATTCGGCAAGTGATACAACCCTTCAATACCTCCAAACCAAACACCTGATTCATCACATGCGATATCAAAGATGGATTCCTGTTCTCCAATTTGAGTGTAGGGGTCGCTTACCACTTCATAAACCCCGCCCACTTTGATTACGCGTTTTACTTTCTTGTTATTAACTACCCAGAATTCATACGCTGAACATTCTTTTATATAAAAAACCTGCTTTGATATAAGTTCTTCATCAACTTCTTTGAAGTTATTGGCTAGTTCAAAAACACCCTTTTCATTTAATTGATATAAGCCGGAGCTCCCCTCTTCTACATCTACCCCGATCATGAGTTGCTTGTCTACAATTTCTAAAGTGTTTACAAACACTCGTTCGTTGCTATTCACAGCAATGGGCACCTTCTTCAAGGTTGAGTCGCTATACACAAATACTCCATCTTTGCGATCTAATAGGTAGTATTTATTCTGAAAATAAGCCCCATCAACCCATTCTGCATTCAGAATGTCTGAGTTTATCGGATGTTCTAGAAAACGAGTGCCAGTGTATTCTATAATCCGACCGGGGGTTAAGAAGTGTATACTTTCACTTTCATTCACCTCTTCAAAAATTTGAATTACGGCTTCGTCATCAAAAATAGCTTCCTGCTTCTGCCTCCCATTCATAATACCGATGCCATCACTTCCTATATACCAAGCGGTAGCACCATCATTTTGGACATGATTAACGCTTTTTAGTGCGCTAAAGGATTGTTGTTCTGAAGAATCCCTATACAAAACACCATTTCTTGTTTTAGCATATTGATGATTCCCATTAACAGTAAAGGCTGAAATGGGTTCTTTAATACCATGTTCACTGCCATATTTGAAGGCATCGCCATTTAGTAATAATTTTTGAATTCCATCCCCTAAGCCGATCCAGAGTACTGATTCTTCATCTAAATACAGGGTGTTCACACGATTGGTAGCCAATCCATTCGACTCATTAAAAACCGAATGGGTCGTTAAATCATGATCTAAGAAAATCACCCCTTTATTCCGAGTAGCGATAGCTAACAGATTGTCAGAAATGCTGATAGCATCCCAAACCTGAGTATCACTATCTAAATCTGTGTCTATTTTTTTGACGGTAAGATCATCTAGAAAAAACGAGTCGCCATTATAGCTAAACAGAAATGCTTGAGTGGAATTTATTACAGCACTTGCCAGGATGGGGGTATTGGCTAATTGATCACTTCCACTAATTTGAATGGCATCACTACCATCATATGCCCAAAGGCCATCTGGAGTACTTAAAATCAATTCATCACCTACTTTAAAGGAAGTAATTACATATGAGTTAATCTCATCAATCTTGACTAGCTGATCGTTTTGTAGTGCATATAATCCACCTGAACCCGTTAGAAACACCTGCTTCTGCAAGCGATGAATCTTAGTAAATACTAGCGACTGCTCCCCCGCATTAGTTGATGTATTGAGGGAAGTATAAATAGGATTGTTAGTAGAATCAGAAACAAGGTAACCCGTTCCATTTTGCCCCGTTACCAACAGCGTATCTGCTGATATCTCAAGTATATCTAAACCCCTGCCCTTTTCTTCGATATGAATGGGAATCCAGTTGATGCCATCATGAATCACAACACCTGTTGTACTAGCAAAATACATCAACCCATTAGAACCTTGGTAGATATCCCAGATATTACTTCCAGTGCGAGCCTGTTTAGGGGCATAATAATTGGTAAAAGAATACCCCTGGCTCCATACACTTTGTGTACATAGTAACCCTAGAACTGTAAGAAGTAGAATTCGAATAGATTTCACTTATTCATGATTTGTCATCAATTAGTGTCAATAAATAACGAATTCTATGATTAATCCAACTTTAGACTTAATTCTAATTATGAGCCTAGGTTTGGCACTCCCAAGGTTTGGCAGGGTTTGGATCACATAGATGAGAATCAATGTGGTAAATGATGAGGTTTTTCATTTTTTCCGCAAACTCTTTCTCATCTTCTTTATGGGGGTGATCATGCTTCTTCTTAGGAATTTTCTTGATAATTGGCACGTCGATAACATAATGATTCCCTTTGCGCACACCTTTGAATACACATAAGTCGTTCGCAGGGTCATACCCCGGATAGTTGTAGCACTGCAGTTTATCTATAAAATTTTGGAATTCTTTTCCTGGGTAGTAAATAGGATATAATGTCTCCCCATCAGGGTCAGTTGCTAAGTCAGTAATATCGAATTTCATTCGAATTTTAAAGTCTTTCTTGTTTCTAACTTTATAGGCTTTAATGTTCTTTTTGGCTTGATACAGGGAATCTTTTTCAAGTCTACCAATACCCTCTCTTTTTTCACATTTCCTTGAGTTTATGGGCGTGCAGCCTTGTTTTTTATCCACTCTAAATACTTTCACTTTGGCGTTAGATGAATTTTTTATCACATCTACACTGTCTTCATGTATGGTAAGTTCAAAAACATTGTTGGGTAAATTTATACTAGTGGCTTCACTTTCCATATTCACCACAGTACCCAGAATGAGCATCATAAAGGTCATACTTAGAATCAGCAGTTTCATAATATTCTCCGATATAATTACGGTTTGATACTACCCTTGCAGTATAATTAATCCCTATTACTTTACACTACCCGAATATGTAGTATAAAAAAAGCCCTGCTATCCATACGACAACAGGGCTTTAAAATTATTACTGAGCAGAATTACATTCCTAAGAGTTCATTGAACGATGAGTCGTTCATGAGCACTCTCCAGTACCGGGCATTTTTTCCAATGGAGTTTTTCAAAATATCATGCACTTCTGATTTTGAAATCTGAGCTTCGGCAAAAGCGACATAGCTCGTTCCTTTTTTAAGGGCTATTGAGTTTGATATGGTTGCCTCGTCTTGTACCCGATAGTGCGCATTTCGTAGAGCTACTATAAAGCCTTTCGTATCAGCGGTGGATGATCCGTTTTTTACAAGGGCTTTTCTAACCGCTTCCAATTCCTTAGCAATATTACTTTCTAACCTTACTTTGGCTTGTGAATTAGCTCTAGTTAAAGCCATGGTTGAATCAGTGCTTACGCCTTCGCTTACAGCTAAGAAACTGGTGCTATCTGTTGCAAAACCATCGTTGTTGTACCAAGCGGGATATATAGAAGTGGAAACTTGGTTTTTTGTGCTAGTAGTAGAAGTAACTTTAGCTCCTGTACAAGCTAGTGTAAAAGAAAAGGCACCGATGAGTGCCCATAGTGAGATTTTTTTCATTCGTCCTTTTTCAGTTCGATAAACCCTATTGCATTATCTTCGTTTATCACTTCTAGGGTTACCTTTCCATTGTCATTTAAATTATTGGTAATAAGTTCTTTCAATCTATCGAGATCTTCAACTTGAACTTCATCAATAGATACAATTTCTACATCTTTTTTAAGCCCTCTATTCCAAGCTTCAGAATATTTATAAACCTTTGAAACTATAAGCTTTTGGGTATCGGGTTCATCTGGATTTGGAATTGCTACTACCCGAAAGCCATTATCAAATTCGTGAAAGTCTACATCTAGCCTAAAATTCTGTGCGTCATCGTTATTTTCTGGAATTATTTGTTCACCAATTAAGTCATCAATTCCGGGCTGTTCCAGCACTTTAAGTAAAATCGTTTTTGTACTTACGTTGCCATCTCTCCAAATGGTTAAATCTACTTCATCGCCAGGACTTACTATCGCTATTTTTTCTTGAAGTTGATTGGATTCATTTACTTCAAAGTTGTTCACTTTTAGTATTACATCCCCTTCACGTAAGCCCCCTTCATAGGCGGCACCATTTTCTGTGATAGCAACGATTTCCACCCCTCGAACTTGTTCTAAGCCAATTTGAACAGCTCGTTCGTAATCAACAGCTGTAATACTTACCCCAAGCAAAGCACGTCGCACTTCGCCGAATTCCATGAGATCGGTAGCCACTTTCATCGCTAAATTAATGGGAACGGCAAACCCATACCCTTGGTAACTCCCACTTTGAGAGGCTATGGCCGTATTGATACCGATTAACTGTCCACTGGTGTTTACGAGGGCTCCCCCACTGTTTCCTTTGTTAATGGCTGCATCTGTTTGGATGAAGCTCTCAATTCTAAAATTATCATCAATGATCTGAACATCACGACTAAGTGCACTCACAATACCGGCTGTTACGGTAGATCGTAATCTAAATGGGTTTCCTATGGCAAGCACCCATTCGCCAACATCAACGGTTTCTGAATTACCAACAGTGATGGCGTCGAAATTTTCGCCATTAATTTTAATCACGGCTAAATCTGTACTTGGATCTAGACCCACAATTTTAGCAGGGTATTCTCTTTTATCGTTTAGTACTACTTTAATGCCTTGCTCAACCGCGTCTTCTACTACATGATTATTCGTTAGGATATAGCCGTCTTTGGTAATCATTACCCCAGAGCCCACCGTTCGAGCCCTTCTTGGCATAACCCTATCCCAAAAGCTATTGGCTTCACTATTCGAGCTACCAACAGGTACCAAAGTTTCAATGTATACAACCGATGGGGTTACTTTTTCAGCAATGGTTTTAAAAACAAAACGAGTATCAATGGCGGCTAGGTCTTCGTCTTCAAAGAGAGGCTCTTCACTTTTACTAATTTCTGTATACCGAACTTCAGCTAGAGGTGCGAGTTCTTCATTCATGGTATACAAAGCTAAAATTGTACCAATGGATACCCCAATAAGAATGAGTAATAATCCTGTTAAGAAGCGATTTCTAGAGTTCATATCATGTTACCTTCATCATCTGTTCGAATATTGTATCAGAGCGCCGTTCTTTATAACCGTCTAAATGGTACTTAAAGTATACGTCTAAATGATTTATAAGCTTTTTAAGTTCAAGATTCTGCAAACCAAGCTTAAAAACTTCACTGTTCCTTGCATTCAGTACTAAGGTCACAAACTTGGATTGAAGGTTTGTAAGCTTATAGGATAGTTCAGAGTCGGGTTGATGTGCAATGCTTCCACTACTGATATTTAAATAAACAGTTTCGTTTTCTTGAGTGGTATCATCAACTAAACCGAAGCCAATAATTTGGCTAAGCCGCAATTGAACATAAGCGAATATAGAAGGATGAACGAACTCACTATCCCCTAGCCATTTAATAAAGCTTTCAGCAAAAGAAAATACTTCGAGGTTTTCTTCATTTTCATGGGTGAGTTGGGCGATTAGCTCGAGCGTTGCATATAAAATTGAAGCTCGTTCGAAGTCTTTGCGGAAGTTTAAAGACTGATACCCAATAGAAGCCTCTTTGATGGTTTGGATGTTTCGGGAAGGCTTGTAGTAATAGGTAACATCGATAATGTTACCTACTTCTATACATCCTGCTAGTTTACTTTTGGGCTTTTTTACGCCTCTTGCCATCAATGCTACTTTGCCATTCTTTTCACAAAGTACTGTGATAATCTTGCTCGATTCTTGATAATCGATGCTGCGGAGCAATATGGTTTTAGAAGAAGTGATCATGTCTTAAATCTACTTCTTCCACTACCTAAATGAAATTCAATTTTAAGCCGCTACGAAGTTCTTCAAAGTGGTGTTTATCACAGTAAAGAGTTCTTCCGGTTGTGCTGGTTTTCTAATTAATGTATCGCTTCCCATATCATTCGCTTTCGAAATCATAGACTCCGATTGAGTTGATGAAATGTATAGGAATGGGATTTTAGCTTCAGGGAATTTGAGTTTTATTTCTTCGAATAACTCAAAGCCATCCATTCCTGGCATCTGGATATCTGATAAAATGATATTTGGCTGTACGAAACTAAGCATCTCTAGGGCTTTAATTCCGTTTTCAAATAACATTACAGTGAATCCTCTTTGTTCTAATATTCGACCGATTAATATCCGGTATGCATGGTTGTCTTCCACGACAAAAACCAGCGGCTGTTTCTTCTCTTTACTCATTGGGTGTACCTTAATTATCTATTTTTACGGTATAGGAAACTTGCCCTGTTGCTCCAGGCGCTAGAGTTCCTCCGAATGTCCATTTAACGCCACCAGAGCTACCAACTGCTGGGGCTGTGATTGTACATGAAGTCAAGTTGTTTGGAAGTGTTCCACAACTACCTGAATTATATGTAGTGTATATAGGGGTGTTATCAATAATTTCGAGTGAGCTTAGTGGCTCATCACCGTTATTTTGGTAACTGATTGTATAAGTCAATATTTCACCTGGCAATGCCGAGGTTTTATCAACCGATTTTACAATTACGAGTCCGGCTTCTTGATCGTTAATTACAACGATGTCAGAGCGTGTTAACGTCTGCGATATTTGTGGAGACGTTCCGGATAACACAAAGTCTGCGGTGATTGTAGTAGTACTAGTAGCACCATTATTCACCCCTTGAGGTGCTGTTACTTTCAGAACTACACACACTGTTTCGTTGGCTACAACGCTTACAGCATTGGTTCCATCTAGTACGGGTTCACCGCTATCAATTGCACCATTACAGTTTGTATCTCTATACAATACAATCGGCCAGTTTGAACCTGTTGGATTATTCACTGATGAAGTAGAGAATGTAACATCACCGGCTGTTTTAGCATTGAATGTATGCGTAAACAGAGCAATAGAGCCTGGCTGAATATTTTGGTTACCGTCTGTTAAGAAACTACTTAACTGAACATCACCAAAGTTCACTCCTGTATATTCTTGAGCCACGGTATTCGTAAAAGTGGTTACATCGGTATTGATGTCGTAGCTACCGCCTGTAGTTCCTGCAGTACCTCCGGTTGATACGTGCGACGTACCATTCGTTTCTTGAATCTTAACGGTTCCACCTGATCCTACAACTGAGCGTGGAATCCACAAGGTATAACGTCCTTCTGCATTTGAAGTAGTTTGCTCGATGAGAGCATCTGCACCTGTTAATGCTTTTACAGTTTTTCCTTGAATTCCAATTTCACCACCATTGAGGATACCATCATTTGCCGTTCCACCACCAATGCCGTTATCGTTAAACACACGCCCTTCCACTTTCGAACCTTCGAAATCACCGAAGTTCTGCTGTACTGGAAGGTTGTTAACGGTTACCGTTCTTAAGTTTGGAGTAGTAGAAATAAAGTTATCTGGATCGTTTTCAGCAGGTGTACACACATCAGGTGTAGGTACACTTTGGCCAAACGACTCGATTAAGTCGTACGAACCATTTAATACGTTTGTGAATTGGTAGAAACCATTGGAATCCGTCAATACACTCTTACAGTTGTTAAGCTGACGATTGTATAGCACAACAGTCACATTTTCTAATCCACTCTCATTGTTGTCGCGGTTCGTATTATGGTTCGTATCGTGGAAAACATAACCACTTACTGAAACACCCGTTGGCACCACTCGCTGGTTTGAAGAAAATTCTGAAGTGTTATTCCCTGAATCGTAAGCAATTGCGGTGATTCGGTCGTTCACTGCAATTGAAGCTCCTGATACTGTAAAGCTTTCGCTAAACGAACCATCTGAAGCTGTAGTGATCGTACCAATTAAGGTTTGTCCTTCACCATGAGGTCTAGACAGCGTTCCACCCGCCTCAATTAAACCATCGTTATTTCCATCATCTGCAGCTTTATATACTTCAATAGTATAAGTACCTGAAACTCTGTTCGAATTTGTACCCATATAACCTTCAACGGTTAGCTGACTTCCACTCACTGTAGCTAGTGTAAATACTGGGTAATCTAGGCCTTTATTAGGCTGAACCGTTGGGTCTTGAGTTACTCCATCATTAGGCGTTACCCCATCGGCAGCACCGGTTCCTGTAGTCACAACATCTATACCTAAACCGAAGTTGTTAGAGAAGCTGTTTTTTGAAATCAGTATTCCTTGCTGAGGTTGTGCATCTGGGAAGCTTAATTTCACACCCGCACCTTTATAAGGAGTACCACTATAATTGGTACCGTTTCCTGTAATAATATTCTTTTCAATGATAGAGTTTGATACTCTGTTCAATACACTGATACCCGCTACTTTTTGATCGCGAATGGTGTTATTTCTAATAGTGATTCCTGAAACAACTGTACCTGTACTATTGCCAACTTCGATACCACTACCACCATACACTTCATTCGAGCTAGCGAACCCATTTTCATGGAAGAGGTTACGGTTAATCATCCAAGTACCTACCACTTCCATACCATCAGCGTTAGCTACACCCGTTGCTGTTTGGTACACCTCGTTTTGAGTGAATTGCATGTTAGCATTCGCATTGGTTGAACTAACACCTGAGCCGGTTGTATAGGCAATATAATTTCGTTGTAGTAGTGCTGAAGTATTTCCAGAGCCAGATAATACAATACCTGCTTCTGAACGATTTGCACCGCCTGGATTGGTTCCATCAGCACGAGCTCCTAAGAAGTTACGTTCAATAGTACCACTATTGGTATTCACTAGATCAATGGATCTACTACCATTATAGAATGCCATGTTTCTAACAATAATGGATCCACTACTGTTTATACTAAATGCGGTATTTCCAACATCATTTAGGTTTACTTCTAATTCTTTTCGATCGAATACATTCAGTGATTGCTGATCGGTTCCAACTTGCCCACCAAAGCCAACAGTACCACTGTTCGTATCTATAACTGAAGTTGGGGCATTGAGGTCGTATGCCGTACCATTTACTGTAGTTAATGCATCTGTTAATTGAGGAAGAGCAGAGTTAAGGGTTACTGTCCACCACGAGCCCCCACTACCACTTGCATTGGTTGGTACAGCAGGCACAAAACGCATCGCATTTGAACCTGAGATGGCATTCGCATTTTGAATGAACTGGCGTAATGAACCTTGAGCTGTTCTTGCAGCTGTTCCATCATCGTCAGTATCACGAGTATCCGTTACAACATTGAAGCTGAATCCAAAATCAAGATCGGTAATATTAGCACCTGCCATCGTGAACTTAGCCACGTGTTCAGCATTTGCTAAATCGCTAGGAACTGGATTGGTTGAAATGTTATCAGAAACACCTCCTCTACGTCCACCAAAACAATTGCCTGCAGAAGCTTTAGTGGTACTTGAACCAGCTCCATCGGAACAGAGTGCACCTGCTGGAGCATAAGTCTGTTCAGCCCATGTAGTACCATTACTTAGTCCACCAGTTTTTGAATCAACTACTACCCAGTAGTCTCCATCGGCGCCCACACTAAAATCAAATTTACCAGTAGTTGATGTTGAATCACTTCCGATATAGGTATCATCAACACCATCGGCCACACCATCACCACCATCTTTGAATAAATGAACTTCAACATCTTTAAGTGCTTGTTGATCGCCAGCCGCATCCCCGAAATTGGTGTCGCCATCAGTAATACCATTACCTAAGCGATCTCTAAATACAATACCATCCACTTGATTGCTGAGTGTTAGTGTAACACTACTAGTGTCGTTTGCTTGATTCGGATCAACTTGGTTAAATCCTAATACATAGGCGGTATTTACGAGTGAATCGGCTGAAACTCCTGCATCTAGAGTAGCTTCAATATCAAGCTGTGCAGATGCACCATTTGCGATGGTTCCAACACTCCAAATACCGTTAATCTGATTGTAAGCACCTTGTGTTGGATTCGCCTGAACAAGGGTTAAACCAGTAGGAAGTTTTTCGTAAACGTCAATTTCAGTTGCTCTTTCAGGACCATTATTCGTCACATCAATGGTGAAATTAACGGTCTCGTTTTCTAATAAATTCTGTTTGTCGGCAGTTTTAGTTACCGCAAGGTCAGCATCACGTGTAGTAACAACCGGGTTTGTAAACTCTTCATTGTTACACTGTACGAAGTCGATATCTACCAAACGGGAAGCTTCTAAGCCACCAGTAGTGAAAGAACCCGTTCTAATTTCAAATACAGATGAGTACTTATAAGAGATATAAGCAATATGGTCGATATCAAATGAACCATTACCACCTGCAGCTACTGAAGACTCGAAGCGTTGGAATTCTCCTACTGTCGATTCGGTCAAATTGTTACCAGCCTGAACGGTATTGGATGAGTTTTGAGCAAAACTTAAGTAATCGCGTACGCTCTGCGTTTGATTCGCTCCACCATCAATATCAAGTGCTGTTAATGCAAATGTTTGTTTAACTGGGTTAAAAGTACCTGATTCGACAAAAGTAATTTGCCATTCTACATAACCACCGCTGGCCGTAGAAGTATAGAATGGGCTAAAGTTTTGCGTTCTATTAGCACTACCGTCGGCATCAATCTGATCGATAACCGCGTTCACTAACGACTTCACCTTAACTAAGGCATCCAATCCTGGACCTACATTACTAAATCGATATACGGCATTAAGTTGTCGGTCAACCCCTTCCTCGAGGCTAGGGTTGGTAAAGTTATACAATGGGGGCTCGTTACAACCGCCACCAAAGCCTTGTACTACAAAGGTAGCCGTTGAGCTATTGTTATTAGAATTTCCGTCTCTACCGTTAACCGCTGTTAATGTAGCTGTGTTATTCACCGTACTATTGGCAGTAGCAGTTACTGTAGCATTAATAGTAGCTGTAGCTGTTTGAAGCCCTGTTAAGGTTCCAACATTCCATGTGTTACCATTGAATGAACCTTGGCTAACAGTAATATTATTGACTAATACACCACCTGGGAAGTTATCCGTTACCTCAACTCCACCAACCGCATTATTTTGCTTGTTTGAAACTTCAATGGTGTAAGTAATATTTCCACTAGTTTGTGGATTGTTATTATTTACGGTCTTCACTACACCCACATCTACCACATTTTCTGAAGTTGGGTTTGTAAAGTTATTTTTAATACACGCATCAAAGTTAAAAGAAAATAATCGTTGAGCAGACGCGCCTGTTGCTCCATTTGTAGGATCTTTAAGCCCCGCTCTTAATCTAAACTTAGGTTCGTTTTTATAGGTAGTATAAGCCGCATTCTCAGTAGCGTTTGGATCAATACCATTTACAACTGCCGATGTTGCCGATTCAAAGGTGGTATAAATACCTTCGGTACCTACCAATAAGTTCGTAGCCGTTTCAATTGTAAATGAACTAAGTCGCTGAAAACCTACAAATTCACGGGTATCTTGGTTATCTCCATCAACATCAACTCCAGTTGAAGTAAAAGTTAAATAGCGCTCGATTGAAGTTCCTGCTTCATAAAAACGAATTTCAAAATCGATGTATGCTTCAGTTAATGTTTTATCAACTGCTTCAATCTGAGGCTGGAAGTTTTGAGCTGTTCCTGATGTTGCTTGATCAAAGTTTACTAAGCTGGCATTGTTATTCGTAATAATTTCTACTTCGGCATCCACACCTGTTGTTACATTGGTGTATCTATAAATAGCCCCTACTTGTCCCGCAGATCCACTTTGCAAGGTAAAGGTTGAGAAGTCTAAGGTTGGAATATCCAAACAATTAGCTGGTATGGTAGCTTCAATAATATCTACACTTGCCGATGAAGTATTGTTCGCCGAATTGTTGTCTGTTTGATCTTGACTGTTTAAATCGGCTGTATTTACAATAGTTGAATTTTTTGTGTTTGCAGCTGCACGTGTTACGATGGTAAGCGTTTCTTGTTCACTAACACCTAATACGCCAATGTCCCAAATTCCAGAGGAAGTGACATATACACCTTTGGTTGTAGTGGCAGATTCAAAATCTAAACCAGTTGGTAACTGATCTACAACTTTTAAACTGGTAGATGATTTTGGACCATTGTTTGTAACTACAACGGTATACGTAATTAACTCCCCTTCTAAAGCCTGAGACTTATTCGCTGTCTTAGTGATAGCAATGTCTGCTTCTTCAGGAACAACTGTAATACTTGCCGTTGCTGAGTTATTCGTTAAATCTGGATCACTTTCATTCAGTGATGTTATTTCAGCATTATTGTCGATGCTGTTACCCAAGGTATTCTCATCTACTGTAGCTGTAATTGTTAAGGTAACCGTAGTGGCACTTCCTTGAGCTAAGGTACCAATGTTCCATACCCCTGTTGATACATTGTACGAACCTTGAGTTTCAGAATGACTTGAATAAGTTACTCCAGCTGGTAACTGATCGGTTACTTTAACCCCACTTGCCATGAAGGTGCCAGGGTTTGTAACAGATAATGTATAAACGATTTCTTCACCTTCAGTAGGTGTAGAGTTGTTAACTGTTTTTGTAAGGTCAAGATCTGGGGTAGCAGGCTCATCAATCGTAATTTTGTAATCTTCCACTTCACCATCAATGGCAAACCCATAAGGAGTTGACACTGAACTCGCATTAGTAGCAATTCTAAATCGTGCATAGGTATCACCTGCGCTAAGCCCTGAAAGACCTGACCAACGAAGTGTTGCAGAACCACCGCTAGCTACAGTGGAAGTATATTCTGAGGCATCGAAGAACCCGTTTTGGTTAAAGTCGATCCATGCCCCTACTCGAGCACCAGTAGTTGCCGAAATGGTAACTGTATATTCTTGATCACTAGCTCTTAATAATGGGAAGCTTGAAATACCAGACTCATCATCTCCACCATCAATAGCGGCCGTTTCTGTATCATCGCCATCTGCGTTAGCACCTGGAGCACCGTTGCCGTCGCCATCAACGCCCGTACCAAAGTAAACTGTACCTGCACCTATGTTTGTTAATAAATGGAATGCAGGAGAGGCTGTACGAGAACTATAAGTAGTTCTATAAGTATTTGGAGCATCACCGTAGTCTGCTTTGATTGCAATCCCAACATGAATGTTATCCGGTTGAGTAGCTACTTTGCGAACTTCAATTCTTCGTACATCCGTGCTAGTTACTCTAAACCAAATTGGATTTGATGAAGATGCACACTGTGAATTCCCTGAAACGGTAGGCTGAAGTTCTAAGGTAGTATTAGCATTGGTATAATTTAGGTTAATGGAGTTTGTACATACCCCACCGTCGCCGCCTTGACCTGTGGTCCAACCATTCAGCGCTACTTTATTATTACTGCCATCAAATGCTTCGATGGTATAAGTTGTAGCACCTGCATTAGGGCGTAATTTATTTAAGCTAAAGATGATAGCATCAGAAGGAACCCCTGCTGGCACATTAATATCAAATGAAGTAGTGTTACCTGCATTCCCACTTGGGTTTGCTTGTGGTCCGTTAAACTGATCGCCTGAAAAAGCTCCTGAACTCCATTCCTGAATAGCATTTGGAGAGAAGGTAGTTTGTGAACCTGAAGCTGCTGTAACCGAAGCAACCGTTAAGTCCCCAACTTTAGCATCCATACTCGTTCCGTTGTTGGCGCCATCAAAACAAGCCCAACTTGCATCTTGCCCATTAAAGATAGGGCATGGATCTGGGCCAAAGGCGCTAGAACCAATAGTAATATTGTTTACTGGAAGATCAACAAAATTTGTAGCGTTGTTACCTGCTTCATCACGAATAGCGTTCGTGCCTGAGGTATAAGATATAGTAACATTATCGCCGGGTTGTACAGGATTCGTTAAACCGATATTCACACGTACATTACTGATACTAACCGTAGAAACACCAACGGAAATACCATTTACTTTCACATCAAAATCACCCGCTGCTGGTACCGAAGTTCCATCTAAAATTTCAGAGAAGTCAACCAATATAGACGCTCCATCAACAACTGCACTTTCAAACGTTGGGTTGGTTGCATCAGCTGTAGCATTCGCTTCGTCACTATTGGCACTTTCTGTTGAACCACTGCTTGTTGAAGTAACGATGTAGTAGTAAGTGGTTCCATCATTGGTAGTGTTATCCGTAAATGTATAGCTCGCGCTTTCATTGTCGGTAACGGTACCTACTTGAGTATAAGGACCGCCTGGGCTTGTGGCTCTTTTAACCGTATATGAGGAGATAAAGCCTCCTGATCCAACATCATCAAACGAAACTTGAATCGCACCTGCACTAATAGCAGTTGCAGTTACATCTGAAGGCGGATTAACCACTAAGATCGTTTCGTCTCTGAAATCTACTTCTGCGGTTTGTGGATTTTGAGCATTGGTTAACTGAGTAGGATCATCAATGTTACCATTGGGATCTGCATAGGTCGGAGCTGTTGTTACATCTCCCCCATTTTCAGAAGCATCGGTGAAGCCATCGCCATCACTATCTGTATCTAGATAATCAGGAATTGTATCATCGTTTGCGTGTAGCTGGTCACTATTTACCGGAATAAAGAGGCCGTTATCGTTCACCCCTCTATTAGTAGCATTATTAACAAAAGTTGGTGCTGAATAAGTAGATGTAGCCTGTGCCTCGATGTTATCTGGCAGGCCATCGCCATCACTGTCTAAATCTAAAAAGTTTGGAATTGAATCGGCATCATCGGCTGATTCTGCAGGTGTAGTTCCTGTGTTGGCTCCATTAGTAGCTTCGATATCATCTGATAAACCATCGCTATCTGTATCATTAAATTGATTTCCATCAATAATACCGTTGTTATCAGGATCCAGTGTGGTGTAATCAGCACCACTTTCAAGAATATCACTTAAACCATCATTATCACTGTCTAAGTCTAAACGATCAGGAACACCATCGCTGTCTGTATCTCCTGTCTCGTTTGTGTCTAAAATACCATCATTGTCATCATCAGGGTCATTGTCGTCAATAACACCATCACTGTCTGAATCTGGGAAAAAGGTTGCATTGATAGAACCATCTGATTCATTCGATGTACCATTGGCACCGGCTGTAAAATTAGAACTCAGAGCTGATGCATCTACAAAGGATCCACCACCACCAGCACTACCATTGGCACCTGCACCCCCACCACCGGAGTAACCACCACCACCACCAGAGTAGTTTGATGATGCACCACCACCACCTGTAAATCCTTGTCCACCGCGTGAACCAGTACCACTACCAGCACCACCCGCAGCTATCGCTAGTAACACATTAGGATCAGTCGTTGTGGCGTCTCCACGAGCACCACCACCACCATTTCCTGAACCACCGGCCGAGAGGTAACCACCACCACCACCGGCTGCTGTAGTATTGGTTGTAGTACCACCACCATTACCATTTGTACCCGCAGCACCAGGTCCTGTACCAGTACCAGCATCACCTGCAGTACCTGTATTACCACCTAAACCAACGGCGCCGTTAGAGTTATCACCTCCACCACCACCACCGGCTACCATTACTAAAACATCGTTGATAAATACACCTGTACTACCTCCACCACCACCACTTGATCCTGCGTTTGGTTGGCCGTTTTCACCTACTACATAACGAATAATATCGCCAGCGTTCACATAGAATGATGCGGTAACTGTAGCCCCTTTACCACCTAATGTATTACTTCCATTACCACCATCAGCACCACTGATTGTAATTGAAATCTGCCCATCTTGTTGAACTGTGTAACTACTTGAGGTAAGTGTATTTTGATTAATTACTACCTGCGCTGAGATCTCGCTTGTGAATAGCATTAACCATAGCAACATAAAGGCCCCTAGACCTTTAGTTGCGATATTAAAAATTGCTTTATAACCCGTCATCGTTATTTCGTGCTTACGATCCATCTATTATTTACCCCCACCTTTACCATCGTTGATGAGATCTAATTTCAGAAGGTTAATTGAATCGGCATTCATGTATTCTAAGCCAATCACACTTCCTACTGTAGATTCATCCGTAGTAATCTCAATCTTATCTGCGTCTATGCCCCAGTTCACTAAATATGTTTTAATAGCTTCAAGTCTTTTTGCTGAACTAGATGATGAATTACCCACTAATCTAAGCGTTACTGCTCTGTTAGTGTATAAGTAAGAACCTACTCTTGAAATAATGGCTCTAAGCTCATTGTCTAACTCAACCTGGTTTCCAGCAAAGGTCACACTATTTGGTACAGTGTAGCTTTGTGAGTAATCACGTAGTAAGATTAAGTCTTCACGGTTTTTCAAGATGTCTAATAGGTTGTCCATCATCGACAATGCTCTGCTATTGTTAATGAGTTCAATATCATCATTTTGCTCGTATACTTTAAGTACTTCTGTATTAGAATACTCAAACCTTACTGCTCCATTTGATGCACTATTTACTACTCTAATTCTATTAGAATCAATTCCTTCAGCGTTTAGAAGGATGCTAATTGCATTAGCAATTTCTAAGCTTGGTGCTGCGGTGGTCAGGTCTACATTCTGGTACTCACTCATTGCAAGTGCAATACGCTTGATTAAGTACTCATGTATTCTGTTCAATGAGCTACCAGTTAGATTCAAGGCAGATGGTACAGCATTGTGTTCAGCAATGTAGATGTAATCCCAGTTGTTAATTCCTCTAATGCTTGGGTTCACCTGAAGATCTTCTACTTGAGTGATGAAGCGAACATTTCTGTTTTCAACACTTAAGTCAAGTTCTACTCTACGGTTCTTAGCCATATCAACTCGATCTTTCTCAGGTACAGCGTTTTTGCTATAGCTTAAGCCTTCGAATTGTAGTAAGTCTGCATTCACACCAGCAGCTACTAAGTAAGCACGTACGGCTTTCGCTCTACGCTCAGAAAGCGCAAGGTTGTAAGACTGTGAACTCTTGCTATCAGTATGACCTGTAACTCGGATGAAGTAATCATCACCACGTTCAATTAAGAACTTAGCCACTTTATCAAGCATTTGAGCTGCAGGCTGGTTGATATACGTACTGTTGTTGTTGAAGTGAATATGCTTCGGCAGTACCGTCATTGGCTCAACTCTTTCGAAATTCAATTCTTTGCCTTTGAAATCAGCTACAGCTAGTGAAGTCTCAAATGGAGACGGAGTAAATGGTAAAATATCTACTGGGTTCGTATTCACGATAAGTGGCTCACAAGTATCCTCACACTGTAAGTATAAAGTAGGATCTACAATTGGGCTACGCTTCGCTTTGTTCGGGATAAGCTTGTCGAACATACGCTCATCGAACTTGTAACTGAAGCCAATGTATGCACCGTTTTGCGTGTAGTTGTTAGCCGTTAAATCTTCATCGTCATAACCGAAGAAGTTATACCCAGCAGCAAGGCGTAAGTTTGTTGCTACTAAGAATCCAGCTTCAACACCAAATCCAAAATCTTTAGTAGTGAAATCGCTGTTCGCTAGTAAACTTGCGTTGATACCAGCATCCCACTTCTCATTAATATCATATAGAGCTCTACCCGAAATTAACTCTAGGAAGCTTTCACTCTTCGACTGGCTATCATTTTCAATAGAGTACTTAGCAGCAACACGGCCCGAGAAGGTCCAATCTGCTGATGGGTGATAGTTACCGTGCGAAGAAAGAACATGAGCCGTTCTAAAGAAATCGTCGTCGATAGCTTTATCAATCTCATGCTTGAATTCATATCTGAATAAAGCGTCAAATTTGTTCGTAGCTGTACTTCTGTAAGCAGCACCTAATTGGAAACGCTCTTGTAATTTGCTTACACCACTTGTTCCATCTTGAGAAGTAACAGAGATGATGTTTCTCGTTAGGAAAGTCCAGTCTTTGCTTAACTGTAAGCCGTAACCGATACTATTTAAATAAGTGTCTGTGTTTGAAGTGAAACGAGCTTCAGCACGAGCTGTGGCTTTCCAGTTCGAAGAACGTGTTACGTCGATAGCCGTTGTAATAGCTGTTCCGTCATTTACAGAAGGTCCTTCTAAGGTAAATACTCTTTCGAAGCCAAAGTTAGCGCCAATACCGTTAGCAATCTGAAGCTGGTTTCTTAAACCAATAGCCGCTTGACCACTTCTTCCGTCAAATGCATCGTTAACACGGTACTCACTAAAAATCTGACCGTTTTTCATGTACGTTGCATCAATACCAACTACTGTGTTGTTACGCTGACGGTTGCTACTTAAGGTATTAATACCACCTGCACTTGAAATAAACTCATGGCGAGCGTAAATCTTAGCTAGTTGCTTTAAGCGGTAATCCGCTCCAATCGCGATTAATTTCTTATCTGAGTCGTTTAGATCTTGTTCACCTTCAGCGAATACAGAAGCACCTGATAGAAATGGTAAATCAGCATTCAACTTACCACGAAGGTTCGTGTTGTAATTCGTTGAATCTTGAGATGCCATGTAGTTCTCAGAGTAACGCACGCCAAATTCAGCACTTAAGTTGTTTCCAAACGACTGTTGTGCAGTAAATAAACCACCAAATGTTCTATCGCTAGTAGTGTCGTTACGCGAGTACAAGAACTCCGCATTAACATTAGTCGTGTTCGTTAATTTGTAACGAGTTTTAGTACGAGCTTCCGTTCTACCTTGACCTAGTGATGAAGACTGATTACTGAAGTCTTTTTCAGACTTACCTACTTGAGCAAGTACATCTAATTTCTTACCACGGTGATTTAACTCAACGCGACCTGCAGAACCACTACCGTTGTTATCTGAATTCGTGTTCGAGATCTCTGCAACTACTTTAGTGTCTTTAGAAAGGTTAGCAACCACATTACCTGATACCATAGTAAAGGTATCATCTGGGTTGTTATCACGAACTACACCCGCTCCTACTTTAAGGGCGTTAGTTATTTGACCTTCAACATTTAAGCCACCAATTAGGTAACGATCTTTGTTGTTAGTTACTTCATAAGTAGCACGGATAAACACTGGGTTGAAATCCTGGTCAACAGAAGAAACTGGCGTTCTGAAAGTAATTACTCCAGAGAACGGATCGATAGTATAATCGCGGAATCTAGTTAAGCGATCTACACTTAGAATTACTTCTGGCTGCTCACGATCATAAGTTACTAACTCAATGATCTCAGAATTTTCAACAATGTCTTTGTCCGGTAGATCATAACGTGAGATTCCTTGACCTTGGAACTCTCTGATTTTTCTACTTGAGAATGCACTTGCACCAAAAGCCTGAGCTTTGATCTTACCTTCTTCGAAGTTTGCCTTCAAACCGGTTTGAGCTCTGCTATAATTTC
>Ga0098059_1000023_pt1 | contig 209311 bp, 204 predicted proteins | sample 20_taG_FD_92580 | JGI IMG/M metagenome (GOLD analysis project Ga0098059, IMG submission 92580) | Marine viral communities from the Subarctic Pacific Ocean - 20_ETSP_OMZ_AT15318 metaG | ecosystem: Environmental > Aquatic > Marine > Oceanic | place: Subarctic Pacific Ocean | collected 2015-01-19
AAATCCGCATAGCAACAAACTAAAGCCCATGTGGGAAATACTCGAATAACCTAAAGCTGTTTTCACTGAAGATTGAGTCATATAGGCAATAGAGCCAAATATTGCAGTGACACCACCAAAAATAATGAGTAATAGAGGTGCATAAGTGGTTTCTACTACTATAAAGGACATTCTTGCCACTAAAAACGGCCCAGCATTCAATAAACCTGCATGCAATAATGCAGAAACAGGAGTTGGAGTTTCCATCACTTCTACAAGCCATGCATGAGTTGGAAATAAAGCTGATTTTAAAATAGCGGCCAGTACTATGCAGATAGCTGCTAATTCTATATAAATTGGCACATTATTAGCAAAGCTTTTTAGTCCAGTGATGATCTCTTCTAAATTTCCGGTACCGAATTGTTTAAAAATCAAGATAACAGCCGCTAGTAAAAATAAATCACTCAATCGAGCCGCAATAAATTTTTTCCTAGCAGCTAGTATAGATCTGCGTCTTTCAGAATAAAAAACAAGTAATCGATGCAAAGAAATACTTGTGAGAACCCAAGAAATCCACAGTAAACCTACATTTCCTGATAGCACCAACAATTGTACTGAGGCAATAGTAGCGGCTAATCTCCCGATAAAAACACCTTGTCTATTGTCTCCATCCATATAATTAAAACTAAACCTCATCACTATAAATGAGATAAGATTAATCATGGTGAATATTAAAACACTTAAAGCATCTAACCTAATAGATAATCCTAGACCATTGATAGCTATACTATTACTCTCCAACAATCCATATTGATATACCATCAGAGCCGAAAATATGGCTATTAGAATAGATGCATAAATTGATATTTTACTTACCCAGATCAATTTTTTAGGCCTTAAGCCCCTCATAAACCAAGATAAAATGGCGATAACTGTAAAAAACAGTGGCGATAGGAAAACCGTGCTTATGATTAATTCTTTGGTCATGATATACAGTTTTAAATTAATTCAATTGTAATACTTGAATTGATTTTCACTGCTTTGCCTTCTTCTTTGGCAGCATCAATAATTTCAAACATTGATTGTCTGCTTTCTTTTAATTCTTCTATTCTCTTTAATGAATTTTCATCTGGTTTTCCATATCTCTCACGCGAACTGAAATCTCTCAAATTATGAAAGTTGATTTTTTGACTTATCAAATTCGAGACAATTTCTCGAGCTTCTACAGCTGAATACTCTCCCCTTACTAAATCTTCTGTTTGCTTGTCCACTAATACTTTTTCCATGATTCTTAAAGTTGTTTAATGATTTTTCGAATTATTTGTACAAATTTGGTAAACATTATCCATATATTTTTATTTATATGTTTAATGATTATCATAAATTTTAATTATGATAAGTATTTTATACCTGATTTCGGTACTTATTAAAGATGGTGTTAAATAAACATCCATGATGCTTCAGAAGGGTTTTATAGCTCGCTAGACCGTTTCCATCAAATTGAAAAACTATTAGAACCTGTTTGAAATATCACTTTATAAGACAATAGGCAAGAAATTGCCATCGTTAGCGAAAGGATGATTAAGGAATTAGAAATTATTATCTCTAAAAAAAGTTTAAAAGGCTATTTTGACTAGAGGACTTAAAACCTTCTCTATCACTATGAAATCAATATGTTTTCTGAAAGAACTCCTTTCAAAGAATGTGGGGATTGAATTGGTTTTAAAAAAAAACGACTTTTGCTCGAGAAAATCCGGATTTTAATGGCGTCAGGATGATAAATGTATTTCGGATATATTTCGTAATGCATCATTCATCCATAAACTCATCTGCAGTCATATTCCAAAACTCTAAATCTACTATATCAGCCAGAAACTCATTCGTTAATTCTAAATCAAACTCATCAGGATACATATTTTCATCTTCGATCATATAAAAATCTAAAATATCATCCTTATCAGCTTGAATATTCTTAGAAAGAATTTCAAGAAAATGTTTATAACCCGAGATTCCTCCAATATTTTCTGGTGGACAAGCTTTTTCTCCTTTTACACAAAGAGGTTGACCCATAAATAATTCCAATTCCTTTTTAGAGGGTTTTTGAAAACTGATTTTATGCCACCAATCATCTCCGAAATCATACCAATACCAAAAAGATTTACCACTGGTAATATCATGAAAATCTGATAATTTAACCTCATCTGCTTTTTGCTCTTTAACACTTCCAAAAAAACCAAAACCTTCTTCAAATTCAGGTAATCCAGCTATTATATTTTGATTTACTTTCTTATCTGAAAATTGAAATAAATGCGCCATGCTCCAGCCCATAGCTTCTTGACAAACCAAATGAAGCTGAAGCATATTAATGACTGAGGGAACTAAAACTATTCTATAAATATCCGTGTGCTCTAAATGGATTTTGAGCTTTAAAGGTTCGGGATACATGGGTACAATTTTCATTGGGTAATAGCTTTAATTGATAAAGTTAAAAAATTAAAATTTGATTTCAGATTTGATTCCGCTACATTTGCAGAAGAATTATGGTTCTTGTCGGATTTCATTCCTTCAGGATTAAAAGGGAATTCGGTGCTTGATTTTATTTTTTAAGGTCAATATTCCGAAACTGTCCCCGCAACTGTAAGTCCATTTTTAATTGAAGTGCATTACCCTTGCCACTGTTAGCCTACCGGCTGATGGGAAGGCCGCTACTTCAAAGGACGAGTCAGGAGACCTGCCATAGCTCATAATTGATTTCGACTTTCGGGTGAAAGGTCAGGAATGTACGAAAGCTATAAGCTAACTTTTTTACATCTGATTTTGACCGTGGTCGCATTAAACAATATTTTATGCGATTAGGTGTATTATTTTTATTGCTGTGGTTCTCCAATGAACTATGGGCACAAAAGCATCAAGACAGTATTACTGTACTAGAGGAAGTATCTGTGCAAGGCAATTTTGAAAAACAATTTCTGCCTGGCAATGCTATTATTTTGCCTAAAGCTAAAACCTTAGAGTTCTACAGTGGAGACAACATTAGCCAAATATTAAGGCAAAACAGCAGCATTTATTTCAAAGAATACGGCAATGGTATGCTCACAACCATTGCCTTCCGCGGCACCAATGCCAGCCAAACGGCAGTGCTTTGGCATAATTTCAATATCAACAGCTTCACCTTAGGGCAAACGGATTTTTCATTATTACCTGCTCAGGCCATTTCTGAAATATCTGTTATTCCTGGAAGCGGAAGTAGTATGGGAGGAAGCGGGGCATTTGGAGGAGCAGTTTTACTGGAAAATCCACTTTCATTCAATAGCGGAAATAAATTATCTATCGGACAGCAAATAGGAAGCTTCGGACTTTTAAATAGTAAGCTGAATGCCACTGGAAGTAATGGAAATTGGGCTTATGACACTAAAGTTTACTGGGGGAAAGCCGAAAATGATTTTGAGATTTTACAAACTGGTGAAAAACAGGATAATGCAAGCTTTGAAAGATGGGGGATAAACCAAAGCATTGGCTATAAAATCAGCAATACTGAAAAATTAAAATTAGCCGTTTGGTATAATGATAACTTCAGAGAAATTCAACCTCCAATAGGATCTACTAGAGATATAAACAAACAAACAGATCAAAATTTAAGAACTCATCTTAATTATGAAAAAATAGGTAAAAAAAGCAGTTTCAATATTGCTACGGGCTATTTCATGGACGAAATGGAATATCAACTAAACCAAGCAATTTCCTATTATAAAGTGGACAGATGGGAAAGTTTTACTGATTATAAATACCATTTCTCTGCTAGACATCAAGTTAAATTATCGGCTAGATATAATTACATAGATGCAAAAAATCAAAATTATGAAGGTGGCCGTGCAACAGAAGAACGATACAGCTTAGGCGCTTTATTCAAAGGAGAAATATGGAATGGAATAGATTATGCATTGCATTTGAGACAGCAACTAGTTCCAGGAGTTAATATTCCAATTTCCCCTTATGCAGGAATTTCGTATCAATTAATTCAAAAGGGAAGTCACAGACTTAATCTAAAACTTAATTCTTCATACAATTATAGACTCCCAACTTTGAATGATCGGTTTTGGAATGAAGCTGGCAACCCTGAATTAAATTCAGAAACTGCATGGAATAAAGAGGCTTCTATTCATTCCAATCATAAATGGGGAAAGCATGAAGCAGGCTTTTCAATAACTGCTTACCATAACGCAGTTGATAACTGGATTCAGTGGGTGCCTGATCAGAACAATCAGTGGAGACCAAGAAATATCAAAGAAGTGCTGGCAAAAGGAATTGAGACTCAATTGGATATAAAAATTCCAATTCAGAATGAAATTAACTTCTTCGCAGATTTTCAATACAGCTTCACTCAATCAACTGTTATGGAATCGGAAAGCAACCCTAATGAAATCGGAAAGCAATTAATTTATACTCCATTGCATAAAGCTAATGTTTCATCTTCTTTCAGTTGGAAGGGATTTTCATTGGACTTTTATCAGCAATGGACAGGGAAAGTTTACACGACTACCAGCAATTCAGACATCTATGCATTAGAATCCTTTCTATTATCAGACATAGGCTTGAAATGGAGTAATGAAATTTGGACGACCTCTGCTCAAGTAAAAAACATATCAAATAAAGAATATCAGTTGTATTCCGGATATGCTATGCCTGGAAGAAATTTTCAAATCAGTATAAATAGAACCATTAAAATTAATTAAAGATGATAAAAAATTACCCTAACTTATTTAAAGTAATTGCCCTTTTGTTTTTCCTTTCAGCTTGTGAAGAAAAGGAAGAAATTAATCTGAAAACCTCAGGAGTATACATCTACAACGAGGGGTCGTTTGGAAACAATAATGCTACTATAGGAAATTATGATCCTGAAATTAATGAATACACGCCCATTGCTTTCCGAAGACAGAGTAATATGAGCTTGGGAGATGTACAGCAAAATGCATCATTTCATGATTCCAAAATATACAGCGTACTGAATGGTAGCAACGATATAAAAATAATGGATGCTAATTTAGATTACGAAACATTGATAAAGTTTCCTGAATTAGACAAGCCTAGAGACATAGCTATATCAGATGATTTGGCATTTATATCAAATTGGGGGCCTTATAATGAGAATTTTGCCTTAACCTCCAGTGAAATACTCGTTGTTGAATTAGAAACAAATCAACTTGTCGATAGAATAGAAACCCAGGAATATCCTGAGCATCTTTTTATTAAAAACAACAAGCTAATTGTAGGACATGCTAGTTTTGATGGAAGTATCAGCGAATTATCTATTATGAATATTGATAATTTAGAAATTGAACAAACTATATCTGTTCCCAAAGGTCCGCAAGAAATTATCGAAGATGAAAATGGAAAGATTTGGATTGTTTGCACTAGTGGAAGTTTAGTTCAACTCAACTCTTCATTAACAAGTATTGAAAACCAAATTGATCACGAGAATGAAATACTTGGCGATATCGACCTCTTTGAAATGGACATATTCTTTTTTTCAAATGGTGATATATTTTCACTAAACACAACTGATTACAATGTGACTAACACCAATATATCGGTTGAGATGCAAACTCCCTATGCATTTGGCATTGATCCTGTTTCAGGTGATTTTTATCTTGGAGATGCTGTAGATTATGCAAATGAAGGTCTGGTACAGAGGTATAGTAATGATGGAGAATTGATAGATTCTTTTACAGCTGGTATTATCCCAACTCAGTTTTCATTTAATGTTTATTGAAAGAGATGATCAATACTTCAGAAAAGAAAATCAATCATGCCATCACTAAAGTAACCAAGGCAGTTTTTCCGAATACAACCAATCATTATGATACACTATTTGGAGGGACTGCCCTTCAATGGATGGATGAGGTGGCTTTTATTACAGCCACTCGCTATTCCAGACAGAAAATGGTAACGGTAAGCAGTGATAAAATTGATTTTAATAAAGCAATTCCTGCTGGAACCATAGTAGAACTAATAGGTCAGATTGAAAGAGTGGGCAATACAAGCTTAGAAGTGAGAGTAGATGTTTTTACAGAAGAAATGTATTCTAATCACCGCGAGAAATCTATTTCAGGTTGTTTCACCATGGTGGCTATAGATGAAAATAAAAAACCAGTTTCCATCATATGAATCAAAATAAAATAAAAATAGAGCCAGATGATTTTTACATTGAAAATGGCCTCTTCGTTTTTACCGAAAAATATCATTTAAAAAGAGGTTATTGCTGCGGGAATAAATGCAGGCACTGTCCTTATCAATTTAAAAATGTGAAAGGAAAAAAATAACACAAACTTCCAGAATATTTTTTACTTTCGTAGCAACCTAAGCGAATTTAGATTGAAAAACGAAAATTTAACGAAATGCCTTAATTGCGCTGAGCAGTTAACGCCCGATCAAAATTATTGTCCTAATTGCGGACAGGAAAACTCTGAGAAAAAATTAGCACTCGGAGCTTTTTTAAAAGACTTCTTTTCAAACTATCTAAGTTTTGATACAATCCTATTCAAAACCATGAATCCCTTTATTTTTCGGCCTGGCAAGCTTACTAAAGCTTTCAATGAAGGGAAAAGAAAAAGATATATTAATCCAATTAGGTTATACTTGATATTTTCACTTTTCTATTTTTTCATGATTAGCATAACGGTACCTAAGGATTTGGTTGAGTCAGGCTTGAGGTCATTTATCAATAGAAAATCTGATTTGGATTCTCTAAAAGTTGTGAAGCTTGATAGCGTAGGAATCCAACAGCTGATTAAAAAAGCGGAGCAAGAAAAAGTTGAAAATCAAGAAGATTCATTAAACAAGTGGGCTACTTTAAAATACTGGGCGGGTGATGAAACATTGAGTGATGAGGAATTCGAAGCGAACCTTAATAAAGTAGGCGGAAATATCGAAGGTATTCCAGCAAAGTATAAAAGGTCATTTTTACTAAATTCTTCTATGTTTACTTATCAGGCCGTTAGAAATCTGCCTTTGATGATGTTTTTCTTCCTCCCTATTTTTGCTTTTATACTTTATCTCTTATTTATGAAGCAAAGGTATTTTATGGAACATCTCATCCATGGATTGCACCTTCATGCATTTGCTTATTTTATCTATGGATTGGCCATTTTATTAATTAGTATTTTCGCTAAAGCTGAAGATTGGATAATCTTTCTAAGTTTCATTTGGGTGAGCCTCTATACACTTTTTTCAATAAAAAGACTTTATCAAAACAGTTGGACAAAATCTGTTTTTAAATTTTTTACTTTAGGGTTTTTCTATTTCATACTCTTACTATTTGGGTTTGCTTTTGAGCTTTATATTTCATTTTTAACGATATAATAAATGAAAAGGAAAATTGCTTTAAGCTGGAGTGGTGGAAAAGATGCTTGTTTAGCATTGCATTATCTAACGCTTTCTAGGGAATATGAAATTGAGCACTTGCATACCGTGATAGGTGAAGAAACCAATAGAGTGGGCATGCACGGAATCAAAAAAGAATTGATTGAAGCTCAGGCAAATTCTTTAAATCTCCCACTTAAGATCAGTTATTTACCTTCTGATAAAAGCAATAAATCCTATGAGCAAGTCATGAGAGAATATGCTGGTTACTGTAAATCTAAGGATATTGACACCATTGCTTTTGGCGATATTTTCCTTGAGGATTTAAAAAAATACAGAGAAGAAAAAATGGCTGAAGTGGGTATGAAATGCTTATTTCCCTTATGGAAAAAGTCAACTAAAGACGTTATCCAAAAATTTTTAGATTTAGGCTATAAAACTAAAATTTGCGCAGGAGATGCTTCTAAAATCAATCGCGAAATTGTAGGTAACACGATCAACCAAAGTCTTCTTAAGCAATTACCAGAAGATGTTGACCCTTGCGGAGAAAATGGTGAATTTCACACTTTTGTATATGATGGGCCACTTTTTCAAACTCCAATTAAAGTGAATTTAAACTCCCTTCATTCTCATTTTTATGAATATCAAATAGATGAAGATGGAGAAATAAAAACCGCTAAAAGCGAATTTTACTTTGCTGAGTTTGAATAAACCTTATTCAATTTACATTGAAAGATCACCCAACATTTCGCCTTAATTTTTAATGATTTTCTTAACTGCCCTCTCTCCTTTGATATTCGTGAAAATCACAAAATAAATTCCTACTTCCCATGACGACATTTTGATAGATTCGTGATTTTTAAAATTCTTATTAAAGTACATTTCCCTTCCATCTGAGGAAACAATATTTACATCTTGAATTTCTGTACTAGAATTATAATCGATGAATAATTGATCTTGAACTGGGTTAGGGTAAATGCTTATTTCCTGATCAAAGATCTTATCAACATCGAGAACAGTTTCATCGATTGTAAGAGTGGCTGTACTGACACCACAATCATTGTAAGCGGTTAAAATAACTTCATATGGCCCCTCACTATCATATGTATAAACAGGGTTTTTATCCGTAATTATGGGGGAACCATCTCCAAAATCCCATTCAAATAAATTAGAATTTCTAGTCAAATTAATAAATGAAATTTCACCTTCATCAACAGAAACCGTGAAATCAGCAAAAGGCAAACATGGGGACAGATTAACGTTATAAACAAATTCAGAAGATCCACAGGCATTAGAAGTCGTAAGCTTTACTTCATAAGTTTCTGCACTTTCATAAGTATGACTTGGATTAGGGTCGGTGGATATCTCAGAACCGTCTCCAAAATCCCATTCATAATTTTGAGCTCCCAAGGTATTATTCTCAAACTGTACTGTTAAATTATTAATGGAAGCAGAAAAATTTGCCTCAGGTAATCCGTCAATTGTATTAGATAAATAGCTTGTCAAAATCTCTCCATTTGCCAATTCCATTTTGCATTTGAATCGCATATCCGCTAAGCCACTCAATTCAGGGTTAATTGTTAATTGTGCAGTATTTACACCTGAATAATTCTCATCATCGGTCAAATTCTCAGGGCTATCACCATTTACAGTTTGCCATTGATAGCTTTCCACTGTGAATCCTTCTGCAACTTCTACATTTAAAACAGCTTCACCACCGCAGGAAGTAAAAACAGGGTGTTGTGTAATCTTTTCCTCTATATTTGGCTGAACGAGAAAAAGCCCATTGTTAATATCACTTATAGCCACAATCCCACTTTTAAAATAAGGATAGTTGCTCCATGAACCATTAAATGAGGTATTATTACCTTGGAAATATGTATCAAAAAAAGCTAATTCCCTTAAATCTCCTTTTGCCACTCTTTTTCCATCCAAAATTATTAATCCATTGGTATAATTAGATTGAAAGATTTTGAAATCCTTGGTATATAAATTATGATCAATTGCCACTCTTTCAGAAAAGTACTCATTAAGTAAAATCGGATTATCTAAATTTCGAACATCCCATATTAAGGTTCTGGTATTCACACCTCTATTTAATTCATCTAATTCATCATTTGAAATAAAGTATTGATGGTCTTCTGTTAACCAACCTTGATGAGAATAAGCAGATTGAGGATATCCTTGTTTTGATATCAATACCGTGTTATCCTTATTGTCAACATTAGCAATAGTAATGGTATTTTCATTGGCATTAAAGCAAATTTCTTTACCCTGATATTGGGCATCAGGTCCATTATATACAACACATTGAGCATCATGGGTATAACCATCAACATCAAAACAACCAGCAAAAGTAGGTTTCTTAGGATCTTGAATATTCACAATGTGTAATCCTCCGCTTCCACAATTATTACCTGCCCCTCTAGCTCCAACAATATATGCAAAGCCGGTTTCCTCATTAATCACTACATTGTGAGCACTTGAGACACCATTATAATGGGCATCATTGTCAAATGTTTCAATCGAATTCCCTACATTTCTCAGGCGTGTCAAATCAAAAATTTGCATTCCATGTCCTGTATTACCGTCTGCTACTATAAAAGCATAATTATTATAAACTTTTACATCACGCCAAGAACTGGCGTTACCTGTATGGCTCGGAAGCCTTCCTACTATTACTGGAGATGAAGGATTACTGATATCCACAAATACAGTCCCATTAGTTTGACCTATTAAAACATATTCTTTATCAGTTTCCGGATCAGTCCATCCCCAAATATCATTGGATTGCACACCCGAAATTCCAGATAAAGTACTATTGTTCAAATTGCTGAAAAAATCAACTTGATTACATGGATATCCATTCACCACTCCATTTTCACACGGAGTTTGCGCTAAAACATTAATGGATAAAAGAATAAAAAACAGGGTTAATAATTTGGTCATGATAGTTTACTTAAAATAATCGTTTAATAAAGTTCTGGCTGCCTGCACTGAATGTTTGTTTCCTTTCCGAACTTCTTCTTCAAAAATGCTTAATTTCTTTAATATTTCCGGGCTTTTGTAGAAGTTTCTCTTTAAATAATGATGAATGGTTTGATGCATCCAATGGATTGCCTGCTCTTTCCTGTTTTTTTCAAAGTATCCGGAATTTTTTAGTTGTAAATGGAAGTCTGTTAATAATTTAAAAATATCTGCTAAACCTTCATTATTCAATGCCGAACAAGTTTGAACTTTAGGTATCCAGCCATTTTCATTAGCCGGGAATAAATGTAAAGCATTCTGATATTCCCTTTTTGCATTACTGGCATTTTTAATATTATCACCATCTGCCTTATTAATAGCTATTGCATCAGCCATTTCCATTATGCCCTTTTTTATGCCTTGCAACTCATCTCCCGCACCTGCCAACATCAATAGCAAAAAGAAATCCACCATATTCTTCACAGCAGTTTCAGACTGCCCTACGCCTACAGTTTCAATAAAAATAAAATCATAGCCAGCTGCTTCACACAGCAACATAGTTTCTCGCGTTTTATGAGCTACTCCACCTAAAGCATCACCTGAAGCAGAAGGTCTAATAAAAGCTTGAGGAGATCTACTGAGTTTTTCCATTCTTGTTTTATCTCCCAAAATGCTCCCTCCTGTTTTTTGGCTTGATGGGTCTATGGTTAAGACAGCTAATTTTTTTCCATCATCAATCACATGTTGTCCAAAAGACTCAATAAAAGTGCTTTTTCCGACACCAGGCACACCGGTAATTCCCACGCGAAATGATTTTCCTGTGTATTGATAAACTTCATCTATTAATTTAGCTGCCAATTCATTATCACTATCTAAAGTACTTTCGACTAGCGTGATAGCCCTACTTAAACCAACCCTATCACCCGAAAGGACTCCCGATTTATATTCTTCCAACGATAATCTATTCCTTCTTTTCAAGCTTATTTCTGTTTAAACCCAAAAGTTAAGATGCAAAATCATCATAATACAATTTTTTTGTATATAATTGTTAAATTCAATAAAATATCATAATTTTACTATTCAGATAAAAAATTTAACTATTTCAATATAGAATGCGAGGGAGTATATTCAAAAATATATGGATTGATTCAATATTAGCAACTGCTTTTATATTTGTTGTAATTTTTGGTTTATTCTCTTTAATAAATGTTTTTGATGCAATAGACCCAGTAGGTGAAGCACTGGAAGATGTCGAATTCAATGACATTGTTTATTCCACACTTCGAGAAGACCCTCCAGCGGATGATAATATCGTCATCGTTAATATTGGTCGATTACCAAGAAATATGATTGCTGAACAAATAAGGATAATCAATAAATACAATCCTAAAGTTATAGGTTTAGATACCTTCTTCCCATTTCCTAAAAGTGAAGCTCAAGATTCAGCATTAGTTAATGCCTTAAGTGAAGTAGATAATTTAGTAATGGCCACAAAATTAGAAAGATGGAATGATGAAAATGTGGTGGACTCATTAAAACTATCCGCTGAAAAATTCAGAGTGCATGCTGAAGATTTTGGTTTTGCTAATTTAATTACTGCTGAAGGAGTAAGTCAGGAAGACGTGAAAACTTGTCGTTCTTTTGTTCCGAAAGATCTTTTATATAATAAAGATAGCACCCATTTATTTTTTGCAATAAAATTGGCACAATATTTATCTCCTGAAAAGGTGGAAAGATTTCTTGAAAGAGATAATGAAGTGGAATACATCAATTATAAAGGTAATGCGATGGGAAGCGAAACTAATTTCGCACCAACTTTCTTTGCGTTAGATATCCCAGATGTATTTAATGAAAATTTTGTACCTGAATTAATAGAAGGTAAAATCGTTATTTTTGGAATGCTAGGGGAATATTTCGGTGATCCCTATAATATTGAGGATAAGTATTATACACCATTAAATGAAAAATATGCTGGTAGAGGTAAACCTGATATGTACGGTGCTGTAATACATGCAAATATCATTTCAATGATAATGGATGAAGATTATGTGTATAAATTAGAAGAGCATTATCAAATTATTATAGCTGTTTTATTGTGCTACTTAAATGTGGTAGTCTTTATGTGGGTTTATTATGCATTAAAAAACTGGTATGATGGAATAACCAAAGTAGTGCAATTAATTGAATTATTGCTTATTTTAGGGGCCATTATATACAGTTATCATTTATATAACATTAATTTAGAATTAACGCTCGCAATGGGTGTGGTGGCGGTAGTGGGTGACTCCTTAGAAGTTTATAATGGAGTAGTGAAAAATATGTTTACTAAAGAAGGTCGAAAAGAATTGTTTAGTGTAAATAAAAGAAGAAAAGACAAAGTTGAAATCAATTAAATTAGAAATTATGAAATCTATATTCAAAATTTTAGTTGTGGCATTATTGCTAGGTAATTTTACAGCAAATGCTCAAGAATATGTATTCAAAGTACTCGCCAATAAAGGGAATAATTCAGTAAAAATAGAAGGCGCTGATTGGACTTCCCTAAAAACAGGTCAGTCATTAAACTCAGGAGATGAGTTAAAACTATCAGAAGAAGCTTATTTAGGCTTGATGCATAATTCAGGTAAAACCTTAGAGGTTAAAACTCCGGGTTCACATACGGTATCGGGCTTAGCCGCAAACCTAAAAAGCAAAAACACCAGTGTGGCTAGTAAATATGCTGATTTTGTAATGAACAAGATGAGTGATGATGAAGGCAGTGGAGATTACAGAAAAAGCATGGGTGCTACCGGAGCCGTTGATAGAGCATTAGCAAGTGGTGCTTCTATAAAAATCATGGCTTTAAGCTCAAGCGAAATTATCAATGATGAAGTAATCTTAAGATGGAATGAACCTAAGCAAGAGGGTGAAATGGAGGATTTAACTTATGAATTGACTTTCAGCAACTTGTTCGATGAAACCATAGCAACCGAAACAGTGGATAAAACTTCCTATTTATTAGATAGAAGCAAAGAACCATTTGCCGGTCAGAACTTCATCAAAGTAAAAGTACAGGTTAAAGGCGAAGACCTAAAATCTGATGATTATGCTATCACTATTAAGCCAGAAGAAGAAACTGCTGAAATTAAAGAAACATTAGAGCAATTGAAAAGCGAAATTGAAGGTGAGTCGGCTATGGACAAATTAGTAATGGCTGCTTTTTATGAAGATAATGACTTATTGTTAGATGCTTTAACTGCATACGAACAAGCGATTCAAATGGCACCAAATGTTCCGGTTTTCGAAAAAGCGTACGAAGATTTCTTAATAAGAAATGGTTTTACTAATTAAATAGAGCCTATTTGGCATTAATTATAGAAACTATTGTCGTCTTGTAGATATTAAGTGCCATATTACACTGATTGATAAGATTAAATCAGAGAGTAAAAACCAAACCTAAACTAAAGAAGGAAGCCTGAAAAGTGCTTCCTTTTTTTATGCCAATAATTCCATATCTCTAATGAGGATTTTTCTTCTGTCGAAGTTGATGATGTTTTTCTCTCTCAATTCATTTAAGATAGTGGTAACAGTTTGCCGAGAAGTACCCGTTAAAGCGGCTATATCTTTATGGGTTAAATGACTGGGAATCATCATTTCATAGCCGATTTTTTTTCCTTTTTCATTCGCCTCATCTCTAAGAAACTCTACAATACGAGTGCGAGCATCTTTAAAAACTAAAGACTCCAATCTCCTTTCCGTTTTACGCAAACGCAATCCAATCAATTTCATCATTTTAAAACTTAAAGGCTGGTTGTTGGCCATCAAATTTTTCATGTCATCCAATGTCATGGGACAAACAATAGTCCCTGCATCCATGGCCTGAGCAAAATCCTGCCTTTTATCCTCACCGGTCAGGGCCAACTCACCAAAAATCTCTCCTTTGCTTAAAATCGCTTTAACTGATTCCTTTCCATCTTCCAAATAAGAGCCGATTTTTATCCTTCCCTCCGCTATCATATAAATATAATTAGAAGAATCCTCCGGGAAATAAACAAACTCTTCCTTCTTGAATTTCGTCATGGGATGATCGTCTTCTATGCCTTCAATTTTATGTGGGCAAAGAATGTTAAACAAATCAACATTTTCAAAATACCATAGTTGAGTAGAATCTGCCATATTACTTGGAGTTAGGAATTGTAATAATTGTTACTAAATCTAATTTTATACTTTACGGAACTAAACAAAAATAAGTTCATAATCATTACTTTTGCAGCAGGATAAAATATTCCTACTTCAAAAAATTGAAATCCTAATTAACAAAATATGTATTTATATATTAAGTCTTTGCATATCATTTTTGTAGTCACATGGTTTGCAGGATTATTTTATATCGTTAGGCTTTTTATTTATCAAACTGAGGCACTCCAAAAGTCTGAACCTGAAAAAGGGATTCTACATGCGCAACTTAGTAAAATGGCCAAGCTATTATGGAATGTGATTACCTGGCCTTCGGCTATTATCACCTTGATTTTAGCTACAACTTTACTGATTTTACAACCCGTTTGGTTACAACAACCCTTTATGCACATTAAACTAACTTTTGTGTTTTTCCTTTATTTATATCATTTCTCCTGTCACTATATTTATAAAAAACTACAAAAAGGAGAAATCAAATACAGTTCTACACAGTTAAGAATTTGGAATGAGGTGGCAACTCTTTTTCTGGTTGCCGTAGTATTCTTAATAGTACTTAAAAATGAGCTCGACTGGATTTGGGGCACGATAGGCTTTATCAGTTTTGGAGTTTTATTAATGGTGGCTATTAAAATTTACAAGGCTTTAAGAGAGAAATAGTAATTAATAATTTGCAATTAACAAAAATGAATAAATTTAAATCTAGTATTCTGTTCACACTTACAAGCTTAATCTTAGTGGCTTGTGGTTTAGAAAATCAAAAAAATAAAAAAGCTGAATTTCCTGTTTTGGGAAGAAAGCAATACGTGGAAAAAATTGTAGATGGAAAAACCGTAACCGACACAGTTGACCATACAATTCCAGATTATAAATTAGTTAATCAGGACAGCAATTGGGTAACTCCTGAAACTTTTGATGGCAAAGTTTATGTAGCCGATTTCTTTTTTACTTCATGCCCTACCATTTGCCCTACTATGAAGAAAGAAATGTTACGGGTTTATGAAGCTTATAAAGAAAATGATGAAGTGGCTATTATCTCACATACCATTGACCCAGAATACGACACTGTAGCTTTATTAAAAGATTTTGCTGAAAAACTTGATGTACAGGCTCCGAAATGGCATTTCGTTACCGGTGAAAAAGAAGACATTTATGAACTTGGGCAAAAAGGTTATATGGTAACTGCCATGGAAGACGAAAATGAAGTAGGCGGTTTCCTTCATAGCGGTGCCTTTGTATTAGTAGATAAAGAAAAAAAAATTAGGGGAGTATATGATGGCACACGTTCTGAAGAAGTAGATAAATTAATTACAGATATTGAATTATTACTGGCTACTTATGAAGAGTAAATCAGCATTCTTTTCATTAGTAATTTTAAGTATGGTACTTTTTTCCTGTGGCCGTTATGAAGAATTTAAAAATTCTGCCACCGAGAACTATCCTGATGCAAAAATGCAGAAATATGCTAAGTATATGATACAAGGCAAGCAACTCTACACTACACACTGCAGCAATTGTCATCAGGAAAATGGGGATGGATTAGGAAAGCTATTCCCTCCATTGGCCAAATCAGATTATATGTTAGCTGATATTCCTAGAAGTATTTGTGCTATAAAAAATGGCTTAAAAGGAGAGATTGAAGTAAATGGAAAACTCTATAATCAAGCAATGCCGGCATTGGATAGATTAAGTAATTTAGAAATAGCTGAGATTTCAACTTATATTTACAATAGCTGGGGAAATGAAAATGGAATGATTGAAATAGAGACAGTTGAAGAATCGCTCTCCAACTGTCAATAATTTTATTGATTTAAATAATTTTCAGCTTCCGAAATACTGCTTTTCATTTGTTCGCTTACTTCATGAATGGAAGCTTTCTGCTTTTTAAGATATTCTATTTTTTCTTCATCAGACATACCCTCCATTTGTGGATCATAATTACGCATCCAATTCATCATAGCTCTGTCTGAGTTTTCTAAAGAAATAATCATTTGCTGAATATCAGTACTTTTCTCTGTAGAAACAGAATCTTGCTCAGCCTTCAAGGATTTTTTCAATTTCATGATGTCATCCATTTTAGGCATCACCTCATCATGAATTGCAATAGTTTCAGTTTTCAGTTTCTCAACTTCCTTTTCTTTTGATTCACAGCTTATCATAAGGAAAGCAAAAAGCATTAAGCTTAATTTAAATATAGTTTTCATATCAATATTATAAAGATTTAAATTCAGAAACGGTTAGAAAAAATGGAGGTTTTATAAAATCTAAATTATGGAATAGATTTATAAAAAATAGTCTTATTTTCTTCAGAGCTATAAATATAGCAGTTTGGGAACTTATATAAATAGCTACAAATAGCTAAATCCTTCATGGCATACAATGCATGAAAAAAAGACAAAGATAGTAATGTGAAGAGCAATATTCCATCAGCATAAAATGCTAAAGCAAATGGAAGAATAGAAAAAAGAATAAAGGTAAATCCGCAGATAAAATAAAATCTATTTTTACTTAAAACGAAATCATTAGCTTGAATATTAAAACGAAAAAGGCTCCAGTTCCATTTAAATTTTATACTTTTTGCACCAAAAAATTTAAAAGCTAATGAATGAATCAACTCATGTAAAACTGGCGTAACTAATAATGAAAGTAATAAACCACCCGTTATTCCAACAATCCAAAATCTTGATTCGATACTAACTAATTCGTAATTAAAAAAAATATAAGAAACTCCAATTAAACCAATCAAGAGGTAGGTCCAATAAATTCTAGTGATAAGATTTTTCCTGCGAATGAAAGTAGTAATAAACAGCAACCATTCAGAGCTATCCATGATAGACAGCACATTTTTATATTGGTTTTTATTTTTTAATAATTCTGGGCTCATCCTCGCGTAAATGTACGTGAAAATTCACCTTAAGATTAATAGATTGTGTTAAGCTTTAGTGAATTTTATATGTAAGTGGACACAAAAAAAACAGCTACAATTCAGTAGCTGCTTTAATAATAGTATAAGCAAAATAAATAAAGATTATTTTTTTACTTTTTCAGTTTTTTCAACTTTACCATCTATATCTTCTCCATTAATCTTTGCCCTGATTTTAGTTTCCAGTTCTTCCATCAGTTCTGGGTTATCCAATATTAAAGCTTTTACAGAATCTCTTCCTTGCCCTAGTTTATTATCCATATAAGAGAACCAAGAACCTGCTTTTTTAATCACATCCAACTCTACACCAAGATCAATAATCTCCCCTACTTTAGAAATCCCTTCTCCGTACATAATATCAAACTCAACTACTTTGAATGGAGGAGCCATTTTATTTTTCACTACTTTCACCTTCACTCTGTTTCCAGTGATATTATCAGGACCTTCTTTTATGCTGCCTATTCTTCTAATATCCAATCGAACAGAAGCGTAAAATTTCAAAGCATTACCACCGGTTGTGGTTTCAGGGTTCCCGAACATAACTCCTATTTTCTCTCTCAACTGGTTGATAAAAATACAAGAACAACCTGTTTTACTAATGGCACCTGTTAGCTTTCTTAAAGCTTGAGACATCAATCTAGCTTGAAGTCCCATTTTACTGTCTCCCATTTCACCTTCTAGTTCCCCTTTTGGAACTAAAGCCGCAACGGAATCAATCACGACTATATCCAAAGCTCCAGAACGAATTAAATGTTCAGCTATTTCCAAAGCCTGCTCACCACTGTCTGGTTGAGAAATCAATAAGTTTTCAGTATCTATACCCAATTTTTCAGCATATCCCTTATCAAAAGCATGCTCAGCATCAATAATTGCAGCCATTCCACCCGCTTTTTGGGCTTCCGCAATGCAGTGCATGGCCAAAGTAGTTTTACCTGATGATTCCGGTCCGTAAACTTCAATCACTCTTCCTCTCGGAATACCACCGATTCCCAACGCTATATCCAATCCTAAAGAACCGGTATGAATAGATGGAACATCCATTACCTTCTCATCACTCAACTTCATTACAGAACCTTTCCCGTAAGTTTTGTCCAGTTTATCAATAGTTAGTTGTAATGCTTTTAATTTTTCGCTTTTTTCGCTCATCTTTAATATTTTGTATAGGGCTTATTTGTAAATTGCTGCATCGAATTTAGCAGGAAAAGAAACAATTGCCAAATGCTTTAGCCTTGCTTCTTAACAAATTTTTATGCAAATCAAATTTATTAATGTTTCCATCATTATTTTAATCTTTTGTGTTAATCCTTTGATGGCTCAGTTAGACAATACAGGATTCGAACAAAAAATTATAAAAGATAGTACTTTAGATGATCCATTCAGCTTTTCTATTAGAGCTTTATCTTTTAATAAAAATAATGAATACTTCAATCAGATAGTAAAGGGCTATACTTTGTTCGGAACTAGATTTATACCAAGTTTAAGCTATCAATTACATGAACAAGTCAATATACAGGCAGGTATATTTCTTCAGAAAGATTTCGGGAACAATAACCTGACCTACTCCATTCCTTATTTCAGTATTTTATATGATTGGAATAATAGCCAGCTAATTTTTGGAAACTACAATGGTTCCATTCATCATTGCATGCTAGAACCTCTAGAGGATTTTGAAAGATTATTGGTCGATGCTCCTGAAAATGGAATTCAATACCTATTCAATACGGAAAGAATCTTTTTTGATGCATGGATCAATTGGGAGAAAATGATTTATCAAAATTCTCCATTTAAAGAAGAGGTTTCCGGTGGAATTGTGAGTCAATATGATATCATTAAAGAGAATGGTAATACAGCCACACTTCATTATCAATTTAGAGGCTATCATCGGGCCGGACAAATTGATGCTTTGCGCGGACAGCCTTTAGTTACTCGATTTAACAATGCTGTTGGAGCTTCTTATCACAAAAAGTATAATAAAGGTTTTATAAAAGGACATAAATGGGAGGGTTATTTTTTACACTACATAGATAATAGTCGGGAATTTCGATTACCCTATACAGAAGGATATGGGTATTATCTTAATGGAACCATGGAAACAAAAATTGGAGATTTTATGCTAAGCTATTGGCAAGGAGACCATTTCTATTCCTATAAAGGTGGGAGATTATATCAATCCTACAGCACAGATCCAAATTCAAGATTTTTTGAAGATGAAAGAAAACTGCTCATATTAAGGGTAATGAACGAATTTCATATAGGAGAATCTTCCACACTTTTGTTAAGATTTGAACCCTACTGGGATTTCAATAATCAAATATTTGAATTTTCTCACTCCATATATTTTAATATTTTTAAAACACTCCCAATAAAAAACAAATAATTGAAATCTATATTTCGTAAAATATTACTACTCTGCTTAACTGTAATTACCATTTTCATTGTTTTAAAATGGGACTTAATTCGATATGGATGGCAACAAGCCAAAGGTCAGTTTTCTATTATGTATAATGCTCAACCTTTGGAATCTTATTTAAAAAAACCATCTTATCCCGATTCCTTAAAGAAAAAAATTGAACTGGTTAAATCGGTAAAATCTTTTGCTAATTCTGAATTAGGATTTTCCTCTAAGGATCAATACGAAAAAATGTTTGATCAACAAGGAAAAGAATTAATGTGGGTGGTCACGGCTGCCTACCCTTACAAGCTTGAAAATTACGAATGGAAATTTCCAGTTCTAGGTAAGGTTAGTTATAAAGGATTCTTTGTTGAAAAAGAGGCTTTGAAATTGCAGCAAGAGCTAAAAACAAACGGATTTGATGTTCGATTACGAACTGCTAGTGCCTGGTCAACATTGGGTTGGTTAAAAGATCCCATACTAAGCAATGTTTTGCACTATAGCAATGGTAGATTGGCTGAATTGATTTTCCATGAATTAACTCACGATGAAATATTCATTAGAGACAGTGTGGATTTCAATGAAAATCTAGCTTCATTTTTCGGACAAGAATTCACTAAAATGTTTTTCGAAAAACAGCATGAACTATTCAGAAAAGACTATGACGAATATTTAGACCATCTGGAGGATAGGCACATTCTTAATCAATTTGTCAGAGATTATTTACCCAGATTCGATAGTCTTTATCATCAAATACAGGATTTTAACATTACTGAAAAAGAAAATCAGAAATATTATTTTATTGAAAAATTTAAAGGAGAATTAATAAATCAAAAGTTCAAGAACCCAAAATATAGGGAGGTTCTCAAAAGTGAAATTGAAGTGAATAATGCGTATTTACTTTCATTTAAACGATATTCAGGTCATCAAGAATTGCTTGAACAGAAATTAAAGGAACAATTTGATGGTGACATATTGAAAATGTTGGAATTTTATCAAAAGAACTTCAATTCTTTATAGTGCATGTATCCTTAAGTTTATTTAGATATTAAGAAATTGTTATTACCATTTTAATCGCTTAATTTATAAATATTTTTATCGAATTTAGCCTAAAACAAAATACAATTAACCATGGGAAACAAGCAAAGCCACAAGGTGCTTGTCGTTGATGACGAATCAGACATTCTAGAGCTATTAGAATATAACCTCACAAAAGAAGGCTATGAGGTAAAAACAGCTCAAGATGGAAAAACGGCAGTTGAAAAAGCGCAAAAATTTCAGCCACAATTGATCTTGCTTGACATCATGATGCCTAATCAAGATGGAGTAGAAACTTGTCGGCAGCTAAGAGAAAACCCTGAATCGGCTAATGCATTCATAATTTTCTTGACCGCCCGATCGGAAGAATATTCTGAAGTAGCTGCTTTTGAAAATGGTGCAGATGATTATATCACCAAACCTATTAAACCTCGCGCATTAATGAGCAGAATTAATGCTTATTTCAGGCGTGATGTTAAAAAACAAAAGGATAGCAATAAAATCACAATCGGTGGCCTAATGATTGACAGAACCAGCTATACGGTCACAGTGGATGGCAAACAAGTATCTTTGCCGAAAAAAGAATTTGAATTATTATATTTCCTAGCTCAAAACCCAAATAAAGTCTTTAATCGAGATGATTTATTACAAAATATTTGGGGTTCTGACGTATATGTTTTAGCCAGAACAGTAGATGTTCATGTTCGTAAAGTAAGGGAAAAGGTAGGAGATGGCTATATTTCTACGGTAAAAGGAGTTGGTTATAAATTTGATATGGAATAAAGAAATATATGCTTTTTAATTCCAGGGGAGTTTCTGTTCTGTTAGCACTTTCAATTGCTATAGTTACAACTGCTTTTTTAAGTTTGTTGGAAGGAATTAGTGCCACAGCATTGATTCTAACCTTTATTTTATCCTCATCCTCAGCTTATTTGTTAATTAGTATAGTGCTAGAATTTCTTTTCTTTAAAGAAATAAATAAGCTCTATGAAGTTTTCAATAAGTTAGGAGAAAAAGATTATTCATTCGTAAATGATATAGAAACTCAAAAATCTTTTAACCCTTTACGCAAAATCAATCAAGAAATTTTTAGTTATGCGGCCAATAAACAACAAGAAATTGATGAATTGAAAAGGATGGCCACCTACAGGCGTGAATTTTTAGCTGATGTATCCCATGAATTGAAAACTCCAATTTTTGCAGCTCAAGGCTTTGTCTACACTCTTATAGATGGTGCAGTTAAAGACAAAAAGGTCAGAGGTAAATTTCTTAAAAAAGCTGCCAAAAGCTTAGATGGTTTAGAAATGTTGGTAAATGATTTATTAACACTTTCTCATATTGAAGCTGGTGAAATCACAATGCATTTTGAAGAAATTGATTTACTCGCTTTAGTAGAAGATGTTTTTGACCAGTTTGAGGGGAAAACAGATAAAAAAAATATGAATCTTCAATTTGATAAGACTTATGAAGGTCCTATCAATGTAATTGCTGATTATCAGCGTATTTATCAAGTAATTGTAAATTTGATATCCAATGCCATCAAATATTCCGATGAAAATACCGAAATTGTGGTCGGTTTTGAAATCACAGAAAAGGATGTTACCATAGCCATACAAGATCATGGTGCTGGAATTTCACCAGAACACATCAAAAGGATATTTGAAAGATTCTACCGAATTGACAAAAGTAGATCGAAAGAAAGAGGTGGAACAGGTTTAGGCCTAGCCATTGTAAAGCATATTATTGAAGCACATGGCTCCTCCGTATCAGTTACAAGTACTGTCGGAAAAGGTTCATTATTTAGTTTTAAACTTCCTGTGAAAAAAGTGCCCGAACCTTATGTGCCAATTGCAGAGGAGGAAGAAGATTCAGAATAGGTTAACTTTAAATTTAGAATGTATTACAAATCAATTAAGCCACTGATTATAGATGAATCAGATGATTATATTTTTATAAATAAACCACCTTTCGTTTCAACATTAGCAGATAGAAACGATTCAGTGACCATTTTATCCTTAGTGAAAAAATATAATGATGATTATCAAATCTGTCATAGACTTGATAAAGAAACTTCTGGGGTTTTATTGGTAGCAAAAAATGCGGAGGCTTACAGAAATGCATCTATGCAATTTGAGCATAGGCAGGTAGATAAAAACTACCATGCAATAGTAGATGGATTACATCAATTTAAGGATGAAGAGGTAAATTTACCCTTGCATACTACGGCTTCAGGCTATGTGAAAATTTCTCATAGACAAGGAAAAATTGCTAAAACAGTTTTTAATACTTTAGAAACATTCAAAAAGCATTCCTTAGTAGCCTGTAAACCAGAAACAGGCAGGATGCATCAAATTAGAGTTCATTTAGCTTCTTTGAATGCCTCAATCACAGGAGATGAAACCTATGGTGGTCAATTATTATATCTCTCCTCTTTTAAAAAGAATTTTGTAAGAGGAAAAGAAAAGGAAGAACAGCCACTAATTAAAAGATTTGCCTTGCACGCTAAATCTATAGTTTTAACAGATTTAAAAGGTAATGTAATCTCAGCCGAAGCTCCCTATCCAAAAGATATAGAAGTTGCGCTAAAGCAGTTGAAGAAAAATAGGTAAGTGTAGAAAATTGCAAGTCTTAGAGATTTAGCTTGATAAAGAGCAAAAACAATAGGTAAATCCATGCGATTTTTTTCGTAGGGTGTTGTTTTTCAATTAATAAGCTTCTATCTTTGTGTCCCTTTTAGCAGGTAGTTCGCCCGATCATAAATGTTTACTATCTGTAAAAAGCTAATTAATAAGGAGTTAAGAACTAACAAAAAGAAAAAATAGTGGATACGCTTAGTTACAAAACCATCTCGGCAAATAAAGCAACAGTTGAAAAAGACTGGGTTGTAGTAGATGCTGCAGGAAAAGTATTAGGTAGATTTGCCAGCGATGTAGCAAAAATTCTTCGTGGTAAAAATAAACCAAGTTTTACGCCTAATGTGGACTGTGGTGATAACGTTATTGTTATCAATGCAGACAAAATCCTTATGACTGGAAAGAAATGGGATGATAGAGTTTACCAGCACTACACAGGATATCCTGGTGGTCAGCGTGAAATCACCCCTCGTCAGTTGAAAGCGAAATCTTCTACTTTACTAGTAGAAAGAGCTATACGAGGCATGTTGCCGAAAAACAGATTGGGCAGAGACTTGTTCAGAAACCTTTATGTATATGAAGGTGCAGAGCACGGTCATGAAGCACAAAAACCTAAAGTTAAAGAAATCTAAAAAATCAATAGATGGAAATTATAAACACCATTGGTAGAAGAAAAACATCTGTTGCTAGATTGTACATGCAGTCGGGCAAAGGTGCTATTACCATTAACACAAAGGACATAAAGGATTATTTCCCAACAGAAATTCTTCAAGCAATCGTAAACCAACCATTTGCTACAACAAAAACTGAAGGTTCTTTCGACCTAAAAGTTAATGTTGATGGTGGTGGAGTTGCAGGTCAAGCGGAAGCTGTACGTTTAGCAATTGCTCGTGCACTTTGCGAACTTGATCCAGAGCACAGACCAGCATTGAAAGCAGAAGGATTCCTTACTAGAGACCCTAGAATGGTTGAACGTAAGAAATACGGACGAAGAAAAGCGAGAAGAGCATTCCAGTTCTCGAAACGTTAATTTTTACAAACAATATAAATATAAACACTTATGGCTAAGCTTGAGTACAACGACTTACTTGAAGCTGGTGTCCATTTCGGACACTTAACAAGAAAGTGGGATCCAAAAATGGCTCCTTACATTTTCATGGAGCGTAATGGCATCCACATCATTGACTTGAATAAAACTTTGGCTGCTTTAGATGAAGCATGTCATGCTATCAAGAACCATGTTCGTTCTGGTAAAAAAGTTTTATTTGTTGCTACAAAAAAACAAGCACAAGACATTGTGATGGAAGAGGCAAAAAGATTAAACATGCCTTATGTAGTAGATAGATGGCAAGGTGGTATGATGACCAACTTTGCAACTATCAGAAAGTCATTGAAAAAATTGGCTAATATCGATAAGATGCAAAAAGAAGAATCATATCTTAATCTTGCAAAAAGAGAAAGATTGATGATTCAAAGAGAAAAAGAAAAAATGGAAAGAGTTTTAGGCGGTATTGCTGACTTGAACAGACTTCCATCTGCACTTTTTGTTATCGATATTAAAAGAGAGCACATCGCAATCAAAGAAGCTCAGAAATTAAATATCCCTGTTTTTGCAATGGTGGATACTAATTCTGATCCAACTCAAGTTGATTATCCAATTCCTGCTAATGATGACGCATGGAAATCAATCAGCCTGATCTTGAAAACTTTCGGAAAAGCTATTGAAGAAGGCTTGATGGAAAGAAAAGCAGAAAAAGATGATGCTAAAATGAAACAAGCTGAAGAAGAGAAAAAAGCAGTAGATGCTAAAGAGGAATCTAAAAAAGAAGAGCCTAAGAAAGAGGAAACTTCTGACAAATCTGCTGAGTAAATCTTCTAATGAACAATATTGAATAAATATACAATTGAACATCGAACTTGCTTTGGTGTTCAATTTTTATTTAACCCTTTCCATAAAATTATTAATTAACATTAAAATCAATTAAGCATGGCTATTACAGCACAAGAAGTAAAAAAGCTTAGAGAAATAACAGGTGCCGGCATGATGGATTGCAAAAAGGCATTAACTGAAGCTGATGGTGATTTTGACAAAGCCATTGAATATTTAAGAAAAAAAGGACAGAAATTATCTGAGAAAAGAGCAGATAGAGAAACTACTGAAGGTAATGTGTTCATCAAAACAAATGATGACCAAACTCAAGCTTTCTTAATTTCTTTAACTTGTGAAACTGACTTCGTTTCTAAAAATGAGGACTTCCAAAAATTTGGACAGGAAATCATAGAGAAAGTTGCTGCTGAAAAACCGGCAGATATGGATGCTTTAAAAGCTATTCCTTACGAAGACATTACCATTGGTGAGAAAGTTATAGAAATGGTTGGTAAAATCGGTGAAAAAATCGAAATCAGTCATTATGAAACTTTAGAAGGTGAGAAAGTAGTTTCTTATGTTCACGCTGGAGCTAAATTAGGAGTTTTAGTAGCCTTGAAAAATACAGGTGGAATTGATGTAACTGATGCTGGTAGAGATGTTGCAATGCAAATCGCAGCTATGAACCCTGTTGCAGTTGATAAAGACGGAGTTGATTCTTCTATTATTGAAAAAGAAATCGAGATAGGAAAAGAAACTGCACGTCAGGAAGGCAAACCAGAAGAAATGTTAGAAAAAATTGCTCAAGGTAAATTGAACAAATTCTTCAAAGAAAGCACTTTATTACCTCAAGCTTTCGTAAAAGATAACAAAACTTCAATAGCTCAATACTTAGATTCAGTTAACAAAGGAATGACTGTTACTGAATTCAAAAGAGTAGCGATTGGATAAGATAAATTTAGAATTCTAGAACCTAGAATCTAGACTTTAGATATTAGAAAAGCCTTTGGATTTGTTTTCAAAGGCTTTTTTGTGTCCTTCTGTTATTTTTTAAACAGATAATGATACAAAACCTTTTCCTAAACACTTCTCAAGCATCTACACCAGTTTGAAGGTGTTTTCACCTTCAAACTGGTGTAGATGCTTGAGAAATTTCTAGCAAAAGCTTGGGCTAAAACACCCAAATGAGGAGTTCGCAGCGAGTTCAAGGTTGAAAAATACTTGAAAAATAAAAAAGACATTATTTTAAGAGTTGCTGAATTGTAATATCAGGTATAGATCTCAAATCCTCCTCATTATCGATATCCGTTAATTCATCCAATAAATCAAATGATAACTTTAGGTTTCTGAAGTCATTAATAGTATCGGAAGCCACACTTTCCGTACTCCATTCTTTATTCACGAAAAGCTGATTATGTAATTGTTTCATGCCCAGTAAATAATATCCTCCATCATTACTTGGCCCTAAAACAGCATCTTTGTTTTCCAATGATTTGAAAGCTTTTTCAATAACTTTCTCATCCAAAGCATAACAATCACTCCCAATGATGCATACTGAGTCATAACCATCTTGAAAAGCTTCCTCAAATGCTGATTTCATTTTGATTCCTAAATCTGGATTTTGATTTTGAAGAGATTTGTAGAAAGGTGGCTCATTAGACCATAAATCATTTTTATCGATAAATGAAGAATAATAAATCGCTTTATCAGCATTAACTTTCTTAGCAACCTCTTTAGTTCTTTTCAGCATATTTTTGTAGAAATTCAATGCCTTTTCATCTCCTATAGTAGCTGCCAATCGGGTTTTGCATTTCCCCAGCTCGGGATTTTTAACGAAAATAATCAGTAAGCGCCTTTTATTCATAAACCTTTATTCCTTTTCCTTCCTCCAGCCATTTCCCCCACCGTTTATTATAGACATGCACACTATCAGTAACTTCGCCTTTCTGGTTTACAACATCTAAATCTTCATTTCTCCATTGGAATATTCCACCATAAATATTGCTGACATTTTCAAAACCCGCTTCCTTTAGCTTCTCCCCTATTTTCTCACTTCTATATCCAACAGAGCAATAAACTATTATTTCCTTGTCTTTAGGAATATCTTCCACTTGTGAAATATCAAAATGATCATAACCTACAAATTTGGCATTGGGCAAATGACTCACACTATACTCTTTTGCAGTACGCGTATCTAAAATAACCACATCTTCATTATTGAGCTTTTCTTTTACTTCCTGTGGCTTAATCAATGAAACAGTATTACTATACAGGGATTGAAGCTTTTGATCGTAAGTCTGTTGACCACAAGCCATCAAAGATTGTAGAAATGAGATTAACATGATATTAAGCAAAATTTTATGCATAAAGCTGTCTATTGTTTTTAATTCTTTTTACTACTTCAAATACGATGAAAACCGTCAATGAGATGTATTCAACTGCAACTATAGCTAAATGTTCTTGATAAGCAGTTTGAGTATATCCCCAATAGGTAAAGAATACAGTTAAAGTCCAAAATACAGGAAATTTATAATCACATAATATCCCTAAGAGCAGGATTGGCAAAACATACCAGGGATGAACTGTAGTGGCAAACAGAAAATAAATCATATAAGTCCAAAGCATTCTTTCAGGCAATTTCATCTTTGAGGAAGCCAGAATATTAAATATGACCATTCCAGCAAATGCTAAAATCCCCATTAGTGGACCAGCTGTTCCAATAATATTATAACCCTTAACCACAAAACCAATTTCCCTGATCAAATAATAGAGGCTGGCATTGAATTCAAAATTCATAAAATATAAAGAAGTACTAGTGGAAATCCCTTCTAATGCATCCGAAAATATAAAAGGTAGGAAACTGATGACTGCTACTAAACAAGCTAATAGAATAAACTTTATGTATTGTTTTAAATCAAGTTTCTTAAAAAAGCTTGCTAGCAAAATAAGTGGCACAAGTTTGAAACTGATTGCTAAGCCGATAGCTATTGCACTTTTATTGGTTCGTCTTTTTTCAAATTCATAAATTGTCCAAAGCAGAAAGAAAATCACGAAAGCTTCAAAATGAAGATTCCCACTTAACTCTAATATCACCAAAGGATTGAAAGCATAGAAAAGTGAGAGTTTTGAATCTTTACCGTTTTTCAATAAAACTTTGGGAAGCAAGATTAATGTTCCAATTTCAGCCAAAATGATAAATAGCCGAATGGTGATAATGCCTAAAGTGGTATCTTCAAATATTCCTCCAGTAGCAAAAATCAATTGATTAAGTGGCGGATAAATACTGAAATAATTAGGTGAATTGAGTTGAGCAAATAACTCTGGATTTAAGATATTTTTCTTGGCAATTTCAGATGGCAAAAAAGCATAGGCATCTATTCCTTCCCACCATAATTTTCCATCCCATAAAAAACGGTATACGTCTTCAGATAAATTAGGAGTTAAAATCAGTAGGAGGAATCTGAACAGGATTCCAAATGTAATTATTTCCTTCAGGGAAAAATCTTTTTTCTGAAAAGCCAGAAGCAAATAAAGCGCAAAAAGAGCTACAAATTGCCCTATGAGCAATATACTTTCAAATCGAAAAGTAAAATAACTGATGCTAATGAGTAATGCACTCATCAACAGTAAAGCCATATACTTTCCTGTAGACTTCAATTTATTTGAGTTGTGGTTTTACCGAATGATAAAAAACCATTAAAAACCCTAGCATCAACATTAAATGGAATATTATCAGACCATAATCACCAAGGCTAATCCCTAAAAATATAGCAAACGCAAAATAGAAGGCCAAGCATATTTCTAATACACTTAACCAGCTGAACTGCAATTTGATATATTGATTATCCTTCCAGCTGTTGTTCTTATCTGAAATATTGAACTTTGGTGTTCGGATAAAGGCGGATTTAAATCCTAGTAAACCTTCTGCCACAGCCAAAGCATTATGTAAAGACAAACCCATTGAAACTGTGATAAATAATGGAAAGGTTTTAAAGAAATATTTACCATGCTTTATTCCTTTCATCAAGTGCTTATTCGCAACCCAATAGAAAATAGCAATGGAGAAAAATCCTAAAAGGAATATACTTCCTACTTGAAATAATATGGCAAGCTCAGGATGAATACTTTTAATCCAAAGCATAGGCACGCTAAGTACTGCCGTTATCAAGATTGCTATAAAAATAGAGCTATTGAATAAATGGAAAAATGCATGGAGTTTATTGGAAAACTTAATGGGCGATTTCAATACATTCAAAAAGTTCTTTCTTGCTGTTTCTGCTCCCCCTTTATTCCATCTGAATTGTTGAGATTTTATGGCAGGCATGATAATCGGCAATTCCGCAGGGGATTCTACATCTTCTCTATATAGAAATTCCCAACCTTTCAATTGTGAACGATAGCTTAAGTCCAAATCTTCTGTTAAGGTATCGGCTGACCATCCTCCTGCATCTATTATAGTTTCTTTACGCCAGACACCACCTGTTCCATTAAAATTGATAAATGAACCCGCAGTATTTCTACCCACTTGCTCTATCGTGAAATGTGCATCAAGACCGAATGCCTGTAATCGTGTCAATAATGAATAGTCCTTATTGACATGGCCCCAACGGGTTTGAACCACACCTACTTTTTCATTTTGAAAATGTGGAACTGTAGCTTTCAAGAAGTGGGCTTGTGGGAGAAAATCAGCATCAAAAATGGCGATAAATTCAGCATCCGTTATTTCCATACCGTATTTCAAAGCCCCGGCTTTAAAATCTACTCTTTCGGATCTTCGGATAAGCTTAATATTTTTGCCTTTTGACTGCCAATATTGTGCTTTGGCCTCCAGCATCTCGGTAGTTTCATCTGTGGAATCATCCAATAATTGAATTTCCAGCAATTCATTTGGATAATCCAACCCACAGACTGCATCTACCAATCTATTCACCACGTATTTTTCATTAAAAATGGGCAACTGTACACAAACTTTAGGGTAATTACCTACCATTTCTGGCGTTTGCACAGCCTTATTTTTCTGCTTTTTCTTAGCTTTTAAATAATGAAAAGTAAGATGTAACTGTCCTAAGCTAAAAAAGAATATGAACAATAAGCTGAGTCCGTAAAGTACAATAATAAACCACTCCCAAGTCATGCTCATAAATATTTAAAAATGGTGTATAAAATTTTATATCCTGCCATAACCGTTCCGTAAACTGTGCCTGAAACTTTAGATTTCCCAATTCGGTTCCTATAAGCCATTGGCACTTCCGTGCATTTCATTTTCATTTTGGCAGCTTTCACTTGCATCTCTACCGTCCAACCAAAAGTTTTATCTTGCATATTAATCTCCATCAGCTTATCCCAACGGGTTGCCCTAAAGGGGCCTAAATCAGTAAATCGATAGCCATAAAAAAGTCTGATCAACCTAGTAGCTAACCAATTTCCAAAAACCTGTGGAAAAGTCATGCTCCCGCCTTCCCTTTTGCCTAAAGCTCTCGAACCAATGACCATGTCCATCTCTTCTTCCAGAATTGGTTTGACCAACTCGGGCAATTGCTCAGGATAATCTGAATAATCAGCATCTAGAAATACAATGATATCAGGCTTTTCAGCTTTGGATTTCACATATTCAATGCCCTTCAAACAAGCATTTCCATAGCCTTTTATGGGCTGATCCAATACCAATGCTCCTTCCTTTTCCGCAGACTGCCGAGTTTGGTCTGTAGAGTTATTATTTACTACCACTATTTCATCCACCCAATCCTTGGGAATAGCTTTCACTACCTTACCAACGGCATTCTCCTCATTAAATGCAGGAATTATGACAATTATTTTTGAATCCATTTGTTTTATTAGACTGCAAAAGTACAAATTCACTACTTTTAAATAGAGCCTATTAGGTAATTACATGAGAAATTTTTGTAGCTATCTGATATTCAGTACCAAATAAATGGCATTTGTAAAATTAATTATTTGGTTCAGGATAATATGTCTCAGCATAGACAAAATTTATTAATTAATCGGAAATATTGACAGTATAGATTGACTAAGCATGTCATCATGGCTTAATGGTGCAAACAATTATCATTGGAACAAGTTTTGATGTCAATACATGAATTATTTAAAGTTCAGGACTATGAATTTACTTAAAAATAAAGACTTATTACGAAACTTATTATTTCAAGGTGATCAATTGAACACTTTGGCCGGAGGCGTTGCGCAAATAGATTTTAAAATTGAGCAGCTAGAAGATGGATTCTCGATAATTGTAAATGCACCAGGAATTGGAGCAGAACAATTAAAGGTTATTTCAGATAAAAATTCTTTACAAATATTTGCTACTATCAACCATCCTTCAGAAAAATTTGGCGTGATGATTCCATTATTCTATAGAAAAGTGGATTTACCCATATTCGCTGATACAGATGACGTAGATGCAGTTCATCATGATAATCTATTGGAAATTTTTGTACCTATAGGAAAAAATAGTGCGAGCAGTAAGAAAGAAATTAATATCAAACAAATATAAACCTGCGTGTAGATAAGCTTATCTGCATTGAATTACTTGAATAATCAAAATCCTCTTCCTGAATCCGAAGAGGATTTTTTTATGATAAGATTTTTTATAATTTTGAGTACTATCAAACCTTTAACAAAATGTATATTCAACCTAAATTCTTAAGAATTTCTATTCTTATTTTCATTTCCTTAAGTTTTAGCCACAATTCAAAAGCTCAGGAGTTAACTGAAAAAGAAAGTCAAATCTCATATTTTGCAGGGTCTGGTATGGGTGGCCATGATATGTTGCCTGCTCGTCAGCATTATATTGGAGTAGATCAAAGCGTCTGGAAATTTTTGTATGCAAGTGCTATTTTGAGTTACTCACATGCTTCTAATACGAGATACTTCGAGTTAGATGATATTTACAAAAATGAACATTCTTATAATTTAATATTTCAAGTTAATGCTAGCCTCCGTTTAAACTTAGGTCCTATAACAATTACGCCCCATGCAGGTATCACTTCTCGCTATTCTGATGAACAAAGGTTCTTATCAGGATCCAATCAACCTGTACATACACCAGTTGAGGATTGGATATCATACAGGGAAGCATCATATAAAGGCTTAAGTCACGGCTGGGCAGTTGGAATGAATCTTGAATTTATGATTTTTGAACATACATCTTTTGGAGTTAGAACTGATTTTCAAGAATTCAATAACAATCCAACTAGCTTAAATACATTAGCCTTTCAATTTAGAACTAATTTTCCAAAACTAATAGAGGAGCTGAAAAAACCAATAAATTATGATTAAGTCAAAATCCTATAATTCAAATCAGGAATTCTATTAAGTCCTTCTATCAATTCATTGCTAGGATTTACTTTATATTTTCTGGATTTCGTCTCAACCTTATAGCCATTGACTTTATCCTGTAATTCCAACTTTACTTCACATTCTCCTTTAAAGGTTTGGCATAAATTATCAAGCTCTACAATCAAATCTTCCGTAATAGCATTTAAATCAAGCATAATAGCCAAGCTTTTGGTTCTTTTGTCTCTTAATTCTGAAAGCAGCTCTACTTTACTTATTTTGAACTCTAGTGCTTGGTCTCCCCATGGTTTTTTGCCAACTCGTCCTGAAATAAAAATGAACCAACCATTTTCATAAAATTGTTTATTCGCTAAATAATCATCTCCAAACATGAAGAAGGTGAAGGATCCACCATAATCTTCCAAAGTTAAGGTTCCGAAAGGCTTTCCTGTTTTGGTTTGTCTGTGTGCAACAGCCGTTACAATACCGCCAACCTTTATTTCATTTTTAGAGGCAAGGCTTTCAATATCATTTAACTCCGAAACTTGAGTATTGCAAAAGCTTTCCATTTCAAATCTGTAAGCATCTAAAGGATGACCTGAAATGAAAAGTCCCACCACTTCTTTTTCAATATTTAGTTTTTCTAATTCAGAATAAGGCTCCATTTCAGCAACTCTCGGTGGTGGAATGGCTACGCCTCCATCTCCTCCAAATAAGGAAGTCTGGGCACTGTCTTTCTCATGCTGCAACTTTTGAGCGTATTTGATGATTTTTTCAATTAAAGTACCCTCTCCATTGTCAGAAACTAAGAATTGTTTTCTGTGATATTCTTTAAAACAATCAAATCCACCTGCCATAGCCAATGATTCAAAAGTCTTTTTATTAACACTTTTTAATGGAATCCTCTCTGCAAAATCAAAAATATCTTTGTACTGCCCATTAGCTTTGCGCTCTTGGATAATACTTTCCACAGCAGCAGATCCAGCTCCTTTGATAGCTGCTAATCCAAATCGAATCTGGCCATTATCATTTACTGTAAAACCTGAATTGGATTCATTCACATCCGGCCCTAATACCTCTATTCCAGCACGTTTACATTCTTCCATAAAGAAAGTCACATCCGTGATTTGACCCATGTTGTTACTTAACACAGAGGCCATATACTCAGCCGGATAATGCGCTTTTAAATAAGCGGTTTGGTAAGCCACCCAAGCATAGCAAGTCGAGTGTGATTTATTAAAAGCATAGGCTGCAAAGGCTTCCCAATCCTTCCAGACTTTCTCCAACACATCTTTTGGATGACCTTTTTCAGCTCCCTGGTTAATGAATTTCGGCTTCAGTTCTTCCAGTAGGGCAAAGATTTTTTTACCCATTGCTTTACGCAATACATCCGCTTCACCTTTGGTAAAACCAGCTAATTTCTGTGAAAGCAACATCACCTGCTCCTGATAAACCGTGATACCGTAAGTTTCCTTCAAGTATTCCTCCATTTCCGGGAGGTCATAGCTGATATCTTCTAATCCATTTTTACGCTTAACGAAGTTCGGAATATATTCAAGCGGTCCTGGTCGATAGAGTGCGTTCATGGCAATCAAATCCGAAAACTCTGTAGGCTTTAATTCCCTTAAATATTTTTGCATTCCGGGAGATTCATATTGGAATATCCCTACTGTTTCTCCCCTTTGGAAAAGCTCATAAGTTTTGGCATCATCTATTGGAAATTCATCCGGATCCAGTTTTACCCCATGTCTTTCCTCCACAATTCTGACCGCATCTTTAATCAGGGTTAAAGTTTTCAAGCCCAAGAAATCCATTTTCAGGAGACCTGCATTTTCCACAACTGCATTATCAAACTGGGTGCAGTACATATCCGAATCCTTAGCCAAGGCAACAGGAACGAATTTGGTAATATCGTCAGGTGTGATAATTACTCCGCAGGCATGAATACCTGTGTTTCTCACAGAGCCTTCCAATACTCTAGCTTGATTAATTACCTTTGCAGAAGCATCGTCTGCTTTTGCCAAATTCAATAATTCTTCGGCTTTGCTGATGGCTTCTCCATTATTTTTCAACTTAGCTGATAATTTCTTTTTATCAGAAGCCAAATCAAATAGTGCTTTCAGTTTGATATCAGGAACTAATTTAGCAATTCTATCGGCATCCATTAAAGGCAATTCCATCACACGGGCAGTATCTCGAATTGCTGATTTGGCTGCCATAGTACCATAAGTTGTAATTTGAGCTACCTGATTAGCTCCGTATTTTTTGATTACATAATCGATAACTTTTTGGCGACCATGATCATCAAAATCAATATCGATATCGGGCAATGAAACCCTATCTGGATTTAAGAAACGCTCAAATAGCAAATCGTATTTGATGGGATCAATATTGGTAATGGCGGTACAATAGGCCACTGCCGAACCTGCTGCTGAACCCCTTCCTGGGCCAACCGAAACCCCCATTTCTCTGGCAGCTGTAGTGAAATCTTGTACGATCAGGAAATATCCCGGATATCCAGTTCTTTCGATGGTCTCCAACTCAAAATCCAATCGCTCCTTTATTTCGGCTGTAATTTCAGGATAGCGTTTTTTTGCTCCTTCGTAAGTGATGTGTTTTAAATAGGCATTTTCACCCCTATTCCCTCCATCTTCAGCATCTTTAGGGTCAATGAATTCTTGAGGAATATCATATTTTGGCAAAAGTACATCTCTAGCTAAATCAAATCCTTCAATTTTTTCTGCGATCTCAGCCGTGCAAGCAATGGCTTCAGGATAATCTGCAAAAAGCTTTTTCATCTCATCTGGAGACTTGATATAGAATTCGTCATTAGGCAATCCAAAACGATATTCTCGCCCTCTTTTACCTACATATTTTTTAGGTTTTCCTTGTTCTCCAGTTGTTTCTCCATCTTTCACACAAAGCAAAATATCTTGCGCCTCTGCATCTTCCTTATTGGTGTAATAAGTGTTATTAGCTGCGAAGTATTTTACAGCATACTTTTTGGCAAATTTTAATAAAACTTCATTTACTTTTTGCTCTTCAGGAATACCGTGTTGGTTCAATTCTACATAAAAATCTTCACCAAATTGCTCTTTCCACCAAACGAAAGCTTCTTCTGCTTGAGCTTCACCAGCATTCAAAATTAGAAATGGAACTTCTCCCCATAATCCACCAGTGGTGGCAATAATATTTTCTTTGTACTGAAGTAAGGCTTCTCTGTCAATTCGAGGGACATAATAAAAGCCCTCCACAAAAGCAATAGAAGAAAGCTTGGCTAAATTGTGATAACCAGCCTTATTTTTTGCTAGTAGGACAGTTTGAAAGCCATCATCTTTATTTTTCTTATTAGTCCTATCCTGCGTAAGGAAATACTCACAGCCTACTATTGGTTTGATTCCTGCTTTATTAGCATCACGCACGAAATTATAAGCACCCATCATATTACCATGATCAGTCATTGCAATAGCCGGCATTCCCAGCTCTTTTGCTTTGTTGACCATAGATGGAATTTCTGTAGTAGATTGCAAAATGGAGAATTGAGTATGACAATGTAGATGAACAAAATTCGTATCACTTAATTCTGATATATCTGCATTCTTAGCTTGCTTAAGTGCGTCAGCAGCCGCTTTTTCCTCATTTTTTGAGCTAGCTGCAAAATTAGCTGCATCTAGTTTAGGTGGCTCATAATTTATCGCTTCGATTGGAGTTTCACCTAGAGGCAGAACTGCTTTTTCCGTAATTAATCCAAAGAAGCATTTAGCAGTGGCATCCACATCATATGCTGCATCATGTGCATCGGCAAAGTCTTGACCAAATAATTTTTTATGAAGCTCGGTTAAAGTCGGCCATTTATACTGTCCACCTCTTCCACCAGGAATTTTACAATAATTAGTCCCAGCTTCCTTAGTATCAATTATGGGCTTTTCTGTTAAAACCACTTCTGAAAGTTCCTTTCGTAGCATTTCAGCACCCATAATGGAAATATCAAAACTGATGTTGTGCCCGACCACCACATCGGTTTTCTCCAAAATAGTTTTGAAGGCCTCTAAAACTTCAATTAAGGGTTTACCTTCCTGCTGAGCTCTTTCTGTAGAAATCCCGTGCACTTTTTCAGCATTATAAGGAATATCAAAACCTTCTGGTTTGATGATGTGGTTTTGTGCATCCAAAAGCTCACCATTGGCTCCATGCAGCTGCCAGGCAATCTGCACACATCTTGGCCAATTGTCTGCATCACTTAATGGGGCGTTGTAATTTTTTGGTAATCCAGTGGTCTCGGTATCGTAAATTAAATACATAAAATCTTTGCTGAGAAGGTGGTGAATTTCAGAGTTTGAAATTAGTGAAAGGTGGGAAGAATCGGAAGATAAAAAATGAAAATTTGATTTAATGATTTTTTGATTTGCTGATGTGCTGATGACAGTGAGTCAACTGAAGAAGTTTGATTTGAGATATTGAGTGTTGGAAGATGAAAGTTGGAAGCTGGAAGTTGGGTGAAGGATGATGGATGAATATTTATCAGGTTTTGAAGTATTGATGTTTGTATGTGTTGAAGTGTAATATTGCCTAGTTGGAGAAGTTTAAAGCTCGAAATGGATAAGTTCTCTTTGCGTCTTTGCGCCTTTGCGATTAGTCACAGCCTTTGGCTGCCTTTTGTTTTCCCGTATGCTTGATTCAGGTAAATTGCACTTTTTCAATCAAATCGAATAGCCTTAATGGGTTTCATTCTAGCAATAAACCAAACCGGTAAAAAGAGCGAAATCAAAACCACTACCAATACCAATAAATTCAATCCAAGAATCATTTTGAAATCCCAAAGGATGGGTACAAAACTCATATAGTAATTCTCTTGATCAAGCGGAATCAGATGAAAGAAATATTGTAAGGCAGATGCTCCAAGTCCTATCAAATTTCCCCAGAATAAGCCTTTGAAAGTTAATCGAAGTCCACTCATTAAGAATATATTTCTAATTAATTTATTTTGGGCTCCCATGGACTTCAGCATGCCAATCATAGGTGTTCTTTCCATGGTTAGAATGAAAATTACAGCCACCATATTGAAACAAGCCACAAATAATATCAAGGCTAAAAACAATCTTACATTCTGATTAAGTAACTCCAGCCATTCAAAATACTGTGGATATTTTTTACTAGTGAGGTTCACAAATTGATCTGCCTCTACTTTATCAAAAACAATTGATTCTGCCTCCTCTTCATCAACATTATCATTTATAAATACTTCAAAACTTCCAACTTGATCTTTTCCCCAATCATTTAGCCTTTGAATCATTCGAATATCCCCAATAATCATTCGCTCATCAAAATCTTCCAAACCAGTTTCATAAATTCCTACAATTTCAAGCTGACGATATCTCGGTGGATTTTGGACAAAATACATGATGACCTTCTCACCTAAATCCAGCCTTAATAATTGTGCTATCTCTTTACTGATGATGATTTCTGTACTGTAATCCTCAGAGTTTAAGTCAGGAAACCTTCCTTCAATTAAATTGGAAGCAAAATTTGCAGTATCGTAATCTGTTCCAATTCCTTTAATTACCACTCCTTCTACCGCTTCTTCCGTTTTCAATAATCCGGCTTTATAAGCAACTCCTTGAACATGTTTTATTAAATCTAAATCCTGGTGATTCTGGAAAAAATCGGTTTCTGTAGAAATGGGAGACTCGTCAAAAGAATTACTGAGCGTATATTTCGTTACTTGCATGTGGCCTGCAAAGCTGTAAACTTTATCTTTGATGGTCTTCTGAAATCCGCCTAGAATTAATAGTGCGACTGACATAATTGCCAAACCAATGGCAATACTGCTAATAGCAATTTTATAAATACTACCGGAAAATTGTCCGGTTTTAGAATTAATTGTACGTTTCGCTATAAAATCAGGTAGATTCAAGAATTAACTTTATTTTTGATTTATGATTCAAACTGCAAATTACAATTTCATTGGTAAACTCATTCCGCTTTGCGGTCTATTTTTTGTCATTTTGATAAATGCTTGTGTGGCTCAGCAAAATTCACCCATGCCAGCTGCTTATCAAACAGAGGAATATCTTCCTTTCTTGAAAGGAAATTCAGTCGGGATGGTAGTGAATCAAACCTCAACAATTGGTCAAACTCATTTGGTGGACACGCTGAGATCTCATAAAATTAATATCAAAAAAGTTTTTGCACCAGAACATGGTTTTCGTGGAGAGGCAGATGCTGGAGCAACTGTAAAATCAGGTATAGATGAAAAAACAGGCTTGCCCATTATTTCCCTTTACGGGAAAAACAAAAAACCAACAAATGAGCAGCTACAAGATTTGGATGTAATCATTTTTGATATTCAGGATGTAGGTGCCAGATTTTACACCTACATCAGTACCATGCATTATGTCATGGAAGCTTGTGCTGAAAATAATATTCCATTATTGATTTTAGATCGCCCCAATCCGAATGGAATGTATGTGGATGGTCCCATTTTAGAAATGGAGCATCAATCATTCGTAGGTATGCATCCAATTCCTATTTTGCATGGCTTAACGGTAGCTGAACTAGCACAAATGATAAACGGTGAAAAGTGGCTGAAAAATGAATTGAAATGCGAATTGAAAATCATAAAAAACAAAAACTACAACCATAAGGATTCTTATTCTCTACCCATAAAGCCTTCTCCAAATCTACCCAATGATTTGAGCATCGCTCTCTATCCTTCTTTATGTTTATTTGAAGGGACAGTAATAAGTGTAGGCAGAGGAACCGAAAAACCTTTTCAGCAAATTGGTCATCCTTACCTAACAGATTTTGAACATACTTTCACACCTGTTAGCATGCCTGGAAGCAGTGTACACCCACCTTTTGAAGACGAAAAATGTTATGGAATTGACTTTGATTCCAAAAATTTTGAAGAAGGTATTTCATTAAAGTATTTGATTGAATTTTATAAAGCATTTCCTGATAAGGATAAATTTTTTAACAGCTTCTTGAGCAAATTAGCCGGTACAGAATCTCTCCGCCAGCAGATTGAAGCAGGATTTTCAGAAGTGGAAATTAAAATGAGTTGGCAAGCGGGATTGGAGGAATATAAAAGGATGAGGGAGAAGTATTTGATATATGAATAAGAAGGGTGTTGGGTGAGGGAAGTTCAAGGTCAGTACCGCAGGTCAGACCGGAAGTAGAACAGAATGGAAATATTGTTGAAATAAATTGAAATAAAAAGTGTGAAGTGTGAAGTCGGAAGCTCGAAGTTTTGTCCACTTTCAATTATCATTTGTCAAACCTCGGTATTGATTCTTGACTCTAGATTCTAGATTCTCTTCCAAAACCATGACATTAATCATATTAGCTCCTTATTAATCTCAGTGCAGCTTCAGTACAATTGTGCCAATTTTGTAAAAAACAATTGGGAAAGATGGAAGCTAAAGCAATTCAAAATAACGGAGGACAAGGGCAGCCCAATGACTGGGTTTCAGCCAGATCGTTTTACACTTGTAAGAACGGAATTTGCAATAGTTGTTTATCAAAATATGAAGAGAAAGATCAACTAATTTTACCTCTCTCAAAACTAAAAGAAAAGGATTTTGAAATAGACTTAGGGAATTTCTTAAAGAGTTTAGCCAAATTCGACCGACCTGTTTTATTTTACCATCGCAACCATCCCATTAAAGAACAAGCTCTCATTAAATTCACCGGACATGAAAACTTTGAAAATTCTTTTGAAGTAATTAAGCCCTTTTTGCCTAAAACCACCATTCCCGCTACTATTATTTCTCCCTATGCTCTTAGTAAAAACAACCGATTGAAAGAGCAAAAGTTAGTAAACTTGACCAAAAGATTCTTTGAGCCTTTAGGATTCATCAAATTACATCTTCATTCTGTAGCTGATTACCATGAATATGCACTTAGTGAAAAAATTGGTTTATTAATGATGCCTTTGAAAGATCTGCCTGATTATGTCCATTATGTACAGCATTCTGATGATATCCAAAAAGTGATCCCTGCTATTTTTCAGCCTTGAAAAGAACCTTTTAAGCAATTACTTGAGTAGTCTTTAGTAATAATTTAAGAATGAGTACCACAAGTTATTTTATTATTAATAAAAAAATATTGATTGCTTATTATGATTTCATAAAATCAATATTCCTCATCAAACCAGTATATTTAGTCCGTTTCACAGCTGATTTCCTAAATACTTCATTAAAAACATCCTTAGTCATTTCTTCCCAGTCTTTTTTATCCATTTGCCTTAATATTGGGTGCTCTTGGAAAGCTTTCTCTTGGTGGGGTTTTGAAAATCTATTCCAGGGGCAAACATCCTGACAGATATCGCAGCCAAAAACCCAATTTTCCATTTTATTGGAAAATTCAGTGGGTAAATCGTCTTTTAGTTCAATGGTTAAATACGATATGCATTTGGAAGCATCTACTATTCCATCTCCAACAATTGCTTCAGTTGGGCAGGCATCAATACATTTAGTACAGGTCCCGCAATAATCTTGCATAGGGCCATCTTCTTCCAGCTCCAAATCAATGATTAATTCCGCCAAGAAGTAGAAACTTCCCCTTTGCTTATTGAGCAATAAACTATTTTTTCCTAACCAGCCCAATCCGCTTTTAGCTGCCCATTGCCTTTCCATAACAGGAGCTGAATCGACAAAAACTCTTCCGTCCACCTCTCCTATTTCTTCATAGATACGACTCATGAATTCCTTCAATTTATCTTTGATGACAAAATGGTAATCTTTGCCATAAGCGTATTTGGCAATTTTATAGGAGTCACCTTTGGCTAAATCTTGCTTAGGGTAATAATTGTACATTAAAGAAACTACAGACTTTGCACCTTCGACTAGTATTGTGGGATCAAGTCGCTTATCAAAATGGTTTTCCATGTACTGCATTTTCCCATGGTATCCCTTTTTGAGCCAATTTTCCAACTTTGGAGCTTCCTCTTCTAAAAATCCTGCTTTGGACACACCACAGAAATCAAAGCCCAAATCGGAGGCTATGGATTTGATAATTTTGGTATTTTTTTCTTTCGATAAAGACATCAATCAAACAAAGTCCCTAATCTGCCCGGAGGCACAGTTCCTAAATGTTTATAGGCTAATTCGGTAGCCTGACGGCCTCTTGCAGTTCTTTTTAAATACCCTTCTTTAATTAAAAATGGCTCATAAACTTCTTCTATCGTATCGGCTTCCTCTCCTACTGCCGTGGCAATAGTCCCCAAACCCACTGGCCCACCATTAAATTTTTCGATTATGGTGGAAAGAATTCGATTATCCATTTCATCCAACCCATGCTGATCTACATCCAATGCATTCAGGGCAAATTCCGCAATTTCTTTGGTAATGGTTCCATCCCCTTTTATTTCGGCAAAATCACGGGTTCTTCTTAAAAGTGTGTTGGAAATTCTTGGCGTTCCTCTACTTCTTCTGGCAATTTCAAAAGCAGCGTCTTCTTCTAAAGGAGTATTTAATATTGCAGCTGAACGTTTGATGATTTTCTTCAATAATTCAGCATCATAATATTCCAAACGGGCATTTATGCCAAAGCGGGCTCTTAATGGAGAAGTCAATAAACCTGAACGTGTGGTAGCACCAATTAAGGTAAAAGGGCTTAAACTGATTTGAACAGAACGAGCATTTGGACCACTGTCCAGCATAATATCTATTCGGAAATCCTCCATAGCGGAATATAAATATTCCTCTACTACTGCATTGAGCCTGTGGATTTCATCTATAAACAAAACATCTCCTTCTTCCAGATTGGTCAATAAACCAGCTAAATCACCAGGTTTGTCCAACACTGGACCCGAAGTGACTTTCAAACTAGAACCTAATTCATTGGCAATAATATGAGAAAGCGTGGTTTTCCCTAAGCCTGGAGGTCCGTGCAATAATACGTGATCCAAAGGCTCTGAACGCTTTTTAGCGGCCTGAACAAATACCTGAATATTATCCACTGTTTTTTGCTGACCAGTAAAATCACCAAAAGAGAGTGGGCGAAGGGCTTTTTCAAACTCCTTTTCCTCTGGGTTTAAATTTTCATCATCTCCTGTCAGGAAATCTTCTCTCATATCAACTTCATATTTGTGGCAAGTTAATCAAAAATGAGGATTTTGAAGTGAATTTATAGGTTGTCTTTTAAAATGTTATGGTGCAGAAATTTCGAATAAAAAAAAATGGCCAGTCATAGACAAGCCATTTTAAGATTGATAGTCTACCGGTTCTTATTCTTTCTTTAAGTAAATTTCTACTACCCCATTTTTAGCTTTTTTGCCATATTTATTGATCGCCTTTTTATCTTTCAATACTGAAATACTATCGATTTTATTTGGGTTAATATCAGTTGGCTTGTAGCCTATTCTTTTTTCCTCTCCATCAATCACAAATAAAATTTCAGAACTCTTTAATCCTAAAACCTCCAAAACACTTTCCTTTTCAGCGTCCATCTTCATTTCACCTGAAAAGTCACCATCATTTGTTTTATAAAAAACACTTATTGTAATTGTACTCACATTTTCAGGAACTTCATTTATTCCTTTGGTTTTGTTTTCAGTTTCAGCAGCAGCAACTTCTTTAACCTTCATTTCGACAATATCATTAGTAATAATTTCTATAAGTCCTATTTCTGCATTTTCTGAAGGCAAAACAATTCGGATATTTCTAATTTCTCTCTTCCCTAATATTTTTTCTAAGTCATTTTCGCTATTGATCAATTTACCATCTATTTTCACGGTCACTTCTGCATTTTCATCTGATCCGAATTTTTTGACTAATTTCTTTAAAACCTTAAGATTATTTGAATCTCCGGTTAACCCAAATCCATCTTCAAACTGAATCTGAACAGGTCCAGGTATATTAATTTCTGAAACATTAGCAGGTTTATTTTCTAATTTCTCTATTGATTTTGAAGGCTTTATAGTTTCTGAAATCATTTCTTCCACTTCTTCGTCACTGCCAACGGTAGGCTGTGAAGTATTATCTTTTGCAGGTCGATATATAAAAAACTCAGTCTTTCTATCAAAAATATAAGTGTCCCGGTTTTCATTTTCCTTTTCCCACTTTTCTCTGTTGTGAGATTCAAAATATTGACGGGTAAAGAAATAATGAGCTGACTCTTCTTTATTCTCATACATGCTCGCCATATCTTTCTCACCATATGGTATTTTTTGATTTAAAGGATATAATCTTCCATCCACATATAGCTTAACTTTTTCATTTTCAGTCTTTGCTATTAAGGTGCTTTTTGTCATTTCCAAGACTAATCCAAGTCGGCTGTCTTCTGATTTGAATAGTATTTTATCTTCTTTTTCTTGAGGAGTTAATTTATCAGCTATCTCAGGTCTATTTTCGGTCGTCTTTCTTTGTTTAGCTTCATTTTTAGGATCTTCCAACTTATAAAAAGTGAAACCCATCAGAAAAACCACTACCATTAAAAGGCTTAAAAATGGCTTTAAACCGATGTTTTGTTCTGGTTTTTGTTCAAAAATTCTCATAATTCTCATTTTAAGGTTAGATTGTTTATTTGAAAATGGAATAGCATAGTTCATCGATTGTCGGTAGCTTTCCATATTGAGTAAAGCATGCGCATAAACTTGCTTATCCGTAATTTGCGTGACTTGGTCATCACATCTGTTTTCTCTTTCATTTCGAATATTTTTTGCCAACCACCACATTAATGGATGATAAAAGAATATGACCTCAAAAGTCATGGTTAGTAGATTAATTAAATAATCTTTATGTTTGATATGGTAAAGTTCATGCAATAAAACGGCTTCAATCTGGTCGACAGGAAGGCTTGTAAAAAATCCTATAGGCAATGCAATGAGAGGCTTTACAAATCCGAAAGTTAAAGCAGATGTAATTCTTTGGCTTTCAAATACTTTTACTTCCCTCCCAATCTGTAATTGCCTTAATTGGTCCTGAATAAATTTATTCCATTTTTGAGGAATACTTTCGTGGTATTGTTTTATTAAATTTCTGGTATAATAATACCCACCAATCATTTTAATTGAAAATACAAAAGCACCTATTAACCAAAAAACACCCAGCGATTTGAAAATCAAGTTACTTGTCATAAAATCACTTTTTCCAGATTCTTTTACAGCTTTACTTTCTTGAATTCCATTAGAAAAGGAGGACTGGATGGCCAATTCATGAACACTTTCTACTTCCTGATAAAAAGTCTTTTCATTTTTGTTATGGATATGATCGTTGAAAACGAAAGTACTAGCAATATTTAAACAAAAGAAAAAAACCAAACCAGCTATAGCTTTGTGGTATCTATCCGCAGAAGATTGATTGGGATATAAACCATCAAAAATTTTGATCAGCAAATAAACTAAAAGCCCACTGAAGAAACTGACAGTGACCCATATCCCCAATAAACTAAAGGTTGAATTTTGTATTAACACCATCATTTTTCTCCTCCTTTCTCTTTTTTTTCAATCCATTCCTTTAATTCTTTTAAATCTTCAGGACTAGTTTCTTGATTGCCTAGTAGGTGCATTACCATTTCCTTTGCCGAACCCTTAAAAAGAGTATCCGAAAGTTTATTGAAAATATTATTTTTTGTTGATTGCTCATCAAGCTCAGAGAAATAGACATAAATTTTCCCCTCCTTTTTCCTACTTAACATTCCCTTTTCTAACATTCTTTGAATTTGTTTCAGTGTGGTGGTATAACCCACCTGCTTCCTTTCATGCAATCGATCATGAATATCATTTACTGTTTGTCCTGGCTTATCCCATAATTCCTGAAGGATTTCCAGTTCTGCTTCTGAAGGTTTTTGCTTGATTTTATTCATTTCTTTATTAATCCGAAAGCAATTAAACGACAATTGTCGTATTATACAAATATTTGCACGACAAATGTCGTATTTAATTAAATAATATTTATTCAAAGCCTACTTACCTTTTTCTAAATTATACGTATATCAGCTTGTTGCAGCATTATTTTGCAGCAAATTGAAATGAAAACTACAAATCAAAACATTGCCACTCCACCTGATGAAGAAGAAGTGAACTGGCCGGTAGTAATAGGGATTATTGCTACCATGATCATCATAGTACTAATTCTAAATTTTGCTTAGCTTACTTAAAAGGTGGATTTAACAAGTCCACCTTTTTGTTTATTCTATAATTAAATCACAAAAATCAACATTCGGTTCTTCCTTTAGATGGAAAAATCTATATTGTGTTACAAATGGAATCTAAAGAAGAATTTATACATCAGCCAAGCAGTTTCTTAGGTAGGCACCAAAACTATTTGGCAGAATTTGTTTATGGTGGAATAGATGGTAGCATCACCACTTTTGCAGTAGTGGCAGGAGCAGTAGGTGCAGGGTTGGACAATGCTATAATAATTATTCTAGGATTTGCCAATCTCTTTGCAGATGGATTCTCAATGTCTATTGGAGCTTATATGTCTGCAAAATCGGAAAAGCAGAACTTCCATAAACAAAAAGCAATAGAATATTGGGAAGTTGAAAATATGCCTGAAACGGAGAGAGATGAAATAAGGGATATTTATAAAGAAAAAGGTTTTGAAGAACCATTATTAAGCCAAGTAGTGGAAGTCATTACCAAGGACAAAGATCGTTGGGTGGATGTAATGATGAAATATGAGCTGGGCCTGATAGAAGAAGAAAAATCTCCTTTTCAGACAGGGTTATATACTTTTATTTCTTTTTTAATTATAGGATTAATTCCATTGCTGGTATTTGTAGCAGACTACATTAATATTGATGTTACTCATAAATTTTTATGGTCAAGTATTTTAACAGGAATTGGATTTATCATTATTGGATTCCTCAAATCGAAAGTCACTAATAATTCTGTCATAAAGGGAATTTCAGAAACTCTTCTACTGGGTGCATTAGCTGCCTTTGTTGCCTATTTCGTAGGGGACTTCCTAGAACAAATTATAAAATGAAATTAGTATGAAGCACATAAGCGAATTACATGAAAAGAATAAAGGTATTTCCGCAAAACCTATTTTTAAAAGCATTTTAGGAGGAAATAAAACCGCAATTCAGTTATTGAAAAATGAAAAACTAAAAGAACATAGCTCTAAAACGGATGCACTATTAATCTGTATTGAAGGTAAGATTTTCTATCAAGATGAGGATGATAATAAATCTGAACTAAAACCGGGAAATTATATCGAAATCAAAGCAGATGTAAAACATTGGCTGGAGTCTACAATAGAAAGCCAACTTATCTTGATAAAATAACCTGAAAAAGGAGATTAGATAAAACTCTCTCCTTTTTCTGTTTTAACTGAGTTTACAATTTCCTTTATCTCCTTTTCAGCATTTTTCTTGCAAATCAAAAGTATTCCATCTTGCTCTGAAACCAGAAAATCGTGCAAATCCTGAACAACCACTAAATCCAATTTATCAGTAGTCACAATATTTCCAGTGGAATTAAAACTCATTACATTTTTCGGTGCAGCATTATCTTGATTGTCTTTCTCTCTAATTTCATGCAAACTTTCCCAGTTTCCTAAATCAGACCAGCCAATATCAGTCAATAATACATATACATTTTCAGCTTTTTCCATTATCCCAAAGTCAATGGAAATATTAACACATTGAGTATAAGCTTTATTAACAAATAGATTTTCATTTGTACCGAAATATTGGGTTTTCCCATCAGCAAAAACTTCAGCTAAATCAGGTAAATAAGATTCAAATGCTTTAATGATACTTTTAGCCGACCAAATAAAGATACCTGCATTCCATACAAAATCACCACTTTCAATAAACTTTTGAGCCAATTCGATTTCAGGCTTCTCCGTAAAGGTTTTTACTTTTTTGATAGTAGCCGAATCAGGGATATATTGAATGTATCCATAACCAGTTTCTGGCCTATTTGGATGCATACCCAATGTTATCAACTGATCATTTTTAGAAGCGCTATCTAAAGCAACTGCAACTGATTGATGAAAAATATCCTCTTTCAAAATCAAATGATCTGCTGGTGCAATGACCATTGAGGCATCAGGATTTTTGCTTGCAATTTTATATGCTGCATAGGCAATACAGGGAGCGGTATTCCTTTTATATGGCTCCAAAAGTAATTGCTGATTATCTATTCCTTCTATTTGCTCATTTACTAGACTCTCATATTCTTTATTAGTAACTATATAAATATTTTCTTTAGGAAATTTTGCTAAAAACCTTTCATAGGTCATTTGAAGTAAGGTTTTACCTACGCCTAATAAATCATGAAATTGTTTGGGCTTTTTAGAGGTGCTTACAGGCCAAAGTCTCGTACCTGTTCCTCCAGCCATAATAATGACATAATGATTTTGATTCATAAATTTTGTGGTTCCGAGCAAATTAAAAAGATACCCTATTAAAAAAGTAATGTTTAAATAAAAATGAAGTTGTTGAGGATTATTTAACGCCCCTTTAATACAAATGTTCTTCGTTAAAAAACTCCAACTCAAAAATGCAAAATAATAACTGCATAGAAAAACAAATTAATAATTTCAAATTTGCATTGAAATACCCTATTAATCGCACCGTTGAGAAGTATGATTAATATTTCAGACATAATTGATAATATTCTTACACTCATACAATATTTAATAAAGATTTTAGGGCAATCTTTTTAATATTTTTTACTAAATTCAAAGTATCTCATGAATAGCGATTAAATTTGACATGAGATTGAATAAATAAGTTATTAATTAAGCAATTTGTGCCAAAGAAATGATAGAAGAGCAAGAAGCTACTTTAAAAGAAAAATTAAAAGAGGTATTTGGTTATAATCAATTCAGGGGAAATCAAGAATTGATTATGCAAAATCTCATTAACGGCAAAAACACTTTTGTGATTATGCCTACAGGTGCGGGGAAATCCCTTTGCTACCAACTACCTGCTATCTCGCAAGAAGGTACAGCTTTGGTGGTATCACCTTTAATTGCATTAATGAAAAACCAGGTGGACACCTTGGTTGCCTTGGGAGTTAATGCAGCCTTTTTAAATTCAACATTAACAAAAACCGAAATCAAAAGAGTGAAAAAAGAAGTCATGAGTGGAAACTTAAAACTTCTTTATGTAGCTCCGGAATCTCTAACGAAAGAGGAAAACGTTGAATTTTTAAAACAAGCAAATATTTCATTTGCTGCCATTGATGAAGCGCATTGTATTTCAGAATGGGGACACGATTTCAGGCCTGAATACAGAAGAATAAAATCCATACTACAACAGATTTCAAATATTCCAATCATAGCGCTCACAGCTACTGCTACTCCAAAAGTTCAGCTGGATATTCAGAAAAACTTGAATATGGAGGAAGCCAATGTTTTTAAATCCTCCTTTAATAGAGAAAATCTGTATTATGAGGTAAGACCCAAAAATCAGGCGAAGAAGCAACTCATTAGATTCTTAAATGATAGAAAGGGAAAATGTGGTGTAATTTATTGCCTGAGTAGAAAAAAGGTGGAAGAAATTGCCGAATTCTTAAATGTGAACGGATTCAATGCTGCTCCTTACCATGCTGGTTTAGAAGGTGCTACTAGAATGAAAAATCAAGATGACTTCTTGAATGAAGATGTTGATATTATAGTTGCAACCATTGCTTTTGGAATGGGGATAGACAAGCCAGATGTTCGATTTGTAATTCATTATGACACACCTAAATCAGTTGAAGGTTATTATCAAGAGACAGGAAGAGCTGGCAGAGATGGCCTGGTAGGCGATTGTTTAATGTTTTACAGCTACAATGATATTCTTAAACTTGAAAAATTTAATAAAGATAAGCCTGTAACTGAAAAGGAAAATGCCAAACTGCTTTTAGAAGAAATGTCTTCTTATGCAGAGTCTTCAGTTTGTAGACGAAAGCAATTACTCCATTATTTTGGTGAAGAATTTGCTGATTATTGCGGGAAATGCGATAACTGTAAGCACCCTAAAGAAAAATTTGAAGCAAAAGACGAAATGCTTACAGTTTTAAAAACTGTGAAATTAACTAATCAAAGATTTGGCATCAATCACTTAGTAAATGTCATTAGAGGCTCAAAAGACCAGTATGTAACCAGTTATGACCATAATAAATTGGAAGTTCATGGTGTGGGAGCTGATCAAGATGTTGAGTTTTGGAAATCAGTGATTAGGCAAACTATGCTTTATGGTTATTTAGAGAAGGACATTGAGAATATTGGTGTTCTAAAAATCAATGAGGCCGGTGAAAATTTCATTAAGAACCCTACTGATATACAATTTACTGTAAATCACATTTACACTGATGATGGTGATGAGGATCATATTGAAAAAGACTCAGTTTCAGCCAATGCATTCGATGAAACTTTATACACTCAACTTAAGGCACTAAGAAAAAAGGTTGCTAAATCTAAAAACTTACCTCCTTATGTGATATTTCAAGATCCTTCATTAGAGGAAATGGCCACTACTTATCCTACAACAAATGAGGAAATGGCTGCTGTTAATGGTGTGGGCTTAGGAAAGGTTAAGAAATTTGGAAAGCCTTTCATGGAGTTGATCAAAGAATATGTTGATGAGAACGATATCATTACAGCTGCGGATGTAATGGTAAAATCATCCATCAATAAATCCAAAATGAAAATTTTCATTATTCAGCAAGTGGATAAAAAAATGGACTTAGAAGAAATAGCTGAAATGAAAGATATTTCTTTTGAGGAGTTGATAGATGAAATAGAACATATTTGTTATTCAGGCACTACCTTAAACTTAAATTACTATCTAAATCAAATCATTGATGATGATAAGCAAGAGGAAATCATGGAATATTTTCTTTCAGCAGAATCGGATAGCATAGAAGATGCGATGGATGAATTTGAGGATGAATTCAGTGAAGAGGATTTAAGACTTATGCGTATTAAGTTTTTATCCACTTATGCAAACTAATTTGAATGACCGCTTTATTTGCGGTCATTTTTTTCATTAATTTTACTAGTTGAAAACTACATTTTCTCATTGAGAATGAACAAAATTGAACTATCTAAATGAATATATTAATATTAGGCTCTGGTGGAAGAGAGTACGTTTTTACTGAAAAAATAGCAGCAAGCACTGAATGTAATAAACTTTTTGTGGCTCCTGGAAATGCTGGAACTGCTCAGATTGCCAAAAATATAAATCTATCTCCTACTGACTTTAAAGGTATAGCTAATTTTTGCTTAGAAAATAAAGTTGATATGATAGTGGTAGGGCCGGAAGCACCGCTTGTTGAAGGTATTAGAGATTATTTTGAGGCAGATGATACAGTAAATAATATCCAAATCATTGGGCCTGGTAAAGCTGGAGCAGAATTAGAAGGCAGCAAAGAATTTGCAAAGAGTTTTATGCAAAGACATAACATCCCTACTGCTGCTTATGCTACTTTTAACAAAGCTACATTATCAGAGGGAATAAATTACCTTCAAACTTTAAACCCTCCCTATGTATTAAAGGCTGACGGTTTAGCAGGTGGAAAAGGTGTAGTTATTTGCGAGAATTTGCAAACTGCTGAGCAAAGTCTCACAGAAATGCTAAAAGATGAAAAGTTTGGAGCTGCAAGTGAAAAGGTGGTTATAGAAGAGTTTCTATCTGGTATAGAACTTTCTGTTTTTGTTTTAACTGATGGAGAAAACTATAAGGTACTGCCTGCTGCCAAAGATTATAAAAGAATAGGCGAAGGTGATACTGGTTTAAATACCGGTGGTATGGGAGCTGTTTCTCCTGTTAGATTTGCGGATGCTACCTTCATGGAAAAAGTAGAATCTAGAATCATAAGACCTACTGTTGAGGGTCTTAAAAAAGACAAAATAGATTATCAGGGCTTTATTTTTATTGGACTAATGAATGTTAGTGGTGAGCCTTATGTTATCGAATATAATGTAAGAATGGGGGATCCTGAAACTCAAGTAGTGCTACCAAGGCTGAAAAGTGATTTACTCTCAATTTTCAAAAGCATGAGAACCAAAAGCTTGAACAAGCAGGAGTTTGAAATCAGTGATCAAACTGCTTCTACCATAGTGTTGGTGGCAGGCGGTTATCCTGAAAGTTATGAAAAAGGAAAAGTCATAAAAGGCTTAGAAGATGTAAAAAATGCTAAAGTTTTTCATGCCGGAACAGCTGTAAAAGATCATGAAGTAGTTACTGCCGGAGGAAGAGTATTAGCTATTACTGGAATGGGAGATGATTTGAAAACTGCTGTAAAAAATGCTTATGCAGGTGCTAATAAAGTCTGCTGGGATGATATTTATTACAGAAAAGATATTGGTCAAGACTTACTGGCTTTGGACAGTCTATGACCGAATTATGATTTAGTAAAAGTATAATCAGATGAATATGCCTCTATTTTTCTTTTGAGGATTTGGTATTCATTACGATCAAATGTAGAATGCTGTAAATAAATACAGCTTTAAATAAATATAATATGGGATGCTCATCATGCGGAACTAAAAATAAAGAAGGAGCCACAACAGGTTGCCAAAATAACGGGGGATGTAGCACAGGCGGATGCAATAAAATGAATTCTTTCGACTGGCTATCCAATATGGATTTCCCGAATTACGATAATTTTGATATAGTTGAAATTAAATTTAAAGGAGGTAGAAAAGAGTTTTTTAGAAATATACATAACCTTGATTTAGTTACTGGAGATGCTGTAGTAGTAGATGTGCCCAATGGTCATCATATTGGATATATATCTATGCAGGGCGAATTAGTTCGCTTACAGATGCAAAAGAAAAAGGTTAAAAATGATGATGAAATCAAAGCAGTCTATCGTATTGCAACCGATAAGGACTTAGAAAAATGGCATGAAGTTCAAAATAGGGAGCTACCTACCATGTATCGTGCTCGCGAAGTAATTCAAGAGCTTAAATTAAAAATGAAACTCTCAGATGTAGAATTTCAAGCTGACAATTCAAAAGCCACTTTCTATTATTCTGCGGAAGAAAGAGTGGATTTCCGAGAGTTGATTAAAAAACTTGCTGGTGAGTTTAAAATCAGGGTAGAAATGCGTCAAATCTCTCTTCGCCAAGAAGCAGGAAGAATTGGTGGCATTGGAAGTTGTGGAAGAGAATTGTGTTGCAGCACCTGGTTGACTGATTTCAAAAGCGTTTCAACTAGTGCTGCTCGTTATCAGAATTTATCATTGAATCCAAGTAAATTATCAGGGCAATGCGGAAGACTTAAATGTTGTTTAAACTATGAGTTGGACACTTATATGGAAGCCTTAAGCGGTATTCCTGAGGTTGAAAAACCAATTCAAACCAAAAGAGGTAGCTTGACCTTACAAAAAACTGACATCTTCCGTAAAATCATGTGGTTTAGCTATTCTGAGGACAATATATGGCATCCTGTAAAAGTGGATAGGGTAGCCGAAATAATTGCCTTAAATAAGCAAGGTGAAAAACCAGACACTTTAATGGAAGATATTCTTGAAATTGAAGAAGCAGTTCAGATTAATAGTGACTTAATTAAATTGGATCGTAAATTTTCTAAACCTAAAAAGAAAAAGAAAAAAGGTGGAAAATTTAACCCTAATAAGATAAAGTCTGAAAAGGGCATAGATTCCACGAATAAAGAAAAGCCTCAAGGCAATGTGAAAAAGAATAAACACAAAAAAAGGTTTAATAAAAATAAGAACAATCCAAATAATAACAAGAAAGATTAATGCGACCATTATTTAGTATTATATGTTTGTCTTTCCTTTTAATTTCTTGCACTGAGGAACGGTATTTTGAGGATAACCAAGATTTTAAAGATAGAATCTGGAATATGGAGGAAACAGCTGAGTTTAACTTTAAAATTGATAGCGTAGAAACCCCCTATCGGATCAAATTAAACATAAGAAATACGATGGATTATCCTTTTCGAAACCTATATATAAAGTATCAACTTAAAGATTCAACTTACTTGATGGAAGATAAGTTATTGAATTTAAAGTTATTTGAGGATAAAACTGGAAAACCTTATGGGGATCATCAAAGTGATATCTATTCCCATCAATTAACACTTCAAGATTCAGTTTACTTCCATCAAAAAGGAAATTATAAAATTGAATTGAAGCAATATATGCGGGAAAATGAATTAAAAGGAATGGTTTCTGCGGGAATTAGAATCGAGCAATTGTAATATTTTATTTCAACCTTTTTGAGATTTATAATAATCGAATTCTTTTAATATGTGTGCTGCAATCTCATATTCGCTGGATCTTTTCACGAAGGCGGGATCCATATCTAAATATTGAATAAAGTTCGTTAAATCATCTCCTTTTAAGCCAGTTAGCTCTTCTACAATTTGAGGATTATATTTCTTACTATTAGAAATAGTATTACCATGATTGGCTACAGTTTGATAGTATTTCACTTTATTTTTATGAGATTTGCTAAGTTTCTTAACTATAAAGGAAATGGGCTTATTGATAGCATACCCTATTGAATTTGTATAATTGGGATCATAATTTTTTGGGATTTTACCTTTTGGTTTAGTAGGCATCAAACCATCTATCTTGATCGAATTATCTTCAATTTCCTCCATATCAAGTAATTTCTTTCTAAAAGCTGCTTCAGTCTCTGGCAGATTAGTCACCCTAATTTCATCAAGTTGAATAACAGCAGGATTTAAACTTATTTTTAAGAAGGCCTCATTATTAACAATAAATTGCTTAGTATTAAAATTGATATTTGAAACTACCAAAGTATCTCCCTTCTTAGCTAATAGGTGAAAACGACCCTTTTCATCTGAAATAGCCATTTTATTTGCCGTAGTATTAACAATATGGCTACCTTCAATTGGCAAATTGTCGGAACTTGAAGAAACCTCTCCTTCTATCTCTTGAGCTTGAACAAAGGAGATAATTGAAAACAGTAAAATGAATGTTAATATTGTTCTCATGTACTTATCAACGTAAAGTGATCAAAAAATAGTATGATTTTAAAAGAAATATAACTTCATAAAATGATTTTTTTATAAAAATATTTTATTCAGTTGATCTATCTAAAAGTCGCTTATCTATATTTTTGGTTGTCTTTGCTCCTAATTCTCTCAAAATTTCCGTCCTACGGATTAAATTACCTTTACCATCATAAAGTTTTTTCATGGCATCAGAGTAGCTATTTTGGGTGGTTTTTAAATTGTTGCCAACCTTTAATAAGTCATCTGTGAAATTGGTAAACTTATCGTAAAGTGCACCGGCCTGAGTAGCTATTTCAATTGCATTTTTATTTTGCAAATCCTGTTTCCATATATAGGAGATAGTTCTAAGGGTAGCCATCAAAGTGGTAGTAGAAACTAACACTATATTTTTATCTAAAGCTTTTTCGTAAAGGTTATGATCTTCTTTTAACGCAATAGTTAAAGCGGGCTCATTCGCTATAAACATTAAAACATAATCGGGTTGATTTATATCATATAGATTTTGATAGTTCTTTTCTCCCAATGTTTTAATATGAGAATACATGCTATCCAAATGATTCTTAAGGAATCGAGCTTGCTTTACATCATCATCTGCATCAAAGTAATTGCTATAAGCTGTTAAAGATACTTTAGAGTCTAAAACTAGATATTTATCATCTGGCATTTTGATGATATAATCCAGTCTTTGGTTATCACCTTCTTCATTTTTATAATTCTTCTCTTTCTCATAATGCACCCCTTTTTGTAAACCGACTTTCTCTAAAATGGCTTCTAGCTGCATTTCACCCCAATTCCCTTGTGATTTCGAATCTCCCTTTAATGCTCTTGTTAAATTTTCAGCCTCCTTAGTAATCTGGAGATTTAATTCTTTCAAAGATGTAATCTGCTCTTTTAATGCACTGTTCCAAATAAGATTCTCCTTATTACTTTTTTCTACTTTTTCCTCAAACTTATCGATCTTCTCGCGCAAAGGATTTAGCAATTCTCCAATATTGGTTTTATTTTGATCAGTGAACTTTTTACTTTTCTCTTCGAAAATCTCTTGTGCTAAATTTTTAAATTCATTTTTAAATTGTTGCTGTAGTTCAGCTAATTCGGATTTATGTTCCTCCAGTTTAATTTTAAGATTCTTATAATCAGATTCTACAGTAGATAGCTGTCTATTTAACTGGACATTCTTTTCTCTTTCCTGCGAATGAGTATTCTTTTCCTCTTTAAGCTCCAAGAGTAAATTTTCTTTCTGACTTTTTACCACACTGAGTTCAGTCAAAATTTGCTGTTTTTCCTCCTTCAACACTTCTAGTTCATCGCCACTTTTATTTTGAGATTTTAAAATAAAATAAGCTAGCACTACACCAACCAATAAACCTATTACTACAGCTATAATTTCCATTTCACTACTATTAAGACACTTATTTGTGATAGAACAAAAATAAAGATTCAATTGCATAGAACTTCAAGAATTCTGAAAAAAGAATTTTTGAAAAGGACATAAAAAAAGCCGGAAAGTCCGGCTTTTATTACTTTATAAAATAATTCTATTAGTTCAATACGAATCTAATCGGGATTACCCTCTGAGACCTTACTGCTCTACCTCTTTGTCGACCAGGAGTCCATTTAGGTGAATTCTTCACAACTTCAACTGCAACTTCATCACAGCCTCCACCAATTCCTTTTACAGCTTGGACATCCGTTAAAGAACCATCTCTCTCAATTACGAACTGAACATATACAACACCCTCAATACCCATACGCTGAGCTTGGCGAGGATACTTATCAGATAATTCATTTGCTACGTAATCATAGAAAGCTTGGATTCCACCAGCAGGTTCAGCTTGTTGCTCTACAATCTGGAAAACCTTATCAACTTCTTCTTCAGCTTCTTCCTCAAATACTATATCTTCTATGGCATCATCTTCTGTCATATCCATATCTAGATCTAATTCGATTTCCTCTTCAATTTCTTCTTCATCAGGAATTTCGATGATTTCAGGAAGTTTTACTTTTGGTGGCGGGGGAGGCGGTTGCTCCGTTGGCGGAATCTCCATTATTTCCTCCATGTCATCACTGACCTGACCTAAATCCATAGCCGGTCCTTCGTCATAAAATTTGTATTCAAAAGCAAAAAACACCAAGGAAATGGAAATAACCAATCCTATATTCAAAAAAAGCGTTGACTTTTTATTGATGTCTGCTTTCGGATTCTTTTTAAGTTCCATAATAAAACATCGTTTAGATAGTAAAACTATTATTTAATGAATTAAATTCAAATTATCCTCACAATCTTTTTCGATAATTTAAATTTAAATTTTATAAATCATGTAAAATGCAAACCATCCTGCAAAAACTCCAATAGTATTAGCAAGAATGTCCAATGGCTCCAAACCTCTTTCAGGAATAAATGTTTGCCCTATTTCAATGATCAATCCATATAAAATACTAATACCAATTGCTAATGGCACAGCATAATATCGAAAAAACAAAAAGGTATATTGCTTAGAAAAACCGAGAATAAAAAGAAAAGCCAAAACAGCAAACACAAAAAAATGTGCGATTTTGTCGAAACTTAGAAAATCCCAAACATTTGTGATTGGCATAGATTCCCCTGGAGTTAAACCCAATAATAAAATGAGTAAAAACCAGATTATCCCAAACAGATTATACCTAAGAAACATTCTTATTCGCCAATCAAAGCCTTATAATCCTCAGCCGATAATAATTTATCAACAGACGAAGGATCAGAAAGTTTCAATTTGATCATCCATCCTTTTTCATAAGGGTCTTCATTTACTGACTCTGGAGCATCTTCTAAAGATTCATTAAACTCCAAAACCGTCCCTCCTACAGGCATAAATAAATCAGATACAGTTTTCACTGCTTCCACAGTACCAAAAACTTCACCTTCTTCTATTTCTTCATCTACAGTTTCAACCTCCACATAAACAATATCTCCCAGTTCGCGCTGTGCAAAATCTGTAATCCCAATATAGGCTTCATCACCTTCTACCCTCACCCATTCGTGATCTTTGGTGTATTTTAAATTGTCTGGAATGTTCATTCTTAAATTAATTTTAAATTAGCTATTGATTAATCTTTCCCAAAATTACACTCTTTTTCCGGATGCAAAAATAATTATTGCAATCCAAAGCGAACTTGTACACCAAAGGCGGTATTTGTGGTTGGAAATGAGTTCTGAACCCTAGGTTCGTTGAAATTTCTTTGAAAATAAAAATTTAAATTTAACCTGTCATTCACAGTATAATTCACTGTGGGTCTTAGTTGAAAATTTATAGTTCCATCTACCAATACATTCCTTCCATCATCAAGAGTTCTCTGGACTACCTCCGTATCTCTGACTGTAATACTCAATTGCATAGTTAAATCATTATCAAGTGATACCGTCCTACCTTTTACTTTAAATGGAAGTGTGAAATTAGGATCAGTAAAGCCTATATCAATTACTATATCATTGCTTTTTTGATCCGTTATCTGCGAAGTTTCAGTACTTAAGGCTACATTCCTCTCCTTTTTATACTCAAATTTTGCAGTCAGTCTACCCGTACTTCTAAGACTCACTCCAATGAGTGGTGAAAAACGCTCAGAAATTAAAACTTGTCCAATCGTATAGACCGGTAAATAAAACCCGCTATCTGATACAGCTGAAGGGAGTGGGTAATTTTCAATATTATTACTTAAGTTCAATTCGCCTTCCCCACTATAAAAGGCATTATTTATATAATTATTAATCGTGAGAGTGGATACATATGCATGACTTAAGCTCACACTTGGAAACACCTCTTTAACCGCTTTAATATTGGAAAGTCCTTTATAATCTACCCGCCAATTAGGCAAAGGAAGTTTAGGGAAGGGATTTGTAGAAATTTCATTAGCAGAAGCTCCTGAGTAAGCTGCTAGGAAGGATGGAATTAATATATCCTGATGATTTAGCTGATATTCACCACCGTTTGGATTACTTTCTGATAACCTTTGACGAAGTATTTCTCTATTTTGTCTTACTTCTTCAAATAAAGGAGAACTGTTTTCATCAGTAGAGACAAATGCTGTATTAATCATATTATAACTCATAATATAATTTCCACTTCGGGTGGGAGTTAAGTTCACAAATGCATCAGCTTCATCGCTAAATCTAAAAAGTTCACTATAATTTTCATTGACTGTTCTGTTAACATCCAACTGAATGCTTAAATCTTTTGCTGGCTCCAAAGTTGCCTTTAGATCTAATGTTTTTACGATAGACTGTGTATAGAAATTTGATTGTGAGTTTGCTTTTGCTAGCCAATTATTTTCTGCTGCCCTATATCTGATATTAGGATCCTGACTACCTAAAATGAAAGGCAGCCCAGGGGCTGTTAAAGAAGAATCAAGTCCAAAAAGATAAGCCCGGTTTCTAAACCCAGGCAATAAAGTACCTCCTCTTTCACTGTAACTACCTGTGATATTCTTAACAGACATCAATAATTTTAAAAAACCCTTCACAATAGGTGCGCCTGGTTGTGTCCAAGTAGTATCTTCTTGATTTGCTCTCAGTCTAGGCGGATTATTAATACTATTTAATATCTTGACTTTGTTATAAAGCTTATTCATATCTAAACGTGAGTTCACTCCCCATTCACTACTGTTTTGAATTAAGTGACCTAAAGTATCTATTTGATTTAAAGAACCTGAGGTCCAGTTGAAATCTACTTTGTAGCGAGCTTCAGCAGACATCCAATCTGTAAATGGTATTTTCCCCAATGGCAATTGATAACCCGTCACTATACTTTGATCGAAGTTTTTCATCCTTCCTAAATTCTGAAGGTTTGTCAGAATACTATCACGTTTAGCTTCTGTATTTATCTCCCCAGCCTCCTCATCTATGATAGAAAATGCTCTTGCGGAATAGTTCACATTTATATTTTCTGTAAGATTCCAATCTAGGTTATAATTTCTATTTAATGTGAATGACTTTTGAAATTGAGGTTCAATCCCTTCTATACCTAATTGATCATTGCGTAACTGTGTTTTTATATAACTTCTATCTAAATCAGCACGCAAACCAAAAGTTGAAGGTAAAGGATTTATATTAATATCCTGAATTAGCTTTAAGTAGGGTGAATTCAAGAAATCTACTTCCTTTAGTGGTGCAATATTTGCATTTGGAAATCCATAATTATAACCTATTGCGCCCTTATAATTCCGAGTTTGAAATTCGGCAGTTTGAAGGTTACTCCTATTTATATCACTATAAGCATAGGTGAAATCAAAATTAGAGATAGCAAAGGGTAAAACAAGTTTATCTGTTTGTTTCCTTTCCTTTCTAACATTTGTGAAATTAATACTTCTTCTTACTTCCTGGTCTACCACTAAATTCCGATAATCTTCAGCCTCTTCTGCTGTTTCAAAACTTTCAAGTGCTGCCGTAAGCGGTATATCTGGATCTCTTGGATCAAAAAATGGGGTGGCGGTAAAAGTTTGATAACCAAAATATGCTGGAATTTTAATTCCAGATTCATCACCAAAGAATTTACCTAAACTAAGATTTACAGAGATGTCATATGCTTGAGTAGTTTCTCGCGATCTTTGAGCAATGTTTTGTTCAATCCCCCCAAAGCCAACAGTAGAGTAATTAGTACCCATCGTAATGTTGGCAAAATCAGCAAGTTTAGCATTTAAAGTTGCATTTGCTGCCCAACCATTTGTCTGATCAAAGTCTGTTACCCTCATTTCATTTGCCCAAACACAAACATCCTTTGGCAAGGTACTTCCGCCATCAGGATTTCGAATACCAATCATCATGGTTTGTACGGAACTCATATCCGGCCTTCCTCGGACAGTAAGTGTATATTTACCAAATTGCTCAAAATATGGCAATAAAATATTTTGATTGCCATATTTTATATTTCGTCTTGATTTTAGCTCATAAAGTTTATTGATATCTAAATCAATTTCATTTTCCAATGGCCAAATATCTCTTGGTGAGGTAGTTTCATAAGGAGTTATTTTTAATGGCAGTTCAATCTCATAATAGTTATCATCGAAATCCGTTCCTAACCTAATGAATGCGGTAACCTCATCGTCATTTATATTTGCTCCTTGCGCGTGTAGAAAAAGTTTTAAAGTATTGTAATTTACTAAATCAAAATTAACATTTTTAAAAGCTGCCACCGCTTTACCTTCCTCCAAATCATCCACACATAACTGAATAGATTTTTCATTTTGTCGAACTGGATTAGCTACAGCTGCAATATCTTGATCTCGAGTTATACCAGGTGGCAATACATAAGGAACTTTCCCTTGGCCACTTTCTGAATTCGCTTCAATGCTAACTGCGGAAATCACCAAATTAGAAGGTTTTTGCTCAGGTGTTTCAATTATTCCTGTTTTAGCTAAAGAGCCGTTATATTTACGCCATTGAGAGCCTACCAACCTAAAATCCGCCATTCTCAGTACCACAGGTTGTTCAAAATCCGTCAATATAGTTCTTACATATCGAATAGTTTTAAATCCTTGGATATCCCCTTGGGTTCTACTTGGATTTCGTACTGGAATTCTAAATAAATACCATTTCACATTTTCATTTTCACCTGAAGCAGTCACTTCGTCCACAATAAATGGGTTATTCGCTACATTTAAATTGCTTTTAGTTAAGGGAACTTCATATTCATAGTATTCCTCTAATGTAGAAACTGTTCTGTCATTATTGAGATCTTCGGAATCAGGATATCTACTTCCAGATGGATTAAAATTCTCACCTCCATTACCCGCAGGGGTGTTTCCTTCCATATTACTGAAATTCTTATAGCGCTCAACAATTGGGGCTTCTCTTTCATCAAATTCATCTCCTAAAAAATAGGTGAAATTATCTGCTGATACATCCGTTAAAATCCTATCTTTTGCCTCAGCTGAGATTGATGGATTGGAATTAATCTCATTCACAAATTCACTATAGAATTCAGCTTCCAAATCATTTCTTACTCCATCTAAACCCACATCTTGATTTGCCCTAGCGGCAGGATCGGTAGAAAAGACATCTGTTATTGGCGAATTTGAAGGTACTCTACCCTCTTCAGTAATATCTACTTCAGAAGCATTATCATAATTGGCTGGAAGTCCATTTTCATATGCAAGTTTATTGTCTGGTAAGATGTCCTCAGAGACACTTCCTAAGTTGAAGTAGAGTTTTCCTCCGGTTGTATTGTTAGTGGCGTCTTCTGAACCATCATCTACTATTCCTCTTTCTGTTTCAATAAATGGATCTAATAACCAAAACTCTATGTATTCAATATTATTCTTATCAAAATCAACTTCTGAGGTTATGGCGCGGGTTATACCACCCCAATTTTGCCTAGGGTTTTTCAATAGACCATCAGCTGTTAAATCACTGTTGAAATTATACATCCCCCTTTCATCAGGAAAATAAGCTATATCAAAAGTCTGCTGAAGATTTATACCTATATTCCGATCTCTATTTTTATAAATCTCCTGAATAGAGACGCTTCTTGCATAATGATTTTCCTTTGCTGATTCAGAAATTTCCGGTAAATTCTGTCCTGAAGTGTTATAAATCGTATTGTCAATATTATACCAAGCCAATTTCGCACGCTTTTTATTAGCACCGTATTTACCCTGCCCCATAAATCGATTGTCTTGTGTTTCAGGTGTAGCCGCTAAATTCCAACTCACAAAATCGCTTCCTAAATTATTGACCGTTACTGATTGCTCAAAGTCATCTAAATAAGCGGTTCCTTCTCCATCTACCTGGCTGCTTGTACCAGGTATTAATTGCGCAAACTCCCCTCTAAAAGTTAAGGAAGAAGGAGCTTTAGTATCTATAAAAGGTAGAAAATCTACCATTTTAGTTAAAAATGGAACTTCATCACTATAGTTCAAATCTAAGCCCCATTTGGTATTACTTGAGGGTTCGGAGCCAATCGTATATCTGGAAACCCCTAAAGGGCGTTGAGTATGTCTTAAAACTGTAGCTCCTATATTAAACTTATCATTTACTACATAGTCAAACCTGGTTCCAATTAAAGTCTTAGACTGGAAATTAAACATATCCTCCGTTTCAAAATCAATATCTAAATCTCTTCCTGAACTTAGAATTCCCTCGTTCAAAATGATAACTCTTCCTAAATTATAATCTACTCTAAAATCAATACCTTCCTGGAGCGGGGTTCCACCAGCACTCACCCTCACTGAATTTTCAGCAATATTTAAGCCTGGTAAGGCAATTTCAGTGGATGAACCACTTTCATATTGTCCTTTGATGAAGAATTTATCTTTAGAAGTAAGCTGTTGTGCATCATTTTTAGTTGATTCATATAAAGTATTAAAGACATATTTACTTTTAAAGGTCTGCTCATCCTCTCTGAATTGTTGAGCTAAACTGCTCCCAAATGGTTCTAGTACCGGGAAAATTATTTTACCTTCTTGCTGATTGATCGTTATTCCATTAATATAATCAAAGTTCCCATCAGGTTGCGGGTCATTATTTTGATTTAAACTATCAAGATTAAAAACTCTTAATAATGGTATATCTCTTAAAGAACTTTCATGCAAACTTGGATTATCCTGTCCTGTTCTATCATCACGATAGATGACTCTCAATTGAAAACCATCTTGACTAATTTGATTCCCCTGCAGGTTGTAGATATTTTTCATCATTAAATCCCAGCTTGGAACATCTACATTAATTTTCGAAGGTCTTAATAATTTAAGTAAAACCACCTCATCATCTGATCTACTACCATAATTTTCAGCCATCTCACCTACTTGATATCGCTGTCCATTGTATGTGTATTCATAAGCTACAGCCAGCATTTCATCATTTTGCAATTGCCTTCTCAATGAGATATAACCTAATTCTTTATTAAAATCATATTCCGTAGCATCAAGTTTTCTGGCAACATTAATAATTTCATAATCAACTGTTCTCGATAAAGCAGGACTAGAAGATTCTAATGAATTAAGGAAGTTATCATAATTCTTATTGTAGTTACTTATTTCGCCCCATAAACTGTTGGCATCATTGTCTGTTGGACTATTATTTGAGATGCCTGATTTTAAATATTGCGTTTGAGAAGTATTATTAGGATTCGCTTCTCCCAAATCCATGAAAGCAGCAATTGACCTTAAATTTTGTGTGTTTTGAGTACGATTAAGAATATATACTTCAACTCTTCTGATATCTAAACTAGAATTAATTCTTGGAAGCGCACTCAACCATCTTTCATAATTATTACGAAAGAAATGACCTAAGAAGAAATGTCTGTTTTCGTCATAATCGGAGGATCGCACTTCAAACTCTTGTCTTTGAGAACCTCCTTCTACCTTAACGCTTTCCGCCTTTCCTCTTTGGGTAGAGGCAACACTTGTGATAAACAAGTGACCAAATTGCATCTGAGTTTTTACTCCAAAAAGATTTTGGGCACCAGACATCAAGGAGTTATTAACTGGCATGCTGACATTACCGATTTCAATTTTCTTTAATATCTCTTCTTCATAACCCGTATATTCTACTTTTAGGTCATTTTGAAAATCAAATGAATTATTATTAGCAAAATTGGCCGTCACGGCTAGCTTTTCACCCACCTTTCCTACTGCATTCATATTAATCTGCTGATCAAATTCAAAACTTGAATAGCGTTGTTGTTGAACCGGTAAATTTGGGTTTTCATTTCTTGTAAACCTACCACCAAAATCTAATGTGATAAAGCCATTCGGTATTAACTCTACAAAACTGCCTCCAAATAGCCTATCAAAAACCGGGCTTACATAAAGAGGTGGAATCAAGGAACGACCACTAACGGCACTTTCTCCGTCCAATCCCAGCGAACGCTCTTTCCAATATTCCTTTAAGATGCGTTCATCTTGGTAATTTGAAAACTCATCATAAGACATAGATGAAGTTGGTCTAAAATCAATATCACCAATAGTCTCATAAATAGAATAGTTAAATCCTGTATCAATTTCTACTTTAAGATTTAATGCTGCTGGATCTTCCAACAATAAAGGACTATTTCCTAAATCATTTGAAAATGGATCGCCATAACGATCTTGCGCTTGATAGGTAGGTCTTCTACTTGGTTGGTAATTTTTTAGGCTATCGGTTTTTGTACTATCCGTTTTGGTTTTGACAGTATCTTGGACTTGCTGGGCATCTTGAAACAAAACAAAAGCGCTTGCGTTAGTTTTTGAGAATAGGTATTTCGGCCCTCCTATAAGGAAGGATAAAATAAAAATTACCCGTAAAAGAACATGAAAGCTTCTACTCTGCAAAATACAATTAAGTTTAGGCTGATTTTAAGGCTTGCTTAATTAATTGCTCTAAAGTAATATTTTCATTGCTAGCTTGCAATATCTTATCAATAACCTTTTCAGCAGAATTTTTAGCGAACCCTAAATTTATCAAAGCAGATAACGCTTCATTCCTTAGGCTATTGTTTGAAACTATAGAAGAATGACCAGATTCTGAAATTAAACCTTCTTTTTTGTATCGGTCTTTTAATTCCAATATTACTCTTTGAGCCGTTTTACCTCCTATGCCTTTTATAGATTGAATTTGTTTAACATTTTCAGCAACGATTGCAGACTTAATCTCATTTGGATTCATAGCTGACAACATTCCAATTGCCGTGGATGGTCCAATTCCAGAAATTCCTATAAGGTCTAAAAAAACAGTTCTTTCTTCAGGTAGATAAAAACCATAAAGCGTTTGAGCATCTTCCTTAACATGAAAATGAGTTAAAACCTTTGCTTCCTTTTGATTTTTAAAGGCATCATAAGCAGACAAAGGAATATTCACTTTATAACCTACTCCCCCAACCTCTATGATTAGGTGAGTAGGTTCTAATTCAACTAAAACTCCTTTTAAATATGAAATCATAAATTTGATCGATTCTGATGGTTTTGTGCATCCACGACTGAAATGGCTACCATATTTACTATTTCTCTAATCGAACTACCTAATTGTAAAATATGAACTGGTTTGTTCATTCCTAATAAAATTGGTCCAATTGCTTCAGCATTTCCTAATTCCATCAATAGCTTATAGGCAATATTTCCAGATGCCAAACTAGGGAAAATAAAGGTATTCGCACCTTTATCAGCTAATTCACTAAAAGGATAAGTTTCCTTTAACAATTGCTCATTTACAGCAATATTTGCCTGAATATCACCATCAATAATTAATTCAGGCCATCTCTCTTTTGCAATTTTTCTGGCCTTAGCAGTTTTTTCAGGTATTTCACCTTTACTACTTCCAAAATTGGAATATGAAAGTACCGCCATACGAGGTTCAAACCCAAATATTTTGGCTCCTCTAGCAGTTAACCCTATTATTTCAACTAATTCATCAACAGTTGGGTTTGTATTTACTGTAGTATCAGAGAAAAAGAATGTGCCTTTTTTCGTCAATAGAATATACATACCTGCAACTCTTTTACCTTCTTCCGCCCCTATTATTTCCAAAGCTGGACGAATTGTTTTAGGGTAATCTTTGGTAAGTCCAGAAATCATGGCATCTGCTTCACCCAATTCTACCATCATACTACCGAAATAATTTCGATCACGCATTAATTTGACGGCCTCATACTCAGTTACGCCTTTCCTTTTTCTTTTGTCATAAAGCACCTCCCCATATTCCTGGCGCTTTCTATCATCTATGAAATTATCGATAATAGTCACGCCTCCTAAATCTAATTGATGTGTTTCAATCAAGGTTTCAATCTTCTCACGATTACCTAATAAAATCGGTATTGCAATCCCCTCATCAATCACCATCTGAACCGCTTTCAAAATATTTACATTATCTGCTTCAGAGAAAACCACTCGTTTAGGATCTTTCTTGGCTTTAGTCAAGATTCGGTTCATCAATTTTTGATCAACTCCAATTCTTTTTTGAAGGTCAACATCATACTGTGCCCAATCTTTAATATTAGTTTTCGCAACACCTGAATCCATAGCCGCTTTTGCAACTGCAGGAGAAATAGTTGTAATTAAGCGAGGATCAAGTGGTTTTGGAATTAAATACTCTCTACCAAATACAATCTTCTGATCGTCATAAGCTTTATTAATCAACTCAGGAACAGGTTGCTTAGCCAATTCAGCAATAGCATAAGCCGCTGCTAATTTCATTTCTTCATTAATAGCTGTAGCTCTTACATCCAAAGCTCCTCTAAATATATAAGGAAAACCAATCACATTATTTACTTGATTAGGATGGTCAGATCTTCCTGTAGCCATTATGATATCTTTTCGAGCTGCCATTGCTTCAGCATAAGGAATCTCGGGATCAGGATTTGCCAAAGCAAAGACAATCGGATTATCAGCCATGGCTTTGATATGCTTTTTATTAATCACATTTCCGGCAGAAAGGCCCAAAAAGACATCAGCACCCTTCATGGCATCCATTATGTCTTTTATTTCTGTATTACCAGAAGCGAACATTTTTCCTGATTCACTTAAATCATCTCTGTCTTTAGTCAGTAAACCTTTTCTATCAAACATAAAGATGTTCTCAAGCTTAGCGCCTAGTGAGTGGTAAAGTTTGGTACAAGAAATGGCGGCAGCACCAGCACCTAGTACTACAATTTTAATTTCTTCAATTTTCTTATTAACCAATTCCAATGCATTTAATAATGCTGCGCTGGAAATAATGGCCGTTCCATGTTGGTCATCGTGCATTACAGGTATATTCATTTGTTCCTTTAATGCAGTCTCCACCTCAAAGCATTCAGGTGCTTTTATATCTTCCAAATTGATTCCACCAAAAGTGGGTTCAAGGGATTTAATTATTTGAATTAGCTTTTTTGGATCTTTCTCTTGTATTTCAATATCAAAAACATCGATACCAGCAAATTTCTTAAACAAAACGCCTTTACCCTCCATAACAGGTTTAGATGCATCTGGCCCAATATCTCCTAAACCTAAAACGGCTGTACCATTCGAAATAACTCCTACAAGATTTCCCTTAGCCGTATATTTATAAGCATTTTCTTTGTCCTTTTCAATCTCTTTACATGGCTCGGCCACACCTGGCGAATAGGCTAATGCCAAATCGGATTGAGAGCTTAACATTTTAGTAGGCACCACCTCAATTTTACCTGGCGAGCCTTGCATATGATAATTTAATGCATCTTGTCTGCGAACTTTCTTTGGCATAATAAATCTATATAATTGTTATAAATAGGTCAATTTAGAAAACATTATAGCTTCCTAAATTGAAAAAAAGGTAATTATTAAAGTAAATTTAGAAAAGACTGTAATAAACAAACAGCTTTGAACTGGTTTTTTTAACAGATTAGTCTTTTATATTTTCTGGGATTTTGGCTGTACTCAAAATTGCTTTCAGTCTACGCATTGGTTCACGCTTAGATTCTCCTGGAGCATCCAAATAACCTTCTAAGTAATATAAATCACCAGTTTCTTCATTAGCAAAAAGATAACTGACGAATGCGCCTCCTCTAGAATTATCAGAATATTTCCATAATCCTTTAGTTCTTAATGCATATTGGTTATTTAAATTCACAGTATCAATTACAAAATCAATTTCATCCTGGCTTGTTAAATGTAAATCCGGAAGGTCTTTATCTGTGATATATTTTTTCCCCAAAGAATTTCTTAATGATTTAATTTTATTAGGATCAAAAACAGACTCATCATTATAAGGCATTTTAACAATCCAAACATTATATTCTTCTTTACTATCTAATTCCCTCAACCAAATAAATTCTTCGCTTTTTGCTGCAATATCAAATCCAAAAGGCACAATTAATTCCATATTCAAGGAATCTTCAACATAATTCATGATTCCTTTTTGAGCTGTCTTTTTGAAAGATGATACCAGTCTGTTAGCCTCTTTATCATTGAAAAACTCTTTAATTCCTGACTTATTTGCTTTTATATTTTTAATCAGTTCTTCTTCATTTCTTCCAAACAAATAAAGTACTTCTTGCCCACGTGCATAAACATCTTGCTGATTGAAGGAAAACAAATCAGGATTTTTCTCAATTTGATTTAAAGAATTTTCAGTAAAATACTTTTTCATGTATTTCCCTTCAGGTTTTTGATTATCTAAAGTGGCTACGAACATCAGGTTCTGTGAGGCCTTAAAAACATTATTAAATTTACTTGGGTCAACAGGTTTCAGATCATACAATTTCTCATCTTGAGGAAGGACCTTAACCTTTGAGGTAAAAATTTCTCTTAATAAATCTCCTAATTTACCATCCCAAAGGCTTGGAGGGATTACAAGAATCACTTCTCCAGTTTCTCCCCTTGCTTTTTGCAAAGTAGAGCTTGAGTTTTGATCTTCTTGCCCACCTTTCCCTTCATCATCGCATGAGATCATGAAAAAGGATACAATTAAAACGATAACTTGGAAGTATGATTTATTGAATTTAAACATAGTGTTGATTTTTATGAATTTTCTTTAATCTTAAGAATTTGTCCGGGTTTTATACTATTTCCCTCCAAATTATTTAATTTTTTCAACTTCTCAACCGTTAAACCATCAAATTTTCTGGAAATATCCCATAAAGTATCTCCGTTTTGTACTCTATACTCTCCTGATTTCAAAGCTAGAGTCTGATTGGTGGTACCTTTTTGGCTTATTGCAGTGAGTTGTTTATTTACGCCATCATAAAAGTCATCTGTTATCCAAATATTTAAAGGCTGGCCAACTCTAATAACAGTTCCTCTAAGACTATTCCATTGCTGTAAATCTGCAATTCTAACATTATAAGTTTGGGCTATTTTCCCTAAAACATCACCTGACTGCACTTTATAAGTCAATTTTTGTCTTCCATAGGTACTTCCTACCTCATTTTTAGCCAATCTCTCAAAGTGTTCTTTTCCTTGTCTGGCAAACCGCATGATATCATTTAAGTTATCAGTCACAAAATCTTTTTGATGAGAAGGAATACGCAATTTGTACATTGGGTGATTATCAGAAATCACACCTCGCTTTAACTCTGGATTAAGATCATTTAAAGTTTCCAAACAAATACCGGAATGCTCTGCAAATAAGGGCAAACTTAAAAAGCCATTTATTGCTACAGTTTCATATTCAGGCATATATTCATATTCTTCAATAAAAATATTATGCTCTTCCAAATAGTTCATGCTGTACATAATCGCTATAAATTGCGGCACATACGATCTGGTTTCTCTGTATAGATAGGGATAAATTTCCCAGAAATCTTTTTTATAGCCGCTTCTTCTAATTGCCTTGCGAACATTCCCTGGCCCAGTATTATAGGCAGCTAAAGCTAATGGCCAATCGTTATAAAAATATTTATAAAGAAAAGACAAATAACGACAAGCCGCATCTGTGGACTTTTCCATATCCATTTTCTCATCTAAATACCAATTCTCAGATAAGCCATAATCTAATCTGCCAGTTAAAGGCATAAACTGCCATAAGCCAACAGCCCCAGCTGGGGATTTAGCTTTTGGATTTAGGCCAGATTCCACTATGGCCAAATATTTCAATTCATCAGGCAGATCATATTTTTCCAAATAACGCTCAATCATCGGAAAATACTTGGTTTGTAATTTGGCTACTTTTTTAGTGTATTCCCTATTGGTAACTGTAAAATAACTTATAAATGAATTGACTATTGGATTGTAAGTCAATGGTATTTCATTCTCAATTTTAGATAATCTTTCTTGAATGACTTCTTCCTCATATTCAGGAACATATTCATATTGATGAGAAAATTGAATTAAATCTTCATCTAAAGTATCTTCCGTGATAAAAATAGAATCAGTTGGTATACTTACCAAGAAGGAACCAATGGCCGTAGGTATGGACAATGAATCAGTCTGCTGAGCATAAATAGGCGAAATAGCTAAAAACCAGCACAATCCAACTATCAATAAATTTCTTTCCTTTCCCTGCATAATAACTAGCTTATGATTGCATCAAATAATCAGCAAATGCATATAATTCGCTCTCTTTGAAACTATCAGACATAATTTGTAAACCAATTGGTAAATTTTGAGCATCCGTTCCATTAGGAATGGAAATAGCCGGAATACCACTCACATTAGCTTGAACGGTAAAAATGTCCTCCAAGTACACCTCAGCAGGATTATCTCTATTTGCACCCAAAGGAAAAGCAGTAGTTGGGGTGGTGGGCATTACAATGAAATCGTATTTCGTAAGCATTTCTCTGGTTTCATCCCTTATAATTCTTCGTACTTTTTGTGCTTTTGTATAATAAGCATCAAAATAGCTAGCAGAAAGCACGAAAGTTCCCAGCATTATTCTACGCTTTACTTCATCCCCAAATCCCTGAGTTCTGGAAAGTTTATACATACTTTCCATATTATGCCCTTCTGGTGATCTATAACCATAGCGAACCCCATCAAAACGGGATAGATTAGAACTTGCTTCTGCTGTAGTTAATATGTAATAGGTAGGTAATAGATAATCTAAATGTGGAAAAGTAATTTCTTCTACTTGATGTCCTTCCTTCTTTAGCCACTCTAATTTAGAAAGAGTAGCTTCTTTAATTTCAGATTGTAAAGCTTCGTTTTCTAAGGTTTCCTTTACATATGCAATCTTAAGTTTTTTATCAAGCTTGAGATTATCAGCATAAGCAGGCACTTTTTCTTTAGAAACAGTGCTGTCAAATTCATCATGACCTGCTATTACTTCTAAGATTCTTGCATTGTCTTCAATATTATTTGAAAAGATTCCAATACAATCAAAAGAAGATGCAAAAGCGATTAAACCGTAGCGAGAAACTCTGGAATAAGTAGGTTTTATGCCTACTACCCCACAAAATGCTGCAGGTTGCCTTACAGAACCGCCCGTATCAGTACCTAGAGAAGCCATGCAAAGTCCTGCCTGAACAGCTACTGCAGATGCACCTGATGATCCACCAGGCACTCTTGAATTGTCAGCTGCATTTAAGCTTGAGCCATAAGCAGAGTTTTCATTGGAAGAGCCCATTGCAAATTCATCACAATTTTGGGCTCCAATGATAATAGCATCTTCATCTATTATTCTCTGAACTGCCGTTCCTGTAAATTGAGATTCGAAGCCTTCAAGAATTTTAGATGCAGATCGAACTTCATGGTTTTGATGAACTAGTACATCCTTAATACCTATCACTAATCCAAAGAGCTTCCCTTTTGGCTTTCCAGCATCCAACTTCTTTTGAAGTTCATCTGCTTTAGCCAAGGCTTCAGTTTTGTAAATATCTAAAAACACATTGAGATGTTTTTGCTCCTCAATTTGCTTTAAATAATGTTCAACAACTGACTTTAGGGAATACTTTTGTTGTTCAAGCTCCTGCTGAAGTTGAATAAGACTGTGATAGGTTTCCAATTTTATTGGTCTTTAGTATTGCTACTTTCAGTACTATCCGTTTTAGAGGTTGTGTTTTTAGTACCTCCGTCTTCTATATTATCTTTAATTTCTGTTGTAGCATCTTTAAATTCTCTGATACCTTTTCCTAAGCCTCTTGCAAGGTCTGGAATTCTTTTAGCACCAAAGAATATTAAAATCACTAACATGATCAGAAGAATTTCCCATCCTCCTAATCCTCCTAAAAATGCAAATACTGTGTTCATTGCTTATTTATTATAAATGTGAATGTAAAGTTAAATAATATTTGACTGCCTAAGCAATCACTCATCAAAAAATTGACAGCTTATTATTGAGAAAGGTAAAGAATGGGAGAATAGTTCAGGGAATGAAGGATTTTAAAGTTTGTTATTTAAGCTAACAATATTTCTGGTGGTATTTTCAATCCTTTATAAAGTGATTTTATCATATTTAGCGTTAAACCTCTCTTTCTATTTAAAATCTCGCTAACCCTACTTTGACTTCCTAAATATTGTACCATATCGGATTTTGACATTCCCATTTGTTCCATTCTAAATTTAATTGCATCGATAGGATCAGGAGGAGCAATTGGATAATGCTTTATTTCATAGGCTTCCAATAAAGTGATTAATAAATCCAATTCATCTCCTTCAAGAGTATCTTTCCTAGCACCCCAAAGCTCATCTATTCTGCTTAAAGCAGATTGATAATCATTTTCAGTTTTAATTGGTCTAATCTCCATAATCAGATAGTTTTAGCATCAATTCTGTCGTATTGCTTATGAGTTCCTATAAATCTTATAAATATTGCCTGAAAATCATAATCAATGGCTACAACCAGTCGGTAGTCATTTCCTATTATATTAAAAACTACACGACCATCTCCAACAATACTTGCATTCTTATATTGTTCTTTTAGTTCATTAGAGTTTTTCCATTCAGCTATTTTAGCATCGTGATACCAAGACCTCAATGCAGTTTCAGAATCAGAGTATTCAGGTCTTTCAAAAAATTCTCTTAATGTCCTAAATGCAATAACACGCATATACAAACATAATAAATAATTATATAATTCCCAATTTGGGATATTTGTAAGAGAATTTTATTGCATCACTTCTTAAACAACCACTGCTCTGGATTTAGTTTCTGGTTATTCTTCCAAACTTGGAATTGGACTTCAGAGGTTCCATCATTATCTGTATAGACAATACCTAAAGTTTCTTTGGCTGTTATTTTATCTCCTTTCTTCACTTTTACATCTTTAAGCTTAGCATAAACAGTAAAATACTCACCATGCTGCACCATTACCACATTGTTCATTCCAGGAATGAAAGCTACATTTCTGACCTCTCCATCAAAAACGGCTCTTATTTCCTCATTTTCATTGGTTTGAATATCAATTCCATCATTATTGATTTGAATGTTTTTATAGACAGGGTGCGGATGTGTTCCAAATTTCTGCGAGATGAAACCAGAATTTACAGGCCAGAATAATTTATTTCGATTGCCAGCAAAGGAATCTGAAAGCTCCTTGGCTTCTGGAGTTAATGCAAATTTTGTAGAAGAAGCTCCTTTAGAACTTTTCTCGATTTCTTTCTTGATTAATTCTGCTATAATTTTCTCGAGATTATCAACTGCTTTTTTCCTTTCCTCTATTTCATTTTTGACTTGTTTCTCTCTTTTGTTTAACTCTGCAACCAAGCTACTCTGCTGTTGCTTTAATTTATTTAATTCTCTATTTCTAAAAATCTGCTCCTGCAATAAGGTACTTTTTTCTAATCTTACCTCTTCAATACTTTCTTTTTGCCCTATTAGTAAATTTTTAATCATTTCAATTTGAGATGCTTGCAGTCTACGCACTTTCCCGTAATACTCCATATATTTTAGGCGCATAAACATTTCATAAAAAGATGCTGATGCAAAAATATAGGCTAGTTTACTTAAGGATTGATTGCTTTTTTGGGTGGCATAAAGCATACTAGAATATTCTGCTTTCATTTTATCCAAATCACTTTCCATAGAGTTAATGATACTTCCAATTTCATTCAACTGTTGGTTTAATAAATTTAGCTCATTAGAAATAGAATTCGTTAAAGATTGTTGAGCCTCAATTTTATAATTTAAGGCATTTAACTGACCAATGGTGGCCTTCTTTTTGGAAGTAGTTTGATTTAATATTTTTTCTGCCTGACTGATTTTCTCGAGATTTTCTTTTTTTTCTTTCTCGAGTTCTTCCCTAGATTTTTGGGCATTTGCTAAATGACCAAAAGTAAAGAGGAGAATAATTAAGCCAATATGGAAAAATTTAATTTTCATATCTACCAGGTACGCTAAACGGAAAAGTAATTGGTGTATTCCCTACCTCTACTTTAGAATGATTAATTTCTACTTGGGTAGATTCATCTCCCTTATTTCCTTGTGAGATAATTTCAACAAAAGTATTAAAGGGAAATGCTTGTTCCGCTACTACATTAAATTCTGAAAAGATGATCTCCATTTTACTTCCATCAGGAATTTCCCTCACTTTAATATTCGCTACCTTTCTATTTTTTACGGATGCCAAGGTTTGCAATTCAAACCTTCCTCTTTTCTGGTCAATTTTAAGTTCTCCAGATTTCTTTGAAAAGTTATCATCTCCCATAAAATCAAAAACTTGATTTCCTAGAATGATAGATTGTATCATTTCGAAATCTACTTCAAAATTAAGCGTGTTGCTTAATGTTTCATAATTATATCTATAGACATCCTTATTGACTCTATCCATGAAAACAATAGTGTCTTGGCTAATAAACCCTCTAGCAGCTTCAATACCAAAAATAGGAGAAACCGATACCCAAATAACACTATCTTTCTTCATTCTGATCGTGGCACTTGAGCTTAGATTTTTGTCGGGTGAGCTAAATCTAATTTTGGATTTAGCTTGGAGATAATCAAAATCAAACTTCTCCAATGCGTATTCTTCCTCTACAGAGGAAGTTGGTAAAAGCTTTTTACCACAAGAGGAAAAAATCAAAACTGCACAACAAATCAACACACTAAATAGACGCATCATAATATTTTTTTTCAGATATTTTTTTATCAATTAAATCAGAAGCACCGCCCAATGATTTGGCTTTCTTCCATTGTTCTAAAGCTTTTTCTTTCTGGCCTGTTTTATAAAGTGCATCAGCATAATGTTCTATGATAGTTGCAGAAGGTTGATTTTGGACTGCCTTCTCTAAATATTTTAAGGCTTCCTGATATTCTTCTTTCTGAAATAAAACCCAGCCGTGAGTATCCAAAAAAGTAGCGTTATCAGGATTAGCTTCTATCATTCTTGAAGATAATTCCCTTGCTCTATCCAAATTTTGCTTCCTAAGTGATAAGTAATAAGCATAATTATTAATAGCGAAATAATTAGTAGGATTGGCTTTTATAGCTTCTTCATATGTTTTGAAAGCTAGTTGAAATTGTTTATCAGCATGATAGGCATCCGCTAATTGAGCAGCAAAAGAACTCTTTAACCTATCGTTTCCATAGACCATGGATTTACCCTGTTCCCAGAACATGATGGCATTTTTAAAATTCTTCAAAGAAAAATTGGCTGAACCCGCATATAGATATAAAACAGGTTGATTTGGAAAATAAGATATTGCTTCCTCAGCATAGTCAATTACCTTTTGGTAATTATCATTCTCCATTTCCAGAGACAATAAATTTTGCCACAATTGCAGGTTATTGCCATTAATATCTACAGCTTTTTTATAATAAAATTTAGCGCTATCTTTTTCTTCCAGTGCAAAATAAAGATCACCATTAGCAGCAAAAGCATTGGCATCGTTGGAGTGGACCTTTAAAATACTTTTTCCCAAACCTTTTAACTTTAATAAATTCTCGCCTTTAGAAAGCTTTTGAATAAGAGCAACAAAGTTATTCAGCTTATCTTCAAGTTGAATTTCTTCTGAACTAAATGCTCTCTCGAAAAACTCCAGTGCAAGTTCAATTTCATTAGTTTGTCTGTAGAGTTTAGCTAATTCCATTTCAGCAACTGCTTGATTAGGGTGGTCGGCAAGATACTCCTTTAAATATTCAATAGCTTCTTCTTTCTTATCGTTAGAAACCAATATTTGCGAAACAGAAACAGCATATTCACCAATTTTAGGATAAGCTTCTACTAATTTTTTACCTTCAACAATTGCTTCTTTTAGTTTATTTTGTTTTAAGTAGATTTTCTGCTTTTGGGTACTTACTTCTTCTAATATCCCTAATCGCTTCTCAATCCTGTTATAGGTTTTTAAAGCCATATCAGGTTTGCCATTATAAATATATAAAGCAGCTAGTTCTAATAAATAATCATCAGGTGCGTCATCGGAGTATTCATACAAGTCCTCATAAGTGGAAATAGCGTTAGACAAATCACCTTTATCAGTTAAAATTTCAGCTTTTAAGGCTTGATAGTAGTAATTCTCTTTTTCCTTTTCTGTTGATTTTGAGATATAAAATAAAGCTTGATCTGTATCTTCGCTATTTTTAAGGATTTTGGCAATCTGGAAATTTATAGCAGGATTATCAGGCATGATTTGGTGAGCCTTCATAAAGCTGTCCAATGCTTTAGCTGGATTTTCAATGGATAAAAAATGCATCCCCTCCACTATCAAAAACTCCACATTGAAACGGTCAACCTTTAGAGGATCTGCATCAGGTAATACATCCTCCTGTTGAGGAGTTTCCGGTACTTGTGCTAAAATCACAAACGGACTCATCAAAAGAGTTAAAATAACCAATAAACTGATGTTGTACCCTGCCTTAATATTCACTCTTTCTTTATTCAATAACCCTATTAAAATCCCCTATGCTCAAATCTTTAGCTGTACCTTCATATAATACAAAATTCCCTAGCATACTGTTTTTAATTTGTGCTTCAGATATGATGGAATTTGTTTGAATTATGCTGTTGCTGATCCTGCTATCTACAATTTCAGTATCATTTCCGATGGAAACGTGCGGACCTATTACAGAGTTTTTAATTGATACATTTTCGCCCAAATAAACCGGAGGTATGATAACCGTATTTTCTATTTTAGCAGATTTACTAATTAACTCTTCACTTTTAATAAACTCTAAATAGCGTTGATTGGTATAAACTGTTGCGTCTTTATTGCCACAATCTAGCCATTCAGTAACTGTTCCAGGTCGCAATTTCACCCCTTTATCTTTCATATTTTCCAATGCAACCGTAATTTGGAACTCACCACCTGCATCCTTAATGTCATTATCTAAAAGGTACTGAAGCTCTTTCCTTAAATCTTCTCCTTTTTGGAAATAATAAATACCAATAATAGCCAAGTTAGAAACTGGCGTTTTTGGCTTTTCAATAAAATCCGTAATTACGTTATCATCATTAACCTTTACCACACCAAAAGCAGATGGATCATCTACTTTTTGAGTCCAAATAATGCCTTCCTCAGAAGTATCTAATTTGAAATCAGCTTTGAAAAGAGTGTCAGCAAAAGCCACAACTGTATTACCATCTAATAAATCTTTGGCGCACATTATTGCATGAGCAGTCCCTAAGGCTTCCTCCTGATAATGAATGGATCCTTCAGCCCCCACTGATTCTGCAATTTTCAATAAACTTTTCTCTATTTCTTTTCCAAAGGAAGATTTAATGATAAAGCCAATTTTATCGACTTCGCTTCCGCAAACTTTTGCAATATCCTCCACTAACCGCTGCACAATTGGCTTTCCGGCTATAGGTACTAATGGTTTTGGAACTGTTAATGTATGTGGGCGCATGCGTTTTCCCATGCCTGCCATTGGAATGATAATGTTCATAATTTATATATTTTAAATGCCTTAAGGCTAATTATCTTATTTCTAAAATTAGTAAAATTATTGTTTTGGCTAATTTTTAGCTCAAAAACATCGTTTTGCTCTTTTTGCCATCTTAAAGCCCCCTAGCCGCCAAAGGGGGAACGACCGCACGGATTATCTTTAGTTTTTTAATTTGACCTTTTATCTGTTTAAATTGTTCTAATAAGTTACTACAAAAAGCAAGGAATTATTTAAGTTTTCTACTATATCAATTCCGTGCGACTTTCCCCGCCAGCTGGCGGGTTAGGGGGCTGGACTATTTCCCAGTACTCCCAAAACCGCCTGCACTTCTTTCAGAATCTTCTAAAGTTTCCACTAAGCTCCAATCAATTTGCTCGTGCTTAGAAATCACCATTTGTGCCACTCTTTCGCCTGATTCTATAAAAAAAGATTCATCTGATAAATTAATCAATAAAATCTTAATCTCGCCTCTGTAATCAGCATCAATCGTGCCAGGGCTATTCAAAACCGTAATGCCGTGTTTAAATGCCAAACCACTTCTTGGGCGAATTTGGGCTTCATAGCCATCAGGCAATTCCATAAACAATCCTGTTGGAACCAAAATCCTTTGCATAGGCTTCAAATTGATTGGTTCATCCAAATTTGCTCTTAAATCTAAACCGGCAGCACTTTGCGTTTGGTAAGCCGGTAATTCATTATTTGATTTATTTATAACTTTTACTTGCATAATATATTATTCTAACTCAAAAGTATCATTTTAATCTTTTGGAAAAAATCCTTTTGCGTTCATATAAAAACATCAAGCCAAAATATAGTACCGTAATACCAATTCCCAATCCGTAATTTAACCAAATTGAAGTCGTTTTGAAAAAGAAAAAAGCCACTATTACTGCAGCCGCAATTATAATGTTTAAGGTGATCTTCCCTACAGGATATGGAATTTTAAAATGCTTCTGACCCGTGATATAGCAATAGATCATCATACTGAAATAAGCCATAACAGAGGTTAAAGCAGCACCTGTATATCCTAAAATTGGAATTAAAACGATATTTCCTATTAATGCTACAAGCCCACCCACTAAACTAATATAAACACCATAATAGGTTTTATCGGTCACTTTAAACCAAATACTGAGATTGATATAAATACCAAAAAACAATTTACCAAATAGCAAAATAGGCACTAAAAAAAGTGCTTCCCGGTATTCTTCACCCCTTAGAAATATTCTCCCTATTAAATCAGCATTTAAACTTACCCCTACCCAAATTACAAGAGAAAGAGAAACAAAGTAATAGAGCACTTTAGCAAAAAGCTCCGGTGCTTCTTTATCATCAGCTTGACTGAAAAAGAAAGGCTCCCCCGCATAACGAAATGCCTGAATTGCCAAAGCCATAAATATACTTAATTTGAAGGAAGCCATATAAACTCCTAAAGCCGCTTTAGCAGTTTTGTCGTCATAAAAATTTTCAGGTAAAATATGAGTGAAAATGATTTTATCTAATTGCTCCACCGATATGCCTGCCAATCCCATTACCAAAATTGGTAAAGCATAAACCAACATCTTTTTTACTTTTGGCCAATGGAATTGGAGCTTTTGCATAAATATTTCTCTATACAAAATGAAAACCATTGATAAATTAGCTAAAAGATTAGCTAAAAACACGTACCCAATATCATAAGGCTCTTCTGTAGCCCAATTCATCCAGCCTGCTTTTGCTAAAAAAGGAAAAAGCATTAAAAAACTGAGATTGAAAATTATGTTGAGCACTATGCTACTGATTCTGGCAAAAGCAAACTTCCTTGCTTTATGGGCTAATCGAAGTTTGGCTAAAGGAATTGCCACTATTGCATCAACAAAAAAGATAACTGCTAAGTAACGGACAATGTAAGTTTGAACACCTAATTCAAGAAATTGAATTATTTGAGTAGCAAATATAAAGATACTCCCACTGAATAAGACAGAAGTTAAAAGAACTGCAGTAAATGCGTTAGAATAATAACTTTCTGATTTTTCCTTGGTGGTAAAACGGAAATAAGCCGTTTCCATCCCATAAGTATAAATGATATTCAGAAAAGCTGCATAAGCATATAATTCTCCTATGCTTCCAAATTGCTCGCGCATGAAAACTGCTGTGTGCAAGGGAACCAATAAATAATTCAGCAACCTACCCATTATGCTGGGCAATCCATACAAACCGGCTTCAGATGCTAATTTTTTAAGTGGGTTCATGGGGGGAAGTTGGAAGCTTCAAGTTAGAAGTGGGAAGTTGAGAGTTTAAAGTTGGAAGACAGAAGTTGGAAGTAGGAAGTTGAGAGACAGAGATTAAAATAGGGAGATGACTACCAAAACGATAATTAAACTCCCTATTTACCATATCTTTATAATTATTAATTAAAAAATTGCTAATTATTAATTATCTACTCTCCTTTGAACTCAGCCGCCCTTTTCTCTAAAAAGGCTTTTGTCCCTTCTTTGAAATCCTCAGATTTGCAGCAAGCAGCAAAGCTATTAGCTTCTGTTTGATAGCCATTTTCCTCTCCTGTATAGTAAGCATTTACGCTATCTATCACCATACCGATGGCAAGAGGTGCTTTGCTATTAATTTTTGTTAAGATCGAATTAGCTAAAGTCAATAATTCCTCATGGCTTTCAGCTATATGGTTTATTAAACCAAGGCTTTTTGCTTCTTCAGCACCAATAAAATCAGCCGTCATCATCAGTTCCAATGCTTTTCCTTTTCCGATCAACTGTGTTAATCTTTGAGTACCACCATAACCCGGTATAATTCCGAGGTTTACTTCCGGTTGACCAAATTTAGCATTTGGAGTTGCAATACGCATATGACAAGCCATTGCCAATTCACAACCACCGCCCAAAGCAAAACCATTTACGGCAGCCAAGACAGGTTTATGGCATTTCTCGATCATTTCAAAAACTTCCTGACCATTCTCAGAAAATTTTCTACCGTTCATTTCATTCAATTCTGAAATTTCAGAAATGTCGGCACCCGCTACGAAAGCTTTTTCTCCGGCACCGGTTAAAATGACAGATTTCACTTCGTTATTATCATAAATATCTTGGAAAGCTTCTCGCAATTCTTCTATAGTGGCGATATTTAAGGCATTTAGTTTTTCAGCTCTATTAATGGTGATGGTTAATACACCATTGTCATTAGCCAGTTGTAGGTTTTCAAAATCAGCCATAAATGAATTCTTGTTTCTTTTAGAATGCAAATATAGCTTATGTAGCCCCAACCACAAAGAGCAAATTGTTTTAATGATAATATGAGGATAGGTAAAATTAGAATTTAAAAGGCTTAATCGAGAGAAATCAATGTTTCAACGGAAAACCTAAATACTTAATATTCAAAATACAGAGAATGGTCGTATATTAGGTGTTTCATGTAAGAAAAATAAGTTTTTCCCTGATTCATATTCATTTACTTATAAGGGAATCCCGTATATTTGCATATATAATTTTATGATTATGAAAAAGATTTTACTTTTTAGTTTGTTCAGTTTTATACAATTAACTGCCTTTAGTCAATTTGATTTAACTACTGGGGATTATACTGGCCAACAAATATTAAATGGACTAACTGCATGTAGTTGTCAAGAAGTACGAATCCTAGATGGTCAAGCCGTAGAAATGAATGGTGATTGGGATTTAACAAGTGTTGGGAACTTGATTTTAAGAATTCAAGGGTCTGGTAGTTTAATTTTTAGTGGAAGTGGAGCTGGTAGAGACGAGTTACTTATGTCAGAAACATCTATTATTGTAATTGAAGACACGAATAATAATCAAGCCATCACCTCAGGTAATAATGGTAATGTATTTATAGAAATTGGAACTAGAGAATATAAAGGAGGAGAATTTGCTGATATAATTGCTACTGGTGGTGCTAACTCAACAGGACCCCTCCCAATCGATCTAAAATCATTCTCTGCATCAAAATCAGGCAAACAAATTGCCCTAGACTGGGTAACAGCCAAAGAAGAAAATTTTTCTCACTTTGAAATTGAGCGTTCAATTGATCAAAATAATTGGAACCAAATTGGTTTAGTGCAAGGTATGGGCGAAAGTATGTCTGATGTAAATTATGATTTTACTGATAGGAACGCTCCTTTTGGAATGATCTATTACAGATTAAAAGCTGTGGATATTGATGCTACTTTTGAATATTTTCAAGTCATAAAAATCGAAAATGGTTTTGAAGGCAAATTAGCAGTTTCGCCTAACCCGGTGAAAGATGCTGCAAGTTTAAAAATACAAGTACCAAGCGAGTTTAGAGAAGATTTAGCTTATGTAGGCTTATTTGATTTATCAGGTGTTATGGTACAGGAATTTAGAAACTTCAACACTGATGGTAGCTTACAAATCAATCAAAAACTAAAATCCGGTATGTATATACTAAAAGTAAATCATAACGGATTGCAGGAGAATATTAGGGTGATTGTTCAATAACAGCCCCCTAGCCCCCCAACCCCCAAAGGGGGAGTCACGCACTGAAAAATTTTAGATTTTTAATTTGTAAAAGAGTAGCTCGAATTAAATAAAATATCATCATCATTCAACAATAGGGGAAGCCTCGCAGAAATGTGGGGCTTTTTTTTTAGCCCCTAGTCCAGCCCCCTAACCCCCAAAGGGGGAAAGACACACAGAACTACTTTTGTTATCCAATTTGATTTAACATCATTACTTACTTTTATATTTCTTAAAGATTAATGAAAACAGTGATAATATTATTATTTACTGCTTCAATAAATCCGTGAGAATAATTCCCCCTTTGGGGGTTAGGGGGCTGGCTGTCTAATTAAAATCAAACTCATCAGTTGAGGCTTCTGCTGGAACTTCTTTTTCTTCTTTAATCTCAACTTCTACCGTTCCTTTTTTAAACTGAGCTTCTTCTTGTTCTCTTATTCTTCTGGCTATTTCTTTATCATATTCCGTTACCTTGAACTCGGTTCTACGGTTGGTTTCATGTTCTTCCTCTGTTTGAGCATCTTCTATAATCAATTGACTTTCACCATAACCTTTGGCCTTTATTCTAGTAGGGTCAACCCCTTGAGAAATGATATAAGCAACGGCTGATTCTGCTCTTCGCTTGGATAATTCCTGGTTATAAGCTGCCTCACCTCTGGCATCTGTATGTGAACTCAATTCAATTTTTATAGGCGGATTATCTTTCAGAATGGTGACTAATTTATCCAGCTCTTTGGCTGCATCAGCCCGAATATTAGCTGAATCAAAATCATAATAGATATTTTCGAGCTCAAAAGCTTTATCCAAGATGATTTCTTCCAGTAAAATTTCAGTTTCAAAAACCTTATTGGTAATTAATGAATTGAGGTTACTTTTATCTAGGGTTTTACCAACTGTTGAGAATCTCTGACGAGTGGTAAAATAATTATCTTTCTCTGCTATGATAAAATAATCCTCCTCTTCAGAAACTCTAAAATTAAATTTTCCATCCTGAGCGGTTGATATTTCTCCTAATAAAACGCTGTCTTGCGAAAACATTCTCACGTTGACTCCTGGCAAAATCACTTCTTCATCATTGGAGTTATGAGTTGTGGTCACCCCTGCAAGGAAATAATTTACAATCTTCAAATCAGGATCTTCATTTTTGAAGGTATAAATATCATCTCTCCCCTTTCCGCCAGGTCTATCGCTGGAAAAGAAACCTCTATCGGGAGAATACATAAAAACTGCAAAATCATCTTTATTGGAATTCATAGGTTTACCCAAATGCGAAATCTTGATTTCACCACCTTTTCTTTCAGCTACGAAAATATCTAATTTCCCTAAACCTGGATGTCCATTGGAAGAAAAATACAATTTACCATCTTGAGAAGTAGATGGAAACATTTCATCCTCGGGAGTATTAATTTTATCGCCCAAATTTCTAACATTTCCCCACTGCCCACGGCTATTAACTGTGGCAGAATATAAATCAACACCTCCAAAGCCTCCTTCACGGGTGGAAGAAAAATAAAGTGTACGCCCATCTTCACTAAATGCGGGAGTAGAATTCCATGCATTAGGATCATTAATTTGCATTAATTCAGGTTCAGACCAAGTGCCATTTCTGTAGCGAGTAATGTATAAGTTAACATCATTTAATCCTTTTCTCTTTCCAGTATTCCCACGCGCAAAAACCATGGTACGGCCTCTAGGATCGATTGCAACTGAGCCTTCATTGGCATCAGGCCAATTGATAATGGCTGGTAATTTCTCAATGGTGGTGGTATCAATATTTGCACCTCTTGATTTAACCTTATAAATATCTGAAAAATTATCTCCTGTTGCTTTATAAACTCTACCATCTTCATCTCTAGTGGATGTAAAGTAAAGCGCATTATCATGGAAGAAAGGGGCGTATTCTGCAGCAGGGGTGTTGATTTCTTCTAAATTTTTTACAGTATAAAAAGTCTGGTCTTCTAAAATTTCATCAATATTGTAAAGATTTTGTAATTGAAATTCTGCTAGTCTCTTAATCTCAGGATTGTTAGCATTAGGTAAATAATTTTCTAAAACTTCTTTAGCACTTTTATAAGCTGAATTAGATTTCAATGCTAAAGCATAATTATAATATACTTCATCTTCCCTATAACCTGAATCTATTGCTGCTTCATAATATGGCGCAGAAATTTCCAATCTATTAGAAAGACGATAAGATTCGGCAGTAAAAAACAATGCTTCAGCAGCATTATCATTTTTCCTAACTGCTTGCTCATATAAGTTGATTGCAGAATTATATTCACCTTTTTCAAACTTTTTTTCTGCTTTTTTATACACAGAACATGCATTTAAAAAGAAAAAGGGTACTATTATGATATAAAATATATTTCTCAATGATTCAGTTTTAAATAACTCACTATTAAAACGATAAAATTACTAAAATCATACTTTTGCTTTAAAAAACCTTGCCATCCAACTTTCAGTAGCGGGGATTAACCAGTTTGATTCAAAATCACCTTTAGTCGTTACCATATTATTGAAAGTTAATAAATCAGACGTAATTTCATCCGACTCTACTTTTAATTTAATTGAAGGTAAATTTTCTAAAGATATAGCATCATTTTTCAGAAAAGCTATTTTACTTTTATCCAGTAAATTAATTTTTAATTCATTTTCTAAAGCTTTAACAAAATGAACTGATTTATCAATTGAACATCCTGTAGCAGGAGCTTTTGTTTCATCTACTGCCAAGACTATAAATTGATTGTATTTTATTTCTATAGATGCATTCAAAGCTTTATTATGAGCAGTCCAGGAATCTACAAATGCTTTACCATTTTGTAAAATAAATTGCTTTTCCTCTTCATTAAAAGGTCTGTCTGCTTGATAAACCCACAGCCTTGAATTTCTATCTAATTCTTCAAAGTTTGTATACATAATTTTTATATTAAAATATGAAGTATATCCTAAAATAAGGACAACATCCAAATGAAATGTAACATTCAGCTAAACGGAAGCTGAAGTTAATAAGTTCGAGGAAAAATAAAGGAAAAAGTGAAGAGTATTTTAGACTGAAAATATTGTAGCTCAAATAAAGCTGTCAGGTTTTATTCCATCATTTATTGATAAAAAACAAATCATTTAAATAAAGGGAGCTATGTAAACCTGACAGGCTTAAAATTCAAAATCACATTTTATACTCTATCAAGTTAACATTCCGCCATCAACTTGAATCACTTGTCCGGTGATGTAAGACGACATATCAGAACCTAAGAACACGCACAAATCTGCTACATCCTCTGGTCTTCCTCCCCTTTTCAAAGGAATGGCATCTCTCCATCCTTGAACTGTTTTTTCATCCAAAGCATCTGTCATTTCAGTTTCGATAAAACCAGGAGCGATTGCATTGGATCGGATATTTCTTGATCCTAATTCCAAAGCAACAGATTTAGTAAAACCAATAATTCCTGCTTTAGAAGCTGAATAGTTAGCCTGTCCCGGATTTCCTTTTATTCCCACAACAGAGGTCATATTTATAATAGAACCACTTTTCTGCTTCATGAAAGTACGATTGGCAGCTTTAACGGTATTGAAACAAGATTTCAAATTGATATTGATCACATCATCCCACATTTCTTCTGTCATGCGCATCAATAAATTATCTTTAGTAATTCCGGCATTGTTCACCAAAACATCTAAGCTTCCGAAATCAGCAACCACTCCAGCTATTAATTCTTCTGCTGCTTTAAAATCTGAAGCATCAGAGCGATAGCCTTTTACTTTCACACCATAAGCATCAGCTAATTCCTTTTCCAAAGCTTGACCTTTTTCTACACTTGATAAAAAAGTAAAAGCTACATTAGCGCCTTGTTCAGCATATTTCTGAGCGATGGCTTTTCCTATTCCTTTTGAAGCACCTGTAATGAGTGCGGTTTTTCCTTCTAATAGTTTTGTCATAATGGGTTTGTAGTTGATTGTAAAAAGCCTAAAATTACAAGGAATAAGCTAATTAAGAAAATGAAAGGAAAAATATAGAGTTTAAGTTTTTTGAAATTAATCTAAGTAAGCCTGAATACTAATTCTTCTACAATGTCCGCGCTCAATGATTCATCTCTTAAATTATACCAGAAATAAACATTTTTTATAGTTCTAAAGGTGCTATAAAATGTAAATACACCAAGACCGAAATATATGCCCCATTTAAAATAAACAGATCTAATTAACTCAAAAGAGTCATCAATTTGAAGAAAAATATTCAAAACTACTAAGAGGTAAAAAATAGACAGATACCTTTCTGCGGAATAATATTCCACTTTAAAAACCAGCATCATGAGAAAAAAATAAATTAAAAATAGTAGAGGAGACAAGAAAATTATATTTCTCTTTTGGGTTAAATACGTTTTTGAGGATTTATAAATGGTAGTAAGGATTACAACTATACTTATTATTTTAGAAACCAACCCATCCATTGCATAGGGGAAAAACCAACTGCTTAAAGCTTTGGAATAGGAAAATAGGTTGAATTCCAAATGACTTAATCTACCAGCTACAAATGGCTTTACAAACCTTTCCCACCTTCCTGAAAACCCTTCCTGAAAGAAAAACACCCATCCTGAAATAAGGAATAGTATTAGCAGAAATGAAATAAAAATGGATTTCTTATTTTTTTTAGAAGTTAAAAATAGAAATCCTAAAAGTGGGAAAATCAAAAATATGGCTGCGAAACGTATAAATGGTAAAAGTACCAGCAAAATAATTGCAAGCACCATAAATTTTTGCTGATTTGTTTGATAAAATCTATCCAAAAAATAAAAAGATAAAAGCATTATAGCTAAGAAAATAGGCTCAGTCCAAAGAAAAGAACTTATCAATATATGAGGAGTTGCAAATACAAGAATCATAAGAAACGAATACCTCACAATTGTATTTGTAATTTTACGGGACCAAAACACACCTAAGCCTTGAATCCATAAAAAGCAAATAAAATTTACCCAAACCATATTTTGCTCACTGAAAAAGGAAATAAGCATAGGTAAAACCGGTGGCTTAATATTAAAGCCATCAACAAGAAAAAAATTAGTCGAATCAATCTCTTTCGCTATCTCAACATACAAATTCGAGTCGTATGTATAACCCAATCCAAAGAAATTTACAATCCAAAATAAAATTCCGGAAATAGTTAAGCTCAAAAAATAATCGATGTTCTTTTTATGAAAACATGAAAAGAAAATTTCAGTCATTAAAACAAAAGTAAGTATTCATAATATTTATTCAATGATATGGAAAATTTGATTAAAGCAACAAAATTTTTTTCTAGCCCCAATTCCATTAAATTTGTCAGCAAGTAAAAAACGAATCCAAAATTTAATTAATAGATATTATGGCATCAAAATATGACATTATAATAGTGGGCTCAGGTCCGGGTGGTTATGTAGCCGCAATCCGTGCTTCTCAATTAGGCAAAAAAGTGGCTATAGTTGAAAAAGAAAGTTTAGGCGGAATTTGCTTGAACTGGGGATGTATCCCAACTAAAGCATTATTGAAAAGTGCCAATGTATTTGAATATATCAGTCATGCAGAAGATTACGGAATTACCGTTAAAGATGCCAAAGCTGATTTTTCAGGAATGGTAAAAAGAAGCCGTGGCGTTGCTGATGGCATGAGCAAAGGAGTTCAGTTCTTGATGAAGAAAAACAAAATCGATGTAATTGATGGTTTTGGAAAATTAAAATCAGGAAAGAAAGTGGAAGTAGAAAAGGATGGTAAAAAAACCGAATATTCTGCTGACAATATCATTATAGCCACTGGCGGAAGAGCTAAAGAATTACCAAATCTTCCAATTGACGGCAAAAAAATCATAGAATACAGAAAAGCCATGAGCTTGGAAAAACAACCTAAGAAAATGGTTGTAGTGGGCTCTGGTGCGATTGGTGTTGAGTTTGCATATTTCTATAATGCAATCGGAACGGAAGTGACTATTGTTGAATTTATGGACAGAATTGTGCCAGTTGAAGACGAGGAAGTTTCAAAAGCATTAGCTAAAACTTACAAAAAGGCAGGCATCAATATTATGACCAGTTCTGAAGTTACTTCAGTGGACACCAAAGGAAGCGGTTGCAAAGTGACTGTCAAAACTAAAAAAGGTGAAGAAAAACTAGATTGCGATGTAGTACTTTCTGCTGTTGGTGTTGCTACTAATTTAGAAGGAATTGGCTTGGAAGATGTTGGAGTTTCAACTGATAAAGGAAAAGTATTGGTTGATGATTTTTACAAAACTAATGTCGATGGAGTTTATGCAATTGGTGATATCGTTCACGGCCCTGCATTGGCTCACGTAGCTTCTGCAGAAGGTATTGTTTGTGTAGAGAAAATTGCTGGTGAAAACCCTGAGCCATTAGATTACAAAAACATACCAGGTTGTACCTATTGCAGCCCAGAAATTGCATCAGTTGGTTATACTGAAAAGCAAGCTAAAGAAGCGGGTTACGACTTGAAAATAGGTAAATTTCCATTCTCAGCTTCAGGAAAAGCAAGTGCTGCTGGTGCGAAAGATGGTTTTGTGAAATTAGTTTTTGATGCAAAATACGGTGAATTATTAGGAGCCCACATGATTGGTGCTAATGTTACTGAAATGATTGCTGAAATTGTAGCTGTTAGAAAATTAGAAACCACAGGTCATGAATTGATTAAAACAGTTCATCCTCACCCAACTATGAGTGAAGCTGTGATGGAAGCTGCAGCGGCCGCTTATGATGAGGTGATTCATATATAATAGCACGATCTAGCAAGCTCGCGCTAACTCACTTTAATATATAGGTTTAAATTCCTAAAAATTAAAACAAAAAGCTGTTAAGCAGATTTAATTAGTTGAATTTGCCTAACAGCTTTTTTTATTGGGGTATTATCATTTATTTAGCAAACGAAATTCAAAGTTATAGCACCAGCAGTTAAAATATCGGAAGAGGTTCTCGTAAAAGAACTCAAAGCACAGAAATCGAGTGCTTTTGAATATCTGTATGATAATTACAGTGGAGCGATTTATGGTGTTATAGTTAGAATTGTTAAATCAGAGGAAGTAGCACAAGAAGTATTGCATGATGTTTTTATGAAAGCCTGGAAAAACATAAATGCTTATAGTGCTGAAAAAGGTCGATTGTATACTTGGTTAGTCAATATTAGCCGGAATGCTTCCATCGATAAACTTCGATCAAAAGAAATAAAGAAAACAGGCAAAACCGATTCAGTCTCAGACAACGTACATACCATTGACAATGCAAATTCAACTGAGCAATCGATTGATGGCATAGGTTTAGAAAAAGTATTAGATAAGCTTTCAGACGAACTTAGATTTGTTATTGATCAAATGTATTTTAAAGGCTATACGCAAACTGAAATATCCGAGGAATTTGACATCCCACTAGGGACAGTCAAAACTAGGGCTAGGACAGCTATGCGTACATTAAGAGAATTATTATTGTGAATAAGATAGAAGCATACATATCGTCAGGAGTAATCGAAGCTTTTGTTTTGGGCCAACTAAATGAGTCCGAAACAAAGGAGTTGCTTCAGTATGCAGAAGAGCATGAGGAAGTAAGAAAAGCCATGGATGAGGCTGAGGAAACCTTATTTGCATTAGGGCAAAAAGGAAGTATTGCTCCTCCTACTCAATCAAAAAACGCTTTATTTGAGGAGTTGGGAATAGAAATGGAATCAGATAAAGCTGACTCTGAAGAAGAACTTGTTCAAGAAGAAATCAAAAAAGAGACAAAAGCATTCTCCATTTATCCTTATTTATCTGCAGCTGCTAGTATTGTAGCCGTAGTTGGAATAGTATTTAGTGTTTATTATTATAATCAATGGCAAGCTACTGAAACCAGATTATCTAATATTATTGCGCAAAATCAAACAATGGCGCAGCAATATAATGTAGTAAAAAACCAAATGGAACAATATGCTGAGAATATTGAAATTCTCAGACAACCCGGCATAGAAACCGTTCCTATGAAAGGTTTGGAAATAGCGCCTGAAGCTCAAGCCATTGTACATTGGAATAAGAAGACCAATGAGGTTTTCCTAAATGCCAAGAAAATGCCTTCTAATGAAATGGATTATCAATACCAACTTTGGGCAATAGTAGATGGAAATCCTGTAGATATGGGTGTTTTTGATGTGGCAGGCGATATGACACGCTTACTCAAAATGAAAACTACTGGAAAAGCTTCTGCATTTGCTGTTACACTTGAACCAAGAGGCGGCAGTGACAATCCTACGATGGAGCAGATGTATGTGATCGGACAGATATAATCGGGATTCTAATTTTTTCCGGATTTCTTATTCCGACCTTAGTAAAAGGATGTGTTATTAATGTACCATATTCGTTCAATATTTAGCTAATTTTATCAGCTTACTGATAGAGAATCCCTATTTTCAAGAATTTGAATCATTAACTTCTATAAAGACATTAATTTAATCGATAAATACTAGGTTCTACAATTATTTAAATTTTATTACATACCTATGTTTCTACCACCCTTTAAAAAGAAAATTTCAGGTATCATTTATAATTTTGTGAAGGAATAAAAAATATGAAATATTGTGTATAAGCTTTTTGCCCCGATATTAGCGATTTTAATACTTTTCAATTTTAATTCGATAGGACAGAATACCACTGCTAGTGAACAATTTACAGATTGGAATAATGATTCCGGTTGGTCCAATGGCTCTGCTCCTGGAAATGACGTGGTTGGTGGCGACTTGGTAATAGATGGTAGTGTAGTTAGATTGGGAAGCTTATCAATCAGTCGGACATTTTTTAGTGGACCAATGACTTTGACAATAAAATCAGGCGACTCATTAGTGATAGATGATGATTTCACTATCGGACTTGAGGCTGAGTTAGTTGTAGAGGAGGGTGGTTATTTATACGTAAACGGTGATTTAAACAACCAAGGAATATTCATATTTGCAGGGGATGTATCAAATGATGGAATCATTGGGGTAAATGGGGACTATAATCAAGGGCCTGGCGCATCCTTTGATAAAGGCGATAATGCTAATTTTTATGTAAATGGTGACAGTGATATACCAGGAGACACAGACGGTAATATTCCATCAGAAATCCAAGACATCTATAATGCCTTGCCAATTGAGCTCAAAAGTTTTGATGGCGCGTTAGCAAAAAACTCAGTTCAATTGGACTGGGTAACCGCGAAAGAAGAAAACTTCTCTCATTTTGAGATTGAAAGATCAATAAATGAAAAATCCTTTGAAGTAATTGGGCATGTGGAAGGACAAGGAAACAGCATGACTGATGTCTTCTATGACTTTACAGATCGTTCTATTCCATTTGGTATAATAAGATATAGATTGAAAGCCGTTGATATAGATGGTAGCTTTGAATATTTTGAGGCCATAGAAATAAAAAACACTTTTAGTAATCAGGTTTCTGCTTACCCCAACCCGACAACTAACATTTCAAATATAAAAATAGTGTTGCCTAAAGAATTTAAGGGAAAACTAAACAAGGTAAGCTTATTCAATTCTTCTGGAAGGAACTTATATAATCAATTAGATTATGATCCTCAAGTATCAAAATTGGAATTAGGTGAACTTGAAGAGGGTATGTATATCTTAAAAATCCATCATAATGGACTTACTGAAAATCTACGGGTTTTTGTTCATTAAATACAAATCAGTAAAGATATTTTTAGAAGTATATAATTATTGGAATTAGCTGTTATCAATTAATAAATAATTATATTTCAGGTTTTATTTCGCTTTGTTCATAAAGCTTTACACTTTTCGAAGAGCTCCTTGCAATTATTTTTTACTTACAACTAGCAATTTAAAAATTTAATAGTGCTTGCCCCCGTTTGGGTGTTTTCACCCAAACTTTTCCATTGCAAGCTATATAATTACACAGAAACTTGAAGGTGAAAACACCTTCAAGAGGGAGTAGTTAGATGAGATGTGGTAAGGAATTACAAATCTTTTTTAATTATAAATTTAGTAAAGATGAATTGTAAACAAAAAATAACATTCAAAGAATTGGAATGCCCTAATTATTAATTACCAATTACTTCTTGCTAGCATTAAAAAGCTTTTGCTTTTCGTCTTTACTTAGGCTTTCGTAACCTTTTTCAGAAATTTTATCTAATATCCTATCAATTTCTTCTTGCTCTATGGTAGAACCAGGAGAGGAATATTGACCACTACTTTTTGAAGCTCCAGCTGTTTGTTTCTTCTTATAGGTGACTTTAATTTTTGGCTTAGATTTAAACAAACTTTGAATAAAACCTAAAGTCATTTGAATCCACAAACCAAAATCCGTCCCAGCTTGTAAGCCTCTTACATATAAAAAACCAATCCCTGCTCCACCTAAGTGAGCTAAATTTCCACCAGCATTAGGGCCAGCTGAATTCAATAAAGATAACACAATATAAACCGCAACTATATATTTGATTTTTACAGGACCAATAAAAATCAAATGGAATCTGTGGTCTGGAAGTAATGTAGCTGCTGCAGTAGCTACTGCATAAACTGCAGCAGAAGCTCCTACCATACCACTTGTAGTTCTTTCAGCCAAGAAGGGAATTAAATTGTAGGCCAGTATAAAAATCACTGCACCTGCTAAAGCACCCAAAACATATAAATTCACTAATTTGGCACTTCCCAGATATTGTGAAATCAGCATTCCAAACCAGTAGAGCACAAGCATATTCATTAAAATATGAAAGAAACCGGCATGAGAGAAAGCATAAGTAATGATGGTCCAAGGTCTGTAAATAAACCTTTCTAAATCTGGCGGAATGGTAAATTGTGCATCTACTATTGCATAAAGGCCTTCAACACCTGAAAATTTACCTATCAATGCTAATAAACCTAATCCTACAAAAACGACAGCATTGATAATAATCAACTGGTTTAATGCATTATTGGGTCTTTTAAAATTTTGTTTTAACTCATCGAAAAATCCTGCCATCTTCTTTAATAAAATCTTGTATTATCTTTCTGCCATATCTTTAACAGAATAAACGCAATCAACATTCCTCCCAAATGGGCATAATGCGCCACATTATCTCCCGGAACATTCTGTATGCCTGCATATAACTCATATAAACCATAGAAGGTTACAAGGTATTTGGCTTTGATAGGAATAGGCGGAAATAGTAAAAACAATTCTGTATTTGGAAAGAGGAAGCCAAAAGCAAATAGAATCCCAAAAACTGCCCCGGAAGCTCCTATCATAGGAATATTTCCATAGAATCTTACTAATTCTTTTACACGTTGAATACTGCCTTCAATTAAATTTTCATTACTAGGATTATCTCCAAAAGAATCAATAAAAGGATACCAGTCTTGATACACCCTTTTTGGAGCATTTTCTTGCACAAAAGATACAAATCCTTCATAATTCGGATTTTCAATATATTGTTCAGCAGCACTTTCTAATTGTTGCATTTCAACAAAATTTACTGCTCCGTAAAGTATCCCTGCTCCAATGCCTGTCACCATGTAAAAAATAAAGAACTTTTTAGAACCCCAGAAACGCTCCAACATAGGCCCAAATATGAATAGGGCAAACATATTCCCCAACAAATGTCCAAAACCAGCATGCAAAAACATATAGGTAATAAACTGAAATGGTTGAAATGAATCAGCAAAAATATAGCGTAAGCCAAAGTATTGAGATAATTCCAAATTCATAAATGATGGAATAAGCAATAAAGCTATATTTATTAATAGTAGGTTTTTAACAACCGGGGTTAGTCTTGCGAACATAAATTTCTAAAATATAATTTCTTAAATCTATTAGTAAAGCCTCTATTTAACTGAAGAAGCTTGCAATTTTATTCAGGTCAAAAATAATAAAAGTCGAGTTACCTGAAGGCGCATAATTAGGGTTTTGACAAGCAAAAAGTTTATCAATTAAAGCATTCATTTCCTCTCCATTCAACTTATGCCCTGCTCTTATGGCTGACCTTTTTGCCAAAGAACGGGCAATATTTTCATTTTTCGATACGCTTAACACATTTTTATTATGTTTAAACTGGTCTATCAAGCCTTCAAAGACTGATTTTACCGAGGTATCAGTTAATTCTGTTGGTGCACCATTAATCACAACAGTATCTTTTCCGAAAGAAGAAATCACAAAACCTAAAGCTTTCAATTCCTCCTCCATGTCCATTACCAAAGCATAATCTGGTGCAGATAATTGCACTTGTTCAGGAAAAAGAAATTGCTGAGAACTTCCATCGCTATTTTGCAGATGACGATTGAATTTCTCAAATAAAATCCGCTCATGAGCCGCTTGCTGATCAACCAACATCAAACCAGATTTCACCTGAGTAGCAATATATTTTTGATGTATTTGAAAAATACTAGTTTTCGCTTCTACCCATTCATTTTGAGGAGAAGTACTTTTATCTTCTTCATTAATTGAACTTCCGAAAGTCATCGATTGCTGACTTTCATCCCTCAAATCTTCGTTATCTTCTTGCTTACTTATTTTATCGCTTAAATCTTGAAAATTCGATAAAATTTTATCCCACTCCCCATCATTATCTTTAGGTTGTTTGAATTTTTGATAGTTAGTGGTTTTTCTGGAAAAATCATCTACCTGATTTCTTCTAGGGGCATTAAAACTGAAATTTACATCGCTGTCAAAATCCAATGCAGGGGCTACATTATGCGCTCCTAAAGCTTGACGAATGGCTGCAGCCAAAATTCCGTAAACCATGCGCTCATCATCAAACTTAATCTCTGTTTTAGTTGGATGAACATTTACATCAATTCTTTTAGGATCAATTTCTAAACATAATACATAAAATGGATGTGCTTCCTTTGCTAACAATCCTTCAAATCCATTCACAACTGCATGATGCAAATAGCCGCTTTTGATGTAGCGGTTGTTGACAAAGAAAAATTGCTCCCCACGTGTTTTCTTAGCAAACTCAGGCTTGCCTATGTAGCCATATATCTTCAATTGGTCAGTAGTTTCTTCACAAGCCACCAATTGCTCTTGATAATTTTTGCCAAATAGACCTACAATCCGCTGACTTAGTTTACCTGCATTTAACTGATAAACATCCATGTCATTCTGATGCAAACTAAAAGCCACTTGCGGGTTGGCAAGCGCTACTCGATGAAATTCATCTATGATGTGACGCATCTCAACCGGATTAGATTTTAAGAAATTACGCCTTGCCGGAACATTATAAAAAAGATTTTTTACTGAAATGGTAGTACCACCTGTATGTGCAGTATGGGATTGATTTTTCACTTCGGAAGCCTCAACTTGAATTAAAACTCCGAGTTCTGCATCTGCTGTTTTGGTTTTGAGTTCTACTTGAGCAACTGCCGCAATTGAAGCCATAGCTTCTCCCCTGAAGCCCATTGTTTTTAAGGCAAATAAATCGTCTGACTTTCTTATTTTAGAAGTAGCATGCCGCTCAAAACACATTCTGGCATCTGTCTCAGACATACCCAGTCCATCATCTATCACTTGAATGAGTTGCTTTCCAGCATCCTTCACCACCAACTTTATCTTACTACTTCCGGCATCAATGGAATTCTCAAGTAACTCCTTCACTACAGAAGCCGGTCTTTGGACTACCTCTCCTGCAGCAATTTGATTAGCAATTGCATCAGGCAATAACTGTATTATATCGGACATTTACTTTTTTATGTGGATTCTAAAATCTAATGACACAAAATTTGCTAATAGTATTAAAGGCTAAATAGTATCCATTACTTTTGGAGCTATTGCCTTGTAGATTTTAATTTTTCCTTCTTCTTAAAATTATATATAATGGAATTAAAAGTAATAAAGCAAAATAAACATTAGCTCCATACATCAAATAGCCACCAATAGAAACTCCAACGATGATAATCATCAAAAATTGAAATAAATCGGCAGAGCGGTTAGAACCTCTTTTAGCTTTATAAGCCTCTCTGATACTTTCAGCTGTACCACCATTTCTTTCATTTTTCAGCTCTTGTCTGATCCTACTTGTTCTTTTTTCTAAATCTTCTTTTATAGGATCATAATATCGAGGCTGAATTTCAAACCTTTGATATCGGGGCAGTCTAAATATGGATGGAAATTTCATAATCACTTATTTAAAAATATTAGATGAATAAAAGAACGAAGCTATCGTTATGTAAGTTTACATAGCAATCTGCTATGATGATTTCAATTAAATTTAACAAATTAGCAGAAATTAATAAATAAAGGAAATCATCTTTCTCAAAAGCAAACTTAATGTTAATTTAGCTTTTATCATAAATTCAAAACTACCACATGTTCAAAAAAGTTTTATCCCTTTCAATTCTATTTATTTTTTCATTTGAAAGCTTGCTTATAGCGCAAGAAGAACCATATCCGCAATGGGTTGAAAAAACTTATAAGGAAATGAACCAAGAAGAAAGGATTGGACAACTTTTTATGGTCGCAGCTTATTCTAATAAAGATGATCAACATCTTAAAAATTTATCTCTACTTATAGAAAATTATCATATAGGAGGCTTAATATTTTTTCAAGGTGGACCAGGCAGAGAAATCAATATGACCAACCAACTGCAAGCTAAATCTAAAATCCCCTTATGGATTGGCATGGATGCGGAATGGGGATTAGGCATGCGATTAGACAGCACCATGAATTTCCCTAAGCAAATGACTTTGGGAGCTATTCAAAACAATGACTACATCTATAAAATGGGTGCAGAGATTGCTCGTCAAGCTAAATTAATTGGAGTTCACGTTAATTTCGCCCCGGTTGTGGATGTCAATAACAATATTAAAAATCCAGTAATCGGAAATCGTTCCTTTGGGGAGGATAAAGAAAATGTAGCGCAAAAAGGAGTTGCCTATATGAAAGGCATGCAAGAAAATGGGCTTTTGGCCAATGCAAAACATTTCCCAGGGCATGGAGATACGGACTCAGATTCACACATGACTTTACCAGTTATCAATCATAGCAAAGAAAGATTGGATGAAATTGAGCTATATCCTTTCAAAAAACTAATTGAAAATAATGTCAATAGCATGATGGTAGCACATTTGCATATTCCTGCTTATGACAACACTCCCAACAAAGCCACTACCCTATCCAAAAATGTGGTAACCGATTTATTAAAAGAAGAATTAGGTTTTGATGGCTTGATTTTCACTGATGCTTTAAATATGAAGGGGGTTAGTGATTTTTATGCTCCAGGAGAAACTGATTTATTAGCTTTTAAGGCAGGCAATGATGTTTTGCTTTTCCCGATGGATGTCCCCAATGCTATCAAAATGATAAAGGATGCCATTAAAAAGAAAGACATATCAGAAGAAAGATTAGAAGAAAGCGTTAAGAAAATCCTGCATGCTAAATATAAATTAGGACTGAATAAAGGATTTGAAAAACTGGAGACTAAAGATTTACATGAAAAGCTCAATTCTATTGAAGCAAAAAACCTTAACGAAAAACTTTATGCTGAAGCGGCTACTCTAGTGAAAAACGAAAAAGGCTTTCTACCTATTCATATTCTAGATACAACTAATTTTGCATCTCTTTCATTGAGAGGAAATAATAACAGCATCTTTCAACAATATTTAAACAAATATGCTGATTTCACCCACTATCATTTACCTAAAGAAAATATGGATTTGGGAGATTATAGTCAGTTAATGAACCAATTAAGTCAATATGAGACCGTAGTAGTTGGAATCCATAATATGAATAATTCAGCTTCTAAAAGATTCGGACTAAAATCGGAAGATTTGCTTTTCCTTCAAAATCTTTCAGAGCAGGCAAATGTAGTTTTAACAGTCTTTGGAAATGCTTATAGTTTGAAATACTTACAATCATTCCAGCATGTATTAATGATGTATGAGGATAATGAAATCACGCAAAAATTGGCTCCTCAGATGATTTTTGGTGCAAAACCAACAAAAGGAAAATTACCGGTTTCGGTTGCTCCTGATATGAAAGCAGGAACAGGAATAAACACTAAGACTCTTAATAGATTTGGTTATAGTAATCCGTTAGATGTAGGAATGGATCCAAAAATACTAGCCGAAATTGACGCAATTGCACAAGAAGCCATAGATACTGAAGCCACACCAGGGGGACAAATATTGGTTGCCAAAGACGGGCAAATCGTATATGAAAAAAACTTTGGGTATCAAACCTATCATAAATATTCAAAAGTGGAAGATGAAACCATTTATGATTTGGCTTCTATCACTAAAGTAGCTGCTACATTGCAAAGCATCATGTTTTTGTATGACAGAGGAATAATTGATTTAGATAAAAAAATTAGTCACTATCTGCCAGAGCTTAAGAAAAGTAATAAGCAAAATATGACACTGCGAAATATTTTGACTCATCAAGCCGGATTGGTTCCTTATGTTCCATTTTGGAGGCAAACACATGATATGTTTGGACTAAAAACACCATTATATCAAAATCATGAGGCCTCTCTTTACCCTAACCAATTGGCTTCAGGACTTTACGGTCATCAGGTTTTGGGCGATTCTATCTGGCAATGGGTAATAGATTCAGAACTTCTCGAAAAGCCTAGATGGCAAAAGAATTACGAATATCGCTATTCCGATATGGGCTATTACATCATGCAAAAAATTAGCGAGCGCATGACCAATATGAGCTATGAAGAATTTTTGCTTGATAATTTTTATAAACCTATGGGAATGAATACGATGGGTTTTCTTCCATTATGCAGATTTCCTGAAACGCAAATTGCACCAACTGAAAATGATTTAGTTTTTAGAAATGACCTCATTAAAGGCTGGGTACACGATCAGGGGGCTGCAATGGTAGGCGGAGTAGCAGGGCACGCTGGTTTATTTAGCAATGCTAAAGATCTTGCCATATTGATGCAAATGAATTTATGGGACGGAACTTATGGTGGTGTTCGATATTTTAGTAAAGGAACTGTTCCATATTTTACCAGAAAACAATTTAATGAAAACAGAAGAGGTTTAGGCTGGGATAAACCCGTTGAAGAAGAAGGTCCTTCTCCAACCTCACATTATGCCTCTCCTTTAACATTTGGTCATACGGGCTTCACAGGAACCGCTGCTTGGGCTGATCCAGAATTTGGTTTAATTTATATATTCTTGTCCAACAGAGTGTATCCTGATGCTGACAATAGGAAATTGATCACCTCCAATATTAGAACAAGGATAATGGATGTGATTTATCAATCTATTTTTGAATACGAATCAGAACAAGAAGATTACGTAAATTAATAGGCTTAATTTTTATATTTTAAACATATTCATAAGGCATTACGTTTTACTTTTCATCTTATAAAAGGAATTTATATTTAACATAAAATTAAATGAATATAGGTATTGTTTGCTATCCTACCTTTGGAGGAAGCGGGGTTGTGGCTACGGAATTAGGAAAAGCTTTAGCTAAAAATGGACATAATGTTCATTTTATCACTTATTCACAACCTACTAGGTTAGACTTTTTCAACGAAAATTTATTTTATCACGAGGTAGATATTAGAACATATCCTCTATTTCAATACCCTCCTTATGAATTAGCTTTAGCCAGTAAAATGGTGGATGTGGCCCAACATGAGAAATTGGATTTATTACATGTTCATTATGCAATTCCGCATGCATCGGCAGCCTATATGGCAAAACAAATATTGAAGGAAAAAAATATTAATATCCCAGTTGTAACCACACTTCATGGCACTGACATTACCTTAGTTGGAAAAGATCCTTCTTACGAACCAGTTGTAACTTTTAGTATCAATAAATCAGATGGAGTAACTGCTGTATCTGAAGATTTGAAAAAGGATACCTTGGAACATTTTGATATTTATCAACACATAGAAGTGATTCCCAATTTCATTGACCTAAACAGGTTTAAAAGACAGAAAAAAGACCATTTCAAAACAGCTATTTGTCCAAACGGTGAAAAATTATTGGTGCACACTTCCAATTTCAGAAAAGTTAAAAGAGTGGAAGATGTCATTCATGTATTCAATAATGTCAGAAAAATAATCCCTGCAAAATTACTCTTGGTGGGTGATGGCCCTGAACGGATCAAAATGGAAAAACTCTGCCGGGAATTAGGCACCTGCGAAGACATCCGCTTCCTAGGGAAAATGGAAGCTGTAGAAGAAGTTTTATCAGTTAGTGACTTATTTCTAATGCCATCTGAAAAAGAAAGTTTTGGCTTAGCCGCACTGGAAGCTATGTCTTGCGAGGTCCCAGTTCTTTCTTCTAATGCTGGTGGAATTCCTGAATTAAACATTGATGGAGTTACGGGATTCACCTGTAACGTAGGAGATGTTAAAGACATGACAGAGAAAGCATTACACATTTTAGCTGATGAAAATTTAGACAAATTTAAATCTGCTGCACTTGAACGAGCCAAGAAATTTGATATCACAAATATTCTGCCGCTTTATGAAAATTTCTACAATAAAATATTAAATAAAGAATTAGCCGAAAGACCTTAAAACAATCTGGTTGAACAATTCCTAAACTTGGTCGTTAAAATCCTATAATTAATCGAATAGCAACTTTTTAAAAATTGTCACTTTTAATAGTTATGGATATAGCAGAAGACAAAAAAATAAAGAGTTCTGGAACAAAAAATTTATTCGAGAACCCAATACTAGAAAAATTAACTAGAAGTCATTTTTCAGTTCCGTTAAGCATATTAGCAATCATTTCAATTTCTCTTGCTTATTTATCATTTACCCAATTTAATATTGGTGTTGGAACTTTTACAATTCTATTTGTAATAGGTTTTTTCAGTTGGACATTAGGAGAGTATTTGATACATCGATATGTTTTCCATATGGATAATGATAAGAGATGGAAAAGGTGGATTACCTATACCTTCCATGGAATCCATCATGAATATCCTAAAGACAAAGACAGAATTGTAATGCCCCCAGCAGGTGCAATATTGATTAGTAGCATTATTTTTGGTGGATTCTGGCTGATCCTTCAGGATTATGCATTTGCCTTTGTACCAGGATTTTTAATAGGTTATTTGGCTTATGCTTTCGTACATTATGCTATACATGCATATCAGCCACCCAAAAATTTTCTAAAATGGTTATGGATCTATCACAGTATTCATCATTATAAACATCCTGATCAATATTTTGGAGTTTCAACTCCTATCTGGGATTATGTTTTTAATACTATCCCAAAAAAGAAAAAATAATGGCATCAGTGAGTATATTAGGTTGCGGCTGGTTAGGTTTTCCTCTTGCAAAAAAATTGATAAATGAAGGTTATAATGTAAAAGGAAGCACAACCACCGCTTCAAAAATACAGGAGCTCGAAGAAGCTGGAATTACCGCCTTCAACATTGATTTACCTAATGGTAATTTAAGCTTTGAATTTTTTAGTTCTGATTATTTAATCATTAATATACCGCCCAAAACTTCAAGAAAAGGGATAAATAATCATCTTGAAAGCTTAAAACCAATAATAAAGTACATTCCTGCCACTCAAAAAATAATTTACGTTAGCGCGACTTCTGTTTACCCACAAGTTGATTATCCGATAGATGAAGATCATGAGCTTGATAAGCAATCGGAAAGAGCTCAAGCACTTATTCAAGCAGAACAACTATTACTTCATAAATTTAAAGATAGGCTAACAATCATTCGATTTGGTGGCCTTTTAGGATATGATAGGATACCAGGAAGGTATTATTCAGGTAAAAGTATTGATCAACATCAACAAAAAGTAAATTACATTCATAGGGATGATGCTATCGGAATAATTGAGACTGTACTTAAGAAAGACAAATGGTCCAATATTATAAATGGCATAGCACCTAAACATCCTACTAAAAAAGAAGTATTTCAAAAAAATGCAAAAGATTTCGGTTTCGAAGCTCCTCATTTTGAAAATAAGGAACAAGAACTCACCAATCGAATTATCGAAAGCTCTAAAATTGAATCTTTTTTAGAATATTCATTCATTTACCCTGACCCATTAGATTTTTTTTATACTAAATAAAGAAATGCCTTTTTAAAAATTTTATTATTTAGTATCATTCGGAAGTTTTATTCAAAGTTATGTGTACACTAACATATTTACCACTTTCCGAAGAACAATACATACTTACTACTAATCGTGATGAAAGTCCAGATAGGGGTCTTGCAGGCTTCCCGTCTTATCATCATATGGAAGGCAAAAATATTGTATTTCCCCAAGATCCGAAAGCTGGAGGCACCTGGGTGGCAACTTCTGATAATGGCATAAGTGTATGCTTATTGAATGGAGCTAACCAACCTCATGAATACAATCCTCCCTACAGAATGAGTAGAGGAATGGTGGTTATGGAAGCTATTGAATGCATCAAGCCGGATGAATTCTTCAAAAATTACGATTTTACAGATATTGAACCTTTTACCATGGTGGTGCTATTTCATGATCCAATATTGAAAATCTTGGAATTTAAATGGGATGGCAAAAAAACTTTCCTAGAAGAAAAAGACCCAAAAAAACCACATTTATGGGCCTCCGCTCAACTATATACTAAGAAATCTATACAAAATAGAAATGAATGGTTCCAAAAATGGTTGAAAGAAAACAATGAATTCACCGTGGAAGCTATTCGAGATTTTCACAGAAATGCCGGCTCCGGTGATTTAAAAAATGATATGGTAATGGACAGAGGAGAAGTTAAAACTGTAAGTATTACCAGTATATGTTCACTTAAAGGAGTTGTAACTATGGCTCATCAAAATTTATTGGAGAATGGCCTGCAGGAAATAAGCTTGTCTCAACATGTAAATCAGGAATTCTCACATCATATTTTATAAAGATCCTCTCTATTTATTTCAAGCTGATTTTTGATCTAGTAAAAAATCTAATTTTTATTCCAATAAATTTAAGGTGATTACAGTAACATTCCGCTTCTCTTATTAGTTAAGAGAGGATATGTTAGGTTACAGATTTACAAAATATTTAGCCCATAAAGATTTATCAGAAACCACTTTTGATCAATTATTCAATGTATTCAATGAATTACTGATTATAACGGGTGGTGATGTTAGCGAAGCACTAAGCTGGTTGACCAATATTGATAAGCAATACAATATCACTGACGGTAAATATGGAATGGGCGATTTCATAGAAGATTTAAAAAATAAAGGATTTATATCTGATAAAACGCCAGATGGCTCCTTTAAAATAACTTCAAAGACTGAGCAAAATATCCGAAAAAATGCTTTGGAGGAGATTTTTGGAAAACTCAAGAAATCAGGAAAAGGTGAACATAAAACAAACTTTACTGGCCTAGGTGAAGAACCCGGAACGGATAGACGTAATTATGAATTTGGAGATTTATTGCATCAGATTTCCATGACCGATTCCTTGAGAAATGCACAGATCAATCATGGATTAGGTGATTTTATGCTCACTGAGGATGATTTGGAAGTAGTAGAAAGTGAATACAAAACACAAACCTCTACTGTTCTAATGATTGATATTTCCCATTCTATGATTTTATATGGCGAGGATAGAATTACGCCAGCCAAAAAAGTGGCAATGGCTTTAGCCGAACTCATCACCAAAAAATATAAAAAGGACACACTTGATATTATTGTCTTTGGGAATGATGCCTGGCAAATTCAAATAAAAGATTTGCCATACTTGCAAGTTGGTCCATACCACACTAATACTATAGCAGGGTTGGAATTGGCTATGGATTTATTGAGAAGAAGGAAAAATAAGAACAAGCAAATTTTCATGATAACAGATGGAAAACCAACCTGCATGAAACAAGGTATTAAATATTATAAAAACAGCTTTGGACTTGATCCTAAAATTTTAAATAAAACCCTTAATCTGGGGGCTCAATGTAAACGATTAAATATTCCTATCACCACTTTTATGATTGCTTCTGATCCCTATTTGCAGGAATTTGTGAAAGAATTCACTACCGTAAATAATGGGAACGCATACTATAGTAGTTTGCAAGGATTAGGCAATCTAGTGTTTGAAGATTACAAAAGAAATAGAAAAAAAAGATACTGAAAAATAAATTATGAGCTACGAGAAACTCACTACTCAAGATAAATTAAAAATTACTACCCTTAAAGATTTGATGAAAAGCGGCTATCAACCTAAAGCCGTAAAAGAAGAACTCCGACAAAATCTCATTAAAAAAATGAAGGCAGGAGAAAATGTATTCGAAGGCATTTGGGGTTATGAAGATACTGTAATTCCAGATATTCAAAGAGCCATTCTTTCTCGTCATAATATCAACCTCTTAGGATTAAGAGGGCAAGCAAAGACCAGAATTGCCCGTATGATGACTTTGTTATTGGATGAGTACATTCCGGTTTTAAAGGGTTCTGAATTAAATGATGACCCGATGCAGCCAATATCGAGGCAAGCACAGGACATCTTGGAAGAAAAAGGTGATGAAGCTACGGTTGCATGGATGCATAGAGATGAGCGTTATACTGAGAAATTAGCCACTCCAGATGTATCTGTGGCTGACCTGATTGGAGATGTTGACCCTATTAAAGCAGCCACCTTAAAATTACCTTATTCTGATGAGCGAGTGATTCATTATGGTTTAATTCCACGTTCTCATAGAGGGATATTTGTAATCAATGAGCTACCCGATTTACAAGCTCGAATTCAGGTTGCTTTATTTAATATATTACAGGAAGGTGATATTCAAATTAGAGGCTTTAAATTAAGATTACCCTTAGATTTACAATTTGTATTTACTGCCAATCCAGAAGATTATACAAATAGAGGGAGCATTATCACACCATTGAAGGATAGAATTGATGCTCAAATTATTACACATTATCCTGAAAGCATTGAAATAGGAAGAAAAATAACTACTCAAGAAGCTGCTATAAAAGATGAGCAGAATGAAGCCGTGGAAGTAAATGAGCTTTCAAAAGATTTAATAGAGCAAATAGCCATAGAAGCCAGAAAAAGTGAATATATAGATGAAAAAAGTGGGGTTTCAGCGAGGCTAACCATTTCAGCTTATGAAAGCTTAATTAGTGCTACCGAAAGAAGGTCTTTAATAAATAAAGAAAAAAAGGTCTATGTTCGTATGGCAGACTTCACTGGAGTTGTCCCAGCCATCACAGGGAAAGTTGAATTAGTATATGAAGGCGAGCAAGAAGGACCTGGCATAGTTGCTCAAACTTTGGTTGGCAAAGCTATCCGTTCCCAGTTCGATCATTATTTTCCTAATCCAGAAGAATTAAGAAAAGACCGAGAGAAAAAAAATCCATACAGACCAATCAGTAAATGGTTTAATGATGGAAAAAAGATTGATCTTTTTCATGATGACAAAGAGAATGACTATAGAAAGAAATTAGAAAGCATTCCCGGTTTAAAAGATTTAGTGACTTCTCACCATAAAAAACTTAGTGAAAAGGAAACCTACTTTATGATGGAGTTTGCATTGCATGGTATGGCAGAATACAGCTTATTGAGCAAACATGCTTTAGCTACAGGTCATAGTTTTAAAGATCTGCTAAGCAGTATGTTAAATTTTGAAGATTCATCCGATGAAAATGAAGATTTTAATATTTAATATTATATTTGAGATAGAACCATTGAAAGAAATATAAAGTTGAAAATAGCTGAAAACCTTATTGGGGAGATAAAGGATTTGCTTGCTGAAGCTCATGAAATTTCAAAAGAGAGCATTCCGAATGCTATAAGTCTAACTGAAAAAGCACTTTTTATATCTCAAAAAATAAAGAAAAAGAATGCTATTCATGCAGATGCTCTAAACCAACTTTCTTTATTGCAAAGAAAAAATAGAGAGTATAGTACTGCTAAATCATTAGCAGAAAGAGCCTATTTAATTTCCAATAAAATTAATTGTCAAAAAGGAAAAGCTGATGCTTGCTATAATATAGGTGTCATTTTAAAAGAACAAGAAAAACAGAGTGAGGCTTTACCTTATTTAACAGATGCTGTGCATTTATATGCGAAAATTAATGACTATAAATTTCACATCAAATCTTTAAGCCTTTTAGGAAATCTTTACGAAGGATTTCACGATTTCAAAAATGCTTACTTGGCTTATAACAAGGCTTTGGAAGAAGCTGAAAACCATCAAAATAAAGACTTAATAAGTGACATCTATTTAAGCCTTTCAGGGATAAATTTAAAATCTGATAAGATTTCTAAAGCTTCACAATTAATAGATAAATGCATTAAACTTAAAGAAGAACTCCAACAAGAAGAAAAATTAGCGAATGCATACTATCTAGCTGGAAAAATAAAATCAAAAGCTGGAAATCTAGAAAAAGCTAGCTACAGCTTTATAATTGCTTTATCTCTTTTTACCCAATATAACATGCAAGCTGGCATGGTTGAGAGTATGGAAAAATTAGGTGGGGTTAATTATAAGTTAGGTGAAATTCAAGAAGCTATAAACTTATTAGAAGAAGCAGTCGAATTGGCTGAGAAAGGAAATCTTAAAACCAGTTTATTTAAATGCCACCATCTTCTATTTCAATGTTTTAAACCTGTAAATACATCAAAAGCACTTTTTCATTTAGAGAGATACGTAGAACTTAAAGAAGAAGAAAATACTAAATACATTAAAAATTTAGTAAGTGGATATGAAGCTATTTCTCATATGGAAGATATAGAAAAAGATGCTGAAATAGAACAAGAAAAAGCTTCCATTATTGAAAAGAAAAATACTGAATTAGATTCTTTTTTTTATAGAGTATCACATGATTTAAAAGGACCCATTGCATCACTTTTGGGTTTAAGTGATTTAGTAGATAAAGACATAAAAGATCCTGAAGCAAGGAAGTTTTTTAAAATGTATGACCATCAAATCAGACGTTTAAATATGATTGTGATGGAATTAATCAATATAACCGAACTCAATTACCGTGATATAAAGCTTACACCTATTAATTTTTATGAAATAGTTGACAACTGCATCTCGGCTTATGCTTATCTTCCTAACTATTCAAAAATAAGCTTTACTATAGATATTGAAAGCAACTTATATTTTAAATCTGAGTGGTATATTATCAATACAATTCTACAGAATCTAATAGAAAACAGTATAAAATATATTGATGTAGATAAAAGTCAACCCAAGATCGATGTAGTGATTTTCAAACGGAAAGATCACATTATTTTTAAAGTTATAGATAATGGGAAGGGAATTGGGCATGAACATCAAAATAAAATATTTGGTATGTTTTTCAGAGCCAGCGAGGAGGGTAGCGGAACAGGTTTAGGCCTATTTATTCTAAAAAGAGCAATAGAACGGCTAAAAGGTGATGTCACAGTAAAAAGTGAACCCAAAATAGGAAGTACATTTGAAGTAAAAATTCCTATAGCTAAAGAAGAACTGAAATAAATAATTAACTTCAATTTCATTATCTAATTTTTTAACCTTATGGAAGCCCTTTTGTCTGCGGATGGACTAATCAGTTTATTATCTCTTACTTTGATGGAAGTAGTTTTAGGAATTGATAATATCATTTTTATTTCAATCTTATGTAATCAACTTCCAGAAAATCAACAAGGAAAAGCACGAACTTTGGGATTGATTTTGGCTTTGGTCATGAGAATAGCATTATTATTTGCTGTTTCTTGGTTGATCGGGCTTACACAACCACTTACCACAATATATGGATTTGAACTCACCTACAGGGATATCATCCTAATGGCAGGAGGTTTATTTCTAATTTACAAAAGCACAATTGAAATTCACCATAAGTTAGAAGGAGAGGAAATTGATGTAAAATCGAAATCCAAAGCCAGTAGCTTTTCTTCCGTTATATTCCAGATTATTCTATTAGATGCTGTGTTTTCATTTGATTCCATTTTAACGGCTGTTGGTTTAGTGGATGAAATCATTATCATGATCATAGCCGTAGTGATTAGTATCGGAATTATGTTAGTGGCCGCTAAAAAGATCAGTGATTTTGTGAATGATCATCCAACAGTAAAAATGCTCGCATTATCATTTTTATTACTTATCGGAGTATTATTATTTGCAGAAGGCCTTCATACGCATGTTCCAAAAGGATATATCTACTTCGCTATATTCTTCTCTTTAGTCGTTGAAATGCTGAATTTGAGAATGCGCAAAAATAAAAACCCAGTGAAATTGAAAAAACGTTTAAAGGAGTAAGCTAAATCCTTTTTTCTTTTTATCAAATTCTCCTAACTTGCCGCATCAATTAAGGGGTGCCTTATAATAACGGGCTGAGAACATACCCTGGACCTGATCCTGATAATGCAGGCGTAGGAATTAAATAGAGCCTATTAGGCAATTGCTTGAGAAATATTTGCATTTTATTTGGTAATCAGCACCCAATAGCAAAATTCCATGTAATTAACTTTTAGAATCTTCATAGGATATAGCAAATGGAAATTTTAAATGAATTGTATTACGGCCTACTCAATATGGGATGGCTCGAAGGCCTAGGTGTTTTTTTCGGCATCTTATACATCTATTTTGCCGCCAAAGAGATGATTTGGTGCTGGTATGCTAGTTTAGTAAGTGTAAGTATCTATTTAGTCATTTGCTATCAAGTACAACTTTACGCAGAAATGGGTTTGAATTTCTATTATTTGGGAACGACCATTTATGGCTGGTGGCATTGGAGAAATCCTAACAGAAAAGAGAAGGAATTACCTATTTCTAAAATGAAACTGAAAGAGCATGGCTTATTTATCATTTCAGGAATCCTTTTCACTTTTGGGCTTGGTTACTTTTTGATAGAAAATACAGATGCACAACTCCCCTATTTAGATTCTTTCACCACTGTTTTTGCAGTATTGACCACCCTTTTAGTCACTCGAAAAGTTTTGGAAAACTGGCTTTACTGGATCGTGATTGATGCTGTAGCCGTTTACATTTACTTCCAAAGAGAATTATTTTTAACTTCACTTTTAATGGCGGCTTATGTAATCATAGCAGCTGTTGGTTATTTCAACTGGCGCAGACTTTACCACACTAAATACGCATGAAAAAAATCGCCATTATAGGACCAGAAAGTACTGGTAAAAGCACTTTAGCAAAAGGATTAGCAGATCATTTCCAAGAGCCTTTTGTACCAGAATATGGGCGAAAATATTTGGAAGAACATGGTATTCAATATAAGGAATCTGATTTATTAAAAATCAGTAAAGGCATGTTTGAAGCAGAAGAAGAACAATCCAAAAATGCCAATCAATTTCTATTTTGTGATACAGATTTGATTATGATGAAAGTATGGTACGAAGTGAAATATGGAAAGTGCCATCCTTTCGTTTTAGATAATTTAGCAGAAAAACCTTATGATTATCATCTCTTGTGTGCTCCAGATCTCCCTTGGGAAGCTGATCCATTAAGAGAAAACCCTAATATGAGAGAAGTGCTTTTTGAACGCTATCAAAGGGAGCTTGAAAATTATAATTTGGATTATAGCATCATTTCAGGAAAAACAAATAGGTTAGATAAGGCTATTAAGGAAATTGAGGAAAATTTACTTTAGCTTAAAAGTTTGCATTCCTTATTATTCCCTCTTAATATTGCAATGTCAATAAGGGGTGCCTTAAAATAACGGGCTGAGAATATACCCTGAACCTGATCTCGGTAATGCGAGCGTAGGAGTTTTGAAATAAATCAAATAAATAAAATGAATTAAAAATAGGGTTTAAGGAACATTTGTTCCTTCTATTCCATTATGAAGATAAAGCGTTTTTACGCTGGGGTGCCTTAATACAACGGGCTGAGATCATACCCAATGAACCTGATGCCGATAATGCGGTCGAAGGGATTTGGTTAAGGAAAATGTAAGGAGGTAATTACCCCGCCTCTACAAGTTTCACTAACAAACAATTTAAACAATGTTAAAATTTACAAAAAAGTGGTTTTTAACTGCTTTGGCTGTAGTCATGAGTATTCAATTAATGGCTCAAAGCAGCATTAGTGGGAAAGTGGTTTCCCAAGAAGACAATTCACCCTTGGTGGGAGCAAGTGTGGTAATAGAATCCATTCAAAAAGGAATCGCCACCGATATTGATGGAAATTATCGCATCAATAATGTAAAAAAGGGAGAGTATGAAATTAAAGTTTCATACATAGGCTATAAACAGGCTGTAAAGACAGTTGAGGTAGAAGGTCAAGACATCACCCTTAATTTCGCATTAGAAAAAGATGTGCAATTAACGGATGAAGTGATGGTTTCAGCTACCAGAGCAGATGAAAATACGCCAACTACATTTACCAACATCAAAAAGGCTGAATTGGAAAGGCAAAACTTAGCACAGGATATGCCAATGCTTTTAAACTATACACCTTCTATAGTAACCACTTCCGATGCGGGAGCTGGGGTTGGTTATACCGGAATGAGAATCAGAGGTAGTGATGGCACAAGAATAAATGTTACTGTAAATGGGATTCCAATTAATGATTCCGAATCACATGGTACTTTTTGGGTTAATATGCCAGATTTAGCAAGTTCTGTAGATAATATCCAAATCCAAAGAGGAGTAGGAACTTCTACCAATGGTGCAGCTGCGTTTGGAGCATCTGTTAACATGCAAACTTCAACTCCATCTCAAGAAGCTTTTGGTGAAGTGAACAATTCATTTGGATCTTTCAATACCAGAAGGCATAATGTGATTTTTAATTCGGGAATTACCAATAGCGGTTGGTCTTTTGAAGGAAGATTATCTTCCATTCATTCTGATGGTTATATTGACCGAGCAACTTCTGATATGCAATCTTATTTTTTATCCGGAGCTTATTATGGGGATAAAACCATAGTGAAAGCACTTGCATTTGGTGGAAAAGAAAGAACCTACCAAAGCTGGTGGGGAACTCCAGAAGCTCGTTTAGAAAATGATGTGGAAGGTATGCAGGAAGTCATTATAAACAATGGCTATTCCGATGAACAAGCAGAAAACCTTTTGAATTCTGGAAGAACTTTCAATTATTATTTATATGATAATGAGGTAGATAACTATCAACAAGATCATTATCAACTGCACCTATCTCATCAATTTACTGAAAATTTGCAAGCTAATGCTGCTTTGCACTATACCTATGGCAGAGGCTATTTTGAGCAATACAGAAATGATGATGATTTTGCTGACTATCAATTGGATAATATTGTAATTGGAGATAGTACCATTACTACTACTGATTTGATTAGAAGAAGGTGGTTAGACAATCATTTTTATGGAATGACCTACAGTTTCAATTATCAAGAAGGGGATTTGGACCTTACTTTAGGTGGCGCTTATAATGAATATGATGGTGACCATTTTGGAGAAATTATATGGGCAAGATTTGCAGGCGACTCTGAAATTAGAGAACGCTATTATGATAATTTCGGAAGAAAAAAAGATCTCAATACTTTCTTAAAGGCTAATTATCAGCTAGATGAAAAGTTGAATTTATTTGCTGATTTACAAATTCGAAGCATTGATTATGTCACAAAAGGAATAGATAATGATTTAGCTGAAATTGATACTGGTGGTGATTATTTTTTCTTTAATCCTAAAGGGGGATTAAGTTATAGTTTACCGGATAATAGTCAAGTATACGCTTCTGTTGCAGTTGCCAATAGAGAGCCTGTGAGAAATGATTTTGTGGATGCTCCAGCTGGCGTAACTCCACAGCATGAAACATTATATGATTATGAATTCGGTTATAAAAAGCGCACTAACCGTTTCAGTGCTGAGGCTATTTTCTATTATATGGATTATAAAAATCAGCTCGTATTGACAGGAGAATTAAATGATGTGGGGTCTAGTATTCGAACAAATGTTGAAAATAGCTACCGATCGGGTATAGAATTGATTGGAGCTTACCAATTTAATCAAGCTTGGTCGATAGGAGGAAATGCCACATTCAGCCAAAATAAAATCGCCAATTTCACTGAGATCATTTATGATTATGGTGAGGCGTTTGATGAGTTTAACATAATTGAAAATGAATATAGCAATACAGATATTTCATTTTCTCCAAATATCATTGCAGCAGGGGAAATCAATTATCAGCCTGTCAGAGGACTTAAATTCACATTATTAGGGAAATATGTGGGTAAACAATATTTAGATAATACCGCAAACGATGATAGAGCTTTAGATCCTTACTTTGTAAGTGATTTTGTAGGAAGTTATCAGTTTAGTTTACCTTTCTTAAAACAAGCTGAGTTGAAATTGATGGTGAATAATATCTTTAATGAGATGTATTCGTCCAATGGTTATACATTCGGATATAATGCCGGGACTTATGAGGTAAGAGAGAATTATTTATATCCTCAGGCAGGCACTAACTACTTGTTGGGCTTAAATTTGAGATTTTAGGAAGAATAGAACCTAAAACTTCTTAAGACCTGTCAGGTTTCGAATTTATTTTAAAATGGCTGGTGTGCCACCAGCCATGGATTCAGCCCCGGTCGGTGGCACATCGACCGACAATCTAGATTAATAATTTAAATAAACCTGACAGGTCCTTTATAAGTTTTTATTCCATTTTGAAAATGCCAATTATGACAGATAAAACATTTATCCCCTTTTATGATATCAAAAAATACCCAGATGAAGTATTGGTGGTAGATGCCCATCATCCACAGGGATTTGATTTATCACATTGGAGAGGAGCTCCAGTTCCTGAGAATTGTAAGGCAGATACCAGCACAGAGATTGTTTTAAAAGCAATTCAAAATAGCTTGCTAGAGCTGAAAAAGAAATATGTCACCAATAATCATTATGATATTGATGGCTTTTTAGGCGTTTGGGCTGTTTTCAACACGAAGAAAGCATTGCAGCATTATGATTTATTGACTGAAATGGCTCAAATTGGAGATTTCAGAGAGATCAATTTTGAATATTCTGACTGGAAAAAAGCCTTAAAATTGGTCTGCTGGCTAAATAAAGAAGAAGCTGAATTATTTTATCCGCCTTTTGGTGCCCCAGAAATAGCAGAAAAGGAAATGGAAGCTTGTGTACCCAAATACATTCATTTCTTGAATGCATTCAGCAAAGTAGTTGATTTACCAATTAATGAAGTTCCTGAGACTGAAGAATTCAATTTAGTCTTGAATCATCTTGAAAGAATTGATAAACAGGAAACAATTAATGATATCAGGATACATATTGTGCAAGCCAATAAACCATTGCATTATTATGCATTATACAGCAAAAGTCAATCTACTGATATGGTCATGAGCATTTATTCGGATAACCGATATGAATTGGAATATAAATACACAACTTGGATCAATACCACTCGCAGTCATTTCCCTAGAATTAGTATGGAAAAATTATGCGATCGTTTAAATGCAAGTGAGGAAAGTGGTAAAAAATGGGAAGCCGAACATTTTACTGATACCGCTCCTATTCTTCGCTTAAAGGGAGAAAAATTAAGTAAGAAAGAGCGTTTTCAAAGCCCTTGTTTCAGACCCATCTACTCTTCAAGTATTGCTCCAATAGAATTTCATGATATTTGCATTAACTATTTCAGAGAGCACTATAAAATGCTATCAAAAGGAGAAACTTTGGACTGGAAAGAGGTTAGAAAATTGAATGAAATGGTTTTTGCTTAAAAGATAGGTTTTCAACCATGGTTTAAATGGTCGGTGTGCCACCAACCATAGATACTGTCCCGGTCGGTGTGCCACCGACCGGAATCTATAAAGAATAATTTAAGTGAGGCTGTCAGGTCTGATTTTATATTTCCAAATATCAGTCTATTCCTTCTCCTCACCTTTTGCAGTCAACACCTCAGGAGCTTCTTTTAATAGAACATTATACCAGCTTACCAATTTCTTTACATCAGAAGGATAAACCTGATTTTCATCGTAATTAGGAAGCACATGCTTTAAGAAAGCCATAATCTCTTCCTTTGAAGATTTGGCATCTATTCCTAAATCATCACCAAACTCTTCGTGCATGGTATTAAAAATCTTCTGTAAAGGAACATTTCCTTCTGCATCAGTAGTATAAATAGAAATCTCATCCAGAATAGATACTCTATCGTGTGCATGAGCTACCAGCTTTTGCTTTTTTTCATCCAATGATTCTAAAATAACGCCTGTTCTTGAAGGTTTTACAACCTGAAACAATCCGCCTTTTCCAGTTACTGATGCTATATCTTTTAAAGTCATGTTTTATCTTCTTAAAAATTGATGGACGAATTTAGTGCAAACATTTCCGTTTTCACAAAATTGAAGGCTCGAATTTATAGGAAATTTAAAATTGATTAAAACTACCAAGCTAATTCATGATAAATAATTCAGCTAAAGCTGAAAGGGGTTAACCACAGAGTTATGCTGCGGATTTCACAAAGGGAACAAAAGAATTTTTGCTAACCCGAAAAAAGATTGTATTTAATAAATCTACCAATGGAGTTACATACATGCTTAGGTAAGTCTTCAAATCCAATCTAAAATAATGATATAGCTTTATAAATACGCAGTAGACTTTTTCTATATATCAGTTCTATATGTTATTAAGGAAATTGTGAAAGTCTTTGCGTAACTCCGTGATTCATCTTAGTGTCTCTTTGAGGTTAAACCAAAACAGCCTTGGGCTGTTATCGTTCATTTATGGTCAACAAAAAAAGCAGCCCCTGAAGAAGCTGCCTTGTACACCTGTTTATTATGACTTAAAAGGATTTAATCTACATTATCGTGCAAGAACTTATTATTGCCCAATATCTGATTATCATCATTCAAATTGAATCTTGAAATATTTTTCTCAGAAGAATGTGGTACATCTCTTAATTTCACCTGCTTACGTTTATAGGCAGGAACTTCCATTTGCTTATAAGCTTCAGGAGTATTGGTATGCCCTCCATTCAAATTCTTTAATTTTTCAATCCTCTCAACAGAACGCTTTCTTAACATTTCCTGACGCTCTGCCTCTTTTTTATCTACATCATCCTGACTTTCGGATTTATCCACTATATCATAATCATGGGACAAACTTTCAGTAAAGTCATCCGCATAATCATTTTCCTCTTCCACGTATTTAGGCTCTTCCTGTTTTTTAGAAGGGAAACCAAAAGAATATCCTCTTTCTTCATCAGCCTGAGGTCTTGATTCTTGTGTATTTCTCTTTTCGAAAGTAAAAGGACTAGGCTCATTCTTTGGTTCAGCCTTAGGTTTCTCTTCCTCATTACCAAATAGAGTAATTTGCTTATTTGAGTCTAAGTCATAAACTTTTCTAGCTTCTTGATGTGGAATTGCATTTTCCTTATACCCACTTTGGTCAAAACCTGTGGCAATTACCGTAACAGACAAGCCCTCTCCCAAAGAAGAATCAACTCCATGACCAAAAATCACTTCCGCTTCATCACCAGCTCTTTCCTGAATATAATCCGTGATTTCAGTCAACTCATCCATTTGCAATTCAGCCTTATCACCTGAAATAATGGATAATAATATCTTTTGAGCTCCTAATATATCGGTATTATTTAACAAAGGAGAAGATAATGCTTCTTCTGCTGCTCTTAAAGCTCTACCGTCACCTTCAGTTCTGGCAGACCCCATCACAGCAGCCCCGGCATTTTTCATTACCGTTTTAACATCTTCAAAATCCACGTTTACCTGGCCTGGAACGGTTATGATTTCTGCAATACCCTTGGCACCAGTGGTCAATACATTGTCCGCTTTCGCAAATGCATTTCCAATAGTCAGATTACCATGAATCTCTCTTAATTTATCATTGAGAATAACTAAAACAGTATCACAATTCTCTTTTAACTGACGGATTCCTTCCTCTGCTTGTCTGACCTTCTTCTTTCCTTCAAAACTAAAAGGTGAAGTAACAATCCCCACAGTCAAAATATCCATTTCTTTGGCTATACGTGCAATAACAGGCGCTGCACCCGTCCCGGTACCTCCTCCCATTCCTGCTGTAACGAAAACCATTTTAGTATCATTACCCAACAAATCACGGATTTCTTCCTTGCTTTCAAGTGCAGCATCTTTTCCTTTTTCAGGATTAGCACCAGCACCTAATCCGCTTGTTAGGTTTGTTCCAATTTGCAGTTTATTAGGAACAGGGCTAGTTTTCAATGCTTGAGAATCCGTATTACAGACCACAAACTCAACATCCCTGATGCCTTGGTTAAACATGTGATTAACAGCATTACTGCCACCCCCACCAACACCTATCACCTTAATGATAGATTTATGGTGTTTTGGAATTTCGAATTTATAAGCTCCTTCTGTCATAATATCCGTGTTTTATATTCTTTCGATATCAATAATCATCTTTTTCATCAAAATCATCTATCAAAAAACTCTTTGTTTTATTGATAATCTTTGAAAAGAAGTCACCTTCTTTCTTTACACCTTTCTGCTTATGGTTGATAAACATATTCTGATTATTCAACTTCGCTTCAAGGTATCTGTTTTCTCGTTCGTCAATCGAACGATAACCTGCCAATACTAATCCTACAGATGTGGCATACATTGGGCTTTTCACAGCCTCTATTTTTGTTCTTCCTAAATGTTCATTTGGATAACCAATTCTGGCATCCATTCCGGTTAAATATTCAACTAATTGTCTGGCGCTGTGCATTTGCGAACCACCTCCGGTGATCACAATTCCACCAGCCAAACGGCCTTCATAACCGGAGGCTAAGATTTCAGCATGCACCAAGTCAATGATTTCTTCCATTCTAGCCTCTACAATATGGGCCAAATTTTTAATGGAAATTTCCTTTGGTGCCCTATTTCTCAATCCTGGGATAGAAACGATTTCATTTTCACTGGCCTCGGTAGAAATAGCTCTTCCGAACTTTGTTTTCAATAATTCAGCCTGTTGTTGCATCACCATACAACCCTCTTTAATATCCGAGGTGATGATGTTTCCACCAAATGGAATTACACCAGTATGACGAATGATATTTTCATGGAAAATGGCAATATCAGTTGTACCACCCCCTATATCTACCAAGCAAACTCCGGCTTCTTTTTCATCATCTGATAAAACTGCCAAGCTAGATGCCAATGGTTCCAATATCATATTTTCAATATCCAAGCCTGCTCTTTTCACGCATTTCTGAATATTGTTGATAGAATTAATATCAGCAGTGATTACATGAAAATCAGCTTCCAATCGAATGCCTGTCATGCCCACAGGGTCTTTTATACCATCATCATAATCCACCGTATAAACTTGTGGCATAACATGGATGATTTGATTACCCGCAGGAATTACCATGCGGTGCATATCGTTGGTTAAGCGATTAACATCTTCAACTGTAATTTCTTCTTCTCTATCTTCACGAGTAATACTACCTCTTTGGATAGAACTCCTAATATGGTGACCTGCTATGCCCACATTCACCACTTTTATGTCGATACCGGAATTATCTTCAGCTTCCTCCACGGCCTTTTTGATAGCCAAAATGGTTTTTTCAATATTGATGACTTTACCTTTTACTACGCCATCAGATACGGCTTTACCCATACCCAAAACATCTAGTTTTCCATAATCATTTTTATGGCCCACTATCACACATATTTTGGTGGTTCCTATGTCTAATCCGACTACTATTTTATCATTTTGCATGTCCATGTATCGCCTAAGGTTATTCTATTCACAAATGATTTGTTCTTTAAACTGTAAATTTACACGATCGTATCGATTCCACCCTCTGTCAGGCAGTATCTTATCGTAAAAAATTTTAAGTTTCGATAATTTATCAGAATAATTATATACCGTCCCAAATTCAATCAACTGTTTGGTTACTTGAGGGTAAATATTAATTATTCCTCTATCATCTACTTCCAATTGCGCAAACTGCGCACTCCAAAATTTATCTTGTTCTATAAATTTTATAAAATGAAATAAGTCTTTCCCAGCATCATCAGCCAGCATATCTTTCTTCAAATAGGAATTAAAAAATTCACCGGATAAAACCATTACCCGAGCTGTAAATCTATCTGAGACCGGCAATATTTTGCCTTGATCGCTGATATAATGATCAGCACCATTTGGATTAAATATTCTGGCAATTGGTCGAGCTTGCACAGCATCCACCATCATATTTCCAGCCAAATCTCTATACACCTCTGCCCTTTGAATAAACTTATGAGCATTCACTCTTTCTTCCAAATCTTTCAATTTGAAATTTTCATAAGGCAAATTCATCACCATTTCATTGCCATTATTAGTTAACAAACTATTAATATCAGCTTCATTAATAAAGAAATTTCCTTGCTGATTCTTTATATTGATGATAATCTTTTTGCAAAGGACTTCATCCTGTTTTTTGCTTACAAAACCAATACTTACCACAAATATAATTATGGGTAAAACTATTTTGCGGACGATATTTAAACTCTTTTTAAGCTGCATGCTGCTTATTAAACATATTTTTTAAAGGTTCAACTAACTGGTCAATATTTCCAGCTCCCATTGTAATAAAAACTTCTAATTCTCTACTACCTAAATATTCTATTATAGTCTCCTTATCAACTTTGTATTTCTCATCTACCTGAATAGATTCCAATAAAATATCACTACTCACTCCGTCAATTGGTAATTCCCTTGCAGGATAAATATCTAACAACATCACCTCATCAGCAAGGCTCAAACTTCTAGAAAACTCCACTGCAAAATCTCGTGTACGTGAATACAAATGAGGTTGAAATAATACACTTACTTTTTTTCCAGGATATAAAGCTCGGACTGAAGTGAGCATTGCTGTAATTTCGCTAGGATGGTGTGCATAGTCATCTATAAAAACAAAATTCTCTCTTTGAATTACATATTCAAATCTGCGTTTAACACCACTATATGTCTTTATTCCTTCTAGAATCTCTTTCTCATTTAGGCCTAATTGTTGAGCCACTGCTATTGCCACTACTGCATTTTCCACATTATGAAAACCAGGAACAGACAATTGGAATCCTTTTATTACTTTATCATTTAAGGCTACATCAAAAACAAACTTCGCATTCTTCACTTGTACATTTAATGCTCTAATTTCACCAGCATTTAAACCATAGGATATTGGTTCCGCCTTTATTTTTTTAGAAGCAATATCATCCCACAATCCATCTTTAATATAGGCCTTGCCTTTAGGATTTACATTTTCAAGAAAAAGGGAAAAAGATTTTTTCAACTCCTCCAATTTACCGTAAATATCCAAGTGATCTGCATCAGTTGAAGTAACCACTGCAATATTAGGCTTCAATGTCAAAAATGAGCGATCAAATTCATCCGCTTCCACCACTATGATTGCCTTTTTATAATCACCCTGATTCATGACCATATTAGTACCATAATTGGTAGTAATTCCGCCTAAAAACCCTGCAATATCTTTCTTTCCACTTTTTAGAAGGTGTGCAATCATGGAACTTGTAGTCGTTTTGCCATGGGTTCCGGCTACCGCTACAGTAAACATCCCTTCCGTCAGTTTCCCTAAAACTTCTGATCTTTTATAAAGACTAATTCCTTTTTCTTTTAAGTAATTAAAGCCTTTATGGTCTTTTGGAATCGCAGGAGTATATACAATCAATACTTCTTTGTTATTCTTAAACACAAAATCAGGCATTTTTTCAATTTCATCATCAAAATGAATTGAAATACCTTCACTTTCCAATTGGGTGGTTAATTTGGTTGATGTTTTATCATAGCCATAAACTTGCACCCCATTATGGTGGAACCAACGAGCTAAAGCACTCATGCCTATGCCGCCAATTCCAATGAAATATGCGCTATGTATATTTTTTATCTTCATTCAATCATTTTAAAAATAATCGATACTATATTTTCTGTGGCTTTAGGTTTAGCCATTTTTTTTATGTTTTCAGAAAGCTGCTTTTGTTTTTCAGTATCTTTTAATAATTCAAAAGCCTGAGGCAACAAATCCTTTATCGATTGTGCATCAGTCACCATTAAGGCTGCATTTTCTTTAGTCAATGCTTGAGCATTCTTGGTTTGATGATCCTCTGCTACATTAGGTGAAGGCACAAATATTACAGGCTTACCCACTACTTGCAATTCTGAAACAGATAATGCCCCCGCTCTCGTAATGATAATATCAGCTGCAGCATAGGCTTCATCCATATTCTTAATAAACTCTAGTACTTTCAATTGCTTTTTATCAGCATTTTCAGATCGGCTTAGCATTTCATTATGATAAAGTTTACCTGTTTGCCATAACAACTGATAATTCTCCTTTGCTAATAAATCCAAATTCTGCGCAATACTTTCATTTATAGTTCTTGCTCCTAAGCTTCCGCCTAAAACCAAAATCGTTCTTTTATTTTCATCTAAATCAAAGCTTTTAATGGCTATTGATCTCTTTGGCAAATCCAAAAGATTTTTTCTTATTGGATTTCCTGTTAAATTTAATTTAGAAGGCGGGAAATACTTTTCCATACCCTCGTAAGCCACGCAAATTTGCTTTACCTTCTTTTTCAACCATTTGTTAGTTAAGCCCGCATAAGAATTCTGCTCCTGCAACAAACAAGGAATTCCTAAATTGGAAGCCGCTCTTAAGGTTGGCCCACTTGCATAACCTCCCACACCAATTACGGCATCAGGCTTAAAATTCTTTACTATTTTTTTAGCTTGCTTTAAGCTATTCATAAGCTTAAAAGGAAAACTCAAATTCTTCAAACTCAAACTTCTTCGAATTCCCGCTATTGGTAATCCAAAAATCTTGTAACCCGCCTCTGGGACTTTTTGCATTTCCATTTTACCTTCAGCACCCACGAATAGTATCTCAGCATTTGGTAATTGATTTCTGATTTCATCAGCAATAGCCAAAGCAGGGAAAATGTGGCCGCCTGTGCCGCCTCCACTTAAGATGAATCGATATGGTTTTTGCATATCCATTTAGGCTGCCTCTTTTTTAGGTAAATTAGAAAATTGCTTTTTGCTCAATGCATCAGGAGTTTCTTCAATTTCGCCTCGACTTACACTCAAAATGATACCCATTGCTATTCCAGTGAATAAAAGCGAGGTTCCCCCCATACTTAAAAGCGGAAGTGGTAAACCCGTTATTGGCCCCAGTCCTACTGCAACACCCATATTCACCATAGCCTGGACGACTATAGCAAAGCTCAGTCCTGCGGAGAGCAATCCTCCATAAGCCCTCCCACTTGCGGCTGCTGCCTTCATTCCTCTATAAAGCAAGGTTAGATATAATAAAATCACGATTCCTGCGCCTATCATCCCGTATTCTTCTACCACAATGGCAAAGATAAAATCCGAGAAAGCCTCTGGTAAAAAGTTTCGCTGACTACTATTTCCCGGTCCTTTTCCAGTTATCCCACCAGTTGCCACAGCTATGTAAGATTGTTGCGCTTGAAAAGGAATATTATCCTTATTAATGAAGTTTTCAACCCTACTGATGGCAGTCTGACCTCGTTGCCCGACTACCATTGCAATACTTACCGCAAAAACCCCTACAAAAGCTAGCATAGCTAAATATTTTACTGGTATTCTACCAATAAATAAAAGCAACATACAAGTTAAAAAGAGTAAGATAGCTGTTGATAAATTAGTCATCGCTATCAAACCACAGATTACACCACACCACAAAAGCATAGGGATTAATGCCTTTTTAAAATCATGAATATTTTGCTGTCTTTTGGACAACATCCCAGCCAAATTGATAATCAAGGCTAATTTTGCCAAATCTGATGGTTGAAATGATTGATTAATAAATGGAATTGTAATCCATCTGGATGCACTATTAAGGTTCACTCCAAATTGCCAAGCAAAAATCAAAAGTGGTACTGAAAGCCATAATGCCAAACGTGATAATTTGGAATAATAGCGGTAATCCACCTTATGGGCTGCCCACATGGCAAAGAAACTCAAAAACACTAAAAAGCTATGTCGCAGTAAATAGTATTCCGTATTGCCTCCATATTTGAAATAAGCAATAGTTCCGGTAGCACTATAAACTACTAAAATACTGAGCATACCCAATGCGAAAACCACCGACCAAATCACGGGATCTCCTTTTAGGTGCTTGTCAGTCCAAGCTTTTATGTTCTGAATACTTAGCATGACTGCGATAATTTTTTCAATTCAATTTCTCTTTCCAATAATTGGAATGCCAAGCGAAATTGATTCCCTCGATCTTCATAATTCTTAAATAAATCGAAGCTCGCACAGGCAGGAGAAAGCAACACAACTTCCCTATCCTTGGATAATTTGTATCCCATCTTCACAGCTTCCTGCATGGATTGAGTTTCTTCGATTATTGGGCATCTACTTTTAAAATGCTCCTTAATTTTCTCATTATCCTTTCCCAAACAAATAATGGCCTTTACATTTGAGCTTACTGCATTTAACTGGCTATAGTCATTTCCTTTATCCACTCCACCAACAATCCAGATAATTGGTCTTGTAAAGGCATCCAAAGCATAATAAACCGCATCCACATTAGTGGCTTTAGAATCATTTATAAATTCAATACCATGAATATTCCCTACAGATTCCAATCGGTGTTGAATGCTTTTAAATTTCGGAAGGCTTTCCGCAATTTTTTCATTCTTAATTTTAGCGAGTTTAGCAGTTAGAATAGAAGCCATGGCATTAGTCTGGTTATGTTTTCCTTTTATAGTCAGTAAGTCTTGAGAAAAAGTACTTTTTCTTTCATTTAAATTGATAATTATACCAGACGGATTTGCAAAAGCTCCCTCATAAGGTATATCTTCAAATTTCAACTCAAATAATTTTGAAGAAAATTGATGCTTTGAAAGATTCGTTTTAATCAATTCATCTTCTGTATATAATAAAGCATAGTCTTCTTTCCCCTGATTTTTAAATAAGGAGAATTTAGAAGCTACATATTTTTCAACTTTATAGTCATATCGATCTAAATGATCTGGAGTAATATTCAATAAAACACCAATGTGTGGCTTGAAATCCACAAAACCGTCAATTTGGAAGCTACTACATTCCAATACCCACCAATCGAAATCCTGATTGACCAATTGCCCAGCCATACTTTTGCCGATATTACCACCTAATCCTACTGACAAACCTGCTTCTTTAAGCAAATGATAAGTCAGCATGGTAGTGGTAGATTTGCCATTAGTACCGGTTATAGCAATGATTTTTCCTTTTGTAAATCCAAAAGCGAACTCCAATTCATCAATTACCGGAATATCTTTAGCCAAAGCTTTTTGAACAATATCAACCTTAGGAGCAATACCTGGACTTTTGATTATTTTACTGGCATTCAATATTAAATCCTCAGTATGTTTCCCTTCTTCAAATGGAATTTCAGCTTGGTTTAATTTTTCTTGATTGGATTCATTAATACTTCCAAAATCAGACACAAAAACATCATATCCCTTTGCCTTTGCTAGCAAAGCAGCACCGGTTCCGCTTTCTCCTGCTCCCAATATGATGATTCGTTCTTTCACTGTTTTTTTAAGTATTTATCTATTTTATAATTTCTATTTTATATCAACCTTATTTCTAGTTCTGGTATGACCTTCGGTACTGACCTTTTCATATTTCAACTTTCATCTTTCTAATTTACCGAAGCTTCAATGTAGCCACTGAAATAATGGCTAATAAAATACCTACGATCCAGAAGCGGTTTACAATTTTAGATTCATGAATTCCTTTCTTTTGATAATGGTGATGCAAAGGAGACATTAAAAATATTCTTTTGCCTTCACCATATTTCTTCCTTGTATATTTAAAATAGCTTACCTGAATAATTACTGATAGATTCTCAATTAGGAAAATCCCGCATAAAACAGGTATCAATAATTCTTTTCTAATGACTAATGCTAGAACTGCTATAATTCCTCCAATAGACAAGCTTCCTGTATCACCCATAAACACCTGAGCCGGATGCGTATTATACCATAGAAAACCAACACATGCACCAACAAATGCTGCACAGAAAATTACAATTTCTCCACTATTTGGAATAAACATGATATTCAGATACTGAGAGAATATGGCATTACCCGATACATAGGCAAAAATCGCTAGTGCCAAACCAATAATGGCGGATGTTCCTGCAGCCAAGCCATCTATTCCATCCGTAATATTGGCTCCATTACTTACAGCAGTTACGATAAAGATTACTATCAATACATAGATCACTACAGTAGAACCATCAGGAAGAAAAGGCAAAATACTGCTGTAATCAAATTCATTATTCTTAAAAAACGGAATGGTAGTCACCATTGATTTAACATCTTCATAAGAAGTTTCAGCGACCATTTCAACTCCCTCAGAAACACTTACAGGTGAACCAAATTCTCGAACTGTAACATCAGGATGATAAAATAATGTTAAGCCAACAATTAAGCCTAAACCAATTTGACCGAAAACCTTAAATTTACCTTTTAACCCTTCTTTATTCTTTTTAAATACTTTGATGTAGTCATCCAAGAAGCCAATTAAGCCCATCCAAACGGTGGAAACTAAAAGTAAAATGATATAAATATTATCGATTTTAGAGAAAAGCAAAACAGGAATTACAATGGCCAAAATAATCATAATGCCACCCATAGTAGGTGTCCCTGCTTTTTCAATTTGACCCTCAAGTCCTAAATCACGAACAGTTTCCCCTACTTGCTTTCTTCTTAACTTATCAATCAATGATTTACCAAAGGTGATGGTTATCAATAAAGAAAAAAGTGTAGCCATACCTGCTCTGAATGAGATATACTGAAATACCCCTGCACCAAGCAAGTCCATTTTTTTATTTAAGAAGTCGAATAAATAATATAACACCTTTCTTTTTTTTTATTTATTATGTATCAAGTTCAACATTTCGCTTACTACTTCCTTATCATCGAAATGGCTTCTTTCGCCTTTTACTTCCTGATAAGTTTCATGCCCTTTTCCGGCCACTAAAATGATATCTCCCTTTTGTGCAAAACTGCAAGCCAATTTTATTGCTTCTTTTCGGTCAGGTAAGTTCGTAACTTTTCTCACTTGAGAAACCGGAACTCCTTTTTGCATATCAGCAATAATGGCTTCAGGCTCTTCAAATCTTGGATTATCCGAAGTTAGAATTACTCTATCACTAAATCTGCAAGCTATTTCAGCCATCAAAGGTCTTTTAGCAGTATCTCTATTTCCTCCACAGCCCACCACAGTTAACACTTGCTCATTACCGGTTCTAATATTTTCGATAGTTTGTAATACATTTTCCAATGCATCAGGAGTATGTGCATAATCTACCACGGCCGTAATTCCTGCATTGTTAGGTACCTGCTCAAATCTTCCGTTCTTTAATTCGATTTGAGACAAATGCAATAATATTTCCTCTGGCTCTTCTTCCAAAAGATGAGCCGTTGCATAAGAGGCCAAAAGATTATAAGCATTGAAATAACCAATTTGCCTGAACCAAACATCTTTTTGGTCAATGTTGAGCTCCAATCCTTGCAATGAATTACTTAAAACTTTGGCTTTATAAGTCGCCAACATTTTTAAGGAATAAGTATACTTTGATGCTTTGCAATTCTGCACCATTACCATCCCCCTTTTATCATCTACATTCACTAGAGCAAATGCTTCTGATGGTAAATCATCAAATAATTTCTTTTTGGCTTTAATATAATTATCAAAGGTTTTGTGATAATCTAAATGCTCATGTGAAATATTGGTGAAAACTGCCCCAGCTAATTTTAAACCTGCCATTCTTTCCTGTTCGATAGCATGGCTACTAGCTTCCATGAAGACTATATTACAACCAGAATCCACCATTTTCTTTAAAAGTGAATTTAGCTGAAGTGCATCTGGCGTAGTGTGTGTTGCAGGAATAACCGCATTATTAATCTGGTTTTGAACCGTAGAAATCATGCCAGTATGATAACCCAAATTCATGAACAACTGATGCAATAAACTTACGGTAGTGGTTTTGCCATTTGTACCTGTTACTGCAACTAATTTCAATTTCCCTGAAGGATGACCAAAATAATTATCAGCCATAATGCCTAAAGCTTTGGCTGAATTATCAGTTTGTACATAAGTGACTTCAGGATTGATTTCCATGGGAATATCTTCACAAACTACTGCAACCGCACCTTGAGCCACAGCTTTTGAAATAAATTCGTGACCATTAACCTGCGTTCCTTTAATGGCAACAAAGACATCCCCAGCTCCTACGATTCTAGAATCAAACTGAATAGCATCAATGGCAATATCAGTAGCACCAGAAATGCTGATTAATTTTACTTTATATAATATGTCTTTTAAGTTCGCCACTAACCTATTTCTAATTTAATTGTACTTCCTTTTAATGCTCTTGAGCCGGGAAATTGCGATTGTTTAGCCACTCTTCCTTTTTCACCTTTCACTACTACTTTTAAACCTGTATTTTCTAATAAATACAAAGCATCTCTTAAAGTCATGCCTCTCACATCAGGTACCAAACCTTTCTGATGCTGATTATTGGGCTCCCATTTTATTGAGTTATTATGGATTGAAGCTCTCACCCATTCTAACTCTTGTCCATCTGCATGATTGGAAACCCCTAAATAATTCAGCATGGATGATAAGTCATTTTTATTGCCTGCCTGAACTACCGGAAAAATCCCTGTTTCAGGTTTTTCTTCCAATTTATATTCCTCATGCATATTCAAATCTAAAGCATAAATTTTATCTGCAATTTCCTTAAATACTGGAGCTGCCACATCAGAACCATATTGCTGATAGCCTTTTGGATTATCCATGACCACTATAGCGGAGTATTTAGGATTATCCGCTGGAAAATAACCAGCAAATGAGGTATAATATTGCCGAATATACCGACCATCTTTCAAACTTTGCGCAGTCCCCGTCTTTCCAGCTATTCGATATTCTGCATTATTAATATTAGAAGCAGTACCGTTTTGAACCACTCCTTCTAGCATAATTTGTAACTTATCTAATGTTTCCTTTGAACAGATCTGTTCACTAATCACACTCGTTTTGAAGGTGTTAATTTCTTTATCAGTTCTTTTTATAGATTTAACCAAAAGTGGGCGAATCATTCTACCTTCATTGGCCACAGCATTAAATAATGTTAAGGTATGCAATGGAGTTAATTCTAATCCATAACCATATGCCATCCAAGGTAAAGTAATACCACTCCATTGATTGATAGGCGGAATATTGGGTTTACCTTCTCCTATCATCTGAAATCCCAAAGGCTGTGTTAGCCCCATTGTTTTTAGATAATCTAAAAAGCGTTGTGGATTCTCACGGAAAGTCTCATCTATTAATTTGGCAATGGCAATATTAGAGGATTTTTCAAAAGCATCCCGAATAGAGATTGTTCCATAACCGCCTGGTTTATGATCTCTTACTTTATCTTTATAAAATTTGTATTCCCCATCTCCAGTATCAACTGAATCTGAAAGTTGTATATTTTTTTCTTCCAAAAGCGCCATAAAAGAGGCTAACTTAAAAGTAGATCCTGGTTCACGCAAACCATGACTTCCCACAGCATAATTATAAACCTCACCATATTTCCCATTTGAAAGCTTTTTCAAATTAGAGATTGCCTTGATTTCACCAGTTTTCACTTCCATTACCACCACACAACCCATATCGGCATCATGCCTGATTAAATGTCGCAAAAGTGCTGATTCAGTCACATCCTGTAAGTTGATGTCAATTGTAGTTTGAATATCAAAGCCATCTTTTGGTCTGATTTCAGAGCCGTCATTTACAGGTCTCCAGCTGCTTCCCGATATTTTTTGAAATAATGCTTTACCATTAGTGCCTGCCAGATATTTATCAAAACTATATTCCAGTCCAGCACCATAATCGTTTTCATTTAGGAACCCGATTGTTCTGAATGCTAAATTTGAAAAAGGCCTGAATCTTTTATCTGTTTTAGTGAAAATAACACCACCTGCTAATCTTCCTTCACGGAAAATAGGCCAGCTTTCCATTTCCTTTTTCTTCTGATATCCGATTAATTCGTTGGAAAGAAATATATACTGTCTTCCTTTTTGTCTGGCTGAAGTGATTTTTTGTTTATAGTAAGTAGAATTCTGCCCAAAGCTTTTAGAAAGCATTAGACTCAATGAATCAATATTTTCTCTGAATAATTGCTCATCCGCAATGGTAGGATCAAAAGCTACTTTATAAAAAGGCAAAGAAGTAGCTAGCAAGCTTCCGTTGTCGGAATAAATATTCCCACGGGTAGCTTTCACTTCCTGATAGCTCATATTGATTTCTTCTGCCATCTTTTGCCATTTATCACCTTCCATCCATTGGATGTGAAAAATCTGGTACATAATAGCTCCTGCAAAAATGACAATTGCCAAAAATGCTAATCGTACTCTGAGTAATATGGACTTCTTAATATTCACCTTTCTCTATTACTATTTTAAATGGTGGCTTTTCAGATTCCTTTAATCCTAATTTTTTTACCTTTTTTGCTACTTCCGATTGTTTGGAAGCAAACATATATTCTGATTTTAATGTGGTATAATCCGCCCTTAAATCTTCCACTTCCTGATGAAGCTTATCTATTTTTCGAGTGGTTTTATCTGCATAATGGCTGTTTCCGATATAAAAAATACCTATTGCTACCAAGAATAAAACATAAGGAAGATAATGCACTGGCAATCCACCTTCTGCATTATTACCACCTAAAGCCTTATCCAGCTTTGAAAAAATGCTTCCCGAAGCTGAATCTTTTGCTTTGTTTTTGTCCTTTTGTTTAAAAGTATTTTCGCTCATAACTTTTCAGCTATCCTTAATTTTGCACTTCTAGCCCTATTATTAAGTTCCAACTCTCCTTCCTCTGCTGTAATAGGCTTTCTATTAATGGCTTTAAATGGTTTCAAAACATTTCCGTAGAAATCCTTTTCCTCCTCACCATCCAATTTCCCTTTATTGATATAGTTTTTCACTAATCTATCTTCCAGACTGTGATAGCTCATTACGACTAATCTGCCGCCTGGCTTAATCACTTCTTCCATTTGAAGCAATGCTTCCTCCAAAGCTTTCAGTTCTTCATTCACTTCAATTCTTAGTGCCTGAAAAACCTGCGCATAATATTTATTTTCTCTTCCGCGTTTGGCGAATCTTCCTAATATCTCTTTTAGCTCTCCTATTGTATTGATAGGACTAGCCGCTCTAGCTGCAACAATAGCGGATGCTAAGGTCTTAGCATTTCGAACTTCTCCATAAAGGCCAAAAATCTTATGTAAATCTGCCTCGCTATATTCATTTATAACTTGCTTGGCTGTTACAGGAGCATGTTGATCCATTCTCATGTCCAATTCTGCATCGAAGCGAGTAGAAAAACCTCTTTCCGCTTTATTGAACTGATGAGAAGAAACCCCCAAATCAGCTAAAACCCCATCAACTTGCTTGATGCGGTATAATTTCAAATATTTTTTTACGAACCGAAAATTCGCTTGGACAAACTCAAAACCTGGATGATCAATAGACTCAGCATTTGCTTCAGCATCTTGATCTTGGTCGAATCCTAATAATTTACCTTCTGTTAGCTTTTCTAAAATGGCTTTAGAATGACCACCACCACCGAAAGTTAAATCCACATAAATCCCGTTGGGCTTAATAGCCAATCCTTCCAGACATTGCTGTAACATAACCGGTTCATGATATTCGCTCATAGGGATTAAGATTCAAAAAGGTGTTTTTCAGCTAATTCAGAAAATTCTTTCTGGTCTTTAATAAGGTAATCATCATATTTTGATGCATCCCATATTTCAACTCGATTTCCCATACCCACTACTATCGACTCCTTTTCTAATCCGGCAAAAGCCATCATATTTTTAGGAATCAAGATTCTTCCAGCACTATCAAGTTCCACGATTGCATTGCCTCTGAAGAAATTGCGTTGTAGATTTCTGTATTCAGCATTAAATTCATTCAAACCGGCAATCTTTGAAAAAATCTTTTTGTATTCGAGCATTGGGTATAGCACCAAGCAAGGCTCAAAACCTCTACGCACCACTAATTCATCACCGCTACCCTCGGGTAGTGCATTTTTGATCTTGGCAGGCAAGACCATCCGCCCTTTGGCGTCTAGCTTACAATCATATTCACCGGTGAAGAATGCCATGCTTATAGTTTACACAATTTCTTATATGCAAAGCTAAAACAATATGCGACATTTCATACCACTTTCCCCCACTTTTTTACACATTTCTTCAAAAGATTACATTTTGGGCACCAAAAAGACAAGGAAAAGTAGCTCAAAATCAGTGAATGAAAGTTTTCTAATAATTTAGAAGTTCAGAAATAGACACTACAAAAAATTCACAACTATCTAATTATCAATACATTAAAATATATACGGCAGGATAAAGCAAATTACACAAGCTTTTGATTATCAGTTAAGAACAAATTTACAATGAATTTTTGGACGTGTAATATTTAATACTTAGTATCTTGACTCAAATGACTGAAAATTTAGCTAAAAACTAGATTAAAGCTAGTATTTCGTCTCTGTCTTGATCAAATTCTGGGGGTGGGGCAAGGTGGGAGGATTTTCCCATAAATGACAAATCACCTGCAAAATTTCGTAATCCGAAGTTCATTCCAGCTGACTTCAAAACCATTTTTTCGGCATCTTTTTCTTGAAGAGCATCTGCAACAGATTGCAATTTTCCGGCTGGAATTTGAGCTGCTTTTAAAGTTTGAATCAGAATATCAGAGGGAAATAATTTTGCTTTCTCCAATAAAAATTGATTTAAAGCTTTTCTGTTTTCTACCCTTAAAGTGTTGGTTTTAAACCTATCATCCTCAGCAATTTCAGGTATTCCCAAAACTTCACAAAGCTTTTGAAATTGAGAATTTGTCCCTACTGCCAAGAGAATTTCCTTATGATCAGCAGTTTTCAAAACTGTTCCATAAGGCGCAATATTTGGATGCTCTGCTCCCATTTTTTGTGGATTATGTCCGGCTATCAAATAATTGGTGGCTTGGTTTGCTAATGAAGTAATGGCAGATTCAAATAATGAAACCGACACTTTTGAGCCTTCATTATTTTTCAGCAAATTGATATAAGCCAATAAAATGGCTTCTTTTAAATGATGTGCTGCCAGAACATCCACCAAAGCAACCGGCATTTTTAAAGAATTCCCACCCAGCTCTCCATTCATGCTCATAAAGCCGCTTTCTGCCTGAATGATGGCATCATATCCAACTCTTTCATCCTGATCTCCATAACCTGTGATTTGACCATAAATGATCTTAGAATTAATGGACTTAAGAGACTGATAGTCAACTCTCAGTTTCTCGGCATCACCTGCTTTATAGCTGGCGATCACGATATCGGATTTGGCTATTAATTTATATAAAATGGATAAATCTTCTGGATTCCATAGATCTAAGGAAATGGATTTTTTACCGCTATTAGCAGCAGAAAAATAGGCTGAAATTGAACTTTCAGAATCTTCGCTTTTGAGCTTCCACGAGCGGGTAACATCACCTTTTGTCTTGGGGTTTTCTATTTTTATGACTTCAGCTCCGAGTTCTGCAAAAAACTGACCTACAGATGGGCCTGCTAAAACATTGGCTAATTCGATTATACGTAGATTTTTGAAGATTGGGGGCATGTTTAGTTTTTAAAGTCGTGGCTCAATAACACAAAGTTTGAAATGCGAATTTAAAAATATTTTCTTCCGCTAGAATAGGAGTTTTATAAATTCAATATCTCTAGAAGTATTTTTATTCGCTCACATTTTCTCCCCTTCTTTTTGCTTGAACAAAAAGAAGCAAAAATTCAAGAAAGTTTAATGCTTCCACCCACAAGGCCTCCGCTGGCCCGCTAAACTTTCCTCCCTCCCGCTTTTCCGAGTTCCTCGGAAGTGGTCGGGTTAATTCTATTCTTCTTGATCATAAAATTCGATTTATCACTTTAAAAAAAAATGAAAATTGAAAAGAAATAAATAAAAGATCAAAATAATTTATGACCACATTTCTTAATCAACTTACTATCTTACAGAAAAAGATAAACAACTGTCCTCTAAGTTTATTGTATCATGGAAGTTTAAACCTCCGTCAATTTCCACCTTCCTCGTTTGAACCAGATAATTGAAATTACAGCCAAAAGTGCAAAGGCAAAAACTATCCCCAGGTAAACCCCATCTGAGCCTAAGCCCAAATTATTGGCCATGAAATAAGCTAGCGGAATTTGGAAAAGCCAGAAGCATACAAAATTAATAATGGTTGGGGTTTTGGTATCTCCAGCTCCATTGAAGGCATGACTCAACACCATTCCATAAGCAAAGAAAATATAGCCAAAACATATATAGCGAACTGCTTTGATAGCTTCCTTTTTTACGGCTTCTACATCCGTGAAAATCCCTACTATTTCATTTGAAAAGATATAGAAAATCAAGGAAACGGAAAATAGAAAAGCCACATTATAGCGCGAAGCCAACCACACAGATTTTTCGGCTCGATCAGGAAGTTTAGCACCTAAGTTTTGCCCCACTAAAGTCGCTGCAGCATTACTTATTCCAAATGAAGGGAGAATAGTGAAAATTATAATTCTAAGTGCAATGGTATAGCCCGCCAAAACCTCGCTGCCAAAATTGGAGATAATTCTAACCAAAAATATCCAACTAGCGGATTCAATTAGAAACTGACCAACTCCGCCTGAAGCAATTTTTACAATTCTAGTAAGGACTGAGAAATCAGGTTTGATATGTTGAAAAGAGACTGTAATTACCCCTGTTCCCTTTAACAAATGATAGACTTGATATAAAACTCCTACACTTCTTCCAATGGCTGTCGCCACTGCTGCACCCGTTACACCCATGGCAGGAATTGGTCCCCAGCCAAAAATAAAAAGCGGATCCAATAACATATTCAAAATATTACTAATCCATAATGCTCGCATAGCAATTGAGGCATTTCCAGCTCCACGGAAAATTCCGTTAATCAAGAACAGGAGCATGATGGTACCATTACTGGCAAATAATATTTTAGTATACCATTTGCCTTCTTGGATTAATTCTTCCTCACCACCCATTAAGCGCAAAACGTCCTCTCCGTAGATAAATCCTGCAACGCTGAGAACTAAAGAAACAGCCAATGTTAAAATAATGGCTTGAACAGCGGTATGAGAAGCTTCCTTTTTCTTTTTCTCTCCTATTCTTCTGGCGACCATAGCTGTTGCTGCCATGCTTAAGCCTATTCCCAAAGAGTAAACTATGGTGATTACAGATTCTGTCAAACCCACCGTGGCAACCGCATTGGTGCTGACTTGGGCTACGAAAAACACATCAACTACCGCAAAAAGTGATTCCATTACCATTTCCAAAACCATTGGAACAGACAATAGAATAATCGCTCGACTAATTTTTATATTAGTTAAATCTTCATTGGTGCCTTTTATGGCATATTGAAGAAAAAGAATATATTTCCGGATTCTCTGAAGCATTTAATAAGATTGAGAAGTGCAATATTAAGTTATTTTTTCAATGTTTGGAGAACATATTCTAGAACATCTAGTTTTTCAAAATAAAAACTATGAAAAAACCGCTAAGCACTTCAAATCAAAAGGGTCAACTCAGTATTGAAAGAAGAGAATTTCTTAAGAAAGCAGGTGGGTTTGCGATTATGGGATTATTTGGAACCTCTTTCTTTACGGCCTGCAATGACGATACCCAAGACCCTATAAATGTTGACTCCAATTCCGAAGGTATCAATGTAGATGGAAACACTATTACGATCGATTTAAGCATAATCGAAGAACTAAATTCATCTGGTGGTTGGTTACTGATTACAGAAGCACAAACTCTGGTAGTGAATGATGGAGAAATAAAAGCTTTAAGCTCGGTTTGTACACATAGCAATTGCGATAGAAATTGGTCGTTAAGCAATGGTAATTTTAGATGTTCATGTCATGGTTCCATATTCTCAACAGATGGAGAGGTAATTACCGGTCCTGCTACTCGTCCACTAACCCAATTTGATGTAAGCATTGATGGAGATATATTAACCATAACAAAATAAGATTCATTTAAATTAACATTCTCATAACTCAAATTTCAAAGAAATTGTAGAAATTAGATTTTAATTAATTTTACACGATGAGGAAATCAATTATTTTACTGCCTGTTATTTTGATGTTAATGAGTTGTACTGAAAGCCCCAAAAATTATGAAAACGTAGATTGGCAAGGTCATAGAGGGGCCAGAGGTGTTTATCCGGAAAACACTTGGGCAGCTTTTCAATATGCCATAGACCAAAATATGACTACTTTAGAAATGGACGTGGTCATCACTAAAGATGAGGAAGTAGTGGTTTCCCATGAGGCTTTTCTAAATCATAAAATCTGTTTGGATACTGCTGGAAATACAATTACTGAAGGAGCTGAAAAGGGCTGGAATATCTACAAAATGACTTATGAAGATTTAAAAAAATGTGATTGTGGAAGCATAGGAAACCCCAATTTCCCACATCAAAAACAAGTCAGCTCTTCTAAACCATTACTTTATGATATCATCAAAAAAACCATAGCATATTGCGAAAAAGAAGGTAAAGAGCTACCTCATATGAATGTGGAAATCAAGTATGAAGACGGTATGCAAAATGTCTATCATCCTAATATCAAGAAATTCAGTAGATTGGTATTTAAAGTACTTTTCATGGAATATCCACAAGAGAAATGGAATATACAGTCCTTTGATTTTGACGTTTTAAAGTATTTTCATAAAACCTTTCCTAAAGTTCCTTTGGCCGCATTGGTTTATGAAAGCGGTGCTTGGGAAAAGCAGTTTGAAGAATTAGGATTTACACCTGAAATTTATAGCCCTAATCATCAACTAGTAGATAAAAATATGGTGACAACGCTTCATGAAAAAGGAGTAAAAGTAATTCCCTGGACAGTTAACGATGAAAAGGATGCTTCAAGATTACTTAAAATAGGTGTTGATGGCATCATCACAGATTATCCTGAATTAGCCGACAAATTCCGCAATAATCCTTAATTTTGTTTTTATTATAGAGATATAAAACCTGTCAGGTTTCAAAACTTAATAGCGAAGTTGTATTTCAATTCTTCTTTACATTTAATTAGAAAAACCTGACATGTTTCATTCCTAATCAAATGAGAGCAATCTCAAAAATTATTAATATTGAATTACTAATTATTAATTAAAAAATATGTCCAACAAAAAATATGATATCTACGGAATAGGAAATGCCCTTGTGGATATTATCACCGAAGTTTCAGAAGAATTTGTACTTGAAAATAAAGTAGAAAAAGGTGTGATGACCTTAGTGGAAGAAGAACGCCAAGCAGAATTACTGAATTCCATGAGAATCACCGAAGAACATATGCAAGGCGGAGGATCTGCAGCCAATACTTTAGTTGCAGCTAGTCAGCTAGGAGCCAAAGGCTTTTATTCCTGCAAGGTAGCTAATGACTTAGAAGGCGTATTCTTTTTAAATGACTTGAAAGCAAATGGTATTGATACCGTTTTAACTCCAGAAAGCGCTCCTGTTGGCACTACAGGAAAGGTATTGGTAATGACCACTCCTGATGCTGAGCGTACCATGAATACTTTCTTAGGTATTACAGCTGATTTTTCTGAGAAGGAAATCCATGAATATGCGCTTAAGGATTCAAAATATTTATATTTAGAAGGTTATTTAGTGACATCTGAAAGCGGACTAGCTGCCATGAAAAAAGCCAAGAAAATAGCAGAAGATAATGGTGTCAAAACAGCCTTAACCTTCTCTGACCCTTCTATGGTAAAATATTTCAAGGAGCAAATGGAATCAGTAGTGGGTGCAAGTGTAGATTTATTATTCTGTAATGAAGAAGAAGCAGCTTTATTCACTGGTGAAAATGATCCAGATAGCATTCGAGAAGAATTGAAGAAAGTAGCTAAAAGATTTGCCATTACTCAAGGTAAAAATGGTGCAATTATTTATGATGGAGATACCTTTATCGACATAGAGCCCTATCAAGTTAAAGCGGTGGATAGTAATGGTGCAGGTGATATGTTTGCCGGTGCATTTTTATATGCCATCACAAATGGACATAGTTATGCTGATGCAGGGAAACTAGCTTCTTTGGCAAGTTCTAAAATTGTAACACAATTTGGTCCAAGACTGACATGGCCAGATGCTAAAGAACTATTGAATAAGTGGAAAGGAGAATAATTAGGAATTGAGAGTTAACAGTCATTCTAGTTAATTTGAAAATTTTCGTGAATCTTAAATCTTAACTCAAAGCCTTTGGAAGAAATTTCAAAGGCTTTTTTTATTGGGAAAAATCGCATCCACATTTATTTGCAAATAAAATTATTTCAATAATAAAATTAAACCTACCAATACATTACTCTACCGTTAGCAATAAACCAAAATAGTATTTTAACAAGATGATACAATTCTTATTATATAGTCTATTTCTTACACAGCTCATAAATAAAATCAATTTGTATGATTTATGATGTGTATACAATACATGTCTGATGTAGTATTGATGTAGTTGGAATATTGAAAATTGAACTTATTACAGATAAGTTACTGATTCAATTTTTTAACAAAAATACTATAACTATGGAACGTTTATTACAATTATTTACTTTGAGTTGCTGCATTTTAATTGGCAGCTTTCAATTACAAGCACAAAACCCCACTCTGGTATGGTCAGATGAATTTGATGGTTCTTCCCTTGACCTCAATAAATGGGAACCTCAAATTGGAGACGGCTGTGCAGAAGGTATATGCGGTTGGGGAAATAATGAATTACAATATTACCAGGCAGAAAATGCAGAAGTAAACAATGGAATGTTAAGCATTATTGCCAAAAAAGAAAGAGTAAAATCTAATGCCTATACATCTGCAAGAATAAGAACGAAAAATCTTGCCGATTTTAGCTATGGAAGATTTGAAGCCAGAATCAAACTTCCTGCTGGAGCTGGCTTATGGCCTGCATTTTGGATGTTATCCACTGATGAACCAAATGGTGGTTGGCCAATGGATGGCGAAATAGACATAATGGAGTTTACTTCTGCAAATCCAGACCATGTTTATGGCACTATCCATTATGGTGACCCCTATCCAAATAACCAATTTCAAGGAAATAATTTCTACTTATATGATGGTAGTTTATTTACAGATGATTTTCACGAATTTGCCATTGAATGGGAACCGGGTGAGATCAGATGGTATGTTGATGACATTCTCTATTCTGTAAAAACGGCACAAGATGTTGCCCCGTATGATTGGCCTTTTGACAATAATAGATTTCACTTTATTTTGAATACAGCAGTTGGCGGAACTTTAGGAGGCGAAGTGGATGATAGCATTTTCCCTTCTGCCATGTTAGTAGATTATGTTCGCGTATATGATGGAAACAAGCCCAGTATCAGGGGAGAGAGAGTAGTGGCTAATCAAGCTACTAATGCTGTTTATAATGTAGATAAATTACCTTCCGGAACCAATGTTTCTTGGACAGTGCCATCTGATGCCAGCATAGCATCCGGACAAGGCACAAATGAACTAGCTGTTAATTTCGGAAGCACTAGTGGAAATGTTACAGCTACTTATGATGTAGGAAACGGAAATGAATCAATAGCCATTGATGTCTTGGTAGAGCCTTCCTACAGCAAAGATTTTTCATTTGAGAATTTTGATGAAGCAGGTGCTGCAACTTTCTTTTCAAGTGACGGTACACTTACTGAGGTCTCAAATCCATCTCCAAATACTGTAAATGGGAGCGCTCTCAGTGGGGAGTATGTAAGAGATTCTCAAACGCAATATGATGCGTTGTTTTATGAAACTTCTGCCATTAGCAATGCTGATCAATATGCTGGAGTATCATCGGCTAAAAAATTCTATATGGATGTTTATACTAATGCCCCTATAGGAACTGAAATCATTTTACAACTTGAAACTTCACTAGCTACTTCCACTAATTATCCGGAAGGACGGCACAGTAGATATACCGGTACCATTACAGAAAATGGAAATTGGCAAAGAATTGCATTTTCATTGCTAGACCGACCAGATGGCGGAGCAAGTCCAACCATTGCAAAAATGGCAATATTATTTAATTCAAACACTCTAACAGGTGATACTTATTATTTTGATAATCTAGATAGCTATTTAGCAGATACCGGAGGTGGTGAAGAACCTGTTAATGAAGCTCCAAGTGTTAGTATTACAAATCCTGCAAATGGAGCAAGTTTTACTACCGGTAGTGAAATATCCATAGAAGCAAGTGCAACTGATAGCGATGGAAGTATTAGCCAAGTTGAATTCTTTGTGAATGGTGTATCAATTGGAACTGATGCCGCTTCACCTTTTGCTGCTAACTGGAGCGTAACTGAAGGTTCACAAACTATTATCGCTACTGCTACTGACAATGAAGGAGCAACAGCCACTTCATCAGAAATTTCTATAAGCGGAACTTCAGATAGTGGCACAGCCACTGCTATTTATGTAAGCGAAGTAATCACCGGTACAGGGAGTGCAGGCGGTGGAAGTAAATATGGAACTGCCACAGTTACTATTTCAGACAACCTAGGTAATCCTGTTTCAGGCGCACTTGTATCAGGAACTTTTTCAGGTACCTTCAATGAATCAGTAAGCGGAACAACTGGTTCCAATGGTACCATTTCATTTCAAACATCTGCTACAGCAAGGGGTGGAGTTACTGTAAACTTTTGTATTAATAATGTAGAAGGTAATTTAACTTATGATCCAAGCTTAAACTCAGGCTCTTTTGATTGCGCAAGTAGTCAAAGAACTAGTGAGGTAATTTTATCCAGTAATGAAGAACAATCAAATGATTTATCACTGGTAATCTATCCTAACCCTGCAGAAGATCAATTATGGATTAATGCACATGGATTTAATGATAAAGCTGAAATTAGTATAATAGATATAAATGGACGGGTTTTATTGGAAATTAGTGACATTACAAATCCTGTTGATGTTTCCAATTTAGATAAAGGCTTATACTTTATACGGATAAATGATCAACAGCATAGACTTCAAAAGAAATTCATAAAATAATAAGTATTTAAAACTATAGAAAAGGCGGGTCATTCTGGAATCCGCTTTTTTTATTCTGAATGCTTGTGCAAATTATTACTCTAAAAAATTACATAACCAAGAACAACCGATGCAGTATTATATTCAGCATTCCAGTTCACATAATCGTATAAAAGTTGTCTTTTAGTAAGATATCTAAATTCCAAACTTAGCTTTCTTTGAAATTGGTAACCTACACCAATACCAAAGTGAGGGGAGGTTTTAATATCCAGTTCTGTTCCTGAGCTGTAATCAATTGAGGATTTCCCATCCCAACTCAATAGTAGAAATCCATTTAAAAAAAGATTTGATTGCTCATTAAAATAGAAGTAATGACGGATACCTAAAGCCACATCTATATATTGATAATCAATATCTATAGTTTCATAATCTAATTCCTGTTGGTCTTTAAAATATTGAAAAGTTGGCTCGACTGCCAATGACCATTTATCTTTATAAAATGGTAATACAAACTCTGCCTCTAAACCAATTTTATAGCTGTTTTGAGATTCGAAATCAGTATTGACCGAACTGGCACGAAAGTTTTGCAAGGATAAGCTATTATGATTACCACCTAGTTTTAAGTATAAATTGAAATCAATAGGGGCTTTCCTTTCATTAAAATCAACATAATTAACATTCTGACATTTATTATATTGAACAAAAAGGCGGACTAAATCCCTTTGATAATATTTAATATCGCTGAATTCATTTTCCGATATACACTCACCACCTAAATGGACAAATAATTGCTGCTTGAATTGATTATTTTCTTTAATACTACCCTTATCGAATTTATATTTTTTGAAAATTAAAGGTGTGATTTCCGTTGAGTCAGTTCGAAAAAAAAAGCGGGTCAAATTTCCTTCTCTATATTGATACAATGAAGCCTTTCCTTCTACTAAAATTTTAAGAAAAACCAGTTTTTCAGAAAAATCAGGTTCCTTTTGATCGCTGAATTCACCTGCTCGGCTACTGGACTGATCAATTTTCACCCTTGCTCTTATAAATTTATCTATATCTTTTATTCCAAATTCTTTTATTGATTTAATCTCAGCAGTTCTCAATTCTGCATCATTGGAAAGTTTATATTCAAATTGCAACGGATTGCTTACCCAACCCATATCTTTAATCAAACAATCTATTTTTTGGTTATCGGCATTGATAAAGTATCCTTCCTCAAAAGTGATTTGTGAAAGAGATGGGGAAATTTGAATAAGTATGAATATAATTAATAGGATGTGCTTTTTCATTGAAAGGCAATAGTTTTGAAAAGGCAAAATTATGGTTTTTGAATTGGCTTCATATAGGATCTGCTAAATACTTGGGGTAATTCTTCTACTCGAAATCTTCAAGTTGTTCCTTCACCCATTGGATGGTAGCCTTATCCCTGAAATCAAACCAATCCTGTCTATAATCTGAACTCTCAACCAACATTTTGAAATTTTGAAAAGTTTTTTTTCTTGAAAGTCGGTCATAAACCATTCCTTTAAATTTCAAATCCGATAATGAATCGGCAAAATGCTCCATCACTTTAAAAGATTGACGAGATTCCATAGATTCGAATCTTAGATATTTCTCCCGGTCCCTTTCAATATTATCTATTTCTTCTTGCCATGGTTCAGGGTCAAAATAAGGGTCATCAGGATCAGGATGATATTTAATTTCACCGGTTTCCTTACAGTAAAACACCATCATTCCTGTCTCCAACCACTCTGCAATTTCCTTTATTTTATGATCGGGTATAGTCATAAGAATTTATATTTTGAATATCTTAAACTAATTTATAAAATCTACCCTTAGCTCTCAAATTTAATAAAAGCCTATTAATTCTTTTTCTTTTTAGTATCTTTCAATAATTCCTTTGCGCTATCAATTGCCAAACAACATATGTTACCATAAGAATCTTTACCTGTAGAAAATATTTGATAAGCATTGACAAAATTAAAATATGATTTTACAGCTTTGGGGTGATTTTTAGCTTTAATCAATGTATTGTAAGAAGATTTTCTCAGGTCTTCTCGAATGATATCATCCACATAACTTTTTAGTTCTTCGTCAGTGACATAATTTTCTTTGTCTAATTTTTCTCTGAAGGCTTTTCTTCTAACCCGATTATTTTTGGGATCGATTAGATTTCTAACAATCCCTTGCTTCAATGCTGAATAATCTTTATGATATTTTGTTGGATGAGCCATTAATGAATTTCCTTTTTCGTTTGCAGGATACAACCATAAATTTCCTTTTAAGGCTTTTTTGGTTTTTCTTGGAAGGCGGAATTTCTTCATAATCTTAAAATTTAAAGAAAATACAATTTCTATCCATCAAAATCAAAGTGATTCTACTTTTCTATATCCTCTCCAAATCTTTTTTAGTCATTTCGCTTTCAATATCGCCTGTATTTATGGTGGAAGCTGGTTCAAATAGCATTACCCAAACTTCCTCCTTAGCTACAGGTTTATGCTCTACTCCTTTTGGAACGATCAAAAATTCGTTCTCCTTTACTTCAATTACTTTATTTAGATAATGCATTTGAAAACTGCCCTTGACTACAAAAAAGAGCTCATCTTCTGCATCGTGTTTGTGCCAGACAAACTAGCCTTTGAGTTTAGCTAGTTTTACATATTGTCCATTCAGTTCCCCCACAATCTTGGGCGACCAATGCTCTGAAAACATCGAGAATTTCTGTTTAAGGTTTACTTTTTCCATAATTTTGGAATTATTTATTTTGGGAAATATAAATGTACTTAAACAATACGCTATAATATATCCATCATAGTATACGGTTTTTTGGTCTTTGAAAAAAATAAACAACTCCTACTCCCAAATACGCAACAACCAAAGACCACCAAGTAATATAAATATTGAAATCATATTTTGCCCCAACTAAGTCATAAGACTTGATGAGTTCTGAAACCCATATCACAAGGTAAATGAAATAAAGTGTCATTATGATCATCCATCCTACAAAGGAATTTCTGATTGCTTGATAAAGAAAAGCTAAAACCGCAAAAACTAGAACAAATAATTCAATAATATCAATTATACCAAGTTGAAATTCAGAAACTATTCCAAAAGTGAAAAACAACAATGGAATAATGTACAATAGCCTTTTCAGTATTTTTCTACGAGTTAAAACCATTAAAATTTATTAATCAGAAATTCTATTGTCATGAAAGCACTACCAAAATTATTTACACTTATGCATAAACACTTATATTTCTGGCCTTTTCTGCTTATTAGTTTTACGGCTATACAATAAGAGAACCAACAAAATAGATGTTGTCAACATAATAATTAAATGAGGAATGATAGTTGGCCAAGCCCCTAAAATCATAACTATCATCATATAAGATGCAAGGCCATTCAAAAGTAAAGTGATGAACCCTAAACCAGTATTTAATTTATTTTTATATTTCCAAATAAAATAAATAGCCCAAAGGATTTCCAAAATCGCTATTGCAAGTCCGCCATAGACAGATAAAACAAAAATATAATCATTCCAATACATTCAACTTAGTTATATTTTTCAATTCATACCAGTTTTTCATTGCATTTAGAGCCATTTCCATGATCTACTTTTTTAGATTATCTTATTAATTGTCCTATTAAGTGAACAATAAGCAGGTAGGGGAAATAAAACACATAGCCTACAATTGCTTTGAGTGACCAACCAATTCCTAAATATCCCATTTCAAGACTTTTTACTTGGTCTAAATTTTCTTCTGGCACCTCTTTTAACCGAGAAGTCTCATTTATAGCATCAAAATCATATCCATAATGATCCAATAAAAATTTGTCTGATATATGTGTCCACCAAGCAAAAGCCCAAATAAAACCTGCCATGATGATTATTCCCAAAATAAAGTATATCAAAAATTCGTGCTTAAGCCGATTCCATTTTTTAATTAGATAGAAAAGTAGAATTGGAGCTAAAATCAGCCCAAATAGAAAAACTATTGATACAATTTTTATCCAGACCTCCATTTACATAATTCTTAGAGCTTTGTTTGATTTGAATTTATCTTCCAATTAGCTTACATTTCATTTTATAAAACTAATAAATACTTTGATTTTACATCTCACTCCAGATTAATTTTAGCCAGCATTCCTGACTATTGCCACTTCATTTCTCCAGGACTATATTTAGCCTTCAAATTCTCTAATATTTCATCCTCTGTAAAAAAGACAGGTTTAAGTTTGCCTTGTGCATAAAGCTCAGCCTGATCATCATAATGTTCAGATTCAGGGTGGTCACTTACCCCATAAGGTATAATGGATTTAGCTTTTACTTGCTCTCCGAATTCTACTATTGAGACATAAGCATCACCTGCTTGTGCTCTGATATTCAGCCCTTTCAAACCTACATCGGGTAAGTAGCCTTCAAATTTTCCTGCAGAGGCAAACATGATTCCTGTTATTGAAATTCCTCCATCAATGGGATAGCTTGTTTCAAGCGAATCAAAACTATATTGCTCGGGATTCAGCACACGTTGATGCCTATAAATATCTCCCCATTTCACTTTCCATGAACCTTTTTCATTTTCAAGTTTTTCTATGGCTTGCTCAAAAGCTACCAAATAAGGAAGCTTCGTCCCGATTCTATTTTGATGATAACTTTTAAAACTCCAGATATAATATAAGGAAGTTTCTACTGATTCACTGCTGCTATACTTATCCCAGCTTTGAAGCAATTTCAAAGGTTCTTCAATTTTAGCAATTCTCTCTGGATCCATTCGATTAACTTCTATCACTTCCTTCATTAAAGCTTGCAAATTTTCGTTTGCATTTTGAATATAGGTATCAAATTTTGCAGTCTCTAGTGATGCCATTGTCACATTTTGCATTGTATCCAACATTACCCTGGCTCTTCTGCCTCTATTGGTATTAATCTCATAATATTTCATATAATCAGGATAATCCTCAGGGTTAGGATTTTCATTGGTGGTCGTTTCAAAAGGATCGTTATTGCAGTTTTGAACATAACCACAATCCGGATTCAAGAGCTGTGGTAATTCTTCTAAAGTATGATACCCTTGCCATTGGCTCTTCTTCAAACTCCCATCTACCGGAGCTTTCCAGTTCAAAGAAGTATCTCGTTTGGGAATTATGCCATTGTATAAATAGAATATATTCCCTTGATCATCTGCATAAGTGATATTATGTACAAGCAATGAATTAAGGCTTAAAGCATCCTTAAATGATGAGAGATCCTCCGATAAAGCCATTTGGTAAAGCTGCTTAAGCATTCCGCCTTTCTCTAGTCCGGCTATCTTTACACTAATAGATTTTCCGCTTTCTGATTCCGCTAAAATGGGACCATGAATAGTTTTCCGGAAAGTGACTTTTTGATGTATAAAACCTGAATCAGTCTTGATTTTTATGCTATCCTGATAAGTCTCCACCTTTAAATATTCTTCTCCAAAACGATATAGGGAAGAATCCTCGGGGTGGTCAAACTGGATTTCATATGTATCCGCTACATCAGGGCGATTGACCGTCCAAGACCAGCCTAAATGTTCATTATGTCCCATCACAGGAAGAATTCCTCCGCCACTTCCTACTGTTCCGTAATAATTCAATCCTTCGTTACTACTTAAATGTACTTCGTAAAGTCCATCATAACTGTAATGAGGATTAATAACCAACATAGCATGAGTTGATTTCGTTTTTTTACCGCTTAATGCAAAAGCATTGGAACCAATGCTTTTAATATCATCCATCAGATATTCGACTATCATGTCGTCATTGAGTCGCACCTGGGCCAAGCCAGCAAAAGCAATACGTTTATATTCTGCCAGAATATACCAGGGTTCAATATGAGTCAGTAATTGCGGCCTTACTTCAGGATTGTTTTTCAAATAGTAATTTAAGCCCATGGCATAAGCATCACACAATTTTTTGATTTTCGGATCTAAAGATTGGTATTCTTCCTTTGAAAGCCGTTCTATTTCGAATGCTTTTACACGCACGTCATTGGCTTTGCCTGCTTCCCCTTTCACTTCGGCTAATCTTCCAGTAGACTCAATGAGTATGCTTTCAATTTTTTCAAAACGATCTTCCGCGCGCGCATAGGCAAACCCGAATATGGTGCTTTCATCAGTTTCACCCTTTACATGAGGGATTCCATAGATATCTCTAAATATGGTGACTTCTTTGGCTAGTTCTTCGGCTGTGGAAGATGTTGAGTCTATATTGTTACAAGCATTGTTTACACACAAAATGATTGCAAATAGTAGATAATTGATGCTTTTGTTCATGGATATTTAATTATTGGAAGCTAAATATTTAGGTTGTTTCAATTAAAGCTCCACAGTGATAGTTAAAAATTAATCACAGTAATTGGACATATATTGTTTTGCAGTACTAAATCCATTTTCAGAAGCTTTTATCCAATCACTGCAAGCTTCAGCCTTTCGCTTCAAATAATAATATGCCATTCCACGATTTGCATAAGCTCCATAAAATTCAGGTAATTCATTTAAGGTACTAGTATAATTTTGAACGGCTGCTTTATAATTTTTCAATTTCAAATAGCTGTTCCCTCTATTAAAATAGAGTAAATATTTTTGAGGGTTATCTTCTTGCACAAGATTGATAGCCTTATCATATTCCGAAATAGCTTCTTTTAGTTTATTTTGATTCTGATAAATATCACCGGTAAACATATAAAGGTCGGCTTCATCAGGGTAATACTTCTTTGCCTTAGTATATGTCTCAAGAGCACATTTATTATCTTTTAATTTTAAACAAGCATCAGCAAGATTATAAAAGTAAATAATTTGTGAGTTATCAAGTTCTATCGCGTCTTGAAATTGTAAAATAGCTTTACTATAATGACCGTTCTCCAGAAGTGTATATCCTTTATTATTAAGTTCACTAGCTTCTTTTTGCATTTGGTATAATTCTTCAACATCCTGAGAGTATGTTGTTCGGGCTATTATAAAAAAGATGAAAATAAAAATTCTCATAAATAGTAAATGGTTGCAATGATTAATACTCTTGAAAATAGATATGATAAATGTATTTTTAATTCTACATAATAAAGTTCGATTATTCAATTTTAGGTGGGTTTTTGTTAGATATATTAACGGCCAAGTATAAGCGTAGTGCAGGATTTCGGAGCAATTCATTATCTGCCCACCGCGAAGTTTCTTAGTGGCAAAAAATGCTCAATTTTAGACGGTCAGTCCACATTACGCTTATACAATGTTGCCACACGTATTTTTTATTTTTCTTCTATCGTTATCAATTTGTCGGAGTTGAACACTGCTGCTGGAGAAATCACTTTTTCGTCCATTGGAATGTTATCCCCATATCTTTCTTTCATTTTCGCTTGGACAATTTCGTTGGTCAAGTCAAAGTCGGAAAGCTGTTCAAGCTGCCCGATTTCTATACCCGCTGCTTGCTTATATATTTTCCAAACAAGCTCGGAGCAATAGATTTTATCGTCCGACCACTCAAAGTAGATGTCATAAGGTTTTCCCTTAAATTGTTCGCCTGTTTGTTTCATCTTCATCAGAACAGAGCTAGTCAAGATTTGGTCAGCATTTTCAAGTCGTTTAATTACGAAATGTCCGTTTTCGCCACGGTTTATCCAATCTTTCAGTGGTGTCAATTTTACTGGTTGAACAGCTTCGTAAACAAGAAACTGTCCGTCATTTTCGTAAATTATTCCCATGTGACTGTACTTTGAATTTGTCGCAAGCTGGATGGATTTACTTTGACTTGATTTCGAGGTTTGAAAGATTATATCTCCATTTTCTATGTAATCGGAATAGGGTTCATCATAAGCGCCAATAGCTTCTCCATGAAGCCTATGGTATGCATAGAATCCAAAGGCTAAAAAACCAATGAATAGTATTAATGATACTCCAAGAACCCATACAACAATCTTTATAATCTTCGTTTTCTTCATTTTATATGTGTGGCAACGCCACTGTATAAATTCGTGGCTGGTTAAAAGTATAAAAATTTCAGTTAACTACCGAGGCAATCCGCAGGATTGGCTTGCTAAATTAACTTAACAGAGTAAGTCAACCCTGCGGATTGACTGGCTTTCTACGGAGAGTCAAAGTTTCGTAATAAACTGAACAACAATGATTTACACAAAATGTTGGTAATCGTTGTTATCTCATCTGCGCTCCAATTCAGTTCTTTTAGTAAAAACAGTATTCAGAAGTTTGTTGAACTCCTTGTACTGAAATAGTATAAGTATTAGACCAATGTTCACCAGTACGTCCGCAACGTTAAATACATAGAAGTTATACTTATGAAAATAATGTAAATGAAGGAAATCCGTTACAAATCCATTCATTGCTCTATCTAGAATATTACCATATGCGCCACCTAGGATTATAAAAACCGGAAGCAATAATCTGAATTTACTTTTCCTGATTTTCCATATAAAGAAAAGGCATAATAGTGTTGTTAAAATTGGTAAAGCAAATATTATCGGCATTCGAATGCTTTTTTCAACATTATTAAACAAGCCAAAAGCTATTGCGTGATTTTCAACATAAGTCAGATTAAAGAAATTCTGAATTACCGCAACAGATTGTCCTTTAAGTTCTGTGTTAATAATATTCTTAGTTTGTAGGTCTGCCGTACATCCAGAAATCATGAATGAACTTAAAATCAACAATTTAAATATTTGCTTTTTCATAGTTTTATAATGTATACGTTCTTTTTCAATATGATTGCCAAAGCTAAGTAAGTATATGAATCGTAGCATCCCGCAGGGTGCTACGATTTCATATAAAGTGTTGTGGTGTCGTTATTTCTTTTATTAACTTTGTCTCGTTTTTCAGTACTTTTCAAAAACTTTTATTATTCCTTCTGTATAATCCTTTACAGATTCTGGATAGCAATTATCAATTCTTTTCCACTCTACAACTTTATCACCAATTACAAAGACAATGGGTAATAAATAGTCACAATTTTCTTTGTAAACTTTATAATTTATATCACTAGCAAATCTATAAAAATCGTTTAAATCCAATTGTAACAATTTATTGAATATTGGTTCATTGGAAATTAATTCCAAATCTTTGAACTCATCATCAATTCCAGAATAGCATCTGTCAATAAAAGTTTTGTTACCTTGTAATATATATGCTTGTATTGCACACTCATCGTTACCCTGCCTGTCCATTATTATGAGCTGAGGAGTCTGAGCAAAAATAAATTGATTTATTAATAATAGGGAGAATAATAATAGGCAATTTTTCATTTTCATTTTTTCCGTTTTACGATATAAATTTTCTATTTCCAAAATTGCCACCATTTACTATTTTGTTTATTATCATCTTCAATCCATTCTCCATTTACTCCTTTAGTCCATTTTTTATCGATTCCGTCAAGCGTTATTTCAGCACCTTGTCCATTATCTAAATGTTCAATCAAGTCTTCAGTAAATCAAAATGATTGGTTTAAATCGTCAAAATGTACTTTTATCGCAATGTCATCTTTAAGAGTTCCAATAACTTCAAAGCCCATCATTGAAGGGGCTGTCTGTCCATAAACTTCACCTTCTTTATCCGCAAGTCCTTTTTCCTCCGTTTCTATTGTTCGTTTAATCCGAACCTTGTTTCCAAAAGTGTCAAACATATCTTTAGGTTTTTGGAAGCCAACCTTGTTTAAACTGATTGAGATAATTGGCTAATTCTTCTTTTCTGTCAATACCATCTAAATCTGTACAAACTATTTTCAATTTTTCATAGTCTGTAGTTTCAGGTAAGCAAGTTGCAAAAAAACATTGCCAAAACGTTTCAGCAAGAGATTCATCATTATGCCATGTAGTCATCACTTCTATCTCGGAATGATTCTCTACAGTTTCCATTAGTACCATAGTTTCGTCAAACCAATCGTGTAATAGTTCACTAAATTTTCCGTGACCTTTAAATTCAAGGATACCACTTTTAATTGCCTCACGAGTAAATCTATCAAATTTATCAGAGTCTGGTTTGGATGCAGAAGTAGTCATTAAACATATCCAATCACTTTCAGGCATCTTGTCTTCAAGTAGTTCTCTGTAGTTCATCCAAACTACCTTTCTATTTTGATATGTATTTATTTCGTTCATTCTTAATGCTCCACAACGACTAGCTAAAATTGAGTATGCGCCCCACTTGCTAGATTTGATTAATTTTCAATTTAGTAAATACCTTTCAAAGTGCTCAGTTCGCATATTCATTTTTAGCATTTGTTATGGTCTTTATTTTTCTATGCTTCGAAAAACAAGTTCACCTGATATTGGTATTGCAACTGTTTTTCTTTGACTTTCTTCGTCTTCTATTACTACTTTCTGTAATTCATAAATATCATCTGGTGTAAGCTTATATTTATACTCCAACTTTGAAAAATCTTTTATTAAACCAAATACAATTTGGTCACCGCCTTGGCACCTTGTATCCACATGTAGTGTGTCAGGTTGAAAATTAAGTTCGAATAATTCTTCTCCATCTTCATCATAATATTTCCATATTCCAGATTTATAATGATAATATCTCGCACATGCCCCAGAAAAACAGCAGTCAATTAAAGACCCAATTTTATATTCTCCTTCCTCTTTAATACTTCCAATATCATGAAATACTTTCCAATAACCTGTTTTTAGGTACTCAATTTGACCTTCATCTGTTACAGCATATTTCCCAATTGCTAAAGTGTCTGACTGGTTCATTTTCACAATCAGTGTATCTGCATCTGGTTGGCCATTTTTCAATTCTCCATAAATAGAGGAGTCAGCAACATATATAGATGTTAGCTTGGGGTTACACGAGCTAATAATTAGAAACAATATTAATACTGAAAGTCTATACATAATTAACCATAACGTTTAGTATATGAAAAGTAGGCGATTATGAAGCACTAAACTTTCGGCAAAACACAAAGTTTGATACGAGCCAAAAGCCTTGAATTTACTACTGTCTCGCCTATTTTTCATATACATTGTTAGCATCTGTTATTTTAGTATCTCATATCCGAGATTATTCCATTTTATAATATCTGCCATTGTCTTTTGTCCATTTACTTTTTTCGCTAATTCTTCATAAGTCTTGTTTTTTTCATCAAACTCTTTAAGATAAATAAAGCGTCTATGATTTGCTCCTACACCGCTAAATGGGATAGGAAAAAACCTATGCCATTCAATATTGGATCTTGGCATTGTGAACATCCATCCACCTGGCTTTGGAAACAATTTATTGAAGCTATCAAAAGCATTTGGAATTTCTTCTACTGGAATTCCCGTGTTTTCAGAAATGTAGGCATACTCTTCATCTCTTAAGTCTGTCAAAATAAATCCCCCCATAACATAAGTGAAGAATTGCCAAAATACTGGGTATCTATGAAAGAATGGTTCTTTCACTAAGACTTCTAGTCCATTTTTAATAGTCTGAGGGATACTTAAATAATCCAAGCTTTCTGAAAATTTGTCTTCCCAAAAAGTTTCCTTATGATTCCTAAGTAAATGTTCAGTGCAAGATTTCAAAATGGTCAATCTAGCCATATGCTCTATGTAAAGTGCGATTTGTAGAGGCGAGTTTTCTGCTTTGTAAAAGAGTGATTTAAAGCATTCTCCCGAAAGCTCTTCAATTTCTTCATCATACTCACCCGATTCTAGCTCATAGCAAATCTTGGCAGTAATATTTTTATACTTAATGAATGTTTCGAAAAGTTGCTTAATTCGTCTGACTGGGCTATTGGAGAAGAACGAACCACTATTAATTTTAAAGAAATAGTCGTCAAGGTTTTTGAATCCTTGATGATCGGGAAATTCCTTTTTGAGATTTTTTATTTGCTTTAATAACTTTCTTTCTAATAAATAAGAGAATCTCAAAGTTTCAATTTCCTTTTCTTCGGCTGGTTGATGTAGAAATTTCCCTAAACATTCATTTGTCTTTGTTAGGTCTGAATTGTCAATAAGTTCAATTTGCAATTCAGATGCTTTTCTTTTGAAATAGTCAAGTGAATCTCTGGTCTTTTTGATGATAAAGATTCCATCTTCCATCTTAAGATAGACTAACCAACCTTTAACTTTGAAGATTTCGCTAAAACCCCAATTACCTGATTTAATCTCGACTAGTTTTCTAGTTACATTTTCCTTGCCGAAATCTGTAAAAATGATGTCAAGTTCAAGGATTTCTTCAGTTTCTCTATGAATTATAGACTTCTCAACAAACAGACCGCCACTTTGAAAATATGCACAGATATAATCTTCGTAATCTTTTTCGATTGGGTTACTCTCTAATGTTATTGCTGTGCTCATTTCTAATAGATGCTAACAATTGAATAAAGTACACCCCTAGGTGCATCTATATATATTATATCCTTTACAATCTACTGAATTAATAGTTAAAAAAAGCCTTTCAAATTGATATAAGGCCAATTTCAAAGGCTGTATCCGCAGAATTAAACGTTTAATAAACGTTTAACTCTACGGATAATCTTAATCCAATATCTCTTGAATAGGTTCTCCAGTAGCTCCATTTGGCAAAGAAGTTCCTAAAATATGTGCTAAGGTTACGGCTATATCGTCTATGTTTTGTCTTTTGTAAGATTTTCCGCTTTTGATGCCTGAGCCGTACCAAATTAGTGGCACATGGGTATCATAAGCATAACCTGTACCGTGTGTGGTGGCAGAGCTAGTTTGATAGAACCAGCCCGGTTCCAATATCAATAATACATCTCCAGAACGCTTAAAATTATAGCCCATTTGTAAGGCAGCCGCTTTATGTTCTGTAAATTCAGTGCTTTGCATATCGCTAGCAGAATAGACTTCTGCTACTCCCTCTAGTTGCAAAGCTTCATTGACCATAAACTTTCTGATGGCATCTAAGTCAATATTCTTTTCAGCTATTAACTCATGGTTTAAAAAGAATTGCTCGTTGGAGAAATCTTCTATCCATTCGCCTTCGCCAAATTTTTGATTTAAAGCATTGCTCATGTTTTTCACATAAGCTTTTCCATCATAATGGTCAGCCGGAATTTTATTGGCTTGTAAATACTCAGGCACTTCTGCACAGCCATGATCAGAAGTCACAAAAATCAGATAATTGCCTTTGCCCACCTTTTCATCTAAATGCTTGAATAATCGAGCAATCTCTTGGTCCAATTTGATATAAGTATCTTGAACCTCCACTGAGCGTGGACCAAATCCATGACCGATATAATCGGTAGAAGAAAAACTTAACGCTAGAAAATCAGTGATATCATCTTGCCCCATTTCTTCTCCTTCCATGGTAGCAATGGCTAAATCAGCCAAAATGGTATTTCCAAAAGCAGTATTTGGCAATAAGCCAAAATTTCCATTTCCTGCTCTTAATTTTTTTAAATCATAAGGGAAAATGGGTTTATCTTTTCCTCTTACAGTCATCTCATAGGGCATATCATCCGCTGTGGATTGGGTGTACTCCTCCAAAGGCATGGAAAGCTCCCAAGTTTGATTCAAATAATCATCTGCCAAATTTCGGTTGTTAAAATCTTGCAACCAGCTTGGTAATTCTTCATTTCCATAATAGCTACTGCTTACGAAATGTCCATTGCTTTTATCATACCAAAAAGAACCGGTCGGGTTATGCCCAGCCGGTAAAATAGAGCCTCTGTCTTTAATAGAAATCCCTACAACTTTTGATTTGAAATTGGTAGCCAAACCTAGTTCATCCGTAATAGTAGAACTTAACATTCTATGCGGTGACATTAAACCAGCCTCAGAAGTAGAACCAATAGTATAAACTGATGAATCTTCAGCACAATAAACGGAGGTTTTGATATTTTTATCGTACCAATTATTGGCGATTATCCCATGTGTAGCTGGAGTGGTTCCAGTATAAACCGAAGCATGACCAGGACCTGTAAAGGTTGGGATATAATTGTAATGGGTATTATGATTGTAAAAGCCTTCAGAAATCAATCTTTTAAAACCATCTTCCCCGAAATTATCAGCATAGCGTTCGAAATAATCGTGTCGTAACTGATCTATCACGATGCCCACTACTAATTTAGGCTTTTTTACTTTTTGCTCTTGCTTCTGTACCGGTTGACAAGCATATAGAATTAATAGAGCTAAAGCTCCGCTTAAATATTTTTTCATTGAAATTGAATTATAATTTTTTGCAAATTAAAAATTTGAACTGACTAATGATAGTAATTTAAGGTTAAGGTTGTGTAAAGAAAAAAAAGCCCCCTAGCCCGCCAGCTGGCGGGGAATTGGATAGCATCACAGATTAAAAAAAGCCCCCTTTCAATTCCCCCATTGGTGGAAAAAATAAATGTTACCCCTCGGTCTGACGGTTTTCCATCGTCTGACCGATAGATGAAACTGCTAGCTTTCAGTCTGCAGAATAGCGATTAGACGGTTCTAACCGTCAAACCGCTCTCCTATTTAGCCTTAACTACAATCTAAAATCAGTGCGTTCCCCCATCGGGGGACAGGAGGCTGGGCTAGTCACATGCAGTTTCTAGATAATCATCAAAATTTAAGCCTTCTTTGAATAAGATTTTACCATCCTTATTGAAATAAGTAATTACGATATAATTAATCTCGGATAGTCTGCGTTCTGCTAACCAATACAATTTCCCTTTACTTTCATGGGCTGAGAGTTCATTGAAAATAAATGGAATAATCTCCTCACCTAATTGATTGATTACGCCATAACCTGCTTCTTTACGCACTATAAAATAAAATTCATCTCCAAATTTTATTTTTTCATAAGTATCAATATTCTCATGTAAATATTCATTCTGGTAAATATTAAGAATACCTATATTATCTTCCTCCACTACTATAGCAGTGGAATCATTGAAAAACTCTATACTTTCAAAATCTGCTTCTAACAATATATCAGCTGAAGCATCACTAATTCCTAATAAATTATCTTCTTTGAAAATATAGAGGGAATCTTTTACGAATACTTCCAATTTGCTTTGGGAATGTGCAGGAATAATCTCGAGACTATCAACGATTAATGCCCCAAATTTTTTGTCCACTAAAATGGGGATCAATCCATTCTGATAAGCTCCAAAAGCCTCTGCATTTTCAATTTTAATTTCATAGCCAGTAGAATCAATTAGTTGTTTCTTTTTTCCTTGATGAACCTGAATTAATTTTGGAGTTAAAATATTGATATCTAGTTTTTCACCTTCTTTTATTTTTCTTCCAAAACCATTATACAATTTAAAATATCCTTCTTTATTGGAAATCTCGACAAATCGAATTTGATCAGCAATATCTGAAAAAGCAATATTATAATTTTTCAGAATCCTGTAAGCTTCTCCTTGTTCTACAGGTATTTTTTGACCAGACTGAAAAAGTAAATACTCAGCTGAATTCTGAACGGCATAAGTTAGCCAACTATTAAATATCCTAATTGAATCATATTGAAATTTCGGGAATACATTCAATCCACTATTGAAAATTGACCAAAGACTGTCCTTTTGAAGAGCTAAAACCCCAGATTTAAACTGATAATCATCCAAATTATATTCAAAAAATGGTTTTTTGGTTTCATCTAAAACACTAATATCTCCATCCTTTTCTTTGATCCAAAAATCATCATAAAAATCATAGCTTGCCTTTTCCAAAGGGAAAACAAGCTGAGCTTTAAGGTCTAAGATCGTCTCATAATCATCCGAATATAATCTAAGGTATTGCTCTTCTAACCATTCATAATCATCATAAAGAAAGCTGAATGATTTCAAATCACCTTTAGACATTTTTTTAAAATCAGCAGCAGCAGCAACTGCCATATCATTTCCTTTTTTGAAAAAGAAAATAGTCTCTTCCTTCCAAATACTGTCTACAGGCTGTTTTAAAATGGGTTCTCCTAAAATGGAAATCAAATGCCAACCATCTTGCATTTTTTTCGCAAAATGAAAGCTATCTAATCTTTTGAAATCCAATGCCATTTGCTTCATTTTATCATTTAGGCTATAATGAATTAAATTTCGTTCCCGCCCATAATCATTAACTTTAAAGAAACCAGAGCCCAAATAATCAATAGATTTAATTTTCAAATCAGCTATCCTTTCTCCATTTTTCAAATAAGCGTAAGTAGCTTTGTTCTGCTGACTCAAAATAAATGGTTGTTTAATAAAATTACAGGAATCTGTGGTTAGCTGTTCAAATTGGAATGGCAACAAGCTTTCTTCTTCCAAATTATAGAAATAGTAAAGGCTATCTTTTTTGTGAGTAAGTAATTCTGCTACATCTTCCTCATAATCCAAACCATCCAAAATTAATTCTGCTTTTTTAGAAGCCTCGAATCCTCCATATTCATTAATAAATTTCAGATAATCTGATGCTGTAGCACCAGCACTCATAATATTTAAAATAATTCCAGTAGCTTCCTTGGCAAATTCAGTATGGGGTCGTTCATTTACATATTCAATGTATTCATTTAATGCCCTGTTCTGGGTTTTCTTTTCGTAATAAAGCGTTTCAAAGACATTTCGTGCCCTTTGAGCTTGCGGTGCATCAGGATATTTCTTAAAAAAATCACTTACTGCCTGAGTTGTATTTTGAGCTATTGCATCTTCATAGGCTACCTGATTTCTAAATTCTATAGCCTGAGCCTCAAAAGTTAAATATTGATAATTATGGAGGTAATGATTATAAGATTCTTCTGTATGAATAGAAGTGGCTCTTTCAAATGCCAGGCTATCTATTATCAGAGCTTGTCTGGCTACAGCAATACTGTCCAATCCCTTTTGATTTAATTTATCTTTAGCTTCATTATTAAGCTTAGGAATGGTATCGCTTACTGACTGAATGTAAATATGAGCTGAATCCACCGCATCAAACGACCAAGCAGGATGGCTATAATATTTTGCCAACATAAACTGTGTGGCAGGATTCTCTGGGTATTTCTCTACCGCTTTATCAATACGCTTTTTAGCCTTGCCTAATTCATCTTTCTCCAAAAACTTATCAGCCTTTAGTACTTGATAAGCACAACCAGATAAAATAAAAATGGAAGTAATTGTAAATAGATAAAATAAAAGTTGACGCATACATTTCATGATAATCGCTTAGAGCGTCTTAAAAATATCGGACAAAGTTATAAATAATATTAAAGCTTATGGAAGGTTTGACAGCAAACTGAAAGAATTAGTAAGTGAAACATATATTGCAATTGCCAATTGCCCGCTAAATAGTATATTGCGCATTGTTTTTTTAGGTGGGTATACAATATGGATAAAATAGCTATTATAGATTTAGGAACGAATACTTTTCACTTACTCATAGTTGAGGTAACAGATGGGGAAGAGAAAATAATTCATAAAGAAAAAGTAGCCGTTAAGTTGGGTGAAGGAGGAATAAGTGAAGGAAATATCAGCGTAGCTGCAGAAGAGCGTGCTTTAAAAACGATGCTTTATTTCAAAGATAAAATCAAGGAAGAGCAAGTTGAACAAATATTTGCTAGTGCTACCTCCGCCATGCGAAATGCAAAGAATGGAAAAGAAGTGATCCAACGAATCTATGATGAAACAGGTATTTCCATAAAACTAATTTCAGGCCTGGAAGAAGCCAAATTCATTCATATGGGTGTAAAAAAAGCTTTGGAAATTGGTCCAGAACCTGCCTTAATTATGGATATTGGAGGCGGCAGCGTTGAATTTATCATCTGTAATAATATTGAGGTTTTCTGGATGCAAAGTTTTGAAATTGGCGCTCAAAGACTCCTAGATAAATTCCACAAACACGATCCTATTTTACCAAAAGACATTGAAAAACTTGATGACTTTCTAAGAAAGGAATTAGAAGAGCTTAAAGTGAAAATGGATATATACCAACCACATCATCTAATTGGCTCCTCTGGTACTTTCGATACCTTGATCGATATTAATTATATGGAAAAAGGAATTGAAAAACCGGAAGATGTTGCGTTTTCACTGTCTTTGGAAGATTTTGATCGCATTTTCGATGAGATAATTCATAAGAGCAGAGAAGAAAGAATGGCAATACCGGGCATGATAGAAATGCGTGTAGATATGATAGTAGTAGCCGTTTGTTTGATCCAATTTCTGATTGAAAACAACGAATTTTTAGACATTAAAGTATCCACATATGCTTTGAAAGAAGGTTTATTGGATGCCATATTATCAAATGAAATAAAATTATCTTGATGAATTTATTTGATTTCAAAGCATTACAACATTTCGTAAAAGAAGTATTCATTCAAATGGGTTGTCCTTCAAATGAGGCAGAAGAAGCTGCAGAAGTTTTAGTGAATGCCGATTTAAGAGGAGTGGATTCTCATGGAGTGGCTCGTTTACATGGCTATATCCGATTATGGGAAGAAGGCAGAATAAATGCCAAGCCGAATATTAAAATCGTACATGAAACGCCCAGTACTGCAGTAGTTGATGGGGATAAAGGATTAGGCTTAGTCGTTGCTCCTTTTGCTATGCGAATTGCCATGGAAAAAGCAGAGAAAGTGGGCACAGGGTGGGTATCGGTAAAAAATTCTAATCATTATGGAATTGCAGGCCATCACAGCATGATGGCATTAGATAAAGACATGATTGGCTGGTCAATGACCAATGCAAGTCCCTTAGTATCCCCTACATTTTCAAAGGAAAGATTATTGGGTACAAACCCCATTTCTATAGCCATTCCCACTAAAAATCAGCCACCTTATGTTGCTGATTTTGCCACAACTACAGTGGCAAATGGAAAACTGGAAGTTTTGAAAAGGAAAAACGAAAAAGCTCCTTTGGGCTGGGTGCAGGACAAAGACGGAAAAGGAACAACCGATGTGGATGCCTTAAAGAAAGGCGGTAGTATGTTACCATTAGGAGGTTCAAGAGAGCATTCAGGCCATAAAGGATATATTCTCGGATCCATAGTCGATATCTTCTCAGCAGTTCTATCCGGTGCAAATTACGGGCCGTGGGCACCTCCCTTCGTAAGCTTTTTGCCTTTAAAGGAAAATCCTGTTGGCGAAGGCTTGGGTCATTTCTTAGGAGCTATGCGAATTGATGCTTTTAGACCTGCGGAAGATTTCAAATCCCATATGGACAATTGGATAGAAACATTTAGAAAATCTGAAACCACTGATGAGAATGACAAGGTTTTAATCCCTGGAGATCCGGAAAGGGAAATCAGTACGGAGAGGAAAGTAAATGGAATACCGTTGTTACCTGCAGTGGTTGATGACTTGAGTGCAATAGGGAAAAAATTCGGCTTGGACTTTCAAGATTACTTTAATTTACCACAATAACAATAGACAAAAATTGGACAGCCAAAGGCTGTTTTCTCTTAACCACGAAGTTTCTCTAAGACTTTCACAAAGGGTGCAAAGTAACAGCTAAAGCTGTTGATGAGTCCTTGTCTTACTAAATCACTCAATTAATTATACTATATTTATTAATAAATGCAGACATAAGAAGAAACAAAGTTAAACCACAATGTTACCCAGTGGTTTTCTTAACTCTTCCCAAAACATCTAGAGATTTTTTCTAAGTACTAATCAGAAACTTTAAAAAAATATAACTAAAGCCTAGTATGGAAAAGAAATAATCAGCATTACATGTTTCATTTTTGTGCCCTTAGTGAAAGCCTCCGTGTCACTCTGTGGTTAAAGTAAAAATAGTCTTTGGCTACTTTTCGAGCTTTAAAAACCTAAATTGTAAATCCTACGCGAAGGACAAAGGGAGAGTTATAAGGTGAGCGGCCAGGATAATGTAACAAATTATATAAAGCCATTACAGTAACTCCTGCTCTATTTCCAATAGGTTGAAAATAACCTCCTCCGATGAAAAAAGCTGGCACCCAAGCTCTGCCTAGTTCATATCCGTTTGAAGTATTAAAAATGACATCTAAATTTATATTCTCATATTCAGTATAGCCAAATAACTGCTGAGAAATATTATATCTACCAAATAACTTACCACCATAAATATTAGTTTCATAATCGCCCACCTGGCTATTTCCTCTAATTCTAAAATACTGATAGATTACTCCTACCCCAGCCGATAATTTTTGATTTATCATATAACCTGCAATGGGAGAAGCTTCTATATGAGTAAAACTACCAAACTGTAGTCCAAAGTTTCCTCCAAAATAGAGCCTGTCCATAAAGTCAGAACTTTCATCCACAAATTTTTGTGCGGCAGCCTTTTGGTCTGTAACAACTACCAATAGGCTAAGAAGGGAGAAAAATGTAATAAGCTTTTTCAATGATTACTCTTTTTCAACAATAACGAATAGGTCTTCAGATTCTTTTTTCATTAGATATCTTTCTCTTGCAAATTTTTCAAGCAATTCATCATCACTCAACAAGCCCTCACGATCCACCTCAACATCTTTTATCATCTCTTGATAATACTCTTTCTCTTTTTGCAAATCACTATATCTGGAAGCAAGTTTCCATTGAGAAATTAAATCGTTGCCATCAATGAATAACATCCAAAACAGAAATATAGCTCCTGCTATGAAGTAAAAATTCTTAAATATTTTTGGAATTCTATCCATGATACTCATTGCTATTGATACTTTAAATGTAATATAAAAAAGTGAATTCGCCTAAAAGTAAAAAAGGCTACTGGTGAAAATACCAATAGCCTTTCGTTGAAGTTGATATTCTTAGAAGTTAATACCTGGGAAATATGCCATTTCACCCAATTCTTCTTCAATTCTTAATAATTGATTGTATTTCGCCATTCTATCTGAACGAGAAGCAGAACCAGTCTTAATCTGACCCGACCCCATTGCAACGGCTAAGTCAGCAATAAAAGTATCTTCTGTTTCTCCAGAACGGTGAGAAATGATATTTTTATATGATGCTTTGTCAGCCATTCTGATGGCATTGATAGTTTCTGTTAAAGTACCAATTTGGTTGACTTTAATGAGAATAGAATTAGCGATTTTCTCATCAATTCCTTTTTGTAACCTTTTAGTATTGGTAACAAAAAGATCATCTCCTACCAACTGAACAGTTCTACCTATTTCACGGGTTAATTTTTCCCATCCATCCCAGTCATCTTCTTGCATTCCATCCTCAATTGAAAGAATTGGATATTTGTCCGTCCAGGTTTTCCAGTAAGCAACCATTTCCTCAGAGGTTAGCTCGTCACCTGTACTTTCAAATACATATTTCTTTTTGCCTTCATCATAGAATTCAGAAGCTGCAGCATCTAAAGCAATAAAAATATCTTCGCCAGGCTTATAACCTGCTTTTTCAATAGCAGTTAATACTACCTCGATAGCTTGCTCATTTGATTCAATATTTGGCGCAAAACCACCTTCATCACCCACATTTGTAGATAAGCCTTTGCTCTTCAAAACTTCTTTCAAATGATGGAAAACTGTAGTTCCCATTCTTAAAGCTTCAGAGAAGGACTCTGCATTAACAGGCATTACCATAAATTCCTGAAAATCAATTTTATTATCCGCATGACTACCGCCATTTAAGATGTTCATCATCGGAACAGGCAAAGTATTAGCATTTACTCCACCGATATATCTGTAAAGTGACTGACCAGAAAGCTGAGCTGCGGCCTTAGCGCATGCCATAGAAACACCTAAAATAGCATTAGCTCCTAATTTGGCTTTGTTATCCGTTCCATCTAATTCAATCATGATCTTGTCGATAAGATTTTGCTCAAATACAGAAAAACCTATTAGCTCTTCTGCAATAGCTCCATTTACATTATCAACAGCTTTCAAAACCCCTTTTCCCATGAAAATGGATTTATCTTTATCTCTTAATTCTACAGCTTCGTGAATACCAGTACTTGCACCAGATGGAACTGCAGCTCTACCGAAACCACCGTTGGCTGTAAATACCTCTACTTCTACCGTAGGATTCCCTCTAGAATCCAATATTTGTCTTGCGTGAATGTTCTCTATTATACTCATAGTTTTATTAGTTGATTAGTGAAATAAATTGGTCGAATAAATATCTGGAGTCGTGTGGTCCAGGAGAAGATTCTGGATGGTATTGTACTGAAAAGACTTTCTTATCTTTCATCCTTAATCCTTCTACCGTATTATCATTTAAATTTATATGTGTAGCTACGACCAAACTTGATTTTTCTACGTCTTCGGTAACAATACTGAAACCATGATTCTGTGAAGTAATCTCACTTAAACCAGATTCAGTATTTAATACTGGTTGATTTAAACCTCTATGCCCATTATGCATTTTAAAGGTTTTTATTCCATTTGCTAATGCAATTAACTGATGTCCAAGACAAATACCAAACAATGGCTTACCACTTTCAATTATTTGTTTGCTGTTATTAATAGCTTCAGTCATTACTCCTGGATCTCCAGGTCCATTGGACAAGAAATAAGCTTGAGGGTTCCATTCTTCAGTTTCTTTAAAAGTGAAGCTTGAAGGAAATACTTTACATCTAAACCCTCTATTGATCAATTGTTTTAATATGCTGCTTTTAATGCCATAATCCATTACAGCGAGTTTTATGCCATCATCCTTTCCCATTTCAAATGGTTCTTTACAGCTAACGTAAGATGATAATTCAAGACCTTCCATTGAAGGAACTTTATCTAACTCTTTTTTTAATTCATCTAAATCAGTTATTTCGGACGAAATGATGGCATTCATAGCACCTTTATCACGAATATGTCTTACGATTTTACGTGTATCAACATCACAAATACCCGGAATCTCATGCCCTATGAGGTAATTATTTAAGTTATCTACAGCCTGGCCTCTACTATAATCATCAGAAAAAGAATTGATTACAACACCAAAAATCTTGGGGCTGTCAGATTCTGATTCATCAGGGTGTACACCATAATTCCCTATGTGAGCATTAGTATTTACCATTATCTGCCCGTAATAAGAAGGATCAGTATACACTTCTTGATAACCAGTCATACCTGTATTAAAGCAGATTTCGCCACCTTTTGTACCTGAAAAACCGATTGATTTACCATGAAAGACTGTTCCGTCTTCTAAAAGTAGAATTGCTTTGTTTTTGTTTTTATACTTCATCAGATATCATTCTGAAATTGAAAAATGAAATGGAGCTATTAATTTTAAATCGAGACAAAAATAAATAAAAAAAAAGGGATTGAATAAATATCCAATCCCTTTTCTTAATTCTATTGATAGAAAGATTACTCATCTCCCTTTTTATCAACTGATTTTTCATCAGATTTTGTTTCTTTTTTCTCAGCTTTCGGAGTTTCCTCTTTCTTAGCCTCATCTTTTTTGGTTTCAGCCTTTGGAGCCTCTTCCTTAGTTTCAGCTTTAGGAGAATCTTCTTTCTTTGCTGCTTCTTTAGTTTCTTTGGCTTCAGTAGTACCTTCAGCTTTAGCAGATGCAGATTTAGAACTACCACCTCTACGGCTTCTTCTAGTAGTTTTCTTTTCTTTCTTCTCTCCGCCTAATAGCAACTCATTGTAATCTACCAATTCGATTAATGCCATTTCAGCATCATCACCTAGTCTAGATCCCAATTTGATAATTCTAGTATAACCTCCTGGTCTATTAGCAATTTTAGTAGCTACTTCATCAAAAAGTTCTTTAAGTACTTCTTTATTTTTCAAAGAAGAGAAAACTATTCTCCTATTGTGAGTAGTATCCTCTTTTGACTTTGTCAATAAAGGCTCAACATACTTCCTTAGCGCTTTTGCTTTAGCAACAGTAGTTGTAATCCTTTTAGAAAGGATTAAAGAACCTGCCATGTTAGATAACATAGCGTTTCTATGGGAAGCAGTTCTACTTAAATGATTAAATTTCTTACCGTGTCTCATTGTCCTTATTCTTCGTCAAGTTTGTATTTGGATAAATCCATTCCAAAGGTTAAACCTTTATCAGCTACTAATTGCTCTAATTCAGCTAAAGATTTCTTACCGAAATTTCTAAATTTCATCATATCAGAAATTTCAAGAGCTACTAAATCACCTAAGGTTTTAACATCAGCTGCTTTCAAGCAATTGTATGCTCTTACAGATAGATCTAAGTCATTCAAAGCTGTTTTGAGTAACTTGCGCATATGCAACATTTCCTCATCTACAGCCTCTGGTTCATCAGATCCACCAGCATCCAAGACCATATTTTGATCAGAAAATAACATAAAGTGTTTGATCAATATATTAGCAGCACCTTTCAATGCTACTTCAGGATGAATACTACCATCAGTTTCAATATCTAAAACTAATTGTTCATAATCAGTTTTTTGTTCTACCCTTGTATTTTCAACGCTATATTTCACGTTTTTGATTGGGGTGAAAATTGAATCAATAGCAATATAACCTGCAACCTGATCAACTAAAGTATTTTCCTCAGAAGAAACATATCCTCTACCCTTTTCGATAGTTAATTCTATCTCAAAATTAATTGATTCGTCCATGTGGCAAATCAACAATTCAGGATTTAAGATTTCAAAAGCTGTTGTGAATTTATTGATATCACCAGCCTTAAATTCTTTAGTGTTTTTTAGAGAAATATTGATTTTGTTGTCAGCAACGTCTGCAATTTTCTTAAATCTTACCATTTTAAGATTTAAAATAAGATCAGAAACATCTTCAACTACACCTTCCACTGCAGAAAACTCATGCAATACACCAGGAATCTTAATACCTGTTATAGCATAACCTTCAAGTGAAGATAACAAAATTCTTCTTAAGGCATTACCTACAGTAACGCCATATCCTTTTTCTAATGGTTTGAATGTAAAAAGCCCGTGAAAATCATCTGCTTTTTCCATTGCAACCTTTTCAGGCATTTGGAATGCTAAAATGGACATATTATAAAATTTCTTTAAATTAACTGTTTATTTTGAGTACAACTCGACAATTAGCTGCTCATTAATATTCTCTGGAATATCTTCTCTTTGTGGGATATTTACAAATTTCCCTGACATAGAAGACTTATCAAATTCTAACCAAGAATATTTAGACGCAGTATTTGATGAAAGACTATCAGTAATAGCTTCTAGAGATTTTGACTTCTCTCTTACACCAATTACGTCACTTTCCTTCACTTGATATGATGGGATGTTTAAAATCTCACCATTCACCAAGATGTGTTTGTGACCTACCAACTGTCTTGCTGCTCTTCTAGTAGGAGCAATTCCTAATCTAAAAACAACGTTATCCAATCTACTTTCCAACAATTGAAGTAATACTTCACCAGTAATACCTTTCTTTCTGGAAGCTTTATCAAATAAATTAGCAAATTGTCTTTCTAATACACCATAAGTGTATTTAGCTTTTTGCTTTTCCATAAGCTGCACAGCGTATTCAGACTGTTTTCTACGTCTTCCTCTGCCGTGTTGCCCAGGAGGATATGCTTTTTTGGATAATGCTTTACTTGCACCAAAAATTGGTTCGTTAAACCTTCTTGCTATTTTGGATTTTGGTCCTTTATATCTAGCCATTTTCTTTAATTACTTAAGCGATGAATTAAACCCTACGTCTTTTAGGTGGACGACATCCATTATGTGGTAACGGAGTAACATCTTTAATCATCGTTACTTCAATACCAGTATTTTGTATAGTTCTGATAGCAGAATCTCTACCTGCTCCAGGTCCTTTAACAAATACTTCAACTTTTCTAAGACCTAAATCATAGGCAGTCTGTGCAGCATTTTGAGCTGCTACCTGACCTGCATATGGAGTGTTCTTTTTAGAACCTTTAAATCCCATTTTACCAGCAGATGCCCAGGAAATTACCTGACCTGTAGAGTTTGTTAATGAAATAATGATGTTATTGAACGAAGCTCTAATATGAGCTTGGCCTATAGCCTCAACATTAACAACTCTTTTTTTAGCTTTATCTTTTCTCTTTTGAGCCATGATCTAATGATTACTTAGTAGCTTTCTTTTTATTTGCAATAGTCTTCCTTTTTCCTTTACGAGTACGAGAGTTATTCTTAGTTCTCTGCCCTCTTAACGGAAGCCCTTTTCTGTGACGTAAACCTCTGTAACATCCAATGTCCAACAATCTCTTTATGCTCATTTGCACTTCAGATTTAAGAACACCTTCAGTTTTGAAGTTTTCACTAATGACAGTTCTAATGCTATTCGCCTCGTCATCAGTCCAATCACTTACCTTTTTATCAGCATCAACACCAGCCATTTCTAATATCTTAGCTGATGAACTTCTACCAAGACCAAATATATAGGTCAATGATATAACTCCCCTTTTATTATCAGGAATATCTACTCCGGAAACTCTTGCCATAATTACCCTTGTCTTTGTTTGAAACGTGGATTCTTCTTGTTGATCACATAAAGCTTGCCATTTCTACGGACTACTTTACAATCAACACTTCTCTTTTTGATTGAAGCTTTAACTTTCATAATCTTTTTATTTGTACCTGTATACTATTCTACCTTTTGTTAAATCATAAGGAGACATCTCTAATTTCACTTTATCTCCAGGAAGAATTTTGATATAATTCATTCTCATCTTGCCAGAAATATGAGCTATAACCTCATGACCATTACTTAATTCTACTCGAAACATCGCATTTGATAATGCTTCTGTTATTGTTCCATCTTGCTCTATTGAACTTTGTTTTGCCATAATTTATTAATTAAGCTACCGCTGTTCTTTGTGATGAACTACCTTTTACTTTACCTGATTTCATCATTCCTTCATAATGACGCATCAATAAATAACTCTCAATTTGTTGTAAGGTATCTAGAATAACACCAACCATAATGATTAGTGAAGTTCCACCAAAGAATTGAGAGAATTGAGTTCCAACTCCAGCTCTAGCCACAAAAGCAGGTAAAATTGCAATAAGTGCTAAATAAATGGATCCGGGTAAAGTAATTTTAGTTAAAATATTATCTATAAAATCAGAAGTCTCTTTTCCAGGCTTAATACCTGGTACGAAACCACCGTTTCTTTTCATATCGTCTGCTATTTGACTAGGATTAATAGTAATAGCTGTATATAAGAAGGTAAAAACTATAATTAATAAAGCAAACGTTAGATTGTATTGCCAACTTTGGAAGTCGGAAAAAACATTGCCTATATAAGCTGCTGTATCACTATCATCCGCCCATAAATTTGCTAGTAAAGCTGGAAGGAACATTAATGATTGTGCAAATATAATTGGCATCACTCCAGATGCATTTACTTTTAACGGAATGTACTGACGTTGACCGCCATAAACTCTTCCACCTACTACTTGCTTTGCATATTGAACTGGTATTCTTCTTGTAGCCTGCACTAACATTACTGTTACCATAACCACAAAGAATAAAGCTACAATTTCAAGAATGAAGAATAATAATCCACTCATTCCTAAAGAGATTGCCTCAGCAACAATTGAACCTGGAAAACGCGAAATAATTCCTATCATAATTAACATAGAAATACCGTTTCCAATTCCCTTATCAGTGATCTTTTCACCTAACCACATACAAAATATTGTACCTGCCGTTAAAACGATTACCGATGTAAATGTGAAGAATGTTTGACTCATCATAATTGCCTCACTTGGAATAGTTCCAGCAACATAACTTACACCTTGAACAAAAGTGATAGCAATGGTCAATACTCTAGTTATTTGAGTAATTTTCTTTCTACCAGATTCTCCCTCTTTCTGCATTTTCTGAAAGTAAGGAACAGCAACGGTTAAAAGTTGTATAACAATACTTGCAGAAATATATGGCATAATGCCTAATGCAAAGATGGATGCATTAGAAAATGCTCCACCTAGGATGGTATCTAAAAGACCAAATATACCTTGGGCATCACCTGACAACTTTGAAGGATCAACTCCTGGTAAAACCACAAAAGAGCCTAAGCGGAATATAATTAAAAAACCAATGGTATTTAAAATCCTGTCTCTAAGCTCCTCAATGGAGAAAATATTCTTTATGGTAGAAAAAAAACGATTCATATTATATTTTTGATGCAGTTCCTCCAGCCTTCTCAATCGCTTCTAATGCAGTTTTAGAAAATGCATTTGCAGAAACAGTCAATTTAGCTTTTAAGGTTCCGTTCCCTAAAATTTTAACCAAGTCATTTTTAGCAATAAGTCCTTTGCTTTTCAATAATTCTAGATCAATAGTATCTACACTATACTTTTCTTGAAGTATTTGAAGATCACTTAAATTGATAGCCTTATAACTAACTCTATTGATATTATTGAAACCAAATTTAGGGACTCTTCTTTGCAATGGCATTTGACCACCTTCGAAACCTTGCTTAGAAGAATAACCACTTCTTGACTTAGCTCCTTTATGACCTCTTCCTGCAGTACCGGCAGCACCAGAACCCTGACCTCTACCTATACGCTTTCTATTCTTAATAGAACCTTCTGCTGGTTTTAATGTATGTAATTTCATCTTATCCTTCAGTTACATTAACTAAGTGATCTACTTTTCTCAACATTCCTTCAATTTGAGGAGTTGATTCTTTAGTCACAGTTTTATTTATCCTTCCTAATCCTAAAGCCTGAATCGTTAGCTTTTGGTCTTTAGGTCTTCCTATTACACTTCTAATTTGTGTAACTTTTATTTTCTTAGCCATAGTAATTAACCGTTAAATACGTTAGAAAGTGCAATTCCTCTATCTTTAGCTACAGTAAATGGATCTCTCAATTTAAGTAGTGCGTCAAAAGTAGCTTTTACTACGTTATGTGGGTTAGAAGAACCTTTCGATTTAGCCAACACGTTATGAACACCAGCACTTTCAAATACAGCACGCATTGCACCACCAGCAATTACACCAGTACCCGGTGAAGCGGGCTTAATCAATACAAATCCACCACTGTATTTTCCAATTTGTTCGTGCGGAACAGTACCTTTAAGAATTGGAACTTTTACCAAATTCTTTTTAGCATCATCTATTCCTTTAGTGATAGCATCCGTTACCTCATTGGCTTTACCCAATCCATAACCTACTACTCCATTACCATCTCCCACTACTACGATTGCCGAGAAGCTGAATCTTCTACCACCCTTTACTACCTTAGCAACCCTCTTAATGGCTACTACCTTCTCCTTCAATTCGATTTCGCTTGCTCTAACAGATTTTATATTACTCTGAGACATATTTTTAGAATTTTAAGCCACCTTTACGAGCACCGTCAGCCAATGCTTTTACTCTACCATGAAATCTGTAACCACCTCTATCAAACACAATTGATTTGATTCCAGCATCTTTCGCTCTTTGAGCAAGTGTTTCACCTACTTTAGAAGCAGTATCGATATCAGCATTACTTTCAGCTCCTAATTCCAATGAATTAGCTGCTACTAAAGTATGACCTTTTAAATCATCGATTACTTGTGCATAAATGGCACGGTTACTTTTAAATACCGTCAAACGAGGTGTTTCAGCATTTCCGGAAATCTTTCTACGAATTCCTAATTTAATTCGAGCTCGTCTATCTTGTTTACTAATAGCCATTTTAATAATTATTTAGCGGCAGTTTTACCTGCTTTACGTCTAACTTGTTCACCAACAAACCTAATTCCTTTTCCTTTGTACGGTTCTACAGTACGTAGGGACTTAATTTTAGCGGCTACTTGTCCAATTAATTGCTTATCAAAGCTTTCTAAGGTTACAATAGGATTTTGACCTTTAACAGTCTCAGCAGAAGCTTTAACTTCCTCTGGTAAACCTAAAAATATACTATGAGAATACCCTAAGTTAAGTTCAAGTATATCGCCCTGTACTGTAGCTTTATAACCTACACCCACTAGTTCCAATTGCTTTTTATAACCTTCAGATACTCCAGTTACCATATTATTCAATAAAGCTCTATACAATCCATGCATAGCTTTATGTCTTTTTGACTCTGTAGCTCTTTCTAATTCTATTACACCATCAGTGTTTTTAACAGAAATAGCAGAATCAATTTGCTGTGTTAAAGTACCTTTTGAACCCTTTACAGTTACTAAGTTATCCTTAGCAATTTCAAGTGTTACATCTTGAGGTAGATTTATAAGACTTTTACCTATTCGTGACATTTCTATTATTTAATATACGTAGCACAATACTTCACCACCAATTTTAAGCGTTCTAGCTTCTTTATCAGTGATAACTCCCTTAGAAGTTGACATAATTGCAACCCCTAAACCATTTAAAACTCTTGGTAGATTTTCAGAATCAGAGTATTTTCTCAACCCTGGTTTTGAAACTCTCTCCAAGTTAGATATAGCCGGAGTTTTAGTTTCAGGATCATATTTCAAAGCAATTTTAATATTACCTTGTGCGTTATCGTCCTCAAATTTATAATTCAGGATATAACCTTTTTCATGAAGCACTTTGGTCATACTTTTTTTCAAGTTTGATGCCGGTACTTCTACGATTCGGTGTTTTGCTTTTATAGCATTACGAACCCTTGTAAGAAAATCAGCTATTGGATCAGTTACCATCTCTTAATTAATTATAATTTCAGTTTGCCCTGCCGAAACAGGCGTGCAAAGTTAAGAAATTAATTTGTTTATAAAAATAAAATTTTAAAAATCACCAACTTGCTTTGGTAACTCCTGGTATTTTACCCTGTGAAGCCATTTCACGGAAGGTAACTCTGGAGATTCCAAATTTACGCATATATCCTTTTGGACGACCAGTTAACTTACATCTATTATGTAATCTTACTGGAGATGCATTTTTAGGCAATTTATCTAAAGCTTCGTAGTCACCATTAGCTTTAAGCTCAGCTCTTTTGGCTGCATATTTAGCGACTAACCTTTCTCTTTTTTTCTCTCTGGCAATTACTGCTTTTCTAGCCATAATTATTTATTGTTTTTACTGGCAAATGGCATTCCGAAAGCTTTCAATAATTCATAACTTTCTTCATCCGAATTTGCAGTGGTTACAAATGTTATATCCATACCGGAGATAGTAGATACTTTGTCAATACTAATTTCCGGAAAAATAATTTGTTCTTTAACACCAAGAGTATAATTACCTCTTCCGTCAAAACCTTTATCTTTCACACCTTGGAAGTCACGTACACGAGGTAATGAAACAGATACTAATCTATCCAAAAACTCATACATTTTTTCACCTCTTAGTGTCACTTTAGCTCCGATAGGCATTCCTTCTCTTAACTTAAAATTCGAGATTGAATTTTTAGCATAAGTAGGTATAGCTTTTTGACCAGTTATCATAGTCAACTCTTCAACGCCTATATCAACTAATTTCTTATCAGCAGTAGCTGCACCGATTCCTTTATTAATCACAATTTTAGTGAGTTTAGGAACCTGCATAATTGAGCTATACTGAAATTTCTCTTTCAGAGCGGGAATTATTTCACCCAGGTATAATTCTTTTATTCTTGGATTAGCCATTGTTGATCACCTCCCCTGTTTTTTTTGAATATCTTTGCAATTTACCTTTATCATCAAGCTTTCGCCCAGTTCTAGTTGCATCACCTGTTGCTGGATCAACCAACATCAAATTACTGATGTGGATTGGAGCCTCAACTTTATCGATACCACCTTGAGGACTATTAGCAGAAGGCTTTTTGTGTTTTGTAACAACATTTGCTCCTTCAACGATCGCTCTCTCTTTCTCCCCTATCATTTCTAACACAGTTCCAGTCTTACCTTTGGCATTGCCAGCGATAACCTTAACGGTGTCACCCTTACGGATATGAAATTTCTTCTGTTTATTTTTTTTCCTTTCCATAATATTATAATACTTCAGGTGCTAAAGAAACAATTTTCATGAACTGCTTTTCACGCAACTCTCTTGCAACAGGTCCGAAAATACGAGTACCTCTTGGTTCATCATTAGGGGTCAATAATACAGCAGCATTATCTTCAAAACGAATATAAGAACCATCTTTTCTTCTAACCTCTTTCTTAGTGCGTACAATTACAGCTCTAGAAACGGTACCTTTTTTCAAATTACTTGAAGAAAGAGCAGACTTAACAGTTACAATAATCTTATCACCAATGGAAGCATACCTTTTCTTAGTACCGCCCAATACACGGATACATAATACCTCTTTGGCACCACTATTATCCGCTACACTTAATCTTGACTCTTGTTGTATCATGGTTATTTAGCTCTTTCTACGATTTCTACTAATCTCCATTTTTTATTCTTGCTCATTGGTCTAGTTTCTTGTATTTTGACGGTATCGCCAATTGTACAATCATTAGCCTCATCATGAGCCATGAATTTGGTATTTTTCTTTACGAATTTACCATACATAGGGTGCTTGACCTTTCTTTCTACAGAAACGGTAATGGACTTATCCATTTTGTTACTTACAACTAACCCTACTCTTTCCTTTCTAAGGTTTCTTTCCATCTTAGCAATTATTTAGCAAGTACTTTACTTCTTAGTTCTGTCTGCAAACGAGCAACATTCTTACGAGTATCTCTTATTTGCATAGGATTCTCTATTGGAGAGATTGCGTGTGCAAACTTCAACTTGTGAAGTTTTTGTCCTTCAACTTTTATATTCTCATTGAGTTCATCAATGGATAATTTTTTAATATCAGCGTTTTTCATGATACTATATTTTCTGAGTAATCCCTTCTAACTGAAAACTTGGTTTTCACTGGTAACTTTTGTGCAGCTAATCTAAGTGCTTCTTTAGCATCTGCCATTGACACACCACCAGCTTCAAACATAATAGTTCCTGGTTTAACGGTAGCTACCCAGTATTCTGGAGCACCTTTACCTTTACCCATCCTCACTTCAGCAGGCTTTTTAGTAATCGGTTTGTCTGGGAAAATACGGATCCAAACTTGACCCTGTCTTTTCATAGCTCTTGTCATGGCAATCCTCGCTGCCTCAATTTGTCTACTGGTAATCCAACCCGGCTCCAGTGACTTCAAAGCAAAACTTCCAAAGGCAATTCTATGCCCTCTTTGAGCAATTCCTTTTACTCTACCTTTTTGCTTCTTCCTAAATTTTGTTCTTTTTGGCTGTAACATTTTCTAAAAATCTTTTACCAAGAAAGCGCTTATTTACGCTTTCTTTTAGGACGTTCACTTCTTCTATTATTAGCCGGGCCACCACCTTTATTACTAGGTGCGCCTGCCCCAACATTAAGCGACAAGTCTCTCTTGCCGAAAACCTCTCCTTTGAAAACCCATACTTTCACACCAATTGTTCCATAAATAGTGTTAGCTGGAGTTATTTCATAGTCGATATCTGCCCTTAATGTATGCAAAGGAATTCTACCTTCTTTATACATTTCGGTACGTGCCATTTCAGCCCCGCCTAAACGGCCTGAAACTTTAATTTTTATACCTTGAGCTCCTACTCTCATAGCGGATGCAATTGCTTGCTTCATCGCTCTTCTGTAAGAAATTCTAGCCTTCAATTGTTGACCAATAGATTCACCAATTAATTTGGCATCTAATTCAGGACGTTTGATTTCAAAAATATTAATTTGAACATCCTTACCTGTCAACTTTTTAAGCTCCTCTTTTAATTTATCTACTTCACTACCACCTTTACCAATTACAACGCCTGGTCTGGCAGTATGTACAGTTAAAGTGATTCTTTTTAAAGTTCTTTCGATAACAATTTTAGAGATTCCACCTTTTGGAATACGAGCTAATATATATTCTCTTATTTTTTGATCTTCAATTAGCTTGTCAGAAAAAGATAAACCTTTTCCTCCGTACCAGTTGGATTCCCAACCGCGAACGATACCTAAACGAAAACCTATTGGATTAACTTTCTGTCCCATTGTTATTTATTTTCAGCGTTATCAGTTTCAGCCAATACCGCTTTATCCGCAGCACTGTCAACAATCAAAGTTACATGGTTTGATCTTTTTCTAATTCTATGAGCTCTACCCTGAGGAGCAGGTCTAAGTCTTTTCAAAACTCTACCACCGTCTACTTGAACAGATTTAACGAATAAATCAGCATCCTCAAGATCTAGATCAGGATTTGCTTGTTGCCAGTTGGCAATTGCAGAAAGCAATAATTTCTCAACTCTAGCTGCTCCATGCTTAGATTCAAACTTAAGAATATTCAAAGCACGGTTAACTTTTTCACCTCTGATAAGATCCACTACCATCCTCATTTTTCGAGGAGAAGTAGGTACGTTATTTAATTTAGCTATTGCTTCCATTATCTCTTACCTTTATCTTTTTTATTTATATGACCCCTGAAGTTTCTAGTAGGAGAAAATTCACCTAGCTTATGTCCTACCATGTTTTCAGTTACATAAACAGGAATGAATTTATTCCCATTGTGTACTGCAAAAGTATGACCAACGAAATCAGGAGAAATCATAGATCTTCTTGACCAAGTTTTGATAACCGATTTCTTACCGGAGTCATTCATATTATCAACTTTCTTTTCAAGACGAAAGTCGATATAAGGTCCTTTTTTTAACGATCTAGCCATCTATTATTTCTTTTTACCGATAATTAATTTATTGGAATATTTCTTAGGCGTTCTGGTTTTTAAACCTTTAGCCAATAAACCTTTTCTTGATCTTGGGTGACCTCCTGAAGACTTACCTTCACCACCACCCATTGGGTGATCAACTGGGTTCATAACAACCGCTCTTGTTCTAGGTCTACGACCTAACCAACGCTTACGGCCTGCTTTACCTAATTTAACGATCATGTGATCACCATTCGATACAGTACCTACAGTTGCCATACATGTAGTTAATACCAATCTCATCTCACCAGAAGGTAATTTTAAGGTTGCATATTTCCCATCTCTTGCTAACAATTGAGCATAAGAACCAGCACTTCGAGACATTGCGCCACCAGCACCTGGTTTAATTTCAATATTGTGAACTATAGTACCCAAAGGTATGTCAGACAATGGAAGAGCATTCCCTACTTCAGGAGCGATACCTTTGCCTGAAACTATAGTTTCACCAACTTTCAATCCATTAGGAGCCAAGATATATCTCTTTTCCCCGTCAGCATAATGCAACAAAGCAATAAACGCTGTTCTACCTGGATCGTACTCTAAAGTCGCTACTTTAGCAGGAATGTTAAACTTATTCCTTTTAAAGTCAACAATTCTTAAACTTTGCTTATGACCACCACCTAAATAGCGCATAGTCATACGGCCAGAATTGTTTCTTCCACCAGATTTTTTACTTGGAGCAAGTAACGACTTCTCAGGAGCCACTTTACTTAACTCGGTATAAACCGGTGCTAACCTATATCTTTGTCCAGCTGTAACTGGTCTTAATTTTTTAACTGCCATTTTTCAGATCATTAAATTTCGCTGTAGAAATCGATTACCTCTCCTTCTGCTACAGTTACAATTGCTTTTTTGAAACTAGGCTTTCTTCCAGTAAGAATCCTAGACTTAGTATATCGAGATTTTTGTTTGCCTAAATACTTCATAGTATTAATGCTCTCAACATTTACTCCGTACGTTTTTTCAATCTCAGCTTTAATTTGGATTTTATTTGAATTTACATCCACAACAAACCCATATTTACCTTTTTCGTTGAGGGCTGAGACTTTTTCCGTAACAAGTGGTTTTATTAAAACGCTCATATCTTTTACTTAAATAAGTTTTCAATTTTCTCTAAAGAACCTTCAACGAATAGCAACTGATCAGCATGAAGTACATCATATGTATTTAATGAATCAACTGTAGTTACTTGCGTATTTCTAATATTTCTACTTGATAGAACAACGTTCTTGTCAACTTCAGGAAGAACTAAAAGTGTCTTTTTATTATCTAAAGACAACTTGCTTAGCATATCTGTATAGTTTTTAGTCTTCACCTCATTAAAAGTAAAGCCTTCTAATACAGAAATCATCTGATCTTTAGCCTTGTAAGTTAGAGCAGATTTTCTAGCAACTGCTTTTAACTTTTTATTCAATTTAAAGCTATAGTCTTTTGGTCTTGGACCAAAAACTCTACCACCACCTTTAAAGATTGGTGATTTGATACTACCAGCACGAGCTGTTCCAGTACCTTTTTGCTTTTTAATCTTTCTAGTTGAACCAGAAATTTCAGCTCTCTCTTTAGATTTATGCGTACCTTGTCTCGCATTAGCCATTTTTTGTTTCACATCTAAATAAATAGCGTGATCATTTGGCTCTATATCAAAGATGGCATCCGATAAAGAAATTTTTCTTCCGGTGTCTTCGCCTGTATGTTTTATAATTGAAAGCTCCATCTTTATTTCTCTATTATTACAAATGAATTATTAGCTCCAGGTATTGATCCACTTACCAAAAGTAAGTTTTTCTCAGGAATCAACTTCAACACTCTTAAGTTAGTGTTTTTAACTCTGCTACCTCCTGTTCTACCAGCCATTCGCATCCCAGGGAATACTCTAGCTGGATAAGATGCTCCACCAATAGAACCTGGCGCTCTTTGTCTGTTATGCTGACCATGAGTTGCTTGACCAACTCCACCGAAACCATGACGTTTTACAACACCCTGGAAACCTTTACCTTTTGAAGTACCTGCGACATCTACAAAATCACCTTCTTCAAAAACATCGCTGATGGTTACTGTTTGACCCAAACTGTAGTTATCTACAAAGGATTCATAACCCTCATATTCACGAAATTCTACAAGCTTTTTCTTAGGCGTTGTTTGAGCATTTTTAAAGTGCCCTTGCAATGCTTTTGGTGTATTCTTTTCCTTGCGCTCATCATAGCCCAACTGAATAGCAGAATAACCATCGGTTTCCTCTTTTTTTACTTGTGTAACCACACAAGGACCAGCTTCTATCACCGTGCATGCGACATTTCGTCCATCGACACCGTAGATACTAGTCATTCCGATTTTCTTTCCTATTATTCCTGACATTATTAATTTGATTAACAACCTTTTAACGGGTTTTACCGTAGCTTTTCCCGAAAGGACTGCAAAGTTAGTAAAATATTATAAGCTACAAAACTTACAACATTAAAAAATACAAATTTCCAAAAAAGAAAAACCAATGACACAAAGACCATTGGTTTTTCTAATTTTAAAAAACGTTCTATTACACCTTAATTTCAACATCAACTCCACTAGGAAGCTCAAGTTTCATTAAAGCATCAACTGTTTTTGCGCTATTCGAATATATATCAACCAATCTCTTGAAAGTACATAGTTGAAATTGCTCACGTGATTTCTTGTTCACGTGCGGAGAACGCAATACTGTAAAAATTTCTTTTTCAGTAGGCAAAGGAATTGGACCACTTACCACTGCACCTGTTGTTTTTACAGCTCTCACAATTTTTTCAGAAGACTTGTCTACCAAATTGTGGTCGTATGATTTTAACTTTATTCTAATTTTCTGATTCATGATTCCTAATTATTTAACAGTCTCCCCTTTAGATTTTGCAATTACTTCATCCGCAATATTACGAGGAACTGGGTCATAGTGTGAGAAAGTTAAGGATGCAGTTGCTCTACCCGAACTAATTGTTCTCAGGTCGGTAACATATCCAAATAACTCAGACAATGGAACGTCAGCTCTAATAACTTGTGCTGCACCTTTAGGATCCATTCCCTTCATCAAACCTCTTCTTTTATTTAAATCACCTGTAACAGGACCGGTATATTCTTCCGGAGTTAGTACTTCAACTTTCATGATAGGCTCCAATAGCTGAGGACCTGCCTTTTTAGCTGCCTCTTTGAAACCAATTCTTGCTGCCAATTCAAAAGACAATGCATCTGAATCGACATCATGGAAACTACCATGATATAATTCAACCTTCATAGCTTCAATAGGGTATCCAGCTAAAGGACCATTTGACATAGCCTCAGTAAACCCTTTTTGAATTGCTGGAATGAATTCTTTCGGAATTACACCACCAGTAATTTTATTATCGAATTGCAAACCTGGTTGAATATCACCTTTTTCATCAGGTTCAGCCGGAGATAATTTAAATACAATATCTGCGAATTTACCTTTACCACCAGATTGCTTTTTATAAACCTCTTTGTGATCAACTAAATTAGTGATCGCTTCTTTATAAGCAACTTGAGGAGCTCCTTGGTTAATATCAACCTTAAATTCTCTTTTCAAACGATCCATGATGATGTCCAAGTGCAACTCTCCCATTCCTCTTAGGATTGTTTGACCTGTTTCTTCATCAGTATTCACCTGAAGAGTAGGATCTTCTTCTACTAATTTAGCAATTGCCATTCCCATTTTATCAACATCAGCTTGAGTTTTAGGCTCAATTGCATAACCGATAACTGGTTCTGGGAAAGTCATTGACTCTAGAACGATTTTATGTTTCTCATTACAAAGAGTATCACCAGTCTTAATATCTTTAAATCCTACAACTGCAGCAATATCACCAGCATGAAGCGTATCAATTTGGTTTTGCTTATTAGCATGCATTTGGAAGATTCTAGAAATTCTTTCTTTCTTATTTGTTCTTGTGTTAAACACATAAGAACCTGATTCTAATGTTCCTGAATAAGATCTTACAAAGCACAAACGACCTACAAATGGATCAGTAGCAATTTTAAATGCTAATGCCGCAAATGGATCTTCGGAAGTAGGCTTTCTAGTTGTTTCTTTTTCTGTATCAGGATCAATTCCAACAATTTTATCTCTATCTAATGGAGAAGGTAACAGTTCCATTACATAGTTTAATAAAGTTTGAACCCCTTTATTTTTAAATGCAGAACCGCACATCATTGGAACAAAAGCCAAATCTAAAGTTGCAGCTCTTAAAGCAGCGATCACTTCATCTCTTGTAATTGATTCAGGATCTTCAAAGTATTTCTCCATTAAGGACTCATCATACTCTGCAACTGATTCCAATAAATGTTCACGATATTCTTTCACATCATCAGCCATGTCAGCAGGTATTTCTACCTCTTCCCATGTCATCCCGTTGTCTTCTTCGTTCCAAATGAAAGCTTTCATTTCTACTAAATCAACAACTCCTTTGAAATTACCTTCTGCACCGATAGGTAATTGTAATGGAACTGATTTAGTACCTAACATTTCTTTTACTTGGTTACAAACATTTAAGAAGTTTGCACCATCACGGTCCATTTTATTAACAAACCCAATTCTAGAAACATTATAGTTATCTGCTAGTCTCCAGTTAGTTTCTGACTGAGGTTCAACACCATCAACCGCACTAAATAAGAAAACTAAACCATCCAATACTCTTAAAGATCTATTTACTTCAACAGTAAAATCAACGTGACCTGGAGTATCAATAATATTAATATGATATTTTTCGTCTTTGTAAGGCCAGAACACAGTAGTTGCAGCAGAAGTGATTGTAATACCTCTTTCCTGCTCTTGCTCCATCCAGTCCATAGTGGCTGCACCATCATGAACTTCTCCTAATTTGTGACTTACACCTGTGTAGTATAATATCCTTTCAGTAGTAGTAGTTTTTCCGGCATCGATATGTGCTGCGATACCTATATTACGTGTTAGTCTGAGATCTCTTGCCATTATATTAGCTTTTAAAATCTAAAATGAGAAAATGCTTTATTTGCTTCGGCCATGCGGTGCGTATCATCTTTCTTTTTGATAGCAGCTCCTTCACCTTTAGAAGCAGCGATGATTTCACCAGCTAAACGCTCCATCATGGTTTTTTCACCTCTTTTTCTTGAGAATGTAATCATCCACTTGATTCCTAGAGATACTTTCCTTTCAGGGCGAACTTCTAGAGGTACTTGGAACGTTGCTCCTCCTACTCTTCTACTTTTCACCTCAACTGCAGGAGAAATATTAGACAAAGCTTTTTTCCAAACTTCTAATCCGTTCTCTTTTGTTTTTTCCTCTACCAAATTTAATGCATCATAAAAAATGCCATAAGCGACACTTTTCTTTCCATCAACCATTAGATAGTTAACAAATTTTGTAACCAAAGTATCTCCGAATTTAGGATCCGGAAGGATATATCGTTTTTTAGGTTTTGCTTTCCTCATCGTTTTTTATTTCTTAGGTCTTTTAGCTCCATATTTTGATCTTCTTTGGGTACGCCCGTTTACACCGGCAGTATCCAATGCACCCCTTACGATGTGATATCTCACACCAGGTAAATCCTTTACTCTTCCACCTCTAATTAACACTATAGAGTGTTCCTGAAGGTTGTGACCTTCACCAGGGATGTAAGCGTTCACTTCTTTTTGATTGGTCAACCTAACCCTAGCCACTTTTCTCATTGCTGAGTTTGGCTTTTTTGGAGTGGTGGTATAAACACGAGTACATACACCCCTTCTTTGTGGGCAAGAATCCAAAGCAGGAGATTTTGACTTTGAAGTCAATTTCTTTCTACCCTTTTTAACTAATTGTTGTATAGTAGGCATTTATTATAACTTTATCTTCTATTACTACTTGAGATTTTTAGGACTGCAAAGGTAAAAAATCAGATGCATTATCCAAACACATCTGATTAATTATTTTTCACAATGTCCTAATTTATAAGGAATAAGCTTAAGCTTCTCCCATATTAGACCCAAAATTCATTGGGAATTTTGGTGTTTCTTCTGATTGTTTTATTGGACCAAAATTGTTTTCATACTTATTAATATTGTCTTTCAAAGCATTAAGAAGCCTTTTTGCGTGCTCAGGAGTTACTACAACCCTCGATTTAACCTTTGCTTTAGGAACACCAGGCATCAGCCGTATAAAGTCAATAACAAATTCGCTATTTGAATGCGCAACCATTGCCAAATTAGCATAAACTCCCTCTGCTACATCTTCGGGAAGTTCAATGTTAATCTGATTTTGTGGTTTCTTATTCTCTTTTTTTTCGTCCATCTTATGAATCGGATTTATATTTAAAAGAAAGACTGAATTAAGCTTCAGTCTTTTCTTCTTTTACTTTGCTTTCCTTCATACTGTCAAGTTCATCCTTAGAACCTACAATCATTTCGCTCCAATCACTTAAACCAGTACCTGCAGGAATTAAGTGTCCTACAATTACATTCTCTTTAAGACCCATTAAATGATCTGCTTTACCTCTGATAGAAGCCTCGCTTAAAACTTTTGTAGTTTCTTGGAAGGAAGCTGCTGAAATAAAGCTTTCTGTACCTAAAGATGATTGCGTGATACCCTGTAGTGTTGGCTTAGAAACTGCAGGTTCTGCATCTCTAGTTTTCACTAATTTCAAGTCTTTTCTTTTCAGTGTAGAGTTTTCATCTCTCAATTTTCTTGCTGAAATGATTTGACCAGGTTTCAGATTAGGAGAATCTCCCGCATCAGTCACCACTTTCATGTTCAAGACTCTATCATTTTCTTCTCTGAAAACAAATCTATCTACCACTTGATTAGGCAAGAAAGTAGTATCACCTGACTCTAATACTTGAACTTTTTGCATCATTTGTCTCACGATAACTTCAATGTGTTTATCATTGATTTTCACACCTTGTAATCGGTAAACTTCCTGAATTTCGTTCACTATATATTCCTGAACTGCAGTAGGTCCTTTAATAGATAAAATATCAGAAGGAGTTGTAGCGCCATCAGATAACGCATAACCAGCTTTCACAAAGTCATTATCCTGAACCAAGATATGTTTCGATAGAGATACTAAATATCTTTTCTTCACTCCATCTTTAGATTCAATGAAAATTTCTCTATTACCTCTCTTGATACCTCCAAAAGTTACAACACCATCAATTTCAGATACTACAGCTGGGTTTGAAGGGTTTCTTGCTTCAAACAACTCAGTAACTCGAGGAAGACCCCCAGTAATATCTTTAGATTTACTTGTTGATCTTGGAATCTTAGCCAAAATCTGACCTGGCTTAATCTTAGCACCTGCTTCAACTGATAAGTGAGCCCCTACAGGAATATTGTAAGTTTTAGGATCTTGTCCTTTTGTATTTACAATAACAGCAGGGTTTTTAGTTTTATCTTTAGTATCGATTATAACTTTTTCTCTGTGTCCTGTTTGCTCATCTGATTCCTCTTTGTATGTAATTCCTTCTTCGATACTTTCGAATTCGGTTACACCTTCAAATTCAGAAAGGATTACAGCATTATATGGATCCCAGAAACATAATTCCTGATCTTTTTCAACTTTTTCTCCTTCTTTCACTTTTAGAGTAGCACTATAAGGAACGTGATTACTCATCAATACTTTTTTGCTTTTCGGATCGATGATTTTGATTTCACCAGATCTTCCCATCACAACTGTTCTTGACTCGCCTTCATCATCCGTAGATTGAATAGCTCTTAAATCTTCGAACTCTACAATACCGCCAGTCTTAGCCTTAATGGTAGCTTCAACAGCGATGTTAGATGCAGTACCCCCAACGTGGAAGGTTCTCAATGTTAACTGAGTACCTGGCTCACCAATTGATTGAGCTGCAATTACACCAACTGAATCTCCTTTTTGAGCGATCTTAGAAGTTGCTAAGTTTCTTCCGTAACACTTACTACAAACTCCTTGACGAGTTTCACAAGTTAATACAGATCTTATTTCTACTTCTTCAATAAGTGCCTGATCAATTTTATCACAAATTTCATCAGTGATTGTCTCGCCTGATTCCACAATTAATTCTTCCGTTTGTGGATGATATACATCATGCACACTTACTCTACCCAAGATACGTTCAGCTAATGATTCAACGATTTCATCGTTGTCTTTCAATGCAGAAACGTTCAATCCTCTAAGTGTTCCACAATCAACTTCGTTTACTACTACATCTTGTGCAACATCAACTAGTCTTCTTGTTAGGTAACCAGCATCAGCAGTTTTCAATGCAGTATCTGCAAGACCTTTTCTAGCACCGTGAGTGGAGATAAAGTACTCAATAACATCTAATCCTTCACGGAAGTTAGAAAGAATTGGGTTTTCAATAATACCACCTACAGAGCCTGCTAAGTTTTTCTGTGGCTTAGCCATCAAACCTCTCATACCACCCAACTGACGAATCTGCTCTCTTGAACCTCTGGCTCCCGAGTGCATCATCATATAGATAGAGTTAAATCCTTGATTATCCTCTTCTAATTGTTGCATCAAGGTATTAGTCAATTGAGAGTTGATTCTAGTCCAAATATCAATTACCTGATTATAACGCTCATTATCTGTAATAAGACCCATCAAGTAGTTGTTCCAAACCACATCAACTTCTTCTTTAGCTTGCTCTACTAAGGTATCCTTAACTTCAGGAACCATAATATCGCCAAGTCCCATAGAAAGACCACCTTTATAAGCCATTTGGAAACCTAATTCTTTGATGTTATCTAAGAAATTAGCTGTTTTAGCTGATCCTGATAATTTATATACATGGGCAATAATGCCTTGTAAGTTCTTTTTAGTCAGTAATTGATCAATATAACCTACTTCTTCAGGAACACTCTCATTGAAAATTACACGACCTGCTACAGTATCAATAATTTTAGTTTCGAGCTCACCATTTTCGTTTCGAACTTTTGTTCTTAATTTAATATTGGCATGCTTAGAAAGTTTTTTCTCATTGATAGCAATAATTACTTCCTCTGAACTATAGAATCTTTTACCTTCACCAATTACTGGCTCTTTTTCTGTAGACTTTCTACCCTTCGACACATAATATAGACCTAATACCATATCCTGAGAAGGTACAGTAATTGGAGCCCCGTTTGCAGGGTTTAATATATTATGAGAAGAAAGCATTAAGGTTGAAGCTTCCAAAATAGCTTCATGTCCTAAAGGAACGTGAACCGCCATTTGGTCACCATCAAAATCGGCATTAAATGCAGTACATGCTAATGGGTGTAACTGAATTGCTTTACCTTCAATCAATTTAGGTTGGAATGCTTGGATACCTAACCTGTGAAGTGTCGGAGCCCTGTTTAATAATACAGGATGTCCTTTCATCACGTTCTCCAAAATATCCCAAACTACAGGGTCTTTTCTGTCAACAATCTTTTTAGCAGATTTAACAGTTTTGACAATTCCCCTTTCGATTAATTTTCTAATGATAAAAGGCTTGAAAAGCTCAGCTGCCATATTCTTTGGTAAACCACATTCGTGCATTTTCAATTCAGGTCCTACCACAATTACAGAACGACCAGAATAATCAACCCTTTTACCCAATAAGTTTTGACGGAATCTACCTTGCTTCCCTTTCAACATATCTGAAAGTGATTTCAAAGCTCTGTTTCCATCAGATCTTACAGCGTTTACTTTTCTTGAGTTATCGAATAATGAATCTACAGCTTCCTGTAACATCCTTTTCTCATTTCTAAGGATAACTTCAGGAGCTTTAATATCGATCAACCTTTTTAAACGGTTGTTTCTAATAATAACTCTTCTATATAAATCATTTAAATCAGAAGTAGCAAATCTACCGCCATCAAGAGGCACTAAAGGTCTCAATTCAGGTGGAATAACCGGTACCATTCTGATAATCATCCATTCCGGACGGTTTTCAATTCTTGTTCTAGCATCACGGAAAGCCTCTACTACTCTCAATCTTTTCAAAGCCTCAGCTTTTCTTTGTTGAGAAGTATCTGTAGCTGCTTGATGTCTTAATTCGTAAGAAAGTTCATCTAATTGAGTTCTGCTCAATAACATATCCAATGCTTCAGCACCCATTTTGGCGATGAATTTATTTGGATCGTCATCGTCTAACTTCTGATTTTCTGCAGGAAGCTTATCCAAAATATCTAAATACTCATCTTCCGTTAAGAAATCCATGTATGCAATACCGTCTTCTTCTTTAGTACCCGGCTGGATTACAACATATCTTTCATAATAGATAATCTGATCAAGCTTCTTGGTTGGTAAGCCTAAAAGATATCCTATTTTGTTCGGTAAAGATTTGAAATACCAAATATGAGCAACAGGCACAACCAATTCGATATGGCCCATTCTCTCTCTACGAACTTTTTTCTCAGTTACTTCAACACCACATCTATCGCAAATGATGCCTTTGTATCTGATTCTTTTATATTTTCCACAATGACATTCCCAGTCTTTAACAGGTCCAAATATTCTTTCACAGAATAGACCACCCATTTCCGGCTTATAAGTTCGGTAGTTGATGGTTTCAGGCTGAGTGACTTCACCATGAGAACTTTCCAGAATTGATTCTGGAGAAGCCAAACTAATGGTGATTTTAGAAAAGTCAGTGTTGATTTTTTTATTTTTTTTGAACGCCATAATAAATGTATCTAAATGGGGCCGGTTAAAGCCCCGATAAAACAATTGAAATTAGTCTAAAGTGATTTCTAATGCCAAACCTCTTAACTCATGAACCAATACGTTGAATGATTCAGGAATATTTGGTTTACCCATATTTTCACCTTTAACTATCGCTTCATAGGCTTTAGCTCTACCAATTACATCATCTGATTTAATTGTAAGAATCTCTTGAAGAACATGAGAAGCACCAAAGGCCTCCAATGCCCAAACCTCCATCTCACCAAAACGTTGACCACCAAATTGAGCTTTACCACCCAATGGTTGTTGTGTAATTAATGAGTATGGTCCAATAGAACGAGCATGCATCTTGTCATCAATTAAGTGACCTAATTTCAGCATGTAAATCACCCCAACAGTAACTTTCTGATCAAAAATATCACCAGTTAAACCGTCATAAAGATGTGTTCTACCAAATTCAGGTAAACCTGCCTCGGCTAGTTCAGCTGAAACTTCGTCTGAAGTTGCACCATCAAAAATTGGAGTAGCATACTTGCGACCTAATTTTAATCCAGCCCAACCTAATACTGTTTCATAAATCTGACCAATGTTCATCCTTGAAGGTACACCTAATGGATTCAATACGATATCAACTGGTGTTCCGTCTTCCAAGAATGGCATATCTTCATCACGAACAATTTTGGCTACAACACCCTTGTTTCCGTGACGACCCGCCATTTTATCTCCTACTTTCAATTTACGCTTCTTAGCAACATAAACTTTAGCAAGTTGTACGATTCCTGCTGGCAATTCATCTCCCACCTCAATGGTGAATCTCTCTCTCTTGAATTTACCTGCGATTTCGTTTCTTCTCTTATTGTAATTTCTAACTAAATCAACGATAAGCTTATTAGTATTCTCATCATTAGTCCAGTTATCCAAAATCAAATCAGAGATCAAATTCACCTCTTCAGGAACATTGTAATTACTTTCATCTCTGTAGATATTTTTCTCAGGGAATAAGTTCTTCTCTATATTGTTCTGAGTGAATTTAACACCTTTACTCATGATCTCGTCACCAAACTTATGCTTGATTCCTTGACAAGTTTTACCTTCAAGTAAAGTAGCTAATTTCTCAATCTTAAGATTTCTTAATTTTAATAATTGACGGCTATATTCTTTAGCCAAAACAACAACTTCTTTCTTAGCATCAGCTCTTCCATCCTTGTCTTTTTTGTGTCTAGCAAAAAGCTTGGTATCAATTACAACACCTCTTAAAGATGGAGAAGCTTTCATTGAAGCATCTTTAACATCACCCGCTTTATCACCGAAGATTGCTCTTAAAAGCTTCTCTTCAGGAGTTGGATCAGTTTCACCTTTAGGAGTAATTTTACCAATCAGGATATCACCTTCTTTGATTTCAGTACCAGTTCTGATGATACCGTTTTCGTCTAGGTTTTTAACTGCTTCTTCACTTACGTTTGGAATTTCAGAAGTTAATTCTTCCTCTCCACGCTTAGTGTCTCTAACTTCTAATTCAAATTCTTCAATGTGAATAGAAGTAAATATATCTTCTCTAACAACTCTTTCAGAGATTACAATTGCATCCTCAAAGTTGTAACCTTGCCATGGCATAAATGCCACTTTCATGTTACGACCAATAGCTAATTCACCTTTTTCAGTTGCATAACCATCACAAAGTATTTGATCTTTTTTAACTTTATCGCCCTTATAAACGAGAGGTCTTAAATTGATAGTCGTATTTTGGTTAGTTCTTCTGAATTTGATAAGATCATAAACTCTTTCATCATCTTCGAAAGAAACTAATTGCTCTTCTTCATTCATTTCATACTTCACGACAATCTTAGTAGCATCAACGAAAGTAACAACACCGTCTTTTTCTGCTACTATCATTGACCTAGAGTCTCTAGCAACTCTTCCTTCAAGACCTGTACCCACAATCGGTGCTTCAGGTCTCAATAATGGAACAGCTTGACGTTGCATGTTTGATCCCATCAAGGCTCTGTTTGCATCATCATGCTCCAAGAATGGAATCATAGAAGCTGCAACCGATACAATCTGGTTAGGCGCAATATCCATGTAAGAAAGCTCTTTTGGCTCTAATACTGGGAAGTCACCTTCAAATCTTGCTTTAACTCTATCGTTAAGATATTTACCTGAATCGTCAATTGGCGCATTTGCCTGAGCAATGTTGTGATCATCTTCCTCTTCTGCAGTAAGGTATAAAACATTACCACTCATGTCCACTTTGCCATTTTCAACTTTTCTGTATGGTGTTTCAATGAATCCCATACCGTTTACTTTAGCATGAACACATAATGAAGAGATCAAACCAATGTTTGGACCCTCAGGAGTTTCAATAGTACATAATCTACCGTAGTGAGTATAGTGAACATCACGAACCTCAAAACCAGCACGCTCTCTAGAAAGACCACCAGGCCCTAAGGCTGACATTCTTCTTTTGTGCGTCACCTCAGATAATGGATTGGTTTGGTCCATAAACTGAGAAAGTTGGTTGGTTCCAAAGAATGAGTTGATTACGGAAGACAATGTTCTAGCGTTGATCAAATCAACTGGCTTAAAGTCCTCGTTATCTCTAACATTCATTCTTTCTCTGATAGTTCTAGCCATTCTAGCTAAACCTACACCAAACTGAGCATATAACTGCTCCCCTACTGTTCTAACTCTTCTATTACTTAAGTGGTCAATATCATCAACAATAGCTTTAGAGTTGATCAAACCAATTAGGTATTTTACAATGTGGATGATATCCACTTTAGTTAATACCTTAGTTTCTGCATCAATATCTAGACCTAATTTTTTGTTAATTCTATATCTACCAACTTCACCTAAGTCATATCTTTTCTCTGAGAAGAAAAGATTCTGAATAATTTCTCTAGCTGTTGCTTCATCAGGAGCCTCAGTATTTCTCAATTGACGGTAAATTTGTTCTACCGCTTCTTTTTCTGAGTTAGAGTTATCCTTTTGAAGTGTATTATAAACGATGCTATAATCAGTGATGTTCACATCAGTTCTGTGTAGAATGATGGATTTAACACCTGCATCTATTATTAAGTCAATATCTTCTTCTTCTATAACAGAATCTCTTTCTAAGAGCACTTCATTTCTGTCGATAGATACAACCTCACCTGTATCTTCATCCACGAAATCTTCTGTCCATGTTTTAAGAACTCTAGCTGCTAATTTTCTACCAATAACTTTCTTAAGAGCGGCTTTAGTACCATCCACTTCTTCAGAAAGATTAAAAAGGTCTAAAATATCTTTATCAGAACCATAACCGATTGCACGTAACAAAGTAGTTACGGGGAATTTTTTCTTTCTGTCAATGTATGCATACATGACATTATTCACATCGGTAGCAAATTCTATCCAAGAACCTTTGAAAGGAATAATTCTTGCAGAATATAATTTAGTACCGTTGGTGTGTTTACTTTGAGCAAAGAAAACACCTGGTGATCTGTGTAATTGAGATACAATAACACGTTCAGCTCCATTAATAATAAATGAACCTTTTTCGGTCATGTAAGGGATATTCCCTAAAAATACCTCTTGTTCGATTGTTTCAAAGTCTTCATTATCCTCATCGTTGCAAATCAAACGTAGTTTTGCTTTTAAAGGAACAGAATAAGTTAATCCCCTATCAATACATCCATCAATATCATATTTTGGTGGATCTACAAGATAATCAACAAATTCCAAAACGAAATTCTCTCTGGAATCGGAGATAGGGAAATTTTCTTGAAATACTTTAAAAATTCCTTCTTCAGCTCTTTTTTCAGCGGGAGTTTCCAATTGGAAAAAATCTTGAAAAGATTGGAGTTGAACATCAAGGAAATCAGGATAATCAATTACTGCTTTTATAGACGAGAAATTGATTCTTTCAGATTGATTTATATTAGCCAAGGCTCTGAATATTTAAAGTTGTGTAAATCTATAGTGTGCTATTTTAGCACAATCCTGTTTCAAAAATTAGTACAAACAGGAAAAGACCTGACCCCGAAAACGAAAAATCGTTATCGGGGACCAGGCCTAATTTCTTGGGCAGAAATCAGTTAACCCTTTCAGGATCAACTTATTACTTTAATTCAACTTCTGCTCCAGCTTCTTCAAGTTGCTTTTTAAGCGCCTCTGCTTCGTCTTTAGATACTCCTTCTTTTACTGCTTTAGGAGCACCATCAACTAATTCTTTTGCTTCTTTCAAGCCTAAACCTGTCAATTCTTTAACAGCTTTTACAACTTGTAATTTAGCAGCACCTGCAGAAGTTAAAATAACATCAAAAGATGTTTTTTCTTCAGCAGCTTCTCCTCCGCCACCACCAGCTGCCATTACAGGCGCTGCTGCTGCAGCAGGTTCGATACCGTGTGTTTCTTTAAGGTAATCAGCAAGTTCATTAACTTCTTTTACTGTTAATTCTACTAATTGATCTCCAATTGCTTTGATATCAGCCATGATTGTGTTATTTAAATTTTAATGATTTTGTTCTAGTATAAATTGTTAATTATTTTGCTCTTTCTTCAAGCGCTTTTACTAATCCTGAAACAGTATGTCCTCCACTTTGTAAAGCAGAAATAACATTCTTAGCAGGTGATTGTAATAGACCCACGATATCGCCAAGCATATCTTTCTTAGATTTAAGCTCGCTTAATGGCGTTAAGTGTTCTGCACCTACATAAATATCTGTATCTATAGCAGCAGCTTTGAATAAAGGCTTTTCTGTACTGTTTTTCTTATGAAATTCTTTAATAGCCTTAGCAGGTGCGTTACCTACTTCAGGAGAAAATAGAATTCCTGAGAAACCTTTCAATGCTCCAAATATTTCAGAATAATCTCCTTCCTGTTTCTCTAATGCTTTTTGTATTAAAGAGTTTTTCACTACTTTATACTCAAGTCCTTTTTCGTAGCATAACTGACGAAAAGTATTTGTTTGAGAAACAGTCATTCCTGAACCATCAGCCAGATAAAAATGCGGATATTCTGCAAATTTCTCTGTAAGTTCCTCTATAAGTTGTCCTTTTTCTTTTTTATTCATATTAAATTCCAGCTATAGAGTTTTTATCAATTGAGATTCCCTTGCTCATCGTAGATGACATGGTCATACTCATGAAATACGTACCTTTAGAAGAAGCTGGTTTCAGCTTCGCTAAAGTTTGAATCAATTCATTAGCGTTTTCAGTAATTTTCTCTTTCGAGAAGGAAGCTTTACCAATACTAGCGTGAATGATCCCGAACTTGTCCACTTTAAAATCAATTTTACCTGATTTTACTTCTTGGACCGCTTTCCCAACATCAAGTGTAACAGTTCCTGATTTTGGGTTTGGCATTAGACCTCTTGGTCCTAACACCTTTCCTAACCTACCTACTTTTGCCATAACAGTAGGCATGGTTACGATAACATCAATATCTGTCCAACCACCTTCGATCTTTTTGATGTAGTCATCTAGACCAACATAATCAGCTCCAGCATCTTTAGCTTCCTGTTCTTTATCAGGAGTAACTAAAGCTAAAACCTTTACATCTTTACCAGTTCCATGAGGAAGCGCGACTACACCTCTCACCATTTGATCAGCTTTACGAGGATCAACCCCTAATCTTATATCTAGGTCGACCGAAGCATCAAACTTAGTAGTTGTAATTTCTTTAACTAGAGAAGAAGCTTCATCCAAAGCATATGCTTTAGTAGAGTCAATTTTCTCAGCTGCAATTTTTTGATTTTTAGTAAGCTTTGCCATTTTACCTCTTGTTTAAGATTTCCAAGGAGCAGTCCCTGTAACTTTTATACCCATACTTCTTGCAGTACCTGCAACTTGACGCATGGCTGATTCAATTTTAAATGCATTTAAATCAGTCATTTTGGTTTCAGCTATTTCTTTCACCTGATCCCAAGTTACAGAACCAACCTTAACACGGTTTGGCTCAGCAGAACCTTTTTTCTTTTTCGAAGCATCCAATAAAAGGACTGGAGCTGGTGGAGTTTTAATCACAAAATCAAAAGATTTATCTTTATAAATTGTGATTACTACCGGCAATACTTGCCCAGCTTTGTCTTGAGTTCTTCCATTAAATTGCTTACAGAACTCCATTATGTTAAGTCCTTTACTACCTAATGCAGGACCTACGGGAGGTGACGGATTTGCAGCTCCCCCTTTAATCTGTAATTTCAGATATCCACTTATTTCCTTAGCCATCTTGCTATTCTGTTTTTTCTACTTGCATGTAATTTAATTCCACAGGAGTATTTCGTCCAAAGATTTTCACCATAACATTTAGTTTCTTTCTTTCTTCGAATACTTCTTCAACGGATCCGGTAAAACCACTGAATGGTCCATCCATCACTTTCACTGATTCTCCAATAATAAAAGGAGTACTCAGCTTTTCATCCATCTCTTCAGTTTCATCAACCTTTCCTAATATACGATTCACTTCATTTTGTCTTAAAGGAACCGGTTCTTTCTCATCACCTTGACCACCTAAGAACCCGATTACTCCCGGAATACTAGTGATCACATGATGCGTTTCTCCATGAGAGATATCAGCCGATACGAAAACATAACCTGGGAAAAAGTTCTTTTCCCTGACACGCTTCTTACCATTCCTCATTTCATAAACCTTTTCTGTAGGAATAAGAATTTGAGGAATAAATTCTTCTATTTTTTGACGAGCAATTTCATTTTCAAGATAAGTTTTAATCTTCTTTTCTTGTCCACTTATAACTCTTAAAACGTACCATTTAAATTCTGACATTATCTCAATATATCTTAAATGCTAAAATGCATTATAAAACCACTCCATCGCATTATCAAATGCCAAATCAATAACACCAATTAGTAGGGCAAAAATTAAAGCACCAACCAAAACCAAAACCGAACTGTTTTGCAATTTGCTATAAGGTGGCCATGTAACTTTGTATCGCATTTCTGACCACGATTCTTTAATGAATAAACTTAATTTTTGCATCTTATTAATGTGTTAAAATTGCACGGGTGGAGGGACTCGAACCCCCAGCCAATGGTTTTGGAGACCACTACTCTACCAATTGAGCTACACCCGTATTCACCAATGCAACTCAAAATGGTCTGCAAAGGTAGATAAAAGTTTTATAAGAAACAAATGCGCTCCCAAAATTTCGAGAGCGCATTGTTTAATTATTATTATATCCTAAATATTAGTCTAAGATCTCAGTTACCTGACCAGCACCTACAGTTCTACCACCTTCACGGATAGCGAAACGTAGACCTTTCTCACAAGCAATTTTGTTGATCAAGTTAACTTCAATAGTAACGTTATCACCTGGCATAACCATTTCTACGTTTTCAGGAAGTTTGATCTCACCAGTAACATCAGTAGTTCTTAAGTAGAACTGTGGACGGTACTTGTTAAAGAATGGAGTGTGACGTCCACCTTCATCTTTTGATAGAACGTAAACCTCAGCTTTGAAATGAGCATGTGGAGTTACAGAACCCGGCTTACAGATAATCATACCTCTTTTGATTTGAGATTTCTCGATACCTCTTAACAAAAGACCAACGTTATCACCAGCTTCACCTCTATCTAATATTTTACGGAACATTTCAACACCAGTCACAGTAGACTTTAAGTTTTCAGCTCCCATACCGATCAAGTCAACAGCCTCTCCAGAGTTGATTATACCTCTTTCAATTCTACCTGTTGCAACAGTACCACGACCAGTAATAGAGAATACATCCTCAACTGGCATCAAGAAATCTTTGTCAGTTAAACGCTCTGGTAATGGAATATAATCATCAACAGCTTGCATTAACTCATCAATTTTCTCAACCCATTTAGCATCACCTTCTAAAGCACCCAAAGCAGAACCTTGAATAACAGGAAGATCATCACCTGGGAAGTCATAGAAAGAAAGTAATTCTCTTACTTCCATCTCAACTAATTCCAATAATTCTTCATCGTCAACTAAATCCACTTTGTTTAAGAAAGCAACGACAGCAGGAACCCCTACCTGACGAGCTAAAAGGATGTGCTCACGAGTTTGAGGCATTGGACCATCAGTAGCCGCAACTACTAAGATAGCACCATCCATTTGTGCAGCACCAGTAACCATGTTTTTCACATAATCCGCGTGACCTGGACAGTCAACGTGCGCATAGTGACGGTTAGCAGTAGCATACTCAACGTGTGATGAGTTGATTGTAATACCTCTTTCTTTTTCTTCAGGAGCATTGTCGATTGAAGAAAAATCTCTTGCTTCTGCAAATCCTTTATCAGACAATACTTTACAGATTGCAGCAGTTAATGTAGTTTTACCATGATCCACGTGACCGATAGTTCCGATATTCACGTGTGGTTTCGAACGGTCAAAGGTTTCTTTAGCCATATTTGAAAAATCCTCAGTTTAGTTAAAATTTATAATATATTTATTCAATAACACTGATTGAGCCAACGAGGGGATTTGAACCCCCGACCTCTTCCTTACCAAGGAAGCACTCTACCCCTGAGCTACATCGGCTTGAAATCATTCAGTGCCTTTACAGGCACATCCTAACAAAGGCAGTGACGTTTCCGTTCTGCCTTGATTTATCACCGAAATGCCTATTGTATTATTAGAGCGGGAGACGAGGCTCGAACCCGCGACCTGCAGCTTGGAAGGCTGCCGCTCTACCAACTGAGCTACTCCCGCTTGTTTGATAAAATAAATCTAAAAACAGATTATATTCAATCAACATGTAATCTTTTGCAAAAGCTTCGGATTACAAAGTGGGGGAAACAGGATTCGAACCTGTGAAGTCGAAGACAACGGATTTACAGTCCGTCCCAGTTGGCCGCTTTGGTATTCCCCCATTGGTTTCAATAAGCATTCCCTAAATCCCTTTCGTTTTAGGAAGTGCAAAATTATATGGATTTTATATTTTATCAAACTTTACTGACAAAAAAGATCATTTTTTTTCAAACTTAATTTTCAAGGGTTTGCTAACTGTTGTAAATCAGACCATTATACTTAAAACAAGTTTCGAAATAATTTCGAAAAAATTGTAAATCGAAGGTAATGCTTACTTTTTGTGGGATTTTCATTTAATTCCAGACATCAAAGGTGAAAAAAAACTTATCACTTTTGCTAAATTTATATTGAAATGTGTAAAATTTAATATGTGTTCCTATCTTCGTGTTAAATTTTAATTATGTACGAAATAAAATTCAGTCAATCCGAAAAAGAATATCGACTTTCCACTAAAGACGGTAACCTATTTATAGACGATAAAAAAGTAGATTGGGACATAAGTAAAACCGATGATCAATCCTTTAACATTATTTACCATAATCAAACTTTTAATGCTCATCTAGTTGATATAGACTACGAAAGTAAAATATTTAAATTACAATTGAATGGTAAAATCATTGAATTGGAATTGAAAGATAAAATGGATTTACTTTTAGAGGAAATGGGGATTAGTGATTTGGATCAAAACCAAATGAATGATGTAAAGGCTCCTATGCCAGGCCTGATCATTGATATAATGGTATCTCCAGGAGATGAAGTTAAAAAAGGAGATCCTTTGCTAATTCTAGAAGCCATGAAAATGGAAAATGTTATAAAGGCAGCCGGTGATGGTAAAATATCAGAAATAAAAGCCAAGAAAGGCGATAGCGTAGAAAAGAATCAGTTGATAATTCAGTTTTAATTATTTGAAATAATTTAAATAATAGAATTGGTTTTTAAAATTTATAAATTACACTTTTAACGAGACAGCAACTATTTAGCTTATGAAATTTAAACGCATTCTATTGAAATTAAGTGGTGAAGCACTTATGGGTGATGAGGGTTACGGTATTGATTCCAAGCGATTGGCTCAATATGCAAAAGAAATAAAGAGAATACACGATCAAGGTATTGAGATAGCCATAGTAATTGGAGGTGGAAATATCTTTAGAGGAATACAAGCTGAATCAGCAGGTATTGATAGAGTTCAAGGTGATTATATGGGGATGCTTGCTACAGTAATAAATGGAATGGCCGTACAAGGTGTTTTAGAAAACCATGGAATGTTTACTCGATTGATGTCAGGCATTAATATGGAGCAAGTTTGTGAGCCATTTATCAGAAGAAGAGCTATTCGTCACTTAGAAAAAGGCAGGGTCGTGATTTTTGGTGCTGGTATTGGAAATCCTTACTTTACTACTGACTCAACAGCTAGTTTAAGAGCTATCGAAATAGAGGCTGATGTAGTTTTAAAAGGAACAAGAGTTGATGGCGTTTATACCTCCGACCCTGAAAAAAATGCAGATGCTGTACGGTATTCAAACATATCATTTCAAGAAGTCTACGAGAAAGGATTGAATGTTATGGATATGACAGCCTTTACCTTATGTCAAGAAAATAATTTGCCTATTATTGTATTTGACATGAACAAAGCAGGCAATCTTTATGACCTAATAAATGGAGAAAATGTTGGTACATTGATAAATTCTGAAAAATAAAAAGCAATGGAAGAAATAGATTTAGTATTGGAAGAAGCAAAAGAGCTAATGGAAAAAGCCATTCAGCATACCAAAAGTAATTTGCAAAAAATTAGAGCAGGAAAAGCCTCTCCTGCAATGCTTGAAGGACTAATGGTAGATTATTATAATAATGACACACCTATAAGCCAAGTTGCTTCAATCAGTACACCGGATGCTCGGTCTATCATAATTAAACCATGGGAGAAAAACATAATTGGTGAAATTGAACGCGCAATAATAAATAGTGATTTAGGATTCACTCCTCAAAATGATGGAGAAATTGTTAGGATTAACATACCACCATTGACCGAAGAAAGAAGAATTGCTTTAACAAAGCAAGCCAAAAACGAAGCTGAAGATGGTAAAATCTCTATCCGAAATGCAAGAAAGGATGCTAACGACCAATTAAAGCAATTGCAAAAAGAAGGAATTTCTGAGGATGACGTTAAAAGAGGTGAAGATAAAGTTCAGTCTTTAACCAATGACTACACCAAAAAAATTGATGATATCCTAGAACATAAAGAAAAGGAAATTATGACTGTATAATACAATCAGTTACACTCTTTCTTAAAAGCTACCTTCATTAAGGTAGCTTTTTTTATTATCAAATAAAAAAATAGTTTAAACATTTTTAACGCTTTAATATTTAGTTAGTTTTACAATTTCAAACAAAACAAATATATATTATAATGAAAAAACAATTACAAATTCTTACTATTCTATTATTTGTGGCTAACATGGCTTTAGCACAAAATGAAATTTCAAATCTATCGGATGACAAAAAAAATGGTAAAATTTCACGAGTAGGTTTACAATTTGGCATGAATTCAGCAAGTATGGAGTTTACTAATATAAGCGATCCAAACATCTATCCTACTTTAGAATTTTTGCCACGCTTAAATGCCGGGATTTATTCTGAATCTGGATCAACAGAAAATTTTGTGTTCCACATAGGTTTGTTTTATTCAGGGTCAGGCTATAAAGCGCAAAATGAAACTGTTACTTTGGACTATGTTCAAATTCCTATGATATTTAATTTCAGAACCGATTTGTTTAATAAAGCTTATTTGCAATTAGGTGGTGGCTTTTACGGAGCTTATGCTTTTTCTGGGAAAAGTGTTACTGACTCTAGGATCAATAGAAATATTATTAGCACAAGAGAAGCTGATGATATAAATGAATTTTATGTTATTGATCTTGGACTTTTATTAAAGGCCGATTTTGAATATAAGATTAATGATAAAAGAATTGTAAAAATTGGAGCTAGTTACAACTTTGGTGTTTTAAATACTTCAAATGAAGTTACAGAAGACATGGGAGGTGGAAACTCTGTAACCTATGACTTAGGCGCTAAAACCAGAACATTAGGAATTAATCTTACTTATTTAATTAATTTAAATAAATAAGACATAACAATAAAATCAGAGAGTTATAATAACTAACTCTCTGATTTATTTAATCAAAATAAGTTTCTATTTCATACAACTTTTGAAGCTGTTTACTAATAACAGATTCCGGTGTTAATTTCATCATGGTTTTCAAAATAACTCTTCCTGCTGAATTATGAGCCATTTTTCCAAAACGCCAAGAATTATTTACAACATAGTCTACCTTTTCTCTCCGCAACTTTTCAAATTTATCAAACAGCTTATCAGTAGTCTTATATTGGGAAAATAATTGAGCTAAAACGTATGCATCTTCAATCCCCTGACCTGCCCCTTGCCCCATATTAGGTGTAGTTGCATGTGCAGCATCCCCCAGTAAACAAATATTGTGGTCATGCCATTTTTCCAATCTCTTTAAATCCATTAAATCGCCCCTGATAATTTTCACTGCTTCTGTTGAACCAATAATTTGATTGACGATAGGATGAAAGTTTTCAAACATTTGATTTAATCTATTCTTAAGTTTAGAATTATCATCCTTTTCAAATGGCTTTGCTTTTGCAACCGCAAACCAATAAACTAATTCATTTGATACTTGAGAAAAGCCAAATCTGACATTATTGCCCCAAGCTTCTCTTCCTAAATTTTGAAACTCTTCTGGTAGTTTAAATTTCGCAACTCCTCGCCAGCAAGTTTGTCCGGAATGCCTCAAAGAAGAGTGAGGAAATAATTGTTTGCGAATTTTCGAATTTATTCCATCAGCAGCCAAAACAATATCTGCTGGAACTGAAGTATGCTCAAATTCCAATACAATTTTATTCGAATTTCGACTTAGCGACTTAAATTCATGAGCTAATTTTAAGCAATCCATTGATAAGGCTTCTATAAGTATTTGTTGCAATTTTGCCCTATGAATAGATACAATTTTATTCCCTTCACTATCTTGAACTACAGCAGCTCCTTTTACGAAAGGTTTTAATTGAGCATCTGTGATATCAACTCTATCCAATTGAATGGCATTTTCCAAAATCTTCTCTTTCAATCCTAAGTCATGCAAAACCTTAATCGCATTTGGTTGAAGCCAAATTCCGGCACCTACCTCACTCATTTGATCAGCACGCTCATAAATTACGGATGAAATTTCTTTCTTTTTTAATGCTAAAGCAGTGGTAAGTCCAGCTATCCCCCCTCCTATTATTGCTATATCCATACTATTTCGTATTTTTAGGTCAAATATACTAATTATATTTAATTAGGTCAAGTTTACTAAAAATGAAAAAAACAAAAGAAAAGATATTAAGTGCTTCGCTTCAGCTTTTTAATGAATATGGAATGGTTAATGTAACACTGAGGCAGATTTCGCAAGAGTTAGAAATCAGTCAAGGTAATTTGAATTACCACTTTAAGTTGAAAGAAGATATAGTGGAATCATTATATTTTCAGCTTGTACAAGAGATGAATAATCAGATGAAAGAAATGAGAGGCTTTAGCAATGATTTAATAACCTTATATAAAGTATCATTACAAACCATGGTGAAGATGTATGATTATAGATTCATTATGATCGATTTTATTCATCTAATGAATGAAAACAAAAAAATCAAATTGCATTATTCAGAATTGATGAAAACAAGGAAAGAACAATTTCAAAGTATATTTCAGATACTTATAGAATCCAAAAAGCTTAGACCTGCTGAATTTGAAGGGGAATATGAAAGACTCTACCAAAGAATGAATATTATTGGTGACAGCTGGATAAACGTATTTCTCACTTTTGATCATAGTAAATCGGTTAGCTATTATTGCAATTTACTCTTCGAAATGATTTATCCTTATTTAACAAAAGAAGGTAAAGAGGATTATCACAAAATAATTACCGCTGAAATATAACTAGTAGAAAAAATCCATATCCACACAAATAATAATTTAGCTTTAGAATTCTAGAAGTTTTTTAACTTGTTCTTCCAATAATTGGCTATAAAGTTTGTCAGTAACTTCCTGCCCATCAAAATTACTTTCGATTCTTGCCAATTTAGGCTTAAGCGCTAAAACATTCATTCCCAAATAGTTGAAAATATCAGTCATATGACTCAAAGCCAAACCAGCTCCCTGCATACCTGATGAAATGCCAACTAAAGCACATTTCTTATTCTGAAAGCTATTAGGATATTCCATGCCATCTATAAAAGCCTTTAAAGCACCTGGAAATGACCCATTGTATTCAGGAATAATAAAAACGTATTTATCTGAAGAGCGCAATTGTTTTAAGAATTTGTTGAATTCAGGATTTTTCCCATTGTTTTCATATAGCGCGGTATAAAGAAAATCTTTGGGTAAGTCTGCTAAGTCAATAATATTAGATTCAACTTGATGCTTCAATAATAAGCTTTGATATAAATTAGCAACTTTTGCTGAAACAGAATTTTGACGATTTGTTCCTGAAATTATGGTTATCATTCTAATTTAAAATTTAAAACAAAAATAGGGACAATATGTCCCTATTCAATAATTATTCAATTTGTTTTGAATTATAATGAAGACAAATTAATAGTTAATTCAAAATCATCATAAATCATTTTATCTCCCAATCCATCAAAAAATGAACCTGATCCATATCTAACATTCCATTTTGTTCTATCTAATGCAAATGAAGCTTTAGCATTAGCTTTTCCATTTTCTACTGTTACATTAGCTGGAAATGTAATTTTGTTAGTAATACCTTTGATTGTTAAATCACCGGCAACAAAATGTGTTGCATCTGTAGCTTCACTTTTATCAATAGAAGTAATTGTAAATTTTGCAGTTGGATATTTATCAACACTGAAAAAATCATCAGATCTTAAGTGCCCCATTAATTTACCCTTATATTCTCCTTCTAAATCCAAAACATCTATAGAAGTCATGTCAATAACAAAAGATCCACCAGTAACCTGACCATCTTCCATTTCTAATGCACCTTCTTTAATGTTAACAGTTCCGTTGTGCTGTCCTGTTACTTTCTTTCCTACCCATGCAATTTGGCTTGAGTTAGTGTCCACCTTTACTTCTTTTTGTAAAATTGTAAAAGCTGCAGTCATAATAATTACTGCCAATCCGATTGATAAAATTTTCGTTTTCATTTTTATTATATTTGTTGTTACATTTAATGTAGATACATATACTTAAAATACTTAAAAAGGTTTAAATATTTATGAAAATAATTTTGATGATATGAGTACTTAAATCAAATTGTGACAAAATTGTTTAAAAGAAATATGAGCACATTAAAAGAAATAAAAGAAGCAACCGATTTCATTAAAGGAAAAGTAGATTATAGGCCTGAAGTTGGAATTATATTGGGAACTGGGCTAGGCGCTTTAGTAGAAGATATTAAAATCGAACATAGCTTTTCATATAAAGATATACCTCATTTCCCTATTTCAACAGTAGAAACCCATAGCGGAAAATTAATATTCGGAGAATTAAGTGGGAAAAAGGTAGTCGCAATGCAAGGAAGGTTTCATTATTATGAAGGCTACACTATGCAGCAAATTGTAATGCCAGTGAGAATTATGCATTTATTAGGCATCCAATATTTATTCATTTCAAATGCGGCAGGAGGGTTAAATAAAGAACTAGAATTAAGTGATTTAATGATCATTAAGGATCATATAAATCTTTTTCCTGAAAACCCATTAAGAGGAGAAAATTTAAATGAGTTTGGAGGCAGATTCCCAGATATGTATGATGCTTACGAGCCAAAACTGATAACCTTAGCAAAAGAAATTGCTAAAGAAGAAGGTATAAATGTGAAAGAAGGTGTATATGCTGGTGTTCAAGGGCCAAATTTAGAGACTCCCGCAGAATATCGCTATTTAGACAAAATAGGTGCTGATGCAGTTGGAATGAGCACTATTCCTGAAAACATCGCTGCCAGACATATTCAAATCCCCGTATTTGCTGTTTCTGTCATTACGGATTTATGCTATCCTGAAAAGTTAAAACCTGCCGCCATTCCTGAAATAATTGGAGCTGCAATTAACGCTGAACCCAAGATGACTAAAATATTTAAAAAATTACTTGAAAAACTAAATTAGTAAATAGCAAATCACAATGTTAATTTTATGTTAACTGAAAACAGTTATTAATAATAATCAAACCTACTTTTTGCTACTTAAAAGTAGATTAAAATTCAAATTAAGCTAAATATTAATTATTTGTTAACACAATAAACTGTAAGATAATATTGAGCAGGTTTACTTTTGCCTAAATTTTTAGAAAAAATGCAAAAAATAAGCCTTACTTTTTTAATTCTTCTATTTATTGTTCAATCCTCAAAAGGGCAAATAGAGAAAATGCCATATGATATTAATGGAAACTCTTGGTTTGAAAATATCAAAATAGGTGGTTATGTACAAGCGAGATATAATCGATTATTAGAAACTAACCCGGAATTGGATTGTAACCAATGCGATAAAAGTTGGGGTGCTGGTAATGGGATTTCCTTAAGAAGGGTCCGACTTAAATTTTCAGGAAATTTAGGAGAGCATGTATATTTTTACATTCAACCTGATTTCGCCAGCACAGGGAGTGGAAGTGGACAACACTATGGTCAATTAAGAGATGCTTATTTTGATGTGAATATTGACAAGAAGAGAGAATTTAGATTTCGATTTGGTCAAAGTAAAATACCTTATGGTTTTGAAAATATGCAATCAAGTCAAAACCGATTGCCGCTGGATAAAATGACGGAATGAATAGTTCCATTAAAAATGAAAGGGAGCTAAGCCTATTGTTTTATTGGGCACCAGAAGAAACAAGGAAATTATTTAGAGAATTAGTAGCAGAGGGCTTAAAAGGGTCTGGAGATTACGGAGTAGTAGGTTTCGGAGTTTTCAATGGGCAAACAGGAAATGCGCCCGAACTAAATGATGACCTTCATATAGTTGGAAGAATAAGTTATCCTATGCAATTCGGCAAACAAATTATAGAACCAGGGATACAAGCCTATACTGGACAATACCAAATGCCTCAATCAAATTTGAGCAATGGAGTGAATGTAAAAGAGGGCTTAAATTATTTAGACCAAAGAGCTGCCGCATCATTTATATTATACCCTCAGCCTTTTGGAATTCAAGCAGAATATAATTGGGGAACTGGGCCTGAATTTAATAAAAACACCAATACAATAGAGCAAACAAGTTTAGAAGGTGGCTACGCAACTTTAACATATAAATTCACAAAATTCAAGCAATTATTTTATCCTTTTATGCGATATCATTACTACGATGGAGGTAAAAAATTTGAACTTGATGCAAGAAGTTATAATGTAAAAGAACTAGAAATTGGAATGGAGTGGAGACCTGTAAAGGCATTTGAATTAGTAGCCCATTATACGATTTCATCCAGAAGATATGAAGACTTTTTAAACCAAGACAACCTTCAAACCGGTAGATTATTAAGGCTACAAGCTCAAGTAAATTTCTAAAAATCTAAAATTCAATCCACAACATATTTACCCTACTTTCGATTAACTAATTAAGAAAGGAGTTAATTATGAAATTAGGCAATGTAAAAATTGAAGCTGTTCTCGGTGATATAACGGAACAGAAAGATATAACTGCCATTGTAAATGCTGCTAATGCTCAATTACAAATGGGTGGTGGAGTTGCGGGTGCTATCCATACAGCTGCTGGCAAAGAACTGGCGGAAGAATGCCAGCCCTTAGCACCTATTCGTCCAGGTCAAGCTGCTATTACACAAGGATATAAACTACCTAACGAATATGTTATTCATGTATTGGGGCCTGTATATGGATTTAATCAGAATGACGGTAAATTACTTAGTAATTGTTATGAAAATGCTTTAAAGTTAGCAGAAGAATATAAAATTGAATCAATAGCATTTCCATCCATTTCTACAGGCGCATTTGGTTATCCTTTTGAAGAGGCAACTGATATTGCTTTATCTACCGTAAAAAAGTTTACAGGTAATGCTAAGTCTGTTAAGCTTATCCGATTTGTTCTCTTCTCTGAACAAGATTATGAATTTTATAAAAATCAACTTAGTTCAATTAAATAATTATTGAATATTTCTTAAACTTTATTCTGTGGGATCAATATAGATATTTGTGTCTATTTTACATTGAAGGATGCTATTAAGGAAAATTTCAATGTAAACTTAATTGAGGATGCTACCCGCCCGCTGGATTTAGATGATTTTGATGAGCAAAAAAAAGAATTGAAAACGCTTGGAGCAAAGATTATCAACAGTAGAGAGTTATGATATATTAGTTCATTATTCTCATTTTCAGATAATTATTTATATCCAATAAGGCATCTACAATATTATCTGCCATTTTTTGGCGATAACCAATGATTCGTTGATTTATCAGTTTGCCAGAATCACCATTAAAAGCAAATCTGCCAATAGTTTTATTATTTTTTATTTCATAAATCAATATTTCATAAATTGAAATGTCCATACCATTATGATAACCGGTTCCCATTTTCCAGCTGATATCTCTTCTTTCTTTAATAGTGTGATTTAGCAAATCCACTATTGCATTCTTGCTCAAATCCATGAATTTTAAAAGTAGTTTCCATTATCAATTTAGGAAAATTAAAAATTACTTAAAAATTAAATTTCATTATTTTATTATAAAGCAAAACATAAGACTTTCAAAAAGTAGATACATCACTTTTTATTTCGATTTGAAAAGAATAAACAGATGATTATTCTAAGTAAGGAGTTATCCTGCATAATCACCAGTCTTCTGTCGGCAATCTTTTGCTTTCTTATTGGAAATTAATTTCCAGAATGGATTTCGAAAGAAAAGTGCCGTTTTAACAAAGAAGTTATGAGTGACTCTTCCAAACCCTGAATGATACTTAGAAGCATTTTTAGGCATCACCACATATTCAAAACCAAAGCGATTAGTCACCTTATCCATACATGGATTTCCATATAATACATTTTGCGTATTCTTAATGTAGATACTCAAAAGTCTTCTGTTCTTTTGGCTACTTTCAGGCTCTAATTCAGGCTGATTTTTAATTTTCTCCGTTGATTTATTATCATAATCAACTTGACCAAGAGTTGGTAGAGGAACTGTTATGAGAAAAAAAATAATACCTAATGTCAGGACTTTCATATCACAAACATCAGAAAATAATTAAATAAAAAAGCTAAAAAATGTGATTTATTCAATTAAACGTCTGTTTTCTTCAAAATCATAAAGAGTTAACTGTCTTAAATTGTAATAAGCTTGCCAAAAATTTCCTAATGAATTGATGTAATCTCTTTTAGCTTGATCTTTTTCCGTAAGAGCTATAGACAGATCTGTAATGCTAATTTTGCCAATTAAATAACGGTTTTTAGCAATATTGTATCTTCTTTGAGAGATATCATCAGCCTTTTGGGTAATGGCAACTTGGTCTCGTAGCATCTCTAAAGTTCTTACTTGAGTATAAACCTCTTGCTCAAAATTCACTCTTTCTTGCTCTACGGTATATTGCACCAATTGATAATTAGCTTCAGCTGTTTTCACCCTAGATTTTTGTCTACCCCAGTCTATAATAGGTATAGTAAATCCTAGTTGGACACGCTGTTGATTTTCGGGTGTCTGGTAAATAGCAGGAAGTTGTTCGGCCTGATTAGTTAAGCCAAAGCTTCCAAATAAATTCATATTCAATCCTGTTTCTCCTTGTGCTCTGTCTACTTCTTTATCAGCTTCTAACAATCTTCTTTTAAATCCAATTGCTTCTTGTCTGTTATTTAAAGCTTCTTGTAGTGCAAGGTCTGGATCAATTTTAAAAATAGGTATATTCTCAGGAACAATCAGATTTAGTTCATCATTATTTTTCAACCCTAAAAAGGCTTTAAGCGCAAGTTGAGTGGTCTCTAAATCCAGATTAGCTTGAGCAACAGATTGTCTGGAGTTCATTAAGCTTAATTCCAATTGCAGCAATTCGTTTTCAGGAATCTTCCCTAATTCATATCTCCCCTGAGCTATTTTGTAAATTGTATCATTATTCCCGAGATTTTTCTGAGCAATTTCAAGACTTACTTGCGCACTTAGTAGGTTAAAAAAACGAGTAGCTACATCTTTCGAAATCTGCTCAAATTCTTCAACAAATTCTCTTTTAGATTCCTCAAATCTTAGGGGTTCAATTTGTTTATCCCATTTCAACTCATTGAAACGAAATAGTGGCTGAATAAACCCAACGGAAAGTGGGTCACCCCCATATCTAAAATCATTTCTCTCAAAATCATCAAAACGATTGACTGTGGAGTTTAAGAATACGGTACCTCCTGTTAATCCAATCTGTTGTTCCAGATTTAATGATACATCCGAATTACTGTTAAAAACAGATCGATATTGTGTAGAACCATCTTCTTGGGTAATGGGCGTAACAGAACGATTAAAATTTGGGACTGTTCCGCTCAAACTCAATTGAGGTACAAAATTAGATTTATAGACTCTATATTGCCAATATCTATTTTCCTTGATGGTTTCAGCTCGCTTGTAAGCTGGTGATTGTGTTTTTGCAATTTGAATTACATCTTGCAAAGTATACACTTGTTGCGCATGCGATTTAAAATTGAACAATAACAAGCTTAACAAAGTAATTGTACTGAAAATATATATTCTATTCATATCTTAAAGATGTTATAGGGTCTTGGTTTGCGGCTTTTCTTGCCGGTGCAATTCCAAAAATTAAACCAACGGTGGCGGCAACTCCAAATGAGATTACAATTGAAATACCACTAACAATAGTGGGGATTTCTGCAAATGAGGCTACTAAATAAGCAAAAACAATTCCCAAAATCACTCCAATAATCCCTCCGCTGATACTAATCATAACAGCCTCCAACAAGAATTGTAATACTACATCTGACTTTTTTGCTCCAAGCGCTAAGCGGAGACCAATCTCCTTAATTCGTTCCATTACAGAAGCCAACATAATATTCATGATGCCAATTCCTCCTACTAAAAGTGAAATTCCGGCTATGGCACCTAACACAATATTAAATATGTTCTTGGTTTTTTGTTGCTGTTTCAGCAATAATTCAGGTATAGTAACCTCAAAATCTACTTTATCATAATGTCTTCTTTTTAACATTCTGGAGATGACTTCTGCTGTTGCATTTAAGTTTTCTGAATCTGTGACTTGTACAGTTAACTTATCTATTTGATGATAATTGGGAGAAGTTTGATTTGAATTATCTTCCTCATTGTTTCTTGAATTAGCTTTCTTTAGCTGCGCCTGAGTAAGAGCTGCCCTATTTCTGTAATTCACTAAAACTGTTTGGACCGGAGTATAAATATCCATATTGAAATCTCTCAAACCTAGATTATCCAAACTTTTCTGACTGAAGATTCTTTCTTTCAAAACTCCGATTACTTGAAGCCAATGAGGCCCTACTTTAATCATTTTCCCTACAGGATTGGTGTTTGGGAAAAATCTAGCTTTTACAGATTTACCAATGATACAAACTCTGCTCCCGATTTTTATTTGCTCTTCGATAAACATCTCCCCTTCGTCAAGCTCAAATGCAGAAAGATTAAAATATGAAGGATCTACTCCAACAAGTTTTGCAGAACGTCTTATTCCATTTCGAATCACATAGGTTTCCAGAATAATTTCAGGACTTACAGCCTCTATACCCGGAATGATATCCTCAATACTTTGAGCATCAGCTAGGGTTAAACCTGGGCTATATTTCTTTCTTTCCTTTTTACCACTGCTCTGTTGCTGAAGGTTTTCTTCTTTCTGTTCTACTACAGGCTCTATTACAATATTATTAACCCCAACCAATTTGATTTGATTAAGGATTTCTTGTTGAGCACCGTTCCCTATAGCAAGCATAGCAATTACAGCTGCCACCCCAAATATAATACCCAATGCGGTTAAGAATGATCGGGTTCTGTTGGCTACTACTGCCTCAAAGGCAATATTAAGATTTGCTAAAATTTTCTCTTTCATCTAAAGCTGAGATGATTTTAAAAGCGAAACATCTTCATCGTCAAAACCTTCAGGAGCAATAAGGTAAACTTTTTCCCCAGATTCAATCCCATCCTGAATTATTACCTCATTTGCATTAGCTTTACCTAAAACGACCTGTTGCTTAATTGTTTCTAGCCCTGATTTTTTATAAACATAGGAAATAGAATCTCCTTGATTATATATTGACTCTAAAGGAACATAAATTGCATTTGGCACAACATCAGTGATAATCTCATTTGCAGTACTCATAGCGGGTCGTAAGGTGGTATCACTTTCATTAATCTGAACTTTCACTTCAAATACCTTTGCATCTGAATTAGGTCTCTGCTCTCCAACATTAGCCACATAAATTACTTCTCCCGTTAGTTTTTTATCAGGGAAAGCATCTAATCCAATATTAACGTGTTGACCTTTAGCGATTTTTCTAATATCCACTTCATTCACAAATGTTGTAGAAATCATGGTTGATAAATCAGGTAAGGTAGCAACAGTTGGATCCCAAGCCCCTATAGAAGCACCTTCAGATTTTTTAGTTCCATCATATTCTCGTACATAAATCACCATACCATCTTCAGGTGCTGAAATAGTAAACTTCTTTCTTAATTCTAATAAAAAATCTCTCTCGTCTCTATCCTCTGACAATTCAGCTGCTGCTTCTTGCATTTGAGCTACCGCTTTATCTTTCCTTAACAAATAGTTTTGTTTAGCTTGTTTAAAAGCCCTCTCTGCTTTACTCAAATCAATTTCTGCTTGTTTGATTGTAGCAGGAGGTTCAAATTGTGATTGTTCTAAAACTAATTTCTTTTCCTCTACTGCAAATTCGAGATTGATTAATTCATCTCTTGCTTCTCTTAGCGTTAAAGCTGTGTCTAATTTAGTTTGAGTATATTGTGATAGACTTTGCTGATATTCATTTTCAACTTCACGTAATCGATCAGAAAGCTCAGAAGCATCCAAACTTGCAACAAAATCACCTTTCTCTACTACGGTTCCTTCATCTACTAGCTTATCGATCTTCACATTCCATAATCTTGCGGCTCTTAATCCTGATGGGCCGGTAATTTTAATGGCATTTTTCGCTTCCAACTCACCAGTGGTTGTAATTGCAATTACAAACTCTCCAGTTTGTGCTTCTGTCATGATTTCAATAGTTTCAGTAGTACCACCTCCTCTGAAAGTGAAAAAGGCAATTACGATAATGACTAAAGCAGATAATACTATTATTAATTTTTTATTCATATTGGATAGAATTCAAAAAAGAAAAACCTTAAACGTTGTGATTGTAAAATTATTGATAATAAATAGAATTTTAACAACCACCTATCAATTAATAAAGCCTACTAAGTAAATAGTTTTTTGTTAAACTTTGAGCTAATAGTTAATTACATGATGCTAAAATTTTAAAATAGTTCTTTTACCAAAAAATATTATAAAACACCCTCACGGAAAAATAAACAAGAAAACTAATGAAAGCACTTTGGTAGGCTTAAAGGTATGAAGGGTTAGAAGATTGTAGCATTTTACTACCTTTGCAATCCAAGATAAGATCATGAAGAAAATTATAAGTTTTATTTTAAGAAATGTGCCTCGAAAATACATTCAGAGGATCAGTGGGATAAGTCTGAAAATCATTGGGCTTTTCTACAGAGGGAATAAAGTTTATTGCCCCATTAATGGAAAAGGATATAGAAAATTTCTACCCTACGGCAGAGTTAATCCTAGGGAAAATGCCCTTTGTCCAGACACACTTTCTTTGGAGCGACATCGGTTAATATGGCTCTATTTAAAAGAAAAAACTAATTTCTTTACTACCAAGCTAAAGGTATTGCATGTTGCCCCAGAACAATGTTTTATGGATCGCTTTGAAAAATTACATGGAGAGGACTACATCACAGCGGACATAGAATCTCCTTTGGCGAAAGTAAAAATGGACATTCATGACATCCCTTTTCCAGCCAATACTTTTGATGTAGTTTTCTGTAATCATGTAATGGAACACGTAGAAGATGATATAAAAGCTATGAGCGAACTTCACCGCGTATTAAAACCAGGAGGTTGGGGCATTCTACAAATTCCATTTTTCGAACCTGTTCCTGATAAAACCTTTGAAGATAATAGTATTACAGACCCTAAGGAAAGAGAAAAAATATTTGGTCAAGATGATCATGTTAGGCTCTATGGAAAGGACTATCCTGATAGATTAAGAACAGCAGGGTTTAAAGTGACTGAAGAAAACTATATCAATGAGCTACCTGAATACAGAGTCGAAAAATATGCTTTACCTAAAGGGGAGATTATTTATAGAGTAGGGAAATAAAAACAGGATTGAATTTCAATTTATTTCAAACCTACAGGCTTAGGCTGGTTTAAATAGGTAAAACTCTCCTTGATAAAACCCATACCATAAGCAAAAAGCTGGATAAAGGAAGTAATCAAACTTAAGCATGCCACAAAAAAGTTATGGGTTTTGATAAAAGCATCAATACCGATTAGAATATAATAGAGAGTGAACAAAGCACCACCTAATTGGAAAAGCTCCCAATTCCAAAAAGCAGTAGACAGCCAAAAAAACAAACCTAAAACAAAGAATAAGGGCAATAAATGAACTACTTTCAGTTCGCTTTTATAAAATCTGAAAATGTTAATCCTCCCTCTTCCGAAAAAGAACAGTTGTTTATAAAACTGGCCCAGCTTGGTTCTTCTTTTATGAAAAACTTTAGCATCAGGAATTAAACCGGTTTTAAAACCTGCTCTTTCTATTCTAATACTAAATTCAATATCCTCTCCCATTCGGGTAATATTGTATCCACCTGTTTTCTCAAAAACTTCCGTTGAAATACCCATATTAAAACTTCTCGGACGAAATTTTTCTAATTGCTTCTTACCTCCTCTTATTCCTCCGGTAGTGAAAAATGAGGTCATAGAATAACTAATAGCTTTTTGTACGATAGTGAAACTATCTAAGGCAGCATCTGGACCACCGAATGCGTCTAGTGGGTTTTGATTTAAGAAATCATCTACTATTTCAAAATAATCAGCAGGAATGATACAATCAGAGTCAAAAACTATATAATAATCTCCTTTGGCTTTTTCAAAACCGAAATTTCGGCTAAATCCTTGACCTGAATTTTCTTTATAAAAATATCTAATATCTAATTGAGATGAAAAGGATTCACATATGTCCTTGCATTTTAAAGTAGAACCATCTTCAACAATTATTATTTCAAAATTTTTAAATGATTGATGCGTTAGGCTCTCTAATAATTCCTTTATCTCTTCTGGACGATTATAAATGGGGATAATAACTGAATAAAACCTCATCCAATTCCTGTTTCTTCATCAATAATATAATCAACCTTTCTAGGGGAATTCATGGTAATCATCTCGCCAACAAATCCAGCTAAGAATAATTGGACTCCCA